>ENA-ORTQ01000015-ORTQ01000015.1-human-gut-metagenome-genome-assembly--contig:-NODE-15-length-279294-cov-6.525371_pt1 | contig 279294 bp, 291 predicted proteins | sample MGYA00241912_ERZ509188 | MGnify/ENA primary metagenome ERZ509188 (study PRJEB26280, sample SAMEA2338849) | human gut metagenome | biome: human gut; feature: human-associated habitat; material: faeces...
AAGTACTGCAATAAGTACTGCAACGCCAAAAGTTTTTTATTTTCTCTCATTTTTTACACAAGCGGAAATTTGGCTTAACTAAGCCAAAAATGGAAACAGAAAGAAATAAAGGACGGCTGAAAAAGCCGTCCTTTTTGGTCGAGGTGACCTTCTTGTAACCAGAACGGCTACCCCTCAAATGTGCCGTAAATACAGGGCTCGCGAGGTACCGCCGAAACCGTCGGGGAGCAATGCAGGGAGCAATCAACGCTACCCGAGTAATTTGAGCGACTGCATATACTCCCCAGCCATCTTCATGGCTTTTGTTTCGTATTCCTCAAAGACATCGCAATAGATATTCAGAGTGGTCTGAATATCGGCGTGGCCGAGGACCTTCTGCAGAACCTTCGCCGGCATACCGCTCTCAATGCATCGCGTCGCGAAGGTGTGCCGTAGCATGTGCTGATTGAACGGCTTGGAAGGTGTATGCTTAATAAAATAATACTTGCCGAAATTATAACTCCAATCGGGCGGAGGATCCTTCGGCAACAGCTGATACTCACTACCGACCTTCCTATAGTATGTGTATTTCTTATACGCGATTCGTTCCCTGCCCTTTTCTGCCAAAGGAGTCATCTCCGTAACCATCGGAATGATTTCGTACTTTATCATTATGCGTTTAAAATACGAGTTGACCTGGTTGTCAGTCAGAACGCTGCCGTCGTCTTTACAAAACAGGAGGTTGTCCTTATTGGAAGGAAGCAGCAGGCAAGCATCAATCAGAGTTTTGCACTGGTCTGTTATGGTAACGACACGGACACCGTTCAAGGTTTTCGTTGTTTCGCCGATAATGGTCTTGGCGTTCTCGTCTTTGGTAAGGCTACGCTTAACCAGGATGCGGCGCTCCTTCAGGTTGATATCCCGGCGGTCAAGAGCCAAGACCTCGCCGATACGCATTCCGGTACAGAGCATAAACTCAATAATATAGGAATACACGCTCTGGCGCTCCGGACCGTGCAGAACGCTGACAAGTTTCTGCTGCTCGGACACCGTGAGCGCGCTCACCTTCTTGGTAGCAATGACGGACTTCGGACGAGGAACATCCTCAATAAGATTGCGGTAAATGATTCCCCGGCGCACAGCGTACTTATACGCGTCCCGGACCTCGCGGTATACCTTACCGATAACCGAATTTGAATAATGGGTGATTCCGTTAAAGAAACGAATTAACTGCAATTCAGTTATATCGCTGATGGAGAGCGCAGAAACAGGCTGCTCACGAATGATGCGCAGCGCGTTCTTCCGGGTGAGATAGGTAACCGGAGCGATCTGATTGAGCGACTTCGCCTTCTCAATTAGATAGCTGACAATCTCGGCCAGCGAGGAGGAGTCCGAGGTAACCAGCATCCCCTTCCGGGCCTGCTCCTTCAGTTCTTCCCATTTCTTTCGGGCGACCTTCTGCTCTTTATCGCTTACCTTCTTCCGAATCGGCTTGTCGTTGAAATCATAGCCAACCGTAACAACACCGTACCAGCGCTTCTTGCTTTTATCATAGTAAAGGGAGCCTTCACCATTGGTGCGGCTTTTCGTTTTCTGTTCAGACATAAAAACAAACACACTCCTCTTGAAAAAATAAGCAGAGTGTGATAGAATAAATCAAGCAGATTTTGTATGGCTCCAACCAACACACTCTGCTGCTTTTATCGGACATCGCCTGTTGCCGCAGGCGGTGTCTTTTTTTTTTATTTAACCTGTATGTTTTAAGAAAATATGCAGGTTATTTCATTTTTATTACCACATTACAACCAAGGTAATGGTCTCCATGCCCACCGGTAATATTTTTGATGACAACACCGTCAATTCTATTTGCAAAATCGCTCTTAAGCAAAAGAGACCGCTCGTCGCTTATTTCACCTAAGTCAATACCATCATCGGTTACAACCAGGAAAACATCGTACCCGTTTGAATTATATTCTTGCAGATGAACACTTGTTCGCTCGTCCACATGCTCAAGAGCAAGCTGACGATTCAAACCTTCAACATTAACACAGTTCTTCGTAACTGCTCTCAATTTAGTATACATATTGCCGTCATCACCAAGCACCGCGTTGCCGTTCGAAATCGTTGCAGAAGAAGAACCGCGGTAATACTTAACCACATTGATAACTTCTAAGACGGTATCGTACAGCCAGCCGAAGCCAAGTAAACCCAGAGTGCAAAGATACAGGACGCCCTTCTTCTTGTCGCCTTCAATAAATTTGTGAACGCCGAATATTCCGAAGAAATAAGTGATAATCAATTTTAATACCGGATGCATTAACTAACCCCCTATGCAATTTCTAACTCACAATAAAAATGATATACCTCTTTTATAAAATCCTCGGTTACATCGTATTCCTCGGCGAGCTCCCAAACGCGGTACCCTTTCTTGAGCAGTGAGATAAACTCGTCCCGGTCAATCAGATTGTGCACCGCCCACTTTGTTGCGGAGTACTCAGCCTTTGCACGGTGCAGTTTGTCTTGGTAACGAGTATAGACTGCGCCGCTCTCACAATGCCCGAGTTCATGAGCGAGGACCACACGCTCCATCTTTTTGCTTTCAAGCACGGAAGGATCCATGCCGATGACATATTTGTCCTCGCCGTTTGGCATCGCCATGGCCGTGCACTCCGGCAGAGGGAAGGCCAGAACCGAAACGCCTTCCTGCTCCGCAATCAAATATAAATCCTCATTATTAATTCTTCTTATCCTTTTCATTCTTATCACGCTCCCTTACAAAACGAGCGAAAGCCTTGACCTCCTCAAATTGCGCGTCCGTGATATCGTCAGCCCCTCCAAAGAGCGCAAACTTTATATCATCGTCCGAAACCTCCGCAGGAGCAGAATCGGTCGGCTTATCCTCTAATAAATCAGTTTTCAAAACGCCGAGATACTCTGCCAGCATTTCAACCTTACCCATGCGTGGTAACCGTTCACCAACAAACCAGGATGAAATGGTAGACTTGCTTATGCCTAAAGCCTTGGCAAGATCTGTCTGCGTTATTCCTTTCTCAGCACAGATGCGAGAAAGGTTCCTTGAAAATATCTTCTTAAAATGATTATCATCATACTGTACGGTCTTCATAGTAGCACTTCCTTTCGGTGTGTTATTATAGTATCACAAAAAGTGGAAAAAATCAATAAAAAACTCAAAAAAATCCACAAAAAGTATTGACAAACCGAACAAAAGGATTTATACTGACATCAGTCCACATTTAGTGGAGTGAGGAGGTGAAAAGCAAAAATGACCACAATGTCTTTGAAGGCGGCGAGAGTAAACGCAGGGTTCACAATGAACGAAGCCGCAAAACAGCTGAATGTAGCGGTATCCACGCTGATGAGCTGGGAACACGGTGAAACCGAGCCGAAGGTAACGCAGGCCTTACAACTTGCTGCGCTTTATGGTGTTACGGTTAATAATCTTATTTTTTTACAAAATCAATCCACATAAAGTGGACAACCCTGCAAAAATAAAAGCACCGGCAATGGCACTACCGATGCTTTGAGGGAAAGATAGGAATCAATCCACTCGTGAGAATGATTATATCAGATTCCCTTCGAGAAATCAATAAGGAGGTAAAAAGATGTTTGTAAGCAACGCCGATGAAGAAATCCGCATGCTCCAGAGGGCGAAAGAAGCCGGCGAAGAACTCAACAAAATTGAAGCCGACAAATTGTTCATCGACAAAAAGCAGTTAGCGGAGATATGCGGCTGCAGCGAAAAGGTCGCAGGCCGACTGATGAAGGAGAAAGACTTTCCTCTCCTTAAACTCGGAAACCGAATGCTCGTGAATGTTTTCGCACTCAATGAATACACACAGCACCGTATTATTTTATCAGATAAGTAGGAGGCAAAAGAAATGAGCAGAGTCAATCACGGATATGTTATTGAGCAGAAAATCTGTATCAGCAACGCAGTAATTGTTCTCGGCGTTAACCCTAACCTTGTAGACAAAGAACACACGACTCCATATGTCACTTGGGAAACCGACAAGGACATGAATGATTTTTATTGGGGCCACTACTTCAAGGACAGATACGCTGCCGAGCGTGATTTGGTGAAGCGTGGCATGGACAAGGTCCGCTATTTTGACTGCGTCACCGGCTTCCACGACCAACAAAAAGAAGACCAGGAGGAACAATAATGCTCTTTCAAGTAATCAGCAAAGACGACAACAAACCCCGTATGAGTACTGACTACGCCAGCTGCATACCGAGACCGGATGAACTGAAGGTTCTGAATAAGCAGCACACATTCAAACTCAACGGCAAGAAGGCTTCCATGACCGCGGTCGTGGAATATCTCAAAGAACATAAAAAGGAGGCAGCATTGCAATGAGTCAGATCCCCCCAGGATTATTCACAATGATCATAATCGGCAGTTTTATTATAGCCGCTGTAATAGTCGGAATCGCCGAAGGAATCAATGCCCTGAAGCGCAAAAGGAAGCGCAACAAATCATACAGGGCATACGAGCAGTCCAGAAGGAAGCGCATCCGCGACCTGCGCAGGAAGCAATTCAGACGGGATGCAGAGGACATGGATACTACATACCATACTGCAATCATCTGCAGAGTTGACCAATTACTGGCCGAGGTGCAGAGATGAAAGTGGCACTCAAGAACGGCTTTCTGATGATTAAGGAGATGAATCCGGTACAGCTGAACACCATCAAGACTTGGAACCGCATGAAATACAACCGGAAAGAAAAGATGATGGTAGGTCTGGCCGACATAGAACTCCTCACATTATTCGGACAGCTCACGCCACTCACTCCAAGACTGCAAGCAGAACTCAAGCGGCAAATTGAGTTACAGAACGCGGTAGATGCAGAGCGGCTCAACGAAGAACCGGTACCCTTTATCAAAATGCCGATAAAGGCAAAACCGTACAAACACCAGATCCGAGGATTCAACATGGCAATGCTGGTCTTCGGAATAGTAAAACCGAAAGGAAACGATAATGGCAGCAGATTACAAGATAAATAAAATTTATGTGTGTTCCCCGTATCACTCGGAATACAACTACAAAATAAGCGAGAATGTAGAATTCGCACGCAAGGCCTGCAGGTTCGTCTGCAGCCACGGCAAAGAGTATATGCCGATAGCACCGCACCTTCTCTTCCCTCAGTTTATGAACGACGATGACATTGAAGAACGCGGAACGGCAATCAACTACGGACTTCACCTCATAACGCTGTGCGACGAGATATGGGTGTTCGGAGATACCTTCAGCACTGGGATGGCGACCGAGGTCGCATTCGCACACCTTCTGATCAACAAGAAGATTCGCTTTTACAAAGAAGACTCCGATGCAGAAGGCGGCTTCTTTGAAGTCAAACCATAGAGGAGGTACCCAAATGGATTTTGTTTGCAAACAATGCGGAAAGACATTCCAAGATAAACCGAGCAAACACAGAGTGTACTGCTCGAAAGAGTGTCACGATAAAGCACAACAAGGATTAAAAATTCAAACGGTTTGCGTTGTATGCGGTTCTTCAATCGAAATACGACCATCTGCACGAGGAGCGGTGCACACATGTTCTCCTGAATGCTTGGCATCGTTTAGAAGGCAGCACCTAAGACAAAAGGTAAACATTCCCGGACACACAAAAGGTCATCGTGCCCCACATCTTTCAGAATTAAACAAATCAAGAAATCCGATGCTTGCTCTGGAATCAGATGCTGTCAACCGACATTCTTATAAAACAAAAGAACATCGTAAGGTGATGGAACAAATCCTCGGTAGAAAACTAAAGCCAAGCGAAGATGTTCATCATATTAACGGTATTCACGATGACAATCGGCCTGAAAATTTAATGGTCATAGAACATCGGGAACATTTAAAGTTACATTGGCAGATCGCCAAAGACAAGGGGGGTGATATGAGTGCAAAAAACGAATAAAGGCTTCGGATTTTTGTACGAATAGTTATGGGCTGTGGCAAAACGCTAAACGCAATCGCAGTTGCCGGCGCGATGTACCTGAACGGATACATAAACAAAGTGCTGATAGTTGCGCCGAGTTCCGTGTGCTCCGTCTGGAGCAAGGAGTTCGCCGAATTCGCAGACTTTAATGTAACCAGCAAGGTAATGTTCGGAGACAAACGGACGCGCCTCAAACGGCTCCAAGAGTTGAAGGATTACAAATTCAGAGCACTCAAGGTCGCGATAATTAATTACGAATCAGTATGGCGCGACGAAATATACGAGGCTCTGATGGACTGGGATCCGGACCTCGTGATAGCCGATGAATCGCAGCGAATAAAAACGCACACGGCAACACAATCCAAGGCAATGCACCAGATAGGCGACCGCGCCCGGTACAAGCTCATCCTGTCCGGAACGCCGGTACAGAATAACGCGATAGACTTATATAGTCAGTTCCGCTTCCTGGACTCTTCCATCTTCGGAAAGAACTACTATCAATTCAGAAGCAGATACGCCGTGATGGGCGGCTTCAACAACAAACAGATAGTGGCATATAAGAACATGGACCAACTCATAAAGAAGGAACACAGCATAGCGTACCGCGTGACGAAGGCTGATGCGCTTGACCTGCCGGAGCAGACATTCCTTACAAGGTATGTTCAGTTAAAGCCGGCAGAAATGAAAATTTACAAAACGCTGAAAAGGAACAGCGTGGTAGAACTCGAAACCGGTAATGTAACCGCAACAACTGTTCTCACGAAGTTATTGAGGCTGCAGCAGTTAACCGGAGGCTTCCTGCAGGAAGACGAAGCAGACAAGCCAGAGTTCGTGTCGGATGCCAAAATCAAGGCACTCGAAGAAATCCTTGACGACTATGTCCTGGAGTGCGGCAAAAAACTCGTAGTGTTCTGCAGATTCCGAACGGAGATAGCGCTCATCGAGCAGCTGCTCTCCAAGAAGAAGATACAGTACGGTCTCATTTACGGCGACATCAAAATCGCCGACCGAGGCGACATAGTCAAAGACTTCCAGGAGAACCCGGAGACGAAGGTATTCCTGGCACAGATTGATACAGCAGGGCTGGGCATAACGCTGACAGCGGCCGACACTTGCGTTTATTACTCGGTTAACTACAACTACGCTGCCTACAGCCAAAGCCTCGCCAGAATACACCGTATTGGTCAAAAAAACAAATGCACATACATACACCTCGTATGCGAGGATACCATTGACGAGAAGGTGCTCGCCGCCCTCGCCAAGAAGGAAGACCTCGCGAAAACGATAGTGGATGAATGGCGTAACTATTTTTAATAAAAAGGAGATAAAAGCATGCAGATGAAACTTACAGACAAACTCGACGAATACAGGGCACTTCTTGACAAGAAGGATGAACTCGCCCAGCAGACAAAAGACAACAACGCAGAGATTGACAAGTGCAAAAAGGAACTCGTCGACCTCATGGTTGAGGAAGAAGTAACCAATGTAACCAAGGATGGTTACAGTTACACGCTCGCTCTGAAGACCTACTACTCCAAGAAATCAGAGGCAGAGCTCGCAGCGGCCGGCATTGACTTCTTTGATGTGCTCCGCTCCGAGGGTATGGGCGACCTCATCAAGGAGACGGTCAACACGCGTACCCTGCAGTCGGCTTGTGCCAATATTGTAGAGGAGCAGGAAGAACTTCCCGAAGCACTTGCAGAGTGCATCAATTCATACGAAGCATACGACATCACCAAAAGAAAAAGCAGAAAATCTGCATAAGGAGGAATCACAATGGCTAAGGAATTAGTACCCGTTAAGAATTACAACCTTCAGGTTCTTGAAGGCGAGGTCATGGCGGTGTTCCAGGAGGAACTCGACGGCCTCGGAGCAATCCCGTTTGACTATATCAAAATTCCCAGCGGCGGCGGTATCGCATTTGAGGTACCCGGAGACGATCCGGACAGCCCCGACCTTGAGAAGAAACTCAAAGGCATAATGCTGCACCACCACCCCATCAACAGTTACTGGATGAGTTCAGAACTCAGTAACGAAGCTCCGGACTGCCAGAGCAACGACGGCAAACTCGGCATCGTTAAAGAGACCGGCGAGGTCAGAGACTGCGCGACCTGCCCTCACAACCAGTTCAAGGAAGACGGCAGCGGCAAAGAGTGCAAGAACTCACACCGCATCTACTTCTTAAGAGAAGGCGAACCGATGCCGGTAATTATCACATTGCCGCCGACCTCTCTCAGACCGCTCAAGGATTACATCGCAAAACGCCTGCTCCTGAAAGGCAGAAGACCGATTGAGGTCGTAACAGAAATCTCCTTGAAGAAGGAACAGAATAAAGACGGAGTCACCTTCGCAATGGCGCAGTTCTTAAACATAGGGCTGCTCGATCCCACGCAGAAGGAAAAGGCTCTGAATATGCAGGGATACATTAAAGAGATTGCAGGTCTCGTCCCTGCAGTAGACGAAGCCGGCAACGGTGTGCAGCAGCAGACCGAAACGAAAAAACCGAACCTGGACATTGAGTACAGCGATGAGCCTGCAGAGCAGCCGTTCGCTGAAGGCGAGGAAGAACCTGCAGAATTTGAAGAAGTTTAAATCAAGCGTTCCCGGAGGGTAACTCCTCCGGGAAAACTTAGCAGAACGGAGTACAACAACAATGCAAAGTAATTCAGTAAGAATTGACGACATAGTTGATTACAAAACCGAATACAGCCAGGCAATAGAAAAAGCCAAAATAACCAGCGATTCTATTTCGGGGTTATGTCCGTTCCATGACGATAAAAACGCAAGTTTCTCTGCAGATTTAAAAACAGGCCAATTCAACTGCTTCGCCTGCGGTGCCAGCGGTAACTTCACAACCTTTTATTCCAGGCTTCACAACCTTGACACCAAGGAAGCGTACAAACAAATCCTTGAGCGTTACGGCGTTCAGTCGGAGCCGAAGCCGAAGGAATCAAAAGAAGCCAAGCCATACACACTCGGAGAGTACGCCTTCAACAAACGACTCCCGGAAGAATGGCTCAAACAAAAGTGTGGTCTGACCGAAGCCAAAGAAAAAGACGGTACCGGATATATCAGAATACCGTACTACAACGAACGGCAGGAGGAGCAGCTGTTCCGAAAGAGATATGCATCAACGCATGTGCCGCGTTTCAAGTGGAAATACGGCTCTGCCGGCAAGATACTGATGTATGGCGAATGGAGACTGCCGGCGATTCGAAAAAGCAAGTACTGCGTACTCGTGGAAGGCGAATCAGATACACAGAGTCTCTGGTTTATGGGCATATCGGCAATGGGCGTACCCGGGGCCTCAATGTTCAAGCCGGAGTGGGCTGAAAAACTGACAGACCTGAAATTATATCTCCACATAGAACCGGACCGCGGTGGACAAACATTTCTGCAGCAGATGACCAGCAAACTGAAGCAGGCAGACTTCAAAGGAAAGGTGTTCGCATGGAGTTGCAGCCAGTTCGGATGTAAGGATCCTTCCGACCTTTACATACAGTATGGCAAGGATGAGGCGAACACAAAGATACACCAGGCGCTGCGCGAGGCAAAAGAGGTTGACATTTACAGAGTGGATGTGGTCATCCCAGAGACAATCAAGGGAGAGCCCATCAGCCTGAGACAACCGGAGGAATTTGAATTCTCGGACAACGGAATCTTCATGATAGACGAGAAAACTCAAATGCCTATCCTGGTATGCAAAACTCCAATACTCATCACCAAGAGACTGGAAAGCACGAATACCGGCAATGAGAAAATAGAGATAGCCTTCAAGCGCGATAACAAATGGTACCATGCCATCTATCCCCGAAGCGTTATCTTCCAGGCGAAGAATATCGTTCAACTCGCCGACCTTGGATGTACCATCACATCAGAGAACGCAAAAAGGACCGTCAAATATCTCCAGGCGCTGGAAGCCGAGAATATGGATGTTCTCCAAAAAGAGAAAACAACCGCGGTCTTCGGATGGCAGAGCGACGGAACCTTCATGCCGGGAACGAGCAACCTCACACTTGACATAGAACCGAGCCTGCAGAGCTGGGCCGATGCATATCAACAGAAGGGCTCATTTGACGAATGGAAGAACCTTCTGAAGAAGCACCGCGAGCGCGACCGTTTCCGCTTCATTATCTCGGCAGCCTTCGCTGCACCGCTACTCAAGATAATCAAACAGCGAATCTTCATAGTTTACAACTGGGGAGGCTCAAAAGGCGGTAAGACGGCAGCTCTGAAAGCAGCGCTCTCCGCATGGGGAGATCCCGACCGTCTGATGATTAACTTCAATGCAACCCAGGTAGCGCTGGAACGCATGGCCGGTTTTTACTGCGACCTTCCGCTCGGCATTGATGAAAGGCAGCTCGCAGGCGGCAACAACCAGAACAACCTTGAAAAAATCGTCTACATGCTCTCCTCCGGTACCGGAAGGGCCAGAGGTTCCAAGAGCGGCGGCCTGCAGACAATGCAGCAATGGCGCACGGTAGCCATGATGACCGGCGAGGAACCGATAACCGGAGACAACACAATGACCGGTGTCAGCACCCGTGTGCTTGAACTCTACGGTCCACCGTTTGACGATGAGAAGTCCGCATCCGATATGCACAGGCGCACAGGAGAACACTGTGGCTGGGCAGGACCGCGGTTCATCCAGGAGTTAAGTAAACATAATGATGATAAGATAATCGGGCTGTACGAGGAAATGTACGCCGCTGTGGATATAGCATACAACGGAAGAAACAACAGCCATGTAACCAGTATCGCAACGGTAGCGACAGCAGACGCGCTCCTTGACAGTTGGATATTTGAGAATAGCGCAACCGTGTTGCAGAGTTCAAAGGACCGAGCCAAGGCAATGGCGGTACAGGTGGCTCTGGAACAAATGACAAGCGAGGTAACCGATGTAAACGAGAACGCCAAGAACTTCGTGGTGGATTGGATCCTGAGTAACAAGAATCAGTTCAACAATATCCACAGTGGACCTACGCTCGGCTTCACCGACGAATACGACGACTGTGTATGGATCTTTAGCAGCGCCTTAAACAAGGCACTCACCGATGCCGGGTACTCAACAAGAAAAACACTGCGCTACTTCGCAGACGAAGGCTTAATCACCACCAGCAAGGATGAGAGCACTGGGAAGGTACGCTTCTCAACGCTGCGCAGAGTGGACAAGCGCCGAATGCGTATGATTGAATTCAATCTGCAGAAGGCAATCGGAGAATCAGACGATGAGATTGACGATGACGATATAGAACTCATAGACGGACCGTTCGGAGAAGGGAGCCTATAAAATGAACGATTTAATCAGCAAAAACGACCTTTATAAAAAATGCGAAAGTCTTCACAAAAGATTGGTTGAAGGCAAAATCACCGACAAAGAAGCCTTCCGCGATTTATTCAACGCTGTCGCTGATGCACCGCCGGAAACCGATGTGAAGAAGGTGGTGCACGCAGAATGGATAGACACCAAAATGAAAAATGTGTACGGCGGCAAAGTTATGAAGTGTTCACACTGTGGGACACGATTAATAATGTCACCGGAGAGATACGAAAACCGCTTTGAATACGAGCGATACTGCTCGGTCTGCGGCGCGGAAATATACGGTGAAAGCGAATGAAACGAGAAGACATAACGAAGAACCTGAATCGCAAGGTTAAATACGATAACGCGGTCTACATCCTCCGCGGCGTGATGATCAGCCGGAACGAAAGCACCCGGGCCCTTGTTTACACCGCTCACCTGCAGGACTACAAGGCACCGCAATCATATCTCAATTGCGATTTATGGAGAGTAGACACCATATGAGGAGGCGGAAACATTGAACTCAAACGATTTTAGAAAATTTGAAATATTATGGCGGTACCCGACTACGAACGACCTGGTCAAGGCCTTAAAAGAAGAATGGGGCAGCCACCGCAAGGACGAAATCCTCAAGCGCCTGCGCCGCATCGTCCCGAAGGAGAGCTTCTACCAGAAGGCGATCCTTAAATACCTTGATGCTCTTGATATACCGCACTGGGCAGTAAAGATTGCGCAGGGACCGTACTCACAGGGCGGTGTACCAGACATCCACTTTGAAAGCGGCGGCCGCTGCATCCACTTTGAAGTAAAGCGACCGTATGTCGGCGAAGAATCAGACCTGCAGAAGGAGACCAGGAAAGCGATTGAAGCCTCCGGAGGCATGTCGTATGTGGTAACCTTCCCGGAAGAAGTGCAGGCAATACTTACACAGGAGGGATTCATCAATACATGAAAATACGCAGAATCATCAGAAGGTGGCTCTATGTACGCAAATCAACTCGTCATGCTGCCAAGGGCATGAGGCTCGTCCGCGAACTGCGCGACTGGGGCTGCGAGAATGTAACGTGCGAGCACTGCTACCCGTATCAGAGATACCATAATTGCTATGTTCACGATGAGATTGAAAAGTGGAACCGCAAACTGCTCCGCATTGAAGAAAAATATGCGGATGTGTCAGACGAGCAGGCGGTAATATCAATCCCAGAAATCAAGGCAACAATCGGAATCACCGAGGAGGACGATAACGATGTTTGACAGATCCTTCTGGAAAGACGCGCTGATCTTCATCGTGGCCGGCGTAGTAATAATACTTATCACAAAAATCATAGTAGAAGGTTAACCTATGGCATATCCATGGACCGATGAGGAAGTAGCACTCCTCAAAGCGAAAATTAACACGAACATCAAGGCGGCAGACATCGCCGCGCAGATGAACATCCCCGTCAGAGAGGTATACGAGAAATCCTCGCAGTTGCGTAAATCCGGAGAACTTGACCGCGTAAGAGAATACAAACCCCGGAGCACTCCCCCGAAAATTTCCCCACAGGTAGCCACAGCGCCGCCTGCTTCTGCGGAATCAGAGGAAGTGTCTAAGTTGAAGAAGGAAAACGAACGCTTGACCGCCGAACTGCAGAAGGCAAAACAGAACGACAAAAAGTCAACAGAGAGGGCGTTGCGGATAAGTATCCTGAACGACGAACTGAAAAAGCGCGACGAGGAGAAGAAGGAACTCACAAAAGAGATTTATAAGTACCGGGAAGAAGTCGCCACTCTTAAGAAGGCACTTGAAGATGCGCAGACCGCTGCGCCTGCCGAAGGACTCGATGTGGCTGAACTCCGGGAATGCCTTGACGAAATCAAAATCGGCAACCTTCTGACAGAAAACCAGCAGGAAACGCTGGTGATTATGATTACCAAAATTCTTGAGGACCTCGGCGAAGGTGCGCCCAGTATTCTTGGCTCAACCATCTTTGCCAAAATATTCAGCGGTAGCGGTACATCTACCAAACGAATCGTATCTCTGGTGGAACTGTTGAAAATGCTAACGGATGAAACCTATTATAACAGAGGAGGAAGCAGAAATGACGAAGAAACCGAAAAAGAATCATAACACCTTGTACCGCGTAGTATTCTGCGTGATCGATATTATTTTTGATATTTGCGCATTCCTGTTCTGCGCGGCTGCCGCTATCGCTTACGCGATGGAAGGCAAAATGTGGCCCGATGGCTTCGCATTCATAGCAGTGTGCATAGTAATCGCATGGCAACACATCAGAGATTTGAGGATTTATCTGAAAGATAAGCAAAAGGGTAAGCCTAACGAAATAACGCTCCCGGCAGAACTGGGAACGCGCATATACTTCGCACCTTTGGAGCGCGACCAGGTAGAATGCGGAGAAGTAATTGGAGGGGCTGCCACTGATGGAAAAACCTTTATGATTCTAAAAAAAATCTATCCTCTTAATGAAAATGAAGAAAATCCCTACATTTTCAAAATGAAAATCGACAGCACATTCTTCTTCTCATACGAAGATGCAAACGCACACCTCGCCGAATTGCTTCCAAAACTAACTGCCGCCGAAGCAGCTGACAGGATATCAGAAGTGGCACGCAAAGCTGGACGCTCTGTGGATGATGCATCGCGAGCCCACCAAGAAATACTAAAAGCCGTGAAGGAGGCAACCGGATATGCAGAAGATTGAAACAACGATAGAACTGCTCCGTGATATGGCCGAAACAGAACCACGCGAAGGCTACAAAGTAGCGCTTGAGAACGCCGCAAATCTGCTGGAAGGCAATCCTACAGAGGAAATGTATGAACAAATCACAGAAACAATGAAGGATTTAATGCCGGGACTTATTAAGGGAATCACAGATGCTGTGAATTCATTAGCAGAAATCCTAAGAGCCAAAAGTGCTGAAATATTACCATATCTCGCCCGCGCACTTGCTGAAAGAGTGCTTGAGGAGGTAGACGATGAACAGCCTGAATAAGAAAAAGCGTGAAGCCGTCATCTACCTCCTCAAGGATCCATACGCACCTCTGCGCCGGGAACGCACAGAAACCATAGTGGAGGCCATCAACTCCCTGCTGCAGATCCTCAACGAACGCGGCGATAGCGCCGCAATCGTCAACTGGGATGACCGCAGCAAGAAAATCGGTCTTATAAAGACCATTGGAAGCACTCACTACTTTATGCAGGAGAGCCGCTCCAAAAAACAGAAATAAAAGACAGGAGGTTTGGAATGACATCAGAGGAACAAAAACACCAGCGAAACATATTGAGGTCTTATCTATCCCGGTACCGGAGAGCGAAAAACAGAGTGAACAAACTGCGCCGGCGCAGGGAGGACTTCATTGAGGATATGAAATATCCCCTCGGAGCCCAGTCGTATTCCGGGCTTCCGAGAAGCAGCTCACCGAACGACGGCGCGGCAACTTATGTCTTCCGGCTCTGTGAGATTGAGGAACGAATCATAGAGCAGGAGAAGAACGCGAACAGTATAATGCTTCAGATTATGGACATTATGGACTTTTTGCCGGAGGAAAGCGAGAGCCGATGCGTTATGGAGATGAAGTACATTGACGGCCAGAGCGAGAAGCAGATAATGGCGGCGCAGTTTTACAGCAGCCGCACCACCGTCGCGAAATACATAAACGCTGGGCTTGATGAACTGCTCACATACAAGAAAATTCAAAGCATCATAAGCCGTTACGAAAAAAAGATGGAGGATATCAACTATGAAGGCTCTTGGTAATAGCAAACAAAGACGAATGACCGTAAAGCAACGCGAAGCGGCCGAGAAGATATACCGTGCAGCGTACAAGAAGGATGTCATGCACGCCGAGCAGAACGCACAATTCTTCATGACCATTGTAATGCTCAAAACCCTCGAAGACTTTTATAATTTCGGAGAGAAGCGCCGCCATGACTTTATGGTACGATTCGCAGCGACCGCAAACAAGATTGGAGACTACCTTCTCTCAAACAAATGCACCGAGGGCGACTCGGATATAGAAGTCTACGACCGGGATGGTAACCTCGAACGCTTTCAGCAATGGGCCGACTATTACGGCATCCCCTTCAATGAAGAATGGTGCGATTACTTTAGTTAAATAATGGAGGAACCTAAGGAGTGGTATCCCGAAGAGTTCTCGGAACAGGCAAGCCAGAGCCGGAAGGAGGAAATATAAAATGGCACAAATGACCGAAAGTTTTCAGCAATGGTGTATCAGGTATCACAAAGAAATCTTTGTACCACTGATGTTCGGACATATTGAACTCTTAACAGAGGAACTTCAAAACGAATACCTGGAATGGTGTAAAAGTGATGAAGGCAAGCAGTATCTTAAAGGCGGCAGCAAATACAAGGAAAGGGTTTAAAGTTAGGAGCAGTAATGCGAGATATAAGAGAACTTAAATATATGCAGTCCTTACCTCTTGAACAGAAAATTGAAATGACTGCTGAACGCATAGACGGTTGGTATGAGCATTTTGACGGCAATGTGGCTGTTTCATTCAGCGGTGGTAAGGATAGCACGGTGCTTCTTGATATTGCCCGGAACCATTGGCGAGGACATAAGGATATTGAGGCGGTGTATGTTGATACAGGTCTTGAATATCCCGAAATTAGAAAATTCGTTAAGACCTTTGACAATGTTACTATTCTTCGTCCGAAAATGAGATTTGATGAGGTAATCAAAAAATATGGATATCCTATAATCTCCAAAGAAATAGCAATGATTATATACTACGCTCGTGCGGGGGGGGACTACGGGTAGCTACTGTATGAATAAACTTGATGGCAAATTGCAATATCAAGGCAAGCCATCACCTTATAACTGCACGAAATGGAAACCATTGTTAAATACGGATTTCAAAATATCCGATAAGTGCTGCAACATTATGAAAAAGCAACCTGCACACGATTATTCAGTAATAACAGGCAAAAAAATGATGTTAGCAACGCTAACAGTAGAAAGCAGGATAAGGGAGCAAAAGTGGTTACAGCATGGTTGCAACGGATTTGATATGAAATATCCAAAATCAACACCAATGGCATTTTGGACAGAACAAGATGTGCTTGAATACATATACAAGAATAATCTACCAATCGCAGAGCCATACGGAGAGGTTATTCTTACTGAATGTCAGTTGACCTTTGACGGAGAGCAATGCAAGTATGCAACAACAGGCTGTGACAGGACAGGCTGTATATTCTGTGGATTTGGTGCGCATCTTGAAAAAGGCAAAACAAGATTTCAACGGTTAAAAGAAACACACCCAAAGCAGTACGACTACTGCTTGAACGGTGGCGAGTTCGTCAACGGTATATGGCAACCGAATAAACAAGGTCTTGGTATGCGATATGTTTTTGATGAACTCAACAAACTGTACGGTGATGATTTTATTAGATATGAGTAGGAGGTAAAGAAAAAATGAAAGCAATACTTAAATATCCCGGTGGAAAGTGGCGCATAGCTGATTGGATTATTTCATACTTCCCGAAACATAAAGTCTATGTTGAGCCTTATTTCGGTAGCGGTGCCTGTTTTTTTCAATAAACAACCCTCATACATAGAAACAATAAACGATATTGACGGTAATATAGTTAATCTGTTTAGAGTATGTAGGGATTACCCGGAAGAGCTTGCAAAAGCAATAAACCTTACTCCTTTTTCAAGGGATGAATTTATCAGCTGCAACACTCCTTCAAATAGCCCGATAGAACAGGCACGCAGGACATTAGTCCGTTATCATCAATCATTTGGAACGAGCAATAGCAGTAAAAACAGTTGGCGTAATGTTCAAACATACGGAGGTCCTCGATGTGCTACTATGTGGAACTGCTTGCCGGAAATAATCGTTAATTGCTGTGAGCGTCTTAAGGAAGCACAGATTGAGAATACAGATGCATTGACATTGATAGAACGGTATAACGATGAAAACACATTGATATATTGTGATCCGCCGTATCTGCTTGACCTTCGCAAAAAGAATATGTATAAGCACGAAATGAGCGATGAACAGCATATTGAATTACTTAAAGTGCTTAAAGCGAGCAAATCAAAAATCATTTTAAGCGGATATGATAATGATTTGTATAATTCAGAGCTTTCCGGTTGGACTACGGCCGAGAAAACAACTACTGCACAGTTTGGTAAAGTGCGTACCGAAAAACTTTGGATGAATTTTGAATTGAATCTATTTCAAGTTTCATAGATACGAGAAAGTTCCTGCGGATATCATGAAAAGGATAAAGGAAGGAGTGGCAACTGATGATAGATAAATCATACGAACTGTACACACCCGTTTGCGATGGCTGCGGCGAAATGCTGGAGGAGTGCTATACCTTTGAAGGCGCAATAGACGAGTGCAAAGCAAATGGATGGAAAATCACAAAAGACGGCGACATGTGGCTGCACATCTGCCCAGATTGCCTTGAACACATAAAGAAGGAGTGGAATGGACGATGAAGCCGGAACGCGAACAGTATAAACAAAACGGAAAAATAAAGACAGGGTACATATGCCCTGTCTGCGGTAACCCGATCAACTCATACGAGGACCGCTATAAATGCCGGTATTGCCGCCAACCGCTGGAGTGGCCGCCAAGAAAACGCAAAGGAGGAAAAAGACGATGAATGTAAAGCCTGTTGGAGCCCGTGTCCTCGTTTTCTTTAAAACTGAGGAAAAGACACAGGCAGGACTGATACTCGCAAAATCAGCCCAGGAAAAGCCTGAATTCTGCAGCATCCTCGCAGTCGGCGACGGCGTGGAAAACAAGGAACTTCAGGTCGGCACTAAAGTCATGGTACACCGCTATGCCGGGACCGACATCGAATACGACGGTATCCAGGCATCGCTGGTGAAGGAATCAGATGTCATTGCAATCGTTGAGGATGAATAAAACACAGCTCCTTTGACGCCAAAAGTACAACAAAAAAAAGAAGCCTGCTGCTGCAGGCTTTCTTCTTTTTATTCGTCTTCATATTTTACGATGTTATCAATCACCAGTCGCCTGCACCAATCGGTCGGAGCACGCGAGCCGCTGTCCCAGTTCTCAATTGTGCGCCGGGGAATACCGAGAGCAACCGACAGCTGCGCTTGAGTCCACCCCTTCGCCTTCCGGGCTTCCTTGACCGTCTCGTACTCCTCGTGCTCCTCGATGGGCTCGCCCTTTTCAATAGCGGCGACCAGGAACCGCTCAAGCCAGGGACTACACTTGCGGCGACCTTCCTCGTAGTACTGCAGCGTAAGCAACGGAACGCCCAGCAGGTCGCTCAACTTGACCTGCGACAGCCCAGATGCAACGCGCGCTTCTTTAATCGTCATTTTTGTTGCCCCTTTCGGTTAATATGGTGTTAACGATGAAAACAACGGCTGCGGCGATATCAATGATTTTTATGAATATTTTATCGGCGAAAATTGCGCTAACGATAAAAAGCGCCGCAGCAACCAAAAACATAATACTTGACTTTTTCATGATTACCTCCTATAATATTCGCAGGTGATGCAGAGGGCTTGCACCCTCCGCATACCTTGTGTGAATTACTTCCGCTTTTTCTTTCGCTTACCAGGCTTACGAGAAGCGGAAGTTTTTCTGTTTTGGATTAACCCGATGATACCGACTATCAAGCCGCCGATACCGACTATCGTGTCAACCCAGTCTTTAAACTTCATTGGCATTTACCTCCTTCATTTGATGTCTTTATTATAACATACAATGAGTGGAAAATCAAGAGTTTTTTTGAAAAAACGCAATATTTTTCAACTTTTTTTGCCGGGTTTTGCCCGGCTTTTTTTATTGCTCCGAAAACAAGGCGTTTTTTATTCCCGTTTTTACATACAATAAGTGGAAAATTGTCACCACTTTGCCCGAGTGGTGACGGAGTGGTGACACGAGTGGTGACATCCAAGAACGGCGAAATCAAGCCGTTTTCTTATAGATTGTCACCACTTGTACCACTAATTTTGAAAAATACACTTCACATGAAGCGATTTTTTATGAAAACTGCGAAAAATCACTCAAAAAAGTTGGTGTGTATTTTTGCCCGAGTGGTGACGGAGGGCAGACCACAGGGAAAGTGGCTTGAAATCAAGCCGTTTTGCTGTCACCACTTACAATTTAGAAAAGTGGTGACACCCCTAAAAAACAGGCACCCCCCTTCAGAACCCCCACCCCCTCATAGGGTGGGTATACGGTAGGCGTTAGGTAACGGTCGGATTTATACTACCCCCACCTACAAGGGAGAAGCCCGGGCGTGAGGTATGTAAGTTTACATACTTACTAAGAACAACGCCCCGGGCAGAGGGTTGCCAGGCAGGAGCACAAAAGAATAGCACCCCACAAATAAAAAGGGTGCCCCTCTTAAATCGTGTACACAAATGTACATCAAGATGTGTTATGATGATAGCATAGGAATATGTGGAGCGAGCGATAGGGCTCGCTCTATTTATTTATGCACCCCCTCAATCAAGAGGGGCTCGCCCCTGGCACAATAAAAAATATTTTTTATCACACGCCGACAAAAGCAAGAACGCACACAGGAGGGAAAAGCCAATTGCTGCCTGCCACCCATCCCGACCGGAGGTGGAAGCCGTAGGTACTACTAAGAAACCTCTGTGATGCGGGGCGAGGAAGGCCCGAAGAATTTTTGCAAAAAATCAATTTAAAATTTTGCATTTCGTTACGCATAGGAGAGGAACTGGAACTAAAATGAAGCAAGATGAAATGAAAATCCAGGTAAAACCGCTCTCATTTTTGAAGCCGGCCGAATACAACCCAAGGAAGGACCTGCAGCCCGGGGATCTGGAGTGGGAGAAGATTGAAAATTCAATCCGCACCTTTGGATATGTTCAGCCGATACTTATCAATGCAGACGGTACCATTATAAGCGGACACCAGCGATTCAAGATTATGCAGCACCTCGGATACGAAGAAGTGCAGTGTGTCATCGTTGATGTTGACAAAGAAACAGAAAAGGCGATGAATGTCGCCATGAATAAAATCGACGGCGACTGGGACAAGCAGAAGTTGCTCGATGTTCTTCTTGATTTAGACCTTAATAACATTGACCTTTCGCTCACCGGCTTTGAGCGTTCCGAGTTGGAACTGCTTCAGGAGGAGATGGATGCGATCAATATCAGCAGCGAGGCGGTAGACGATGACTACGATGCCGAGGCTGAATACGAAGGCATCTCGGAGCCGATGACACGCAGAGGAGATATTTGGGTAATCGGCGAGCACCGTCTGATGTGCGGCGACAGTACCGACGAGGGCGATGTTGAAGAACTGATGAACGGTAGCAAAGCGGACCTGCTTATAACGGATCCCCCGTACAATGTTAACTACGGCGATAAAGCGGAATACCTTGACGAGTATCTGAACAAGGGACACCGTAACCAGCAGCACATCAAAAACGACAACATGGATGATGCGAGTTTTTATGCATTTCTCCGCGCCGCATTTGAAGCAGCGGAAGGAGCGATGCGCGAGGGAGCCGGAGCGTATGTCTTCCACAGCGAGAACGAGGGCATAAATTTCCGAATGGCCTTCGCCGATGCAGGACTCAAGCAGTCGCAATGCCTTATCTGGGAAAAGAATTCCTTCGTCCTCGGTCGCCAGGATTACCATTGGCGGCACGAGCCTATCCTTTATGGATGGAAGGAAGGCGCTGCACACTACTTCATAGATGACAGAACCCAGGATACCGTCATCGTTGAGGACGAGGTTGTGCTGGAGGACCTCACAAAGAAGGAATTGCTCGGAATCATATATGAATTCAAGAGACAAAACGAGAATAAGACCTCCGTTATATTTGAGAATAAGCCGATGAGGAACGCAGAGCATCCGACCATGAAGCCGATATCTCTGATCGGCAAGCTGATGCACAATAGCAGCAAGCCAAGGTGGAAGGTGCTCGACCTTTTTGGTGGCAGCGGCTCAACGCTGATGGCAGCTGAGCAGCTGAGCAGGATGGCTTATCTGATGGAACTTGATGAAAAATTTTGTGATGTAATCGTCAACAGGTGGGTAGAATACACCGGCCGTGAAGATGATGTTTATAGAATTTCGCCTGACGGAAAGAAGCAGGCGCTTAATGAGATAAGAAGGTGAACACAAAAAAAACAGATGGCTTCCTCTGACGATTTATTAAACAAACAAACAAACAAACAAACAAACAAACAAACAAACAACTCTTCTTCATTGGACGGTTACAACAAAGAGGAGGTGTATCTAAAATTGGATAAAAACGGTAACATTGACAACAGCAGCGGCAACTATTATAGAACCGAAGTAATTGCCCAGCTTTTCGGAGTGTCGGTCAGAAGGATCCAACAGTTGACACAGGACGGTGTCCTTCAGACGGTTAAGACCTCGAGCGGTCGGAAATACGACCTCATTCCTACGATTCAGAAGTATGTCAAGTATTTGAGCGATAAGGCATACGGTCGGACAAAGACATCCGGCAGAGAAAACGAATTGAAGGAACAGAAGATGGAGGCAGAAATCGCCTTGAAGCAAAGCCAGGGCGAGCTGCACCGAATAAAGACGGAGATAGTGGAAGGCAAGTACATTGACAAGAGCGAAGTACAACTTGACTATCGCCGCTTTTTTATGAATTTTAAGAAATTCACTCTCAGTATACCTTCAAGAATCACAGGCTATATCAACGGCCTGGTAGATCCAACGCAGGCCAGAACCATAGAGAGTGAACTGAATACCGAGGTAAACAATCTCTTGAATTCGTTCGTTGTAGCAGGTATAACGCCGGAGGATGTGATGAACGAGAAATGAGAAAACCAAGAAAAAAGGTATTCCGCAAATACGAGGTACCGAAATATATAAAAGATTGCATGGACACGCTGCTCCCCCCGGAGCAGATGTCCGTGTCAGAGTGGGCTGAAAAGTACAGAGTACTTGATGCCAAGACAGCAGCCATGCCGGGACCGTGGCGCAACAGCATGACTCCATACCTCGTAGGAATCATGGATGAATTCAACAATCCCGAAACCGAAGAAATAGCATTCATAAAGCCGACACAGGTCGGTGGTACAGAATGTTTACATAACATGATTGGATACATCATCGCGCAGGATCCGTCTCCTGCGATGGTGGTATACCCGACGGAGCAGCTGGCAAAGTCGGTATCCGAAAACAGAATGCAACCGATGTTCAAGGCATCGCGGCAGTTAGCGGAGAAGTATCACGAATACAACTCCACCGACCTTGAATTGCAGTTTGACGATATGTATTTGAGCCTCGCCGGTTCAAACTCACCGACCAGCCTTGCTTCAAAACCCATAAAGTATTTGTTTTTAGATGAGGTTGATAAGTTCCCCGGGGCTTCCAAGAAGGAAGCGGATCCGATAAGCCTTGCAAAAGAGAGAACGAAGACCTTCCATAACAGCAAGGTATTTATTACATCAACGCCAACGCTGAAGACCGGACACATCTGGAAGGCGCTGGAGAACGCAGATATGGTCAAGCACTTCTTTGTGCCATGCCCTCACTGCGGCAAATACATTGAACTGTTCTTCAAACAGATAAAATTCCCGAACGAAGAAGGTATGAGCTACGCGGACAGAGCGGAGCTCGCCTTTTATGTTTGCCAGGAGTGCGGCGGCGTTATTACCGATGCGCACAAAGGTCAGATGCTGCGGTACGGTAAATGGCAAACGGTGGAAACGCATACAAACTATGTACGGAAGGTTGCCTTCTGGATGAATACGCTGTACTCGCCGTTCGTGCGCTTCTCGGAAATTGCAAAAGAATTCCTGATGAGCAAGGACGACAGCGAAGCGTTCCAGAATTTCACAAACTCATGGCTTGCGGAACCCTGGGAGGACACAAACCTCAAGACGAACGCCGACTTGGTGCTTGAGAGGCAAACGGACCTGCCGGAATTCACGGTTCCGGATTGGGCGAAACTGCTGACCGGCGGCGTGGATGTACAGGAGAACTGCCTGTACTGGTCCATCAGAGCATGGGGCGACTACATAACCAGCCAGAACATCGCACACGGACAGGCTTTTGATTTCGGTGAAATTGAAAACATAATGAATCTGCAGTACAAGAAGGAAGACGGAACGCCGATGGTGGTAGACCTCGCGCTCATAGACTCCGGTAATGATGCAGACGCGGTGTATGATTTCTGCGCTTCAAATTCAGACTGGGCGCTACCGTGCAAAGGTACCTCGCATCCTACATTGAGCCATTACAAATTGAGCAAGGTAAACAAGACCGATAGCCGCGCCTACGGTATGAACCTTGTAATGGTGGACGGCGGCAAGTACAAAGACATGATTGCCGGAAGGATGAGGAAACCGAACGGCCGCGGCTCGTGGATGGTATACAACGACTGTGACCGCGAATACGCGGAACAGGTAACCGCGGAGCACAAAGTCAATGTGAAAAGTGCAAACGGTACCGTAACGCAAAAATGGGAACTCAAAAGAAGCCACGCAGACAACCACTACTTGGACTGCGAGGTTTATGGTATGGCCGCCGCAGACATTCTCGGCGTAAGAACATTACACCTGGAACAACTGGAGCGGCAACCGCAAACAACAAAGCCAGAGAAGCAGGAGCAATACACTCCTGAAGAAAACTGGATAGACACAAATGAGAGGTGGATATAATGCAGACAATTCAGGAGCTTCAGGAACAACTGAAAGCGGTCAATGATGCAATATATGCCATTATGGTCGGCGGCCAGAGTTATAAAATCGGCAGCCGTTCGCTTACGAGAGCGAACATCACAGAATTGAGAAAAATCCGTGATGACCTGGAGGCGCGCATCGCGGCAAACAATACATCCCCCCTCCTTGATGATTGCTATGTTGCGATATTTGATGGGAGGTAAGTGATGGAAAAACACACCAATTGGCTTGACAACTTAATCGGCTTCTTTAACCCGGAGGCCGCATTCAAAAGAGAAGCCTACCGATTCGCCCTTGAGGAGCAGCGCAGTAACTACGATGCCGGCAGTTACGGCAGAGTGAGCAACAACTGGCGCGTCTATAATCAGTCCGGAGAATTAACCGACAGATATGACAGAGATATAGTCAGAGCCAGAGCACGCGACCTTGAGCGCAACTCGGATATGATGAACTCCGTTGTCTCTGCCTACAAGCGAAATGTTGTAGGTGCAGGCTTCAAATTGCAGGCGCAGACGAGCAACGAAGAATTGAACAAAGAAATTGAAAAGCAGTGGCTGATATGGTGTAAGAAGCAGAACTGCGATATCACCGGTCGTCAGAGTTTCAATCAGATGATAAGAATGGCCGTCAAGCGAAAGAAGGTTGACGGTGGTATCCTGTTTTTGAAGACTTATACCAAAGGCGGTCTCGTCCCGTTTAAGTTACAGGCAATTGAGGTTGACCAGTTGGACGAAAGTAGGACCAATCCGCGCAATGAAGGTGCGAGAGTTATCGGCGGTATTGAGTTTGACGATTACAGCCGTCCGCTCGGCTACTGGTTTAAAACGAATAGCATTGATGGCACCTTCGTGCAGGATTCAGAATTCTATCCTGCTAAAGATGTCATTTATTATTATACGCTCAACAGACCTACCCAGGTGCGAGAAATGTCCGATATGGCTCCGACGATAACAAGAATTCGCGATGCAAACGAGTTCATGACGGCGGTATCGGTCAAGGAACGCATAGCGGCTTGCCTGTCAGTTTTTATAAAAAAGCAAATTCCGACTACCGGTCTCGGAAGAAATAATGTGACCGAAGCGCAGCGCTTTGAGTATGACGGCAAAACCATCTCTCCCGGAATGATTAAGGAGATGAACGCCGGCGACGAAATCCAGGTAGTCAACCCAACAGGACAGTCAACAGATGCAGCGCAGATGATAAAACTCCTGCAGCGGCTCATCGGTGCTGGCCAGGGCTTGAGTTATGAAGCGACCAGCCGAGACATGAGCGAAACAAACTATGCTTCCGCACGCCAGGGAATGATTGAGGATGCCGAAACATACACGGAGGACATAGAACTTCTCACCGAGGTAATGGATGAGATATACGAGACCTTCGTTATTTCCGGCTTTTTATGTGGGCTGTTTAAGAGCACCAAGGACTTCTGGTTAAACAAAGAAGAATTCCTCGCTCACTCTTGGATTAAAGCACCGAAGCCGTGGATAGATCCGAGTAAGGAAGCAACAGCGAATAAAATCGCATTACAAACCGGTCAGAAGACCTTCAAGGAAATCTGCGCTGAAAACGGCAAGGATTGGCGTGTTCAGATTCAGGATACCATTGAGGTCTTGACATATGCTCAAAAATTAGGGTTAGAGATGGGAGGTGTTATATTTGACAAAGCACAAACAGAACTCTATGTCGAAGACGATGACGGAGCGAGCAGCGGAACAGGCGAAGGCAGCGAGCCTCAGCAGGACGATGGCGAAGGAGGAACAGAGCCGGCAGATCCCGACGAGGAATAACTGCAGGGAGTTCTATGGAAACTTTCGTGCATCGGAAGACGAGGACGGCCGAAAATTTGTGTTGAGTTTTTCAAGCGAGGAACCATACGAGAGATGGTACGGCGTGGAAATACTTGACCATTCTGAAGGCGCGGTTGATTTAACGCGTTTGAAGGAAATCGGTGTTGTACTCTTCAACCATGACAGAGATGAAGTGCTCGGAAAAATTCTTCGTGTGTGGCTTGAGGATAGTAGAGCCTGTGCCGAGATTGAATTCGATACAGACGACGATTCCGAAAAGATCTACCAAAAGGTAAAGAGCGGTACCCTGAAGGGCGTAAGCGTAGGGTATCAAATCAATTGCCTGGAAGAAGTGCGAGAGAATACAACATCTGCCGATGGAAGATTCAAGGGACCGTGCTTTGTAGCGACCAAGTGGATGCCGTATGAAATCTCAATCGTCAGCGTTCCGGCGGATGCAACCGTCGGCGTAGGTAGAGACTTTGAAGGCGAAGAAATCCCTACGGTCATCAGAGCAAAAGTGTCCGAACCGGCACCGACGACTATGAGTGTCGCAGATGCCACAATTCAGATCAACAAAAATTTAAGTCAGTAATAGGAGGAAAATAGCTATGACTTTAAAAGAACAGAGAGATGCTGCTATCAAAAAGCAGCAGGCACTCCGTGATGCAGCAGTTGCAGACGGTAATCGTGCTTTTACTGCCGATGAGCAGAAGCAGTTTGACGAACTTCAGAAGGAGATCGACAGACTCAATGACGAAATCAAGGCAGAGGAAGCGAAAAAGAGCGCTTCCGATAACGACCAGCAGGCTCGCACAGAGGAGAGAAACAGAATCAACGCTATCAATGCACTCGGCCGTGATTTTGATGTTGATGTATCCGCGTACATCAACGACGGTTCGTCTGTCGATGCGGTAAGAGAAGCTGTGCTTAATGACCTCAAGAGCAGAGGCGGTGCTCACCGTACGGCCGGCCATCTTTCCGTAACAGAAGATGAAGGCTCCAAGTTCAGAGCAGCCGCAGCAGATGCAATCGTGATGCGCGCAGGTATTGTAGTTGAAAATCCTGCAGAAGGCGCACGCGACCTCAGAGCAATGAGTCTCCGTGACATTGCTGTTGAATCGCTTGCTAACGAAGGCGAGGATATTCGTTCGCTTATGCACAAGTCCGCAGCCGAGATTTATGATATGGTATCAAGCCGTTCATTCTACAATCCGTCGGCGGCATTCCCGGCAATCATGGATGCAACAATTGAGAAATCAATCGTTGAGATGTACAACCATGTGGAGACAACCTTTGAACTCTTTACAACCGAGGGTACACTTTCTGATTTCAAGGAAAGCAAAGACCACGAATATGTACTCAGCAGCGCCGGCGATTTCTTAAAGGTTCCCGAGAACGGCGAACTCAAGCATTCCACTCTTGAAACGGAAATTCTTCCCACAAGAAAGCTTGACACCTATGGCCGTCAGTTCTCAATGACTCGTCAGGCATTCATTAACGACGATATCGGTATCATCACCAAAATGCCCGGTAACTATGCAGCAGCAGGCAAGAGAACAATTGACAAGGCTGTATACAGCATTCTCTTCAATAACCCGACCATCTTTGATGGCAAGGCGCTCTTCCATAATTCTCATAAGAATGTTGCTGGTACTGCAAGCAAGCCGACTCAGGCATCCATCCAGGCGGCAATTCTCGGCCTTCAGCTTCAGCAGGACCAGTTTGGTGAAGCAATCTATGTATCGCCGAAGAACATCATCGTTCCGGTTGGATACGGATTCGATCTTGATGTAATCTTCCATTCTGCACAGGTTGTCGGATCCAACAACAACGATATTAATCCGCTTAACAAGTATAAATTCAATATCGTTGAAAGCCCTGTTCTCAATGTGATGGCTGGAAGCAATGCTTGTCCGTGGTTCATGGGCGCTGATCCACTCACTGCAAAAGGCATTCAGGTTGACTACCTCAACGGAAATAAGATGCCTACTATCCGTAGAGCAGAGGTTCCCGGCACGCTCGGCTTCTTATGGGATATTTACCATGATTGGGGTATCTCGGTTCGTGATTTCCGCGGTCTTTATAAGAATCCCGGCGTAGCACTCTAATCGTCAATAATTAATAAGGAGGAATAAAGCAATGAAAGCTACATATTGGCAGAAGGGCCAGTCCCTTGATTACAAAAATGGTACCAACGCTACCATCGAGGCGAATACCGTTCTCGTAATCGGTAGCCTCATCGGTATTGCAGGAACCGACATCGAACCCGGCGAGACCGGTTCTGTTCATGTTGAAGGTGTCTTCCAGATGCCGAAGAAGGACTCAACCGCTATCGCAATGGGTGCAGCGGTTTATTGGAATGCTTCTGACGGCATTACTACAGCCGCTTCAGGTAACACCCTCGCTGGTTACGCTGCCGAAGCATCCGAAGAAGGCGCAGAAACTATCCTTGTTAAACTGAACAAATAATAACCATAATCGCTGAATTATGGTTATAAAGGAGGAACAGATATGGCTGATAAAACCAAACTTGTTGCATTAAAGAGAATTTCATACGGAAACGGTCTCTATTACCCAGGCAACGAGTTGCCGATTGTTGCCACTGAACTATCCGATGAATGGGTAAAGAGCGGCGCTGCTGCTTGGGTAGAGGAACATCCGGAACGCGCACTCAAAGCAAGGCCCATGACTGCACAGATGGGCGATGAAGGAGTGAATGTTGTTAACGCCGAAACGGAATTAACACTGACCGGTAGGGTTCCTGATACAGAGGCAAGAAAGAAGCCTCCTGCAAAGAGACAAACAAGGAAGAAGAAAATCGTTGAGTAAGTTCAAGGAAGCTGTGCAGAAAGATGTATTCAATGTCTTCCTGAACATTGACGAATTCGCCGATGACCACATTATTGACGGTAAATCAATGCCGGCAATAATTGATGAAAACGAGGCCGGAGAGAGAGAAATCAAATATGTGGGGTACGGCAGCGGAACATATAAGCGGCATCTGCTTGTTTATGTGCCGGAGGCAAACTTCGGACCGCTGCCGATTATCGGCAGGACACTGACACTTGATGGAAAGACCTACCGCATTCACGATGCCGTGAATGAGAGCGGTGTGCACGCCATCACTTTGGAGGCGATAACCAGTGGTAGTAGTAACCGTAGATGACAAATACGATTATATCGAACGCAGGCTCGGCCAATTCAAAGCGAAGGCACCGAAGGTCATGTGCAAGTCAATCAATGATACTGCAAAATGGGCGCGGCACGAACTGGCAAAGGAAGCAAGAAAAGCCTATACCGTAAAGCAAGGGCGCTTCTATAAAAATATGGCCATTAAGAACGCTCGGTATTCTAATTTGGAAGCAACTATACAATCAGAAGGTGCTCCGATGAAACTTGTTGAATTCAAGTATTCTGCAGGCAAAAAGACCACCAAAGCCCAGGTAAAACTGAACGGCGGTCTGAAAGCCTTGGAAAAAGGCGGTATTAAAGCCTTTGTTAATAAGATTTCAAGCAAATCTCAATCCGGTGGAGGACATACTGGTATAGCGCAAAGAATAGGCCCGGAGCGCTTACCCATTAAGGAGTTATTCTCCAACTCGATTCCGGTCATGATAGGAAACGAGAAAGAGGTATACGGTATCGTAGAACCCGAGATAGAGAAGAAATTAATGCAGTATGTTGAATCTCACATCAAGAAAGTATTAGAGGGATATGAATAATGGCAACGAATAAAGACTTACAAAAACGGCTTAAAGAAGAACTGGAAACCATGTTCAAGGATTACAGAATGAAAGGAGAGGACGGAGAGTCAACTCCTTTTCATTTTTATGAGGGAGCGGCGCCGATTCCAAAGACGGATGAGGATCCGACATTCATTCCGTATATGGTTGCCAGGACGGCCGCAGGCAAAGTGCCGGACGATAATTATGGGTTCACCACTGCCAGAGCGCTGATCATAGTCGCTACATACGAAAACGATGAAGCGTACCCGTCAAATACCGATGTTTTGCAAATCATTGACAAAATCATCGAACGATTCCAAACGCACCCCAGTATGGGCGCGTACACGCGAACAGGAGACATTGAGTGGACACTGTCTGATGAAGACACCTACCCATACTTTTTCGGAGGCGTTGAGTTATCCTTCATTCTTCCGACAATTTTCAGAGAGGATGAATACGCATGAGAAAAAAAACAAAAACAGTAGGAACACCCGAGCCGACGATGTACATTGGTCCCACGATTGCCGGGTTACTTCCGACTTCAACAATATTCCAGGAAGGCGTGCTTCCCGATTATGTGAAAAGCAAAATTGAGGAGTGCCCATCCATCCAGGAACTGATACTTCCCATATCGGAGGTTTCAAAAGCGAAAAATGAGCTCGCAGCCGGCAAGGGTGCGGTCTCTATTTTTTATTGCAAAGTTCAGCAATTCATTAAAAAATAAACAGGAGGAAAAAGCAAATGGCATATAAGCATGGCGTGTATATCAAAGAAAACGAAACCAGCGTTGCGGCTCCGATCCTTGGCACCGCCGGTCTTCAGGTTATCTTTGGTACTGCACCGATCAACCTCGTTGAAAATCCTTCTGCTGCCGTTAACAAGCCCATTCTTGTTAATAACTACGCCGAGGCCGTAGCAGCAGTCGGTTACAGCGATGACTATGAAAAATACACTCTTATGCAGAGTATTGATGCCTCTTTCAAACTTTTCAATGTTGCACCGATTGTTCTCGTAAATGTTTTGGATCCCTCAAAGCATAAGGCAACGGTCGAAGCCGCAGATTATACCGTTAACGACGGACAGGTAACTGTAAATGTTAAGGGCTTACTTCTCGCTGCGCTGGTTGTCAAGGTAGACACCACAACGCTTGAAGAAGGCGAACACTATACAACCTCGTTTGATGATGACGGATATGCTGTGGTAACGCTCACGACAGCAGGTAAAACTGTTCTCGGAGATAACACATCCCTCAATGTTGCCGGCACGAAGATTGATCCGACAGCGGTAACCGCAAACGATATCATCGGCGGCATTAACGCCAGCACCGGCGCAGAGAGTGGCCTTGAGGTTATCAGACAGGTATTCCCGACACTCGGTTATACTCCCGGTCTCATTCTCGCCCCGGGCTGGTCTCACATTGCTACAGTCGGCGCTGCCATCCAGGCAAAGTGCGTTGAAATCAACGACAACTTCACTTGCGAATGCGTCCTTGATATTCCGACCACGACAGGAACAGCGACCAGGTACACCGATGTCAAGAACATCAAGGACACCTACGGCTATAATAGCAAGCACGCAATCCTCGCGTGGCCGAAGGTTCTGTATGGAACAAAGCAGATATACTTCTCTGCGGCGCTCGCAGCGTTAATCGCTTACACGGATGCCAACAATGACGACATCCCGAGCCGCTCACCTTCCAACAAACTTCTCGGCATTTCCGGTTCTGTACTTGCAGACGGTACCGAGGTTGTGCTTGACCAGCCGCAGGCAAATGTCCTCAACGGTGCAGGCGTGGTAACCGCGCTCAATTTCAACGGTTGGAGGTCATGGGGCGATAACACCGCATGCTATCCGGAGAACACCGATCCGAAGGACAGATGGATTAACTGCCGCAGAATGTTCTCCTGGCAGGCAAACTCCTTCATCCTTACATATTTCAACAGGGTTGATGATCCTGCGAATTACAGACTCATTGAATCCATTGTTGACGAGGAGAACATCAGAGGCAACAGCCTCGTAGCCCAGGGCGCGGTAGCAGGCATGCGTATGGAGTACAACGCTGATGAGAATCCGATTGAGAAAATCATCGAAGGCACCATGGTATTCCATCAGTACTTTGCGCCGTACTCCCCGGCACAGGTAATCGAAAATACACTTGAATTCAGCCCGGCAATGCTTGAGGCTGCACTCAGTGGTGAAAGCGAATAAGGAGGGATAGCAGATGAAGATTCCTGAGATTATCAACAACTGTAACTGCTATGACGGTCAGTCCAACAAACTGGTCGGCGTTACAGGCGAGGTAACGCTCCCCGAGATTGAATTCCTTACTGAGACCTTAAGCGGCCTCGGCACTCTCGGAGAGATTGATGCTGTCGCAATCGGTCACACCTCCGCTCTTGAACAGGAGGTACCGTTCACTAACCTTTATAACGATATCTTCAAACTGATGAAGGTGAAGGATGGCGTGCATCTCGTGCTCCGTCAGTCCCTTCAGGTCAAAGACAGTTCGACCGGCGCAACGCAGTTTGTGCCTATCAGAATCGTGATGAAGGGCTCGTTCAAGAAGTTTACTGTCGGTAACGCCAAGAAGGGCGGTCTCGGTGAGCCGTCTGTAACAATCGGCGTTACTTACATCCTTATTGAGATCAATAAGAAGGCCAAGTTTGAACTGGATAAATACAACAATGTATTCAAGATTGACGGTAAGAATATGCTTGCCGACATCAAGAGCCAGATCTAACGAATAATTAAATGGAGGAAAGAACTATGGCAAAAGATGAACTTTTAACCAACGAAGACGAGAACCTCGAAATCGTTGAAAGCACATCAGAGGAGCAGGATGAACCGGTTGAGGTAATCCTCAAATTCAATAAACCCTTCGTTTTTGAAGGCAAAACTTACAATGAGATTGACCTGTCAGCGCTGGAGAACATCACCGGTGAAGACATGATTCAGGTTAACAGAAGGCTGACAGCCGCAGGATGCGCACCGCTCCTTCAGGAGATGTCCTTGGAGTATGCGCAGATGATGGCTGCGCAGGTTACCGGTATACCCATTGAACTGTTCAAGGCGCTGCCGGCGAAGGCTTCAATGAAGCTGAAAAACATTGTAACAAATTTTATCTACGGCGAGGAATAAGCCCCTCGTGGAACGACAAAGACATCCGCTATCTGGCGGTGTCATTATCAATCGCAGTTAAGACAGGCCTTGAGTATCTACTTCGAGACCTGTCTATTTTTGAGTTAATTGATTTAACGGAGGAGGTCAAAGAGGTCTATGGCAGGCTCAAGTAAAGAAATGGAACTTGCGATCAAGATAGCCGGTAAAGTCGATAGTTCTCTCGGAAAGAGTTTCTCGTCGGTTAATTCAAAGATTGCAAAGATCGGCAGCCTTGCGTTAAAGGCAACCGGAATTGCCGCCGGAGCGGTGGCAGCCATCGGTGGAGCCGCAGTCAAGGTCGGCAAGGAATTTGAATCGTCAATGTCCCAGGTATACGCAACTATGGGCGTTGATAAATCAAGCGCGGAAGGTCAGAAAACGATGGAAACGCTTGAAAAGGCGGCCAGAGGTATGGGTAAGTCCACAGCCTTCTCTGCATCAGAAGCGGCCGAAGGTTTAAACTACCTTGCACTTGCTGGCTATTCTGCAGACGAAGCCGCGACCGCCCTTCCTTACACCTTAAAACTTGCCGGAGCAGGTGCGATGGAACTCGGTGCCGCGTCCGATATGGTAACGGATGCAATGGCTGCTCTGAATCTTGAAGCAAACGAGACCAACCTCTCAACATTCTCGGACCAGTTAGCGAAAACGGCAACGAAGACGAACACCAGCGTATCGCAACTTGGTGAAGCCATCTTGACGGCGGGCGGTACCGCCGCAAACCTTGCAGGAGGCACATCAGAGCTGAACGCAGCACTCGGTATTCTCGCGAATGTCGGTATCAAAGGATCCGAAGGCGGTACCAAGCTGCGTAATATGATTACTTCATTGCAGTCGCCCACTGACAAGGCTGCCGCTTCAATGGAAAAACTTGGCCTTCAGGTTTATGACCAGCAAGGCAACATGCGCAGTCTTAATGACATATTCTCCGATATGAATACCGCGATGGCTGGAATGACTAATGCCGAGAAGGACAGCCTCCTCTCTTCAATGTTCAACAAGAGAGACCTGGCTGCCGTTCGTGCGATGATGTCGGGTGCAGGCGAAGAATTTGCGAACTTGCAGGCAACAATTCAAGACTCGGCTGGAGCAACGGACCAGATGTACGCCACTCAGTTGGACAATCTCGAGGGCGATATATCCATATTCAAGTCTGCACTTTCTGACCTCGGAATCGGAATATACGAGAATATCGGCGGCGGTGTCCGGGATGCTGTACAACTCGGAACTGAATGCCTCGGCGATTTAAGTGCCGCATTTGAAGAAGGCGGTCTTGCTGGAATGGTCGGCGAGGTAGGCAATGTCCTGTCAAAAATAATAGATTACATAATAGACCTCGCGCCGGAAATCCTCGGCGCAGCAATGGACCTTATAACTAATCTGATAACCGGGCTAACCAACTCGGCAGACAAAATCGGTGATGTCGCAGTGATGTTGTTCTCGCAGTTCATCCAGGGCTTGGGTACCGCACTGCCTATGCTGCTACAGTTGGCTGGGAATCTCATTCTTGCGCTTGCAGATGCGCTCGTAGCAGAACTGCCGACAATAATTGACACCGTGATGAATACCATCAGCCAGCTCGGAGACATAGCACTTGAACTGCTTCCGCTTCTTTTAGATGCCGGGGTGCAGTTGCTCATGGCGCTGGCTCAAGGCATCGTTCAGGCACTACCTCAGCTGATACAGATTGCATCACAAATAATGGTTGGACTTTTCGCAGCCATCAACACATACCTTCCGCAACTGCTCCAGGCAGGCATCCAGATCCTTATGGCATTGCTCCAGGGATTGATTCAGGCGCTACCGCAAATCATTCAGAGCGTTATGCAGGTAATCAATTACTTTGTAATGTGCGTACTGCAGAACCTTCCGATTATTTTATCAGCAGGCTTCCAGTTGCTCTGGGCGCTGGTAAACGGAATCATGAACAACCTGGATATGATTATCAACGCAGCAATCACTTTAATTGGCGAACTCATCGCCGGTCTTCTGCAGAATCTGCCGTTGCTGATTAACTGTGCAATACAGCTCATAATCGCGCTGGCCGCAGGTTTAATTCAGGCGATTCCACAGTTGATTGCTGCCATTCCTCAAATTATTTCTGCGATAATAAATGCCTTTACGAACACTGATTGGGGTAGTATCGGTAAAGACATAATCAACGGCATCAAAGACGGTCTGCTTGCCTGCGTGGATTCGTTGGAACAGACGGCACAGAACATCTGGAATTCCATCAAGAGTATCTTCTCAGAGAATGTTGAAACCAATGTGTCGGTAACCGGAGGTGCAACACAGCACGCCGCCGGCGGTATTTTTAGTCAGGCAACCCTGTTGCCGTCTGTAAACGGTTCAAACCATATCGTTGGTGAGGCAGGACCGGAAGCCATCCTTCCGCTCCAGGCCTTATGGGATAACCTCTCGGCAACAATTACGCCGGGATTCACAACCATAAACGACAAACTCAATGTACTGGCGAATAAACTTCTGACAAACGGTTCCGCGAACAGCAGCAGCGGCAACAACGCTGCCGTAAGTGGAGCCCAGCCGCAGATTGTATTCTCGCCTCAGATTACCATCCAGGGTAACGCAAACAAAGAGGATGTTGATGATGCGCTGACAATGAGCATGCAGAAATTTGAGGAAATGTATAACCGCATGATGAAGCAGAGACAGCGCGTAGCGTTTTAAGAAATGAGGGAAAGGATATGTCAACAAAAACCTATAAGACCGTCCAGGGCGATACATGGGATTTAATATCCTTTGCCCTCTACGGAACTGAAAAATATGTCGGGGAGTTAATGGAGAGCAATCCTTCACTTTTGGATTATTCCATCTTCCCGGCAGGAATCAGATTGACCGCGCCAGACATTGCGGTTGAAAGCGACGATGAAGACTTCCCGGAATGGAGGCAGGTTGAGTGAGTACTGCAAGAAAAGCCAGGGTAACGCTGACCAAGGTGAGCGGCAAAAGCACTAAAGATTACAGCGGCTATGTTAAGAGTTTTACATACACGGATGTATACGGAGATGCGAGCGACTCCTTCAGCGCGGAGTTTGACGACAAAGCGTTGAAGTACATGGGCAGCTGGATGCCGAAGAAGGGCAATAAGTTCACGGCATCGGTTCTTCTGAGCGATTGGCTGAAGGACGGAGAAAACAAGAAGATTAAATTCGGAAAATTTATTCTTGATGATTTTTCACTTTCAGGAAGACCGCTCTCCTGCACCATCTCTGCGGTGTCAATGCCATCATCGAGTGCATTCAGCACGAAGCAGCGCACGAAGACATGGAAGAAAATCACCATCCAGCAGATAGCGAAAAAGATAGCCAAGAGATACAAACTTGCACTCGTCTACGATGCCGAAAAGATAACCATAAAGAGCATTGAGCAAAAAGACGAAACAGACAGTTCGTTCCTTAACTCGCTCTGCAAGGATTATGGCATAGCCATGAAAATCTTTAATAGCAAGCTCGTCATTTACAGCGAGGCGAAGTACGAGAAAAAGAAGGCCGCCTTCAGCGTAAGTGAAAAAGAAATGCTCTCCTGGACTTACAACGATACCGTCGCCGGTACATACACCGGAGCGAAATACTCGTACCAGGATCCAAAGAGCAATAAAACAATAAAGGTGCAGGTCGGCAAAGGAAGCCGCTGGCTGACGGCTCAAGGTGAAGCAGGCGGCAAAGCAGATGCGCAGAAAAAAGCGTATGCAGCGGTGAACAATTCAAACAAGGATATGACCACAATCAGGTTTGAGATTATGGCGAATCCAAAGATGATAGCGACCACCTGCATTAAGATTACAGGACTGCAAAATATAAACGGCAAATATTTCGTAACGAAGGTTACTCACAATATAGGAACGAAATATACAATGTCAGTTGAAGCAAGGAAGGTGCAGCAGCGCCTCCCGAAGAAGAAGGGATAATATGGCAAAAGGCCCAGACATTAGAATAGGAACGGTATCAACCGTTGACTATGAACACGGCATGGTATCCGTTAAATACGAAGAACTGAGCGGAGCAGTAACCGCGGAGATGCCGGTTCTCTCTTTTAACGACGAATACAAAATGCCGAACATTGACGACACCGTCCTCGTTCTCTACCTTTCAAATGGTTCCTCAATCGGAATTGTGCTCGGGAAGATATGGAACGAAGGCAATCCACCGGTCAGCGCCGGGAAGGGCGTATACCGAAAACAAATAGCAGACGACGCGTTTATGGAGTACAAAGACGGAACGCTGAAAATAAAAGCACCAAAGGTGCTGATTGAAACAGATGAAGGTAACATTGAGTATTAGGAGGTGATAGCGTGGCAATCGGCAGCTGGGGAAAGAGTGTGGTATTCGAGACAAGCGACAAGAAAATAATGACTCCTTCAAGTTTTGAATACAGCAGCACGGCCAGATGGAATTCACACGAGATAATTGGACAGTCTCCGAAGGGTGAATTCGTCGGACCGGGCTCCGGCAAGGTGGTCATGGATATCATCCTTGATGCAACGCTCGGAGTGAAACCTGCATCCGTTATCAAGACCTTAAGAAAGGCGAGAGACAACGGTACCGTAGAATACCTTAAAATCGGAAAAGCCAAGATTGGCAATTACAAATGGGCTATCACAGATATGAGCGAAAAGTGGGATGTCGTGTATGACGGCGGCGAGCTCGCCAGAGCGACTCTCAATATTACTTTCAGCGAATACAGATAGGAGGAATAACAATGGCTATAGCAATAAACGATGTGGTGGTTACCTCCGATACGGATGAAACCCAGAGATTCATCGCAGAGGTAACAGCGGCCATTCAGATGATAATAACAACCCCCGTTGGCAGCATTCCGCTGTTCCGCAACTTTGGAATTGATATGTCTATGCTCGGATACCCTCCGGCAGTTGCGAAGGAAATGCTCTCGCAGGAGTTGATTGAAAAAATAGAATTATTCGAGCCGAGAATCATCGTTGAAACCGTTGACATCATAACCAAGACAGACGGCGGCATTGATGTCAGAATATCCGTCATGAAGAAAAATGATGTTGAGGTTGAGGAAGACGAAGAAGACCTCACCACCGAGGAGGATGACTTCTACTACGATGACGACGACTACGATGCAGACGAGGAGGAAGATACAGATGAGCAATCTTGACAATCTCCCGGATATTAATTTTATTGAGAATTTGACCGTAGAGGATCTGCGCAGTTCGTTAATAGCAGATTATGAGCAGCGATTGAGCGAACTTAAGGGAAAAGAAACGAAACTTGCCCAGGCAAGCGAGCAGCGCCTTGTCTTATATGGCGTGGCGGCAATCCTCTATCAGATGTATCAATATATTAACCGCGGTGGCAGAAACAACCTTTTGAAATACGCATACGGCGACTACCTGGACAATCTCGCAGCCCTGAAAGGAATCACGAGGAGCAGCGCAAAGCCGGCAAGCGTTATCGTGCGATTCGCGATGTCTGAAACGCGCAGCACGGCCGTCGGCATTCCTGCAGGAACGAGAGTCTCTCCGGACGGAGATGTGTTCTTCGAGGTACCGGAATACAGCGAAATACTCGCCGGCAGTTTATACGCTGATATCGAGTGCGTGTGCACGGAACCCGGAATAGAAGGAAACGGCTTTGAGGTCGGCGAGATTAACACGCTTGTGGATCCGGTTAATTACATTGCGACGGTATCAAATACCACCGTCAGCGAAGGCGGCGCAAACATTGAAGATGACGAGGCGTTCAGAGAGAGAATATTCCTCGCTCCTGCGGCGTATAGCGTAGCCGGACCAGAAGCAGCATATGTCTATTGGGCAAAGACCTATTCGTCGGCGATAACCGATGTAAATGCAGTTACCGAGGAAGGCTCTGCGGTAGTGCAAATTCGCTTTTTAATGGATGGGGCAATACCGAGCGCGGCTATGGTTCAAAACCTCGAGGAATACCTCGCAGACGAGAATATCAGACCGCTCACGGACATGGTTGAAGTGTCAGCACCGACAGCCTCATCGTTTAACATTAATGTGTCTTATTGCATTAACAAGAGCGACAGAAACCGTGCAGCCACTATCCAGGCAGCTGTCACAGAGGCGGTTAATAACTATACGAAATGGCAAACCGAAAAAATCGGAAGGGACATCAATCCTTCCAAACTGACTGAACTGATGATGGCGGCAGGAGCCAAGAGAGTAGTGGTAACATCCCCGACATACACCGTCATTGACAATGAGCATGTCGCAGCCATCGGAACCACAAATACGGTTTATAACGGATTGGAAGATGATTAACGATGACAAAAATACAGGACATACAGTTAAAAGAACTGCTGCCGAGCAATCTGACATCGGATGAGGTGGATGCGTTATCTTACGCAATAAAAAACGCCACCGCGAAAGTGTGCGCGGTAGCGGATGGAATGACAGTAATCGCCCTTATTGACGAAGCACCGGAGGATATCGTTGACTACCTGGCGGTAGAATTCAATTCTCCTTATTACGACCAGACGCTCGATTTGAGTGTGAAGCGAAATGTTGTCAAGAACACACTCGCACAGTACGCAAAGGTCGGAACGCCCGGAATAATCAAAGATTACCTTGCTTCAATGGGCGAAGAAGTTGAAATACTGGAGTGGCAGGATTACGGCGGCGAGCCGTACCACTTTTCAATTTATGTTACTATGCCGCATGATTCAGAAGTAACACCTGAACTCATAGCCGAGACGAAGGACAAGATAAGCAAACTCAAAAACCTTCGTTCAATAATGGATGAGCTGCAGCTGATAAAACAGATAGCAGACTCGTTGACGGTCGCCGAAGCCACCGCAAGTGCGTTGGTGGTGGAACGGCACATCGGAGAAACCGAGAACATTATGTTCTTGCTGGACAACTTCACATTCTTGGTTGACCAGAACGAGGCGTTCCTGGCATACGGTAACTCGCTCATAACATTTGATAAGGAGGAATAAAAATGCAATTTTGTACGCCTATCATAACCACCGCCGGAAAGGATGCCGGAATCAATGTAATTTTCGGACAGGGTACGCTTGAATTTAACCGTGTTGTAATCGGCAACGGCAGAATCGCACCGGCAGAAATAGCGGCGGCTTCGGATGTTGCATCCGAGGTTATAGATGCCGAGTTGGTTGGATACGAATCGCAGGGCGACTCAATGCTCCTGCGTTTTACTTTTAATAACAAAAAATTGGAGGAAGGCTTCGATTGGACCGAGTACGGTGTGTTCGCCAAGTACACGCCGAACGACGGAACAGCCGCAACAACGATATTGTATTGCTACGCATACGATACCACCGAATCACCGGAAAGTGTTCCTGCTTTTACCGGCTCTACCTCGTATTATAAAGCGAAGTTTGACCTGGGTGTATCGGTGGGCAACGCGGAACTCGTAACGGTTAATCTCGGCGACTACACCGACTTCGTAGCAAAAGAAGAACTCCAGGCACACGAAGACGATACGAACAATCCACACAGCGTAACCAAAGCGCAAGTTGGACTCAGTGATGTTGAGAATGTATCGGTTAATAACGCGCGTCCGACTTTTACAGAGGCACCCGTACTCACAAACATTGTTTCCGGCGAAGTAACATCAGGGTTGTGGGGAAAGGTCAAGAAAGCCATATCAACTTTAATGAGTCATCTGAGCGCCTCGAATCCTCATGGCATTACTCCCTCTAAGATTGGAGCCGCTGCATCTACGCATAATCATTCTGCGAGCGAAATCACAACAGGTGTATTGAGTGTAGCCAGAGGCGGAACCGGAGGCAACACGGGCGCAGTTAAAACGGCTTTCAATTGTAGTTTCAGTTCAGTAACTGCAGACAGATACCGCACAATTAGAACACTCAATCTGCCGGCAGGGACATGGATCGTTATGATTAACGCTTGGTCTGATAACTGGGGTGTTGATGGAGACATTGAATTAATGCTTACGAGTAAAACTTTCAGTAATACAACCAGTGTAGGCGATTTTTATGGTTACCATCAAACACATATACGCCTTCCTCAAAGAAGTATGTATGAGGATTTTCAATGTGTTTTTGTGGTAAACTCAACTGGCCAAAACTTGTACATTACTGTTTGTCCTTCAAAGACATCTCGATGGGCAGCCGATTGGTATGCAACAAGGATTATTTAAGGAGGGCATCAGAATGAAAACTATAAACCCACTCCTTACAAGAGAACTGGTAACGCTCGGGTACCAGGGCGAGAACGAATACAAACGCGTTGTCTTTGATATATCGGAATGGATTCGGACGGAAGGAGCCGGAGGCGATGTCCTTCTTTTCTTTAAACGCCCGGATGAAACTGTTCCGTACCCTTGCGAGGTTGAGGTTGACGGCGACAAGGTATACTGGGTTATCACCGCAGCAGAGCTCAACATTGCCGGTATCGGCGAAGCAGAACTGCAGTACCGCACCGGGGACACTATCGTAAAGTCAAAATCAATCAAATTTAGAATCAAGGAATCTCTGACGGAGGTAGACAACATCCAGGGAACCTGGGTTGAGAAGGTCCTGAAGGTCTATGATGATATTTTCAATACCGGCGAAGAAGGTCAGCAACTCAGCAAGAGCGCAGAAGGCGTTGAGTGGACAGATCCGCAGGGTTTGAAAAAACGCAGCATAGATGACGGCACAACATTAATTCTCGCAAATAACGCAGAATATCGCGGCGCTGACATCGCTTCGTTAGAGGTGCAGTACCCCGACGGCGATTTTGAGTGCTGGATGCGGTTTAATACTGCCTCGGAAGGCGACATCAACATAGCATTCCCTGAAGGCACCGCGTACATCGGCGAGCAGCCGGAATACGGTAACAATGAGACCTGGGAAATCTCCATCAAGGACGGCGTGGCCGTCGCTCTGGAGGTGGGGTAATCGTATGAACCGTCGAAGACTGCTGCTGATGATAGCAGCCGCCCTGCAGGGCGTAAAAGTTATAGTTGATAAGGACAAGCGATTCCTTGCATATAACAACAAAATTTTATCTTATAAAAATAAGAAGGAGGACAATAATGGAACTTAAACACTTGGACCAATTAACACCGGTTGAAACCATTGCCAACGATGATGCTGTAGTCGGAATTTTTAATTCAGACATCAATATTGCCAAGGTTGAAGACATCGCCGAAGCGGCAGGCAACATTCTGATTGACGGCAACAAGGTCGCAACCCCGGAAAGCGTGGTGCAGGCAATCGTTAACGCGGAGGATGCACGGCAGTACGGCGTATGCATCAATCACGCAACCGGAAGCCCGACATTAGAAAGAATCGGCGCTGCCGTCGGTCTGAAAGCGGAGGTGGCAACCGGAGACAGTACTCCTGTTAACGATTTTGATTACATTTACCCGTACAGCGAAATGCGTAAATGCACTCTCGCGGACGACGGAACGGTAACGGCATACGAAGGAGAGCCGACATACAAAGAAGACGGCTCCATCGGCCAGGTAATGGTTGAAATCCCGAAGTTTTATATTCGCCGTTTTGTAGATGTCGCCACGAACAAAGAATACATCTACATCTGCAAGAAAAAACTCGAAGGCTATGTGCTTCCCGAATGCTTCAAAGACAGAGACGGCAACGAAAACGACTATGTATATATTGCTGCGTACCTCGCATACGATGACAACGATGAGGAGAACCCGAGGGCGTGGAGTATCGCTGGAAAAGAGTTGTCTGATTTACCTTCATATAGACACACTAATTATTATGAAACCATCGGCAATCGCGCAGGACATAACGAAGATGAGGAAAGTGAAGAATTGTATCTTCATCCGTGGCATAACCTCGATGTGCATGAAATGTGCATGCTTCAGATGCTTTTTATGATTGAGTTCGCGACCACAAATTCGGAAAGTGTCTTCGGTGGCATGTATGACGATTACGGTGCAAATGCCAGGTTAATTGATGCAACTGCAGTATCACAGAGCACCAACACATTGACAAGTGTTGAGAGTCTCAGCGAGAATGATAATATCAGAGAAGGCGATATCGTTGAGATTGCCTGTGCAGAGGATTACGATATTGCTTCTGAAGATGGAGCGTACCGTGACGAGTATGAAGAAGAAGGCGTAACACATTTTTGTTGGACCATAAGAAGAAAGGTCGTGTCTGTCGTTGATACCGAGGACAGCAGAACAATCACATTTGACGGAGTTCCAGTTGCGCTCGATGAAAATAGTACGGTGAGACTTCTCGGCTATATTACCGGATGCACGAATGAGATAACAGCCTCGTCCGGTAATCTGAGAGCTGACGAGGACGAACTGCATAATGTACCTTTTGTATGGCGCGGTCTTGAAAATTTCTTCTCCTGCGTTTATACTTGGGTTAGTGGTATTCTTATATCCAAAAACACCGACGGAGGTACATATCGTGTAACATCAGATTTGAATTTATATGGGGACGCGAGTTCGATACTTGATTATGCAGATTCAGGGCAGAAGCCGCACGCAACGGATTATACAGCGGAGATGACCTTTGATAAGGACAATCCGCTACTGATGGTTCCGGTGAAGGGTGGCGCAACAGAAGCAGATGGCTATTGTGATAGATTTACATTGGCTACATCAGCAACCATATTAAAGACTTACCGCTTTGGAGGTACGGATGTTAGTCAGGGCGGCTTGTTTGCCGCTTCTGCTTCTTCTACTAATACTGCTAATACTGCTCGGTGTCGGCTCGCTTACCACCATTACTAAGGGGGACTGGGGGACAAAGTCCCCCAGCGGTTTATATTTTTGAAAATCGGTATATAGGGAGTAATCGTGCGACACTGGCGTTAGTCAGGGCGGCTTGTTTGCCGCTTCTGCTTCTAATAATACTAATAATGCTAATAATGCTCGGTGTCGGCTATCTTGTTCGATTTAATCTGTTTTCATAATGCACGGTTGCTTCCATACCACTCGGTACAAAATTGATCCGAATAATGGCAAAGGTCAGTAGCGGCGTCGAAAGCCTTTGAGGAGAACAAGCGAATTGAAAACAATAAAGAACATCTACCATTATGTGTATGACTTAGGCAATCTTAAAATGGCAATTGAGAACGCTGCCAACGATAAGAAGGACCGCGCTGATGTGCAGCGCGTGCTTTCCGATGTTGACGGCTATGCTAAAGTATTGCAAAATTTACTGATGAACCGAAAATATAAACCCGGACCGTACAACGAATTCATCATCAACAAGAACAAGCCGCAGAAGGACAGAGTGGTAAGCAAGCCGTCCTTCATTGACTTGGTCATTCAGCATGCGGTCGTCCAGGTGCTGATGCCTATTTTTACAAAGGGCATGTACCGTTACTCCTGTGGATCTATCCCGGGACGAGGCAACCTCTATGCCAAGAAGACCGTTGAAAAGTGGCTGCGGAAAGACAAGAAGAACACAAAGTACTGTCTTAAGATGGATATTGAAAAATTCTATCCTTCCGTAAACCTGGGGATGATGAAGAATGTCCTGAGAAAGCACATAGCAGATTATAACATGCTGTGGCTCTTGGATACCTTGATTGACATCAAGGACATAGGGCTGGCTCTCGGACATTACACATCGCCTTGGTTCGCAAATCTGTTATTACAAGATTTAGACCACGCTATCAAGGAGAAGTTCGGCGCGAAGTATTATATCCGCTACATGGATGATATGATTATCTTCGGACCGAACAAAAAGAAACTGCACAAAATACGCCAGGAAATCAGCGAGTTCTTAAAGCCGTATGGTTTACGCCTTAAGAACAACTGGCAGGTATTCAAGTACGGTGTGAAGGTAAAAACACGCAAAGGCGGCGAACGCATCTCAAGGGTTCTTGACTTTTGCGGCTACCGTTTTTATCGTACTCACACTCTGCTTCGCAAAACGATTGCCAAACGCTTCAGAAGGCAACTGAACCGCATAGCAAAACGCCTGCCGAAAAAGCCCACCTTGTACCAGAGCCGACGCGTTATGTCGTATCTGAGCTGGACCAAGCACGGCAACTGCTATAATTATTATCAAGTGAACCTGCAGAGCAGGATAAATATTAACATCTTGAAAGGAGTGATACGAGATGAAAGTAAGAGGCGGCACAAGGCCCGAGCCGTACCGTTGTGTGCGTAGTGAGGACCGGATGGTGGTGACCTTCACGGAAAATGTAAAGGAAATCACAAACGAGATTCTTGATGCAATCAGCGAGGAGGATGCAGAACTCGAAAAGGAATACGAGTACGACAGGTATCAGATGACTGTTCCGTACCGTGAAAACCTTAAATCAGATGTTGCAGCAAACCTTACGAAATGGATTGCACTCGCAAAGCAACAGGAGTACGACGAGAAGGCAGCGGAAGTCAGAGCGAAGCGTAACGCTCTCCTCGCAGAGACCGACAACGCCTTCTGCATTGACCGAATTCTTCCGGAAAACATTTCTACTACTGCTTTTACAAATAAGCTGAAAGAGCTCACCCAGAGCGATATAGCAAAGTACAGGCAGGCATTAAGGGATATTCCTGAACAGGAAGGATTCCCTTATAAAGTAAAGTGGCCTACAAAACCACAATAAGACTAACCGTGTTCATAAGGATACGGTTATTTTTTATGTCCGGAGGTACCGAAAAATGACTAATGAAGAAATTGCTCTCAAACTCACAGACCATGAACATGAGATAAAGAGCCTCAAACACCGAATTGACGAACAGGAAGAAAAAGGCAACGCCTTAAACGAACTCGCCATATCGGTCAAGGTGCTCGCTGTAAACATGGAAAACATGGGCAAGGAGCAAATCAAACAGGGCGAACGCCTGGAACGCTTGGAACGCGAGCCTGCAGACGACCAGAGGTATTATAAGAGAACTGTCGTCAGCTGCATCATTACCGGTGTAATCAGTGCCGTGGTCGGCGGCGTTATGGCCTTCATCCTTCAGGGAGGATTATCTTAAATGGAAAAATATATTTTTATTACAGTGCTGCTCCTGGCGGCGCTTATTTTATGCGTACAAATCATAACCGAAATCTTCAAGGCTCTCGTCCAGGATAAGACGAAATACAATATCATCGTTTTTATTGTTTCGCTCGTCCTGACCGTTGCGACCGTTATCGCAGCCAGCGAGATTGTGTCCTTCGGACTTACCTGGTACATCGTCGCCGCGGCGATTGCCGGCTCGTTTTTCGTGGCCTACGGAGCGATGTTCGGTTACGATAAATTATTCAAAAGAGTGTTCGCTGCACTCAAAGAAGCAATTGACAGTTACAAGAAAATGAAGGAGGGTTCCGAAGATGAGAAAATTGTCAAGTAAGATTTTATGCATCCTTTTATGCGTGGCGTTCTTATTTGCCGGTTGCGCATCAGCGCCGCCTGCAGAACCAACCACCAGTAACGAACCTACAACCGAAACTACCACCGAAGCGCCAACGCAGACCTATGCAGAGAGCGTTGAGTCCGGGGAGGAAATTGAGGTAACCGTATCGGATGAAGTCATCAACCTTGTTGAAGACACCGACGAGAAGGTGGAACAAGGTGAGGACATCGCCACCGATGAAACGATTCCTGCAGATGAAGCAGACGAGGAGAGCGTTGCCGATGAAGGCGCGCTGGAACCCGATGCTTCGGTAGACCAGGAGAACATCTCATATGACGGTACCAACACCGGCAAAGGCTCCGCGCTTCTTTCCGGCGCTCCGGGTTTAACTTATTATTCGCAGGCTGACAGCCGCTGGGGCAACATTTTATACACCGCATACAATGACAGGTCTCAAACAATTAAATCAAGCGGCTGCGGTCCCACATCAGCCGCTATGGTCATTTCAGCATCAAAAGGCATTATCACACCGCCGACCGTAGCACGACTATTCGTTGACAACGGGTACCGTACCAGGAACAACGGTACCGCCTGGGCAGCATGGTCCTTCGTTGCCGACTATTTTGATTTTGACGAATATTACACAACAACATCAGATAGTAAAATGCTGTCATACCTTAATACAGATAAGAATAAAGACGGTGTTGCTGATTATTTCGTTGTTGCTTCCTGCGGCTATGGTTTATTCACTACCGGAGGCCACTACATCGCGCTCATGGGCGACGAAGGCGGCACCATCAAGGTATACGATCCGTACCTTTACTATGGCAAGTTTACAACATCAAGCAGAAAAGCAGCCGGAGTAAAGGTCAGCGGAACCACGGCCTATGTATCAGAATCGAGCTTCCAGAAGTATGCAAACACGAAGAACTTCTGGATATACAGCAACGACAGTGGTACCGCGACAAAGAAAGAGGAGCCAACCACGAAGAAGAAAGAATCTTCCTCTTCAGAAAAGACCACCTCGTACACCATGTATGTAAACACAAAGACGGATCCGCTCAATGTCCGTACCGGAGCCGGCACGAATTATTCCAAAGTTGGCAGCCTTAAGAAGGGTACAGCGGCAACGGTAACAAAGACCAACGGAGACTGGAGTTATATCACATCGCCGGAAAAAGGATGGGTAAGCACGCAGTACCTCTCTAAGACGAAGCCGGCGACATCCATATCGTCTTCAATCAACTCACAGAAATTTGCTTATATCTATGTGCCTGCAACCGGGCGATACGCATACTGCAAGTATTCGGCGATTGAAAAGTACAACGGTTATTACAGATTAAAGAACTACACAACGCTGTACTCAAAATCAAACCTCACAGGCACAAAATATAACTACCTTGCCAAGACGAAGGTAGTTATAAAGAAAACCTTATAGCCGGTTCACCCTGTATCGCAGGGTTCCTCCATGACACGCACGCTCTCCTAACTCGGGGCGTGCGTGTTTTTTTATTGGGGAGCAGGCAAGGGAGCAATCAGACGGTTAAAAAGAAAACCACAAAACATACCGAAAAGGCAAGGCAAAAGCCGTCAATATGCCGTTTTCAAGCCGCTTGCAGTGCATTTATAAACAAAAAGACACGGTTTAAAAACCGTGTCCTATGGTCGAGGTGACAAGATTTGAACTTGCGACCCCCACGTCCCGAACGTGGTGCTCTACCAAACTGAGCCACACCTCGATTTATTGCTACAATAGGATAACACAAAATGCGCGCGGTTGCAAGTGTTTTTTACAGAAATTTGTTTTGCGACGGGTCATAGGTCATGCCGATGGCAGCCAACTGGGCCTCCAGCGCCGCCCGGTCCACCTGCAAGTCTGCACACAGAGCGTCCAGACTGGGATAAAAATCCCGCAATTTGGTATTGATTACGCTAAACAAAATAAACGGGTCCTTGGGTAATGCAGCCATCTTTTTTGCCTCCCGGTGCAGATTTGATTTTAATTTACCATAAAAAGCGGGAGAATTCAAGAAAAATCCCGCCTTTTATATTGATTATTTTCTATTTATATGTCATAATAGGCTGTAATTTTATATCCGGCGCAAAACGGCGCTATCGCCCGTTGGCCGGAACAGTAGGTGAAATCATGACGGAAAATGAAAAAATCGCAGCGCTGCTCTTTCCCCATATTACCATGACCCCGGCGGATTACGAAGCCAAATACCCGCCCCGGCAGCTGAAAGAGGGCGCCAGAGTCAGCCGCTTTTCGCCCAGCCCAACAGGCTTTTTGCACTTTGGCAATCTGTTTTCCTGTGCGGCGGCATACCGCACTGCCCGCTGCACCGACGGCGTGTTCTATGTGCGGGTGGAAGATACGGATCAAAAGCGCAAGGTAGAGGGCGCGGTGGAGACCATGCTCTCTGCGCTGCAAATCTACGGCATTACACCGGACGAAGGCGTGATGGGGGACGGAAGCGAAAGCGGCGCCTACGGCCCTTACACCCAAAGTCTGCGCAAAGACATTTACCAGTGCTACGGCAAATCTCTGGTGGAGGAAGGGCTGGCTTACCCCTGCTTTTGCACCCCGGAGGAGCTGGAAGACCTGCACGCCCGGCAGGAGAACGAGGACATTAAAGGCTACTGGGGTCCCTACGCCCACTGTCGGGATCTGACCTACGACCAAATCAAGGCCAATATAGACGCCGGCAAGCCCTGGACCCTGCGCCTGCGCTCTCCCGGCAAGCCGGAGGGCAAGGTGCGCTTTGACGATCTGATCAAAGGCAAAATTGAAATGCAGGAGAATGTAATTGATGTGGTGCTGCTGAAAACCGACGGCATTCCCACCTATCACTTTGCCCACGCGGTGGACGACCACCTGATGCGAACCACCCATGTGGTGCGGGGTGACGAATGGATCGCCTCTGTGCCCCTGCACCTGCAGCTGTTCAAGCTCTTAGGCTTCCGCCCGGTGAAATACGCCCATATTGCCCCCATTCTTAAGGAAGAAAACGGCGGCAAGCGCAAGCTCTCTAAGCGCAAGGACCCGGAAGCGGCCGTTACCTACTACGACCAAATGGGTATTCCGGCGGCAGCGGTCAACGAATATATGATGACCATTGCCAACTCCAACTTTGAGGACTGGCGGCGTGCCAACCCCACAGCAGACCTGGCAGACTTCCCCTTTAACTTAAAGAAAATGAGCGTGTCCGGTGCCCTGTTTGATATGGCCAAGCTGACGGATGTGTCCAAGACCGTCATCAGCAAAATGACTGCACAGGAAGTGTTTGACCTGGCCCACGCCTGGGCCGATCGGCACCAGCCGGAACTGGCCGCGCTGTTTGACAGCGATCCGGCCTACGCGGTGGCAGTGCTCAGCATTGACCGGGGCGGCAAAAAGCCCCGCAAGGACATTGCCAAATGGAGTGATCTGGCGGACTACATCAGCTATTTCTACGACCAAACCTTTACCCCCTGCTACGACCTGACCGGCAATGCGAATCCGGCACTGGCAGTACAGGTGCTGGAGCAGTACAAAGACCTGGTGGACACCGCAGACGACAAAGACACCTGGTTTGCCAAGATCAAGGCGTTGTGCCCGCAGGTGGGCTGCACCCCCAATGTGAAAGAATACAAGCAGGACCCCACAGCGTTCAAGGGCCATGTAGGCGATGTGTCTACCGTGATCCGAGTGGCGCTCACCGGGCGCACCAACACCCCGGACCTGCACGCTATACTGGCTTTGCTGGGGCAAGAGACCGCACAAGCCAGACTAAACGCCGCACTGGCGCACTACAAGGAGGAGTACCATGGCTGAGGAGATCAGAGAAAACTCTAATTTTATCCACGATTTTATTGATAAAGACCTGGAGGACGGGGTATATAGCAGCATACAGACCCGCTTTCCCCCGGAGCCCAACGGCTACCTGCACATTGGCCACGCCAAGGCCATTTGCATCAATTTTGGGGTAAAGGAAAAGTACAAGGGCGTGTGCAATCTGCGCTTGGACGACACCAACCCCACCAAAGAGGACACCGAGTATGTAGACGCCATCAAAGAGGACATTCAATGGCTGGGCTTTCAGTGGGACAACCTGTACTACGCCTCCGACTACTTTGACTTTCTCTTTGACTGCGCCATCAAGCTGATCAAGAAAGGCAAGGCCTTTGTTTGCGAGCTGACGCCGGAGGAAATGCGCGCCTACCGGGGCACCCTCACCGAGCCGGGCAAAGAGAGCCCCTACCGCAACCGCTCCGTGGAGGAAAACCTGGACCTGTTTATGCGCATGAGCAAGGGCGAGTTCCCGGAGGGCAGCAAGGTGCTGCGTGCCAAAATCGATATGAGCTCCCCCAACCTGAATATGAGGGACCCGATCATTTATCGCATTATGTACGCCCACCATCACCGCACCGGCGACAAATGGTGCGTGTATCCCATGTATGACTTTGCCCATCCCCTGTCGGACGCCAGAGAGGGCGTGACCCACTCTCTGTGTTCTCTGGAATTTGAAAACCACCGCCCGCTGTACAACTGGTTTGTAGACGAGCTGATCGAAGGGCAAAAGCCCCGCCAGATCGAGTTTGCCCGGCTGAACCTGAACTACACCCTCACCAGCAAGCGCAAGTGCTTAAAGCTGGTGCAGGACGGCATTGTCAGCGGCTGGGATGATCCCCGTATGGCCACCCTCAGCGGTATGCGCCGCCGGGGCTATCCGCCGGAGGCGGTACGGGACTTCTGCGAGCGCATCGGCGTGTCCAAGGCGTATAGCGTGGTGGACTTTGCCCTGCTGGAGGCCTGCGTACGGGAGCACCTGAACACCTCCGCTCCCCGAGCCATGGCGGTGCTGGACCCCATTAAGCTGGTGATCGACAACTACCCGGAGGACAAGACCGAGGCCCTGGAAGTGGAATACCACCCGGACCACCCGGAATACGGCAAGCGCACCGTGCCCTTTGGCCGGGAGCTGTACATTGAGCGGGACGACTTTATGGCCGAGCCCATCAAGAAATACCGCCGTCTGTACCCGGGCAACGAGGTACGGCTGTACAAGGCCTACCTGGTGACCTGCACCGGTTATGACACAGACGAAAATGGCAATGTGACCTGCGTGCACGCCACCTACGACCCGGCCACCTTTGGCGGCGACGCCCCGGATGGGCGCAAGGTACGCGGCACCATTCACTGGGTCAGCGCCAAAGAAAACACTCCCCTGACCGCCCGGATCTATGACCGGCTGTTTAATGTGGAGAACCCCAGCGACGACAGCGGCGTCAACTCCTTTGAGGAGAACCTAAACCCGGACAGTCTGACCGAGAAGCAAGGCTACGGCGAGGTGGCACTGGCCACGGCCAAGGCCGGCGATCGGTTCCAGTTTATGCGGGACGGCTACTTTTGTATGGACAAGGACTCTGCCCCCGGCGCACCGGTGTTTAACCGCACCGTTGCTCTGCGAGACAGCTTTAATATCAAAAAGAATAAATAAGAATTCGGGTGAGCACTTTGAGTACAAGAAAAGATATAAAAAACATTGCAATCATTGCCCATGTTGACCACGGCAAAACCACTCTGGTGGACGAAATGCTGCGCCAAAGCGGCACCTTCCGCCAAAATGAAGTGGTGGAAGAGCGGGTCATGGACAGCAACGACCTGGAGCGTGAGCGGGGCATTACCATTATGTCCAAGAACACCTCCATTCACTATAACAACACCAAGATTAACATTGTGGACACGCCCGGCCATGCGGACTTTGGCGGCGAGGTGGAGCGTATTCTTACCATGGTAGACGGCGTTCTGCTGCTGGTAGACGCTTTTGAGGGCTGTATGCCCCAGACCCGCTTTGTGCTGAAAAAGGCACTGGGTCTGCACAAGACGCCGCTGGTGGTGGTCAACAAGATTGACCGGGACGGCGCCCGCCCTGCCGAGGTGGTAGACGAGGTACTGGACCTGTTTATTGAACTGGGCGCAGACGATGACCAAATCGACTTCCCGGTGATCTACGCCTCCGCCAAGGACGGCTACGCCGGCACAGAGCCGGATGTGCGCAGCGGCGATATGCGCCCGCTGCTGGACGCCATCTTAAAGTACATTCCTTCTCCCCAGGGCGACCCGGAGGGTCCCACCCAGGTACTGTTCTCCTCTTTGGAGTATGACGACTATGTGGGCCGCATCGGCGTGGGCCGTGTGGAGCGAGGCAGCGTAAAAGTCAACGCACCCTATGTGCTGTGCCGCCGGGATGATACCCGGGAAAACATCCGGGTCACCAAGCTGTACCAATTTGAGGGGCTGAAGCGGGTGCCGGTAGAGGAAGCGGTCATGGGCGACCTGATCTGCGTGGCCGGTATTGCAGACCTGAACATCGGCGAGACCTTGTGTGCCCCGGAGTGCGTGGAGCCGCTGCCCTTTGTAAAGATTGATGAACCCACCATCAGCATGAACTTTATGGTCAACGATTCTCCCTTTGCCGGGCGTGAGGGCAAGTATGTCACCTCCCGCAACCTGCGGGACCGCCTGTTTAAGGAAGTGGAGACCAACGTGTCCATGCGGGTGGAAGAAACGGACAGTATGGACACCTTTAAGGTATCCGGCCGAGGTGAGCTGCACCTGTCCATTCTCATTGAGACCATGCGGCGAGAGAACTATGAATTCGCCGTCAGCCGTCCCCAGGTCATTCTGAAAAAGGATCCCCAGACCGGCAAGACCCTGGAGCCTATGGAGCTGGCCATCATTGAAGTACCGGAGGCGTATGTAGGCGCCGTGATGGAGAAGCTGTGCTCCCGCAAAGGCGAGATTGAGAACATGGACACCCGCTCCACCGGCATGACCCACCTGGAGATCAAGATCCCCGCCCGCGGGCTGATCGGCTACCGCAGCGAGTTCTTGACGGACACCAACGGCAACGGCATTATGAACCAGCTGTTTGGCGGGTATGAACCCTACAAGGGTGAGATTGCTACCCGCACCCACGGCTCCATCGTGGTGCACGAGACCGGCACCACCAGCGGCTACGGCCTGTGGAACACCCAGGATCGGGGGCGGCTGTTCGTTGGTCCCGGTGTAGAGGTGTACGAGGGTATGATCGTGGGCGAATGCGCCAAGGACGAGGACATTGTGTGCAATGTGTGCAAGAAGAAGCATGTAACCAACACCCGAGCCAGCGGCTCCGACGAGGCGCTGAAGCTGGTGCCCCCCACCACTCTGTCTCTGGAACAAAGCATGGAATTCCTGGCAGACGATGAGCTGCTGGAAGTGACCCCCAAGAGCATTCGTCTGCGCAAGATGATCTTGGACAAATCCCTGCGACTGAAAGCGGAAAGCCGCAAAAAATAAATCAAAAATGAACGCAAAAAGGAGTGTGAAGTATGGCCGCAGGTCTTTATATTCATATTCCTTTTTGTTTTTCCAAGTGCCCGTACTGCGATTTTAACAGCACCAAGTACACCCCAACAGCCGCCGACGCTTTTGCCGAGAAGCTGGGAGGGCAAATGCAAGACTATACCGGCAGTTTTGACACGGTGTACTTTGGCGGCGGCACCCCCTCCATCTTGGAGCCACAGGTGCTCACCGGCATTTTACAGGCGGTGCGGGATCACTTTGCCATTGACCCGGCGGCGGAGATCACCGTAGAGTGCAACCCCTCCAAGGACCTGACCGGGGATATGGAGCAGTACGCAGCGGCGGGGATCAACCGGGTGAGCATCGGTATGCAAAGCGCCGTGGATCGGGAACGGTTCGCCCTGGGGCGCCGTGCCGGCAGCGGGGAAGTGGCCCGCACCGTAGCGGCAGCCAAGGCGGCAGGCATTACCAATATTAGCCTGGATGTGATGCTGGGCACCCCCAAACAGACCCTGGACAGCTTAGAGGAAACCTTTGCCTTTATTGCGCGTATGCAGGTAACCCACATCAGCGCCTATCTGCTGAAGATCGAACCGGGCACCCCCTTTGACCGCCTGCAAGCCAAGCTGGCGCTGCCGGAGGAGGACACCGTATGCCAAATGTACCTGCAAACGGTGGAGCGGCTGGGACAACTGGGCTTTGCCCAGTACGAGATCAGCAACTTTGCCCGCCCGGGGTACGAGAGCCGCCACAACTTGAAATACTGGCTGCTGGAGCCGTACTTGGGGCTGGGACCCAGCGCCCACTCCCTGTGGAACGGTAGGCGCTTTTACTTTGACCGGGACTGGATCTGGCAGGACGAAGGCCCCGGCGGCGACCGAGAGGAACAAATTCTCTTAGGCTTGCGGCTGAACCGGGGCATACCGGAGGACTGGCTCTCCCGCGATCCGGCACCGTACATTGCCGGGGGATTTATGCGCCGCGCCAATGGTCGCATTTCCCTAACCCCCCGGGGTATGCTGGTATCCAACACCATTTTGGCAGAATTACTGGACTAAGGAGGAGCCTATGTTAACCGGACTGGCAGGCGGCGCCCTTTGGGCGCTGGACACGGTCATACTGGGCATGGCTTTGGCGCTGCCGGTGTTTACCGGCGACCCCAAAGCAGCGATACTGGCACCCTTTGCCAGCACCTTTTTGCACGACCTGTGCTCTTCCCTGTGGATGCTGGGCTATACCGGGCTGCGCCGCCAATACAAGGCAGTATGGCAAGCGCTACGCACCCGGGGTGGCCGCTTTGTGGCGCTGGGCGCACTGCTGGGCGGTCCGGTGGGTATGACTGGCTATGTGTTGGCCATCAACGCCATTGGCCCGGCGTACACCGCCATTATCTCCGCACTGTACCCGGCACTGGGCACGGTGCTGGCACACTTTTTCTTAAAGGAAAAATTGCGCCCTACCGGCCTGATCGGTCTGGCGCTGAGTATTGGCGGGGTGATCGCTTTGGGCTATACCCCTGGTGCGGCGCTGCCAAAGGGACATCTACTGGGCTTTGGCTGCGCGCTGCTGTGCTGTATCGGCTGGGCAGCAGAGGGGGTCATCTGCACCTACGGACTGCAAAGCAGCACCGTCACCAACGCCCAGGCGCTGCAAATCCGCCAGCCGGTGTCGGCGCTGACCTATGCCATTGTTTTGCTGCCGGCCTGCAAGGGCTGGGGCTTTACCGCCGGGCTGTTTGGCACGCGGGCACTGTGGATCATCACCCTGTCCGCCCTGTGCGGCACCGCCTCTTATCTGTGCTACTACAAGGCGCTGGGCAAGCTGGGCACCGGCAAGGCCATGCCCCTGAACATTACTTACGCCGCCTGGTCCCTGCCGTTCTCTTACCTGCTTTTGCACCAGGTTCCCGGCACAAAGGACATACTCTGCGCCCTGGTGGTCCTGCTGGGTGCGCTGCTGGCCGCTTATGAAAAACCACAAAAATTGGAAAAATCAAACAACCAATGAGCGCAAAAAACGGGCATACTAAAACCGAAGGAGGTTTTCAGTATGCCCGATTTATTTCATTTAACGCCGGAGATGAACCAATACTTTAACGCCCTGCCGGAGAGCGTAAAAGAGAATATCATTCAATCCGGCGCCAAGATCAATTCCCTGGAGGACCTAAAGGCCGTGGCGGCACAGCTGTGCAACCATGCAGAATAACCGCCACTTTCCCCAAACGGAAAACAGCCTAAATAACTGGGACGCGCCGGTGCGCCACGCACCCGGCCGTTACCGGGATTATCGCGAGAAGTACGCCCTGACCACCGGCGAGGTCACTGCCCGCTACTGCGAAAATATTACCAACCCCACCGTCCAGCCGGACGGCAAAACAGAAATGCACACCCCCATTCCGGATGTGGCCCATGTGGAGCAAAGCAAAGCCTATCAAGAAGAAAATCAGTTGTAACCAAATCAGCAGACGGCAGCACTCTGCCGTCTATTTTTATACCTTTTCATCGGATTTTGTAAATTTTTGCCGCTATTTTGGCGTATTTTCCCATTTTGCCACACTATATAATAGAAGGAACTTTTTGATTGACACCCAGCGAAACAGAAAGGACGGATCGCATGAAAAAATGCTTGCGCTATCAAATGCGGCTGCTGGTGCGTTCGCCGGGCTTTTGGGTCGCTATGGCCTTTGGGGTGTTGTATGCCGTGGGCTACTTTGTGGCCATGTGCCTACGCAACATTCACCTGGATGCCATTGCCCAGCCCACGCCGTACAGTGCCTATGCAAATCAAGGGCTTAGCCTTACAGCGCCATATTTTTTAATGCTGTTGCCGTTGCTTTCTTGTATCTCTTTTTCTGACAGTTCCCTGTATGAACGCAACAATCACCTACTGGCGCCGCTGCTGGGCAAAATGGGCATTGGCCGTTACTATCGCTCCAAACTGGTCGCCGTCTTTTGCGGCGGCTTTTTACCTATATTTGCCACCCAGGCGCTGAATATGGGGCTGTGCCTGATCGCCTTTCCCTTAAACGGCACCCAGCGCTACGGCTGGGATCTGTTTCAAGACTATACATACTGGTATAATGTCAGTGACCCGCACTTCTTTTTCCAGCATCTGTATCTGTACTCGCCTTATCTGTACTATCTGCTTTATATGCTGCTGTCCGCCCTGGTCGCCGGGTTGTTTGCGGTGGCAGCCTGGCAATTTTCCTTTTTCGTTCGCAACCGCATTTTTACCTATACCATCATGTTTTTGGTGGTACATGGCATTGAATATCTGCTGATCTTAACGCCGGATTGGCCGCTGCATATCAACGAGTATCTGCTGGGCTATTACCCCGGCGGCCAAACCTATGTCGGCATGGCGCTCTGTATAATCTTTTACCTGGCACTGGCGCTGCTGCCGGCACTGATCGTACCGAAAAAGTTAAAAAACTGCCTATGACAGACCGGCAGGCGACCAATACACGCCGGTATAAAGGGTAATTCTATAGAACAAGAACAGGCAAAGCAACTGCTGCACGGTTGCCGTCAGAAAGGACGGATCCCATGAAAAAATGCTTGCGCTATCAAATGCGGCTGCTGGTGCGGTCGCCGGGCTTTTGGGTCGCTATGGCCTTTGGGGTGTTGTATGCTGTGGGCTACTTTGTGGCCATGTGCCTACGCAACATGCACCTGGACGCCATTGCCCAGCCCACGCCGTACAGTGCGTATTCTACTCACGGATTCAGTTTTACCGCACCGTACTTTATGTATCTGTTCCCGATTTTGGCCTGCATTTCTTTTTCTGACAGTTCTCTGTATGAGCGCAACAATCACCTGCTGGCGCCGCTGCTGGGCAAAATGGGCATTGGCCGTTACTATCGCTCCAAACTGGTCGCCGTCTTTTGCGGCGGCTTTTTACCTATATTTGCCACCCAGGCGCTGAATATGGGGCTGTGCCTGATCGCCTTTCCCTTAAACGGCACCCAGCGCTACGGCTGGGATCTGTTTCAAGACTATACATACTGGTATAATGTCAGTGACCCGCACTTCTTTTTCCAGCATCTGTATCTGTACTCGCCTTATCTGTACTATCTGCTTTATATGCTGCTGTCCGCCCTGGTCGCCGGGTTGTTTGCGGTGGCAGCCTGGCAATTTTCCTTTTTCGTTCGCAACCGCATTTTTACCTATACCATCATGTTTTTGGTGGTACAGGGCATTGAATATCTGCTGATCTTAACGCCGGATTGGCCGCTGAATATTCTCAGCTATCTATACGGGATGAACCCCACCGTCCCGACCCCTGGCGGTTTTGCCATCTGTATGGCCTTTTACCTGGCGCTGGCATTCCTACCGGCGCTGATCGTACCAAAGAAATTGAGGAACTGCTTATGAAGCGCACCCTTGCCTACAACCGATACCCGCTGGTCATCTGCACACTGGGGCTGCTGCTGGGCGGACTGCACAGTCTGTTCCAGCTGCACCAGACCCCAGCGGATACCTGGACTGCGGCCTATCTGACCGCCCGGGAGGGAACGGAGCTGATGCTGACGGAGAACAGCACCGATCCCCAAGTGCTGCGCAGTCTGCTGCACCTGCTCATCGGCGTACCTCTGCTGGGTGGATTGTTCAGTCGGGGCTACGCAGTTAAAGGGATCTTTGCCGCCACCCGTCGCGGGCGTTATCTGCGCTTTTACCGGGCAGAAATGGGGCGACTGCTGACAGTGACTCTGCTGTACAACCTGCTGTATTGCGGTGCCCAGGCGCTGTGTGCCACGGTGGCCGTCCACGCCCTGCCTGCCGCTGCCGCAGTTCGACTAATAGGGATCAGCCTGTTTAGCGACACGCTGGTGCTCTTTGGCTTTGCGGTGCTGTGCGCCGGTCTGTGCGTGACCCGGGGCGAAAAAGCAGGCGTACTGCTGGGTGCCGCCGCCTTTTTGCTGGCGGTGATGGCGCTGTTTTTGCTGCCGGTACCGCTGCGCCAATACAATCCGGTGCTTTGGTGCCTGTGCAGTGCATTTCCCACGGACGAAACGCTCTTTGCCTATCCCCTGTGGGGCTACTACGCCGCAGGCAGCGCACTGCTGGCGGTGTGGGTGCTGCTTTGGGGGCGGGTGCTAAAGACAAAAGATATTTTGTGAGGTGGACTATGCCAAAAATCATATTGCAAGACTATACCAAGACTCTGCGGGGCAAAACCGTGCTGGACCACATAGACCTGACGCTGGAAAGCGGCGGCATTTACGGCCTGGCCGGGCAAAACGGCTGTGGCAAGACCATGCTGCTGCGGGCCATTGCCGGGCTGATGACCCCCACCACCGGCACAGCCACCGTAGGCGGCACCCGGGTAGGCAACGGGGTCTATGCGCCCCACGTGGGGCTGGTGATCGAGAATGTATTTCTCTACGAATACCTAAGCGGCCGCCAAAACCTGCAAATGCTCAACGACCTGTCCGATCACAAGATCAGTGACGGCGAACTGGACGGCTGGCTCACCCGCTTTGGGCTGGACCCGGCGGACCGGCGCCCTATGAAAAAATATTCGCTGGGTATGTGTCAAAAGGTCAGCTTGATCCAGGCGCTGATGAACCAACCGGAATTAGTGCTGCTGGACGAACTCACAAACGCGCTGGACGATGACAGCGTACAGGTGCTGGAAGATGAAATTCTTCGTATGAACCGGGAGGCAGGCACCACCTTTGTGATCGCCAGCCACGACCGAGCCAGTCTGGAGCACCTGTGCACCAAAATACTGCGAATGGAGGCGGGGCACCTTGCGTAAAAAACAACTGACCATGCAGCAGGGACTGGCGCTGGGCTGCCTGATTCTGGTGGTGTGCGCCGTCGTATTCGGCATTGTACTGCGGGCCACCCGCGCCCACGATTTGGAGGACCCGGAAAAAGTGGCAGCGGCTGTTTGCGACTTGCCCACAGACAACCGGGCTGATTATGATGCGGCAGCCGAAATGTTAGACATAAGCACAGCAGTGGAGCAGCTGCAAGACCGGATCCCCCTGCAAGTGGAAATCACCGGTATGCAGCCCACCTACAACAACCTGCGCTACACCGCCAAGGTGCTAAAGACCACCGATCGGGAGCAGGCAGGCAACACGGTGGTGCTGTATCTGCTCATGTCCATGGAAAAAATGAGCGACGGCAAGCTGCACTGCGACGCCGGCATCGCTCTGCCGTTGGCTGTAGGGCACAAATACCTGCTGTTTGTCCGTCCTATGGAATACATGGACCTGTACCAACGCACCCTACCCTGCCGAGAATACCAGGCCACCACCAACGCCACGGACACCACGCTGTACAGCTTTTGCCTGGATCGCACACAAACCCGCCCACTGCCAACCACGCCGCTGACCTTTCAGCAGGTTACAGAATACGATTACCTGGTCTATTCTCAAGAGGCGCTGGACCACGCCAAAAAATTCACCGCCGACATACGGAAGCACTACGGCGTAACTGCAAAATAACATAAAAAACCCCATTGCCAAGGATTGGCAATGGGGTTTATTCATTCCCTTTACAGGTGGAAGATCAGCTTGTCGCTACACTTATTAAAGACGAACAGCCCGACAGCCAGGGTGACCAGCGACACCACCGAGGCATACAGCAGCAAATTCCAGGTCATCATTTGGCCGTACAGAATACACTGGCGGAACAGTTCGATCATCGAATAAAGTGGGTTGATCTTAATAAGCACTACGATCCAGTCGGAGGTAATGCGGTGCAGAGGATAAATGATGGGCACCATATAAAACAGCAGGTGACACAGCACATCCCAAATATACTCCACATCCCGGAAGTAAACGGACAGCACGGACAGGATCATACCCACGCCGGTGCAGAACACCAGCAGAATGAACATGGGCACAAAGAACAGCACCGCGTAGCCGTTTAGGTGCAGGGCGTGGCCGTTGCTGATTCCGGTGAGCTTAAAGAAGATCCACACGCTCACCAGGCAAAGCAGCGAGATGGCGAAGGTTACATAGCAAGAGAGAATGGAGCTAAGCGGGTACATATACTTGGGCACATAGACCTTCTTGATGATCCCCGCATTGCGGCGGAAGGAGGTCATAGCCTGTTTGGTGGAAGATGTAAAGAAATCAAACATCAACCGGCCGGTAAACAGGAATACCGGGTAGCAGATCACGCCCTTGTTGCTGCGGCCAAAGATTCCGCTGAACACCACGGAAAGCACGATCATGTTCAGCAGCGGCTGCAAAAAGCTCCACAAAATACCGATCCAGGAGTCCCGGTACTTTAACTTGATATTCTTACGGGTCAGCTCCATTAGCAGGTTCCGATACTTTTGGAACACCCGTGTATCGTGCGCAAGCGCGCGCTTTAATTTTTTTACCTTCGGCATAGATACACCTCGATCCGCTCAGGGCGGCAATAATTTTGCGCTGCCTAACGCAGCCAAACACCGGATATAACTAAGGCATTATAACACACGCCGCCGCATTTTTCAACTTAAAGTGCGAATTTGGTACAAAATGTACCCTTTAGCGAAACAGATCGGCAATGGTCAGCGCTGTTTTGCGGGCAGAGGCGTCGCCGTCCACCACATAATCTGCCGCTGCACGATACTTGGCCTGGCGGGCGTCATACAGCGCCTTGGCCTGCACCGGATCCCGAAATAAAGGGCGGTTGGCGCCGTTGCCCACCCGCTGACAGATCACATCAAAAGACGCGTCCAGCAGCACAATCTTGCCGGTGGTGCGCAGGGTCCGTACATTCTCGTCAAAGGTCAGTGCCCCGCCGCCGGTGGAGATCACGCAGTTGGGAATCTCTGCCGCCTCTGCGCAGGCTGCACGCTCCAGCTCTCGAAAATAGTCTTCCCCGTGCACCTGAAAAATAGCCGGAATAGACACGCCGCTGCGCGCCTCCACCAGCTGATCCGTATCCACAAACCGGCGACCCATAATTTTGGCCAGCTCTTTGCCCACCACAGTCTTGCCGCTGCCCATAAAGCCGCAAAGCACAATATTCATTACAGCAGTTCCTCCATTTGCTCGATCACCCGCTGCACCTGGGCAGGGGTGTAGGTCACATCATTCCAAATTTCCTGGGCTACCGCTGCCTGCCACACCAGCATGGGCAGACCGTTTACCACCTTGGCGCCGTTTTGCCGAGCCAGGCGCAGCAGCCGGGTTGCCATTGGATTATAAATGGCGTCAAATACCGCAGCCGTGTGGGCCAGCACATCCGGCTCCAGCGGGCAAGCGTCCACCTTGGGGAACATACCCACCGGGGTGCCGTTGACGATCAGATCCCAGTCACCGGTAACGCTGTTAAAATCTGTCACCGTCACCGCGCGGCCGCATTTTTCGGCAATTTCCGCCGCCAGGGCACAACCTTTCGACGGTGTGCGGGCAGCCAGGGTCACCGCCGCACCTGCCAGCACCGCCTCAAAGGCAAACATACGAGCCACACCGCCGGTGCCCAGTACCAGCACGCGTCCGGCCAGCGGAATACCCGCTGCGGACAAGGAGCGCAAAAAGCCGTAGCAGTCCGTATTGTAGCCGTAGAATTTGCCGTCCCGCACTGCCACCGTATTCACCGCCCCAAAGAGCGCCGCTTTTTCGTCCAGTTCTGCCATAGCCGACAGCACCGCTTGCTTGTGGGGAATGGTAACATTAAATCCACGCAGCGTTTGCAGTTCCGACAGCCGGTTCGCCAGATCCTCCGGTGCAATATCCAACAACCGGTAGTCCCCCTCCAGGTGGGCGGCAGCCAGCAGCGCCCGGTGAATTTGGGGAGAGAGAGAATGACCCAGCGGGTGACCGATCAGTGCATAGTGCGTCATGATTTTGCCCTTTCCGCTCCCGGCCCAAAAAAATATTGCCGAAAGCATTGACTTTTTTATAGGAATTATATAATATGATAGCATATAAGACTTGTATTAACAACAGTTTTTTGGAGATGAGCAGTTATGGTACTGGATAAAATGAAGGACATTTTGGTGGAGCAGCTGGAGTGCAACCCGGAGGACATCACCATGGAGAGCCTGCTGGTAGACGACCTGGGGGCCGACAGTCTGGACGCCATCGACATCGTGATGAGTGTGGAAGATACGTTCAAGGTTGAAGTACCGGACGAGATTATCGAGAAGATCGAGACTGTGGGCGACATTGTCAACTACATTGAGGATCACATCTGATTTGCATTTTTCACCATTTGTCAATTCCTGTCAAAAATCGCGGCAAAAAGTGTAGATTTTTTATCAAAGTTGCCCTGTTTGAATTGACAATTCACTTAAATTCAAGTAAAATAGAAAGGCAGATGATCGTGCATCTGCCTTTCCGCTTTTTTAGGGGAAAAAGCGCCGGCGATGCATGGTCTTACCGACATGGAGAGGGGAATCTTTATGGCAAAGAAGTATATCTTGGCTCTGGACCAGGGAACCACAAGTTCCAGAGCCATCATTTTCAACAAAAAGGGTGAGATCGTCGCCAAGGCGCAAAATGAATTCACCCAGCACTATCCGGAGAACGGCTGGGTAGAGCACGACCCGATGGAAATTCTGTTTAGCCAGATCAGCGCCATACTGACCGTGCTGCGCAAGGAAGCGGTGGATCCCAAGGAGATCGCCGCCATCGGCATTACCAACCAACGAGAGACCACCGTGGTGTGGGAGAAGGAGACCGGTCGTCCCATTTATAACGCCATCGTGTGGCAGTGCCGCCGCACGGCGGACCTGTGCGAGGAATTGAAGGCGCAGGGACTGAACGATTATGTAAAGAGCACCACCGGTCTGCTGATCGACGCCTACTTCAGCGGCACCAAGATCAAATGGATCCTGGACCATGTGGAGGGCGCCCGGGAGCAGGCGGAGCGGGGCGAGCTGCTGTTCGGCACCATTGACAGCTGGCTGATCTGGAACCTGACCAACGGCAAAGTGCATGTGACCGATTACTCCAATGCCTGCCGCACCATGCTCTTTGACATTGACAAGCTGTGTTGGGATCCGTTTTTATGTGAAAAGCTGGGCATTCCCATGTCCATGCTGCCGGAGGTAAAGCCATCCAGCTGCATTTACGGCGAAGTGGCTAAGATCACCGGCATTGAGGACATTGCCGGTGTGCCCATTGCAGGCGCCATCGGCGACCAGCCGGGTGCACTCTTCGGCCAGGGCTGCTTTGAGTCCGGCCAGGCCAAGAATACATACGGCACCGGCTGCTTTTTGCTGATGAACACCGGCGAAAAGCGGGTAGACTCTCGCTCCAACCTGCTCTCCGGCATTGCCTGGGGACTGGACGGCAAGATCACCTATGCGCTGGAAGGCTCCGCCTTTAACGCCGGCAGTGTGATCAAGTGGCTGCGCGATGAGCTGGGGCTGATTGAGAACGCGCCCCAGTGCGACAAATTCGCCGCCACGGTGCCGGATTCCGGCGGACTGTACTTTGTGCCGGCCTTTACCGGGCTGGGCGCTCCCTACTGGGATATGTATGCCCGCGGGGTCATGATCGGCCTGTCCCGTGGGATCAACAAATTCCATGTATGCCGCGCGGTATTGGAAAGCATTACCTACCAAATGACCGACCTGCTGGAAGCCATGATGAAGGATTCCGACATTATCCTCAAGGACCTTCGGGTGGACGGTGGCGCTTCCGTCAGCGATATTATGATGCAGATGCAGGCAGATATGACCGGCGTAAATGTAAATCGACCCAAGAATGTGGAGACCACAGCCCTGGGCGCTGCCTACTGTGCCGGGCTGGCTACCGGCGTGTGGAAAGACACGGCGGAGATCGAGGCCAACCGCCAAGTAGACAAGATTTTTGTACCCTCCATGGAAGAGGGGCTACGCAACCGGAAGTACACCGACTGGAAGCGGGCGGTAGAGCGCTCCAGAAACTGGGAACGCTAAACATACCGATTTATACATAAGTGAATCAGGGGGGACAAAGCGCGCGGCAACGGGTGCTTTGTTCCTCTTTTTATTTTGCGGCAAAACCGCATCCAAATTCTATTTCACAACAAGGAGAACCCATTATGTCAAAAGTCATTGTACCCTGGGATCTGATCACCAATTTCGTGACAGACGCTTTCATCGGCTACGGCATTCCCGCAGAGGACGCTAAGATCTGCACGGATGTTTTGCTGGAGTCCGACCGCCGCGGGATTGAAAGCCACGGCTGCAACCGGTTTAAGCCCATTTACCTGGATCGGATCAAAGCCGGGATCCAAAATCCGGTGACCCAGTTTGAGATCTTAAAGGAAACCCCCACCACCGCCGTGGTAGACGGCCACAACGGCATGGGTCAAGTGATCGGCCATCGGGCCATGCAGATGGCCATTGATAAGGCCAAGGAATACGGTATGGGCATGGTGGCCGTGCGCAACAGCTGCCACTACGGCATTGCCGGTTATTACGCCACCATGGCCACCAAGGCCGGCTGCATCGGCATCACCGGCACCAACGCCCGCCCCTCCGTGGCGCCCACCTTTGGTGTGGAGGGTATGTTCGGCACCAATCCGCTGACCGTCGGCATTCCAACCGACGAGGACTTTGACTTTCTCATCGACTGCGCCACCTCCATCACCCAAAACGGCAAGATCGAATATTACGCCCGCATTGGCGAGGATGTGCATCCGGGCACGATAATCGGTCGGGACGGCCAGCCCATCTCCGGCGACAGCGGCGAGGCGCTGAAGAAGATTCGCAGCGGCGACGCAGCGCTGACCACCCTGGGCGGCATTGGCGAAGCCCTGGGCGGCTACAAAGGCTACGGCTACGCCATGGTGATCGAGCTGCTCTCCGCCGTGCTGCAAGACGGTGCCTACGGCAAAGATCTGGACGGCAAGGACGAGAACGGCAACATTCGCCCCTATCACCTGGGCCACTTCTTCATTGCCATTGACACCGACCACTTCCTGGGTCAGGAGCTGACCCGCAAAAAAGCCGGCGAAATCCTCCGCAGTGTGCGTGCCTCTCAAAAAGCGCCTGGCGCCGACCGCATTTTCACCGCCGGCGAAAAAGAGTGGGAGATCTGGCAGCAGCGCAAGGACAGCGGCGTGCCCATCAACGACTCTGTGCAGAAAGAAATTTTGGAAGTTCGGGACGAACTGGGTCTGACCCAGTACAAGTTCCCCTGGGAATAAGCGAGGTAACTATGGATTACAGAAAAGAATCATTAAGACTCCACGGTGAGTGGAAAGGCAAAGTTGAAGTAGTGGCACGGGCCAAGGTGGACAACAAGGACGCCCTGTCCCTGGCCTACACCCCCGGTGTGGCCGAGCCCTGTCTGGCAATTCAGGCAGATTACAACAAAAGCTGGGAGCTGACCCGCCGCTGGAATATGGTGGCGGTAATCACCGACGGCTCTGCGGTACTGGGTCTGGGCGACATTGGCCCGGAGGCCGGTATGCCCGTTATGGAGGGCAAATGCGTGCTGTTTAAGGAATTCGGCGGCGTAGACGCCTTTCCCCTGTGTGTGCGCACCAAGGACGTGGATGAATTTGTAGAGACGGTGTATAATATCAGCGGTTCCTTTGGCGGGATCAACCTGGAGGATATTGCCGCGCCCCGCTGCTTTGAGATCGAGCAGAAGCTGAAAGAACGCTGCGATATTCCGATTTTCCACGACGATCAGCACGGCACCGCCGTTGTGGTCTCTGCCGCATTGATCAATGCCACAAAAATCACCGGCAAGCCCCTGGATCAGTGCAAGGCCGTGATCAACGGCAGCGGCGCTGCAGGCATTGCCATTGCCAAGCTGCTGCTGACCCTGGGACTGGGCGATGTGATCCTGTGTGACCGCACCGGCGCCATCTACGAAGGCCGCGATAAGTTAAACGCCAGCAAGGCAGAGATCGCCGCCGTGTCCAATAAAGGCAAGGTACAGGGCACCCTGGCAGAAGCGGTAAAGGGCACGGACATCTTCATCGGCGTGTCTGCACCCGGTGTGCTGACCCAGGAGATGATCCGCACCATGAACCCGGATCCCATTGTGCTGGCCATGGCCAACCCCACGCCGGAGATTCTGCCGGATGAGGCTGCCGCTGCCGGTGCCAAAATTGTAGGCACCGGGCGCTCCGACTTCCCCAACCAGATCAACAACGTGGTCGCATTCCCCGGTATCTTCCGCGGGGCGCTGGATGTGCGCGCCGCTGCCATTACGGAGAATATGAAGATTGCCGCCGCGTATGCCATCGCCTCCCTGGTCAGCGATGCAGAGTTAAAACCGGAGTATATTCTGCCCCACGCCTTTGATCCCCGGATCAAGGACACCGTGGCCGCCGCTGTGGCAGAAGCTGCACGGAAGGACGGCGTAGCCCGCATTTAACGGCCATGCCTATTATAATGTTATAAGTTATATATTATAATAAAGCAAAACGAACGCACAGGCGCTCTCCCCTGCCGCTCCCCGGCGGCAGAACGGAGGGCGCCGGTTTTTTTGTCCAATTTTATGCAACTTAAGAGCAGTATTAGACAAGTGTTGCAATACTAAGGCGGTTTTGTCAAGGGAAAAGGGGCAAGTTTGTGGAAGTTGCTTAATTATTACAGAATGGTTACAAATTCGTTGTATAGATTTACCATAGATTAAAAAGTTACAAATGTGTTACAATCCTCACCGTTGTTGCGGCATAAGCCCAACAAAGGGAGGTTTTTGATGAAAAAGGCAATCATAGCCCTTATTTCTCTGCTTATTTTTTGCATAGTATTCCCGTCTACCGTGTCGGCAGAGTCCGCAAGGAGCCATTACAAGCCCCGGCTGACCGCCCCCACCTCAGACAACGCCTATTATAACAGCAAGCTGAACCGTTACAGCCAGACCGGCTACGGTATGCCCAACTGCGTGGCCTACGCCTACGGCCGGGTGTACGAGATGAACGGCAAGGCCCCCAAGATCACCCACGGCAACGCCGGCGAGTGGTGGAGCATTAACAAGCAGGGCGGCTATTACAAGTACGGCAGCAAGCCCAAGGTGGGCGCAGTAGTGGTTTGGAGCAACCATGTGGCCGTGGTGGAGCAGATCCACAAGGACGGCAGCATTACCATTTCCGAGTCCCACTACGGCGGCACCTATTTTGACACCAAGACCGTCACCGACTACACCTACCATTACGGCCAGACTTTTTACGGCTTCATCTACACCTATCAAGGCAGTGCCAAGAAAAAGAGCAAACCCAAGCCCAAGCAGTACACCGCCGCCAAAACCGCCGTAACCGCACCGGAAGAGCAGGAACAGGTATTCCGTATACTGGAGATCGACGACAGCAAGGCAGCCACGCAGGAGATCGTGCAAAACGATAAGCTGCTGCAAGCTTCCGCCGCCAGCCACTCCACCAAGAAGGCAGATACGAAAAAACGCGCCGCTGCGCAAAAAGCGGCCATGCAAACTGCGGAAAAGTCCGTTGCTGCATAACACTTAAAGAGAATCCGCACAAGGAGCACCCTATGGGTGCTCTTTTTTTATACCAATCAGAATAAAAAGACGGCAGGCGGATCTTACCCATAAACAAAAAATGAAAAAGCCGTGAATTTTTTGAAATTTTGCAAAAAAGGTGTTGACAAAACGGCAAAATGGATATAATATAAAGACAGTTAGCACTCAGACACATAGAGTGCTAACACAGTAAAGGACGGTGAAAGGAATGCTTGGTGAACGCAGAGCCGCCATACTCCGCCTGATTATTGAGTATTACATCAAGACAGGCGAGCCTATCGGTTCCAAGACCCTGTGCAACCTTTTGCCTTACGCTGTATCCAGCGCCACCATTCGCAACGAAATGGCGCACCTGAGCAACCTGGGCTACCTGGAGCAGCGCCACACCAGCGGCGGCCGTGTGCCGGGCAAGAATGCCTACCGCTTTTATGTGGATCACCTCATGGAACCTAAGGCGCTGTCCCCTTATGAGACAGCCAAGATCGACGAACGCCTGTCCGTCAACGCAGGGGATGCCCAGCGCCTGTTGGCTGACGCGGCGGATCTGCTGGCAGACGCCACCCACTACGCCGCCTTTAGCTGCGCACTGGCAGACGCCGGCGATGTGATTCAGGGCGTGCAGTTGATCCCTGCCGGAGGCGGCCGCGCCATGTTGGTCATGCTTACCGCCGGTGGGCGTATCAAATCTTCGATTTGCCGGCTCAGTTGCCCGGCGGACGACGGATTTATGGCCGCCTTTTACGATGTGATGCACAGCACATTCATCGGCACCCGGCTCAGCGATGTAAGCATTGCCACGGTGCAAAGTACAGCCGTGACCCTGGGCAGCCGCATTTTTGATATGCTGCCGGTGCTCAGCAGTCTGTGCGCCCTGTGCGCGGAAACGCGGCAGGACAGCCTGCTCTTTGCCGGTGAGACCAATTTACTCTCTCACGAGGAACTGGGCAACGAGGTGTATAAGTTGCTGACCTTTCTCACCAATCGGCCACGCTTTTTGACCCTGGCGAAGCAATTTGCCGACGCCCCGGCTCGCAGTGCTCTGTTTATCGGTGAGGAGAACCCGTACTTTGAGCTAAAAAACACAGCCACCATGCTGTGCAGTCTGCACTACAACAGCCAACAGCGTGCGGTCCTGGGCGTGATCGGCTCCACCCGCATGGACTACGCCACCATTGTGCCCCGGGCACAATATATTATGAATAAAACCACAGATCTTCTTGCTGAAGGAGGTATAACCAATGGCTAAAAAGAAGCAGGCAGAGGAAAAGCCAAACACCCAGGCTGCCGCTGCCGAAACAGAAACCGAAACCACACCGCCACAGGCGGAAGAAAACAACCAGACCCAAACAGACGACCCTACGGCGGCGCTGGAAAAGGAGCTGGCAGACACAAAAGATCAGCTGCTGCGGCTGACGGCGGAATACGCCAACTTCCGCAAGCGCAGCGATAAAGAAAAGGGCGACACTTACGCCTACGCCACCGGCAAGACCGTGGAGGCATTTCTCCCGGTGTTTGACAATCTGGAGCGGGCGCTGGGCGCCACCCAGCAGGACTTTGAGGGCCTGCAAAAGGGCGTGCAAATGACCTTTGACGGTCTGACTGCCACCCTGGAGAAACTGGGCGTCACCGCTTACGGCGCCCCGGGCGAAACCTTTGACCCCAACCTGCACCATGCAGTAATGCATGTGGAGGATGAGAACCTGGATGAAAATGTCATTACCGATGTTTTTCAACGGGGATATAAAATGGATGATCGGATCATCCGACCGGCAATGGTCAAAACAGCAAATTAACAACAAGCAGGAGGTATTCCATTATGTCTAAGATTATTGGTATTGATTTAGGTACAACAAACAGCTGCGTCAGCGTGATCGAGGGCGGCGAAGCCGTAGTGATCCCCAACGCAGAGGGTGCCCGCACCACTCCGTCCGTGGTGGCGTTCAGCAAGGACGGCGAGCGCATGGTGGGCAATGTGGCAAAGCGCCAGGCCATCACCAATCCGGAGCGCACCATCGCTTCTATCAAGCGCCACATGGGCTCCGACTACAAAGTCAACATTGACGGCAAGGCCTACACCCCCCAAGAGATCAGCGCTATCATTCTGCAAAAGCTGAAGAGCGACGCAGAGAGCTACCTGGGCGACAAGGTAACGGAAGCGGTCATCACCGTGCCCGCTTACTTTACGGACGCGCAGCGCCAGGCCACCAAGGACGCCGGTAAGATCGCCGGTATGGAAGTAAAGCGAATCATCAACGAGCCCACCGCTGCGGCGCTGGCCTTTGGTATCGACCAGGAAAACGACCAGAAAGTGATGGTCTACGACCTGGGCGGCGGTACATTCGATGTATCCATCATTGAGATGGGCGACGGCGTACAGGAAGTACTGGCAACAGCCGGTAACAACCACCTGGGCGGCGATGACTTTGATAAGAAAATCATGGACTGGCTGGTTGCCGAGTTTAAGAAAGAACAGGGCATTGACCTGTCCGGCGACAAAATGGCTATGCAGCGCATTAAGGAAGCCGCAGAGAAAGCCAAGATCGACCTGTCCGGTATGACCACGGCGCAGATCTCTCTGCCCTTCATCACCGCAGACGCTACCGGTCCCAAGCACATGGAGACCACCCTGTCCAGAGCCAAGTTTAACGAAATGACCGCAGACCTGGTAGAGGCTACCATGGGCCCGGTTCGCCAGGCCATGAGCGACTCTGGCCTGACCATGAACGACATTGACAAGATCCTGCTGGTAGGCGGTTCCACCCGTATTCCCGCCGTACAGGAAGCCATTAAGAAGTTCAGCGGCAAAGAGCCGTTTAAGGGCATTAACCCGGATGAGTGCGTAGCTATGGGCGCTGCCCTGCAAGGCGGCGTACTGGGCGGCGATGTAAAGGGCCTGCTGTTGCTGGATGTAACGCCCCTGTCCCTGGGTATTGAGACCATGGGCGGCGTGAACACCGTGATCATTGAGCGCAACACCACCATCCCCACCAAGAAGAGCCAGATCTTCTCCACCGCAGCCGACAACCAGACCTCCGTGGAGGTGCACGTGCTGCAAGGTGAGCGTGAGTTTGCCAAGGACAACAAGACCCTGGGTATGTTCCACCTGGACGGCATTATGCCCGCCCGCCGCGGTGTGCCCCAGATCGAAGTGACCTTTGATATTGACTCCAACGGCATTGTGCATGTAAGCGCCAAGGACCTGGGCACCGGCAAGGAGCAGCACATCAGCATTACCGCCTCCTCCAACATGAGCAAGGACGACATCGACAAGGCAGTGAAGGAAGCAGAGCAGTTCGCCGCCGAGGATAAGAAGAAGAGAGAGGCCGTAGATCTGCGCAACAATGCAGACCAGATGGTTTACCAAACCGAGAAGCTGCTCAGCGAGAACGGCGACAAGTTCAGTGATGACGACAAGAGCGCGCTGAACACCAAGCTGGACGCACTGAAGGAAGCACTGAAGGGCGACAATACAGACGCCATTAAGAGCGCCGAAGAGGACCTGACCAACAAGTTCTACGAGGTGTCTCAAAAGATCTATGAAGCCACCCAGGGCGCGCAGGGTCCCCAGCCCGGCGCAGCACCCGGTGCAGATGCAGCACAGGGCGGCAATGATGCCGGTTACACCGACGCAGACTACACCGAGGTGGACGATAACTAATCCCCTCTCAGGAACGGCGGCAGGCGGTAATACACCAGTATTGCCGCCTGCCTATACCGTTATCTATACTGAAATCTAAACGACGGAGGCTACTATGCCTGAAGAAAAACGAGATTACTACGAGGTGCTGGGCATAAGCAAAGGTGCCTCGGAGGATGAGATCAAAAAAGCATACCGCAAAACCGCCAAGAAGTACCACCCGGACCTGCACCCGGACGACCCGGTGGCCGAGGCCAAATTCAAGGAATGTAACGAGGCCTACGAGGTGCTGAGCGATCCCCAAAAGAAAGCCCGATACGACCAATTCGGCTTTGCCGGGGTTGACCCCAACTACGGCGCCGGACAGGGCGGCTACGGCGGCGGTGGCTTTGGCTTTGACGGCGGCGACATTGACCTGGGCGATATTTTCTCCTCCATCTTTGGCGGTGGAGGCGGCGGCTTCGGCTTTGGCGGGCGCAACCCCAATGCGCCGGCGCGCGGTCGGGATGTGCGGGCGTCTGTGACCCTAACCTTTGAAGAAGCAGCCAAGGGCTGCAAAAAGACCGTCAGCACCCAGCGAGTCGAGGATTGCTCTGCGTGCGGCGGCACCGGTGCGGCGAAAGGCACCAGTCCCAAAACCTGCCCGGACTGCCAAGGTCGCGGCGTAGTCAATGTGCAGCAGCGCACCGCCTTCGGTGTAATGAACAGCCAGCACACCTGCTCCCGCTGCGGCGGCCGGGGCAAAATCGTAGACGACCCCTGCAAAAAGTGCGGCGGCAAGGGCAAGGTGCGTGCCGCGCGGCAAATTGAAATCAACATTCCCGCCGGGATTGATGACGGCCAGGTTGTGACCGTGCGCGGTAACGGCGACGCCGGTATGAACGGCGGCCCTGCCGGTGATTTGCACATTGAAGTGCGGATCAAGAAGCACAAGGACTTTACCCGGGACGGCTATAATGTGTGGTACAACAAGCATGTGAGCATTACCGAGGCCACTCTGGGCGCAGAATTACAGGTGCCCACCCTGGACGGCAATGTGAAGTACAATATGCCTGCCGGTACACAGCCGGGTGCCGTGTTTAAGCTGAAGGGTAAAGGTATTCAGCGGCTGAACAGTGTAGGCAAAGGCGACGAATATGTACAGATCATTGTAGATATTCCCACCGGTCTGACTCACGAGCAAAAGGAACTGCTGCGTACCTTTGATAAAAGCTACACGCCTCCCAAGAACCCGCCTAAAGAAGGCTTTTTTGACAAGTTCAAGAAGAAATAAGTACAAAGAGAAAAGCGCATTGCAAGGCTTGCAATGCGCTTTTTTGCACTTTACAGATCGTCCGCATCCTGTACCGGCTCTGCGGGAATGTCCTCATAATACGTTTCCCGAGGCACGCCGGTGTAGCTGCCGTCCACATCTGCCTGCAACATCTCCGGGCTGATATAGGAGGTCAGGTCAATAACTTCCTTGCCCTTTCTCTGCCGTTTTTCCTTTTTGTTCTTCTTCGCCATAAAAAATCACCCCTGTGCAATCGGTGCCGCGGCACCGGTAATAGTTTGCACAGGGGCGCTGTATTTACTCACAGCTTGGCCACATCCACGGCGGCAATTTTTTCCATAAAATCCTTCGGCGAAATCACCGTTCCCATATCCAAGAACTCGTCCATATTCATATTAAAATTATTCACATACACCGGCACTTGCTTGTATTCAATATCAATATGCAATCGGGCAGCGTCCGCCTTCACCACAGCCGGGTCATAGCCGTTTGCATCATAATACCGGCTGACGATTACCTCGTTGTTCTTCACATACAGCAGCGCCAAATTGCGCCCGGATTTGGAGATGCTCACATAGCTTTCGTCTGTCTTGGAGAGGGCTTGTCCCATTTTCATCTGCGCCACGGCCTTACAGGCATCGGAATTCAGAAACAGCTCGTTGATAAAAATAGACTCCAGCGCGGTGGTATCATCCGGCACCAGGATTGCCAAAATGTTTTTGGACAGCTTTTTGCCGTACATACTCTTGATGAATTCCTTAAAATAATGCTGGGTCTCGCTGATCTTGGCGGCATAATGATGATAAAAAGGAATATTGGCCACCACCGGCGTGCCCGGCAGGGAGAAGGTCCTAAAATCGTCCGTGTCCCGATTCTTCACCAAAATGTCCGAATTCGTAATGATCATAGGGATTGTTTTTGCCATAAAAATGCCCCTCCGTGGCTCCTATTTTACTATAATGCCCGTGCCAAATCAATAAAAATCAAAAAATATAGTGAAATCCGACGGCAGTTATGGTAAAATAAAGTGACAACATTGTTGTGAGAGGAGGAGTTTTATGCATGATTCCGATGAGCTGGATGATATTCTGAACGAAATTCGGAACCGCCAAAACCCGCACACAGAGGATGCGCCCCCAGAGCCGGAGCCGCCTCAGACCGTAGATATGCCGCTGTTTGACCAGGCAGACGCCCCCACGCCTGCGCCGAAGGATTTGCCGGAGAATCCCACCCTGCCCACAGAGGCAGCAGAGGAAACACCGGCCGCCCCCGCTATGCCGGAGACCACACCCACCGCAGACGGCAGAGAAGATGTATATACCAATGTATTTTCCGGCACGGAGGAGACCCGGGCAGAGGCAACCTACACGCCCCCGACCCGACCCCTTGGTGACGATGAATATCCGGAGGAAGAAATGAAGAAGAACGATAAGCAAAAGAAAATCATTATTGCCGTTGTGGCCGTTGTGGTTGTGATTGCCGTGGCCCTGGGCATTTACTTTGGCGTGGTGCGCGGCAAAAACGAGAAGCCAACCTCCGGCGTGACCAATGCCGCTACCGAAGCCACCACCCAGGCACCGGTGGCCGTGGTGAACCCCTTTACCGGTGAGAGCGACTACAATGAGAACGCGGTAGGCAAACGCCCGGTGGCCCTGGTAGTAGAGAATGCCCAGGCTGCCCGTCCCCAGTGGGGGATCAATTCCCCGGACATTATCGTAGAGGGCGAAGTGGAAGGCGGCGAGACCCGTATGCTGTGGCTCTTTGCCGACTATACCTCTGTGCCGGACAAGATCGGCCCTATGCGCAGCGCCCGCCCGCCGTACATTCGCTTTTCCGAGATGTTTGACGCCGTCTTTATCCACTGGGGTCAAAGCAAGAGCAAAGGCAGCTATGTAGGCGCCAACACCGTGTTTGACCAGGACAATGTGGACCACATTAACCAGATGACTTACAGTGGCAAGGTGGATCTGTTTACCAGAGACCAAACCCGCAATGTAGCCAGCGAACACACCGGTGTGCTGCGAGGCAAAAAAATTGCCTCTGCCCTGAAAGAGCAGAAGATCCGCACCAAGGTCAACGAGGCCAAGTTTACCACCTTCGACTTTAACAAAAAGGCAACTGCCGTGGGTGATGATCCCTGCAACGCACTGGCGCTGACCTTCTCTAATCGCACCCGCACCCGCGACTGGACCTATAAAAGCGATGACAAAATGTACCACAGCACCGATTATGAAACGGATGTAAAGATGAAGAACCTGATCGTGCTGTTTGACAACACCTCTTACACCACTAAGGCCAATTACAAAGGCAGCGGTAAGGGCGAGACCTACTGCAACTACGATCTGGCCGGCGGCAAGGGTGTGCTGGCTTCTCAGGGCACCTACACCGAGATCAAGTGGAGCAAAAAGGACGGCAAGCTGTCCCTGACCACCACCGACGGTCAGCCCTTAAAGCTGAACCCCGGTCGCAGCTGGATCGGCTACGCCTCTGCCAACAACGGCGGTAAAGTCGTGGAAAAGTAAAAATTGGAATCAATAAAAGACCGTCTCGGATCATCCGGGGCGGTCTTTTGTATGTGGATGTGCATAAATACCGGCGGGAGCAAGTCCCCACCCTACAGGAATTTTATAACCGATGTAATACTATAAAACACCGCAAGCACATAAAAAAGGACCGATACACCGTGTATCGGTCCTTTGATTTGCCAAATGATTACAGCAGGCCGGTCACCAAGTCGCCCATTTGGGCGGTGGTCACCGGACGGAAGCCCTCCTCGTAAATATCCGGGGTGCGAGCCTGGGTCAGTGCCTGATCCACCGCATCCTCAATGGCCTGGGCAGCCTCCATCTCGCCAAAGGTGTAGCGCAGCATCATGGCGCCGGACAAAATGGTTGCCAGCGGATTGGCCTTGCCCTGACCGGCAATATCCGGTGCGGAACCGTGGATAGGCTCGTACAAGCCAAAGGTGCCCTCTGCCAGAGAAGCAGACGCCAGCATACCGATGGAGCCGGAGATCATAGACGCCTCGTCAGACAGAATATCGCCAAAGATATTGGAAGTGACAATTACATCAAACTGGTTGGGATTGCGCACCAGCTGCATAGCGCAGTTGTCCACATACATATAGGACACCTCCACCTGGGGGTAATCCGCCTTGGTCTCTTCTACGATCTTACGCCACAGGCGGGAGCTGTCCAGCACATTGGCTTTATCCACGCAGGTCAGCCGCTTGTCCCGCTTCATCGCGTACTCAAAACCGGCCTTGACAATGCGCTTAATCTCCGGGTAAGTGTAACGCTCCGTATCATACGCGCCCACCACGCCGTTCTCCTCATAAGTGCCGCGGTCGCCGAAGTAAATGCCGCCGGTCAGCTCGCGCACAATGAGAATGTCCAATCCGTCACCAATGATCTCCTCCTTAATGGGAGAAGCACTCTTCAGCGGGGCAAAGATCTTGGCCGGGCGCAGGTTGGCAAACAGGCCCAGATCCTCACGAATGGCCAGCAGACCCTTTTCCGGTCGATTGCTACCCGGCTGGTCGTCCCACTTAGGGCCGCCCACAGCGCCCAGCAGCACCGCGTCAGACGCTTTGCAGGCGGCCGCCGTTTCTGCCGGATAAGGCACGCCGGTGGCGTCAATGGCGCAGCCACCCAGCAGCTGGTCATTGTAGTCAAAAGAGAAGCCGAACTTCTCCCCTGCCTTGTCCAGCACCTTGATACATTCGTTCACAATCTCCGGCCCAATGCCGTCGCCGCGCAACACGGTGATTTTGTAATTTTTCATGTTCTTGCCCTTTCTGTCTTAGCAAACCTCAAAAATGCCGGGCATGGTATCGTCCCGCATGGTGTCTGCCTGGTCCCGGTTGATGGCACAGATAATGCCCTTCATGGACGCATAACCGATATTATGGCTGACGCCGATACCGAAAATATCCTTACCCTGTGGATTCTTTAAGTGAATATAGCTGATAGCCTTGGAGTCGGAGCCCACGGAGATGGCGTGCTCGCTGTAATCCACAAACTGGTAGCTGGCCACCTCGGTTTGGTTCATAGCGTCGCAGAACGCAGCCACCGGGCCGTTGCCGTTGCCCTCAATCTGCACCGGCACATTGCCCTTGTATTTCAGCTCGCCGGAGAAATGCACATGAGTCAGATCGTCCTGCTCGTTCTTCTCCTCGCTGATCTTGTAATTCACCAGGCGGTAGGGGCCGCACACATTGCGATACTCCTGCTGGAACAGGTCAAAGACCTCCTCCGCTTTCAGTTCCTTACCCTTCTCGTCGCAGGCTTTTTGTACCACGGCGCTAAACTCCGGGTGCATGGACTTAGGCATCTTGATGCCATAGTTGTTGGCCAAAATAAAGGCAGTGCCGCCCTTGCCGGACTGAGAATTGATCCGAATGATGGGCTCATACTCTCGGCCCACATCTGCCGGGTCGATAGGCAGGTACGGGATCTCCCAATAAGGGGTGCCGCTTTCTTCCATATAGATCTTGCCCTTGTTGATGGCATCCTGATGAGAGCCGGAGAATGCGGTAAACACCAACTCGCCGGCATAAGGCTGGCGGGGCGGCACCTGCATCTTGGTGCAGCGCTCATACACTTCCTTGATTTTATTGATGTTGTGGAAATCCAGCTTCGGATCTACCCCCTGGGTCCACATATTCAGCGCCAAGGTCACAACATCCACATTGCCGGTACGCTCGCCGTTGCCGAACAGGGTGCCCTCTACACGATCGGCACCGGCCATCAGCGCCAGCTCCGTAGCAGCCACGCCCTCGCCCCGGTCATTGTGGGGGTGCAGGGAGATAATGGCCGCGTCCCGGTTGGGCAGGTGACGGCAGAAATACTCGATCTGGTCTGCATAACCGTTGGGAGAGGAGCCTTCCACAGTGGAGGGCAGGTTCAGGATAATGGGGTTCTCCTTGGTAATATGCAGCTCCTCCATCACCCGACGGCAGATCTCTACTGCATTGTCCATCTCCGTACCGGTAAAGGACTCCGGCGAATACTCAAAGCGAATGTTCATCTCCGGGTGGCGCTTTTTCTCCTCCTCGGTGAGTGCATAGATCAGGCGGGCGCCGTCCACGGCGATCTGAATCACGCCGTCCATATCCGTCTTAAACACCACCTTGCGCTGCAAAGTGGAAGTGGAATTGTAAAAATGCACGATCACATTCTTGGCGCCGTCAATGGCCTCAAAGGTCTTTTTGATCAGGTGAGGGCGCGCCTGCACCAGCACCTGAATGGTCACATCGTCCGGGATATAATTGCCGTCGATCAGGGTGCGCAGGATCTCATACTCCGTCTCGCTGGCAGAGGGAAAGCCCACCTCGATCTCCTTAAACCCAACCGCAATCAGGGTCTTAAAATATTCCAGCTTTTCCTCCAAATTCATCGGGTCCACCAGCGCCTGGTTGCCGTCACGCAGATCTACCGAGCACCAAATGGGCGCGTGGTCGATCACGCGGTTGGGCCACTGGCGGTCCGGCAAATCAATGGGGGTAAAGGGCTTATACTTCTTGTAGCCTTGGTTCATCATCACAGTTTCTCCTTTCTCTGTTGGGGAGGCACAAACAAAAACTGCGCCCCCAATGGATAGGGACGCAGTATCTATGCGTGGTACCACCCTACTTCAGCAGAAAAAATCTGCCCTTTGGCATCAAGCAATGCCTCAACCGATAACGAGGTTAAACGGCTCTTCCTATTGATTTCTATTCAGAAGAGCAACTCCGCAGAGAGCTATGCACCTATGTTCCCTGTGCGGCTTGCACCGTCCGCCGCCTCTCTGTGCAGGAAAACGCAGGTCTTTTTCTGCTTCACAGTCTTTTGTGGGTACTGTATATTCAGTAAGATTATTATAACACGCGCGCCGATTTTGTCAACCCAAATTTTACAGTTTGGAGTAGCCGTAGCCGTTCATAATGGCGTCTACCGGTTGACCGGCCTTGCACATGGGGCAGTCCTTGGCGGCTGTATAAGAATAATTGGGCAGATCCTCCGGGGTAAACAGGGTATTGACCTCCAGCCCACACAGTTCCTTGGCTGCGCTGAACACAGAAGAAATGCCAATCACATTGCCGCCGTAATACCGGGCGCTCTGTACCGCCCGCTCCACCGTGCGGCCGCTGGTGATACAGGAGATGAGCACCACCACATTCTTGCCCTGGATCATCCGGCGCAAATTGTCCCGAAAGATCATATTGCCCTGGGTGTCATACTCCGGACCCAGCACATAAACCTGCAAGTCCGGGTTGGGCGCCAGCATACTGGGGCTTGCCAGTTCCTGGGCCATATAAGCACCCAGCGCCTGGGTCTCATACAGGCACAGCACCGTGTCCACATCCATATTCCGCACGCTGTAATACTCGGCCAGCAGCTTGGCAGCCTCCACAGACACCACCCGATTATGCTTAATGTCCGAGGTGCCCACATAGTAATTCAGGTGGGCGGAAGCGGTTACATAATGGCCGGGAATCGCGTGGATAAACACATCTTCATTTCTGTTACAAGGTATTGTATAAATCTGGCTCATTGGCACACATCCTTTCTATCCTTATTGTATCTGATTTTGCCCCGCCTTGCAATAAAAAAAATTAAAATCCGGGGAAGATTACACCACAAAAGGTCAAATTGGTTGCATAAATAAAACAAACGGCAAGGTTTCCCCTGCCGTTTTGTGTGATTTTGATAAATTGGATCTTACCAAACCTGCCGGGCGACGGTGCGCACCAGGTTCAGCTTGGCCCACTGCTCATCATCCGTCAGCTTGTTGCCGATCTCGCAAGAGGCAAAGCCGCACTGGGGGCTTAGGCACAGGTTTTCCAGGGGCACCAGCTCCGCTGCCTGGGCGATCCGCGCTTTTACCGCCTCCGGATCCTCCAGCACCGGGGACTTGGTGGTCACCAGGCCCAGCACCACTTTTTTGCCCGGAGCAACAAACTGCAGCGGTGCAAAATCGCCGGAACGGGCGTCATCAAACTCCAGATAAAAGCCGTCCACATGCGCCTTGGCAAACAGAATGGGTGCAATAGGCGCATAGCCGCCGGAGCTGGCCCAGGTGGAGTGATAATTGCCCCGGCACACATGGGTGGTCACCACCAGGTCCGCCGGCTTGCCCTCCAGGGCTGCATTGTTGAGTTGCAGGTACTTCTCTGCCTGGTCCTCCAGCTTCGCGCCGGTACTTGCCAGGAACTGCTGATACCCGGCGTCGCAGAACATACCCCAGGTGCAGTCGTCCAGCTGCACATTGCGGCAACCGGCGGCATACAGATCGGCGATCACCTGGCGATAAGCGGCGGCAATATCCGCCAGCAGTGCATCATCGTCCGGATAAACCGCGCGGGTGGCCTTGCCGTTATCCTCCCGGAACAGCTCTGCATACAGCTGCGCCGGTGCGGGAATGGTCTGGCGGGCAACGGTGTTGTCATCTTCAAACTGCTTTACAAATTTAAAATGCTCCACAAAGGGGTGATTCTCGCCGCTGATCTTGCCCACCACCTGCACAGAGCCGGGGGTGGTCTCCTCCCCATGGAAAATATAGCCGTGGTCCAGGGTGATCTCCTGCAGTCCTTGCAATCCCCACATAAAGTCCAGGTGCCAGTAGCTGCGACGGAACTCGCCGTCGGTAATGGTGTGATACCCGGCGGCTTTTTGGTGAGAGATCAGCTTGCGGATCTCCCGGTCCTCCACTTCTTTCAGCCCGGCAGCGTCCAGCTCACCGGCGGCAAAAGCGGCGCGGGCGGCCTTAATGGGTGCCGGGCGCAAAAAGCTGCCTACAAAATCATAGCGAAAAGGTGCGTTCTTGCTGTACATATTTTTGTCCTCCGTTTGGTTGTTGTTGCTTATAGTATAACGGAGGTTTTCGCTATTGTAAAATACGGATATTCAGTTGTTTGCCATAGCTTCAGTCTATAGGCACATACTGCTTCAAATTTTCAATATACGCCCGGCACAGGCTGCCCGGCTGCACGCCGGCAGGCAAAATATAGCCGATCTCCATGGGCGCCACGCCGGTGAGGGGCACGGCTACAATATTCTCGCCGTTCAGCTTGCTGTCGATCACGCCGCTGCACACGGTGTAGCCCTGCAAGCCGATCAGCAAATTAAACAGGGTGGCGCGATCCCGCACCCGGATATTTTTGCTGCGCACTGCCGGGCTGAAGATCTCTTCCGAAAAATAAAAGGAATTGTGATCCCCCTGCTCAAAGGACAAATAAGGATACGACGCCAAATCGTCAAAAGACACTGCCCGGGCACCGGAGAGCGGGTGATTGCTGCTGAGAAACACATGCGCGTGGGCGGTAAACAGGGGCGTAAAATCCAAATCGGCTCCCCGCAGCAGCTTTTGCAGCGCCGTACGATTAAAGTCATTGAGATACAACAGGCCGATCTCGCTTTTGCGCTGTGCCACATCTTCAATGATCTCGTAGGTTTGCGTCTCTCGCAAAGAGAAGTCGTAGCGGTCGCCGCCCCGCTCCCGGATCAGGTCCACAAAGGCGTTCACCGCAAAGGAATAGTGCTGGGTAGACACACAAAAGGCCTGCTTACGCACCGGGTCGCCCTTGTAGCGGCTTTCCAGCAGCGCCGTCTGCTCCAAAATTTGGCGAGCATAAGACAGAAACACCTCGCCTTCTTTGGTCACGATCACGCCCTTATTGGTGCGGTGAAACAGGGTCAAGTGCATTTCGCTCTCCAACTCCTGAATGGCGGCACTCAGGCTGGGCTGGGCCACAAACAGCGCCTTGGCCGCCCCGCTGACGGTACCGCACTCCGCCACCTTGACCACATATTCCAGTTGTTTTAATGTCATAACGATCTCCCCTTTGCTATTATTATACGCCATTCGGCACCCGGGTGTAAAGGTTTAATCTATGGCAAAGCGATTCAATGTTCCCGGTTGCAGCAACCCTTCGTCACTAACCATTTATAAAACGAAAAAGCGGCGGTGCAAATGCACCGCCGCCAAAGGGGCTTAAAATTACTCTACAATGGAGGTACCGGTCATTTCTGCCGGCTGGGGCAGGCCCATCACCTTGAGCATGGTGGGAGCAATATCGCACAGCTTGCCGCCCTCACGCAGGGTGCAGGGGTAGTTCACCACGATAAAGGGCACCGGGTTGGTGGTGTGGGCCGTAAACGGCTCGTCGTTCTCGTCCAGCATCTTGTCTGCATTGCCGTGATCGGCAGTCACAAACAGCACGCCGTCCATATCCTTGACCGCCTGAACCAAGCTGCCAACGCAGGCGTCCACCGTCTCCACAGCTTTTACAGCGGCAGGGATAATGCCGGTGTGACCCACCATATCACAGTTGGCGAAGTTGACGATCACCACATCGTACTTGCCGCTGCGCACGGCCTCGTTCAGCTTTTCAGACACCTGGGGCGCGCTCATCTCTGGCATCAGGTCAAAGGTTGAGATCTTGGGAGAGGGCACCAAAATGCGATCCTCGCCCGGATACGGCTCCTCTGCGCCGCCGTTGAAGAAGAAGGTCACATGGGCATACTTCTGGGTCTCGGCGATTCGCAGCTGGGTCTTGCCCTGCTTGGACAGGTACTCGCCAAAGGTGTTCTCCAGGCTCTCCGGACCAAAGGCCACATGCACGCAAGGCATCTCCGCATCATACTGGGTCATGCACACAAAATAGGGGTTCAAGGCGCCACCCTTGCGGTCAAAGCCGGTGAATGCCGGATCCACAAAGGCGCGGGTAATCTCCCGGGCACGGTCCGGCCGGAAGTTAAAGAAGATCACGCTCTCGCCGCTGTGCACACGGCCTTCGTTGCCAACAACGGTGGGCAGCACAAACTCATCGGTCAGGTGCTTTCCGTCCTCGTCCACCGTCTCATAAGACGCACGCACGGCCGCCACCGCGTCCGTAGCCTGCACGCCCTCGCCGTACACCATAGCGGCATAGGCTTTCTCCACACGGTCCCAAATATTATCACGGTCCATGGCGTAGAAACGACCCATCACAGAGGCGATCTTACCAACGCCCAGTTCGTTCATCTTGGCCTGGAGCTGTTCCAAATCCTCCGCTGCAGAAGCGGGGGGCACATCACGGCCGTCCAGAAAAGCGTGCACATACACCTTGGAAACGCCCTGTTCCTTGGCCATCTCCAGCAGATTGTACAGGTGGGTTATATGGCTGTGTACGCCACCGGGAGACACAAGACCCATCAGGTGCAGGGCCTTGTCCTTGGCATTCTCCATAGCGCCAACCAGCACTTCATTCTTATAGGCCTCGCCGTCGGCAAACGCCTTGGAAATGCGGGTCAAATCCTGGTACACCACGCGGCCGGCGCCCATATTGGTGTGGCCCACCTCGCTGTTGCCCATCTGGCCGTCCGGCAGGCCCACATCCATACCGGAGGCACCGATATAGGTATAAGGGCACTCGGCCATCAGCTTATCCAAATTGGGCTTCTTAGCCATGGCAATGGCATTGCCATGCTGGGACGGGTTCTTGCCGAAGCCGTCCATAATGCAAAGCACATAAGGTTTCTTAGACATAGTAATAACTTCCTTTCACGGATAAAGTGACAAAGCAAGAGGGAGCAGCGACCGTCGCCGCAACTCCCCCCAGCCATTGATTTTTTATTTAGAAGCAGCCTTCACGATCACGGAGAAGTCCTTGGCCTTCAAAGAAGCGCCGCCGATCAGTCCGCCGTCTACATGCTCCTTCGCCAGCAGCTCCTCTGCGTTGCCGGCATTCATAGAACCGCCGTACTGCACCACAAAAGCATCTGCAGCAGCCTGGCCGTACAGCTGAGCGATAACGGAACGGATGTAACCGTTCACCTCGTTAGCCTGATCCGCCGTAGCGGTCTTGCCGGTGCCGATGGCCCATACCGGCTCATAAGCGATGATCACATTCTTCAGCTCTTCCTCGCTGACGCCCTGCAAAGCGATCTTGGTCTGCATGCCGACCACCTCAAAGGTGACACCCTGCTCGCGCTCCTCCAGCACCTCACCAACGCAAAGGATCACTTTCAGCCCATTGTCCAGGGCAGCGCGCACACGCTTGTTCACGGTCTCGTTGGTCTCGCCAAAATACTGGCGGCGCTCACTGTGGCCGATGATCACATAGGGCACGCCCATGGCCTTCAGCATGGGAGCGGATACCTCAGCAGTGAAAGCACCTTTCTCTGCCCAGTGGCAGTTCTCGGCGCCCACCTGAATGTTGGAGCCTTTGGTAGCGTCCAGGGCAGCCTGCAGATCCACAAAGGGTGCACAGATGATTACATCGCAATCCGCGTCTGCCACCAGGGGTTTCATCTCCTCCAGCAGAGCAGTGGTCTCTGCGGGGGTGTTGTTCATTTTCCAGTTGCCGGCAATGACGGCCTTACGAAGTGCTTTGTTCATAATTCACTTACCTCTTTTATAGAAAAAATAGATTTAGCAATTAGTCCTTATCCTGCAATGCAGCGATACCGGGCAGCTCCTTGCCCTCCAGGAATTCCAAAGAAGCGCCGCCGCCGGTAGAAATGTGGCTCATCTGATCGGCAAAGCCCAGCTTGGTCACAGCAGCCACAGAATCGCCGCCGCCGATAATGGAGATGGCGCCGCTGTCTGCAATAGCCTTAGCCACAGCGATGGTGCCGCTGGCGAAATTGTCCCACTCGGACACACCCATGGGGCCGTTCCAAATCACAGTGCCTGCGCCGTCAATGGCGTCAGCAAACAGCTTCTCGGTCTTAGGACCGATGTCCAGGCCCATCCAGCCGTCCGGAATATCATCGGACTTGCAAACCAAAACCTCGGTATCCTCTTTATACTCTTTGCCGCAGCGATTGTCTATGGGGATCAGGAACTTCACGCCCTTATCCTTGGCAGTCTGCATCATCTCGCCGGCCTTGTCCACCCAGTCAGCCTCCAGCAGAGAGGTGCCGATGTTGTGGCCCAGGTACTTCATAAAGGTATAAGCCATACCGCCGCCGATGATGATGGTATCGCACTTGTCGATCAAATTAGAAATCACACCAATCTTGTCAGACACCTTAGCGCCGCCTAGAATGGCAACCAGCGGGCGCTTGGGATCTGCCAGTGCGCCACCCATAAACTGGATCTCCTTTTGGATCAAATAACCACAGGCAGCCGGCAGGTAAGAAGCCACACCGGTGGTGGAGCAATGGGCACGGTGTGCAGTGCCGAATGCGTCGTTCACAAACAGATCTGCCAAAGAAGCCAGCTCCTTGGAGAAGTTCTCCTCGTTCTTGGTCTCCTCTGCACGGTAACGCACATTCTCCAGCAGCATCACCTGGCCGTCCTGCAAGTCGGCAGCCATTTTCTTAGCATTGTCACCGACCACATTCTCGTCCTCAGCCAGCGGCACATCCACGCCCAGATACTCGCTCAGGCGCTTGGCCACGGGAGCCAGGCTGAACTCAGGCTTATACTCGCCCTTGGGTCTGCCCAGGTGGGAGCACAAAATCACCTTGGCGCCCTGCTCCATCAGGTACTTAATGGTGGGCAGTGCAGCCACAATACGCTTGTCATTGGTGATCTCGCCGTCTTTCAGCGGAACATTAAAGTCGCAGCGTACCAGTACGCGCTTGCCTTTAACATCCAAATCTTCAACGGATTTTTTGTTCAGTGCGTTCATAAAATAACAACTCCTTCAAGTTAATCTGTCTTCTTAGAAAAGTCTGATATTTTTACCGATACAATTATAGCCGATTTGCCCCTATATTGCAAGAAAAAATTGGTCTCTGTCTGCAGATTTGTTATATTATTCACAACTTGCCCGCCGCTATGCAAAATCTTGTGCAAGGTGCAACAGACCGGCGGAGAAAATCCGCCGGTTTTTCTTATTTCTTGGTGGTCACGCTCTTGGCCTTACTCCACCCGGAGTAGAGCTTTACATTTTTGCCGTTCACCTTGACGGTCTTATAAGTGTGCACGCGCACATAATATTTCTTCTTGGCGGACAGCTTACCGACACTCTTAGAAGTCGTCTTATTCTTGCTGATCGTCACCGTCTTGGCGCTCTTAAACTTGCTGTTGGTGCTGTACTGCGCCTGGTAGCCGGTCGTTTGGGTAGCCTGCTTTTTCCAAGTGACCTTAAAACCTTTCTTGGCAGCTTTCACCTTAGACACGCTGGTACCCTTGGGGTTAATGTTATAGGTCATGGACTTACTGCCGCTGTAATTGCCCTTGAGGGTCACTTTTACGGTGTATTTGCCCACATTCTTCATGCCCTTGGGGTAGCTGACGGTATAATCCGTACCATTCTTCAGGGCTTTGCCCTTACTGTCTTTCACGGTCACAGACGGTTTTTGCACCTTGCCGTTGTAGGTATAGGTAGTGGTAGACAGCTTCACCCCGGTGACATGGGCAATGGTGCGGCTATCCTCCAGCACCCAGTGGCAGCGTATGCAATAGGTCATCACCGAGCCGTCATACTGAAAATCAGCCGGGTACAGCGCCTGCACCGGCTGGTGGCCCAAGGGCTGTATGGTCTCCGTCTTGGTGGCACTGCAAGCGGTGCAGGTATAAGTCTTGCTTCCGGCGTTCTCGCAGGTGGCCGGGTCGGTAGAAGTCAAAGCAAAGCTGTGGGTATGATTATAAAGAATATTATTGGCCGCCGCATAATCAGCAAGCGCGCCGGTAGCAGGACCGTACAGCACAAAGTCCGAGGCCATATAGGCAAACACCCGCTCGCCCAGGGTCTGCACGCTGGCAGGCAGGGTCAGGGACTTTAACTTGCGGCAACCGGCAAAGGCCTCTCGCTGGATCTCCGTCAGCGCCGTACCCTGCACCTTCACCGTTTGCAGGTCCGTGCAACCTGCAAAAGCGTCCTTACCGATGGACTGCAAACCGACAGGCAAGGTAACAGACTGCAACTGCTCGCCGTAGTAAAAAGCATGGTCGCCAATGCGGGTCACGGTAGAGGGCACGGTCATTGACACCGCCCCCGGCGCATACAGCAACGCCGTGCGGTCTGCGTTATAAATCACGCCATTTTCCGCCGGGAATGCGGCGGAGCGGCTGGTGATCCGGGTCAACTTGGGGCACCGGGTAAAGGCGTACTCCCCCAGCGTGCTCAGCGTGGCGGGCAAATTCAGCTGCCGCAGCTGGCTGCAACTGTTAAAGGCGCCGTCGCCAATGGAAGTGACTGTCTCTGGCAGCACCACCCGGGTCACACTGTCCGCATTGCGCAAAAAGCCGTCGCCGATCCCCACCACTGTTTTGCCGTCCACCGTGTCCGGCACAATGAGGGTAGTGGGCATGGTCTTGCCGTCATACTGATACACCGTCGCCCCTGCAGCAGAGGAGCGATAGCTAAACAGAGAGGTCCGGGACTTGATCTCATAAGGGCGCGGCGCCGTAGTGTCAAAACCGGCCTCAATTTGGTAATAAGTGCCGTTTGCGCACTGCGCCAATGTGTTCACATGGCCACTGCCTGCGCCGGCGTCTTTGTTGCCGTTGCGAGTCCAGGCGGGCAGCCCCATCAGGCTGCACATACGATTGACCGCCCCGGTACTGGCCCAGCAATCGCCGCCGCCCAGAATCACCATGGACAAATAGCTACTGTAATTGGCGCTGTATTCATACTGAGCAGCAAACTTGGCCGCCGTCTCTGCTTTATTGTAATCGGTGGGATTGGCAGGCAGGTTCTTGGCAATATAGTCCTGCATCACGCTGTCCACATACACCTGGGCATAGCTCTGCACATGCACCGTCACGCGAAAGGTCTTGCCCCCGGCAGTCACCTGCACGGTGCTGTCCCCGGCGGTGTAAGACTCGGTCACCCGGTCCGGCGTCTTGCCCGGGGTAGGTGCGGTGCTGCCCACATTGCCGTACCAGTAGTAACGGGTGCACAGCGGCTCCACCAGTCCGGTACTGCTGACCGTGGCGGACTCCCCTGCCGTTACCCGGTAAGCGGCCTTGTCAGCGCCGGTGACCTTCAGCTGAAAGCTGGCGGGGTACGCTGCCGGTTGGCTGATCTTTTCCCGGAACTCCTGGTTCAAAAAATATACCGTTACCGTCGTGGCATTCACGCTCACCCCGGCGGCCATGGCCGTCGGTGCGCCGGTAAACACCGTTGCCAGCAGCAAAACCGCCGCCAGCAGTGCACTACTGATCTTTTTCATAATCTCACCTTCCGCCCTCATTTTACCAAATCCCACAGTGGATTGCAAGAAAGAGCAAAGGGCTGCCCTGTGATTGTTTGAATTCCTTATGCGGTGCGATGAAAACATCGCGCCCTACGAAATTCAATTTATTAAACCGATAAAATATAGGGCCGATGCCCACATGGGGCCGATTATTTTATCCCCTCTGTCGCTGCGCGACATCTCCCCGCACTGCGGGGAGTCACCCTTTACAAGGGAGGCAAATCGGTTTACAAACGCAAAAAGAACGGATACCGAAGTACCCGTTCTTTTGATTGATCATCGGAACTTATTTCTCCAGGTTGGCTTTTACGGTAGCCAGCTCGTCGGCCAGTTCCTTAGGCAGATGATCGCCGAACTTTGCGTACAGCTCCTCAACGCCCTTCAGTTCTTCTTCCCAAGCGTCCTTATCCACATCCAGGATCTTGTCCAGCTGCTCCTCGGTCATATCCAGACCGTCCCGGTTGATATCCTTGGCATAAGGCAGGTAGCCGATTGCAGTCTCCTGCGCATCCACCTTTCCCTCGCAACGGTCAACGATCCAGTCCAGAACGCGCATATTGTCGCCGAAGCCGGGCCACAGGAAGTTGCCCTCATCGTCCTTACGGAACCAGTTTACATTGAAGATCTTGGGAGCCTTATCGGGATCCAGGGTCTGGCCGATCTCGATCCAGTGCTTCCAATAATCGCCCATGTTGTAGCCGCAGAAGGGCAGCATAGCCATGGGGTCACGACGAATCACACCAACAGCGCCGGTAGCGGCAGCAGTGGTCTCAGAGCCCATAACGGAGCCAACGAACACGCCGTGGTTCCAGCTCTTGGACTGGTACACCAGAGGCGTCAGCTTTGCACGACGACCGCCGAAGATGAAAGCGGAGATCGGCACGCCCTGCGGGTTCTCAAACTCGGGAGAAATGCAGGGGCAGTTCTTTGCAGGAGCGGTAAAGCGGCTGTTGGGGTGTGCGCCCTTCTCGTCGCTGGTCTTGCCGTTCCAGGGATTGCCCTTCCAGTCAATAGCATTGGTAGGCGGATTCTTATCCAGACCTTCCCACCACACGGTGTTGTTGTCCATATTGTGGCAAACATTGGTGAAGATCGTGCCGCTCATGGTGGACTTCAGTGCGTTGGGGTTAGACTTCATATTGGTGCCGGGAGCCACGCCGAAGAAGCCGTTCTCCGGGTTGATGGCATACAGGCGGCCGTCCGGGCCCTTGCGGATCCAGGCGATATCGTCGCCAACGGTCCAGATCTTGTAGCCCTTCTTCTGATAGCCTTCCGGCGGAATCAGCATAGCCAGATTGGTCTTGCCGCAAGCAGACGGGAAAGCAGCACACAGGTATTTGATCTCGCCTGAGGGCTTTTGCAGACCCAGGATCAGCATATGCTCAGCCTGCCACATCTCGTTCTTACCCAGGTAAGAAGCGATACGCAGGGCGAAGCACTTTTTGCCCAGCAGCACATTGCCGCCGTAAGCAGAGTTCACGGAAATGATGGTGTTGTCCTCCGGGAACTGGCAGATCCAGCGCTTCTCCGGATCCACATTGCACTTGCAGTGCATACCGCGCACCCAGTCGTTAGAGTCGCCCAGTACATCCAGAACAGCCTTGCCCACTCTGGTCATGATGTTCATGTTCAGCACAACGTAGATAGAATCGGTGATCTCGATACCGACCTTGGAGAAGGGAGAACCAACAGGACCCATGGAATAGGGAATGATATACATGGTTCTGCCCTCGTAAGCACCGGCAGCGATGTCATAGAGCATTTTATAAGCCTTAGAGGGCTCCATCCAGTGGTTGGTGGGGCCGGCGTCCTCTTCTTTTTTGGAGCAGATCAGAGTTCTGTCCTCCACACGGGCCACGTCGTTCTCTGCGGTTCTGTGCAGATAGCAGTCGGGCAGCAGCTCCTCATTGAGCTTGATCATCTCGCCGGTTTCCACAGCCTCCGCCTTCAGGGCGTCGATCTGTTCCTTAGAACCGTCGATCCAAACGATCTTAGAGGGCTTGGTCAGTTCCACTTTTTCGTCCAGCCACGCAAGCAGGGACTTGTTGGAAGTCAAAGTTGTTTCCATAACTCTATTCTCCTTTAAGTTATTTGCAAAAAATCCAAAAAATCAGTGCATTTTTTGTTACTATCATTATACCAAAAGCGGCAAAAAATTCAATAGATACGGCTTCTAATTAGAACTTTTTCACAATTTTTTCAAAAAGTCGGCCGATCAATTGGCATAGTTGCATAAGCGTTCAGATCCGGTTGTGCGCGCACGCCGGACACATACTCATAGTAGCCCTGGGCGCCCACCATGGCGCCGTTGTCACCGCAGTATTTCAGCGCCGGCAAATGCAGCTGCCAGCCCTTTTGGCGGCACAGGCGATCCGTCTCTCGGCGCAGGCGGGAGTTGGCAGACACACCGCCGGCCAGGGCAATGGAAGTGTAGCCGTAGTCCGTGGCGGCCTTTTCCAGCTTCTCCACCAGGCAATCGGTAACGCCCTTTTGGAACGAGGCAGCCAGGTCGGCCACCGGCAGGGTCTCCCCCTTCTGCTCCATCCGGTGCACGATGTTGATGACCGCAGTCTTTAGCCCACTGAACGAGAAATCATAAGGCGTGTCCAGCCGCGGGTGGGGAAAGGCAAAGGCATTCTCGTCCCCGGTGGGGGCGATCTTGTCTATGCTGATCCCGCCGGGGTACGGCAGCCCCAAGGTGCGACCGGCCTTGTCCAGCGCCTCGCCGGCAGCATCGTCTCGGGTCTTGCCCAGCACTTTATAAGTGGTGTAGTCCTCCACCGCTACAATGTGGCTGTGGCCGCCGCTGACCACCAGGCAAAGAAACGGCGGTTGCAGATCGCCGGTAATGTAATTGGCTGCCACATGGCTGCGCAAGTGGTGCACCGGCACCAGGGGCGTATTTGTAGCCATAGACAGCCCCTTGGCAAAGTTCACCCCCACCAGCAGGGCGCCGATGAGCCCGGGGGCATAGGTCACCGCAATGGCGTCAATCCCGGCCATATCGCAATTGGCGTCCGCCAGCGCCTGGCGCACCACGCCACTGATACTCTCTGCATGGCGGCGGGAGGCAATCTCCGGCACCACGCCGCCGTACAGCTTATGTTCCTCCAGCGAGGTAGCGATCACATTGGACAGCACCTGCCGTCCGTCCTGCACCACGGCTGCCGCCGTCTCATCGCAGGAGCTTTCAATTCCTAAAATTCTCATTTTTTAATATCCTCTTGGATCTTGACCGTCGGTATGGTTATCCTCTTGGGTCTTGACCGTCGGTATGGTCTGGCCGTTTTTCTCCGCAATGGCCAGCAGCTTTTTCTCCGTCGGGCCGCCGGGGACCAACTCCCCCACATAGTAGGAATGGTCCTTGCCGTCCGAAATGGCGTAGCCATTCTCCACCGGGGCAAATACGCCGTCCTCGTCCGTCTCGCCCTCGACTTTGTAAATCCGCAGGTTCCGGTTCTCCACCTGCACCACCTGGAAGAGGGAGCCGTCCGGGGAATAGCGCACATATTCCCCACCAATGCCAAAATTATTGGTAGCCGCATACACAGACAGCAGCACCATTAAAAGCATACCTACAACGGCCTCTGCTACCTGCTTGCCAGTGCGGGCACTCTCATTCTCCCGGGCATAATAGGCCCGGCTTTTTTCGTCCTTGGGATAAAAGCGCTTCATCAAGGGCGTGCCCAGCAGCACCTTGCCGGCGCTATACACGCCCAGAGCGCTGATTAGTCCGAAAAGAACACACTTGGCCGTGCTCACGCTGATCTCCAGCGTACCGATGGGCAGCGTGTACTCCACCAGCCGGGTACCCCGAAACAGCAGGGCCCGCAGGCCGAACACCAGCACCATGGCCACGATCAGTCCAACAATGGCAATAATCCCATTCACCTTGCGAGCGCAGCGCTTATACTGCCGCTCAAAATCCTGCTTGGCTTGCTCGGTTTGGTCCACCACCGTATTGCCCCGGCGCATATAGTCCAGCAGGCGGCGCTCATAGAGGGTGTCCAGTCGACCCTTGGCCTCCGCCTTTTCCAGGTGCCGCAGCAGCTTGGCGCTGTCCGTTGCGCCGGACACGGCAGTGACCATCGGGTGCGTAGGCAATATGCCCAAGATCTCCTGCTCTTCCCCGTCCGGGTCATTTGGGTCAAAGTGCTTGCCCCGCACGGCTTTCATATCCGCCAGGCGATTGGCTTTCATCTGCGCCAAAAGCTGCGGTTCTGCCACTCGGCGCAAGTCGTAATCGTATTTATGTACCGCCTCCAGCAGCTCCCGCACCAAGCCCGGCACCTCGCCGGTGGTGGAAAAACCGCTGTGGTAATACTGGTTAAAGTCCTCGATCTCCAGCACATTGAACACATCATAGAGTGTAAAGCGCCCGGCGTCGCCGTAGTCCAGGTCTATGTCCAAAAAATTGTCAGTCAGCAGCATCACCGAGGGCAGATACCGCAGCCGCAGCCGGTATTCGCCGCAGTCAAACACGGCAGTCAACCGGTAATCATCTGTCGTGTGACTCTCCTCAAAGCCCATAAACCGACCGTACAGCCCGGTGGCGGCGCAGTCCTCCACGGCGCTGCGCACAGCGGCGATCATCGCCTTGGTCTCCGGCTCTAATTTATAGAGCTTGTCTTTCTTTTTACCCATCCGGTTCCTCTTTCTTAAAGGTTTTTGTCAGCAGCAGCGCATCCTCCGTCGGGTCCGTATAGAAGTCCCGGCGCCGCCCCACCGGCTGAAAACCCAGTTCCCGGTACAGTGCCAGCGCCGCCGCATTGGACGGTCGCACCTCCAAAGTCAAAAAATCCAGTTCCCCGGCGGCAAAGCAGGCACCGAACAGCGCCCGGGCAATACCCCGGCGGCGATAGGTGGGATCCACCGCCACATTGGTGACGCTGCCCTCACCGCAGACCACCTGCACCCCCAGGTAGCCTACCACTTTATCTCCCAGCATCGCCACTAAAAATCGGGCGCAGGGGCTGGTCAGCTGGGCCTCTAAATCCGCCCGCTGCCAGGGGTGGGCAAAGCACAGCTGCTCCAGCCGCTCCACCCCGTCCAAATGCGCCGGGGCAAAGGGCAAAATTTGCAGCTGGTGGTCTTTAATGTGCATCATACCAAGTTTGGCCGATCTTGCCGTCGGCCCGCAGCAGCACCGCCATATCGCAGGCGTGCTCCATCTCCTCCGTTACAATTTGCAGCGCCCGGTCGGCCTCTGCCTCCGGCGCCTCTACGATCAATTCATCGTGCACCTGGAGGATCAGGCGGCTCTCCATTCTCTCGGCATACAGCCGCCGATCCGCCCGCACCATGGCAATCTTAATAATATCCGCCGCTGTGCCCTGGATCGGCATATTCCGCGCCACCCGCTCTCCAAAGGCGCGGAGCATGTGGTTGCTGGCAGCCAGCTCCGGCAGATACCGCCGCCGACCGAACAGCGTGGTGGCATAGCCGGTGTCCTTGGCGGCATCAATCATCCGCTGCATATAGGCCGCTACGCCCTGATAGGTGTGCATATAGGAGTCAATATATTCCTTGGCCTCTTTGTTGCTGACCCCAATATCCTTGGCCAGCGAAAAGGCGCCGATGCCGTAAACAATGCCAAAGTTCACCGCCTTGGCACGACTGCGCAACTGGGGGGTGATCATCTCCGGCGGCAGACCAAACACCTGCGCCGCCGTGGCGGTGTGAATATCCGCGCCGCTGTTAAAGGCATCAATCATCGTCTGATCTTCAGCCATGGACGCCAGCACCCGCAGTTCAATTTGGGAATAGTCCGCGTCCACCAGTCGGCACCCGGGGGCGGCGATGAAAAACTTGCGCATTTCCCGCCCCAGATCCGTGCGAATGGGAATGTTCTGCAAATTAGGCTCCAAAGAGGAGATCCGCCCGGTGCGGGTCTCCACCTGATTAAAGCGGGTGTGTATCCGCCCGTCCGTATCAATCACTTTCAGCAAGCCGTCGCAGTAAGTGCTTTTCAGCTTAGTCAGTGTGCGATATTCCATGATTTTTTCCACCACCGGGTGGGCAGAGCGCAGACCCTCCAGCACCTCGGCATTGGTGGAATAACCGCTTTTTGTCTTTTTCTTACAAGGCAGACCCAGGTCCTCAAACAGGGCAACGCCCAACTGCTTGGGCGAGTTGATATTAAACTCGTGACCCACCGCCTCAAAGATCTCATCCGTCAAGGTGGAAATGCGGGTGCTCAGCTTCTTGGAGAATGCCTCGATTCCCGCCTTGTCCACATCAAATCCGGCGCACTCCATGCGTGCCAGCACACCGGCCAGGGGCAGTTCGATTTCCGTCAACAATTTGCGCTGCCCGGCATCGTCGATCAAAGCGTCCGTCTTGGCAAACAGTTCCGGCAAGATCACCGCCAGCGCCACCGCCGGCTCCTCCTGATCCAGGCTGTTGCGGTACGCCGGCACCGGCACATTGTATTCCAGCGCCAGCTGGGCCAAATCGTACTTGGCGTCCGATGGGCGCAGCAGATAGGCAGACAGCTGCAAATCGCCGCAGATATTTCCGCACCGCACCCCTTGCTTTTGTGCCAGGCGGTGCAGTTCCTTGGTGTTGTAGCCAAAAATGCGCACCGTATCCTCTGCCAGCAGCGTGCGCACAAAATAGCCGAATTCCGGTGTGTCTGCCGGCATTACGAACACCGTGTCCCCCAGGGGGAAGAACAGATCCGTCACCGTGCCTTCTGCCATCTGAGGCACCACATACACATCCCCCGCCTTACGCAAGCGGGTCAGCAGATCGTCCGCGTCCACACAGGTGAGCCGCTCCGGCTGGTGGACGGGGGCAGGGGCTTCCGTCTCCTCGCCGGGCACCAGATCCCGATCCAAATTGAATTTATCAATGAGAGAAAACAGTTCCAATTTGCGAAACAGGGCTACCGCTGCCGCCGGGTCGCCGCCGGTAACGGCATAATGGGCAGGTGCAGCATCAATAGGCGCATTGGTGCGAATGGTGCCAAGATCCAGAGAAAGATATGCCTTATCCTTGTCCCGCCGCAGCTTTTCCCGCACGCCGGGCTTAATATCCAGTGTGTCTAAATCCTTGTAAATGGTGTCCAGCGTGCCAAAGCGCTGCACCAGATCGAGCGCCGTCTTGGCGCCCACCCCGGCCACACCGGGAATATTGTCCGAGCTGTCCCCTTGCAGGGCTTTTACCTGGATCAGCGCCTGGGGGGTAATGCCATACTCGGCGGCAATGGCCGCCTCATCGTACACATCGGTCACTGCCTGGCCCATTTTGGTACGCGCCAGCAGCACCTTCACCCCGCCGTGGGCCAGCTGCAAAGCGTCCCGATCCCCGGTGGCAATAAAGCAGGTGTCGCCGCTGTCTCGGCAAGCGGCAGCCAAAGTACCCAAAACATCGTCCGCCTCCCAGCCGGGGCACTCCACGGTGGTGTAGCCCAAAGCGGTAAGCAGCTCCTTAAGCACAGGCATTTGGGCCCGCAGCTCCTGCGGCATGGGCTTACGCCCGGCCTTATAGTCCGCATACTGCTTGTGGCGGAAAGTAGGCTCATGCACATCAAAGGCCACCGCCACACCGTCCGGGTGGCAAGTGTCCTGCAACTTAAGCAGAATATTCAAAAAGCCGTAAATGGCGTTGGTATAATAGCCGCTCTTGGTGGTCAGCAGCTTAATGCCGTAGAAGGCACGGTTGACGATACTGTTCCCGTCCAGCACCAAAAGATTCATGAAAGCCCTCCTAAAAATCGTGCTGTGTCCCCGACCAAACGCCCGGGCGCACTCTGTTTTTTATTTTATCACAGTTTGATTTGAATTACAATTCCTTATGTGGTATATTAGTAAGACAGAAAAGGCAGGAGATACCATGGACTTTACAAATTTACCGCCCGACAGCAAGGCGTTTTTGGCCCCTATGGCAGGGGTAGCCGACCGGGCGTTTCGCGAGATCTGCCGGGACTTTGGCGCCGCCTACACGGTCACGGAGATGGTCAGCGCCAAGGGGCTGGTAATGGGCGACCGGAAAAGCCGGGAGTTGATGACCCTGGGCAGCGACCGCCCCGCCGCCATTCAGCTGTTTGGCACGGAGCCACGGGTGATGGCGCAGGCGGCCAAGCTGTGCCTGGAATTTGAGCCCCAGGCCATTGACATCAATATGGGCTGCCCGGCGCCCAAGGTAGCAAACAACGGCGCAGGCTCCGCTTTGATGAAAGACCCGCAGCTGGCAGGCGAGATCATCTACGCGGTGGCAGAGGCCGTTGACCTGCCGGTAACGGTGAAGCTGCGCAAGGGCTGGGACAAGGCGCACCCCAATGTGGTGGAGCTGGCCCAAATTGCGGAGCAAAACGGCGCTGCCGCCGTGGCGGTACACGGCCGCACAAGAGAAGAAATGTACAGCGGCCACGCAGACTGGGACTGTATTCGCCGGGTAAAAGCGGCGGTGCACATTCCGGTAATCGGCAACGGCGATGTAACCGATGTGCAAAGCGCCGCCCTGCTGCTGGAACAAACCGGCTGCGACGCCATTATGATGGGACGGGGCGCCATGGGCAATCCCTGGCTGTTCCGCCAAATTAACGCCTATTTAACAGACACAAGGGTGCTGCCGGAGCCGGGCATTCACGAGCGTATGGCCGTCATGCTGCGCCATATTGACCGCACCATTCAATATAAAGGCGAGCGCACCGCCATGATGGAGGCGCGCCACCATGCCGCCTACTACACCAAGGGACTGCGGGGTGGCGCCGGGTTCCGCCGCCGCATTTGCCAAATGAGCCACTTTGAGGAGCTGGCAAAGCTGGCTGCGGAAATTGCCAAGGAGAATGCAAAATGATTTTTAAGAATGTGACCTTTTATAACGAAGTGTTCCAAAAAGATGTGGCGGATATTCAGGTGGAAAACGGCCGCATTACCGCCATCGGTGTGCTGGAGCAGGAGGGTCGGGATATGCAGGGTTACACCCTGCTGCCGGGCTTTGTAGACATTCATATACACGGCCGCGGGGGCGGTGATTTTTCCGACGGCACGGTCAGCAGTATGGATCGAATCAGCGCCTCCCTGGCTAAGTGCGGGGTCACCGCCTTTTGCGGTACCACCATGACCCTGCCCAGAGAAAAGCTGACGGACATTCTCGTCACCGCCCGTGGCTATATGGGCAAGGAGGCCGGCGCCCGCCTGCTGGGCGTGAACCTGGAGGGGCCGTTTATTGCCCCTGCCAAAAAAGGCGCCCAAAACGGCGACTACATTCGACCGGGCACCGTGGAGGAATGGAACGCCCTGTTTGACGCCTCCGGCCGCAGTGTAAAGCTGATTACCCTGGCGCCGGAAGCCTTCGACAGCGCCGACCTGATCCGCCAGATCAGCGGCTGCTGCCGGGTGTCCCTGGGGCACAGCTGTGCCACCGCAGAGGAAGCAAACGCCGCCTTTGACGCAGGGGCGGGCCATGTGACCCACCTGTTTAACGCCATGCCGCCCATGAGCCACCGGGCGCCGGGGCTGCCGGGGGCTGCACTGGATCGGTCGGAGGTCACCTGCGAGCTGATCTGCGATGGGGGTCACATTGATCCCATTATGCTGCGCAACGCCTTTCGCCTGCTGGGGCAGGACCGAGCCTGCGTCATCAGCGACAGCATGCGGGCAGCCGGGCTGGGGCCGGGCACCTACGAGTTGGGCGGCCAGACTGTGTATGTACAAGAGAACGGCCGCTATGCGGTACTGGAGGACGGTACCATTGCCGCTTCCATTACCGACCTGTTTACGGAATTTAAGAATTTGCTGCGCTTTGGCATTGATTTTGAAACCGCCTTGCGCAGTTGCACCATCAACCCGGCGCGTGCCATCGGTATGGACGATCAGATCGGTTCCATTGCCACCGGCAAGTACGCCGATCTGCTGTTTGTTGATGAAGATCTGAATGTAGCGGAGGTATATGTAGATGGAATACAGGCTTAACATTGCGCTCATCGAACCGGAAATTCCCCAAAACACCGGCAACATCGCCCGCACCTGCGCTGCCACCGGCGCACGGCTGCACCTGGTAGGGCCCATGGGCTTTACCATTACGGACAAGCAGGTCAAGCGCGCCGGGCTGGATTACTGGGACAAGCTGGACATTACCTACTACAACAGCCAAGAGGAATTCTTTGAACAGAACGCCGGGGCAGAATTTTTTTACTTCTCCACCAAGGCAGAGATCGCCCACAGCGATATGCAATACCCAAACGGCGCCTTTTTGGTGTTCGGCAAAGAGACCAAGGGACTGCCGGAGGAGCTGCTGAAAGCCAACCACGACCGGTGCGTGCGGCTGCCTATGCGAGGCATGATCCGCAGTCTAAACCTTTCTAACGCCGTGGCGGTGGGCACCTACGAGGTGCTGCGCCAATGGGGCTACCCGGCACTGACCTCTAAAGTCCACCTAACCAAATACCACTGGTAAAAGCAAATCTAAAAACACGCGGGACGGCTCAAACAGCCGTCCCGCTTCTTTTATCTCCCGCTCTATAAATTGCATAAAAAAGAACCTCAAGTAAAAAACTTGAGGTTCTGCTGTACTGCAATTAGTCAGCGGTATAAGGCATAATGGCGATCTGACGCGCTCTCTTGATAGCGGTGGTCAGCTCACGCTGATGCTTTGCGCAGGTGCCGGTCACACGACGAGGCAGGATCTTGGCGCGCTCAGAGGTGAATTTCTTCAGTCTGGTCACATCCTTGTAGTCGATCTCGTCTACCTTTTCTACGCAGAAAACGCATACCTTCTTGCGCCCTTTGCGAGCGCCGCCTTTATTGTAAGCCATGCTTGGTTTCCTCCTTCGTTAAAATGGTAAATCGTCGTCGTCATCCACGATCTCTTCAAAATCGCTGTTATCTGCGCTGGCGTAGCTGGGCGCCGGTTGCGCAAAAGCGGGATTGGAGTTTGCGCCGGTAGTGCCGCTCTCTGCCTTAGAGCCGCAGAAGGACACATTGCTGGCAACGACCTGTACACTCTTTCTCTTGTTTCCGTCCTTATCGGTGAAGTTATCCGTCTGGATAGAGCCCTCCACAGCGATCATGGAGCCTTTGCGGAAATACTTAGATACGAATTCCGCAGTTTGGCGCCAGGCGGTCACATCAATGAAGTCTGCCTTGCGCTCCTCGCCGGCCCGCTGAAAGTTGCGGTCCACAGCTACCTGAAAACGCACGACAGAAACGCCTGTGGGCGTTGTTCTCAGTTCCGGATCATAGGTCAGGCGACCCATGATAGCCACTACATTGATCATGTGCTCCCCCTTACTCGCCCTTAGCGACGATCAGGGAACGCAGCACGCCGTCAGTAATGTTGATCACACGATCCAGCTCTGCCGGGAAAGACTCCTCGCTGCTGAACTGCGCGATCACATAGTAACCCTCGGTCTCGTAGTTGATCGGATAAGCCAGCTTGCGCTTGCCCCATTCCTCAACTTCGCCAAGAGTGCCATGCTTGCTGATGAGATCCGTAAACTTGGTCTTGAGCGCCTGAGCAGCCTCCTCACCCTTGGACAGGGAGAAAACCAATACGATTTCATAGTTCTTCAATGCCATTCTAAAGCACCTCCTTCTGGTCTTTTGGCCGTACATCCTGTGCACGGCAAGGATTACTGTTCCACGGAACAGCCTATGTAGTATAACAGAAAGCGCCGCCCCTGTCAAGCAAAACTTGCACACCGGGCGGCGTTCTTTCGTTTATTTCTACATATAGTGGAGGCAATTGGCGTTACACATATTGCAGCACATCGCTAACCTTCCCGATCACCGGCACATCCGCGCGCAGGTCTTGGTCCTTAAACCAGCCCCAGTTCATCCGCACCGCCTGCATACCCGCAGACAGGGCACCGGCAATGTCGTTTACCGGGTGGTCGCCTACATACATACAGTCCGCCGGAGGCAGCTGCACTTTGTCACAGGCGTAGAGGAACAGCGCCGGATCCGGCTTGTGAACCCCCACATCGCCGCTGACGATCACCAGATCAAGATAAGGCCGCAGGCCGCTTTCGTCCATCTTGTGATTTTGCAAATACGACGGGCCGTTGGTGATAACGCCGGTCACAATGCCTTTCTTCCGCAGCGCCTGCAACATAGGCACCGCGTCCGGGAAGATCACGCAGCAGTCGCCGAAGGTGCGGTCATAATGTTCCGCCAGCGCTTCTGCCGCAGGGGCGTCCGTCCAGTGCCAAAGGGCAATCAGCCCTTTGTACCACTCTACCCGGTCCACATAGCCGCCGTTGCCGCTTTGGCGCATTTGGTGCTTTTTCTCCTCCAGTTCCCCACCGGTCACACCGGGAAAGAACCGGGCAAAAAAGCCGTCCATATACCGCTCAAAGGCCGCCGTACGGTCCTGCAAAGTCTCGTCAAAATCAAAGAATACTGCTTTTATCATGATCCAGTTGCTCCCGCAGCGCCCCGATGGAAGAAAACTTCTGTTCCGGGCGCAAATAACGCACCAGCTCTACCTGCACCGTTTGACCGTACAGGTCGCCGTTGTAGTCAAAAATATGAGTCTCTGCCAAGGGGGTCTCTACCTGCCAGGTGGGGCGCACGCCAATGTTCGTAAAGCCCCGATACCAAGTGTCCCCCACCAAAATGCGGCTCTCATACACACCGAACTTGGGCAGCACCAATCCATCCGGGTACTGCTGGTTGATGGTGGGATAGCCGATGGTGCGACCCCGAGCGTCGCCGTGGAGCACCGGGTTCTCAAAAGTAAAGTTGTAGCCCAGCATGGCCGCCGCCTGCTCCATCTCGCCTGCCTGCACCGCCGCCCGAATACGGGTAGAACTGATCGGCGCGCCCTGGTAGTCCTGGTGCTCCAAGATCCGCACCCAAATGCCCCGATCCTCCAGGTACGCCCGCAGACGCATTGCATCCCAGGCAGCGTTCTTGCCAAAGCGGAAATTAAACCCGCACAGCACCATACCGGCGCCAAATCGACCGATCAGCACATCCTCCACAAACTGCCGACCTTCCATATTGCGAATGGCATTAAAATCCGCAAACACCGCCGTCGGGTAGCGACGCTGGAAAATGCTTTTTTGCAGCAGGGAAAAGCGGTTGTGCACACAGTAGATGATCACCTGCTCCGCGCCGGTGCACACAATATTATGTGCCCGGTGCATACCGTCAAAATCCCCGATGGCCACCGCCGTTATTCTCTTTTGGTTCTCACACTCTTGCATACAAATTTATCTCATCACCATCACGCGATCCACCAGCAGCTGGCTGCCGTCTGCCGACGGACTGCCCAGTCCCAGGAACACACCCGCCGGGTCATATACCCGGTAATAGGGCTCCGTCAGCTGCCGGTGCAGCCGCACCGCATCCAGCGCACCACCGTTGCCAAAGCGCCGTGCCTGAGGCGCCGTTACCTGCAAGGCCGGGTACGCTGCCAGCAGTTCGTCCACCGGGCGCAAGCAGGGGGCAAAATCACCGCCGCTGTCTCGCAGGGCTTGCAGCTGCTCTAAAGTTACGCAATCCGCCAGCGCCACACCCATGGCGCAAGTGCGCTGCAAGGCGGTCATCACCGCGCCGCAGCCCAAAGCCTGTCCCAGATCGTGGATCAAGGTCCGAATATAGGTGCCCTTGGTGCAGGTCACATCTATGGTATAGGTATTTTTTTCTTCTTCCGCTGCCGTCAGGCGCAGATCCAAAATGGTCACCGGACGGGCTGCCCGCTCCACGGTCTTACCCTGGCGGGCCAGTTCGTACAATCGCTGACCGTCCACGCTTACCGCCGAGTACATGGGCGGCACCTGCATGATCTCGCCCCGAAAGGCAGAAAGCGCCGCCTCAACAGCCGCCCGATCCGCAGTGACCGGCCGGCGGGTGAGCACCGTGCCGGTACAATCCTGGGTGTCCGTTGTCTCTCCCAGGCGGAAGGTGGCCAGGTAGCGCTTGTTGCTGTCCGGCAAATAATCAAGGAAGCGGGTGGCACCGCCCAACAGCACCGGCAGCACGCCGGTAGCCATGGGATCCAGCGTACCGGTATGACCCGCCTTGCGCTCCCGGGTGATCCCCCGCACCTTAGCCACCACGCCAAAAGAGGTGATCTCCGCCGGCTTGCAAATACACAGAACGCCGGTCATACCAGCAGTTCCCCGCACTTCTCCACCAGCTTGGCGCGCGCGGTCTTTACATCCATATCCAAGTTGCAAGCCGCCGCCTGGGGATGACCGCCGCCGCCAAAGGCCTTGGCGATCTCCGCCGCATTCACGCTCTCAAAGGTGCGCAGAGAGGCTTTACATGTGCCGTCCGGCTTCTCCCGAATGGTAATGCCCACTTCCACGCCCTCAATCTGGCGGGTCAGGGGCGCCAACCCCTCTGTCTCCTGCTCGTTGGAGCCGGTTAAGTGGTACATCTCCTGGGTCACGGTGATAATGGCTACCCGCTCGTCCAGGTAAAAACGCATAGACTCCAGTGCCAGCCGTTCCAGCCGGGCATAGGTCTTGGTCTTGGTCTCAAACATGACTCGATTGATCCGGCCGTTATCTGCCCCGGCTTCAATCAAATCCGCTGCAATGCGGTAGCTCTCCGCCGTGGCAGAGGCGTAGCGAAAACAGCCGGTGTCCGTAGAAATGCCGGTATACAGGCAGTTGGCCATGCCTTTATCCAGGGGCACGCCCATCTCCCGGATCACCTTGTAAATGATCTCGCTGGCAGCAGCGGCACCGTCGTCCAGCAGCAGCCGATCCGCATAATCCGTGTTGGTACCGTGGTGGTCAATACACAGATCAATATGGTACTTGCCCTGAATGGCACCCAGCAACCCCTCGGTAGCCACATCCACCGCCACCACATACCGGGGGGTGAACTTCATAGGCACAATATCGTCAAAAAGATAATTGTACTTGGGGGGAATGTCTGCCTCGTTCTTCACATAGGCGAACTTGCCCTTTTGCAGCAGCGCCCGGCAAAGGGCAAAGCCACAGCCCAAGGTGTCCCCGTCCGGGTGGGCATGGGTCAGAATTAAAATGTCGTCCTGCTCCAGCAGCAGCCGGGCACATTCCTTTACATCAATCCTCATGTTCCAGTTCCTTCAGCTTATCCCAAAGGGCAAAGCCCTTTTCAATGGAGTCGTCGGCAATAAAGCGCAGTTCCGGGCACTTGCGCAGGTGCAGCCGCCGACCCAGCTCGTGGCGAATATAGCCCTGGGCGGCGGTCAGGCCCTTAACGGACGCCTTGGCCGCCTCCATGCCCTCCATGGCGCTCACATACACCTTGGCATAGCTAAGATCGTTGGTAACGCTCACTTTTACTACCGTAAGCATACCGCTGATCCGCGGGTCTTTTAGTTCCCGCAGGATTGCCACGATCTCCCGCTTAATATCCTCTGTAATTCTGTCAATATGATAACCGGGCATTTTGCACTCCTACTCAGTCTCTGTACTCCTCGACCACATAGCACTCCAGCACATCGCCGGGCTGAATATCGTCCCAGCCCTCCAGGCTGATGCCGCACTCATAGCCGGAAGATACATCCTTTACATCGTCCTTAAACCGCTTTAAGCCCTTCAGCGGCACATCGGCCAGCTGCTTGCCGTCACGCACCAGGCGCACTTTGCCCTCCCGGCGGATATTACCGCTGGTGACCAAAGAGCCTGCAATGGTGCCGGCAGACGAGATCTTGTACACCTCGCGCACTTCGGCGGTGCCGGTGTCCACATCTCTGTACTTGGGGGCGCGCATACCGCGCATAGCCGCCTCAATCTCCTCAATGGCGTCATAAATAATATTGTAGCTGCGGATCTCCACGCCGTCCCGGTCTGCGTTCTCCTTGGCCACCGGGTCTACGCCGGTGTTGAACGCTACGATAATGGCATTGGAGGCAGCGGCCAGCATCACATCGCTCTCGCTGACGGAGCCCACGGCGCCGTGGATCACATGAACCCGCACCTCGTCGTTTTCAATCTTCAGCAAGGACTGCTTTACAGCCTCGACAGAGCCTTGAACATCGGCCTTGATAACCACATTAAAGGCCTTCAGTTCGCCGGCCTGCAAGGTGTCAAACAGGGTGTCCAGCGTCACCTTATGGAAGGCGTTGAATTCTTCTTCCTTGGCAGCTTCCTTACGCTGCTCCACCAACTGGCGGGCCAGCCGCTCGTCGGACACGGCGTTAAATCCGTCGCCGCTCATAGGCGCACTGTCCAGACCCATGATCTCCACCGGCACGCTGGGACCGGCCGAATTCACCTTACGACCGCGATAATCGGTCATGGCGCGCACCTTACCCACTGCCATACCGGCTACGATCACATCGCCGGCATGGAGCGTACCGTTCTGCACCAGCAAGGTCGCAATGGGACCGCGACCCTTATCCAGCTTGGCCTCGATCACCGTACCCTTGGCGGTACGGTCCGGGTTGGCCTTCAGCTCCTGCATTTCCGCTACCAGCAAAATGGTCTCCAGCAATTTGTCAATGCCCATCTTCGTCTTGGCAGACACAGGCACGCAAATCACATTGCCGCCCCATTCCTCCGGCACCAGTTCGTGCTCGGTAAGCTGCTGCAGCACCCGATCCGGGTTGGCGCCCTCTTTATCCATCTTGTTAATGGCAACGATAATTTCAACGCCCGCTGCCTTGGCGTGGTTGATGGCCTCAATGGTCTGGGGCATAATGCCGTCGTCCGCAGCCACAACCAACACGGCAATATCCGTAGCCATGGCACCGCGGGCACGCATGGCGGTAAAGGCCGCGTGGCCGGGGGTGTCCAGGAAGGTGATCTTTTCGCCGTTCGCTTCTACCTGATAAGCGCCGATATGCTGGGTAATGCCGCCGGCCTCGGTAGAGGTCACATCCGTATGACGAATGGCGTCCAAAATGGAAGTCTTACCATGGTCAACATGGCCCATCACGCAAACCACCGGCGGGCGCTTCACGGCATTCTCGTCGTTCTCGTCGTCCTCTTCAATGATCTGCTCCTCAATGGAGACCACAACCTGCTTCTCCACCTTGGCACCCAGTTCGGTAGCCACGATCTCTGCAGTATCGTAGTCGATCACTTCGTTCACGCTTGCCATCACGCCCAGACTCATCAATTTTTTAATCACTTCGGTAGCCGTCATACGCAACAGACTTGCCAGTTCACCCACGGTGATCTCCTCCGGCACCTTAATGGCGATCTGCTGCTTTTTACGCTGCTCCGCAATGCGGGCCAGGCGCTGGGCCTCCGTCTCTCTCTTGGAGCGGGCGCGCATACCCTGGGGCCGCTTTTTGCGGTACTGCTTGCTCTTTTGGTTAAGCTTCTGCTTCTTCTGGTAGTCGCCCATGTTGGAAGCGGGGGCAATATCCTCGTACTTCTGATTGTACTTTTCCAGATCCACATTGTTCACTCGGGTGTCCACATGGCGAGTCTCGCCTTTGGTGCGCGCCTGGGGCGTCTGATTGGCCTTCTTTTTGGCCTTTTCCTCAGCCCGCTTAGCCGCCTGCTCCGCCATCTGCAAAATAGCAGCCTGGCTCTGGCGCTTCTTGTCCTTCTCCGTATTACCGGCGGACTGGGGCTTCTTCTCCTTTTTCTGCTGCGGTGCCTGGCTCTTAGGCTTATTGGACCGCAGTGCATAGAACTTGTCAAAATTCTCTACGCTGTGGGTCTTGGTAATGCGGTCAAAGAGGGCGTTCAGCTCCCCCTCCTCCAGTACAGTGGACGGCGACTTCTTGGCCGCGCCGCACTGGGCCAGCAGATCCAAAACTTCTTTATTCTGTACGCCGAAACCGGCAGCGACATCGGATACTTTTACTTTTATGACCATTCCTTTTCCTCCTGTTGCAATAATTCTTCAATGCGTGCTGCAAAGCCTGCGTCCTCCACCGTAAGTACCCCTGCCCGATAACCCAGGGCAAAGTGTATCTCATCTATGGTGCAGGGCAGGGCACGCATGCGGGGGGCTTTGGCACGCTTTTGACCGGCGGTCTCAAACTCGCGGACCAGCCGGGGCGACGCATTCCGCGCCGTCAGCACCAGCTGCGCCTTGCCGTCGCGTACGCTCTGCAAAGCCAGGTCGTGCCCCATAGCCAGCTTGCCTGCACGGCGGGCAAGCCCCAACATAGAAAGCCACTTGGCGTTATTCATCTTTCAGCTCCGCCTCCATACGGTCATAGACCGCGTCAGAGATGGTCACCTCCAGTGCCCGCTCAAAGGCCCGCTTCTTCCGCGCCTTCTGCAGGCAGGCAGGATCGTGGCACACATAGGCGCCCCGCCCGGCCATCTTGCCGGTGAGATCCAGCTGCACATCCCCCTGAGGGGTGCGCACCACCCGCACCAGGTCGCGCTTGTCAAACCGTCCGCCGCAACCGGCGCACATACGCACAGGCACTTTCTTTGCTTTCATCTTTCCGCCTCCCTGTTTGCAGGCAGCCGCTTACTGCTGCGTGCCGTCGTAAAAGCCGGACTCCGGCTTAATATCAATCTTCCAGCCGGTGAGTTTGGCAGCCAGGCGCACATTCTGCCCCTTGTTGCCGATGGCCAGGCTCAGCTGATCATCCGGCACGGTGGCACGGCAGCTTCTGGCTTCCTCATCCAAGATCTCTACCCCAACCACATCAGCCGGCGCCAAAGCGGCAGCAATGTAAGTGGGCACATCGTCGTTATACTTTACAATGTCGATCTTCTCGCCGCCCAAAGCGTCCACAATATTGGACACACGCTGGCCGCGAGGACCGATGCAGGCACCTACCGGATCCACATCTTCCTCTTTGCTGAATACGGCGATCTTGGTACGAGATCCGGCCTCACGAGAGACAGACTTAATCTCAATGGTACCGTCAAAGATCTCCGGCACCTCCTGCTCAAACAGGCGGCGCACCAGACCCGGGTGGGTACGGCTGATCATAATCTTGGGGCCCTTGCTGCCATCTTTTACATCCACAACAAAAATCTTGATCAGACTGTTCTCTACCAACTCTTCGCCGGGCACCTGCTCGGCCTTGGGCAGCACAGCCTCATTCTTGCCAATCTCCAAAGTGGCATTGCCGGTGACCGGGTCTACCCGCAGCACCTTGGCAGAGATCAGCTCCTGATTCTTGCTCTGGAACTCCTCCATCAGCTTGCCCCGCTCCGCCTCGCGAATGCCCTGGCGGATCACATGCTTGGCAGTCTGCGCGATAATGCGGCCGAACTCCTTGGTCTTCAGCGGAATGTCAATGGTCTTGCCCACCTTGGCGCTCTTCTTGATGGCCTGGGCCTCTTCCAAAGTCAGATCCGTGTCCGGGTCCTCCACTTCCTCAACCACATTCTTGGTCACATACACCTTAAAGCGCTGCTTCTCCGGGTCAATGTCGCAATGGACAATGTCCTTGCCGTTGTAGTCGTGCTTGGCAGCCACCACGATGGCGGCAGAAATTTTTTCATACAGGTAATCCTCCGGGATTCCCTTTTCCTGCGCCAGCATTTGCACTGCATCAAATAATTCCTTACTCATTTTCCGATCACCTTTCCTTTATCCCTGAAAATCCTGTTCAAAATCTGCTATATTAAAATCGTCCAACTTCACAAAGGCTGTATCCTTCTTTTGTACACACAGCGCTTTGCCGGAAGTTAGGCGAACGGTTATCTCACCGTTATTATACTGCTCCAGCGTGCCGGAGAAATCCCGCGCCCCGTCAACCGGGCGAATGGTGCGCACCAGTACCGGCGCGCCGATATACTGCAAAAAGTGGCTGTCCTGCACCAGCTCCCGCTCAATACCGGGAGAGCTGACCTCCAAGGTGTAGGCCTCCTTAATGGGATCTTCCTGATCCAGCGGCTCCTGGAGCGCCCGGCTCATAGCCACGCAGTCGTCCATACTCACACCGCCGTCCTTGTCAATAAACACCCGCAGATAGTGCTGCGTGCCCTCCTTTACGAACCGCACATCCCAGAGCGAAAGCCCCAGATCGGCCGCAATGGGGGCGCACAACGCCTGCACACGGGATACCACATTTCCCTTGCCTGCCAATGAAAAACCTCCCTACAAAAACAGGAGAGCGGTCCCCGGGGACCACTCTCACTGAATAACTTACAACTTACCGATAACTATAATAGCATATTATAATCAAATGTCAAGCCTTTTTTCCGTCTGTGGAGAGCGAATGCACAAACAAACCGCTAAGCAGCTTAGGCTCAAACCAGGTGGACTTAGGGGGCATCATGCGCCCGGCGTCCGCCACTGCCATCAGTTCTGCTATGGTGGTGGGATAGAGCGAGAACGCCAGCTTCATATCCGTTTTGGCCCGCTTCTCCAGCGCCCGCACACCGTAAATCCCGCCTACAAAATCAATACGCGGATCTGTCTTTGGGTCTTGAATACCCAAAATGGGCGACAGCAAATTGTCTTGCAGCAGCGACACATCCAAAGCGCCTACCGGATCATCCGGCACCAGCGCCGGCTTGATTTGCAAGGTGTACCACTCCCGATCCACCACCATACCGAAGGTGCCCTTTTGTTCCGGTTCTACCGGCTCATCCCTGTGCTTTACGATAAACCGCTGCTCGATTTGGGAAATCAGTGCGTCCGGTGACAGACCGTTCAAGTCACGCACCACCCGGTTGTAAGGCAAAATTTCCAGCTCGCTGTCCGGGAACGCCACCGCCAAGAAAAAATTAAATTCTTCCTGCCCGGTATAATCCGGTTTTTCTTCCCGCCGCTTGAGCCCCACTTTTACTGCGGAGGCGCAGCGATGGTGGCCGTCGGCAATATACAGCACCGGGATGGCGGCAAACAGTCCTTGCAGCTTTTCGCACAGGGGCGCGCTATCCACCACCCACACCGTTTGCTGCACATCATCCTGCACAAAATCATACACCGGGGTGTGTTCGCTCATCCAAGTAGAAAGCGCCAACTCCACCGCCGGTGAGCGGCGATAGGTCAGGAAAATGGGGCCGGTATTGGCGTCGCAGGTGTCCACATGGCGGATTCGGTCCGCCTCCTTGGCGGCCAGAGTGTGCTCGTGCTGTTTGATCACGCCGTTTAAGTAATCATCCACCCCGGCGCAGCCTGCCAGCCCCACCTGGGCGCGGCCGTTCATCACCTGCTTGTAAATATAAAAGCAAGGCGCCGGATCCTGCACCAGCGCGCCGGTATGCTCCAGCGCCAGCAGGTTCTCCCGGGCTTTCTCATACACCGCCGGACTGTACGGATCCGTCTCCGGCGGCAGGTCAATCTCTGCCTTATCTACATGTAAAAAGGACAGCGAATTGCCCGCTGCCCGCTCCCGCGCCCCGGCGGTAGTAAGCACATCATAGGGCGGCGCCGGGATCAGTGCCTGATAATCCGGCAGCGGACGAAATGCCCGAAACGGACGAAATACAGCCATAATGCCCCTCCTTTAGGTTCTTTTTTTCCAATATATTGTATGCAGTTTCATGTAAAAAGCGCACAGGTCGCCCTGTGCGCCGTTTTTATTTCTGATTTTTTTGGTACACGATACGCAGACCGTCCAGCAACAGATCCCGATCCACCACAGCGTCCACGGTACAGTATTTGGCAATGGCCGCACCCAGCCCGCCGGTGATCACCACCGTAGCCGATTGACCCAGCTCTTGCTGAAAGCGCGCCACCATGCCGTCAATCATAGCGGCGGTGCCGTACACGGTACCGGAGCGCATACAATCCACCGTGTTGGTGGAAATGGCGTTCGTCGGCGCTGCAATATCAATCTGAGGCAGTTGAGCCGTACCGGTGGCAAGGGCGCTCAGGGCGGTCTTGACTCCGCACAGAATCGCCCCGCCGATAAAGCTGCCGTTCTTGTCAATGACAGAGGCAGTGGTGGCCGTGCCCAGATCAAAAAGGATAATAGGCGCCGGGTATTTGGCAATGGCAGCCACAGCGCCCACGACCATATCCGCACCCAGCTCGCCCGGGTTATCGGTCTTGATATTCAGTCCGGTCTTGACTCCGGGACCCACTAAAATCGGTGCTTTGCCGGTAACCAACACCACAGCCTTAGAGATGGTGCGAGCCAGGGGCGGCACCACCGTAGCCAGTACGGCGCCCTCCAGCGCAGACGGCTCCAGGTGCATCAGATCCAGCACACTGTGCAGCTTGATGGCATACTCCTCCGCTGTCTCGTTACTATTGGTAGACAGGCGATATTTGTCCACAATGGTATCGCCCTCGATAAAACCCATTACTATATTGGTATTGCCCACATCAATGGCCAGAATCATAGCCGCACCTTCTTTCTCTTAACTTAACTGCTTTTTGCTGATATTCACCAGCCGCACAATCACAGGACTGAGCACCACATTCACAGCCAATTCTACCACGAAATTCAGCCCTACAAAGCCGGTGATCATAAAAATGAACGCATTGGCGCCGCCTGCATTCTGCAAGATCCAGTCAAAGAAAAACAATCGACAACCCAGCAGGAAGATCCCGGTATTCACCACCGGGCACACCACAGCGGCACAGACCACGCCGGCGTACTTATGCTTCTTGCTTAGCACCCGATACACCAGCCCAGACAATGCCCCGGCCAAAATGCCCTTAAGCATCACCGTTAAAATGGTGCCAAAAATGCTCATGTTGAGGAACAGCGCCGTATCCGGCTGGCACAGCACCACCACGGAGAACACACCGCCCAGCCAAGCGCCGGCACCTACACCGTAAAGGGCAGCACCCACCACAATGGGAATGAGCACCAGGGAGATAGACACGGTGCCGAACTTGATAAATGAGCCCAGCAGCTGCAATACCACCACCAGGGCCGTGAGCAGACCTACGCCTGCGATCTTTTTTGCGTTCACTTTCATATTCAATTTTCCTTTCTGCTACTGTTCCAAGCCGCGCACCACGCAAACCGTGCGCCGCCTCGAGAAAGTTCGTTTTTTCTCTACGGATACAATGCGCCCTCATTATAGCCTATTCCCCGGCAAATGTAAAGAGACTTTTTGTACAGGAAATTGCCGAAGAAATGCGGCACCAACCTGCCGCTTGCCAATTCCGGAAGTAAGACGATTGCGGCGAACCTCCCCTGCGGCTGCGCCGCCGGGCGTTGACGGAGGGATTGTTCACCGCCACTATGCAAAAAGCGCACACGGCTGAGACCGCGTGCGCTTTGCTGTACCGATTTACTTGTTCTTCTCCTGCACCACGCGGGTGATAATCTCCACGCAGCCCTCCGGGGTCAGGCGGCCGGAGTCCAAGGACAGATCGTAATTGTGCACATTGCCCCACTCCCGGCCGGTATAATGCCGGTAATTCAGCGCGCGCTTTTTGTCCTTCTCCGCCAGGCGCTTGGCCGGCGGCTTATCCGTTTCGCCGTAAAGCAGCACAATGCGCTTGGCCCGGTAATCCTTACCGGCGTGCACAAACACATTGAGCACATCGTCCCGGTCCTCCAGAATATAATCCGCGCAGCGGCCCACGATCACACAGTTGCCTTTTTCTGCCAAATCCAGAATCACCTTGCGCTGCACCGTCCACAAATAATCAGACGCAGACAGGCCGTTCATCACCTCCGGCGAACCAACGGATGAAAAGGCGTAAGCCAAGCGGCTCTTGCTGGCGGAATACTCGCCGGTCTCCTCAATATAGCGCTCGGCAAAACCGGTTTTCTCCGCCACATGGCGCACCAGCTCCTGGTCATAATAATCCCAGCCCAGCGCCGCAGCAACAGCCTTGCCCACGGAGCGCCCGCCGGAGCCGAACTCTCGACCAACGGTAATTACTTTTACAGACATGGTAAAGCCCCCTTGCCCGGCGCTGCAAAATTGGGTACACCGCACCGAGTCTATATTCAGTATAGCACACCTTCACCAAAAAAGAAAGGGGATCTTTACCGAAAAAACAAGACGGCATAGGTGGTGCCGTTCTGATTTAGGCAGGCATACTCCTGGCCGGTCACCGGCGACACGGACTGGTTCACCGTCAAACTGGTGTCATCCAGCGTCATGCCGATGGTGCCGCGGGTCTGGCTGGCAAAGGCCACATAGTGGTAGTTGGCGCTGCTGGAGAATTTGCACACAGAGGGCGCCATACCGTCTGCAAAGACAATGGCAAAGCGAGGGCGGAAGGGGCTGGGGACCTCCACCTTGCGTGTGGCCTTGCCGTTACCGAAATAGTTGTAATAGTAGAACGGCAGCCCCCACAGGTCCCGCTCCGCCTGGGTGATATGCACCGTGGTGTTGCCGGTGTGGTCGCCAATGGCCTTATCAATCCGCTGATTATCCGCGTTAAAATCCTCTCGCTGAGGCACGTCGGTACCCACCCAGTCATTCAGTTTTAAGTTGGTGGTTTTGTTGGTACTGCTCATGTTAATCCTCCGTATCTAAAATATCAAAGGGCAGCGCTGCCCGGTCAAAGACGGCATAAGGCACCGCGTCTGCGTCCAACGCATTCCAGGTGCGCCCGCTGCCCGACAAATGGGCATAGAGAAAGGGCGGAACCCAGTCCCGCAGCAGGCGACCCAAATTGGCCCGCGCGGCGGCAGGGATCACCAGTTCCAGATTGCCGTCCGTGCAATGATAAGTTGCGTCCGCGCCGCACAGATCGCTGAGTGCCTGTTGAAAGCCCGCTAAAGAAAAATCGCCCCAGGGCATTTGCCGCCGCGCCAGCAGCTTTTGGCGGGTCTCTTGCAGGGTATCCCCCGGCAGCAAACCGCGAGCCGTCAGCCAGCGCCAAAGATTTTCTTCGGCAGCAGTGGCGGCAAAGGCGCCCTCCCGGGCGTCCGTCAGTTGATCATAGACCAGCGCGATCCCCGCCGCGTAGGCTCGCAGCTCGCCGTTGATCACCGTGCCCGGTTGCGGGTCAAAGCCCTCTGCCTGCGCCAGTGCCTGCAAACGACCCAGCACTGTCTCAAACATAGCAGGTCACCTCCACCGCCGTCACCTCCAGGTACGCGCCGGTGCTGCAAGGGATCACGCCGCCTTTTTCGCCTGCCGCATGCACCTCCGGGGTGCCGCACAGGCCGTCCGTTTGCAGCGCTGCCGCCAGGGCGGCGGGATGCAAGCTGCCGCCGATCACCCGAGCGGAACACAGTTCTTTCAGCTGATTTTCCAGTGCAGAGCGCACCGTTACCGGGTCCGCTCCTGCTAAAATTTGCGCCGAGCACACCAGCTGTACCGGTTGCTTTTTTGCCTCCTGCACATCAATAAAGCACCCGGCCAGCGTGAGAATATCCAACTTTTCCGTCACCGCCAGGCGCAGTTCGTCGTCCACCTGACCCTGACGGCTGCGCACATATACCGTGACGATATAGTCGGAACCGCCGGGGCACACTTTGCACGACAGCACCCGATCCAGCTGCTCCACCGCTGCGGCCAAGCAGGCGGTGTTCACCCCATTGGGCGGCACCTGCTGCACCTGACAGATTCTTTGGCGCAGGGCGGTATCCGTTTCTACCGCCGCGCCGCCTGAAAACCGACTGGCGTTGATCACCCCGCGGATGCCCGCCGGGGGATTGACCATCACGGTAATGCACCCCGGCTCCACGTTATGGGCAGTGGTCTTGCCCAGAGAAACGGCCGGCACATCCACCGTCCATTCTCCGGCAAGAATGGTAGCCGCCTTGGTGGTGGCAAACTGCAAATAGGGCTGCCCGGCCACAGAACACACCGTGTCTGCCGGTATGGTCACCGCCGCCTCTGCTGCTTGCGCCAGCGAAAATGTCAGCACCCCGGCGGCGGCAGAAGCACCCTTGCGCTGCAAGCCCACGTCCGCCGCATGCCGATCCAGGTCCGCACCCCGTGCCGTATCGGCAAACACCTGGCTTTGCACATGGTCGCCAAATACCGACAGGGCATACAGCTCCGTTGCCACACTGCGAAAGCGGGCGTCCAGCTCCGGCAGATCCTCCGGCTTTTCGCCGCAAGCGTCGAAAAATGCCGCCCGCATTTTGTCCGTTATTTCTTGATAGGTCGCTCTCATAGGGCAACCGTCACCTCCCGTTCTTCCTCACGCACCCACAGACGAAAGACCGCGCTGCCGTCTGCTGTGCGCACCCCCAGCACCAGCACGCCGGGCACATCACAGACGGCCCGACGACCCAGCGCCAGCAGTTCGTCCGGCAACAGATCTGCCCCGCAGCCGCCCACCCCGCCTACCGGCCGAGGATAACAGCCCTGCCGGGGCAGCGTCAGCAGCAGGCGCAAAGACTGCACCAGATTCTCCGGTGTGTCCAGGCGCCGAGGGATATGATCCGTAACCGCATAATCACCGTTTTCCACTGCATAGATCAAGGTTCGATCTCTCCTTTTTCATTGATGACCAGACCGTTTATCCGCACCGTACCGTCCCGGCACAGGCGCACCACCGCGCCGCCGGGGCCGCGCAGTTCCACCTCGCCGGGTGCCAGATCGGCGTTGCCCATACGAGCGCCGGCAACCACTGCGCCGTCCTCTCCGCCGGAGAGCAGCAGCACCTGGGCACCGGCAGGCACATTGGCCGCATAGCCGTAAGGGGCATACACCGGGGTCTCCCGCAAATGGGCAGAGGCCACCGTCTCCACCTGACTGCCGCCCAGGGTCACCCCGGCGCACTCATATCCGGCGCCGCCGGTTTGGCGGGCACGCTCATTCAGCCACATAGTACATCGCCTCCAATTTCGGTTGGCAGCACAGCACCAGCCGGGTCTGTACCTGCCGAGCGGTGCCGGTGATCTCCCGCTGAAAAATGCGGAACCCGGCGCTGTCCGGCACACCGTCCTTTGGCACCACCGGGGCATACAGCGGCAGCCGATGGGCACCGGTGAGCACCACCTCCAGCCGCCGATACCGGGCAGCCGCCTGCTCCAGTTTGCGCAGCAGCACCTGCTGGCGCTGCTCCGGCGGATAGGCCGCCACATTTACATAGCGGCGACGACTGATCTTTTTGTCCGCAAAATACCCGGCCTCCAATCGGCGGCAGTACGGTTCCGCGCTGGCAATTTTATAGGCATATATCCCCGGCGCTTCTCCCCGCTCGGTCACCGCCGTAATTGAGGTGATTTGATCCCCGGGCAAAGTCACCGACACCTCACTGCCGTAAACACACAGCCGGTTCTCCGGATCGACAAAAACACCCTTGGCGCCCAGCACCTGCATAAAGCCCTGCAAGGCGCCAAAGCAGCTGGTGCCCTTCTCCACCGTATATTGCCCCGGGGCGGTGCCGGCAGGCAAAGCCGCCGTAAAGCCAAAGGGTGCCGCGTAATGGTGGACCATTTGGTCCACATTGGGTGCGTTTAGACGAATGGGCAGCGCCTCATTGTCCAGCAGCAGACAGGCTGAGGAGCGGGCATACACAAAGCCCCGCCGTTGCCCGGGGGTTACCGTCAGCTTTTGCTGGTCCGCATAACCAAAGAAGCAGCACGCACCGTCCGGCGCAAAGCCCCGCACCCGGTACACCTCCGGCAGATCGCCGTCCCACAAAAAGTGCAGTCGCAGTCCGTCGCAACCGGCAGTCACGTCGCCGCTCCAGCGGTAAGACAGCAGCTGCCGGGGCACCGCCCGCTTGCCGTCTAAAAATTCCAGTTCAAAGGTCACGCCAACACCACCTTTTCTCCGGGGGTCAGATCAAAGGGCGAGGCCAAGCGGTTCCGTGCCACAATGGTGTCTACCGACACACCGGTGCGCGCCGCAATGTCAAAGGCGTTTTCCCCCTGCCGCACCCGGGTGCTGCCGTAAGGAGCATACCGGGGCGTTCGATCACAGTCCTCCGTAAAAGTAAAGCTGTACTGCACCCCGTCCCGGGCGGTGGTGCAAGTGTAATCAAACTGGGTCAAATATGCCCGCATAGGCTCCGCCCCGGGGGCGAACAGCCAGTGGGCCCGTCCGGGCAAAAGCAGCCGCCGCAGCACCTGGGCCATCTCCAGCGCACGGCCGCCGTACCACCAGCCCTTGCCGGTGATCACCGTGGCCCGGCGCCCGGCCGGGGTCACGCAGACCCCGCCGGACAGCAGCCGTTCCTCCTGTTGCAGCGCCCGATTCTCCACCTGAAGCTGGGCGGGATTTTGCAAAAAGGTGTACGGCCCAAAGCGCATACGCATCAGTGCCTGCATATCTACACCTCCCCGCCGTCATACCGGCGGGCGTCCAGGCGCAGATACTCGCTGAGCGCCTCAATATAGGCATTATCCTGTTCGTTCATACTCTCCGTCTCCATCTTCTAAATCCTCCCGATAGGTCAAGGTGGCGCGCAGGTGCAGGCAGCCGGTGTATGTGTCTGCCTGGGGCGCGCCGGCCGACACCGCACACACCCGCCGATCCAGCAGCGTGCGGCAAATGCCGGAGAGCACCTGTTGCAGTGCCCCAGTACCGGCAGCCGGTGGCGCATACAGATCAAAGCACAGAGCGATCTGACCAGCCCGGCTCTCCTCACCCACTGCGTCGCTGGTACCGTCCATCTCCGCCAGTCGCACCGCCACCACCGGGTGCAACAGGCGGCTGGGCTTCATTTGGTCCGGATACGCCCGGCAAAAGTCCACCCCTTGCAGGGCAGCGCTATCCCGCAGCTTCGCCAGTACCTGCGTCACCGGATCCGTTGTCCACTTCATAACTCCCCTCCTGCAAGCGCTTCATCACGCCGGTATAATACAGCAGCTGGCCGCCCATACAGACCGCCTCCCGCTTGATGAAATAATAAGATCGGTCACCGGTCTCCAGCACCGCGTCCTCCGGCAGTTCCAGGATATTCCGATCAAAGGGGCCGATGTACAGGTAAAAATCCTTGTCCACCCGCCCAATGGGCGTTTGCCGATCCGTAAAATTGGACTTGTTCTTCCGCCAGGTCTGTTGCAGAGTACAGAAAAACGGAAGGGATCGACCCGCCCCGGTGACCAGGCAGGCGCTGTTGCCTGCCCGGGTCAACTGATTTTTAATGATATGTGCAGCCGGTGTCATACGCTGAGAAAGGCAAAGGCGTCGTCCCGCAGCAGGCCTCTGCACGCCTGCTCCGCATCCTCCAGCATCAGGGCAGATGCCTTGTGCTGGCCGCTTTGCTGCACCGTTACATCGCCGGCGGTAAAGGCGGTCACATCGTCGCCGCTTTGGAACCACCGGGACTGCTCCAGCATACGCAGCGCTTTCACCGCTGCCAGGTGGATCAGTCGCTCGTCCGCCGGATCCGTCCCGTCAAACATACGCAGCTCCACCATGCGCACCGCCGAGGCGATCACCGGCGCCCACCGGGCCAGCTGCTCCGCCGTCTCTCCGGAGAGCAGCTGCAACCGCTCTGTAACCGCCTGTATATCCATACAGTTTGGCTTAGGCATGGGTCAGCATCTGAACGGCGCCGGAGAAGATGGGTGAGAACCCGGCAATGGCGGTGATGGACGCCCGCTCCAGCTGGCGATCAATCAGCTTGTCAAAGTCAGTGACCACATCACCGGCCTGCACCTTTTCCAGTGCACAGGTACGATCCAGCGCCAAAATGGTATTGTCGGGGAACATCTTGTGCTTGATCAGCTCCGCGCCCAGCGGAGTCACCACTCGACCGGTGGCGTGGAAGTCGTTGCCGGCGATGGCATCCTGCATTTCGGTCATTTTCAAAATGGAGGCGGTATCCCGGGCACTTACCAGCAAAGTGGTCATATTGAAGCCCTCAAAAGCGTTCCACAGATCTACCAGCCCGGCATAAGTCAGACCGCCCTCCAAAGTAATGCCGCTATCATGCACGCCGATCAGCGCCGCATAAGCGTCCAGCAGCTGCCCTTCTGCAATGCAGTTGCCGATTTGGCGCAAGGTCACGGTAAACAGATCCAGCTTTTGGAACTTTACCGCCTCATAAGAGGCCACCAGCATACGGCCTCGCTTGTGCATCTCTGTGAGCGTATCCTTCACCTGCACCGTGGTGGTAGGCAGGGACGCGCCCTCCGCCACCTCGGCGGCAGTCAACCGCTCGCCGTTTTCCACGCTCTCAATGGCGCGGTAGTCCATACCGTCAATCACCGTGGTGGTGGCCACGATCTTTTGCAGCACATCCGCCTGCTCCATACCCTGGCGCACCGCTCGGCTCACATACTCCGGGAACAGCGCTGCAGAGTCCGAGGTCTGGAAGAATTTGGACACCGTGTCGGAGCCGATGCCACTGACTTTAATGTCAAAGCGCTTAAGCTGGCGCTGATAGGCGTCCAGCCCCTCCAGCGGGGTGCCTGCGTAATTTTCCGAAGGGTCGATCTGTTCCAGCGCCTGGGTAAAGCTTTTGCCGGTGGTGTACAGTCCCTTTTCCAGTTTCAGATTATCATAAGCCATCTTACATTACCTCCTGTATTAAAGAATAAAACCGACCATGCCGGTGGTGGCGTCTGCCCAAAGGACCAGGCGCTTGATTGCCGCCTTTTCCTCGTCCACTTTTACGCCGCCGCTGCCGTCGGCAATCAGGCCGCAGTAGCCGGGCGTGGGCGCGATACCGGTAAACTTGCACTCCACATAGCCGCCCAGCTGCACGCCCACCAGGTTGCCCTGCACATTGCGTACAAAGCCCATAAAGTTGGGGCTTTTGCTGTCGCACTCTTTTACATATTTATTGGCCACCGGGTATGCCAGCATACCCACCCGGCCGGACTCGCTGTAAAAGCTAAGCATCTTGTCGTCAAATCCGTCAAAATAAATTGCCATGGTTTCTTCCTCCTTAAATTACAAAAGCCTGGTTGTTGCTCTTTTTTTCGCCGCCGGACGCCAGCTGGGGCGACGGCATATTGGCACGGCGATCGGCAGCCTCAAAGGCGGCCTTAAAGGCCTGCAACTCCTTGGCTGTCATCACCCGGGCCACGCCCTCAAACACGCCCAGTTCCATCTGAGGCAGCACCCCGGCGCACAGACGTACCACCTGGGAAGCCAACTCCTGCTTGTAGCTTTTGCCCAACTGGGCCTCCTGCTCCAGGGTGTCCAGCTGTCGCGCCAACGCTCGCGCTTGGTCGCAGGTGAGGGTTACAGCGCCTTTGCTGTTTTGCAGGGTCTTGCGTACATCGTTCTCTGTCACAGTCTTGTCTCCTTTGCTGCTGTCATAGTGCTTGACCACACCGGCCTCTCGCTGGGCAGGCACGGCCACAAAGCTCCATTCGTAAGCGTCCGTGGCGTCGGACAGCACGGTAAAGGCCACCTTGCCGTCATAGCTTCTGCCGGGCACATGGCTGCACCCGCCGCTGCGCCGATCCGCACCGCACAGGGAGCACACAGCGCTGCCCATGGCACAGGACACACTCACTTCCTTTTTGATCCCGCCGTCGATCTGGGTGATCAACTCCGCATTGCCGGGGGTGCGCACCATATAGGCCTTAGCCTGTAAGGTCACCAAATCCTCGCCGTCCGCAGTCTTGCGCCCGGGCACCGGCACCACCGCCGTGGCATAAATGCGCGCCGCCTGGTCGCCGCTTTTCATAGAGTGGTCAAAGATTCCGGTCTTGCCCACAAACAGGGCGCCCAATTCCTCCAGCGCCCGACGGGTAAACTTTTCGTGATCCCGATCCACATCGTTGTTGCACAGCACCACGGAGAACACATACAGCTCCTCCGGCGCAAACGCGCGGCGGGTAAAGGCGCCGATGGCCTCTAAATCCGCCGGCGCCGGTGCAAAGCTCTTTTCTACATAACCGCCGGTCATAATTTCTCCGTCTCCTTTTTGATTTTCTCCGCCTGGGCCTCATACAAATGGGCCTGGGCCGTATCCGTCTGGTCTTGCAGGGTAATATCCTGCCACACCACCTGGAAGGGGGCGCCGCTGCCGCAGCACTGCAAGTAGGTGCGCCCGATCTTCTCGATCACCGGGGTTAAAATACGCCGATAATTCTTCAGCTCCGTGGTGAGCAGGTCCGCCTGTTGGCGGCTCATCCGCTCGGTGGTAGACCAGGACAGACCGAACATAAAGGGCGGCAGCCCGGTTTTGGCCACGATCTGCTCCAGCATTTGGCGCACGGGAATCTCGCTCTCCAGCACCTGATTGTCGGCGCCGATCACCTTTACATCCACATCGCCCACCGCCACAAAGTCCTTCACGGACGAAGCGTCCATAGCCTCCTGCCAGGAGCGAGCCATGGTCTGTGCCCGCTGCCCTGCATAGGCACGGTCCGCCGCGTCGTTGCCCGGTCGGTACACCACCGCATAGCGCAGATTACCGGCATGGCTCCAGTTTTGGCCAATGGTGTTGTAAATTTGCAACAAAATCCGGCTCACAAAGGGCAGTCCCCGCAGCAGACTGGTGCCTGCCACCGCCCCCGGCTCCGGGTTCAGCACGGAGTAGAGCAGCAGCTCCGGCCGGGGCAGCGGCTCTCCGCCGCTGAAAAAGCACAGATCTAGCCCGTTTTTGGCGCGGCGTACTTCCAAATTGCGGGTGTCGCCGTTATACAGGGCATACAGTTCCCGACCGTCGGTGATCATCTCACCCACGGCGCTGCCGTAGGTAAGCAGCTGATCCAGATAGGTGGCGATAAAGGCCTCAATCCCCTGCTGGTTGCCGCCTACATTGATCCCGGACAGATCCCGGTTTAACTGCGCATTCAGCCCATCGCTGCCGGTGTCCAGGCTGAACCCGCCGGTCAGACGCACCAGCTTGCCGATGGCCGCGTCCAAAATGGGAATGTTCTCTCGCAGATTGCGATAGAGCGCAGCGTCCGCCGTCACCGCCCCGTAGGACTGCCAGCTGCAAAAGGGCTGACCCGCCGGGTGCCCGGTCTGCACCGCACAGCAGTCCCCTGCTCCTTTTTTGGCGCCCGCTTTGGAACGAAAGCGTCCCAAAACATCACTTCCTTTCTACCGCAAGGGCGCATACGCCGCCGGGCTCCTCACCGTTCAATACGGTAGAAACAAAGTAGCGAATGTCGTCCATTGCATGGTCGTTTTCTTTTTTCGGTGCGTCCCGGCGCAGACTGTTGTCCCACTGGTACAGGGAGAACTCCCGCAATGCGTCCTTGCACCCGGGGGCAATCTTGATCTGCGCCTGTTGCAGTGCCCGGCTCACCCGATGAATGCCCGCCACCACATCGTTATCCGCCTTCAGTACCGGATAGCGGCCGTGGCGCAGCACCGTCTCTGCAAAACTGGCGGCGGAGGGGTCAATGATCAGTGCCGCAATGGGCCGATCTCCCGCCAATTCGCACAGGTGGGCATAGTATTCCTCATCAGTAAGCTGCACCCCGGTGGCTCGACCGGAGTGGTAATACTCCGCCACCCGGCACCAGGCATCTCCGTCTCGGCACCACAGCCCCAGGGAAAAGGGATTGACCGTGCCGTAGTCGCAAGAGAGATACCAGGGCCCGGCAGGCGATGCCGGCGCCCCCACATGCCGCTTGGGGTCAAACATGGGGTACACCAGTCCGTCTGCCGCCACCCAGCGCCCCTCTACGAACCGGCGGTAAAAGGTGCCGCTGTACAGTCGCTTGTACCGCCGCAGCACCGCCGGAGACAGAGAGGGATTGTCCGTCATCTGAAAGTGCAGGTACAACACCTGCTTTTCCGCCGCTTTTTGGATCCACTCTTTATAGAACCAATGATAGGGGTGCTCCGGATTGCAGTTAAACCAATAGGTGGCCCCCTCCAGAGAGCACCTGGCCAGCGCCTGCTCCACAAAGGAGCGGGGCATTAAGGCCACCTCGTCCAGCAGCACGCCGCCCAGGGTCATACCCTGGATCAAAGCGGCAGAACTTTCGTCTCGCCCGCCAAACAGATAAAAGCGGTTCTCCCGTCCGTCCCGGCACACCGTCAGCTCACTGCGGCTGATCTTAAAAGTGCAGGTAAAGCCCAGCGCCGTCAGCTGCTCCGTCAGCGGGGTGAGCACATTCCGTCTTAGAGAAGCGACCGTCTTGCCGCACAGGGCAAAGGCTGTGTCGCGGAAGCGATAGAACGCCCAGCTGACAAAGGAAATGCTCATGCACAGAGTCTTGCCGCTGCGCACGGCGCCATCGCAGATAATGCCGCTTTTGCCGCTGTGGGGCGACCCCGGGCACCACCAGGTCAGCGCCTGCATCTGCTTTGGCGAAAAGGGCTTAAACGCTGTCACGATCCCCGGCGCCCCCTTCCTGCCAAACGCACTTGGCACCGGCCTCCAGTGCCTGGTAAAAGGCAGCCGCCGTGTTGCCCTCTGCCGCCTCCAGGGCTTGCAGCTTCTCCAGCGCCTTGAGCCGATCAAAGAATTTGATCTCCATACCGCCGCCCTTAGGGCGCTTGATCTCGCTGATGTTAAAGAGATCCATCTCCCCCAGCGCCGGCAAGATCTGTTCCTCCGGGGCATACAGCAGCCGTACCGCATCCTGTATTTCGCCAAAGGCAAGGTGCCTTAAACCCTCGGTGTATTCCTGCCGTATGCTCTTTTTCTTTCGTCTGCCCATCGGCTCACCTCCTGCAAAAGGGCGCCGCACCGAAAAAGCGCCCTTCACCTATACCCATGAAAACCGCCGGGTTATAGACGAAAGGCTCTATAAAAAGAAAAAAAGCCGGTAAAAAATACCGACTTTTTCTGCTTACTTATTCCGTTTTATCAGTCCTTGGTCTTGCTCATCACCTTCAGCGGGTCCACCGTCTCCTTGTTCATGGTGGTAATCAAGTGCAGGTGGGGCGCCTCTTCCGCCTCAAAAGGTACGGTGCCCAGGGTGCCCAAATCCTGACCCAGAGTTACATAATTTCCGGCAGACACATGCACCACATCCATACCACAGTATTGGGCCACCAAGTTGCCCCCGTGGTCAATGGTGATGACCTTGCCCAGCAAGGCGTCCGTCTTAACGGACAGCACCAGGCCGTCGTTGATGGCGCTCACCTTGGCGCCCTTGTTGGCCTTAAAGTCCACTGCCGCATGGGCACGGTAGTCCCCCATGGTGCGGTTAAAAGTCAGCTCCTCATTGTAGCTTTGCTGCACGCTCTCGGACACCGGATATTTGTAAAAACTCTTGTAAGGCATATTGGTATCCGACTGCTGCATGGACGCCGGCTCCGTCGTGGTGGTGCCCCGGGTGGTAGCCGCCGTGGTGCCTGCCGTAGTGGCGGGGGCGGTCTCCGTTACACCCTCTACCCGGTGCTGCACCGCAGCCGCCGAAGTGGTCTCCGTCACGGAAGTAGGCTCGCCCACCGGGGTCTTGCCGCTGCCTTGGGAGGAGAAATACACAATCAGCCCCAAAGCGATGATGGACAGGCAGATCACCGAGAACAGGGTCCGCAAATTTTTGCTTTCATTTTTATCCTTTTTTGATGTAGCCATAAAAATAACACCTCGGCAGTAGTATGCGCCAAGGTGTTTTGTTTTATACAAAGGGGTTATTCTGTTTTTGCCGCTTTGGCCCCCCGGCTCTCCGCCTCCATGATTTCCATGGCGGTGCGCAGGGTGTCTACCACCGACTCCTGGGGCAGCGGTTTTAAGGCGATATAGGGCTTTTTGCCCGCAGACAGCAGCACCCGGCCGTACATACCCTTGTTCAGCGCCGGGATCCATGCCGGTTCCAGCTGACTGAAATACAACAGCACTGCGCCGTTCTTTTGGCTGATTTCCGTTAAGCCTAACGCCAGCGCTCGATTGCGCAGCAGGGCGATCTCTACCAGACCGTACACACTTTGTGGCGGCTTGCCGTAACGGTCCGTCAACTCGTCGTACACATCGTTGGCGTCTGCGTCGCCGGCAATGTCCGCAATGCGCTTATACATGGCGATCCGCTGATTGGTGGCAGGGATATACGCCTCGGGAATATTGGCGTCCACCGGCAGGTCGATCAGGCACTCCTGCTCCTCGTTTTGGGCAGGCGCCTCGCCTTTCTCCAGCGCCACGGCCTCCTCCAACAGCTTTAAGTACATATCGTACCCTACTGCCTCCATGTGGCCGTGCTGGCGGTTGCCCAAAAGGGAACCGGCACCGCGGATCTCCAAGTCCCGCATGGCGATCTTAAACCCGGAGCCGAACTCCGTGTATTCCCGAATGGCCTCCAGCCGCTTGGTAGCAATATCCGTCAGCTCCCGCCCACGGGTGTAAGTAAAGTAGGCAAACGCTCGGCGAGAGGAACGCCCTACCCGGCCGCGAATTTGGTGCAGCTGGGCCAGTCCCATGCGGTCTGCGTGCTCAATAATCAGGGTGTTTACATTGGGTATATCCACCCCGGTCTCTATAATGGTGGTGCACACCAAAACATCCAACTGGGCGTCTAAAAGCTGCTGCCAAACGGAACTGAGCTGCTCCTCGGTCATACGACCGTGGGCAATGCCCACCCGCGCGCCGGGCAGTGCCTTTTGGATTTGCACCGCCGTGTGTTCAATGGTATCAATATTATTATGCAAGTAGTAGCACTGACCGCCCCGGGCCAGTTCCTTTTCCATAGCCTCCGTCAGCACCCCAAAGTCGTACTCCATCACATAGGTCTGCACCGGGTGCCGGTCGCCGGGCGCCTCCTCCAGCACACTCATATCCCGTATGCCGCTCATAGCCATATTCAGGGTGCGGGGAATGGGAGTGGCAGACAGAGTCAGCACATCTACCGCCGGGAATTTCTCTTTGATCTTCTCTTTTTGTGCCACGCCGAAGCGCTGCTCCTCATCCACAATCAGCAGCCCCAGATCCTTAAAGCGAATGTCCTTGCTGATAATCCGGTGCGTACCTACCAGCAGATCCACTCCGCCGTGCGCCAGATCCTCCAATATCTGCTTTTGCTTGGTGGGAGACACAAAGCGGGAGAGCATCTCCACCCGCACCGGAAACGGCTCCATCCGGCGCATAGCCGTTTGGTAATGCTGCATAGCCAACACCGTGGTGGGCACCAAAATGGCGCACTGCTTACCGTCTGCAATGCACTTAAAGGCGCTGCGCAGAGCCACCTCCGTTTTGCCAAAGCCCACATCGCCGCACAGCAGCCGGTCCATAGGCGACGGCCGCTCCATATCCGCCTTGATCTCCGCCGCGCTTTGCAGCTGATCGTCGGTCTCATCATAGGCAAAGCGCAACTCAAAGTCCCGCTGCATATCCCCGTCCGGGCTAAAGGCGTAGCCGGGGGTGCTCATCCGCTTGGCGTAGAGGGCAATTAACTCCTTGGCCATATCCCGCACAGAGGCGCGCACCTTGGCCTTGGTCTTTTGCCAGTCACCGGAGCCAAGGCGGTTGATCTTCACCTTCGTATCTTCCTTAGGCCCAATGTACTTGGACACCAAATCCAACTGGGTCACCGGCACATACAGGGTATCGCCCTTGGCGTAGCTGATTTTAATATAATCCTTTTTCACCCCGCTGAGCTCCAGGGAGTGAATGCCCTCAAACACGCCGATGCCATGCACATTGTGCACAATATAGTCGCCTTTTTGCAGTTCGTCCAGGGAGTGAATGGCGTTTTTGCCCCGAGCACGCTTGTGCTTCTTTTTACTTTGCCCGGTGCGGGCGTGGGTAAACAGGGCAAAGCGAATATCCGAAATTTGCACCCCGCCGCTAAGGCTGCCCGGGCATACATGCACCGTGCCGGTCTGGAACTGCTCCGGCAAGCGCGGGTAGAATTCTGCGGAAAAGCCCTCACTTTGCAGGTCCGTGACCAAGGCGCGCCCGGCCCGCTCCGTACCTGCCAGCAGGCAGACGGTGTACTTTTTTTCCGCCAAGGGGCGCAGCTCCTCCGTCAGCTGGGCCATGGTGCCGCTCCATACCCCCAGGGTTTGCAGCCGGAAGTCGGACAAATGCCCCACCGGGGTGTCAAAGCTGCCCCGAGGCATGGAGTCCAGATACAGCGCTTTCTTTTCTGTATAAATTTCCGTCAGCGTGTCAAAATCAACCGTATACCGGTCTAGCCCCTTGCACAGGCTGCCCTGCTCCACCAGCCACTTCATATCCTCTTGCAGCAGCCGATTGGCGTTATTGCACTTCTCTTTCACTTTTGCCGAATCGCACACCGCCAGCAGACCGTTGCAATAATCAAACAATCCGTTGGACTGATACACGAGGGGTAAATATTTATCTTTACAAGGCAGGGTGCCGGTTTTGCGTAGGGTGTCTGCGTCTGTAAGCAGCTTTTCCCGGGCTTTGGTAGCCTTGCCCCGCAGCCCGGCAGCCAGCGCTTCTATTGCCTTGGCGGTCTTTTCCGCATCGGCAAAGAGCACCTCTGCCGATGGTGTGATCCGCAGGCTGTTCAGTGCCTCCGTCCGCCGTTGGGTAGCCAGGTCAAAGGCGGTCATACTCTCAATGGTATCGCCCCAGAATTCCAGCCGCACCGGTTCTGTGCGCCCGGGCGGGAAAACATCTAAAATCCCGCCACGCAGAGCAAACTGGCTGGTGCCGTCCACCTGGTCATACCGAACATAACCCGCTGCCACCAACGCCTGTACCAGCTGGCCGGGGGGCACATCATCCCCCAGCTGTACCGTGCGGGTGCGCCCCAGCAGCTCCGCCGGGGGCATGGTCAGCTGGCAGGCAGCTGCCACCGGCGCCACCACGGCAGTGTACGCCCCCGCAGCCATGCGGGACAGCACATCCAGCCGCAGCAGCTCGTACTCATGGCTGGCACCTGCCACCTGCACAAAGTTCATCTCCCGCGCCGGGTACAACAACACATCCCCTTGCAGGGTGCGCAGATCCTCCGTCAATTTAACGGCAGAGGCCTCGTCCGGCGTGAGCACCAGTAGGGGCTTTTTTTGTTGTTCATACAGTGCGTGGAGCACCAGCGCTTTACCGGTCTCCGAAAGACCAACGGCCCCAACTGGTCGGGACCCGGTGGTCCACGCCCGATTGAGGCTGGCAAACGCATCACTTTGATTCAGTATACCTGAAAAGCAAGACATTCTTTCATTCCTATTCTGCCCCGCAGGGCTTTTGCTGTCAGCGGTTATACAAGTTCATGGCCTCATCCGTTTTGCCCTCCACCAGCAGCCGCACCGCCGCCGTGGCGTGCTCCAGCGCCGTCTTCAGCGCCGGCTCCTGCTCTTTGGGAAAACGGCCCAGCACCCAGTCCGCCAGGTCATACGCCGGGGTGGGTTTTTGCCCCACGCCGATCTTCACCCGGGGGAAGTCCTGGCTGCCCAGCCGGGCAATAATACTCTTTATGCCGTTGTGTCCCCCGGCGCTGCCCTTACGGCGCACCCGGGTACGACCCACATCCAGACTGATGTCGTCAAACAGCACCAGCACCCGCTCCGGCGGGATTTTATAAAAATTCGCCGCCTCAGCCACTGCGTCGCCGCTTAGGTTCATCATGGTTTGCGGCTTCATCAGCAAGCACCGCTCTCCGCCCAAGCGCACATCGCCCACCAGGGCGTGGAACTTTAATTTCTTAATATCCACATGCTCCTGGAGCGCCAGCAGATCCACCGCCAAAAAGCCCGCGTTGTGGCGGGTCATCTCGTACTTAGGTCCGGGATTGCCCAGCCCTACAATCAAATACGAATAGGCGCCGCCAAACTCTTTTTTTCTTGAAAAAAGCATACTCTTCCTATCTTCTTATGGCAAAAATCGGGCACGCCGCCACCGTACCTCTACAGTACAGCGTGCGTCGCGCCCGTTCTGATTATGCCTCGGTTTTTTCAAACTCCTGGAATTCCCGCTCGTCGTCGGATTTCTCAAAGTTGTACATATTCTCGTCCTTCACATGCTTGGCAATGAACTTGTCACGGTCAAACAGCTCGTCTGCCTTCACCTTCCAGGCCTTGGCAGCGCCGATGGTCTTGTCGTACAGCTCGTTGGCCGACTCCGGGTGCTGCATCTCGGTGGAATAAGCACCGGTCTCTGCCACCATCTTGCTGATGGCGCCGGGGTTATCCAGCACCGGGCAGGGGCGCAGCATATTGTTGGAGAAAGGCTGGTTGCGCTTGTACGCCATAAACAGCGGACTTTGCAGCGCGTCCAACACGGAGCATTCCTTAATATTCACATTGGAGTAATGCACAAAGGCGCAAGGCTCGCAGTCGCCGTTGGAGTTAATGTGGAAATAGTGGCGGCCGCCGGCAATACAGCCCTGCACATACTCGCCGTCGTTCCAGAAGTCCAGCGCAAAAATGGGCTTGGTGTGGCGCCACTCGTGCATCTTCTTATACATCAGCGCACGCTGCTCCGGGCTAACCATCAGATCGGTTACCGCGCCGTTGCCGGTGGGCATATAGGTAAAGAACCAGGCAAACTTAACGCCCTGGTCGATGAGCCAGTCCATATACTCGTCAGAGGCCAGCACATCGGTGTTTTTGCTGGTGTAGCACAGGGAGGCGCCAAAGGGCACGCCCCGATCCTTCAGCCGCTTCATGGCAGCCGTGCACTTTTGGAAAGTGCCGGCGCCGCGACGGAAGTCGTTCTCCTCCTCGTAGCCCTCAATAGAGAAGGCCGGGTAGAAGTTGCCTACTTCGCGGATCTCATCAGCAAAGCTGTCGTCGATCAGCGTACCGTTGGTAAAGCTCAGAAATGCGCAGTCCGGGTTCTCTCTGCAAATACGCATCAGATCCTTGCGGCGCATGGTAGGCTCACCGCCGGTGTACAGATACATATATGTACCCAGCTCCTTGCCCTGAGTGATAATACGGGTCAGGTCGTCGTAAGACAGCGAGCTGGTATGGCCGTACTCGGCAGCCCAGCAGCCGGTGCACTTCAGATTGCAGGCAGCGGTGGGATCCATCAGGATCGCCCACGGCACATTGCAGCCGTACTTCTCAATGGCAGCCATACGCTTGGTGTAGCTGTTAATGGCTACATTCATCAGCGGCTGAACCAGCTGATTGAGCACATGCTCATCTGTATTGCAAACCAAATCTCTGGCAAAGCGCATCCAGTTGTTATTCGGGTCGTCCAGCACCTTATGCAAACCGGCATAGGTGGAACGATTAACCTTCTTTACATCCGCCATCTCCATCAGGCTGAGAATGCGGGGTGCGTTCTTATCAAAATCCTTACGCGCATACTTGATCGCGTTTTTTACGACAACAGCCGTCACTGTTTCTTTGAAAGCCATAATACTTAACCTCTCTATACGCAGTATGCCGCCGAAAGGCAGCAGTTCCTGCAATTTTAGTCAAATTCTGTGTATCAAATATAATACTAAGGAATCAAAAAGTCAAGCCTAAGTTAAATAAAGGGCGTAATGTCCTGTAAAACTTTATCTTTTCTTAAGAATCGGCCGATTACTGGTGATTAAAACCGGATCTGGAACTTTAAGCGATAGGTCTTATCCGTCTTGTTCTTGTATTTCTCATTGCAGTGGGCGCCCCAGCTGTCGTAGCCGCCTACGCCCTGCTGCCGGGCAATGCAGCGCACCACGGTCTTGGTCACCGGGGGCAGATCCTTGCCGTGCCAGGTATTCTCAATCTCCTTGGGCAGCCAGTGGCTTACATTCAGCTCCATCACCGGCTCCGCCACCAGGCTAAACACCTTCTTCTGCCCCACCAGGGTGGCGTAGCGCACACCGGTGCGATTGCCGCACTCCTGGGGTTTCAAATAATCGGTATAAAGGTCGGTAACCGTGGTGTTGTACAGCCCGATCTGCGTCGCGTTGCACCGATCAATATAGTTCTCCTCCGGCCCGGCACCCAGGTAAGTCAGATTTTCAAAATCCGGCGGCAGCTCAAACAGCAGCCCCACCTCCGGGATCTCCGGCAAAGCGTCGTTGGGGAAGAATTGCATATCCACTTCCATACCCTTGGAGGTAATGGTGTAGATCACCTGGCCCTTGCACTCCGGCTGGGTGCACACAGTAGCGCCGCTGACCACAACCACCTTTTTACCGCCGTCCAAAATTTTGTAATTCTCAATAGACCACTTGGTGTTGTTGTAAATTCCGGGGGTGTCGCCGGCGTCTCGCCAGCAGCCCAGCCGAGAACCGGCCCGGGTGCCTCGATCATTATCCGTCAGCGCCCGCCAGAAGTTAAAGCGCATAGGTCCTTGCAGCAGCTCCTCGCCGCCCACCTTAATACTCACCAGCTGGTTGCGCTCCCGGCGCTCAAAGCGAATGTTTACATCATCGCTCATCACCCGCAGGGAGCCGTAGGTATCATCCACCAGCAGCGGTGCGTCCGCCACCAATTCATCGTATGTGTTGGCAAAGGCGTCAATGACAAACTGCTCCTTGGCCACTGCAAAGCCCGCCGGGCACCACAGGGTCTTCTCCTTGGTGCGCAGCTCCAAATTCAAATAGAATTCCGTATTGCAGGGGCGACCCAGTTCCAGGTCCAGCACCTTCTTCTCACCGGGCGCAAGCTGCACTTCCACAACCCCGTCCCGGAATACGCCTTTATCACTGCACTGACACCAGTACAGTTCAAAATCAGCCAAATCCGTAAACAGGTATTTATTTTTGATCTCCACTTGGCCCCGCACCGGGTCCACGGCACAGAAGTCCACATATTGATACAGCTTTTGAATTTCGTAATACTTGGGGGTGATCCGCCGATCACCGAACAGCAGCCCGTTGCCGCAGAAATGGCCGTCGTTGGGCTCGTCCCCAAAATCGCCGCCGTAGGCCAGGTATTCCCGTCCCTGGTCGTCCTTGGTGAGAATGCTCTGATCCACCCAGTCCCACACAAAGCCGCCTTGCAGGCAGGGATATTTATCCCACAGGGTGGTATATTCGTCCGTAGAACCACAAGAATTGCCCATGGCGTGGGTGTACTCGCAAAGCAGGTACGGCCGACCGTCCCGCCGGGTCAGGGCATATTCTTCACATTCCTGGGGTTTGGCATACATTTTGCTCTGCACATCGGACAGGCTCTGCTCCTCCGGGTCGCCGTGGCACTCAAAGTGCACAAAGCGGGTGTCATCCACATTTTTCAAATAGCGGTACATTTTCTTAGGCGTTTCGCCGCCCAGACTCTCATTGCCCATGGACCAGCACACCACGCAGGTGCAGTTCTTGTCCCGCTCATACAGCGCCTGAATCCGATCCATACACGCCTTTTCCCACTCCGGTCGGGAGTCCGGAATTTGGGGACAGCCAATGATGGTGGAGCGGTTGGTGCCGTGGCTTTCCATATTGTTCTCATCGATCACATAAATGCCGTACTCGTCGCACAGCTCCATCCACCGGGGACAGTTGGGATAATGAGAAGTGCGCACCGCGTTCATATTGGCCCGCTTCATCTTCTCCAGATCGTCCCGCATCACTTCCTCGGTGATATATCGACCGGTGCGGCAGTCAAACTCGTGGCGATTGGTGCCCTTAAACACCACACGCCGGTCGTTAATACGGATCACGCCGTCCAGGATCTCCACCTTGCGAAAGCCGAATTTGGTAGAAATATATTCAATAGGCGCGCCGTTGTTCTTTAAGGTCAGCACCAGGGTGTAAAGCGTCGGGTGCTCACTGCTCCACAAGTCTGCCCCGGCCACAATGGCCCGCAGCATCGTGCGGTGATCCTCATTGGCGTACTGGCCGTCCAGCGCCACGGTGTTGCCCGCTGCGTCCAGCACGCTCATATCCAGCGACAGCCCCTCGTAGGCGCCGTTGGTCTTTACCAGCACCTCCACAAAGCCGTCTTTCATCTCGCCGTCCGGCTGGGCTTTCAGCACAAAGTCCCGAATGTACTCCCGCTCAGTGGTATAAAGATACACATCCCGAAAGATACCGCCCAGGCGCCACATATCCTGGCACTCCAGCCAGGAGCCGGTGCACCAACGGTACACCTCCACGCCGATCACATTGGATCCCTCTTGCAGATAGCGGGTCACATCAAACTCTGCCCGATTAAAGCTGGACTCACTGTAGCCCACCCGCTGGCCGTTAACATAGAGATAAAAAGCGCTCTCCACACCCTCAAAGCACAGCACTACCCGCTTTTGCAGCAGATCGGCGCCTACATGGATACGCTTAACATAGCAGCCCACCGGGTTGTGCTTGGTGGGTGCTGCCGGAGGGCAAATATCCTCGTGCCCCTCCCAGGGATAACGCACATTGCAATACTGGCTTTGGTCGTAGCCCTGCATTTGCCAAGAGCCGGGCACCTGCACTGTGTCCCAGTTGTGGGTGTCGTAATGCACCTGGGCAAAGTCCGACGGCCGGTACGCATAGTTTTTATAGAGCTTAAACTTCCACTTGCCGTTTAGCACCTTGCACCGAGAGGAGGCATAGCGTTCTGCCTTTTGGGCCTCCTCAAAGCTGGCGTAGGGCATAAAGGTAGCGTGCTGGGGCAGCCGGTTTACCCCGGTAATCTCCGGGTTGGCCTGCCATTCTACATAACCGTCAACAAAATTTCTTTCCATATCCGTATCTCCGCTCCTGGAATATTCGTACTTTCTTTGCCTTATCGGCGATGATAGGTGCCCTCGTGGAACCCCTCTTGCTTAACCACTGCGCCCACGGAGCGAAGCAAAATGATCAGGTCCAGTTTCAGGCTCCAGTTGTCGCAGTATTCCTTGTCCAGTTTCATCTTGCGCAGCAGGGAAATGCTGTCACGCCCGTTGATCTGGGCCCAGCCGGTGAGCCCGGGCCGAAAGCGATACACCCCGTATTCCAGTCGCAGCCGGTGGGCGCGCATTTCGCTGGAGATCAGCGGCCGCGGCCCCACAAAACTCATATCCCCTTTGAGGATATTCCACAGCTGGGGCAGCTCGTCCAGGCTGGTCTTGCGCAGGAATTTGCCAAATTTTGTAATGTACTGTTCCGGGTTCTCCAACTCGCCGGTGGCGCAGTTGGGGGTGTTGTTTTTCATGGTCTGGAACTTGTAAATGGTAAAGGGCTTGCCTCGCCGTCCCCGCCGCTCATGACTAAAGAACACGGAGCACTCCGGGGTAAACAAGTTTACAATACAGATCACCAAAAACAGCGGCGACAGCACCACCAGCGCCAAAAAAGAGGCGCAAATATCAAACAGCCGCTTGATCTTGGTGGGACCAAACCACTTTTTTTTGCTTTTTTTATCCATAAAATCCGCTCTCACTTTGATTATCAAAATCCGCGCTGCCGCCGGAGAAGAAACGCCCCGGTGCGCAACATGGAGTATATTTATTTGTAGATTATACCATATATGCTTTCAATATGCAATATTTGCGTTAAAGTTCCCATTCTCGACTTTTGCCGGTGTTTGAACGAGGTGTAAACACTGCGCTCCGGCTCTTGCAAAAGGCGGCGGTAATCTGTATAATATTATAAGCAATTTGAAAGGAACATCGCCATGAAAAAATTACTTTCCCTGGTGCTGGCGCTGCTGCTGGCCCTCTCCTTTGCCGGCTGCTCCGGCTCCACCGCCATGACGGAAAAGAATGTAACCGCCACCGTGGACAGCGCTTTTGACGCCCTAAAGCGTTTTGACACCAAGAAGCTGGAAAAATATGTAGACTCTAAGACCCTGTCCGTGATCATCACTTATGCCAACAAGCACGACCAATTTGCGGACCTGGGCAAGGCTCTGTTCAAGAACCTGGAATATAACATTGAGAGCATAGACCTGGACGCCAAGACCGTCACCGTCAGCGTGCGCAACAAGGACTTGAAAGACACTGCGTCGGCATTCACCAAGGCGCTGGTAAGCAAGTATTCTGCGCTGCAAATGCTGAGTCTGCTGAATAACGAGACCTGGCTGAACACCTCCCTAAATAGCCTGACGGACAGCATTGCCATTGCTAAGATGCAGTCCGCCCCGGTAAGTGTGACCCTGACCGTTACCGCCGGCAAAAAGAACCTGATGCTGGGCTTTGACGACACAGCGGAGAACGCCGTCTCCGGCGGTGCGCTGCAAGCGGTCAAGTCCCTGACCTCCGGACTCACCGGCAGCAAGAGCACCACAGAGAGCACAAGCAACTGACCCTTGGCGCCGTAATTATTATATAAAAATAATATTTTTAGTGACAATCTTGCCAAATTGTGGTACAATGATTGTTAACGCCTGCAAAAATCAGGCACCGTTTCAAAATCATTTTTGGAAAATACACAATAAGGTGGAAAAATAAATGGCAAACAAATTCATTACTGCCCTGTTTGGCGACTACTCCAAAAAGGAAGTCAAGCGCCTGGGCAAAACCAAGCAGAAAGTGCTGGACCTGGAGGAGAAGTACCAGGCCATGGACGACAAAGAACTGACCGCACAGACCGCCGTCTTAAAAACCCGGTTGGCGGACGGCGAGACTTTGGACGACATTTTGCCGGACGCATTTGCCGTCTGCCGTGAGGCTGCCTGGCGTGTGCTGGGTATGAAGCACTTCCCCGTCCAGATCGTCGGCGGCATTGTACTGCACCAGGGCCGCATTGCGGAAATGAAGACAGGTGAAGGTAAAACCCTTGTGGCGACCCTGCCCGCTTATCTGAACGCGTTGACCGGCCGCGGCGTACACATTGTCACCGTCAACGACTACTTGGCCAAGCGTGACTCCGAGTGGATGGGCAAGCTATACCGGTTCTTGGGGCTGAGCGTAGGTCTGATTATTCACGAAAAGACCAATGAGGAGCGCCAGGAGGCCTACAACTGCGACATCACCTACGGCACCAACAACGAGATGGGCTTTGACTACCTGCGAGACAATATGGTCCAGTACAAGGAGCAAAAAGTGCAGCGCGGCCATGTGTTTGCCATCGTAGATGAGGTAGACTCCATCTTGATCGATGAGGCCCGTACCCCCCTGATCATCAGCGGTAAGGGCGAGCAATCCACCGACCTGTATCGCCAGGCCAACGCCTTTGCCCGCACCTTGAAGATGGTAAAGGTTGCCAAAATGGACGAGAAGCAGGACACCGAGGCCACCTATGACGGCGACTTTATCGTAGACGAGAAGGCCCGTACCGCCACCCTGACCCAGGACGGCGTAAAGAAAGCAGAGGCCTACTTCCATGTAGACAACCTGATGGATATTGAGAACACCACCCTGCTGCACCATATTGACCAGGCCATCAAGGCCATCGGCGTCATGCGCCGGGATATTGACTATGTGGTCAAGGACGGTCAGGTGCTGATCGTAGACGAATTCACCGGCCGTATTATGCTGGGCCGTCGCTACAACGAGGGTCTGCACCAGGCGATTGAGGCCAAAGAGGGTGTTAAGGTGGAGCACGAGAGCAAGACTCTTGCCACCATTACCTTCCAAAATTACTTCCGTCTGTACGAGAAGCTGTCCGGTATGACCGGTACGGCCTCCACCGAGTCCGCCGAGTTCAGCGAAATCTACAAGCTGGATGTGGTGGAGATCCCCACCAACAAACCGCTGATCCGTGTGGACCACCCGGATGTGATCTTCCAGACCGAGGCAGGCAAGTTCCGGGCCGTGATCAAGCAGATCAAGGCCTGCCACGAAAAGGGCCAGCCGGTGCTGGTGGGTACCATCAGCATTGAGAAGAGTGAGCAGCTGTCCAAGCTGCTGAAGAAAGAGCATATCCAGCACAATGTGCTTAACGCCAAGAACCACGAGCGCGAGGCAGAGATTATTGCCCAGGCCGGTAAATTCGGCGCAGTGACCATCTCCACCAATATGGCCGGTCGTGGTACGGATATTATGCTGGGCGGTAACGCCGAGTTCCTGGCCAAGGCAGAGATGAAGCGGATGCAGTTCAGCGATGAGCTGATTGCAGAGGCTACCGGCTTTGCCGAGACGGACAATCAGGAGATCCTGAACGCCCGCAAGACTTTCCAGGATCTGGAAAAGAAGTATAAAGAAGAAATTCAGGAAGAAGCGGACAAAGTGCGCGAAGCCGGCGGCCTGTACATTCTGGGCACCGAGCGCCACGACTCCCGCCGTATCGACAACCAGCTGCGCGGCCGTTCCGGTCGTCAGGGCGATCCCGGTGAGAGCCAGTTCTACCTGTCCTTGGAGGACGATTTGATGCGTCTCTTTGGCGGCGAGCGTATGCAGGCCATGATGAGCCGGCTCACCGACGATGAGGATATGCCCATTGAGTCCAAGATGATCTCCCGCACCGTAGAGTCCTCCCAAAAGAAGGTAGAGGGCCGCAACTTTGGTATTCGTAAGAACACCTTGCAGTACGACGATGTAATGAACCGCCAGCGTGAGCTGATCTACAAGCAGCGCGACCAGGTGCTGGACGGCATTGACCTGACGGAGAAGATCCGCGGTATGCTGGAAACCAACATTGCCGAGAATGTGGGCAACTACTGCTCCGGCGAGACCCAGGCAGAATGGAATATCGCCGGACTGAAAGAGAAGTACAAGGGCTGGCTCACCACCGACGAGGATTTCCAGAATGTGGATGAGCTGACCGTGGACGATGTGGTGAATACCTTGACCCAGCGGGGTCTGAAGCGGCTGGAAGAAAAGCGGGAGCTGATCGGCGACGAGATGTTCACCGAGTTCCAGCGCATGGTGCTGCTGCGCAACGTAGATGTGCTGTGGATGGACCACATTGACGCCATGGACGACCTGAAGCAGGGCATTCACCTGCGGGCTTACGCCCAGCGTGACCCGGTGGTGGAATTCCGTTTGCAGAGCTACGATATGTTTGACGAGATGACCGCCGCCATTCGGGAGAACACCGTGCGCATGCTGCTGACCCTGGTGCCCCGTCGCCGGGAAGATGTAGAGCGCAAGGCCGTGGCTAAGGTCACTGCCACCTCTGCCGGTGGGGACGATACCGCCACCCACACCACCGTGCGTAAGGGCAAGAAGGTAGGCCCCAACGATCCCTGCCCCTGCGGCAGCGGCAAGAAGTACAAAAAGTGCTGCGGCGCTCCGGGTAAAGAAAAGCCCACCCAGGAATAATACCTAAATCAAAGAACCGGCCGAGACCATCAGGTCCCGACCGGTTTTTTGTTTGTATTCGCTTACTTTTTTTCGCCGGCACAGATGGCACGGGTCATAGAGGACGCATGCCGCCGCCCCCACAGTACATATACCGCCACAGACAGCACATTGGCCACGGCGATTAAGCCAAACATAGAGCCATAGCCCACCCGATCAATCAGCAAGCCGGCCAAACCGCCGCCGAGGCCGATTCCGATATCATAGGCACACAAAAAGGTGGAGTTGGCAGCGCCTCGCCGATCGGGTGCCGCAGTGTGTACCGCCATAGATTGAAGCGCCGGTTCAATGCCGCCAAAGGCATAGCCGGACAGCGCCGCCGCTATTAAAAAGGTAACATTCCCCGGCACCAGTGCCAACAGCAGCAACGCCGCCAGCATCAGCCCGTTGCAGCTATACACAAACAGTGCCTCGCCCCGTTTGTCCGCCAATTTGCCGATTGTCACACGAGAGAGAAACAGCAGTACCGCCATAACCGTAAAGAACAGTCCGCCGGACACGGTAATTCCGGGCTGTGCGGCAGCAAACTTCAAAATATAATTTTCCAGCGCACCATAAGTCAACAAAAAAATCAACACAACCACAGACGCCGGCAAAGCCGACGGTTCTACTAAATCGCCCGGGCGCAGCGGTTTTTTTACCCGCGGCAGCGGCTTGGTACGCAAACAGAACAGCAACACCAAAGACAGCACCATACAACCGGCAGCCACACCGAACAGCGCGCCAAATCCCCGCTTCATCAGCGCTTCACCGATAGCCGGTGCGCAGGCAGTCGCCAACGCCGTAGCCATACCAAACATACCCATACCCTCCGAAAAGCGGGAGCGAGGCAAAATATCCGTGGCCATCGTAGAGGTAGAGGTATTCGCACACGCCAGCGACAGCCCATGCACCATACGCAGCAGAATTGCCAAAGCAAGGGAAGCCAATGCCGTATAAATCAGCAGATACCCCATAGGCATCAGTGCCATACCAATCAGCCCCACACCCAACAGCACCCGGCGGCGGCCGGTGTCCAGCAGCCACCCCACAAACGGCCGTGCCAACACGGCAACCAGCGAAAATGCCGTAGCGCAGGCGCCGGATACCGTGTCTGAATATCCCAAACGCTCAATAAAAAACGGAAAGGTTGACAGGATCATCAAGTGATTCAAAAACACCAAAAAATTGATAATGATAACCAAAACAAAATCTTTGGTCCACAGCTTCTCTTTGTCTTCCATTACTCTGCCTCCCCATGCTTATGAAAAATCTGCCGCAACAGCGCACGACTTACCGGTCCGGCTGCAAACAGATTCCAGAGCAGCGCCATGGGAAAGTTTTTCAACACAGTACCTACCCACATAGCAGGCAACTGCAACACCGGTTGATGGCCCAAAATGACTTGAAATAACACAGCCGCCACAAGGCTCATTGTAGGGCACATAACCAATACCGTACAGCAAGAACGGGCCAGCATTTGCAAAAACGGGCTGTCCTGCTCGCTGACCAGTTTGTCAGCCAGCTTGGCGCCCAGCCGATTCCCCCACAGGTTAGAAAATAAAAACACAAAGAGCCACATAAAGGACGCTTCCTTCAGCGCACCTAAAAACACGGCATTGCGCATATCGCTGAAGCCGCCCACATGCTGCAAAACGCCGCTTTTCAGCGCTACATTGTACACTTCCATTCCGTAGGCCATGGTTACGGACATCAAAATTCCAAACACCAAACCCTGTCCTTTTGTTTTTGGCATAAATCATTACCTCCTTTGCCAAAATCGGCAAACAAAAAAAGCGCAAGTCCTATCCGGACTTACGCTTTTTTGCTACTCGATGGTGCTTATTTTAGCAAATTCAATTGCCCTTGTCAAGAATGAACTTTGACAAAGAAAAAAGGAAACGCCTGCACCAAACGGAACAGGCGTTCTCTCTTATATGATATGTATAGACTTACTGCTTGGCACCGTTATCAAACATCTCCAGCGCCTTTACGCTGACGGCAAAGCAGCCGGCCAGACCCTCTTTGTTCATATTGTCGTAGGTGTCCCGGCGGGTGTGGTAATAGTCCTCCAGCTTGTGGTTCAAACCGGTAACGCCGGTGGCACGGAACCCGGCCTGGGCAAAGGCCGCAGAGTCGGTAGCGCCGCCCAGCGGGGGCACCCAGCCCTTCTTACAGGGCACATGAATGGCGGCGGCTGCCTCCATAAACAGGTCGGACACATCTTTATCTGCCTTCACGGTACCGTTCAGATCCCGATAATTGGTCATCAGGAACTTGGGATCGTGAATGGTGTCGTAAGAGAAAATGAAGGTGGGCACATCGTCAAACTCGCCCTTGTGCTGCTCGCACCATGCCTTAGCGCCCCGCAGACCGGCCTCCTCGGAGCCGGACAGGATCACGCCCACTTCCGTGTTCTCCAGGGTAATACCGGCATCCTGCAACGCCTTCATCACAGCAATGCCCATATAGCAGCCGGACAGGTTATCGTTGGCGCCGTCTACAATGCGGTTCTTGTTCCACATCCAGTACAGTCCCACTAAGAACGGCACAAACAGCAGCCCCCACATAGCCGCCTTAAACAGGCCGGTATGGGGATCAATGGCGGAGAAGGTCAGGCCTTTCTGTGCCATATACATAATGGACAGCACCAAATAGTACACAGCGCCTACGCCGCAGATGATGGCGTGACCCTCAAAGCCAACGCCGCCCAGCTTATAGTTCACCGGCCACTCCCAGGCCGCGTCCGGGTGACCGTTAAAGAAAATGCGGCGCTTCACTTCGCCGGTGCACTGCTTCACAGCCGTTACATTATGGCCGGTCTTTTCCGGGAAGCAGCGGTCAACCAGCTTTTTGTACAGACCAAACTGCATAAATACAATGAACAGACCCACAACAATCAGCACCGCAGACAACAGTGGGCAGAAGAAAAAGCAAACAATGGCCGCCAACACAAAGGTGATGGTAAAGTAAATCCAGCCAAAGAACGAGCCGGGGTTCTCCTTAAAGGACTCCACATCTGCCCGCTGGCAGCCGCAGTCTTTCTTCAGCACCTGGGCCATGTATTCACAGGCCTGCTGCTCACCCTTAGAGCCAGGCTCGCGCTTTTCAAAATCCCGGCAAATGTGGGTGATCTCATCCACCATGTAGTCCGCATAGTGGTCTTTTTGATCGATAATGTGTTTCAGATCCATAAAAATACCCCTTTCCTATAGCGCATCGGTCCACAGCGGCACGCCGCTACCCTCTCCCAAAGGCAGCCTATCCTGCACAGCAAAATTTATGCAGCAACAGACATGCAAAGACCAATTTGCCCTCGCATAATACGATACTTTAACTTTACCATAGGAACGATGTCTATTTTTGTCTAATTCGTTAACAATCTATGAATAAAATGTAAACACGCGATTTAAGGTTCCTTTTGTTCCGCCACGCCCTTGCGAATGACCCGATGAAGGGAGGTGAAATACAGCACCACCGCCAGCAGACAGGTGAGCACATCTGCCACCGGCTGGGTAACAATCACGCCATCATAGCCCCAAATGCTGCTCAGTGCCCAAATGACAAGACCGTAGATCACGCCCTGACCGCTAATGGACAGCACGAAGGCGCCCACCGCCTTGCCGGTGGCCTGGAAAACACAGGTGGTCACCAGGGTAAAGGCATAAAATGCGGTGCCCAGCAACAACCGCCGCAGCATGGCAACCCCCAGGTCGTACACGCTGCCGTCCTGCATAAACAGGCGGATCAGCAGCGGCGCAGCAGCAAAGACAATCACCGTTAGCACCAAACCCAGCCCAATCGTAAACTGATAAGAAAAGCGCAGCACCTGGCGCAGCCGCCGGTAATTCTGGGCGCCGTAATTGTAGCCGATCAGCGGCTGCACCCCAAAAGCAAAGCCGATGAGTATCAGCACGGCGATCATACTCACCTTCAGCGCAATGCCCATGGCCGCCACCTTATCCGTACCGTAAGGCACCAAAAACCGGTTGGTGATCAGCACACAAAAGCTCTGGGCAATGTTGGTAATGGAAGCCGGAATACCGATGGCAAACACCTGACCCACCTCCCGGCGGCTCACTCGCAGCAGCCGAATATTCACAGACAAATGGCGGCTGCGCCGTATCAGAAACCACACATAGTACAGATCCGTAAACACATAGCCGATTACCGTGGCAATGGCCGCGCCGGCAGCCCCCAGTTTGCAGCCAAAGATCAACACCGGATCCAGCACAATATTCACCACAGCGCCCAAAACAGAACCGATCATGGACGCGTTGGCAAATCCCTCGGTACGCAGCTGGTTACACGGGGTGAAGGACAAAATGATAAACGGCGCGCCGACGGCGATCCAGGTATAATAATCCCGGGCGTACTGCACCGTGTCTGCCTGGGCACCCAGCATCGTCAGCAGCGGCGTGCGCAAAAGCAACAGTAGCGCCGTAATGCCCACGCCGGTAAACAACGCACCGTAAAAGCAAAACACGCTCAGCCGCTTGCCGTCCTGGTCCCGCTTTTGGCCAAACAAGCGGGAGATAAAAGAACTGCCACCCAGGCCGAAAATATCGCCCACGGCGATCATCAGGGTAAACACCGGCGAACCCAGCGCCACACCGGCCACCAGGTGGGCATTGCCGGTTTTGGCGATAAAATAGGTGTCCACCATATTGTACACCAGTGACACCACCATACTCAGCACCACCGGCAGCGCCAGCTTAAAGAAAGCCTTACGCACCGGCATTTGCTCAAACAGGGCATTCTTTTGCTCCATATCCGCGTCTCCTTTATTTATTACTATATTATACACAACATCCGTTTGTCCGGGTATGGTAGCACACCGGGCGGCCAATGTCAACCCTGCGGCAACTGTACACGGAATTTTTCTGTATTTTGTATATTGAAAAGAGGACACCCCGGTCGTAAAATAGACACATCTTAAAAGAAAAGGAGACTTTGTATGCAACAGTCTAAAAAAGTCAATGTCCGTTACATCACCTTTACCGCCGTGATGGCCGCACTGGTGTTTGTATTCACATTCACCTTCAAGATCCCCCTGGGCACCGGCTACACCCACTTGGGCGATATGATGATCTTCCTGGCCGCCTGGCTGCTGGGCGGCAAAAAGGCAGCCCCGGCTGCCGGTTTGGGCGCCTGCCTGGCCGATCTGGCCCTGGGCTATGCCGCCTGGATGGCTCCCACCTTCATCATCAAATTCCTGGCCGTGGCCATCTGCTGCCTGATCGCAGAAAAAGCCATGCACCGCAGCCTGCTGGGCTACGGCGTAGGTGCCGTTGCAGGCGGTGCGTTCCAGATCGGCGCATACACCCTGGCAAAGGTGCTGATGTATGACAAGACCTACGCACTGACCACCCTGCCGGAGCTGGCAATCCAGACCGCCGTAGGCATTGCGGTTGCCGGTGTACTGGTCGTGATTTTAACCAAGAGCGGCGCAGGTGCCAAATTGCAGCGTATGGCCGGCGGCGCAGGTAAGGAGGCCAAAGCGGCATGAAGAAGATAGACGCACATTCTCATATCGGTTCCTTTGGCGGCTGGGCCGGCGTGGCCTTTACCGCAGAGAAGCTGCTGGAACAAATGGATGAGTACGAAATTGAAAAAACCTTTCTCACCGGCGCGTCCTTTCAGGACAACGACACGGTGGCCAAGGCGTTCCACAAATACCCGGACAAGATCGTGCCCTTTGTATGGGTCAATCCCCTGCTGGACAATGTACCGGAGAAGTTGCACCACTATGTGTGCGACGAGGGCTTTATGGGCATTAAAATGCAGCCCCTGTTTGACAGCTTTGTGGCTGACGATCCGGTGGTGTACCCGGTAATGGACTTTGCCCGGGAGCACAAGATCCCGGTGTTTATCCACTGCGGCCACCCGCCTTATTCTCTGCCTTGGAGCATTGCCCTGCTGGCCGAGCAATACCCGGATGTGCCGGTAACCATGATCCACATGGGCCACGGCCACGGGGTGTATATCGACGCCTCCATTAAGATGGCCAAACGCTATCCCAACCTGTATCTGGAAATGAGCGGTATGCCCATGGGCTGCAAGATTGCCGAGGCCTACAAGACCGTAGGTACCGATCGCATTATGTTCGGCATTGACTCCCCCTTCCACCACCCCTCGGTGGAGATCCAAAAGGTGCTGACCAGCGGCCTGACGGAGAAGGAGCAGGAGGATGTATTCTACAACAACGCCAAAAAACTGCTGAAGCTGTAAAAATCATAGAAAACAGCGGTGCTCATGGGAGCGCCGCTTTTCTTTTTCACCGCCTTTCCCTTGCATAAAACGGACTTTATGCTATAATATAAATGAGGTGTAATTTTATGGCAATGAAAGAAATTGATATTCGCGAAGTAAAAGAGAATCTGGTCCACCTGCTGGCTGACGAATGGGCGCTGGTCACCGCCGGGCGCGGCGATGCGCTGGGCACCATGACCGTCAGCTGGGGCGGTATCGGCGAGCTGTGGGGCAAGGATATGGCCACCATTTATATTCGACCCCAGCGCTATACAAAGAAGTTTTTGGACGAGAACAACTACTTTACCCTGAGTTTTTACCCGGAGCAGTACAAGGACGCCCTGCGTCTGTGCGGCAGCAAAAGCGGGCGGGAGATCAACAAGGTAGAGGCCACCGGCCTGACCCCCTGCTACTACGAAAAAGCCCCTTACTTTGAGGAGGCCAAGCTGGTACTGGTGTGCCGCAAGGTGGCGGTCAGCGCGTTTGAGCCGTCGCAGTTCCTGGACTCCGGCATTATGCAGAACTATGCGCAAAACGATTTTCACGCCATTTATTACGGCGCGATCGAAAAGGTATTGATTTCAGAGTAGATCTGTGCTATACTGTAATGCACAAAAGGCAGAGCACTGCCCATAGTTTATAATGTAGCGTATGGGCCCTGTGCGACGGGATGCTACGAACCTTGTCAGGCGGGGAACCGAGCAGCAATAAGTGGATGTTTCTGTGCGCCGCAGACCAGTCTGTACGTTACATTATACCCTATGGCGGCTCTGCCTTTTTCATTATTCAGGAGGTCCCTATGTACCAGGTTTTATATCGTAAATACCGCCCGCGGGTCTTTGCCGATGTGTACGGCCAGGACCATGTGACCTCCACGCTGAAAAACGAGATCAAAGAGGGTCGCATTTCCCACGCCTATCTGTTTACCGGCTCCCGCGGCACCGGCAAAACCACCTGCGCCAAAATCCTGGCCAAGGCGGTGAACTGCCCCAACGCTGTGGACGGCGAGCCTTGCAACGCATGCGAGATCTGTAAAGGGCTAGACAGCGGCACCATCTACGATGTGGTAGAGATCGACGCCGCCTCCAACAACGGCGTAGACAATATCCGCGACCTGCGGGAGGAGGTCAACTACACCCCCACCCGCGGCAAGTACCGGGTCTACATTATCGACGAGGTGCACATGCTCTCCACCGGGGCCTTCAATGCCCTGCTCAAGACGCTGGAGGAGCCGCCTGCTCATGTGATCTTTATTTTAGCCACCACAGAGGTGCACAAGCTGCCTGCCACCATTCTCAGCCGGTGCCAGCGCTTTGACTTTAAGCGTATTCAGCCGGAGACCATGGCGGTGCGCTTGCAACAGGTAGCCGGACTGGAGGGCATGGAACTGGCGCCGGATGCTGCCACCCTGATCGCCCGCATTGCAGACGGTGCCCTGCGAGACGGCCTGTCCATTTTGGATCAATGCGCCGGGCGCAGCAAGCAGATTACTGCCCAGCTGGTCAGCGAAGTGGCCGGTTTGGCCGGGCGCGAGGCACTTTATCGCCTGTCGGACGCCGTACTGGCCCGGGACAGCAGCGCCGCTGTGGAGGAGCTGGCTCAGCTCCATGAGAACAGCTATGATATGGAACGGCTGTGCGTGGAGATGATCAATCACTTCCGCAACTTTATGATGGTCAAAACGGTGAAGAAAAGCCGCGAGCTGATCATCTGTACCGATGACGAATACAAGCATATTGAGGCGAGCGCCGGGCAGTTTACCCTGGCCCAAATCCTCCGTGGGCTGGACCTGTTTCAGTCTACTTTGGTAAAGATCAAGGGCGGCGCCACCCCGCGGATTGAGATGGAAATGGCCTTTATTCGCCTGTGTGAGCCAAAGCTGGAGACGGACCCGGACGCCATCAACCAGCGCCTGTCCGCTCTGGAGCGAGCGGTGCAAAACGGCGTGCCTGCCGCACCGGTCAAAACCGTGCAGTCCCCCGCTCCGGCGGCGCGCCCTGCACCGGCACAACCGACTGTGCCACCCACCCAACAGCCCACGCCCGCAGCGGCAGCACCCGCGCCGGAGCCGGAGCCTGTACCTGCGACTTCTGCGGAACCTGTATCTGCACCTGTTCCGGAGCCTGCGCCTGTACAGCCTGAACCGCCTGCGCCTCCGGAACCGGCAGCCGCGGCACCTTCCCCCGCCCCCGTAGCGGACAGCGAGCAGAAACTGTTTATGCAGTGGGCGGATTTGATGGAAATTCTACACCGCACAGACATTGCCCTGTTTGGCGTGCTCAGTGGCTCTCAGGGTTACACCCGGGGCGAGTTTTTCCTGATTGACAGTCCCAATCCCACCATCAAGGAGTTCATCAAGATCTCCACCCACGCCAAGGCCATTCGCGCGGCTCTCCACGAGCTCACCGGCCACAACTACAAGCTGGGCTTGTTTAAGAAAAAATCCACCGAGCAAGCGCCCCGGCGGGACCCGTTAGAGGACCTGCTGAGCAAAGCGCGGGAAAATCATATTCAAATCGAAGAACATTAAAGGAGCATACTATGAAAGCAAGACTTCCCCAGGGTATGGGCGGCGGACCGCAGAACATGCAGTCCATGCTGCGCCAGGCCCAGAAGATGCAAGAGAACATTGAGGCCAAAAAGGCCGAACTGGAGGAGAAAGAATATGTGGTCTCTTCCGGCGGCGGCATGGTGGAAGTAACCGCCAACGGCAAGCACGAGATCAAAGCCATCGGCATCAACCCGGAAGTGGTAGACCCGGAGGATGTGGAAATGCTGGAGGATATGCTGCTGGCAGCCATTAACGAGGCCATGCGCAAGATCGACGAGGACTCGGAAAAAGAACTGTCTGCCGTTACCGGCGGGCTGAACATTCCCGGTCTTTAATCGGTAAGCGGTATGCGATATAATTTAGCCGCACTGCAAAATCTGGTAGACCAGTTTGAGCGTATGCAGGGCATTGGTCACAAGACTGCCCAACGCATGGCGTTCTATGTGCTGGGTTTGTCAGACGAAGAAACCCGGGCTTTTACCGACGCCATTACCGAAGCCCATACCAAGATCCACCAGTGCAAGATCTGCTGCAATCTGGCGGAGGAGGAGCTTTGCCCCATCTGCAAAAACCCGGCCCGGGACAAAAGCGTGGTCTGCGTGGTGGAGGATCCGCGGGATGTGGCCGCCATTGAGCGCACCCACGAGTATAACGGCACCTACCATGTACTTCACGGCGCCATCTCGCCTATGGACAATATCGGTCCGGACCAGATCCGCATTAAGGAGCTGCTGGCGCGACTGAACGACGGCACGGTGGAGGAGGTCATTATGGCCACCAATCCTACCGTAGAGGGCGAGGCCACCGCTATGTATATCAGCCGGCTGCTGAAGCCTATGGGCATTACTGTCAGCCGCCTGGCCTACGGCGTTCCGGTGGGCGCAGATTTGGAGTATGCCGACGAGGTCACCCTGTCCAGAGCCCTGGAGGGGCGCAGCCTGATTTAACAAAAACAGAAAGGAGTGGGCGCTTTGGGAGAAGCAAAGCAAGTGATTGCCCGCAACAAAAAAGCGTTCCACGACTATTTTGTGCTGGACACTTACGAGGCGGGACTGGAGCTTTTCGGCACGGAGATTAAGTCCATTCGCCAGGGCAAAGTGAATTTGAAAGACAGCTGGTGCAGCATTGACGAGGGCCAAATGTACGCGGTGGGGGTGCATATTTCCCCTTACGACCACGGCAATATTTTCAACCGGGACCCTATGCGCCGTAAGCGGCTGCTGCTGCATAAGAAAGAGATCCTCCGCCTGGCTGCAGACAGCCAGCAGCAGGGGCTGTCTGTCATTCCCTTACAGCTGTATATTATCAAGGGCCGCGCCAAATTGGAGATTGGCCTGTGCAAGGGTAAAAAGCTCTATGATAAGCGGGCAGTGGCTGCCAAAAAGGCCTCTCAGCGAGACATTGACCGTGCACTGAAGGATCGGCAGCGGGACTAACCGCACCAAAATATAGATAAAAATGGGGATGAAAGGATTTCGACGGGTATAAAGAAGCACCGTAAGCGCATAGCGGAGTTGCACCGCTTAAAAAGTAACACCTTAAATTGAACTGACAATCATAAAACAGTAGCTCTGGCTGCTTAATTGCAGTCAGCGTTCTCGCTCTGAGGGCCACGGCAGGGATGAGAGCGTCGTTTAGTGGCGAACTTGCACGGAGGAGCGTTCCGGCCCCCGTCAGGAATTAGGAACTACCGTAGCGCCCAGTCTGTTTGCCGGCGAAGCGTGAGGGGAACCCTCAGCGACAAACTATATGCGTAGAAAGCGTTGCAGGCGTATATTCGGACGCGGTTTCGATTACCGCCATCTCCACCATAAAAGCAGCCCTCCGGGCTGCTTTTTATATTTTTTGTGTACCAATCCACATCACCACAAAAGGCCAAATATGGACAATCCCAGGTACTTATGGTATAGTAAAGCCAAGTACAGACAAAAGGGGCAAAAAACATGATCGTAAAAGTAACGAAAGCAGAGCAACTGCCGATTTGTTTAGATATCATTCACAAGAGCTTTCAGGCTGTGGCGGAGGATCTGCATTTGACCCGGGAGAACTGCCCGGGGCACACGGCATTTATGCCGCCGGAAAAGCTGCGCGCCGCCTTTGATGGCGGGTGTTCTCTGTTTTTGTGCCGATACCAAAACACATTTGTAGGCTGTTTTTCTTTGCACCCCACGGCGGACGGCGCAACGTTGGATCATTTGGCGGTTTTACCGCCTTACAGGCACCTGGGGCTCGGCAAAGAACTGGTGGCTTATGCCGCCGATTATGCAAAGGACCACTTGGGAGCACAAAAAATCCAAATCGGCATTGTAGAAGAAAACACGGTGCTGAAAGCCTGGTATCAGTCCCAGGGGTTCATCCACACAGGCACAAAAACATTTGACCATCTCCCCTTTACCGTGGGATTTATGGAGCTTAAATTTTAACTTTTGCGAAAATCCGATATTGAAAACAGACAGTAAAGCAGGCGCACCCGGCGGGTGCGCCTGCTTTGTATTTATTCGTTCGTAGCGCGTACATCCATTCCTCCGGCAGCGCCTGCCTTTACAACAGACAACAGCAAGCGGTTTTACCAGCTGCCGCCTCCGCCGCCAACACCGCCGCCGGTAAAGCCACCGCCTCCGCTCACAAAGGAACCGGCTTTGCCGCCGGGCTGAGAAACCATACTGTCGTTGGCTGCCCGCAGGGTATCCCGCAACATACGATCAAAAAGCACATAGCTCCACACATCGGTCCCGTTATACCACCGAGGCGGCTGCATGGCGATGGACTCGAACTTCTTGATCCACTTGTCGCTGACCCCAAGGGCGTAAGTATAGGGCAGAATATGATAGAAATACTCCGGGTCCTGCTCCACCAGCGCCTCTAACTTCTCTTTCTCCGCCGTTACCAAAAAGCTGCGAAAGCCCTGGATCTGTGCCAGGGTTTTGGCGCCCTCATCCGTGCGCCGCAGCATACAGCAAGCGGGGATCAGCCCCAGCGCCAGACACAGGGTGCCCGCCAGCATAGCATAGAGAATACTCGGCGCCAAAGTCAGAGAGTCGCCCAGCGCCCGGTGGCTGAAATAGGCGCCGCCGGCTGCGCTCAGCGCCAGCAGTACAAAGGACAACAACTTCAAATAAATACTGGTTTTGTCAAAAAAGCGACTGCGGCTCTCCGTACTGTTCAGGTCGGCCCGTATGGTGCCCACCGTTTCATAAAAATGGTTTTTCAGCTGTTTATTATCTGTGCGGGTGCGACCGTCGGGGAACAGACCGTCCATAAATACGGCTAAGTTGGTATCCTGCCCCACATAGCCATGGCATTTGGTGAGCACAAAGTCTCGCTTGCGCTTGCCGGGGTGAATCGCAATATGATTGCGCTGCGCCAGGTACACCAGCAGGGACAGCACCATCTCATTGGTGGCCTTGCCCTTGTACCACAGACCCACCTCCGCGCTGTTCAGTCCTTTCGGCGGATAAAACTCCACCGTGGGCGCATAGCGCTTATCCCGGCCGAACTTCAAAAACAGTACCAGCACGATCAGCGCTGCCAGCGCCGGCAAAACGGCGATCATAGCAATGGTCAGGTTATACTTGGTATTATCGAACTTAAAATACCCATCCGGCAGGATCAGGCGCAAGGTCAGCCCCTCACCCGGTGCCAGCGCCTGCGTAACCGTGCCGCTGATGGTACGGTCCTGCACGGTGTAGGTTACATTTTGGGTTCCGGAGGTGCCATAGCTGCCGGTGCTCAGACCCAGCTTGGCCGGGTCAAAATCCTTCGGCATAGTCACTGAGAACTGCACCCGGCGGATATAGGTGTCCCACCCGGTGCCCACCAGATTATAATACAGCTCGTCCGCGTTCTTTACCGTGTCCAGCCCCAAGTCGTAGTTGTAGCGAATGGTATAGGTGTGGGGGCCGGTGATGGTCTCATCCTCGCTGCCCAGGCGCAGCACATACTTGTCGTTGCTGACCTCATGGCTGCATTCGTCCGCACCGGTGTCCACATGACTGACCCGGGCAGTGACCACGGCGGTAGAGCCGTCCGTACGGGTCAACTGGTTGCGCAGGGGCAGGTAGCGATAAATGCCGTGGCGTGCTTCATTAAAATACACCTGATAGGTCTCCGTTACCGCCAGCACATTGTATTCACTGACCACCACTTGCATTTGGCAGTCGGTGACCACATAGGGCTCCTGGGCGTACTGGGACAAAAAATCGGACTCGTCCGGCGTGGCTGCCAGGGCGTAAATCGGGGCGCACAGGGGCAGCACCAGTGCCAGCAGCAAAGTGATGATCTTCTTCATCAGAATTCTACCTTTACATTCTCCCGCTGGGCGGCGTCGTCCACCAGATACATACTGCGCTTTTCAAAACGGAACAGACCGGCCACAATATTGGACGGGAACATTTCAATCTTGTTGTTCAACTGCTTGACCGTAGCGTTATAATACTTGCGGGCGTTGGCAATATCTGCCTCCACCTGGCGCAGCTGGTTTTGCAGATCCAAAAAATTTTGGTTGGCCTTTAAGTCCGGGTACTGCTCCACCACGGCAGAGAACCCGGCAATGGCGCCGGAAAGCTCTGCATTGGCTTTCAACTTCTCCTCCGTGGACAGGGCAGCATAGCTGCCTGCACGAGCGGTGACCACATTTTGCAAAGTCTGGGCCTCATGAGCGGCGTAGCCCTTTACAGTATTCACCAAATTCGGGATCAGATCCCACCGCTTTTTCAGGTACACATCCATGGTGGAGAACGCCTCCTCCACAGCGTTTTTCTTCTTCACTAAGCCGTTGTAAGTGCCTGCCAGCCACAGCACCAGCAGTACCACCACAACAAGAATCACGATGGCAAGTTTCATAAAAATTCCTCCTTGTATGCCAAACTGCAATAACAGTATATGCCTGCAAGCTCATAGTAGCATAGAACCGACCGTTTTGCAACAAAAAACCGCCTGCGGCTCGAGGTCGCAAGCGGTATTTTTGGACTTGATTTTATTTTACAAAGTCGGCAGCCACCTGGGCAATATGGTCGGCGCACAAGCCAAACTGCACCAGCAGATCTGCACCGGGGCCGCTGTGGCCAAACTCGTCGTTAACGCCGATACGGCGCACAGGCGTGGGCAGCTGCTCGCTGAGCACGGAGCAAACGGCCTCGCCCAAACCGCCGATAATGCTGTGCTCCTCTACGGTGATGACCTTGCCGGTCTTCTTGGCAGTTGCCAAAACGGCAGCCTCGTCCAAGGGCTTAATGGTAGCCATATTGATCACCTCGGCAGAAATGCCCTTGGCGGCCAGCTGCTCTGCGGCAGCCATAGCCTCCGGCACCATCAGACCGCAGGCAATGATGGACACATCGCTGCCCGCACGGATTACCTCGGCCTTGCCGATTTCAAACTGATAATCCTCGTTGTGGAACACCTCAGTAGCCAGGCGGGCAAAGCGCATATACACCGGGCCCTCCATCTCATAGGCGGCCTTGACCACCTGCCGTGCCTCCACATCGTCTGCCGGACAAATCACGGTCATGCCGGGGATCACCCGCATCAGGGCAAAGTCCTCACAGCACTGGTGGGACGCGCCGTCCTCGCCAACGCTGATCCCGGCGTGGGTAGCACCAATCTTTACATTCAAATGGGGATAGCCGATGCTGTTGCGCACCTGCTCAAAGGCACGACCGGCAGCGAACATGGCAAAGCTGGACGCAAAGGGTACCAGCCCCATGGTAGACAAACCGGCGGCCACGCTCATCATATCCGCCTCAGCAATGCCGCAGTTAAAGTGGCGATCTGGATAAGCTTTCTTAAAAATGCCGGTCTTGGTTGCGCCGGCCAGGTCTGCGTCCAACACCACCAGGTTATCTGCGCCGCCTGCAGCCAGTTCCTTTAAGGCGTTGCCGTAGCTCTCGCGAGTTGCGATCTTCTTTACTTCTGCCATGGTTACGCCTCCAATTCCTGCAGCTTGGCAGTCAACTCTGCCATTGCCGTTTTGTATTCCTCCGGGTTGGTGGCCTTGCCGTGCCAACCGCACTCGTTCTCCATAAAGGACACGCCCTTGCCCTTCACCGTCTTCATCAAAATGCAGAAGGGCTTGGTGCTCTTATGGAAGGCATCAAAAGCGCTCTCCAGCTGGTCAAAATCATTGCCGTCAACGGTGACCACATCAAAGCCAAAGGCCTTTACTTTCTCATCAATCGGCTCGGCGCACATCACATCTTTGCACAGACCGTCGATCTGCAAGCCGTTCCAGTCAATGATCACGCACAGGTTATCCAGGTGGTACTGGTTGGCAAACATCATGGCCTCCCAAACCTGGCCCTCCTCGATCTCACCGTCGCCCAAAAGGGTGTACACCCGAATATCATCCTTGCCCAGGAACTTGGCGCCCTTGGCCATACCGCAGGCGGCGCTGATGCCCTGACCCAAAGAGCCGGTGCTCATATCCACGCCGGGCACCGTGTTCATATTGGGGTGACCCTGTAAATAAGAGCCAATATGGCGCAGGGTGGTCAGGTCCTCCGGCGGGAAAAAGCCCTTGTATGCCAGGGCGCTGTACAGACCGGGGGCGCAATGACCCTTAGACAAAACAAAGCGGTCACGATCCGCCCACTTGGGGTTCTTGGGATCCACACGCATTTCTTTGCCATACAAATATGCGAACACATCCGCGGAGGACAAACTGCCGCCGGGGTGCCCGGATTTGGCGCTGTTGGTACTGTCTACAATGCCCAGACGGATCTTGGCGGCGTAGATCTGGAGCGCCTTTTTGGTTGCTTGGTCCATAATGATAACTCCTTCAAAAAGATTTCATCTGTATTTTAACACTTAAACGGCGGCTGTTCAATAGTTTTTCTAAATTTATAAGTGGCAAAAAGGGACCCTGTTCCACAGAGCCCCCACTTTTTCGACCTTAACGGATCCGGGTGTAAAACACATCCAGCACCGTCTGCATTAAACTGTCTTTATCCGGGTAAAAACCGGCGTACACATAATTCTTGAATTCCTTATTGTCCACCGCTTTCATCTTCCCCTCCAAGGTATAGGACTGGAAGTCGGTAACGCCCTTTTGCAGCAGCAAGGAGCCAAGGTAAGTCACATTGGACACAGTCAGATCCGTGGTGCAATAATCGGAAGCGGTATTGTACAAATTGGTAATGACGCTGAAATCTGAGGTGACGCTGCCTCGCACTTTGTCCGCAAAGGCGTTCAGGTACTGCACCTGGCGCTGGGTACGATTTAAGGAAGCGTTCAGGTTATCCATATCACGGGTACGCACATAGGCCTCGGTAAGGTCACCGGTCAGGTGCACAGTGTCGCCCTTCTTGACCCCGTAGTCCGGTAGATCGTAGAGGGACTGCACCTTCACCCCGCCAATAGAGTCGTTAATGGGCTGGATCCCGTTCAGATCCAAGGCAAAATACTTATCGATGGGCACATTGTAGAGAATACGGCTGATAGACTTGGTCACATTCTTGCAGGAGGTGCCGAAGCCGTCGCCGTAAGCATAGGCAATACAAAGCTCCATTTCCTTGGTCTTTTTGAAATTGCCGTCCTTGTCAAACACATCCACATCCACCATGGTGTCGCGGGGCACGGCGATCATTGAGGTTTTGCCGCTGACCTTGTCAATGGCAACCACAATATCCGTATCCGCCATACCATTTGTGGAAGTATGGTTCTCCGCCTTGCCCAGCTCTCGCTTGTCTACACCCAGGAACGCCATGGTCACCACATTCTCGTTATACACATAGGTGTGACCCTTATACTCAATGGTCTCCTGGTAGTCGGTGGTGGCAGTCGTATTGGTCATCTTCTTCTCGCCGTCGTAGTTCAGGATCAGGAACGCACCCACCACAAGGGCAACGATAATCAACAGTGCCACCAAAATACCAATCACCACCCGGGCGCCCTTGGGCAACCGATGGCGCCGGTGATGATGGTGATGGTGGTGCCGACGGTGCTTGCCGTGACGGCTGTGGCTATGGCTGTCGCTATGGTGGTGATGGTGATGATGATGGTGGTGTTCCTCACCGCCGGGCGCCGGTTCCACCGGCGCGCCTGTGGCCTCCGCCCGCTGGCGGTGGTTCTCCGAGGCGTGGTACTCGCCGGGGGTTGCAGCAGCCGAAGTCTCTTTCATTTCAAATTGAGGCGCGCGGTAACTTACGCCGGGGGTATCATCGCCACCGGTTAGGGAGAACACGCTGTCTTCAAAGCGCTCCAAATTGGGATCAATCGGTTTCTTCATTCTTCAGTAACACTCCGCTTACAAGGTATCTGCTGCTCCGCTGGCTGGTGCCGGTAAAGCAGGTGGACAGGATCACCACATGGCTGTCCTTATCCACAGTGGTCTTTAGGTCCGTGCGCACATTCTTCAAGGCAGAATCCGGATTTTGCAGCATGGCAAAGAAATCACTGCGCACCGTCACATCTTGGAAAGAAAAGCTGTTCATAATATGCCGATCATCGTACTTAAAGGCAGAAATGATCTGGTAGGTCAGCTTGTGGCCGGGCATATAAATGTAAAAATACGGGTGGCTGTCAAAGAAAGACTTGTCCTCAAACTTATGCAGTGAGGTAAACATACTCTCGCTAAAGCCGTTATGACCGTACACCAAGGTCACCGAGTCGTTAAAGGTGGTTGTGTTCTGCGACTGGGTAAACACGGCACCGCTGGCCAGCCAGCTTTTATCATAGGCACTGTGGGTCAGGTAAAACTCATCGTCCACCGTGCTTTGCACAATGGGATAGTTCACCTCGGTACCGTCTACCTGGATCCAAGCGTAAATTTCGTCGTTTTGGCTTTGCAGCTTTTTGAAATTTACCGGATTGGTGGGCTTTTTGCTCTCGCCGGTGGTACTGGGCGCTTCCGTTACCATACTCTGGCTGCGCCGATCCTCCTGGCGGGCGGTGTACTGCTGGTACAGATCCACACCGATATAGGCCAGCCCGGCAATCAGGCACACCAAGGCAATGATCAGCAGTATGACCCGCCCGGTGTTGCGCTTCTCCTCTTTTTTCGGTTCTTTTTGATTATCCATTGCTTGGGTGTCGCTCCTTGGCATTGTCGCCGTATTTCATTAAAAAAAGCCTGTTTACCGTATGGCAAACAGGCTTTTGCAGTTCGTCTTATTCAGCGTCCTGTTTTTTCTTCATGGCAGCCAGAACTGCTGCACCTGCGCCGGCAAGTGCAAGGCCGGTAGCCATGGTTGCGCCGGTTTTGGGAGAACGGCTCTTTTTGTCCTTCCGGGGCGCCTTCTTGGTGGTGGTCTCACCCTGGAACTTTACGATGGCGTTACCAATTACATCGCCCTCATAGCCGTTGATCAGCTGAATGGTGATGGTGTTGCCGTCTACGGAGATCACCTTGTAGTCCTTGCCCTCGGTCATGCCCGGGAACTGCCAATTCTGGAAGTCGCCGTTGCCGGTGTAGGTAAAGCTGATCTTGGTGGGATCGGTGGGATCTACCTCATAGTCCACATCGTCGCTGACCTTACCGTTTACCTGGCCGATCTTGTCATTGTCTCTGGTGGTGTGCTCCGGGCTGGCCACGGTGTTAGACGCAGCGAAAGCCATCATGGAAGTGGCACCCAGTGCAGAGAACGCCAGCATAGCAGCCAGCAGGATGGAAAGAATCTTTTTCATTTTCATACACCTCTTTGAGAATATAGTTCTGCCATAGATATTCTAACTTCATTTCTGATTATATCATTTTGGTAATCGCTTGTAAAGCCTTTTTTCAAAATTCTTTGACCCACAAAACCGTGCCACGCGCCACAGTTGCTATCCCTTGGGGCTGTGGGCGCACCGGGCTGCCACCGAGCACAAAATGTAGCCGCATTTGTGAACAAAAAATTTCTTACGCCTCCATTGGCGCTGCCTCCAGCGCCTGGGCAATACTGCCCTCGAACAGCCGGCACAGCGCCTGCACATGCGCCACAATATCATAGACCATATTTTGATTGAGCCAGTTGGTCACCTGACCGAACAGCTCGCACTGGCAAAAATCCACAAGAAGCGCCAGCTCCTCCTCCGGCAGGGTGCGCAGCAGGTCCACCGAGCGGCAGGCAATATAGCGGCTGACCACATAATTGCACACCCGCATTAAATTCTGCTCGTAAAACGCCCGATCCGGCGACGCCCAAATGTTGCGAATGGCCCGCTTGTTCTCCACCAGCCGCTCCAGCACCGTCGTCAGTCCCTCTTCCAGAGAAAAGCTCTCCGGTATGCGGGAGATGATCTCGTCTGCGCTTTCTATGATCACCGTTTCCAGCAGTTGGGGCAGGTCCTGAAAATGGTAGTAGAACGAATTGCGGTTGATACCGCAGTCCTCCACAATATCCTTAACCGTAATCTTGGTAATGGACCTTTGGCTTAGAAGCCGCAGAAAGGACTGCTGAATGGCTATCTTGGTAAAATTCGACATAACAACCCCCCTGTTCGCTCACTATACCATAATCGGTGGCAAAAAGCAAAGCACACAGGGGGTTGTTTATTGTTATTTTACAAAGAGCGCCAACAGATCTTTGAAGCTTAACAGCTGCAAGGACCAGTAAGCCGGCGCTTTCTTAAACACATTGATGCTCACCATCATAATGAGCCAGTCCACCAAAATCAGCGTCCCCAGCACATAGTCCAGCTGCACCGTGGTGCGGTAGGGAATACGCTGAATTTTCTTCATCAGTCCCTCAAAGAAGTTGCCCATAATGACAGCCACGCCCAGGCTCATGGCGGCGCAGGTAGGAATGCTGGTGTACTTGGTCACATGCAGGGGGATCCCGCTGTAATCCCACAGGGAGATGCCGGACACCTGCTCAAAAATGCTGCCCACCACGATCTCGCCGAAAAAGACAAACAAGAACACCACAGTAAAATAGTAGATCCGTGCCAGTATTTTATCCCGGCGGGTGTTGCCCTCCAGTACCCGGTGGCTGAAGAAGCGCGGGTGATTGGTGGTGCCCAAAGCCAGGTACATGGCCCACATGGCAATGGTGTAGCAAAACAGGAAGGGCAGCAGCTGGTTGCGGGAGTCCAAAACGCCCTTAGACGCCAGGCGAAACAGGTTCTCCACCCAGTAGCCGATATGGGCATACACCAGCCCCGCCAGCCACAAATGCGTCACATCGTAATCATACAGCCGCACGGTGCCGTTGTCCGCTTTGGTAAAGAATTTGTCCAGCACTTTGTTCATAGTGCCACTTCCCTTCTGCCCTCATTGTAGCACCGACACACGGTTTTCCAATAGCCGAACTCCACCCTTTGCCCAAATTTTTAACGAAATACGACAAATGTAAAAAAACAAGAGTGAATCCCACGGCCTTTACAAACAAAAAGGCTCCCCTTATTTTCATTAAGGGGAGTCACCCTTTACAAGGGAGGCAGAAAGGTTAAATATTTGTAGGGTGCGATGAGTGAATTGCACGCAGTGCAAGAGACACGAGGCTCCAAATGCGTTAGCATTTGGGAGAAACAGTCCGGGGGACTGTTTCGTAGCGAGTGCAGTATCGCACCGCACCCTACCGAATGAACTTGTATTTAACTGAGCTTGGCCTTGCCGGTGCACAGCTGGTAATAGCGACCCTGCTGGGCCATCAAGGCGTTGTGGTCGCCCCGCTCAATAATGCGGCCGTCCTCCAGCACCATAATCGCGTTAGACTCCCGCACCGTGGAGAGCCGGTGGGCGATCACAAAGGTGGTCTTGCCGGCCATCAGCCGATCCATACCGTGCTCAATGTGCTTCTCTGTGCGCGTATCAATGGAGGAGGTGGCCTCGTCCAGTACCATCACCGGCGGGTCTGCCACTGCCGCCCGGGCAATGGCCAGCAGCTGGCGCTGACCCTGGCTCAGGTTGCCGCCGTCGCCGGTGAGCATGGTCTGGTAGCCCTCCGGCAACCGCCGGATAAAGGAATGGGCAGAGGCCAGCTTGGCTGCGGCAATGCATTCCTCGTCGGTGGCATCCAGCCGACCGTAACGGATATTCTCCATCACCGTACCGGTAAACAGGTGGGTATCTTGCAGCACCATCGCCAGGCTACGGCGCAAATCGTCCTTTTTGATCCGGCAAATGTCAATACCATCATAGGTGATGGTGCCCTCCTGAATATCGTAAAACCGATTGATCAGATTGGTAATGGTGGTCTTGCCTGCGCCGGTGGAGCCTACAAATGCGATCTTTTGCCCCTCTTTGGCGTACAGGCTAATATCATGGAGCACCACCTTCTCCGGCACATAGGCAAAGGTCACATGGTGGAACTCCACAGCCCCATGCACCGGCACCCGGCGGTCGCCGTCCTGCCAGTACCACCGTTTCTCCTCCCCGGCACCGGTTACCGTCAAAGTCACGGTGCCCTGGTCCTCTTCGGAGGCAGTGTCCATCATCTCAAACACCCGCTCCGCACCGGCCAGAGCGGAAAAGATCGTGTTCATCTGATTGGCGATCTGGTTAATGGGCTGCGTAAATTGCTTGGCATAGCTAAGGAATGTAAAGAATGTGCCGATGTCCAGCCGCCCGGTCAGGGCCAGCAGCCCGCCGAACAAAGCGATCAGGGCATAACCGGCGTTGTTGATTCCGTTGGACACCGGGCCCATCAGCCCCGCATAAAAGTTGGCGTTGGTGGCCGCAGAGCGAAACGCCTCGTTGTACTGCTCAAAGCCCGCAATGGCCTGGTCCTCATGGTTAAATACCTTGATGACCCGCATGCCCTCAACGGACTCCTCAATATTGCCGTTCATTTGGCCCAAATTGGCCTGCTGCGCCTGAAAGTAATGCTTGCTCTTTTTGCCGATCTTAGATACCGTCACCAGCATAATAATCATAAACACCAGCGAAATACAAAACAGCGGCGGACTCAGGGCAATCATCATCACCACAATGCCCACAAAGGTAAAGGCGGAGGACACCAGCTGCACCATAGACTGCTCCAGCATCATCTGAATATTATCCACATCATTGGTGTAGCGGCTCATGATCTCGCCGTGGGTCTGGGTGTCAAAGAACCGCAGGGGCAGGGTCTGCATGTGGTCAAACAGCTCCTTGCGGATCAGGTTGGTGGTCTTGTAGGCGATCTTGACCATCACCTTGCTTTGAATGTACGTACAAAGGGACGCGCCAATGTACAGCGCCGACACAATGGCCAGGTTACGCATTAGGCTTTGCACACCCACGGTGGCAAAATTGCCTGCCCGGATGGAGGCATCAATGTCGTTCAAAATAGGCTTCAGCCAGTAGGAGGCGCCTACGGAGCATACCGTGCTGGCAATGAGCATCACGAATACCGCCAGCAACATAAATTTGCTCTTGCCCGCATACTGCAAAATGCGGCCAAAGGTCTTTTTGGCATTCTTGGGTTTCTTAAAATCCGTTCTTCTGGGACCCGGCATTATTCGCTCACTCCTTTCGCCTGTGTGGTCACGATCTCCTTATAGATCTCGTTGTCGGCCAGCAGCTGCTCATGGGTACCGATCCCCTTGATTTGGCCGTCGTCCAGTACCAGGATCTGGTCCGCAGCCTGCACGGAGCTGACCCGCTGGGCAATAATGAACACGGTGGTGTCCTTAAAATCTTTATAGAAGCTCTCCCGAATTTTGGCCTCCGTTGCCGTATCTACGGCGGAGGTGGAGTCATCCAGGATCAAAATTTTCGGGTGCTTGATCATGGCGCGGGCAATGCAAAGCCGCTGCTTTTGACCGCCGCTCAGATTCAGCCCACCCTGGCTCAAATCCGTATCGTACCCCTTGGGCTGGGCCAGCACAAAGTCATGGGCCTGCGCCGCCTGACAAGCCGCCACAATCTCCTCGTCCGTGGCGTCTTTCTTACCCCAGCGGATATTCTCCTTAATGGTGCCACTAAAAAGTACATTCTTTTGCAGCACCACGCCAATCATCTCCCGCAAAGCGGTCAGGTCGTACTTACGCACATCCACCCCGTCAATGAGCACCTGCCCTTGGGTGGCGTCATACAGCCGGGGGATCAGGTTCACCAAACTGCTCTTGCCGCAGCCGGTGCCGCCTACAATACCGATGATCTGGCCGGGCTTGGCGGTAAAACTGATATGCTCCAAAATATCGTCCCCGTGGCCCTCCGTATTATACTTAAAGCTCACATCCCGGAACTCTACGCCCCCCTTGGGGTTCTCCGGCAAATAGGGGTTCTGCGGATTGGTAATGTCAATTTCTGTATCCAGCACCTCCACCACACGGTCGCCGCAGGCTTTACCACGAGCCAGCTGCAACAGCATCATGGAGATCATCATCAAATTCATCAGAATTTGAATCACATAAGAGGCAAAGACGGAGATTTGGCCCACTTCCATCACGCCGGCGTTGGCCTCTAAAGCACCTTTATAATACACAAAGACCACTACGGCGTTGAGCATCAGCATCATCACCGGCATCACCGTCACAATCAGGCCCGCTGCCTTGGCGCCCTGGGCGGCCAAATCATCGGAGGCGTCATGGAATTTCTCTTTCTCCCGGTCCTCCCGCACATAGGCCTTGACCACACGCATACCGATTAAGTTTTCCTGCACCACCCGATTTACGTTGTCGATCTTCTTCTGCATTTTTTGGAACATAGGGAAGCCGAACTTCAAAATGCAGGCCACCACCACTATCAAAATCGGCAGCAAGATCAACAGCATAGCGCTCATTCTGGGATTGATGGACGCCGCAAAGCAGGCGGCCACCACCGCCAACGCCGGCACACGCACTAAAATCCGCAGGCACATCATCACCACATTCTGCAAGGTGGTCACATCGTTGGTCATACGGGTAGTCAGCGACGCAGTAGAGAACTGGTCAATGTTCTTAAAGGAAAAATGGCTGATCTTGCGGTACATATCCCCCCGCAGCCGGTAGGCAAACCGCTGGCTCACATTGGCGGAGGTTTTCATGGTCACCACGCCGCCAAAAAGGCCTAACAGTGCCAGCGCCAGCATGCCCAAGCCGCTGAGGATCACCGCAGTACGCACGCTCTCCGGCGAGGCGGCGGTGTCCACCTTTTGATAAATGCTGTTGGCAAGGGACGGCAGTGCCAGCTCACAGATAGCCTCTACAATCATACCGGCGGCGCTGATGGCTGCCAGTCCCCACAGCCCTTTCATATATTTGGATAACTTCTTTAACATTCGGTTCTCCTTTCCGTTTTCTTCTCTATCTTTCACACTTACGGGTTTTCTTTGCCCACATTTTGCAGCGCACGCTCCAACAGGCCGGCCAGAGTCAGTACCTGCTCCTGGCTCATACCGGCGGTGAGCACCTGCTCCATGGCGTTCATTTTTTGGTGAATCTTTTTCGGCGCGTCCTCCGCCACCGAAGTGGGATACAGCCGCACAATCCGGGCGTCCTTTTCGTCCACCCGCTTTTCAATAAACCCGGCCTTTTCCATGCGCTTGACAGACACGGAGGCGGTAGCGCTGGCCACCCCCAGGGCACGGCTCAGCTGGCCCAGGGTCATGCCCGGCTGGCGAATCAGCAGCAGCAATATATCCTGCTGGCCGGAAAACAGGCCCTGCTCCGCTACGGCGGCATTAAAATTCTTGCGCAAATATTTAGAGAGTTCCATCACCCGAGGACCGATCTCATCCGGTCGCAGCGGACGGCGATGACAGGGTTTCAGCTCCATGCAGGCACTTCCTTTTTATTCATTTAGCCGCCTATCGTTAGGCGGCTTATGATGTATTTTAGCACACTTGCACAAAAAGTCAAGCATATTATTGTAAATTCTGCCGAAGTGTGGTAGAATAGGCAACCGTTAGAGGAGCGGTTGTATGGATTTATATGATTATAATACAATAAAGAGAATATTAACCCGTCACGGCTTCACTTTTTCCAAAGCGCTGGGGCAGAACTTTTTGATTGACCCCTCCGTGTGTCCCCGTATGGCAGCAGCACTGGAAGCGGACGACCGTACCGGCGTGCTGGAGATCGGGCCGGGCATCGGCGTGCTCACCAAAGAGCTGTCTGCCGTGTGCGGTCGAGTAGCCGCCGTGGAGCTGGACCGCCGCCTGCCGGATGTGCTGGCCGAGACCCTGGCAGACTGCCCCAATGTGCAGGTGGTGCCCGGCGATGTGCTGCAAATGGACTTGCAGGCGCTGTTTGCCGACCAGTTCGCCGGCTGTGACCGCATGCAGGTGTGCGCCAACCTGCCCTACTACATTACCACCCCGGTGCTGATGCGCCTGCTGGAAAGCGAACTGCCTATTGAACGGCTGGTGGTGATGGTGCAACTGGAGGCGGCCAAGCGCCTGTGCGCTCCCCTGGGCACCCGGGACTGCGGTGCCGTGTCCGCAGCGGTGGAATACTATACGCAGGCGGAGATCTTGTTTGAAGTGGGGCGAGAGAGCTTTTACCCCAGCCCCAATGTAGACTCTGCGGTGATCGCCTTAACCCGGCGGCAGCAGCCCCCGGTGCAGGTGACGGACGAGGGCTACTTTTTCCGTGTGGTCAAGGGCGCCTTTTTGCAGCGGCGCAAGACCCTGGCCAACAGTTTGAACGCCGCCCTGGGCGTGCCCAAGGCAGAACTGACGGCGCTGTTCCAATCTTTAGGACTGAGCGCCACCGCGCGGGCCGAACAGCTGACCATGTCTCAAATGGCAGCCCTGGCTAACGCGCTCTATGAGAAGAAGGCATAAAAGATCAATGAAAGACAATACCCAAGTTTTTGAAAGTTACAGCGTACCCCGGGCCGTGCGCACTTTGGCGCTGCCCAGCATGATGGGCATGCTGGTGAATATCGTTTATAACCTGGCTGACACATTCTTTGTGGGCCAGACCGGCAACGCCAATATGGTGGCCGCCGTATCGGTGACCATGCCGCTGTTTTTGCTGTTTATCGCCTGCGGCAACCTGTTTGGTGTAGGCGGCTGCGCCTTTGTCAGCCGCTCTCTGGGCGAGGGCAAGACAGAGAGGGTCAAGACCATCAGCAGCTTTTGCGTTTACAGTGCCATTGGCGTTGGGCTGGTGATGACCGTGCTGTTTTTGGTGTTCCGCAAGCCGGTACTGTACGCAGTGGGCGCGTCGGACGCCACCTTTGCCTACGCCGCCGATTATCTGAAGTATGTGGCCATCGGCTCTCCCTTTATTGTGTCCTCCGTGATGCTGGGCAACCTGGTGCGGGGCGAGGGCGCCGCGAGGGTATCTATGATCGGCAGCATTATCGGTCAGGTGTTCAATATTGTGCTGGACCCGATCTTTATTTTGAACAAGGGCGACAAGCTCTTTGGTCTGGCCATGCCCTTTGGCACCGGTCAGGGCGTAGCCGGCGCTGCCATTGCCACCGTCATCGGCAATGTGGTCAGCGTGATATTCTTCTTGATTTACTTTTTGCGGGACAAGTCCATTTTATCCATCAGCCCCGGCCGCTATCGGGTGCGGGGCGGCATTGCCCGCGGGGTCATTACCGTTGGACTGCCTGCCGCCATTAACAGTTTGCTGATGAGCATTTCCAACATGCTGATCAATGTCTTCTTGCAGGCGTACGGCGACAACGCGGTAGCAGCCATGGGCATTACCATGAAGGCCAATATGCTGGTGGTAATGCTGCAGCTGGGACTGGCGCAAGGCGTGCAGCCGCTGGTGGGCTACTGCTACGGGGCAAACAAACTGGACCGTATGCGCCACAGCATTCGCTTTTCCTGCGTTTGCAACATTGTGCTGGGCACAGTAATCACCGTGATATACTTTATCTTTACCCGCCAGGTGGTCAGCGTGTTTATCGACGACCCGGCTGTAATCGACTATGGGGTCAAAATGCTGCGTGCCTTAATGATCTCCGGTCCGGTGATCGGCTGTATGTTCGTACTGAACTTCTCATTCCAGGGCATGGGCAAGGGCACCCAAAGTATGATCTTGTCCCTCAGCCGACAGGGATTGATTTATTTCCCGCTGTTGATTATAATGAATAAGACGGTTGGTCTGGATGGCATTATCTGGTCCCAGGCCGTGGCCGACCTGGTGTGCACCGCCATGAGCGTGGTGATGTTCCTGCTGGTGGTGCGCAAACTGCGCCGGCAGCATAGCCAAAAGACGGAAGCATAAGAAAGGGCGAGGAAAAATGGAGCTGTCCCATTGGAATAAAAAAGAACAAGCACCGCTGGTGGAGTTCTTAGGGGCGTCGCTGCTGTCGCATCCGCTGATGATGTATTATTGTCCGGATCGGGACAAGCGGGAAAAATTCATCACCCGCTATATGGAGCACAACCTGCCCCGCTGGATCCAAACCGGCACCGTGCTGGTCAGCGATCCGGCGCACGCGGTAGGCGTGCTGCTGCCCAAGAACGCTCCGGAGTACCGCTCTCCGTCCATGGGCACCCTGTCCATGCTCTCCGGCGACCGTTTCCGGCGGATCCAATCGCACCGGAATGTAACCCGCAATATCGTGGGCGTGATGATCCCCAGGGAAAAACCGGTGCAGGTGCTCACGCTCTTTGGCAACGCCGCCGCCCAAAAGCAGGAGCTTTTGCAACTGGTGTCCGAGGCCCAGGACCTGGCGGACGAAAAGCAGTTTGTCCTGGTGTACGACACCTTCTCCCGCCGCTTGGTAGACGCACTGGAGAACCAGGGCTTCTCCACCGGCTACCAGCGTAATTTCCTGGATACCCACTTCATCCAAACCCTAATGACCTATAATATATAATGCATGGCAAAAAGCAGTCCACCGGGCTGCTTTTTATTTTACCGTCGGTGGGGCGCAAACAGCAGTATTTCTAATAAACACGGCGGTTTTTCTGAAGTCCGGCCGGTATGCGCGTGGTATAGTAAGGCTGTGTGCCGGGCAACGAGAACCGGATATAGACAATCGCCGCCGGGTGTCACCCTGTAAAAAGCGCAAAAAAGACGGAACCACTCTACATGGTTCCGTCTTTTGTTTTGCTTGATGGGCTTACTCCCCCGCCTCGGTAGAGAGCAGCACCCGGTCGTTGTCAAACTCCTCACCGGAGGTAACCTTAAACTTATCCAGCAGATCCTTGGTGGTCAGTTTCTTCTTCTCCTCACCGCTTACATCATAGATGATCTTGCCCTCGTTCATCATAATCAGCCGGTTGCCGATGGCAATGGCGTCCTTCATATTGTGGGTAATCATAATGGTAGTCAGGTGATCTCGGGCCACGATCTTCTCCGTCAGATCCAGCACCTTCTTGGCGGTCTTAGGGTCCAGCGCTGCCGTGTGCTCATCCAGCAGCAGCACCTTGGGCTTCTTCAAAGTAGCCATCAACAGGGTCACCGCCTGGCGCTGACCACCGCTGAGCAGACCCACCTTGGAGGTCAGGCGGGTATCCAGCCCCAGATCCAGCTCCTTGAGCATCTCTGCATACTGAACCTTTTCTTTTTTACTGACGCCGGAACGCAGGGTTCGCCCCTTGCCACGGCGAGCGGCGATGGCCAAATTCTCGGCGATCTGCATATCCGCAGCAGTGCCGGTCATGGGGTCCTGGAACACACGGCCAATGAACTTGGCGCGCTTGTATTCCGGCAGCTTGGTCACATCCTTGCCGTCGATCACAATGGAACCGCAGTCCACCGGGTACACACCGGCGATCATATTCAGCATCGTGGATTTGCCGGCGCCGTTGCCGCCGATCACCGTTACAAAATCGCCCTCGTTCAAGGTCAGATCAATGCCGCAAAGGGCCTTTTTCTCATTGATGGTGCCGGGGTTAAATGTCTTTTGTACACCTGTGATTTTAAGCATTGTCCTTGCCCCCCTTATTCGTCTTTACATGCTTGGCGCTCAGCTGCCCTTTCCAGTACGGCACGCCCAGGAACAGCGCCACCACCAAAGCGGAGAACAGCTTCAGGTCATTGGCGTTCAGGCCCATTTGCAGCACCAACTGAATGACAATATAGTAGATCACGCCGCCCAGCACCGCTGCCAGCAGGCGCAGAGCGAAGTTTTTGAACAGCTTGCCAAAGATCACATCGCCGATGATCACGGCCGCCAGGCCGATAACGATAGCGCCGCGGCCCATGTTAATGTCCGCAAAGCCCTGATACTGGGCCAGCAGACCGCCGGACAATGCCACAATGCCGTTGGAGAGCACCAGTCCCAGCACCTTGTTGAACCCGGTGTTGATGCCGTTGGCGCGAGCCATGGCCTCATTGCACCCGGTGGCGCGCACGCCGGCGCCCAACTCCGTGCCGAAGAACCAGTACAGCAGCCCAATGATCACCAGCGCAAAAGCACCGCCGACGAGAATGGATTTGGGAATATACCGCAGGGATACCAAAATCCCGTATTCATCAATATTCAGCGCCACATTGGCACGACCGCTCATAATCCGCAGGTTTACGGAATACAGCGCCAGCTGGGTCAAAATACCTGCCAAGATCGCCGGTATGCCAAACTTGGTATGCAAAATACCGGTAACCAGTCCGGCAATACACCCGGCCAAGAACGCCAGCAGCATAGCCAGCCAAATGTTCATCCCTGCAATGGTACACACCACCAGCACGGCGCCGCCGGTGCCAAAGCTGCCGTCCACCGTCAAGTCGGCCAAATCAAGAACCTTAAAGGTCAAATACACGCCCACTGCCATGATACCCCAGATGATACCTTGGGCACAAGCACCGGGCAAAGAAGCTAAAAATCCGCTCATTGCACAATCTCCTTCAATTTAAAGTGCTAAATTCGCAAAGCGTAGTCCTATCTTACCAAATCCGCCGTAAAAAATCAAGTAGAGGACGCCAATCTCTCCACCACCGAACCACACGCCGAATCAACCACACAAAAAACCGGGCAGCATTTCTGCTGCCCGGCATCGTGGCAATGTTTAACTTTCGATTGCCTTGTAGCCGTCTACCACCTTCACGCCCAGTGCCTTGCAGCGGGCGGCGTCATATTCCTTGGTCAACTTGTCTTCCGGCACAAACTCAATGTCCATGGTTGCCGGGTCTTTGCCGTTAACCAGAATGTCATAAGCCATTTCGCCGGCCTTGTAGCCGATGTCGTAATAGCTGATGGACAGAGTGGCTATACCGCAGCCGGAGCAAATGCCCTCCTCACCGGCAATAATGGGTACGCCGGCAGGCTGTGCAATGTTGTCAATGGTCTTGGCGCTGGAGGCCATGGTGTTGTCTGTGGGAACATACAGCACATCGCTGTTCTGGCAAGCCAGCTTGGTCACAGAAGCGATCTCGTTAGAGTCCGCAGCGGTGTATTCCTTCACCTCCAGGCCCATTTCCTTCAGCTTTGCGCCCACAACGGTAGCCTGGTACTTGGAGTTCTTCTCCGCAGAGCAGTACAGAATACCCACTTTCTTGGCATTCGGCACCCACTCATTAACCATGGCGGCCTGCTTATCCAGCGGCGCCAGGTCGGCGGTACCGGTCACATTGATCCCGGTCTTGGTGGCAGTCTCATCCTTCAGACCCAGAGCCACGCCGTAGCTGGTAACGGAGGTACCCACAATCGGAATGGTGTTGGTTGCCGTGCGGGCAGCCACCAGTGCGTCCGTAGCGTTGGCCATGATCAGGTCCACATTCTGAGACACATACTGGTTAACAATGGTGGAGCACAGGGTGGAATCGCCGGAGGCGTTCTGCTCTTTGAAAGTCACCTTGTCGCCCAGCTTGTCCGTCAGCGCCTTCTTAAAGCCCTCGGTAGCCTTGTCCAGTGCCGGATGCTGCATGGACTGGCAGATACCTACGGTATAAGTGTCCTTGGCACTGCCGCCGGAACAACCGGCAAATACAGAAGCCACCAGCAGCCCGGACAGCGCCACGGCAGCGATCTTCTTCACAACCTTATTCATTGTAATAACCCCTTTTCTCGGTAAATTTATGATGATTTTAGTTTAGCACATAAAAGCGTTAAAGTCAACACTTTTTTTCTTGCATAAATGCCTGCCCGGGTGTATAGTGAAGTTATCCTAACGAAAAGGGGATGTTCCTATGCAACTGAACCCGTACCAGGATCTGCCCTGGGAACAGCTGATGCCCACCGCCCGGCGGAAGCTGCTGTGCAGCGATAAAGACTATATGTTCGTCTTAATGGAGTGCAAGGCCGGCACAGCCCAGCCGCCCCACAGCCATCCCCACACCCAGGTGGATTACCTACTGGAGGGCGAGATTGATATGCAGGTGGGTGACGAAGTGCGCCGTATGCACGCCGGCGACATTGTGCAGGTACCCGGCAATGTGCCCCACGCCTTTTGCCGGGTCTACCGGGATACCCGCTGGCTGGAATTCTTCACCCCTGCCCGAGAGGACATTTTGCCCCGGGAAGAACAGAAAGAAAAAGAATAATTCAAACCCTTTGGCGCCCCTTGTTGCAAGGGGCGCGTTTTTTGTTTTGCTTGTTCCAATAAATAGGTAAGGGCGGCAATCTGCCACCCTTACCGAAAATTACAAACAACATCACACCACCTACAAAGCCCAACGCTTCCTTTTCCCTGCCTGCCGAATATAAAGCGCCCCGCAAAATACGGCACAAACGGCGGCAGCAATGGGCACGGCCCACCAAACAGCCCCGGTGCCCAGAGGTGCCGCCAGGCACGCACCCACGCACAGGCACAACGGCAGCGCACCGGCGGTAACCAGCGCCGATTTGGCTCGGTTTACCGACTGGAAATAGGCACTCACCGTCAGTACCGGCGGCAAGAACAAAAGAGCCGGTGCCAATCGCCGCAAGCATTGGGTACCAAATTGCACGATCGCCGGATCGCGGGTAAAAATACCCAGCAGCGCTCCGCTCAAAGCATAACACACTGCCACAGCAGCCACCGCATACACCAACCCCAGCTGCACCGTGCGCACCACCGTTTGGCGCACCCGGCTATGCAGTCCGGCGCCGTAGCTGCTACCGATGATAGGCGCTGCTGCCAAGCAAAGAGCGGAGAACGGCGCCAAGGCAAATTCCGCCAACCGGCTCACATAACCAAAGGCCGCCACACCTACTGTGCCTGCCCGAGGCGCCAACAAACCGTTCATCACCACCAGCACAACAGACAGACTGCCCATTTGCACCAAGGTGGGCAGCCCCAGAGTCAAGATCCGCCCCACGGTGGCGCGATCCGCCCGCACGCCACGGAATTGCTGACAAGAAAACCGGGTGAAAAACAATACGCTCATACAAAAGCTCGCCGCCTGGGCGATCACTGTGGCCCAAGCCGCACCGGCAATGCCCAGGTGCAGCCGATAGATCAGCAACCAATCCAGCAGCAAGTTCACCCCGGTAGGCAACAGCCAGATCCAAAGGCTGTAATCCATGCGCCCCTCCGCCCGTATAATAGACGAAAACCCGGTGGAGAACACATTGCCCGCTGCCAAAATGGTAAAATAGGTGCGGGCATAAGGCAAGATCTCTGCCGTGGCACCGAACAGCCGCAGCAGCGGCGTGCGAAACAACAAGCAAATGCAGGTAATCCCCAGCGCTGTGGTGTAAAAGAACGCCATGGCGCTTTTTGTAACCCGGCCTGCCGCCCGGTAGTCCTTTTGCCCCAAACAGGGCGACACCAGTGCCCCGGCACCGGCGCCAACCATTTGGGCAATGGCACCCTGCAAAACCGTCAGAGGAAAGACCACGCTGATTCCCGCAGCCGCCAGGTCGCCTACCCCGTGGCTGACAAACAACGTGTCTGCCACATTATAAAAGGCACTAAAGAGCAGCGAAGCCAGAGTGTACGGCAGGTGCCGCAGCAGACGGCCGGTCACCGGCGCAGTGGTCAGCGCCTGCGCCTTGTCCTGCGCCTTTTGGCGCCCGCCCTTACCCACGGCGCAAAGCGGCAAAGGCCGCCTTGTAAGCCACAGAAGCACCACCTATATCCACCATCCAGCCCTGGCTCAAGGGCGTAAAGCGATAGTATTTTTCCACTTCCTGGATCAACGCCAGCAGCCCCTGGGCAAAGGCGTAGCGCAGCCGGGTCTCTCGGTTGACTTGCACCGGTACCCGGCAAAGGGCGTTGTGGGCTGCCAAGGACAAAGTCTTTTTGTCCAGCGGCGCAGTAAAGGACTCCAGCGACAAAAAGTCCAACACCGGGTCGCCCCACAGGCTGCGCTCCGGGTCGATCCAGGCAAACCGGGTTTGTCCGTCCACCGTATGGCACAGGATATTGCTGCTCCACAGATCAAAATTCACCATCACGCAAGGTGCCGTCGCCAGCACTGCCCGATACTGCCGGGCATACGCCAGCAGACGCTGCCCGCGGCGGCTGGTCTTGCCCATACGCCGGGCATCTGCCAACAGGTTCTCGATCATGGAAATGTAAGCGTCCGCCCAGTTCTCATACAGTCCATTTTGCACATAACCGTAGCCGGTACCGGACACATTATGGATCTGCGCCACCATCTCCGCTGTGCGCCGGTGTTTCTCCGCACTGGGCAGCGGGCACTTGTCTCGGTGCACCCCGGGCAGTCGCTCCATCACCACCCAGGGCGCGCCGCACAGGTTGCCCGCCGGGTCACTATACAGAATATCCGGCACAGTAATCTCCGTGTGCTGCCGGATCTGATCGTACCAGTACAGCTCGGTGGCCAGCATATCCCGCTCATAGGTCATCACCGGCACCTGGGGTCGGGGCGCAATCTTCATCACCACCGGCGGGTTTGTCTCCGCTGCAAAAACGGCGTTGAACATACCGTCCCCCAGCAGCCGAAATTGCACCCCAGCGCTGTCCAGTCCGGCTTGTTTCAGCATATCCCGCAGCACCGCGTCGGTAGGCAGGGTCTTGGTCTTACTTTTCATATTTTGGTCACTCCTTTCCAACGCTATCATAGCACAACCCCCCATTTTGTCTACCAAAAAGCCGCGAAAATACAACAAATCCCCATCGACTTGCGCCGCCCCGGTTGACGGACAGCCTCCGGGCAGCTATACTGCACTTAGGGGGAATTCAAATGGATAGTGCATCTTTAATGAGTATTCGGGTGATCCCGAAAAGCGTCAAGGAAGAAACCGGACACCACGCGCTGGAGCGACTGCACCATACCCCATACCGGGACGAGGTGCGCCTGTTCTCCTGCCTGCAACGGGGTGATCTGAAAAAGCTGATCTACGAACTGGGGCAGATCGGCATACAAAATATTACCGTAGGCCAAATGTCGGAGAACGACTTGCAGCAGCAAAAATATATGGCTGTCAGCTTTATCACCCTGGCCACCCGCTACGCCATTCAAGGGGGTCTGGGCGAAAGCAACGCCTATGCGTATTCGGACGATTTTATTCGCCGCATTGACGCGGCCAGCGCCAAGCGCGCCGTGCACGCCGCCATTGTGGACGGCGCCATTGAACTGACCAATATGGTCAGCCGGGCGCAAAAGGACCTGACCTACTCACCCCATGTGCGCCGCTGCATTGCCTATATCAACAAAAACCCGGACCGCAAGCTGACGGTGGCTGCCGTGGCCGCCCACTGCGGCCTGTCGCCGGACTATCTCTCCCATCTGTTCAAATGCGAATTGGGCGTAAACCTGAGCACCTATATGACCGCCCAAAAACTGGAGTTAGCCAAAACCCTGCTGTGGGAGGGCTGCACCGCCGAGCAGGTGTGTTACAGCCTGGGCTTCTCCTCCCAATCCCATTTTATCGCCCTGTTTAAGCGCCGATTCGGTATGACCCCACGGGAATACACCGCCCTGCTGGGCACAGAAAAGTGAATGCATAATAACAGCGCCCCTTGATTTGCAAGGGGCGTTTTTTGTTTTACTTGCCGTAGGGCGGGGGCTTGCTCCCGCCGTCCAATCCCTCCGTCTGCTCGCAAGCTCGCAGCCACCTCCCTTTGCAAGGGAGGCAAATCGGTTACAACACCTTAGGCTCCCTTGTAAAGGGTGACTCCCCGCAGTGCGGGGAGATGTCGCGCAGCGACAAAGGGGACGGGCGCCAGTTAGGCGCTGTCAGCGCAGCCGACTGAGGGATTTGCGGGCGGCAGATTGCCGCCCCTACCAAGCATCAAATCAAATACGGTACGATAGACAAAAGACGCAAGCACGCGCTGCAAATCTCCACGCCACCTCACTTCACCCTTGATTCTTCCGCAAAAGGTGGTATAATCGTTGTGCACATTTTATGTATGCGGAGAGGAAATTATGAAATATAACAGACGCGCGACTTTGCGCTTTGCGTTCAAGCAATCACTGCCGGTGCTGTTCGGCTACTTGTTTTTAGGCGCAGCGTTCGGTATTATGCTGTTTAAGGCCGGCTACAATTGGGTATGGGCAGCGCTGATCTCACTGCTGGTGTATGCCGGGTCCGGCCAGTTTCTGCTGGTGTCGCTGATCTCCTCCGGCGCCGGGCTGGCCACCACCGCACTGATGACGCTGTTTATCAACACCCGCCACATGTTCTATGGCCTGTCTTATATTGAAAAGTTCAAGGCCGGCGGCTGGCGCTATCCTTTTATGATCTTTACTTTAACGGACGAAACATACTCGGTAAACGCCTCCATCCTGTCTGTGCCGGATGGGGTAGACGAGCCACGGGCGCGCTTTCTCATCGGCGAGCTTGACCATGTGTACTGGATCATCGGCTCCGTGCTGGGCTCTCTGCTCAGTGCCGCCCTGCCCATGGACTTTACCGGCATTGATTTCTCTATGACCGCCCTGTTTGTGGTGATTTTTATTGACCTGATCCGCAACCAAAAAGGTCGCGCCGGGCTGATCGGCGCGCTGGGGCTGTGCGCCGGCATTCTGTGCCTGCTGATCTTCGGGGCAGACAAATTCCTGCTTCCCTCCCTGGTGCTGACCGTGGCGGTGCTGTCCGCCGGGCGCCCCTTCTTTGATCCGGAACGGAGGGCTGCCAAATGACCAACACCCATTTGCTGATCATGGTGCTGGTGGCCGCCGTCTGTACCTTTGCCACCCGCCTGTTTCCCTTTGCCCTGTTTGGGGGCAAAAAGCAGGTGCCCAAGTTCGTTCAGTACCTGGGCAATGTGCTGCCGGTAGCGATCCTGGGCATTCTCATCGTCTATTGTCTTAAGGATTTTGAGCAGGGCAATGTGAACTACATTGTGCCCCAGCTGATCGCCGTGGCGCTCACCGCCGGGGTGCATCTATGGCGCAAAAACACCCTCCTGAGCATCGCCGTGGGCACCATCGGCTATATGCTCCTGATCCACTTTGTGTTTGTGTGACAAAAACAAAAAATACAAAAATGACCGCACCGGGAATGGTGCGGTCATTCTTTTTTCGCTCTCAGTGGTCTTCACACCGTGGCGGGGACAAAGCGATAGCCACGGCCCCACACTGTATGGATCAGATCTAAATTAGAATCCAGCTCCTTGAATTTGTCTCGAATCCGGTTCACATGAACGGTGACGGTAGAGGTCTCGCCCAAGCTGTTGTACTGCCAAATCCGATCAAACAGCTGTTCCTTGCTAAAGACTTCGTCCGGGTGGCCGGCTAAAAAATACAGCAGCTCAAACTCCTTATTGGTCAACGCCACCTCCTGCTCCCGAAACCAAGCACGGCGGGTGGCAGGATCCAACCGCAGGGCACCGCTCTCCAGCACTGCGTCCTTGGTCGGCGGGTGCGCAGCGCCGTCGCCGGTGAGCCGCTCATACCGGCTGATATGCGCCAGCACCCGGGCCACCAACTCGCCGGGGGAAAAGGGCTTAACCACATAGTCATCCGCACCAACGCCCAGGCCCTTGATCTTGTCCAAATCCTCTTTCTTGGCACTGACTAAGATAATCGGTACATTCTGCTCCCGGCGAATAGAGCGGCAAACCTCCAGTCCATCCATTCCCGGCAACATAATATCCAGCAAAATCAGGTCAAACCGACCATCCAACGCCGTGCGCAGTCCGGAGGGGCCGTCCGCTGCCACCGATGCCTGTAAGCCTGCCGCCTCCAGATAATCCCGCTCCAGCCCGGCAATGCGTGGGTCGTCCTCAATAATCAATATCTGCTTCATCTGCAACATGCTCCCTTTTGGGTAACGAAATAAAAATCGACAGCCCCGCGTCCGTATGACTGCGGGCCCAAATGGAGCCGCCGTTCTGCTCTACAATTTGCTTGCACACCGCCAGCCCCAGTCCGCTGCCCTGGCTCACCTGGCTGCGGGCCGGATCCGTGCGGTACATGGCGTCAAAAATCTTGCGCAGCTGATCCTTATCCACGCCGATGCCGTTGTCTGCAAATTCCAGAATCACTACCCGATCATAGGCGGTGGCCGTCAATGCCAACCGACCGGGCACACCCGGGCGAGCGTACTTGACCGCATTGCCCAGAATGTTCAAAAACACCCGGCGAAAAGCGTCCGTGTCGATCTCAATTTGCGTATCTGCCGGGCAGTGATTTTCCAGCGCAAAGGTACAGCCGCGGTCCTCCATAAAAGCCGTCAGCTCCGGCGCAGCATCATCCAGCACCGCTTGTAGCTGCACAATGGAGCGATCGTTGCCTGTGCTGCCCAGCTCCAGCTTGGACAGCGCCAGCAGATCATCGAGAATTTTCTCTGTCTGCACAGCGGAGTCGTAAATGGTCTGCAAATACCGCTGCTGCTTCTCCGGCGTGTTGGCAATGCCGTCCCGCAGCCCCTCGGCGTAGCCCTTAATGCTGGTGAGCGGGGTGCGCAGATCATGGGCAAAGCCGGCGGTCATCTCCCGCCGCAGTTGCTCGCTTTTTTCGCGGCTCTCAATGGTCTCTTTCAGCCGCAGGCGCATGGCGTTAAAGCTCTCCACCGTTTGGCCCAACTCATTGGTAGAGTCATAGTCGATCTGATAATCCAGATTGCCGCCGGCAATGGCGTCCGCTCCCCGGGCAATCTTCTGAATGGGGCGCACAATGGTGCGGCTGGTAAAGAAAGAGAACGCCGCCACCGCAGCGGCAAAAATCAGCACAATGGCCAGCACCACCCATCCGGTACGCCCCATCAACAGACGCGACAGCGTGCCCCGCGCCGCCGGCTCCGTTTGATCCGCCACCGTATAGCCGGTGCCGGTGAGCACCAGGCGGCAGCGCTGATCCCCGGCCTGCACATGACTGACGATCACCAGCCCGTCCTGACCGAAGTGGTACACATTTTTTTCCGAATCAAAGGCCACGATCTGCCGGGCACGCCCCAGCACATCCTTGCACCCGGCGCTTCGGTAAAATACCTTGTCACCCCGTCGAATTTCCAGCGCCACGCCCCGCTTCTCCAGCGGTGCGGCATAGGCGGTAATATCCGCCAGCTTTTCTGCGTCCGTATCTTTGGTGCGCAGCAACACATCGGACAGGTTGCTCACCGTCTGATTCCAGCCGATCTGGTTGACCAGGCTGTACCTGTCCGCCGTCTCCGCCGCCAACTGAAAGGTGTGGGAGGTGCTGTGCAGCAGCCCCAGGCACACCAGCGCCACCAGCACCAGCGGTATGGCAATGGCCAGCACGGTGGTGAGCACAATGCGGGTGTTGATCTTTAAGTTCTTGGAAGAACGCTTAGGCTTTTTGCCGGACATATCAATAGCTCTCCCGGGGAACCCGTCCGTGCTTTACATCCTTGCTGTGACGAATAATCTCCAAAATGGAGCCCAGATGAATCCGGGCAAAATTGTACGCCTCGGTTTGTATATCCATATCATCATGGGTCACCCAGTAACGAATAACCCCTTTCATACCGGTAATAATATATTCAATACTCAGGTCACTGATCCCCTCAATGTCCCCTTTGATCAGGTCCAACGCCGTGCGAATGGTTTTCTCGATCTTTTCGGAGAACACCACGGTGCCCGGATCCGTCAACAGCAACCGATACAAATCCCGATCCTCGTCGATCACCCGTTGAATACTGATCAGCAGCGCGGCGGTGCAATCAATGGTAAAGTCCAGATCCTTGATCTTTATCAGATCTTTGCTCACCCGCCAATACACTTTGCGCATCAGCTCATTGCTGATTTTGTTAAGCAGATCAAACTTGTCCTCATAATGCAAATAAAATGTATTCCGGCTGATCAGCGCCCGGTCGGTAATATCCTTGACCGTAACGGAATCAAATCCGTTTTCGTCAATCAATTCAAAAAAGGCATCCCGAATGGACTTTTTGGTGCGCCGAATGCGCAAATCTGTTTTTTCCTCCGGATTATTCCCGGAATTCCGCTTGGACATACGATACCCCTTTTCACGTGCCCGCAAAACGAGCGTGTTTGTTATGATACAGTGCTAAATAACTAACACCTGTACTTATAACAGTACACGAAAACGGAATCAATGTCAATAAATCGCCCCTTTTTTCCCGTTTTTGACATTTTTTTGCAGAAAAAAGCACCTGCCTTTGTTAACAGACAGGTGCGATATGACAACCTTTTTGCCTCCCTTGTAAAGGGAGGTGGATGCGAGCTTGCGAGCAGACGGAGGGATTTCCAATCGCCTCTGGCGCAATCCCCCCTGCGGCTATGCCGCTTCCGCCTAACGGGCGACCGTCCCCTCTGTCGCTACGCGACATCTCCCCGCACTGCGGGGAGTCACCCTTTGCAAGGGGGGCATAGAATTTGCAACCTTTCCTTTTGTACAAGGATGACTCCTCGTAGGCGTGGCAATCTGCTGCCCGCAATTTCTCATTCCGCCAGCAAATCGTTCTCCCGCAGCAGCGCGGCAAAATGCGCCACATCCGCGGCAGCACGCTGCCGTTCCACTTCATACTCATGCATCAGCGCCTCAACTACCTGCGCTTCGGTGGTGGGCTGCAAAAAGCAGTTCCAAAGAAAAGCCCCGGTATCGTTCAGGGTAATCATACCGTTAAAATCCGACGAGGCGGCACCCACAGGCACCACTATGTTGCTGCCGGCAATCTTGCGCATGGCAAAGCCCGGTTTGATCTGCATAAAAAGTCACCTCAAAGTCATTCTTTTACCTATACTATACTGTATTGGGGCAAAACTTTCAACAACTTGCTTAAAACATTCTTACAAATAGCGACATTTTTTTATAGTTTTAGTCTTGAAGCGCAGCAAAAAAATGGTTATAATAACCTTGGTAATTTTGATAAATTATTAAGTATTGTTGGAAGGAGTAAATCATCATGACTTATTCAAATGAAGTTGAGCAGATGTGTACCGTTAAAAAGGGTCCGCATCACGGTCCGGCTCCCATTCCTGAAGAAGGCAAGTGGGTCAAGAGCTACCAGATCAGCGACATCTCCGGTTTCTCTCACGGTATCGGCTGGTGCGCACCCCAGCAGGGCGCCTGCAAGCTGAGCCTGAATGTGAAGAACGGTATCGTAGAGGAGGCCCTGGTGGAGACTGTGGGCTGCTCCGGTATGACCCATTCCGCCGCTATGGCCGCAGAGATCCTGCCCGGCAAGACCTTGCTGGAGTGCCTGAACACCGACCTGGTGTGCGACGCCATCAATGTGGCTATGCGCGAGATCTTCAAGCAGCTGGCTTACGGTCGTTCTCAGTCCGCATTCTCTGAGGACGGTCTGGTTGTCGGCGCTGCTCTGGAGGACCTGGGCAAGGGCCTGCGCAGCCAGGTGGGCACCATGTTCTCCACCAAGCTGAAGGGCGTGCGCTACATGGAGATGGCTGAGGGTTATGTGACCCGCATGGCTCTGGACGAAGAGGGCGAGGTCATCGGCTATGAGTTCGTAAAGCTGGGCAAAATGCTGGAGGATATTCGTCACGGCAAGAGCCCCAACGAGGCTTACGAGGCAAACATTGGCAACTACGGTCGCTTTGCTAACGCTGCAAAGTACATTGACCCCAGAGAAGAATAAGAGAAGGAGGACAATACCATGGCAAATGATGTAAAGTTTGAAGGCAAGGAAAGAAGACTTGCCAAGATCGAAAAGTGCCTTGCCGAGTACGGTCTCTCCAGCCTGGAGGAGGCAAGAGATCTTTGCCTGTCCAAGGGCATTGATGTAGACGGTATCGTAAAGGGCGTGCAGCCCATCGCTTTTGATAACGCCAGCTGGGCATACACCCTGGGTGTGGCCGTTGCACTGAAAAAAGGTGTGGCCACCGCTTCCGAGGCTGCCGCAGCCATCGGTATCGGCCTGCAGGCATTCTGCATTCCCGGTTCCGTTGCCGAGCAGCGTAATGTAGGTCTGGGCCACGGTAACCTGGGCGCCCGCCTGCTGCACGAGGACACCAAGTGCTTCGCTTTCCTGGCCGGCCACGAGAGCTTTGCTGCCGCTGAGGGCGCAATCGGCATTGCCCGTACCGCCAACAAGGTTCGCAAAGAGCCCCTGAAGGTCATCCTGAACGGCCTGGGCAAGGACGCTGCTTATATCATCTCCCGTGTCAACGGCTTCACCTATGTAAAGACCGATTATGATTTTTACACCGGCGAGCTGAAGATTGAGGAAGAAAAGGCATTCTCCGACGGCGAGCGCGCTGCCGTAAAGTGCTACGGCGCCAACGATGTGCTTGAGGGCGTTGCCATTATGAAGCACGAGGGCGTAGATGTTTCCATCACCGGTAACTCTACCAACCCCACCCGCTTCCAGCACCTGGTTGCCGGCACTTACAAGAAGTGGTGCCTGGAGAACGGCAAAAAGTACTTCTCCGTGGCTTCCGGCGGCGGCACCGGCCGTACCCTGCACCCGGACAATATGGCTGCCGGTCCCGCTTCCTACGGTTTGACTGACTCTATGGGTCGTATGCACGGCGACGCACAGTTCGCCGGCTCCTCCTCCGTTCCCGCTCACGTTGAGATGATGGGCCTGATCGGTATGGGTAACAACCCCATGGTCGGCGCTACCGTGGCTTGCGCCGTGGCTGTGGAAGAAGCCACCAAATAAGCCAAAAACGGCATAAAATCACCCCCGCACGCCCGGCGTGTGGGGGTTTCTTTTTGCGTTATATTATGAGGGCGCTCCCTCAGTTGACCGTAGGGCGGGGGCTTGCTCCCGCCGCAAACTCGGTTAATCGTAGGGTGGAGAACCATTCCCTGCCGCAAACATCACGCCTCGGCAGCCACCTTGGCGGCGCGGGCAATGTGGGTGCGAATTACGGTGCAGGTCTCCTCAAACGCCTGCTGTTCCGCAGCGTTCAAGGGAAGCTCGATAATATCCTCAATGCCGTCCCTGCCGATGACACAGGGCACACCGGCGTGCAGATCTTGCTGACCGTACTCCCCTTGCAACAGCACGGAAGCGGGCAGCACCCGGTGCTCGTCCCGAAGAATGCACTTGACCATATCCGCCAGCGCTGCGCCGATGCCGAACTCCGTGGAGCCTTTGCCCTCAATGATCTCGTTGCCGATCTGGCGGGTGCGCTCCAAAATCAGATCCTCATCCAGCTTGCCGTAGCGCACCGGATCCTGCCGGCGCAGGGCGGTATAATCCCGACCGCCGATGGTGGTGGAGGAGAAGGGAATCAGCGAAGAATTGCCGTGCTCGCCCAAGGAACAGGTAGTCAGGCTGCGGCGATCCACACCGGAGAGCTCGCTGATGGTGCGCTTCAGCCGGGCGGTATCCAAAAGCGTGCCGGTAGAGAAGCACCGCTCCCGGGGCAGCCCCAGGGATTTGCGGGTAAAATCCGCAATGATATCCGCCGGGTTCGTAATGGTAATCACAATGCCCTGATAATCCAGCGGCTTTAAGTGGCTGCACACATCCCGAAGCATACGCACCGAGTCGTCCAGCATGTCCAGCCGCGTTTGCCCGGGCTTGCGGGGCTGACCCACGGAAATAACAATAATATCCGCCGTTTTGCAGTCATCATAATTTCCCACATGCACGGTGCAACTGCCGGGCGTGAACAGGCAGGCGTCTGCCACATCCATGGCGTTGGCGCGGGCTTTCTCCAAATCCGTATCCAGCAGCACGATCTCCTCGCACACGCCGCCAAAGGCCAAAGCCATGGCGCAGTGGGAGCCTACATGCCCGGCGCCGATGATCACAACTTTTCGCTTATCCATAACGCTCACCTCGAACAAATACTATATCTATTGTACTCCCCGCCCGGTCATTTGTAAAGCCCGCTTGTAACCGGGCGATATTTGTGCCATAATAAAAGCGGTGATCCTATGACGAAACAAAAAATCCTGGTGATCGGCACCGGCGGCACCATCGGAGCCAAGGCCGGTTCCACCATTACGGCGGACGCACCGCTGAAGATTCTAAACCTATATACGCCCCCGGCGGGGGTAGATCTGATCGGCCGAGCGGCCTTTGACCGCTTTTCCGAGCATGCCGACCTGGCGTACCTGGAGCAGCTTTGCACCTATATGCAGGGGATCGATTACAGCGCTTACCGGGGCGTGGTGCTGCTCCACGGCAGCGACACCCTCACCTACACAGCCGCGCTGCTGGCCCACCTGCTGCCGGACAAGCCGCTGGTGCTGGTGGCTGCGGGCACCCCGCCGGAGGCACCGGGCAGCAATGCCCTGCCCAACCTGGACCTGGCGGTGCAATATTTACTAAACGGCGCCAAAGACGGTGTGCAAATTGCCTACGACGGACTGCATCCGGCCTGGGCCACCACCGAGGCGGACTGCAACGATCGGTTCCACCACGCATCGGTGCCCTTTGTGCCGGTCCAGGCTCCGGCGTTCCACCGGCGCCGCATTTTGCAAATCACGCCCCACCCGGGCATAGACTACGGTGCCTTTGATCTGACCGGCGTGGATGCGGTGCTCCACCGCATGTACCACAGTGCCACCGTACCGGAGCCGGCGACCGCATTTGCCCATCGCTGCAAGGAAGCTGGCGTACCCTGTCTCTTTGTGACCCCAAAGCCCGCTGCCGCCTATGTAACCGCCGCTCACCTGCCGGGCGTATGGACAAGCACCACCCCGGAGAGCGCCTTTGCAAAATTGTTATTGACAAACGGGCAGGACTTTGATACAATGACTCTACAAGTGAATGAAAACCGATGAGGCGGAGATAAAAATGCACCGTGCGCCCACAGAGAGCCCCTGTTGCTGGGAATGGGGTGGAAATGCAGCGCATTAAATGGACCGCTGAGGGCACGGTGAACGGCAATTTGCCCAGTATTCCGTGACGAGATGGCCTGCGTCAGTGGCCGGAGATATGATGGTATCTCGCAGAGCGTATGCGTGCTTTTGCACCGTAAACCAAGGTGGCACCGCGAATCAAGTTATTCGTCCTTGGCAGTCTTTTTGACTGCCAAGGTTTTTTTATTTTCTGCCGGCTCTGTGAACACCGAAAGGAGCCGTAGAATGGAACTGAAACCCACGAAAGCGCAGATTTTGTGGTTGGCCGAGAAGTACAACACCGTGCCCTTGAGCACCACCCTGCCGGCCACGGTGACCCCCACGCAGGTGCTGCAAAAGCTAAAGACCGTCAGCCGCCACTGCTATATGCTGGAGTCCTGCGAAGACAAGGAAAGCTCCGGGCGGTACACCTTCCTGGGCTTTGATCCCCAGGCGGAGATCCACTGCAAGGACGGCAAAGGCACCGTAATGGACGAGAACGGTTCGCGCACCTTTACCGGCAGTCCAAAGCCCCATATTGCTGCCCTGCTGGAGCGGCACAAAAGCCCCCGACTGCGGGAGCTGCCCACCTTTACCGGCGGGCTGGTGGGCTACTTTGCCTACGACTACGCCAAATACAGCGAGCCGCGGCTGGAGCTGACCGCCGCAGAGGACGGCAACTTTAACGACGTGGATCTGATGCTTTTTGACAAGGTCATTGCCTTTGACCATGTGAAAGAGGAAATCATTCTCATTTTCAATATGAATACCCGCGACCCGGAGGCCGGATATCGCAGAGGGCAAAAGGAGCTGGAGATCATGTGCCGCCTGGTCACAGACAGTCCGTCAGCCCCCTGCCCGCCGAAAGCACGGCTGCAAGCGGACTTTGCCCCCCAGTTTGACCAGGCTGCTTACACCGCAATGGTGGAGAAAGCCAAGGGCTATATCCGGGAGGGCGATATTTTCCAGGTGGTGCTGTCTAACAGCCTGAGCGCCAAAATGGAGGGCAGCCTGTTTGACGCCTACCAAATTCTGCGGCGGCAAAATCCCTCCCCCTATATGTTCTACTTTTCGTCCGACGATATTGAGATCGCCGGTGCCTCGCCGGAAACACTGGTCAAGCTCACCGACGGCAAGCTGTTTACCTACCCACTGGCCGGCACCCGCCCCCGGGGCAAGACCCCCGCAGAGGACGCGGCGCTGGAGGCCGGACTGCTGCAAGACAAAAAGGAGCTGAGTGAGCACAATATGCTGGTGGACCTGGGGCGCAACGACCTGGGCAGGGTCAGCGCCTTTGGCTCCGTCAAAGTCAGCGCTTACCACAGAATACTGAAATTCAGCCATGTGATGCACATCGGATCTGAGGTAGAGGGGCAGCTGGCGCCGGGCAAGACCGCGCTGGACGCCATTGAGGCGGTGCTCCCTGCCGGAACCCTTAGCGGGGCGCCCAAGTTCCGCGCCATGCAGATTATTGATGAGCTGGAGGGCAGCAAGCGGGGCATTTACGGCGGTGCCATCGGCTACATTGACCTGACCGGTAATATGGACACCTGTATCTCCATTCGCATTGCCTATAAGAAGAACGGGACCGTGTACATTCGCTCCGGTGCCGGGATCGTGGCCGACTCCGTGCCGGAGAAAGAACACACCGAGTGTATCAACAAGGCCATGGCTGTGGTACAGGCGGTACGAGAAAGCGCAGGTGACGCCCAATGACCCTACTGATTGATAATTACGACTCCTTTGCCTACAATCTGTATCAATATGTAGGCAGCCTGGACCCGCAGGTGCAGGTGATCCGCAACGACGACTTAACAGTAGCGGAAATTGAGGCACTGCACCCCACAGCGGTGATCCTCTCCCCCGGACCGGGCCGACCGGCAGACGCCGGGGTGTGCGAGGCATTGATCCTGGCCCTGGCAGGCAAGTGCAAAATGCTGGGGGTATGCCTGGGGCACCAGGCCATTTGCGAAGCCTTTGGTGGGCGCATTACCTACGCCAAGGAACTGATGCACGGCCGGGAATGCAACATGACGATCACCTGCCCCGGCGGCCTGTTTGCCGGACTCAGCAGTCCCATGACCGTGGCCCGCTACCACAGCTTGGCAGCCACAGACCTGCCGGACTGCCTGAAAGTGACCGCTACGGCGCCGGACGGCGAAATTATGGCGGTGCAGCATAAAGAATATGAAATTTACGGTGTGCAATTCCACCCGGAGTCGGTGATGACCCCGGACGGCCTGCAACTGATCCGCAATTTTTTGGAGGGATAAACATGATCAAAGAAGCCATTGAAAAGCTGATGCAGGCAGAAAACCTAACCTACGACCAGGTGAAAGAAAGCGTAGACGAAATTATGACCGGTCAGGCCAGCCCGGCGCTGATCGCCTCCTTCCTCACTGCCCTGTCCATCAAGGGTGAAACGGACGAAGAAATCGCCGGGGCCGCCGAGTCCATGCGCTCCAAGGCGCTGCCCCTGGACAGCGACGGTGACATTCTGGACATTGTAGGCACCGGCGGCGACAAGTCCGGCAGCTTCAACATCTCCACCACCGCCGGCATTATTGCCGCAGCCGCCGGGGTACGCATTGCTAAGCACGGCAACCGGGCCGCCTCCTCGAGGAGCGGCGCCGCCGACTGTCTGGAGGCGCTGGGCGTCAACATCAACGCCAGCAAAGAGACGATGGAGCGTGCCCTGCGGGAGGAGAACATCTGCTTCATGTTCGCCCAAAAGTACCACAGCGCCATGAAATATGTGGCGCCGGTACGCCGGGAACTGGGCATTCGCACCATTTTTAATGTGCTGGGTCCGCTGACCAACCCGGCCCACGCCACCCGCATGGTGCTGGGCGTGTTCAACGCCGATTATGTAGACAAAATCGCCGCCGCTTTGAACCAGCTGGGGGTCACCGACGCCCTGGTGGTCTTTGGCGAGGACGGACTGGACGAGATCTCCGCCTGCGGCGAGACCGAGGTGGCGGAGCTGCGCCACGGCAAGGTGGAGCGCTACACCGTAAAGCCGGAGGACTTTGGCCTGACCCGCTGCACCAAGGCCGACCTGGTAGGCGGCACCGCACTGGAGAACGCAGAAATCACCAAGAATATTTTGCTGGGCAAGTCCACCCCCGCCCAGCGCACCGCCGCCGTGCTGAACGCCGGTGCGGCCATCTATGTGGCCATTGACGGCCTGAGCCTGAAAGACGCTATGCAAAAGGCACAGGATGTGATCGACGACGGCAGCGCTTACAAAAAGCTGCAAGCCTTTATCCGCATAACCAATGAAGAGGACGACCAATGATCTTAGACCGACTGGCAGACGCCACCCGGGCACGCTATGCCCGGCGGATGGCCGATACGCCGTTAGACATTGTAAAAAGCCGTGCCCTGGCGCTGCCCAAAGGGAACTTTGCCTTTGAGCGGGCGCTGGGGACACCGGGGGTCAGCCTGATCTGTGAAGTGAAAAAGGCCAGCCCCTCCAAGGGTCTCATCAGCCCGGACTTCCCCTACCTGGACATTGCCCGAGACTACGCAGCCGCCGGAGCTGCTGCCATCAGTTGCCTGACGGAGCCGGACTACTTTCTGGGAGACGACCGCTACCTGCAAGAGATTGCAGCGGCAGTGCCCATTCCCGTGCTGCGTAAGGACTTTACCCTTTATGATTACCAGATCTACGAGGCCAAAGTGCTGGGCGCCGGGGCGGTGCTGCTGATCTGTGCCCTGCTGGACACGGACACCCTGCGCCGCTATATTGAAATTTGCGACACCCTGGGGCTGTCCGCCCTGGTGGAGGCCCACGACCACCGAGAAATCGCCAGTGCGCTGGCTGCCGGCGCCCGAGTGATCGGGGTCAACAATCGAAACTTAAAGGACTTTACCGTAGATGTGCACAACAGCAGCCGCTACCGTGCACTGGTGCCGGCGGGGATTCGCTTTGTGTCCGAAAGCGGCATTACCACCCCGGCGGATATAGAAGTGCTGCGCCAAAACGGCACGGATGCCGCTCTGATCGGCGAGGCGCTGATGCGCGCCCCGAACCGACGGGCAGCGGTGGAGGCCCTGCTGAGATGACCAGGATCAAAATTTGCGGCCTGCGCACCCCGGCAGACATTGCCGCCGCCAACGAGAGCCGTCCGGACTATATCGGCTTTATCCTCTCTCCCGGCTATCGCCGCAGCATAACCAAAGAACAGGCGCTGGCTCTGCGGAAGCAGCTGGACCCGGGCATTGTGCCGGTGGGGGTGTTTGTCAACGCAACGCCGGCATACATTCAAGCCTGCGTAGACTGCGGGGCCATCGAAGCAGTCCAGTTTCACGGCCAGGAAAGTCCGGCAGACTGCGCCGCCATCCACGGAGCGAAAAAAATCAAGGTCTTTGTCACCGGCGAGGACCAACCGGCGCCACCGGGCAGCTATCCGGTGGACTACCTGCTGTTTGACAGCGGGCGGGGCGATGGCATTGCCCCCAAAGACCGACAGATCCCCCCTTGTGACCGACCGTTTTTCCTGGCCGGGGGGCTAAACACAGAAAACATGGCAGAAACCATTGCCGCCTTTTCTCCCTACGGCGTAGATCTTAGCTCCGCCGCAGAGACAAACGGCGTGAAAGATAAAAACAAAATGCAAAAACTGGTAAGGAGCGTACACCATGAGTAAAGGCAGATACGGCATTCACGGCGGGCAATACATCCCCGAGACCCTGATGCACGAGATCGAAAATTTAGAAAAAGCATACGAGCATTACAAAAACGACCCGGACTTTTGCGCCGAACTGGACACCCTGAACCGGGAATACGCCGGTCGTCCCAGCCTGCTGTACTATGCAGAGAAAATGACAAAGGACCTGGGCGGTGCCAAGATCTATTTAAAGCGCGAGGACCTGAACCACACCGGCTCCCACAAAATCAACAATGTACTGGGTCAGTGCCTGCTGGCCAAGCGCTTGGGCAAAACCCGGGTGATCGCCGAGACCGGCGCCGGGCAGCACGGCGTAGCCACCGCCACCGCCGCTGCGCTGATGGGGCTGGAGTGCGAGGTCTTTATGGGCGAGGAGGACACGATTCGTCAGGCGCTGAACTGCTACCGTATGGAGCTGCTGGGGGCTAAGGTGCACCCGGTAAAGAGCGGCACCCGCACCTTAAAGGACGCAGTAAACGAGGCCATGCGGGAGTGGGTCAGCCGGGTAGACGATACGCTGTATGTGCTAGGCTCCGTGATGGGTCCCCACCCCTATCCCATGATCGTTCGTGACTTCCAAAGCGTCATCGGCAGAGAAGCACGCCAGCAAATTTTGGAAAAAGAGGGGCGTCTGCCGGACGCGGTGCTGGCCTGCGTAGGCGGCGGCTCCAACGCCATGGGTATCTTCCACGAGTTCATCCCGGACGAGAGTGTGCAGCTGATCGGCTGCGAGGCTGCCGGTAAGGGGGTGGACACTGCCATGAACGCCGCCACCATGACCTGCGGCAGCGAGGGTGTGTTCCACGGTATGAAGTCCTACTTCTGCCAAAACGAGTTTGGCCAGATTGCGCCGGTATACTCCATCAGCGCCGGGCTGGACTACCCGGGTGTTGGGCCGGAGCACGCCTACCTGCACGACATTGGCCGTGCCCAATATGTGCCTGTCACCGACGACCAAGCGGTAGATGCCTTTGAGTACATTGCCCGCACTGAGGGCATTATCTGCGCCATTGAGTCCGCCCACGCGGTGGCCTACGCCATGGAGCTGGCGCCTAAGATGGATAAGGACCAGATTATGATCGTGAATTTGTCCGGCCGCGGCGATAAGGATGTGGCCGCCATTGCAAGATACAGGGGGATCGATTTACATGAATAAGAATATTGCGTCTGCATTTGAAAACAAAAAGGCATTTATCGGCTTTGTCACCGCCGGTGACCCGGACCTGGACACCAGCCGCCAAATTCTCTTAGAAATGGCAAAGAACGGCTGCGATCTGATCGAGGTGGGCATTCCCTTCTCCGATCCCATTGCCGAGGGGCCGGTGATCCAAGAGGCCAACATTCGTGCCCTGGCCCAGGGGGTCACCACGGACAAGGTGTTTGACCTGGTGGCAGAGGTATCTGCCCAAATGGACATTCCCTTGGTGTTTATGACCTACTTGAATGTGCTGTTCCGGTATGGCTACGACCGGTTTTGCCGGCGGGCAGCGGACAGCGGAATCTCCGGCGTGATCGTGCCGGATCTGCCGTATGAAGAAAAGCACGAGCTGTCCGATATTGCCAAAAAGTACGGCATTGCTGTGATCTCTTTGGTAGCGCCCACCAGCCACGAGCGGGTGATGATGATCGCCAAGGAGGCAGAGGGTTTCCTGTACCAGGTGTCCTCCATGGGGGTAACCGGCACCCGCAGCAAGATTGAGACCGATGTGGCCGCCGTAACGGAACTGGCCCACCGGGTAAGCGATGTACCGGTGGCCGTGGGCTTTGGCATTCACACCCCGGAGCAGGCCGCCCAAATGGCCCAATTTGCCGACGGGGTGATTGTCGGCTCCGGCATTGTGGAACTGGTGGCCAAGTACGGCAAGAACGCCCCGGCAAAAGTGGGCGCCTATGTGGCAGAGATGAAAGCCGCCCTTGCGAAATAACAAAACCCATACGTAACACAGTAAAGGACGACCGCCGGTGCGCGGCCGTCCTTTTTGCTTGCAATTCCCGGCAAAATCCGCTACAATGAGGGCAAAGAGGAAATGAGGTGTGCATCTATGCAAAAATCCGCAAAATTCATTCTGCCCTTGCTGCTGACAGCCGCCCTGCTTTTCGGGTTTACCGGCTGTGCCGACAAGAATGAAACACCCACAAACCCCACCACAGAGGCTGCCACGGCAGAGTCCACCGCTGCGCCTACCACGCCGGTCACCCTGCAAGCACCGGTGATGGAGACCGAGGACTGGGACGCCTACACCCCCACCAAATACCAAGACAAAGAACACCTGTCGGTAACCCTGAATCTAACGGCGGACCTGACCGCCCAAGACACCATCCTGTACCAAAACGGCAGCAAATATGCGGAGCTGGTCGGCGTAATCGTGCCCGCCAAAGACCAGACCGCCTTTGACAACCTGGAGCTGAACAAAGACTACAACGGCGTGGAATATAAAGAAAAAGGCACCGGCACGCTGCCAAACGGCACCCGCTATACCTATATTATGAGCGACCTGCCCACGGAGACCGGCAGCTGGTATGCCTATTGCTACGCCCTGCCCGCCGGGGACAACCTGTTGCTGCTGACCCTGTATAAAACCGAAAAACAGGCCGCCCTTTCCCCCGCCGACGCCGCCCTGCTGCAAAGCGCCCGGGTGGGATAAGCCAAATACCGTACATTTTTCATAACAAGACACCGCGGGCGGCAGATTGCCGCCCCTACGATAAACCTTTTTGGGACCCCACAATACCGTAGGGGCGGATAGCATCCGCCCGCATTTTTTATTCTCATGGCAAACACAACAATCCCTCCGTCAACGCCTAACGGCGTCGCCACCTCCCTTTACAAGGGAGGCATATCGGTTTCATCTTTTTAGGCTCCCTTGTAAAGGGTGACTCCCCGCAGTGCGGGGAGATGTCGCACAGCGACAGAGGGGACGGGCACCGGTTAGGTGCTGTCAGCGCAGCTGACTGAGGGATTATCACCCTCTCGCCCCAAGATCTTGGGGCATTTTTTATGCCCACAGGTACCGGTTTGTAACCTTTTTTCGCATAACGGCGGGCGTTTTCGCCGTTTTTTGGACCCGTTTTGCGCCAATCGTCCAATATCTATATATCCGTATTTTGTGCCATATTGTCAAAATAAAACCCAATATATTGTGGTTTTGCATATTGACAAGCGCACCTGTGCGTGCTACAATAGAACCACGCTTGCGAACGAGATTTGTAATCTTTTTGTAATAAGTTTGAGAAAAGGGGATATGGTATGAAGATCATCAAGAGAAACGGCAGCGAAGTGGATTTTGACCTGAACAAAATCGTAGTAGCCGTCACCAAAGCCAATGCCGCCTGTGAGAAGCAGGAGCTGACCGCATCGCAAATTCAGGAAATCGCCGAGTATGTGGAATTCAAGACGGTGAAGGCCAACCGGGCCTTGTCCGTAGAGGAAATTCAGGACATTGTGGAGGACCAGATCATGGCACAGGGTGCCTTTGAGGTGGCTCGGCGCTATGTGCGCTACCGCTACACCCGCTCCCTGATCCGCAAGGCCAACACCACAGACAACCAGATCCTCTCCCTCATTGAGTGCAACAACGAGGAGGTCAAGCAGGAAAACTCCAACAAGAACCCCACCGTGAACAGCGTGCAGCGGGACTATATGGCCGGCGAGGTGTCTAAAGACATCACCAAGCGCATTTTGTTGCCCCAGGATATTGTGGAGGCTCACGAGGCGGGCATTATTCACTTCCATGACAGCGACTACTTTGCCCAGCATATGCACAACTGCGACCTGGTGAACCTGGAGGATATGCTGCAAAACGGTACCGTGATCAGCGGCACCATGATTGAGAAGCCCCACAGCTTCTCCACCGCCTGCAACATCGCCACCCAGATTATAGCCCAGGTAGCCTCCTCCCAGTACGGCGGCCAGTCCATCAGCCTGGCCCACCTGGCACCCTTTGTGCAGATCAGTCGGGAAAAGATCCGCGCTTCTGTACAAAAAGAGGCTGAGGCCTTCGGCGCCACTGCCGATCAAGAACAGATCAACAAGATCGCCGAGGAGCGCCTGCGGGACGAAATCCGTCGTGGTGTGCAGACCATTCAGTACCAGGTGGTCACCCTGCTGACCACCAACGGCCAAGCACCCTTTGTGACCGTGTTTATGTACCTGGGCGAGGCCAAAAATGCCCAGGAAAAGGCCGACCTGGCCATGATCATTGAGGAGACGCTGCGCCAGCGGATCCAGGGCGTGAAGAACGAAAAGGGCGTGTGGATCACCCCCGCCTTCCCCAAGCTGATCTATGTGCTGGAGGAGGACAATATCCATGAGGGCGCCCCCTACTGGTACCTGACCGAGCTGGCCGCCAAGTGCACCGCCAAGCGCATGGTACCGGACTACATCAGCGAAAAGAAAATGCTGGAATATAAGGTGGATAAAAACGGAGAGGGCCACTGCTACACCTGCATGGGCTGCCGCAGCTTCCTGACCCCGTATATAGACCCCAAGACCAACAAGCCCAAATATTACGGCCGGTTCAACCAGGGCGTTGTGACCCTGAACCTGGTAGACATTGCCTGCTCCTCCGGCGGGGATATGGACAAGTTTTGGAAGATCTTTGACGAGCGGCTGGAGCTGTGCTACCGGGCGCTGATGTGCCGCCACAATCGACTGAAGGGCACCCTGTCCGACGCGGCGCCCATTCTGTGGCAGTACGGCGCGCTGGCTCGCCTGGAAAAGGGTGAGAAGATCGACAAACTGCTGTACGGCGGCTACTCCACCATCAGCCTGGGCTATGCGGGGCTGTATGAGTGCACCCGCTATATGACCGGCAAGAGTCATACGGACGATGAGGGCGGCGGCAAGGCCTTTGCCCTGTCCGTGATGCAGCACTTGAACGACGCCTGCGACAAGTGGAAAAAGCAGGAGAACATTGACTTCTCCATCTACGGCACCCCGCTGGAGTCCACCACTTACAAATTTGCCAAGTGCCTGCAAAAGCGCTTTGGTATCATCAAGGGCGTAACAGACAAGAATTACATTACCAACAGCTACCATGTGCATGTGTCCGAGCCCATCGACGCCTTTACCAAGCTGAAATTTGAAAGCGAATTCCAGCGGCTGTCCCCCGGCGGCGCCATCAGCTATGTGGAGGTGCCCAATATGCAGCAGAACATTCCGGCGGTGCTCCAGGTGATGCAGTATATCTATGACAATATTATGTACGCCGAGCTGAACACCAAGAGCGACTACTGCCAGTGCTGCGGCTACGACGGTGAAATCAAGATCGTAGAAAATGCGGACGGCAAGCTGATCTGGCAGTGCCCCAACTGCGGCAACACCGATCAGGACAAGATGAATGTGGCCCGCCGCACCTGCGGTTACATCGGCACCCAGTATTGGAACCAGGGCCGTACCCAGGAGATCAAGGACCGGGTCCTGCACTTATAAGATGAATTACGCAGAGATTAAAAAAAATGACATTGCAAACGGAGAGGGCGTGCGCACCTCTCTGTTTGTTTCCGGCTGTCGCAATCGGTGCAAAAACTGCTTTAACGCCGTCACCTGGGACTTTCTGTACGGCAAGCCCTTTGACCAAGCGGTGGAGGACGATATCATTGCGTCCACCCGTCCCCGCTGGATCAGCGGCCTGTCCCTGCTGGGGGGCGAGCCCTTTGAGCCGGAGAATCAAGCGCCGCTGCTGGCATTTCTTCGTCGGTTTCGCACCGCCTTACCGGGCAAGACCGTGTGGTGCTACACCGGCTTTACCTTAGAAGAACTGCTGGGCAAAAGCGGCGAATGCCGCGCCTGCACCCCCCATACCCGGGAGTTGCTGGGACTGATCGACATATTGGTGGACGGCCGATATGTGGAAGAACTGGCAGATATTACCCTGGCCTTTCGCGGGTCCAAAAACCAGCGTGTGCTGGACCTACCCGCTACCCTTACGACCGGCGAGCCGGTGCTGTATTTGGAATAAAGCGATTGGTATTCAAGTCTGTATGAAAGGCAATCTACCACCCGCATAATTTCCAAAAGGGATCATTCCCGCCCTACGGCTTTCGCCGCCAAATCAATAAACAAAACCGCCCCCGTGATCCGAAACGGACCGCAGGGGCGGTTTTTGTATTGCCTATCTTATTTTTTCTTGGGCTTCTTCACATACACGGCCACCAGCCAGTAGTACACCGGAATGATTAGGAACAGCACCCAGGCCGGGTGCCACAACTTTGCACAAACACCCAGTACCAGAAACACGGTGACGATGACTTCCGGAATCGGCTGTGCCATCATAAAGGCCTTTTGGCTCTTGGTCATACAAGCGCCGGCAAAATGATAGTAAATGGGGATCAGCAGAAAAACCAGCCAGGTGGGGTGCCAGCCAACGGTCAGCCCCAGAGCCACATACACAATCGCCACCACTGCCGGGAACGGGAACTTAAACAGGCTCTTGCCCAGTTTACCGTGAAGGGCGTGGCGCTTCTCTTTCGTTTTCGGCTGCTCTGCCGGCTGCGCCACAGCAGCGGCCTGGCGGGGAGAAGGCTGGGGCGGCGTCAGCAGAGACGGCTCGCCACCTAACAACTGGTCCAGCGTCATGTGATACAGTTCGGCCAATGCAATTAAATTGTCTGTATCCGGTGAGGACTCGCCACGCTCCCACTTGGAGATTGCCTGGCGGCTCAGCCCCAATTTCTCCGCCAAGGCGTCCTGGCTGTAGCCGTTCTCCTTGCGCAGTTGTTGCAGGCGATTTGCTGTTTTCAGATCCATGAGGCCGTACTCCTTCACTGTGTTGTTCTGTTTATTTTACCAAAAATGCTACCCCTTTGCAAGACGGGTCATCTTTTTTTGTACACCGTCACCAAAAAGTCCAAGGTCACCGGCAGCTGTTCTATTGCATCCAACCGCTGGCGCAGCGTCGGTGCGGTACGATAATAATAAGGGGTCATGGCAAACAGGGTTTGCAAATCCGGCGCGGAGATCTGCACTTCCTGCGCCACCCGGAATTGCCGTTCCATCTCCAGGAGCGGACTTTTCGGCACGATCTCGTCATTGGGATAAGGCCGATCGTACACCGTCTCTTTGATCTGCCACAAATGGTGAGCACCGGGGGTCACGCTGTACAGCCGCCCGCCGGGCGCCAACACTCGAGCAAACGCGCGATCGTGAAAGGGCGCAAACAAATGCAGTGCCGTATCAATACAGCTCTCTGCCACCGGCATACGAGCCAAATTCGCCACAAAGTATTGGCCGCCGTTCTTTCGCTTAGCCGCCAGGCGCACCATCGTCTTAGACAAATCAAAGCCGTAAAGCGCACCGTCGGCAGGCACGCTGTCATAGTACCCCTCACCGCAGCAAATATCCAGTACATTGCCATGCAACAGCGGCGTCAGCGCCTCCTTTAGGCAGCCGTAGTACCCACGCTCCAAAAAGGCATGACGAGCAGCGGCGCTCTCTTTACTGTCGCCCATTTTATCCGCAGATTTAGAGGTGCAAAGCAGGTTCACATACCCCTCTTTTGCCACATCGAAGCTGTGGCCCGCCGGGCAAGTGTACTGCCGTTCTGTACGCAAAAGTGCCCCGCCGCAGACGGGGCACACAAGCACTTGCTCTTTCATTAGTGATGAAACAGACGAATACCGGTCATGGCCATGGCCATACCGAAGTCGTCACAGCAGGCGATCACATCGCCGTCCCGCACAGAGCCGCCGGGCTGGGCAATGTACTGCACGCCGCTCTCTGCCGCACGCTCAATGTTATCCTCAAAGGGGAAGAACGCGTCAGAACCCAGGCTCACGCCGGTGAGTTCTTTGTGCCAAGCTGCCTTTTCCTCCGCAGTAAAGGGCGCCGGCTTCTCCGTAAAGTACCGCTGCCATACGCCGTCTGCCAGCAGCTTATCGCTCTCCGGGCTGATATACAGGTCAATGGCGTTGTCTGCCTCGCACTTGCGAATGCCGTCGATGAAGGGCAAAGTGCGCACTTTTTCACTATTTCGCAGCCACCAGTTGTCTGCCTTGTTGCCGGCCAGGCGGGTGCAGTGGATTCGGCTCTGCTGCCCGGCGCCAACGCCGATGGTCTGGCCGTCCTTGGCGTAGCACACGCTGTTGGACTGGGTATATTTTAGGGTAATCATGCTGATGAGCAGGTCGATCTTGGCGCTCTCCGGCAAGGTGTTCACCTTCGTGGGCAGTTCGTTGAACAGATCCATGGAGATCTTGGCATCGTTGCGCTTTTGCTCAAATTTAATACCAAACACCTGCTTGGTCTCCGTCTCCTGGGGCACATAGTCCGGATCCATCTGGATGATCAGATAGTTGCCACGGCGCTTTTTCTTCAAAATCTCCAGTGCCTCGTCGCTGTAAGAAGGCGCGATAATGCCGTCGGACACTTCCTTTACCAGGAACTGAGCCACAGAGGCATCGCACTCGTCGCTAAGTGCGGCGAAGTCGCCAAAGGAGGACACCCGATCGCAGCCGCGGGCGCGCACATACGCCTGGGCAATGGGGCTCAGCTCCAGCCCCTCCGGCACAAAGCACACCTGGCGGTCCGCTGCCGTCAAGGGCTTCGCCACCGCCGCACCGGCGGGAGAAACATGCTTAAAGGAAGCGGCGCTGGGCAGCCCGGTGGCCGCCTTTAATTCCCGCACCAGCTGCCAGGAATTGAATGCGTCTAAAAGATTGATGTAGCCCGCTGCACCGTTCAGGATCTGAAAGGGCAGCGCCTGCCCGTCCATGTGAATGCGCGCAGGGTTTTGGTTCGGGTTGCAACCGTATTTCAGTTTGTACTCCGTCATAGCCATTCTCCTTTATACCCGGTCGTGCCGAGATGATAGCAATATTTTACACCCTTGCATTGCAAAAAGCAATGCTCAATGCTACAATATTACTGCCAATTTACCTATGGAGATGTAACAAAATGACGGGAATTTTAGCCATCAACGCCTTTTTGCACAGCGAAAAATATACCCAGCAGGACAAACTGCTGCTTGCCGGCGCCAAAGCCTGCGGGATCAATCTAAAAATCTACTCCAATTTGGAGCTGCGCCTGGCTGTGCCCAAAGCAGACTTTGTACTGTTTTGGGACAAGGATGTGTCGTTGGCCCACGCCTTGGAACAGCAGGGGCTGCCGGTGTTTAACAGCGCCAAGGCCATTGCCTTGTGCGACAACAAGGCGCTGACTTACCAAACCCTGCTTTGCACCGTGCCCCAGCCGGAGACCATGGTGGCACCCAAAACTTATTTTGAGGACAGCAATTTTTCCCCGTTTATTGACGGGGCCATAGAGCACCTGGGGCTGCCGCTGGTGTTTAAGGAATGCTACGGCTCCTTTGGCGCCCAGGTGTTTCTGTGCCATAGCAAGGAAGAGATCGAGCGTCATATTACCGCCCGCCCCTTCCTGCTGCAAAAATTCTGCAAAGAAAGCGCCGGACACGACAAGCGGATCGAGGTGATCGGCGGCCGGTGCGTGGCCGCCATGGAGCGGTACAACCCGGCGGACTTCCGGGCCAATATTACCAACGGCGGCCAAATGCGTCCCTACACCCCCACCCGGCAGGAGGAAGCGCTGGCGCTGGCCGCAACGGAAAAGCTGGGGCTGCTATTCGGCGGGGTGGATCTGCTGGAGGACGGCACCGTGTGCGAGGTCAATTCCAACGCCCACCTGGTGAATTTGAAAAAGTGCACCGGCATTGACACAGCGCCCCTGCTGTTCCGGGCCATTCAGGAGGCGCTGCAATGAGCGGCGTGGTTCTGTATTCACCGGAGGAGGCACGGCGCAACACATTTTCTGTAACCAAATTCCACACGCTGCTGGGCGCGGCGCTGCACGCCCCGGATTACGACGGCCCGGCGGATTTTGTCATCAATCGCACCAACGACCCGGCAGTGGCGCGGCGGTTTGAGTCGCAGGGCGTGCGGGTGTTTAACCCGGCAGCCTTTTGCGCCCTGGCCAACGATAAGGACGCCTGCTACCGCTTTATGGCGGCAAAGGGCGTGGAGATCTTACCCATCGACCAAACGGAGCCGCCTATGGTGGTGAAGCCAAAGGACGGCCACGGCGGGCAGGGCGTGCGCCTGATCCGATCCGGCGAGCCGGTGCCGCCACAGGACGGCAACCAGGTCTATCAGGCAGTGGCAGATACCCCCGGGCAGGACCTGCGGGTGTGGCTGCTGGGAGGCGAAATCTACGCCGCCTGCCTGCGTCGCTCCGCCACGGACTTTCGCTCCAATTATTGCCTGGGGGGCAGCGCTGCGGTCTATCCCCTCTCTCCGGCAGAACGGGCGCAGGTGAGCAACATCGCCGCCTTGGTGCAGGCAGATTACTACGCCATCGACTTTGTGCGCCACCAAGGCCGCTGGGTCTTTAATGAGCTGGAGGATACCGTGGGCGCCCGTATGCTCTACGACCTGACCGCCCTGGACCCCCTGGCCGATTATTGCCGCTATATCCAAAATTGCCTGTAACCAACAAAAGACCCCGCCACCGGCGAGGTCTTTGCTTATGTGGTTGGCTTTTTCTGTTGTAGGGTTGGGGCTTACCGCAACCCTATGGTTCTCTCTATATATTGTAGGGCCGGGGCTTGCTCCGGCCGTGACCGGATAATGCTCTACTCCTCCGTAACTTCCACCAACTTTTTGCTCACTCTGGCCTGCACATCAATATAATAGGCCATCTCCTCAGCGGACAAGTCCTCGCCCTCCCATTTTTCAAAAGTATCGCACATGGCCGTATATTTTTTCATATACTTGGCATAATCTGCAATGAGCGCAGCATTACTGGGATTCGCCTTGTACTTTTTCATAAAGGCAACATACTCGTCCATAAATGCCTCGTAGCTGTCCATCGCCGCCTTAAAATCTGCGCGCACACCATCCGATTGCGCTTGTTTCTTGGTAGTAGTCGACTTGGTGGTTTCTGCTTTCGTTGCCACCGTGGTATCCTGATCTGCCGCATTCTCCGGCAGGGACAGATCAATACTCATAATGTTATAGCCCTCATACTTTAACACCAGGAGCCAACCGCCCGCATTACTGGCACGGTATTCAAAATCGCCCTTGTCATAATCCACCGTAAAGCCTTTGTCTGCGCAGGCCTGCACATAAGCGTCATAGGCCGCCCGGTCCGTATTGCCGATATAAACGCAAAACTTGTCTGCATACTCGTAGTCAAACCGGCCGGTCATGGACTTGGGCACCGGCAGTTGACGCCCGGCCTTGCCGGTCGGCCATGTAATCCGGGTCATCTCCATGGGCTTTTCCAGCTGAATTCCCATATCTCCTTTGCTGTCATAATGGCTCAAATGGAGCTTGTACCCGGCGCTGTTGTGCACGTCATAGGTGCTGCTTTCTGCCTGCGGGTCTACGGTAAAGCCCATTTCCTTACAGGCGTCTATGTACGCTGTGTACTGGGCATCGGTCACCTTGCGAATATCCAGGTGCAGCATATCCGCAGAATTCTCGTAAATCTCGCCCTTTTTGCCGGGCGGTTCCGGCAATTGCTGACCCAGCACCATCTCGCTCCAATCAATTTTAACAGACTTTTGCCCACCGGCAACTGCGCTGACAAGGACGATCAACAAGATAACGATAATCCCATAAAACCACCATTTTTTATAGATCGGTTTTTTGGGCTTTTGCGGTTTTGGCGGCGTTACATACGGCTGCGCCGGATTTTGCGGTGGTATCGGTGGCTGTATTTCCGCCGGCGCACCACAAGAGGGACAAAAATTGCCCTGGTATTCTGCTCCACAGCGATTACATTTCATTTTTCATTTCTCCTTATCTTTTCATCACAGGATTCGCAGCAACAAACAATCTAAGACAGGCGCAGAAACTGCGCTGCACTTTTCCTCTGCGTCACCAAACAAATTGTTTGATAACTTGATTATAACAAACAAAATGTTTGGTGTCAATTAGACGGCAAACATTTTGTTTTATAATGTGCGTGGTGATGTGAATGGATTACAAAAAGCGCCTATACGACCTGCGCACGGATAACGACTTAAAGCAGACGGATATTGCCGCTGTGCTGAAGATCACCGGCCAGGCCTACGGTATGTATGAGAACGGCAAGCGGGGGCTGCCCATTGAACACCTGATCACCCTGTGCCGTTACTACGACGTGAGCAGCGACTACATTTTGGGGCTGACAGACTGCAAAAACCCCGGCGCACACAAAAACACCGACCAGTAACAACCTATGGTTGCCGGTCGGTGTTTGTTTTTTGTTTTCACTTTCGTAGTGGCAGATAGCAGCCGCCCGCCGTATAATCTCCCCTCACCCCTTAATAATATCCGCCGGGGTGACAGGCAGAGCCTGTTGCAGGGCAGACAGGGGCAGCTCCACCTGGGCGCCCACGCGCCCGGCCGAGAAGAAGATGGTGTCATAATCCGCCGCCGTTTGGTGGATATAGGTGGGGAACTGCTTTTTCATCCCAATGGGCGAGCAGCCGCCGTGCACATAGCCGGTGCGGGGCAGCAGCTCTTTTTGGGGCAGCATTTCTACCGTCTTTTCGCCGCAGGCGCGAGCCGCCTTTTTCAGATCCAGTTCTTCTGCCACCGGCACCATAAACACAAAGAAGCCGCCGCTTTTGCCCCGGGTCACCAAGGTCTTAAACACTCGGTCCGGTTCCTGGCCCAGCAGCCGAGCCACCTCCACGCCGTTCACGGTAGAATTGTCGTAGGTATAGTGGTTATAGGCCAGCTTTTTGCTGTCCAGCACCCGCATTACATTGGTTTTCAGTTCTTTTTTTGCCATCTTCTGTCACTTTCTTAATATTTATTATGCACTTTCTCCGCAAAGCAAAGGAAGTCCTTCAGCACCACCTTGGTGCCATCGTCCAGCACGGCGGTGCCGCTCATGCGGCCAAACACCTGGTGCTGGTCGGAGCAGATCAGCTTCACATCCAGCAGCGCCGCCCGGTCGATAATGGGCACAAAGTCCATCTCAAACCGACCGTCCGAGGAAGTGAGTTTCCAGGGATCTGTGTAATTATCGCTGATCAGGAAGGTTACATCGTCCAGCTTATGCCCCACCCCGTCGTAGAACAAAATATTCTCCGAAGCGGCGGAGGTGTCGCCAAATCCGTAACCGATATTAAAGCCAAAACGGTGACCGTCCACCGTGCCGGAACCGGAGCCCCAGTACCAGGTGTTGTCATAGGTCCACACGCCGCGACCCCAGTCCAAAGCGCCGTAGTCCGTAGCCGGGTCAAAGGTATAAATTTTGCCGTCAAACTCCACCTTGCCCCGGGCACGCATACAATTGATCTTTTGATTATAGTAGAACGCGTGCGGGTCCTCCAGCCAGGGCGTGGCGATCACCATGGAGTCCTGGGGTGGGTCCTCTAAGAAGATCTGCGCCCGCAGGGGCTTGCCGTTATAGAAATTCTTAAAGTGGCACTTGATCTCCCGCTGCTCAAAATTCAAATTAAACTGCATACCCAGCTTTTTGTCGCAGTAGCGGATACTGCCGCCGGAGGACACGATGGGCATGTGCAGCTTGCCCATAGGAAAGGCGTTCAAAATGGTCTCCGTGTGCTCAAAGGCATTCTTAAAGTCCAAAAAAGTCACGGACTGTAAGCCAATGTACCCATCATCCGACAGGGTAAAGCACACGCCAAAGTCCCCGGAGGGCGACAGCACCGAATAGTAGTCCCACTCCTTAATGCGGGTGGGGCGCTTTTTAATATCCGCCCGACTGTACAGCTGCAACGGCCGCCGAGACCAACCCGGCTCCTGCAAAATCCCATCCGGTCCCAGCAGCGGCTGGATGGTGGTTACCTCATGGTTGCGCATAAATGAATCCCCCTTCATAATGCAAAAAAGTGTATGGTTCGGTCAACAATATCATCCTACCACAAACGGCAGCCATTTGCAACGGGTATTCAGTATTCGATCCCCCGCCGTGCCGGCGCGCCGGTATCAAAGGGGTGGCGTTCCTTGGTCATACGGGTAACATAATCGCACAAGGGCGCCAAGTCCGCCGGCAGGCTGTGGCCGGTCAAGATGATTTCGCGGTCCTTGCCATGGCGCTGCAAAAGGTCCAGCACCGCTTGCCGAGGCAGCAGGTCACCGGCAAAGGCGTCTGCCCCCTCGTCCAGCACCACCAAAAAACAATCCGCCGCCACCGCGTCAATCTCCGTTAGCAGCCGGGCATAATCCGCTGCCAAGGCCGCCTGCTTCTCTGCCGTCACCGGGCAAAACATTTGGAACTGCTCCCGTGGGAACAAACATTGCACCCCCAGCCGCTCCAGCGCCGCCACCTCGCACGAGGAGCCATCCTTATAAAACGATACAAAGAGCACCGACGCCCCGGCACCTGCCGCGCGCACTGCTGCGCCCACCGCCGCCGTGGTCTTGCCCTTGCCGTCACCGTAATAAAGCTGTACCATTTTGCCACCTCAGTCTTTCTGTTACCAGTATAACCCGCACCCGGGACTATGTAAAGAAAAACCGCGGTATAAAGCCAAAAAAATTGCAGTTCCACGGAGCGTGGACAACTTCCACCGTCCGCCTGTTGCAAAGATCCTCCCTTTCTGCTACAATAAAACCGTAAACAAGGGAAAGGAGAGCGGGAACCACGGTCCCCGCACCGCAGATATGGACGCAAAAGAGATTGGGCGCACCATCAGCACCCACCGCAAGGCGCTGGGGCTGACCCAAATGCAACTGGCGGCCCAGTTGCAGGTTAGCAACCGCACCGTCTCCAAGTGGGAGAACGGCGACGGCTTTCCGGATATTTCGCTGCTGCCGGGACTGGCCGCTGCCCTGGACATCACCATTGACGAGCTGCTCACCGGGGAAGTACCGGCGCAGATTCAGCAAAGCGTCAGCGCCGCAGAAGCCCGCCGTGCCCAAGGCCGCTACCAGGTGGCCAAGATCGTGGCCGGAGCGCTGCTGGTGGCGGGCAGCGTGATCGGGCTGATCACCGAGGTGCGGCTGTTTTGGGTCAAGCCCTTTTATATGTTCATTGAGATTTACCTGCTGGTGCTGGCCTTTGTGCTGGTGGTGGTGGGAGCCATGGTTTTTCTCATCGGGCTGGTGCGCTACCGCACGGAGATGCAACACCTGAACACAGCCAACCGGATAGAGGCTCTGGCGGCGCTGGCAGGCGCCGGTCTGTTCCCCCTCTTTACCGTGCTGCGCTTTCTCCACGCTTACACCCGACCGGGCATGGCGGTATTCATCGTGCTGCTGGCGGTAGCTGTGGGGCTGTGGGTTTGGCGACTGGCGGTGGACTGCAAAAAGCTGCAGGCAGAAAAAAGCCATCCCATCGCAGAGAAAGACTGATTTTGTCAAAAAAATAGAACTGGCTATTGATTTGGCGGGCACTTTCCAGTATAATGTATAAGTACAGACGGTTGTACAGGCGTACAGCCGTTTTTCTTATTTTAATGTTCGCGCGTAAGTAGAGGGATTATGAAAAAAATAGGTTTTGACAATCAAAAATATTTAGAGATGCAATCCGGCCGTATTCGGGAGCGGATTGCCGAATTCGGCGGCAAGCTGTATCTGGAATTCGGCGGCAAGCTGTTTGACGACTACCACGCCAGCCGGGTACTGCCGGGCTTTCAGCCGGACAGCAAGCTGCAAATGCTGCTGCAGCTAAAGGACCAGGCGGAGATCGTCATTGTAGTCAGCGCCCAGGATATTGAGAAGGACAAAGTGCGTGGCGATCTGGGCATTACCTATGATATAGACACCCTGCGGCTGATCGAGGCGTTCCGTTCCAAAGGGCTGACCGTCAGCTCAGCGGTACTCACCAAGTACGCCCCCTCACCCAAGCTGGACGCCTTTGAGGCCCGGCTGCAGGCGGCAGGCGTGGCGGTGTACCACCACTATCTGATTGACGGCTACCCGGCCAGCATCAGCAAGATCGTCAGCGACGCCGGCTACGGCAAAAATGATTATATTGAGACCCGGCGCTCCCTGGTAATCATCACCGCCCCCGGTCCGGGCAGCGGCAAGATGGCCACCTGCCTGTCCCAGTTGTACCATGAGAATCGGCGGGGCATTAAGGCCGGGTACGCAAAATTTGAGACCTTCCCCATCTGGAACATTCCTCTGAACCATCCGGTGAACCTGGCCTATGAGGCTGCCACCGCGGATCTGGGGGATGTAAATATGATCGACCCCTGGCACCTGGAGGCCTACGGCCAGACCACGGTGAACTACAACCGGGATGTAGAGATCTTCCCGGTGCTGAAAGCCACATTTGAAAAGATCTATGGCACCTGCCCCTACCAGTCCCCCACGGATATGGGAGTCAATATGGCCGGCAACTGCATTGTGGATGACGACGCTGTCTGCACCGCCGCCAAAGAGGAAATCCTGCGCCGCTACTTTACCGCCTGCTGCAACGCGCTGCGCGGCAAGGAATGCAGCGACGAAATTTATAAATTAGAGCTGCTGCTGGGTCAGGCGGGGCTGAATACCGACGATCGGGCCTGCGCGGCAGCTGCAACCCGGACTGCGGCAAACACCGGCACGCCCTGCGCCGCCATTGAACTGGAAAACGGCGATTTGATCACCGGCAAAACCACCGAGCTGCTGGGCTGCGCCAGCGCTATGCTGCTCAACGCCTTAAAGCACCTGGGCGGTATTCCGGACGAAACATTGCTGATCTCGCCGCAGGTGATCCGTCCCATCCAGGCGCTAAAGACCCGCCACCTGGGCAGCCACAACCCTCGGCTGCATACGGACGAGGTGCTCATTGCCCTGTCCATGTGCGCGGTGACGGACCCCAACGCCGCCCTGGCGCTGGAACAGCTGGGCAAGCTGCGGGACTGCGAAGTGCACTGTTCCGTTCTGCTGTCCTCCGTGGATGAGAACACGCTGAAAAAGCTGGGCGTGCACCTGACCTGCACGGCGAAAAGCGACAAAAAGGTCATTTACTGATCGACCCAATATCATTTTATATACAGATTACAACACAGAAAGGGTGATTTCATTGGGCAAAACCAAGTATATCTTCATTACCGGCGGCGTTGTCAGCGGGCTGGGCAAGGGCATTACCGCCGCTTCCCTGGGCCGACTGCTGAAGTCCAGAGGGCTAAAGGTCACCGCGCAGAAGCTGGACCCGTACCTGAATGTGGACCCGGGCACCATGAACCCGGTACAGCACGGCGAAGTATTCGTTACCGACGACGGCGCGGAAACGGACCTGGACCTGGGGCACTACGAGCGCTTTATTGACGAGTCCCTGAGCCAAAACTCCAACCTGACCTCCGGACGCGTGTACTGGAAAGTGATCACCGACGAGCGCAAGGGCGTGTATGGCGGCCAGACCATTCAGATCATTCCCCATGTGACCAATGAGATCAAGCGTTCCATCTCCCGCAACGCAGACACCGGCGCCGATGTATGCCTGGTAGAAATCGGTGGCACCGTAGGCGATATTGAGAGCCAGCCGTTTTTGGAGGCCATTCGCCAATTTGCCGTGGAGGCCGGGCGAGAGAACTGCCTGTTTATCCATGTGACCTTGGTGCCCTACCTGGCAGCCTCCGATGAGCTGAAAAGCAAGCCCACCCAGCACAGTGTAAAGGAAATGCTTTCCATCGGCATCAATCCGGATATTATCGTTTGCCGCACGGAGCACCCGCTGACGGATGAGATCAAGCACAAGATCTCCCTGTTCTGCAATGTGGATCCGGAGTGCGTCATTGAAAATAACAACTGCGACATTCTCTATGCCGTGCCCATCATGCTCCACCAGCAGCACATGGACGATGTGGTGATCCGCAAGCTGGGCATTGACTGCCCCGGTACACCGGATCTTACCGACTGGCAGGAAATGCTGGACGCGCTGCGCCACCCGGTACAGACGGTCAAAATCGGTCTGGTGGGCAAATATGTGGAACTGCACGACAGCTATATCAGCGTCAACGAGGCGCTGAAGCACGGCGGCATTGCCACCCACAGTGCCGTGGATATTCACTGGATCGACTCGGAGACCCTGGAGGGCGAAGATGTGGATTTGGACGCCATCTTGGGCGATATGGACGGCATTTTGGTACCCGGCGGCTTTGGCTCCCGTGGCATAGAAGGCAAAATCAACGCCTGCCGCTACGCCCGCACCCACGGAGTGCCCTACCTGGGCATCTGCCTGGGTATGCAGATTGCAATTATTGAATTTGCCCGGGATGTGCTGGGCATGGCAGACGCCAACTCGGCAGAGATCGACCCGTCCACCACCCACCCGGTGATCGACATTTTGCCGGAGCAAAAGGATGTAACGGACATGGGCGGCACCATGCGCCTGGGTCAGTACCCCTGCACCTTGAACCCGGAGTCCAAGGCCTATGGCCTGTACGGCGCCTCTATGATCTATGAGCGCCACCGCCACCGCTATGAGGTGAACAATGATTATCGCCCGGACCTGCTGAATGGGGGCATGATCTTTGCCGGTACTTCGCCGGATAACCACATTGTAGAGATGGTGGAAATCCCGGATCACCCCTGGTTTGTGGCCGGCCAGTTTCATCCGGAATTCAAGAGCCGTCCCAACCGCCCGCACCCACTGTTCCGCGGTTTCGTCACCGCTGCCGCAGCGCGTATGAACAGCAAGAAATAAGCGCAATAAATATGCCAAACACCCCTATGACCCGCAAGAGCCATAGGGGTGTTTTTGCGTAAAAAGGAGCGGCGGGAGCAAGCCCCCGCCCTACGGTAGGGGCGGCAATCTGCCGCCCGCAAAAAACAGGGAACGGTACACACCGTTCCCTGTTTCCGTTTTTATACCCATTTATCTGTTTATTTCTGCACGGCAGACACAACGCCCTCTGCCAAACCGGCAAGGCCTTGAATTTCCGACGGAATGATGATCTTGGTGGCCTGACCGTCGGCAGCCTTGGAGAACGCCTCCAGCGCTTTCAGCTTAATCACCGCGTCACCGGCGTTGGCCTCATTGAGCAGGCGAATAGCATCTGCGGTGGCCTTTTGCACCGCCTCAATAGCCGCAGCCTCACCCTCGGCCTCGCGAATTTTCGCTTCTTTCACAGCCTCGGCGTGAAGGATGGCCGCCTGCTTTTCTGCCTCTGCTTCCAGGATCTTGGACTCCTTGTGTCCCTCGGCCACCAAAATACGGCTCTGCTTCTCGCCCTCGGCAGTCAAGATGGCCTCACGGCGCTGGCGCTCCGCTTTCATCTGCTTTTCCATAGCGTCCTGAATTTCCCGGGGCGGAATAATGTTTTTCAACTCCACCCGGTTCACCTTAATACCCCAAGGGTCCGTGGCCTCGTCCAAAATCACCCGGATCTTAGTGTTGATGGTGTCGCGGGAAGTGAGGGTGCTGTCCAGCTCCATCTCGCCGATAATATTACGCAGCGTGGTGGCAGACAGATTCTCAATGGCAGAAATGGGGCTTTCCACACCGTAGGTGTACAGCTTGGGGTCCGTGATCTGGAAGAACACCACCGTGTCGATCTGCATGGTCACATTGTCCTTGGTGATCACCGCCTGGGGCTTAAAGTCAACCACCTGCTCCTTAAGAGAAACGGTCTTGGCAATCCGGTCAATGAACGGAATCTTTACATGCAGACCGGTCTGCCAGGTGGCGTAGAAAGTGCCCAGCCGCTCCAAAACGAATGCCTTAGACTGGGGCACTACACGAATGTTGGCCAGCACCAGCGCAATCAGCGCCAGAATGACCACAGCTAAAATAATCCACTTTAACATACAAATTCTCCTTTTCTTTCATTCTATATAGATAAAAATGGATAACAAGATCAAGCCTTACCCACCGGAGCCTTGGCCGTGCGCACCATCAGCTTCACGCCCTCAATGCGATCCACCACCACTGTGGTCCCGGCGGCAATGGGCGCACCGTCCGTACTGCGAGCAGACCACACACTGCCGCACACTCTCACCTGTCCGGTGGCGGCTAAATTGTCAATATCTTCCAGAACCACGCCGGTTCGGCCAACGCAGCGATCCGCGTTGGTGGCCTGAATACGAGGGCGCAGGTACTTCTTCACCAGCGGTTTGGTGGCCAGCAGCGCCACCACGGACACCGCCACAAACAGCACCCCCTGGAGCCAGACAGCCCCGCCGCAGGCTGCCACAACAGCCGCAGCCACCGCGCCCAGCACAAACCAAATGGACACCAGTTGGGCGGTAATCCCCTCCAGCACGCCAAATACGACGGCGGCAAGAATCCATATATAGAGCATTTGCATGGGCTGCAACCTCCTCTCGGCGCAAAAAGCGGTAAACCGCCCCGATTTTCTATTCTCAGTATAGCATACGCTACACCCCTTTGCAATACACATTCCGTTTTAATCGACGCGTGCCCAGCAGGGGTATGCGGCGGGAGCAAGCCCCCCGCCCTACGGTTATTTTATCCCCTCAGTCGCAAAATGCGACAGCTCCCCTTGTTTCCAAGGGGAGCCGTAAAAGGGTACTATATTTACGCTTCTTCCTCGCTGATGATCTTGCGGGTTTTCAGAATAGAAGCGGCAGACACGGAAAATTCGTCCAGTCCCCACACCAGCAGATGGGGGATCAGCCGGGGGTCCGCCGCCCCCTCGCCGCACATACCCACCGGAATACCGGCGGCCTTGGCGGCCTTAATGGTCATTTCAATGGCAGAGAGCACTGCCGGCTGCATAGGATCGTACAGCCGCGCCACCGCCTGATTGCCACGATCCACCGCCATCACATAGCCGGTCAGATCATTGGTGCCGATGGAGAAGAAGTCCGATTCCTTGGCCAGCTCCGCTGCGGTCAGCGCCGCAGCCGGGGTTTCTACCATAATACCTACCGGCACCGGGTGCACATCCTCGCCGGCTTCGATCAGCTCCCGCAGACACTGCTCAATCAGCTTTTTAGCTGCCAGGATCTCTTCCTTGCAGGTGATCAGAGGCAGCATCAGCTTTAAGTCGCCGAACTTGGCCGCCCGCAAAATGGCGCGGATTTGGTCGCAAAACAGATCCGGGTGGTCCAGGCAGTAGCGAATGGCCCGGTGTCCCAAGAACGGATTGTCCTCTTTTTCAATCTCTAAGTAGGGAATTTCCTTATCGCCGCCAATGTCCAGCGTACGGATGATGACCTCCCGGCCGTTCATGGCCTTGGCTACCGTGGCGTAAGCCTCAAACTGCTCTGCCTCCGTGGGGCGGGACATCCGATCCATAAACAGGAATTCCGTGCGGAAAAGGCCGATACCCTCACCGCCGTTTTGCACCACCGCCTGCACATCCTCCGGCTTGCCGATATTGCCGTACACGGCCTTTTTCACGCCGTTCTTGGTGACGGTAGGCAGATTACAATAGCGGCTGAGCGCCTCTCGCTCTGCCAAATATTCCCGCTGCCGCTGCTTAAATTCCGCCGTCTGCTCCGGCGTAGGCTCCGGCAGCACTGTGCCGCGAAAGCCGTCCACCGCCACGCATTGGCCGGTGTGCAGCGCCTCTACTGCACCGCTGACGGACAGTACCGCCGGAATGCCCATGGCCCGCGCCAAAATGGCACTGTGGGAGGTCATTCCGCCCACCTCTGCCACAATGGCTGCCACATGCTCCCGGTTCATTTTGCCGGTCATAGAGGGGGTAAAGTCGTGGGCCACCAGTACCGTGCCCGGTTCAATGGCACCCAAATCCACCTGCTCCGCACCCAGCATAATACCCAGCAGATCCTCTCGCACATCGGCAATATCGCTGGCTCTCTGACGGGTCAGCTCGTCATCCATGCCGGAAAACATGGCGATAAATTGGTTGCACACCCCATCAGCCGCCGCTTCCGCCGTGGCGCCGCCGTCGATCATTTCCTCCATTTGGGAGAGCATAAACGGATCCCGCAGCATCTCCATGTGACCGTCTAAAATCGCTGCCTCTTTCTCTCCGGCAGAGGCTTGCAGACGATCCCGCAGCTGCTCCGTCTTTTGCATAAATGCGTTAATGGCTGCCCGAAGCCGCTCTTTTTCCTGCTGGGCGCCGCCAAAGACCACGCCGCTGTAATCCAGCGACCGGTGCTGAATGATCAAGGCCTTGCCGATGCCGCAGCCCTCGCTTACGCCTGTTCCTCTTAGCATGGTATCGCTCCCTCTCCTTGTTCAACTTAATAAACACAGCCAGGGAACTGCCCCAAAGAGCCGTTCCCTGTGTGCAAAATTTCTTATGCCTCGCCTAAGCCGGACTCAATCAGACTGACTGCCTTGGCCAGTGCCTCATTTTCGTCCGGACCGTCGGCCCGCACTTCCAGCTGGCTGCCGCACTTAATGCAGCCGGCCATAATGTTCATAATGCTCTTGGCGTTAATGTCCTTGCCGTTTAAGATCAGATGCACATCACTCTGGAATGCAGTCATTTCCTTAACGAACATATTTGCCGGGCGCATATGGAAGCCCTCTTTATTGATCACCTTTGTTACCTGAGATACCATTATGCTCTCTCCTTCTCTGTTTTATTCTTTTTCAGCAGGGCCAGCATCAACGCACCGACCACAGAGCCTGCTACCAGAGCCACAATATAGCCCAGAGGATGATCCACAACTGCGAAAGTGAAAACACCGCCGTGGGGCGCCGGGCAAGCACAGCCAAACAGCGCGCAGACCAAACCGGCTACGGCAGAACCAACCATACAGGACGGAATCACGCGCAGCGGATCAGATGCTGCATAAGGAATCGCGCCCTCTGTGATGAAGCACAGACCCATCGCATAATTGACCGGACCGCTTTTCAGTTCCTCTTTGGTCCACTTCTTCTTGTTAAAGGTGGTGGACAAAGCGATGGCGATAGGCGGCACCATACCACCGATCATCACCGCCGCCATGATCCAGGTATCGCCGGTGGCGACGGAAGCCGTACCGAACACATAAGCCGCCTTGTTGAACGGGCCGCCCATGTCAGTGGCCATCATAGCCGCCAGAACAACGGACAGGAGAATGCGGGAGGTTTCGCCCAGACTTTTCAGTCCGGCAGACAACGCCAAGTTGATATACCCCACGAAGGGATTGATCAGCAACATAAACAGACCGATCAACACAGTGCCGAACAGGGGATACAGGAACACCGGCTTAATGCCGTCCATGCTCTTGGGCATCCAGGAGAAGGCCTTTTTCAGTCCGTTGACCAACAGACCGGCCACAAAACCGGCCAGCAGCGCGCCCAAGAATCCGGACACAGCCTTGTCATCGCCGGTAGGCGACTGCAGCGTGGCGCCGATGGTGGCCAAATAACCGCCAACGATACCGGGCAGCAAACCGGGACGATCCGCAATGGACTGGGCAATATACCCGGCCAAAATGGGAATCATAAAGCTAAATGCCGCTTTACCGATCCAAAAGATCACCGCCGCTACCGGGTTGGTCTGGCCGAAGTTGCCGCCGGCATTGGCGTTACCGGCCAATGTATCAATCAAGAAGCCCAGAGCAATCAGCACGCCGCCGCCGACCACGAAAGGCAGCATGTGGGATACGCCGTTCATCAGGTGTTTATACACCTTGTGGCCGAAGCTCTCTTTCTCATCGTCATCCCCGACGGGGGCTGCGCCGCCCTCTGCGTGGTAAATGGGAGCCTTACCGTCCAGCACCTTTTGGATTAACTCCTGCGGTTTGTTAATACCGGCAGAAACCGTGGTTTGCAATACCGGCTTGCCGTCAAAGCGGTCCATCTCTACATTTTTATCTGCTGCAATGATAATACCGTCACAGTCAGCGATCTCTCGGCGGGTGAGTACATTTTTAGCGCCGCCGGAGCCGTTGGTCTCTGCCTTTAAGGGGCAATTCATGGCCGCGCCGGCCTTTTCCAGCGCCTCGGCAGCCATATAGGTATGCGCAATGCCGGTGGGGCAGGCGGTCACCGCCAAAATACGATAGCCTTTCGGAGCCGCCTGTGCGGTTACCACCGTATCCTCCGGGGTCTCCTCCGGGTACTTGGCCCGCTCCTGGGCGTCAATAATTTCAATAAATTCCTCTGCCGTTTTGGCGCCACGGAGCCGATCGCAAAATTCCGGCTCCATGAGCATCACCATCAGGCGAGAGAGAATTTCCAAATGCACATCGCCGTCCGGCGGAGCCGCGATCATAAACAGCAACGAGCTGGGCTTGCCGTCCGGGGCGTCATAATCCACACCGCCGGGCACGGTCATCGCCGCCAGTGCCGCATGGGCCACGCTGTCGCTCTTCGCATGAGGTACCGCAATGCCCTCGCCGATGGCAGTGGTGCCCTGTCCCTCTCGCGCCAGGATCGCCGCCTTGTAGGCCGACGGGTCCGTTAGGTTGCCTGCTGCCGCGTGCAGCTCTACCAGCGCGTCGATGGCTTGGCTTTTGCTTTCAGCCGGGGCGTTCAGCCGGATCGCCCGAGGAGACAGCAAATCTTTAATCTTCATAGAGAACCCTCCTTACACAGGGCGTCGCCCTGCACATTTAATTATTCTCCGACTGCTCTCAGTCGGCAAAATACTGTGTCTTATACCGGCGAATGGTATCGCCGTCTGCCACGCCCTCACAAAAGGCGGAGGCATTACCGGCGGCGGAAGCCCACTGGAGCGCCGTCTTGTAATCGCCGCTGTCTGCGTACCCGGCCAGGAACCCGGCCACCATTGAATCGCCGCAGCCTACATTGTTCACCGGTTTGCCGGGCACCACGCCCACGGAGTGGGTGCTGCCGTCCTCTGCCAGCAGTGTGGCGCCGTACTTGCCACGACTCACCAGCACATTGCGTGCGCCTTTCTCTTGCAACTTGGCTGCAAAGAAGCGAATCTTCTCTTCATCGTCCGGGCGAATATCCTCGCCAAAGATCTCGCCCAGCTCGTGGTGATTGGGCTTAATGAGAAACGGGTGGTAATCCAGCACCGCCAGCAGCGCGTCACCGGTGGTGTCTACCACAATATGCACGCCTTTATTTTGCAGCTTGGCGCAGATTTGCTCATAAATGGAGCCGGGCATTTGGCTGGGCACCGCCCCGGCCAGCACCAAAAAGTCGCCGGGCATCAGTCCCTCCAGCTTGTGGAACAGAGCCTCCACTTCCGCCTCTGCCGGCTGGGCGCCTGGGGCATTAATATCCGTTTGCCGATCGGCAAAGATCTTAACATTGATTCGGGTGTTGCCCGCTGCCAGCGGCACAAAATCCGTTTGGATCCCCTGGGCCTGCAGCATCTGCTCCAGTGCCCGGCCGGTAAATCCGGCCACGAACCCCAGTGCCCGGGTGGGCACCTCCAGTCCGGACAGCACCATGGACACATTGATTCCCTTACCGCCGCACAGCAGCTGGGCGCTGTCCGCCCGGTTTACATCCTCGCTGCTTAACCGGGGCAGGCGCAGAATGTAGTCCAGCGCCGGGTTCAACGTTACGGTATAGATCATAATAACGCAACCTCCTTTACCACCGTGCGTTCTCCGTACTCCGGGTCCGGCAGCCGATCGGTGATGATCGCCGCCTGATCCAGGGGCGCAAAGCTCACGGTAGATACTTTGTCAAACTTGCTGGCGTCCGCCAACACATAACTGACGAAACTGCGCTCCATGGCCGCCGCTTTTAAGTAGGCCTCGTCCGTGTCCGGCGTGGTAAATCCCTGACGAATGGCAATACCGTTGGTGCCGATGAAACACTTGGAAAAATTGTAGTTGTGCAAATTCTTGGCTGCAGCCAGACCGATGATGGCATCGGTGGTGTGCTTTAACTCGCCGCCCAGCACATAGGTTTTCATACCCTTGGCCACCAGCCGCTGGGCGTGGAGAAGACCGTTGGTCACAAAGGTGGCACCCGGCTGCAAGTGGTCGATCATTAACAGGGTGGAGCTGCCGGCGTCTAAATATACAAAATCCGTATCGTCCACCTGGGCAGCGGCGTAAGCGGCGATCATCTCTTTTTCGTCCATGTGCAGCTGCAGCTTTTCGTCCAGCTTCTCCTCCCGGCGAATAAAATCCCGCCGGGTCAAAGTGGCACCGCCATGCACCTTGTGCAGCTTGCCCAGCCGATCCAGCGCAATCAGATCCCGGCGCACCGTGCTTTCGCTGGCGCCCAAAAGCTGGGTCAACTGCGCAACGGATACGGTCCCTTTTTCCTCTAACTGGGCCAAAATCTGCAAGTGTCTTTCCTGGGTAAGCATAGACGGTTCCTTTCTGAATTTTCCGGGCGTTTGCCGCCCTCGTCCTTACACCCAAAGTGTACCACGGCAAGCAAAAGCCGTCAAGTTCATTCCTTCATTTTCGTTCATTCCGCACAGTGAGCGCCTGCTCTTTTGGGCAATTTATGCAAACGCAGCCCCTTTATCTGCGCGGTTTTGAACGGTTGTGGCAAAACATGCATAAAATCCGTCATTTTACAGACGCACTTGTTTGCCAAAAAAGGCGCAAAAAAGCGCCGTATCCTCAGGATACGGCGCTTTTTATAATCTGGATTTATACCGCTTCTAAATATGCGGCTACGGTCTTGGGATCTTCCCCCCGCACAAAGGCAAACTCATCGCTGATGATATGCAGCGCACTGCGCAGCGCCTTGGCGTCTGAAAGATACATTTTCTTGCCGATCTGCTTTTGGTGCTCCTCATGGCAGCGAAGTGTCTTAATCAACCGCAAAATGCGCTTATGATCCGAGCTGTGGAGGATCTCCTCCGTCTTGGCCTTACGCTCGTGGACGTTGCTCACCCACTCGTAGGGCTGGCAGGTCTTGGCATAGCCCATCAATTCCTCCACCGCTGCCGGGGCAATGGCTGAGCGAATTTTGATCCGCTGGGGATCGTAATCCGTGGGCACGTAATACTTGGAGTTCCGGTCAAACACAGGCACCAGCACATAGTAGTCCTTGGTCTCGCTGGAGAACTTCATGGTTTCAATTTCGCGCACTTGGCAGATGCCCTTGGTACTGTAATGCACGAAAGTACCGATTTGCATGACACTCACCTTTCTTGATAATACAATAATACACTATTTTTTCGCCTGTTTTTCTATTTGAACATCTCTATTATAGCACAAATCGGTAAAAATTGACATAGGCAAAGTAAACAAATCCCCGCCCCGAATTCCTATCTCTGCGGCAGGAATTTTGTACAAAATGCAAGATTATTCCCATTTTCACGCATTTTTCTTAACAAACCTTAACAAATGAAAAAAATCTTTTACCTATCTTTTACCCGGCAGCGGGCGCGGTTTTAACATCATCCGGCTAGACTAAAACCGGAGCAGCCAGCCAACGCTGCAAAAATCCCAAAAGGCCGTATGTACCTTTTCGTACACACGGCCTTGTTTTTTATCCAATGATTATGCTTTTTGTTATGCCTTTTTCTTTTGGAACAGGCGGGCAAAAACCTTAATGACCTCAGAAAGGACGATGACGGAGAATGCCAGAGCAAACAGCTTGCCCCACATGGTGATCCCCAGGGGTACGGTGCCAAAAAACGCACCGGCAAACTGGATGATCAGCACTTGCAACACAAAGGTGCAGCCCACGACCAACAGCATCAGCTTGTTCTTAAACAGGTGGCAAAAGATACTCTCGCTGTGCAGTTCCCGGCAGTTAAAGGCGTTAAACAGCTGAAACAGCACAAACAGGGTGAACAGCACGGTGGTCATCTCGCCCCGGGCAGCACCCAGGAAATTCAGCTTGTATTGCAGCAGGAACACCACGCTCATATACACACCGGTAGCGGTGATCCGCGCCAGCATACCCTTGGAGATAATATTCTCGCTGCGGTTGGTGGGGCGGCGGCGCATCAGGTCACTGTATCCCGGCTCCAGTCCCAAGGTCAGGGCCGGCGGGCCGTCCATAATGATGTTGATCCACAGCAGCTGCAAGGCGGTAAAGGGCGCCGGCAGCCCCATCAGAACAGACACAAATACGCAAATAACAGAGGCAATATTCACCGTCAGCTGGAAGCTGATGAACCGCTTAAAGTTCTCATAAATATTGCGGCCCCATTCCACGGCCTTAACAATGGTGGCAAAGGAGTCGTCCAACAGCACAATATCGCTGGCTTCCTTGGACACCTCCGTGCCTGAAATGCCCATGGCGATCCCCACATCGGCGTTCTTCAGCGCCGGTGCGTCGTTGATCCCGTCGCCGGTGACAGCCACCACTTCGCCTCGTGCTTTCAGCAGCTTCACCACCCGCATTTTCACCGTAGGGGTGCTGCGAGCAATCACGCTGATTTTGGGCAGCATTTTTTGCAGCCGGCGGTCGCTCATTTCTTCCACTTCTTTGGCTTCCAGCGCCACACAACCGTCCGCCAGCAGATCCAGTTCCTTGGCAATGGCGGTGGCGGTAACGATATTGTCGCCGGTAAGAATCTTCACCCCCACCCCGGCGCTGCGGCAGGCGGCCACAGCGTCGTACACATCGCTGCGCAGCGGGTCCGCAATGGCCACAAAGCCGTCAAAGACCATATCGCTTTCCATTCGGCGGTGGGCCTCCTTTGCAGAGAAGTCCTCCATCTCCGCCAACTCCTTATGGGCAAAGGCAATCACCCGCATAGCTTGCTCCTCTGCCTGCACCAGCACCCGGCACAGTTCCGCCAGACGGTCAGGTTTCAAGGCACACATATCCAGCACGCACTCCGGGCTGCCCTTTACATAAGAGAGAATGCGCCCGTCCACATTGGAAATGGTGGTCATGTGCTTGAGCTCGGACGAGAAAGGAAACGCGCACAGCCGGGTGTGGTTCTCCCGCTCCCGACGGTAGGTGTTGCCGGTGTCTGCCTGCTCAAAGAACCGCAGCATGGCGCACTCCGTGGGATTGCCGATAAAGCCGCCGTCCGGCGCCAAGTCTGCCGTGGTGTTCAGGCAGATATTATGGGTCAGGTATTCGTTTTGCAGCGCTGCCGCTTCTTTATGCCACCGGGTGTCATAAAAGGCACGCACGGTCATCTTGTTTTCCGTTAAAGTACCGGTCTTGTCCGAGCAGATCACACTGATACAGCCGATGGTCTCTGAGGCGATCATCTTCTTCACCAGGGCGTTTTGCTTACTTAGCTTGATAATATTGATAGACAGAGACACCGCCACAATGGTGGGCAGCCCCTCCGGCACCGCCGCCACAATCAGCACGATACTGGTAATGAACGCCTCCATCACCGCCTCCAAATGCAGGCCGCCGTGGAGGGCAAAGAAAATCAGCTGAGCCGCAAACACAATGCCCGCTGCAATCACGCCAAGCACGGTAATGGTCTTGCCCAAGCGGGCCAGCTTCTCCTGCAAGGGGGTGCTGCTTTTTTCTGCATTGCCCAGCTCGCCGGCGATCTTGCCAAATTCCGTAGCGTCGCCCACCGCCGTCACCAGCAGCCGTCCGTTCCCCTCGGTAACGAATGTGCCGCTATAAAGCATATTGGCCCGCTCCGCCAGGGGCGTTTTTTCGTCCGTAAGCACCAGCTGGCTGTCTTTCTTCACCGGAAAGCTCTCGCCGGTAAGGGCGGATTCATCCACCTGCAGAGCAGTGCTCTCCAGCAGTCGTCCGTCCGCCGGCACCTTGTCTCCGGCAGACAGCAACACCACATCGCCCACCGCCAAATGGGCGCTTTGCAGGGTAACGGTTTGGCCGTCCCGCACCGCGCGCACGGTCATATCGGCGTTGATTTTGGACAGGGCCTCAAACGCCTTGGCGCTGCGCCCCTCCATCACTACGCTGATCACCACAGACAAAGCAATGGCCACGAACACGCCCACGCACTCCAAAAAGTCCGCCTCGCCGCCGGTAACCCGGCGCACAATGTTCACCGCCAGAGCGATCAGCCCGGCTGCAATAAGCATTAAGAGCATAGGCTCCGTGGCTGCATCCCAAAGGCGCTTCAGCAGCGAGTCCGGCTTGCGTCGGGTGAGGGCGTTCTCGCCGTACTGTTCTTTGTTTTTCTGTGCCTGCGCTTCTGTCAGCCCCCGGTTCGCGTCTGTACCGTAGGTTGCCAGCAACTCCGTTTTTTCTGCGGTAAATGCCTGCATAGAAAGTCCTCCTGCTTCATTTTTACAAAGAAAAAGACCTACCGCCGTTGCCGTGCGTTAGGTCTTTTTGGGTAAAAAATAAAAGACTGCTGCACGAAAAACAGGCGTGCAAGAGTCTCGTTCATTAAGACAAGCCAGACCCGGCACAGCGCCGCAGTCAGTTTGTTGACTTGCCACACGCCCACGGCGTGCAAACTACTCCCTCAAGCGGGTACTTCTTTTGTGACAAAAGCATACCACCCGGCCGCTTGGTTAGTCAAGAGTAACTTGAATGTTAGACAAAATCACAACCCGTCACCTAAAAACGCCAACCTCTTGTCATTTCTTCTCCGATATGGTATATAGAAGGTGAGACACGGCATATCAAATCTATTTTCACCCCCCAAGCCTTCCTCTTTGACAAGGGCGGCAAAACAGAGGATTCCATTTTCCCATGGAGGTCACGGTATGAAAATCAAAAACACAAAAACGGACATTCTGTTAAACATAGCGGCGGTGGCCTGCCTGGCAGCCGTTACCCTGTACCTGCTGGTGCGCTGGTCGCAAATTCCCATGACCATTCCCGGGCACTATACTGCCGACGGCCAAATAGACAGCTGGACCGCCCGCACCACCCTGTGGCAGCTGCCGGTGCTGGGGTGGGTGCTGTATGTGCTGATCACGATTTTAGAGCAGTTCCCCGGGATTTGGAACACCGGCGTGACCGTAACGGAGGAGAACCGCACCGCCGTCTACCGCACATTAAAGACCATGATCGGCTGGGTAAAGCTGGCGGTAAGCGCCCTGCTCTCTTTGGTGGCGCTGGCCTCCCTGGGCAATGGATATAAGATTTTTCTTGTATTGGCCGCCGTGGGTCTGCTGGCCACCTTTGGGCTGGTGATCTACTTTGTCCGCCGCCTGTTGCAGTTGAAGTAAACAGCCTATTTTTACCGACAGATTGCAATACACAAAATTCCTACGGCAATGCCACCACCTAACCGGCGCCCGTTAGGCGCTGTCAGCGTAGCTGACTGGGGAATTTTCGTCTTTCGCATCCATCAAAAAAGCACCCCCGTCGGGGTGCTTTTTCTATACCTATTATTTTATTCTTAGTGCGCATCCGCCAGCACAGCGTGGGCGCACTTTATGCCGTCCACGGCGGCGGACACAATGCCACCGGCGTAACCGGCACCCTCACCGCAGGGGTACACCCCGCGCAGATTGCACTGGCAAAATTCGTCCCGCAAAATCCGCACGCTGCTGGAGGAGCGGGTTTCCGGCGCAGTAAGCACCGCGTCCGGCAGGGCAAAGCCGTGGAGCCGCTTGTCCATCTCCGTAATGGCCGCCTGCATGGTGGTGCGCACCTTGTCCGGCAGGCAGTACCGCAGGTTGGTAAGCGTGACCCCGGTAGGGCAGGTGGGCTGCACATTGCCCAGCGCCCGACTTTCCCGATCCGCTAAGAAATCGCCCACCAGCTGCGCCGGTGCACGGTAATCGCCCCCGCCCAGGGCAAAGGCGTTTTGCTCAATCTCTCGCTGATAATACATTCCCGCCAGCGGATGCTCCGAGGGGAAGTCCACCGGATCAATACCCACTAGCAGCGCCGAGTTGGCATTCTCGCCGTCCCGGGCCAGGGTGCTCATGCCGTTGACGATCACGCCGCCCTTTTCGCTGGCGGCGGCCACCACCGTGCCCCCCGGGCACATACAAAAGGTATACGCCCCTCGCTGGTGCAGACCGTGGCAGCTGAGCTTGTAATCCGCAGCCCCCAGCTTAGGGTGACCGGCAAAAGCGCCGTACTGGGCCTTGTCAATGAGCTTTTGGGGGTGCTCAATGCGGGCGCCCACACTAAAGGGCTTTTGGATAATTTGCGCGCCGTTTTTATAAAGCATTTCCACCGTGTCCCGGGCGCTGTGGCCAATGGCCAGGATCACCGCATCCGTCTCCATATCCACCGTTTGACCCAAATGGCTGTAAGTGACCCCATGGATAAAGCCGTTGGCTAAGATCAAATTCTCCAGCCGACATTCCAGGCGCACCTCGCCCCCCAGGCGCTCAATTTTTTTGCGAATATTCTGCACCACCACAGCCAGTCGGTCCGTGCCGATATGGGGCTTGGCGGCGTATAAAATCTCCTCCGGCGCACCGGCCTCGTACAGCTCTTGCAGCACCTGGCGAATAAAGGGGCTTTTAATGCCGGTGGTCAACTTGCCGTCAGAAAAAGTACCGGCACCGCCCTCGCCGAACTGCACATTGCTCTCCTCGTTGAGAATATGCTGCTGCCAAAAGGCGTTCACATCCTGCTGGCGGCGCTGAATATCCTTGCCACGCTCCAACACAATGGGGCGCAGTCCTGCCTCAGCCAAGATCAGGCCGGCAAACATACCCGCCGGACCGAAACCAACCACCACCGGGCGAAAAGCGGACTGCCGCCGGTTCACCGGCAGGGTGTACTTGTATTCTTCCGCCGCCTTGGCCTTCGGGGAGCGGCAGCGGCGCAGCACCTGGGTTTCGTCCAGCCCCAGGGTCACATCTACCGTATAAGAGAAGTGCACATCGTCCTTTTTGCGGGCGTCCACACTCTTTTTAAAAATCGTCAGTTTTTCAATATATTTGGGATCGGTGCGCAGCACCTTGCCCGCCTTTTTGCGCAGCAGGCTCTCGTCCTCATCCAGTTCCAGACGCAACTCACTTACTCGTATCATTCCGCTTCTCCACTATCTGCCCGGCGGCCGCCAGACCGCTGTAAAAGGCAAAATTCAAATTATAACCGCCGCAGGGCTGCTGCTCGTCCAGCACCTCGCCGACAATATACAGTCCGGGCACCCGCCGAGAGGCAAAGCCCTCCAATTCCGTCCGGGGCACACCGCCGCCGGTGATCTGGGCAAAGGCGTAGCCCTTGGTGCCGGTAACGATCAGCTGCCAGTGCTTGGCGATCTGCACCAGCCGAGCCGGGTCACCCGCAGCCTGTTTTTCCAAAATCTCCGTCACCTCTGCGCTGAGGATCCCTCGCAGGGAGCCGAATTGCCGCAGATAAGACAAGAGCTGATTTTCGCTGCACTCCGGGACCAAATCCAGCACTGCGCAGCACTTTTGCGGCCGGGGGCGGGCAAAGTTCTGCCCCACCGCCCAGCTTACATCCATCACCGCAATGCCGGACAAACCGTAATCGGTAAACAGCACCTCGCCCCGACTCTTCGCCACGGTTTCACCGTCCAAAGTGACGGCTACTGCCGCTCGGGTGCGCTGCCCCTTGAGCTTGCGAGGGTATTTGCTGGAGGAGGTCAGCTGCACCAGCGCCGGATACAGGGGCGTACAGCTGTGACCCAGATCTTGCAGCAGGGCATAGCCGCTGCCATCGCTGCCCAGTGCCGGCTGTGCCTGCCCGCCGCAGGCCACCACCACCTTGTCGCCGGCAAAGGCGCCCTTATCCGTCTGCACCGTAAAGCCGGGGATGATCTTTTCCACCCGGCAGCCGGTAACCAGGCGCACGCCCAAGGCGCGGCAGGCGTCCAGCAGCAAATTTTGCACCGTGGCTGCCCGCAGGCTGTAAGGATATACACGCCCCAAATCCTCCTGCCGGGTCATCAAACCGAGAGAGGCAAAGAAATCCAGCACCGCCCGGCTGTGGGGCGCCTGCATATTGGTCAAATTGCACCGGCCGTTGCCGGTAGCCAGCAGCTTTTTGCCCGGCTGCTCCAGCCGCTCCAGCACCGTGACCTGCACCGCCGGGTCCAGTTGCCGCAGCCGTATGGCACAGCACAATCCCGCCGCGCCGCCGCCCACGATCAGTACCCGCATATCTTCGCCTCCCTTATATAGAATATACATATCATAATATATTCCGCCGCCAAATGCAAACAATTCTTGCACCGTCTCGCATGAAAGCGGCTTTTATTTTGATTTCCCCCTTGACGAACGGGTGCGGTTGTGGTATAGTGTTTGTACCTCGGTAAGTGGGGTTTTATTTTTTGCCCATTTTTAGGTGCGCATTGCGTGGCGCAACGAGGGAGATTCACACACAATCGAAATACAACGGAGGTGCTTATTAATGAGAGTTAAGATTACCTTAGCTTGCACAGAGTGCAAACAGCGCAACTACAACACAATGAAGAACAAGAAGAATACGCCCGACAGACTTGAGATGAACAAGTACTGCCGTTTCTGCAAAAAGCATACCTTGCACAGAGAAACGAAATAACAGGAGGACTGACAATGGCTGACGAAAAGAAAGCGTCTGCAAAGCCGGAAAAGAGCAGCAAGCCTGCCAAAAAGTCCGACGCCAAGGCAGATAAGTCAAAGGCAAAAAAAGCCAAGAAAAATCCGTTCAAATCCATTGGTTCATTCTTCAAAAGCGTAAAATCAGAGGGTAAAAAAGTCGTTTGGTCAGACGGTAAGAACGTGCTCAAGAACACCCTGACCGTACTGGTAGTCGTGATCATCGTCGGCGTGTGCATTTATTTGGTAGACACCGGCCTGACCCTGGGTATGAAGGGCATTAAGAGCCTGAAGACCGACAGTGAGACCACCACCGCTGCCAGCGAAACCACCACCCAGAAAACCACTTCGGCGGCTTTGGCTGAGGCCACCACCGAACAGACCACCAAATAAAGACCCGAACGCACGCAGGGGCAGCGCCCCCATTCGGATCACAGCAATTTACGGAGGTTCTGTTTAGTATGGAAGAAGCAAAATGGTATGTTGCCCACACCTTTTCCGGTTATGAGAACAAGGTAGCCAGCAACATTGAGACCGTGGTAGAGAACCGCAACCTGCACGATTGGATTCAGGATGTGGTCGTCCCTACCGAGACGGTGGTAGAGATCAAAGATGACGGCACCAAGAAGGAAGTGGAGCGCAAGATCTTCCCCGGCTATGTGCTCATCAAAATGGTGATGAACGACGACAGCTGGTATGTGGTGCGCAACACCCGCGGCTGCACCGGCTTTGTAGGTCCGGAGAGCAAGCCTGTTCCCTTAACGGAGGAAGAGGTACGCAAGCTGGGCGTGGAGAAGGTCACCGTAGAGGTGCACTACGCCGTAGGCGATCTGGTCAATGTGATCGACGGCCCGCTGGAGGGCTTCTCCGGCACTGTGGACGCCATCGACATTCCCAACAACAGCGCGCAGGTCACCGTTTCCATGTTTGGGCGCGAAACATCAGTTGATTTTGAGCTTGACCAGCTTGAAAAGGTCAAAGACTAACATTTGGTAATACGCGGCTTGCCGCTGATTATCACCGCTTTTTGCGGTGCGTGGGAGGAGCGCACAGCGCCCCGCCAATGACCACAATTTAGGAGGAAAATTATTATGGCACAGAAGGTAGTAGGTTTAATTAAACTTCAGATCCCGGCCGGTAAGGCGACCCCTGCCCCCCCGGTTGGCCCGGCTCTCGGTCAGCACGGTGTAAACATCGTGGCTTTCACCAAGGACTTTAACGAGAGAACCAAGAACGACGCCGGCCTGATCATTCCCGTAGTGATCACCGTTTATGAGGATCGTTCTTTCACTTTCATCACCAAGACCCCGCCCGCAGCCGTTCTCATCAAGAAGGCTTGCGGCATTGACAAGGCTTCCGGCGTTCCCAACAAGAACAAGGTAGCCACCATCACCAAAGAGCAGGTCCAGAAGATCGCTGAGACCAAAATGCCCGACCTGAACGCAGCTTCTTTGGAGGCCGCTATGTCCATGATCGCCGGCACTGCTCGCAGCATGGGTATTGTAGTAGAAGACTGAGTCCCTTGTGGGAGGAAAGATCCGATTAACCACTGGAGGTAATTTGTAATGAAACACGGAAAGAAATATGTGGACGGCGCCAAGCTGGTAGACCGCTCCAATCTGTATGATAGTGCTGAGGCACTTGACCTGGCTGTTAAGACCGCCACAGCTAAATTTGACGAAACCATTGAGGCTCACATTCGCCTGGGCGTTGACTCCCGTCACGCTGATCAGCAGGTGCGTGGCGCTGTGGTGCTGCCCAACGGCACCGGTAAAACCGTGCGCGTAGCTGTATTTGCCAAGGGCGACCTGGCTAAGGCTGCTACCGAGGCCGGCGCTGACATCGTTGGCGATGCTGACCTGGTAGAGAAGATCCAGGGCGGCTGGATGGACTTTGATGTGGCCGTTGCCAGCCCGGATATGATGGGCTTCGTTGGTCGTTTGGGTAAAGTGCTGGGCCCCCGCGGTCTGATGCCCTCTCCCAAGGCCGGCACCGTAACCATGGATGTGGCTAAGGCTGTAACCGAGGCTAAGGCCGGTAAGATCGAGTACCGTCTGGACAAGACCAACATCATTCACTGCCCCATCGGCAAGGCTTCCTTTGGGCAGGAGAAGCTGCTGGAGAACTTCAACGCTCTGCTGGACGCCATCATCAAGGCAAAGCCGGCTGCACTGAAGGGTCAGTATATTAAGTCCGTTGCCGTGGCTTCCACCATGGGCCCCGGCGTGCGTATCAACCCCAACAAAGTTGGTACTGTTTCTGCTCAATAAGTTTTTGGGTATTGACAAGGCTCGTGCCTTGTGTTAAAATACTATCGCTGTTCAGCCAAAGACAGCAGGTGCCGTTTGGCGTAAGTTGATCGCCTGCCGAGGAATGAATGTGCATGGTTCGCACCCTGCGGTGCAATATCTATGTCATTTTGTGCATTCCGAGGTACATCGGAATGCACTTTTTGTTTTGCTAAACAGCCATAAAGACCGCATTTTGCGGCAAATACTTATGGAGGTTATGTTTTATGCCAAGTACAGCAGTTCTTGAAATGAAAAAGCAGCAGGTTGCCGCTCTTTCTGACCGGATCAAGAATTCCTGCGCCGGTGTAGTGGTTGACTACAAAGGCATCACCGTGTCCGATGACACGCAGTTGCGTCACGAGCTGCGTGAGGCCGGTGTGCACTACACTGTCGTAAAGAACACCCTTTTGGGCAGAGCAGCTGAGGCTGCCGGTCTGGAAGGCCTTGAGTCTGTGTTGGAAGGCACCACCGCCATCGCCACCTGTGACGATGACTATGTGGCATCTGCTCGCATTCTGCAAAAGTTTGCAGACGGCCACGACAATTTTGCCATTAAGTCCGGTTATCTGGACGGCAAAGTGATCGCTCTGGACGAGGTTATTGCGCTTTCCAAGCTGCCTTCCAGAGAGGCCATGCTGGCTCAGATCGCAAGTCTTGTTGTTGAGCCCATCGCCTGCATTGCCCGTGCCGTTGCAGCACTGGAAGAAAAGGGCGGTGCAACACCCGTCGCTGCAGAGGCCGAAGAGGCACCCGCAGAGGCTGCTCCCGCTGAGGAAGCACCTGCTGAAGAAACAGCAGAATAATTTAATTTTTATTATAATTTACGGAGGTAATTATCATGGCAACCGAGAAAATCACTGCTATTGTAGATTCCATCGCAGAACTGAGCGTTCTGGAGCTTAAAGAGCTCAAGGAAACAATCGAAGAGACCTTTGGCGTTACTGCTGCCGCAGTCGCCGTTGCAGCTGCTCCCGCTGAGGGTGGCGCCGCTGCTGCTGACGAGAAGACCGAGTTTGATGTTGTGCTGACCGATGTTGGCGCCAACAAGATTCAGGTAATCAAGGCCGTTCGTGAGGCTACCGGCCTGGGTCTGAAGGAAGCTAAGGCTATCGTTGACGGCGCTCCCGCTACCGTTAAGGAAGCAATGCCCACCGCTGACGCTGAGGCTCTGAAGGCTAAGCTGACTGAGGTTGGCGCTACCGTTGAGCTGAAATAAGTTCACGCCAAGCAACCAACACGGACACTCCCTTGAGTGTCCGTGTTTTTTTGTCTTGGTGCAGCAAATGCGTTTTGTTTTTTGCCGTTTGCGATACACGCCGCTTTTTTGATTCCTATTGTAATTCTCGGCGGAATTTGCTATGATGGGCATAGATTTTCATAATGGAGGTACGGTTATGACCAACTGGGGATATAAGGCGGTGCGCAAAGTGCTGCAAACCTTTGGCGGGGCGGAGCTGGCGCAGCAGCAAAGCGGACGGATCACCGGTGAACCGGGCAATCCGGAGGTGGCGACGCTGGCCAGACGGGCCGGTGCGGAAAGCTGCGTGCTGCTGAAGAACAACAACCACACCCTGCCCCTGGATCTGTCTGCGCCGGTGGCGCTGTTCGGCCGGGTGCAGAAGAACTATTTTTATGTAGGCAACGGCAGCGGCGGCGATGTTTCCGCCCCGTACAGTATCAACCTGGTGCAAGGGCTGGTAAACGCCGGTGCGCAGCTGGACAGCACCGTACTGGCCGCCTATGAAAGCTGGTGCACCGCCTCTGTCAACGACCCGGACCCGGGATTTTGGGGGCACTGGCCCCGCTATTATGCAGAAATGCCGGTGAAGCAAGACTGGGTACAGGCGGCTGCTAAGCGGTGCCAAACCGCCGTGGTGGTGATTGGCCGCAGCGCCGGTGAGGACCGGGAAAACACGCTGAAAAAAGGCAGCTTTTACCTGACGAATAAAGAAAAGGCCTTGCTGGACGCAGTGACCACCGCCTTTCAAAAAGTGGTGCTGGTGCTGAATATCGGCAGCATTATGGACTTTGCGGAAATCGACGCCTACGGCGACAAGATCAGCGCCATTTTGCTGGCCTGGCAGCTGGGCATGGAAAGCGGTAACGCGGTGGCGGATGTGCTCACCGGGCAGGTGAACCCAAGCGGTCGCCTGACGGACACCATCGCCAAAACCTACGCCGACTACCCGGCACAGAACTTTGGCAACAAAGCAGAGAACCGCTATACAGAAGATATTTTTGTGGGCTATCGGTACTTTGAGACCTTTGCGCCGGAGCGGGTGCTGTACCCCTTTGGTTACGGTCTGTCTTACACGGACTTTGCCTGCAAAGTGACAAAAACAGAAACAAAAGACCAAACGGTCACCGTGCAGGTGCAGGTGGAGAACACCGGCGCGCTGCCCGGCAAACAGGTGGTACAACTGTACGCCTGCTGTCCCTGCGGCGCGCTGGGAAAAGCCGCTAAGGTACTTATTGCCTTTGGCAAAACGGAGGAACTGGCCCCCGGCAAGCACCAAAGCCTGACTCTCACCGCCCCTTATCGGCACTTTGCCAGCTTTGACGACAGCGGCGCTGCCGGGCACAAAAACGCCTGGTTGCTGGAAGCGGGGGACTACACTTTTTACATAGGTACAGATGTGCGCAGCGCTGTCCCCTGCGGTGACCTGCACCTGGCGGACACGCTGGTGCTGGAGCAGTGCTGCCAGTTGCTGGCGCCCCCGGCAGGCAGCGGCTTTGACCGACTCACCGCCACAGTACAAAACGGCAAAGTGACCCGGACCTACGCCCCGGTGCCCACCGCCACCGTAGACTTAAAGCAGGAGATCCTGGATCATCTGCCCCCTGCCCTGCCGGTCACCGGCAACAAGGGCTTTGTGCTGGCAGATGTGGCCGAGGGCAGCGTCAGCCTGGACGACTTTGTGGCGCAGCTGTCTACCACGGAGATGGAGCTGCTCAGTCGCGGCGAGGGCATGATGGACAGCCCACTGGGCGCCTCCGGCAATGCGGGCGCCATGGCCGGGGTCAGCGACAGCCTGCGCCAAAAGGGCATACCCCCGGTAATCACCACCGACGGCCCCTCCGGGATTCGCCTGCGGGCCACCTGCTCCCTGCTGCCCAGCGGCACCGCCCTGGCTTGCAGCTGGAACCTGCCGCTGGTACAGGACCTGTACGCCGCCATGGGGCGGGAGATGGTGGACAAGGGCACCGATGTGCTGCTGGCGCCGGGCATGAATATCCACCGCAATCCGCTGTGCGGGCGCAATTTTGAATACTTCTCCGAGGACCCACTGGTCACCGGCAAGCTGGCCGCTGCGGTGGTACAGGGTCTGCAAAGCGCTCCGGTATCCGCCTGCCCCAAGCACTTTGCCTGCAACAATCAGGAATATAACCGCAACTACAACAATTCCGTAGTCAGCGCCCGCGCCCTGCGGGAAATCTATTTGCGGGGATTTGAGATCTGCATAAAAGAAGCACATCCTAAAAACCTGATGACCAGCTACAACAAGATCAACGGCGTGTGGAGCCACTACAACTACCAGCTGTGCACCGCCCTGCTGCGGGAGGAATGGGGCTACACCGGCAATGTGATGACCGACTGGTGGATGCGCTACGCCGCCTCGCCGGAGTTCCCGGAACTGCGGGACAACGGCTACCGGGTGCGGGCACAGGTTGATGTACTGATGCCCGGCGCCAAAACCGCCATCAGCAAGTCCGCCCCCAACGACGGCAGTCTGCTGGCGACCCTGGGCAAGCCCGACGGCATCACCCTGGGCGAACTGCAACGCACGGCAAAGAATGTGCTACGCATGACCCTGCGCACAAAATTCGCCGGGCAGTACAAAGACTAAAAAAATCCCCCACGGTGGGTTGCTACTGCCCCGCCGCCGTGGTAAAATGAAAACATCAAGTAAGCGCCCAACGGCGCAATATCGGGAGGATAACCAAATGGCATGTTTCTTAGTACCGGCCGCTGAGGCCGTGGTGGTCACCGCTGTGGCGCTGACCTTGAAGAAAAAGGAAGAAAAGCTCACGCTGCCCGCCCATGAAGCTGTGGGCACTGGGGCACCTGCCCAGGAGCAGAAATTTACCTGGAGCCGCAAGCTGTTCTTGCTGTCCGGTCTGCTGTGGGGCGGCATTTTGCTGCTGGCCTTTGAGCATCTGTGGCACGGCGAGGTGACTCTGTTTGCACCGTTCCTAACGGCCATGAGCAACCCGGAGGACAAAGCAGTCATGCTCCACGAAATGGCTACGGTAGGTGTGACTATGAGCGCCGTTGTCACCGCTGTATGGGGCATAGCAGTCGCCGTGGTCAGCGCCAAGTTCAAAAAGCGTGCCAAAACGGCTACACAGGAGGGTTAATATGTGCCTGCTGCTAACCTTGATGGCTGCCGTGGCGGCCACCGTGGCTTGGTACGCCTGCGAAAAGCGCAAAACCTACCGACTGGGCACGCTGTGCCTGATCTACTGGGGTGCCGGGCTGATGTGGCTGGTGGACTTCTTCTTTGAATACTTCAGCGAAGGGGCGGCGTATTTTCAGCAGAGCTTCAGCGAGATACTGAACGACAGTCTGCTGGGTCTCTCTGCCGTAACCTTGGGCGCCATCGCCTGGCTGGCGATCTTGCTGGTCAAGGATCCTAAGCGTGTGTTCAAACAGCAATAAATCAAAAAGGCGACTGCACCGCAGCCGCCCTTTTTCTTTGCCTGAAAAATCTTAAACAAATCCGGTCCCTTTTGCCATATTGTACACAAGATGGACGAATTCCATCACTTTCCATTGCATTTTTTTATAGAATATGTATAATAAAAAGAGATGTACACATCGTACAAAATAGGAATTTGGAGGGAACCGATATGGATATGAGCACCAACAAACAACTGCGCCCTTTCGGTATGCGCGATAAGGTCGGCTATGCCTTTGGCGACTTTGGATGCAATATGAGCTTTGCATTCATTAACAGCTACCTGATGCTGTTCTATGTCACCTGTATGAAGATTGATCCCAAGCACTTTGCCGTTCTCATTCTGCTGGGCAAAATTTTTGACGCCATCAACGACCCCATCATCGGCGGTCTGTGCGATGCCACCAAACCCGGCAAGGACGGTAAATTTAAGCCCTGGATCAAGTGGGCCAGCCCGGTGCTGCTGCTGTCCAGTATCGCCCTGTTCATTTATGCACCCAGTGCGCCCTACGGGGTAAAGATCGCCATGTGCCTGGGCATTTACTGCCTGTGGAGCGTGGCGTACACCAGCGTGAATGTGCCCTACGGCTCCATGCAAAGCTGCATTACCAACGACCCGGCGGGCCGCTCCTCCCTGTCCCAGTGGCGGAGTATCGGCGCTATGTGTGCCCAAATCCCCATTATGATCCTGCTGCCCCTGCTGGTATATGACAAGAATGACAATCCCCGCGGTGAGCTGTTCATCATCTTTGTGGGCGTGATGGGTGCCATCGGTTTGGTATCCTTCTACCTGCTGCGGCGCATGACCACCGAGCGCATTGCCGCTGCACAGCCCCTGGAGAAACAGAAGTTCAACTATTTTGCCACGCTTGGCTCTTTCTTTAAGAACAAACCCATGATGGGCGTGACCATCAGCACCGTGGCATATCTGGCGCTGATGATGACGGTGACCACCTCCATGCCCTATATCTTTATGTGTTATTTCCAGAACACCAAGCTGATCACCATTGCCACCATGCTGGCCGGATGTCCGGTGGCGCTGGGCATTTTGCTGGTAAAGCCCATGCTCAAGAAATTCACCAAAAAGCAATTGTGCACCTATCCCTTTGTCCTGTCAGCCATCTCTGCCGGCGTGGCTGCCTTTGTGCGGATCCGTAACCCCTATGTTTGGATCGTACTGGTGGCCATCGCCATGTTTGGCTCTGCCTTTTACCTGACCTTGATGTGGGCGCTGGTGGCAGACTGCATCGACTACCAGGAGCGCCGGACCGGCCGCCGGGAGGAAAGCTCTATTTACGCCACCTATTCCCTGTTCCGCAAAATTGCCCAGGGTGTAGGCGCCGCCGTAGTCAGCTGGGCCATCGGTATGACCGGCTATGACCAAAAGCTGGGCGCCCTGGAGCAGGCTGCCGGTGTACCGGAAAAGATCTATTTCGTCACCGCGTTCCTGCCCTTTATTGGCGCACTGATCAGCCTGATCAGTATGCATTTCCTGTATAATCTGGACGACAACGCCCAGGAAAAAGTAAAATAATCCACCCGGAGGCAACCCTATGCGACAAATCATCAACATAAACAAAGACTGGCGCTTTTCCAAAAAACCCCAAAGCACCCCCACAGCCCTGCCCACAGACTGGGAGTCGGTGGACCTACCCCACACCTGGAACGGCACAGACGGCCAAGACGGCGGCAACGACTATTACAGAGGCAAGTGCGCCTACGCCAAGGCACTCACCGCCGATGAACTGGGCAGCGCCCCGGTGCATTACCTGCAATTCGACGGCGTAAACAGCAGCGCCCAGGTCTACTGGAACGGTCGGCAGATTGCCAAGCATGACGGCGGCTACTCCACCTTCCGTGCCAAGCTGCCGGAAATTTTGCCGGAGAACCTGCTGGTGGTCTATGCAGACAACAGCCCCAATGAAACGGTATATCCCCAGATGGCGGATTTCACCTTCTACGGCGGCATTTACCGGGATGTAATCGTGCTGGGCGTGGAAGAGAGCCACTTTGACCTGGACTACTACGGCGCTCCCGGCGTGCAAGTGGTGCCCTCCATGCAAGGCACCGACGCCACGGTGGCTGCCACGGCGTATGTGACTGCACCGGCAGGCTGCACCGTGCATTTTGCCATCACCAATAGGAACGGCGACCCGGTGGCAGAAGCCGATGCGGACGCTGCCGATGCAAAGACCAACATCAAAATAGAAAACGCCCACCTGTGGCACGGCACGGAGGACCCGTACCTGTATACCCTGACGGTCACTTTGCTGCAAAACGGCAAAGCGGTAGACGAAATTGCCACCCGCTTTGGCTGCCGCAGCTTTGCTATTGATCCGCAAAAGGGCTTTATCTTAAACGGCAAACCTTATCCCCTGCGCGGCGTATCCCGCCACCAGGATCGGCCGGGAATCGGCAACGCCCTCACCGCCAAGGAGCACACGGAGGACATGGATCTGATCTGCGAGCTGGGCGCCAACACCATTCGCCTGGCCCATTACCAGCACAGCCAGACCTTTTATGACCTGTGCGACGAACGAGGTATGGTCGTCTGGGCAGAAATCCCTTATATCTCCCGTCACATGCCCGGAGGCAAGGCCAACACCATCAGCCAAATGACGGAGTTGATCTGCCAAAACAGCAATCACCCCAGCATTGTGGTGTGGGGTCTGTCTAACGAAATCACCATGAACGGCGCGTCGGATCCCTCCCTTTTGGAGAACCACCGGGCGCTGAACGACCTGGTGCATAAAATGGATCCCACCCGCCCCACAACCATAGCGGTGCTGAGTATGTGCGATCCCGGAGAGGCGTATGTACAGATCGCCGATGTGCTGTCCTACAACCACTACTTTGGCTGGTACGGCGGCAAAACCGAGATGTACGGCCCCTGGTTTGACAAATTTCACAAGAAGTACCCGGATCGGGCGGTAGGCATGAGCGAGTACGGCTGTGAAGCGCTGAACTGGCATACCTCTGACCCCCAGCAGGGCGACTACACCGAGGAGTACCAGGCCAAGTATCACGAGGATGTAATCCACCAAATCGCCGCGCGCCCCTGGATGTGGTCCACCCATGTGTGGAATATGTTTGACTTTGCCGCAGATGCCCGCAGCGAGGGCGGCGAGAACGGTATGAACCACAAGGGCTTGGTAACCTTTGACCGGCAGTATAAGAAAGACGCGTTCTATGCCTACAAGGCTTGGCTGTCCAAGGAGCCGTTCGTCCACATTTGCGGCAAGCGGTATGTGGACCGCACCGAGGATGTGACCAAGGTCACCGTCTACACCAACCAGCCCCAGGTAGAGCTGTTTGCCAACGGCAAGAGCCTGGGCGTGCAGCAAAAGGGCGAATATCCGTTTTTCTACTTTGATGTGCCAAACAGCGGCGAGACGACCCTGACCGCCAAGGCCGGAGACTGCACGGACGAGAGTCACCTGCGCCATGTGAATGAGCCAAACCGGGACTATGTGCTCCAAGAGGAGGGCGCCGTCATCAACTGGTTTGAGATCGAGACCCCGCCCGGCTATATGAGCATTAACGACACCATCGGCGATATTTTGGCCACCACCCGGGGCAAGCTGCTGGCCCTGCGGATCGTGCAAATGGTGCGGGCCAATATGAAGAAGAACAAGGGCGGCTCCACCGGCGGCATGGCAGATATGGCCAAGGGCATGAAAATCAACAAGAGCTTGATTGACATGGGCAAGGGCTTCACCGTCAAGCGCGTGTGCATGATGGCCGGCGGCCTGTTTACCAAGGAGCAGATCCTGGAGATCAACGCCAAGTTGAATAAAATCAAGAAAAAGCAAAAGTAATTTTGCCACCGACTTCCCTTGCAGAGCCCTGCGAGGGAAGTTTTTTTGCCCCGCACCCGGCAGCGGATCGCCGCGCCGGAATTGGCACGATAAATTTTAATTTACCCCTTGCCCTGCCGCCCCCTGCGTGGTATAATAATAGCCACACGGGCGCGTAGCTCAGTTGGGAGAGTGCTGCATTCGCATTGCAGAGGTCGAGGGTTCGACTCCCTTCGTGTCCACCAAAAGCCGATTTCTTTTGAGATCGGCTTTTTTCTTTTGCCCGCCTCGGCCCGCATTTTTTATTATCCGTAATACCGCCGCAATGTACCATATCGCGTAAACCCGGCGGGCAAAACAAAAATCCCCCGTGCCGTTTTAAGGCATCGGGGGATTGGCATCTGTGGCAATATTTTCTATGGTATGCTTGGATACCGGATCAACTGCTTAAGGGTCAGGTTTTCTGCAAAGGATTTGGTTCGGTCGATTTGAGCCAGGTTAAATTGAATATCAAAGCGGGTGCTTGCCTGTGCACCGTCATAGACAATATAAGAGATGGACAAAATTTCATTTGTCCGTTGAAAAATATCGCCAGGCGCAGAAAAGTCATACTTCAAAAGGTCGTTGTAAATCTTTTGGGTGATCTTAAAAGCGGTTTCCGGCAATGCGCCCACATCTTTTTGCTGTGCCCGACACTCGATATTAAAATAGGGTATTTGCAAGCGGGAAATTCGAGTAACGGTGTAGCCCGCAGGCGCAACATATTTCCGAACCGTATTCTCTACCACATGATAATAAGTGTCAGAACTGACATCTAGGGTGGCTCTTTTTTGGGCGGTTGTATGTTTGGTTTGCTCCCGGCTGGTGGTTTTCTTATGCGAGACCTGTGCACAGACTGCAGTTATTGTGCGTTCTGCTTGCACCGTATAGGTTGTTGTGCATTCTGCTTGTGTTATATGCGTTGTGGGCGTACCGCGGGGCACAAACGGACAAGTAAGCACAAGTAAGCAGGCGGCTGCGATAGCCATTGCATGAGCAGCGTTTTTCATAAATGGCATTTTTCCAAATATGCCGGCGTAAGGGTTAAATACCCGCGTTGGTTGGTCGCTATCCCTGCCCAGTCCAACACGGCGGCCAGGACAAATACCGGGTCATAGGTGGACTTGCCATACTGCTTGCGAAAATACTTTACGGCAATGGCGCCCATTACTGTATCTTCGGTGCATTTGCCATAGCCCACCTTGTCCGCTTTGCCATGACCGTTGCCTTTAGGCGCAGTATAGTTTTTGCTGTTTAGCAGCAGTTGGACAATGGTGTCAAACACCGTATATTCCATTGAAAATGTTTTTTTACTGAGTTTGTCGCTGACAAAGGTTTTGCCCTCCGGGTTAGCAATAACTTGACAGGGCTTTCCGTCCAGCAGCGGTATTGTCACCGCACCGCCCGCTGCAAACAGCTTGTACCGCACGATCTCAGACGGAATATTGCTGTCTTGGTGAACAGGACCGAATGCCGCCGGATCTAAATGCACAGGTTCCGGCTGGTTTTTTTCGGTCAGGTCTAAGGCGTTCAACAGTTGATCCAGCCGTCGCTTGACCGTGGGATAGGAAATACCCAGTTCTTCCCCTACCGCCTTAATATTGCCCTGATTTTTTAAGAAGCAATCTAAAAATGCACACAGCGGGGCAGACAGTGTATCGTACCGCGACAGCGGTTGAGTCACCGGAAACTCCGCCTTGCAATTTTCACAAGCCACTTTTGCCGTATAGAGCGCACCGCCGCAAGCGGGGCATTTGTCAAACTGTAATGTATTCATATCATTTTCCCATTTCAAGTAGAATATAACATAATATTTACGCCTTGTCAATATAAGATGTTAAAAATATTTATGTCTTAATGCAAGAGTCAAAAGTCAAGACCGGCGGGCGGCAGATCAGTAACTGCTTTGTAGGGTCGATGCCTACATCGGGCCGCATTTTTTATTATCCGGAATACTGCCGCAATGTACGGACCGCAGGGGCTTGCAATTTTGCTCCGTTTTGTGTACCATGGTAGCAGAGAAACTGTACGAATTTGCAGCAAAGGAGATGGGAGCGGCCTATGCGCACGGTGAAAATTGCATACACGCCCCCGCAGCGGCGCTCCCTTGGGGAAAAGCTGCGCTACAAGCTGGCGGTGCGGCGCAAGGGCGGCCCGGTCTGGGCGCGCATTGGGGACACCCGGCAAATGGTCCACCGCTATCCCGGGCACAACAGCCGTCGGGCTTTTGTGCAGGCAGTGCTGGCCTACGGCTGTTCCTCTTATCTGGCGGAACGACTGCTGAATCCTCGCCGCCGGGAGGAAGTCCGCTTTGCAGCGCCCTATCGCCCGGCACCCGGTGATCGGCTGTACCACTGGGCAATACTGGACAATATGGCCGATATTCGCGCCCACGGGCTGCGCCCGGCCAACCGGGGCGGCTATGTATACATCACCGACGACCCGGACTACATCGCAAACAGCAGCTATTTTTACTGGAAGGTGGGCCGTATCGGGCAAGACGCCACCTTTGTGCTGCTGGAAATTGACGCCTGTGCGCTGGCCCGGACCCAACCCATTATGCGGGTGCTGGAGCACCACGAATTTGCCGTTCCCGCCGTACCGCCGAAATATCTGACGCTGGTGTAAGCACCCACCATTTGCCGTCAAAAGCAGACAAGAACAACAAAATATTGACAGCGACACAGGGAAATGCTACAATAAAAACAACCGGGGACGCAACGGAGCTGACTTATAAGCATTCCGCCGCGTCCTCTTTTTGGATTAAAAATCATTGACTGTAGGGGGAAATGCGATGCAATTCAAATCGGACGGCACCTTGAAAATCATGCAAATCACCGATAAGCAAGAGATTCCGGCCATCTCACCGGACACCCTGGCACTGCTGGACGCGGCGGTGGAGGCGGAGCACCCGGATCTGGTCATCTACACCGGCGACCAAATCAAGGGCTACGGCGTGACCTACAAGGGCAAGACCAAAAAAGAGTTGGAGGCCGCTGTGGCCAAGACCATTACCGCCCTGCTGGAGCCGGTAACCCGGCGCCACATTCCCTTTGCCGTTACCTTTGGCAACCACGATCGGCAAGTGGGCATCAGCAATGCAGACCAATTTAACGACATATACAAATCCCTGCCCGGCTGTATCGGAGAGCAAGCAGAGGGCATTCCCGGCGGCGGCACCTACGCAGTGCCCCTGACCGCCTCTGACGGCTCCGGGCGCACGGTGATGAACCTGTACCTGTTCGACACCGGCACCGACGCCAAGGGCGGCGGGTATGAGGCCTTTGATCCGGCCATTATCGACTGGTATCGCAAGACCCGGGACGCACTGAAGGCAGAAACCGGCCACTATGTGCCCTCTTTGGTATTCCAGCACATTCCCATGCCGGAGTATTACCATGTGCTGCGACGGGTGAAAAAAAGCGAGAAAGGCGCCATCCAAGCCTTCCGCACCCATAAAAACGAATTCTACAAGCTGGGCGATACCTGCCGTCCCGGCGATATGTTGGAGGAGCCGCCCTCCATTCCGGACATCAACAACGGCGAGTTTGATGCCCTGCACGAAAAGGGCGATATTCTGGGCGTGTTTGTAGGCCACGACCACAAAAACAGCTTTGTTGGCCGGTACAAGGATATGGACCTGGGCTTTACCCAGTCCGCCGGCTTTAATGTGTACGGCAACCGCACCAAGCGCGGCGTGCGCTGCTTTGTTCTGCATGAGGACGACCCCACGCATTACGACACCTACACCCGCACCTATGAAGAATTGGTGGGCACCAAGGTGCACCGCCCGGTGTTTGATTACCTGTCCAGCAAAGCCCCGGCTACCATGGACGCAGCCATTCCCATGATCGTAAAGACCGTGGTGGGGCTGGCGGTAATCGTCGCCCTGATCATTCTACTGGCCAAACTACTGTAACGGAGGACCATTATGAACGAAAAGAAAAAAGACAACGCCTTCGTCCGCTGGACAGAGAAGCACGCAGAAATCTGGAAATTCATCAAATTTATGATTGCCGGCGGCGGCTCCTCTGCCGTAGAGTTGGTGGTACACATGGTACTGCTGGCAACGGTGTTTAAGCCCTTTTTGGATCAGCCCATCACCAACGACGCGCTGAATATGATCGGCATTGAGTCCAAGGGCTATCTGTACACCTACCTAATCTCCACCACCGTGGGCTACGGCATCGCCTTTATCCTGAACCGAAAGATCACCTTTAAGGCAGATGTGAACCCCACACTTAGTATGATCCTCTATGCCATTATGGTGGTGTTTACCATCTTTGCCAACGGCTGGATCGGCTCTGCTATGACCACCTTTGCCCAAGGGCACAACCTAACCGGCGGCTTTTGGGACATGGTGATTAAGCTGATCGGTATGGCGATCCCCACGCTGTGGACCTATCCCTGTAACCGCTTTATCATTCACCGCAAGAAGAAACCCCAGATCACTGCAACAGAGAAAGAAGAAGCATAATTTATGAGCAATACCACTGAAAAGAAAGAAAAGCAGAGCTTTGGCCAATTTATCAAATTTGCCTTATTCTCCGCCTCCGCCGGCATTATCCAGGTGCTGACCTTTACCCTTCTAAGCGAGGTGGTCATCAAGCTGCCTGCCATTCAAAGTGCCATGGAGAGCAACGCTACCTTTGCCAGGATCATGCAAAATGAGTACGGCCCCATGTACCTGACCGCCCTAATCCTGTCTGTGGTGTGGAACTTCACCTTTATCCGCAAATTCACCTTTAAGTCCGCCGCCAATGTGCCGGTGGCCATGCTAAAGGTCTTTGCCTTTTACCTGGTGTTCACCCCCATTTCCACCCTGCTGGGCAATTACTTTACCGCCAAGTTTGCGGATGTGAGCGCCATCAACTACATTGTGCTGGGGCTGACTATGGCCACCAATATGATCACGGAATTCCTCTATGACAAATTCGTGGTGTTCCGCGGCCAGGAGAATACCGCCGTCAGCAAAAAGGACAAGAAAAAAGCATAATAAAATCGCAAAAAGACGAAGAAAAGCGACTGCGCAAAAAGTGCAGTCGCTTTTTATATGTTCCGTATCAGTCCAGCATTTGCAAAATCTCTTCCTTAGAGCGAACGCCCACGGCACGATTAACCGTACGGCCGTCCCGAATCACCAGCAAAGTGGGAATACTGGCAATGCCAAAGGCCTGGGCCAGCTCCGGCTGCTCGTCCACATTCACCTTGCCCACCTTGGCGTCGGTAACCTCTGCGCCGATCTCATCCACAATGGGCGACACCATACGGCACGGGCCGCACCAGGTGGCCCAAAAATCCAACAGCACCGGGCACCCGGCCTGCATCACTTCTTCCTGAAAATTCTCTTTTGTAACGGTCATAACGGCCATTTTAGTCATCCTCCTCTGTTTTATAATACAACCGACAATGGCAAAACCCCGGCTCCTTTTGCTCTCTGAACGCCTTGCACATACACTTGGTGTCCGGCGAACGCTCCAGCATACAGGGGCAATAGCCGCCTGTGCGCTTTAAGCCCTCTCGCACGGTTTTGACCATCTCTTTGTCCGGATTCAATTTGATCTTCACTGGGTTCCCTCCCTTTTTCTTTATTGTAACACACCTGTAAAGCCATGGCAAGCGGGGGATTTTGACCGGCTTTGACAGACGATTTTCTTTATTTTGTCCGATATTTTGCCGCTTATACAGATATACGCGACCGTAATTGCACACTTATGCGAATTGTGAACATTAAGTGAATTTTTCATAAAATGCCACAAATCTCCATATCTACTTGCTATAATAGACTGGGTTTTGTCTTTTCAAAATCCACATTTTAGTCCTACCTATACGGCTAGGCACAATATGGAGGTACGCAATTATGTGCGGTATCGTAGGCTATATCGGCGGCCAAAAGGCCAGTCCGATTTTACTTAGTGGACTGATGAAGCTGGAGTACAGAGGATACGACTCTGCCGGCATTGCAACATTAGAGGACGGCACCCCTACGGTGGTGAAAAACACCGGTCGGGTGCGTAATCTGTACCAGGACCCGCAGCTGGACGCCCTCACCGGCACCGTTGGCATTGCCCACACCCGCTGGGCCACCCACGGCAAGCCCAGCAAGGAAAACAGCCACCCTCACCTGGACAGCCGCGGGGTATTTACCGTGGTACACAACGGTATTATTGAGAATTATGAGGATCTGCGCAGTGAGCTAGAGCTGGAGGGCTGCACCTTCAAAAGCGAAACAGACACCGAGGTGATCCCCAACCTGATTGCCCACTACTATTTTGCAGACAAAGGACCGGCAGAGGAGCGCTTTCTGCGGGCTACCCAGCGGGCGTGCAAACGGCTGGAGGGCAGCTATGCCATTGAGGTGCTGTGCAGCGAAACGCCCGACCAAATGATTGTGGTGCGCAAATCCAGCCCCTTGGTCATCGGCATTGGGTACAAGGAGAATTACATTGCCTCGGACATTCCGGCCATTCTCTCCTACACCAAGGATTTTTACCTGCTGAACGACCAGGAGTACGCAGTCATCACCCGAGAGAATATCACTTTCTATGACGAACAGCTGCACCCCTTTGAGAAGAAGCACCAGCGCATTGACTGGGATGCCACCGCGGCGGAGAAAAACGGCTACCCGGACTTTATGCTCAAGGAAATGTACGAACAGCCCTCTACCGTACGGGAAACCATCGGTACCCGTGTAACCGCCGGTGCGCCCACCCAAGTGGACGGACTGGACTTCACTGCGGCGCAGCTGCAAAATCTGCACCAAATTTACATTATCGGCTGCGGTACCGCCATGCACGCGGGGCTGGCGGCCAAGCCCATGTTTGAACATTTAACGCATATCCCCACCCAGGTGGATGTGGCGTCCGAGTTCCGCTATCGGGACCCGTTGGTAGATGACCGCACCCTGTGCATTTTTATCAGTCAAAGCGGCGAGACTGCCGATACCATTGCCGCCCTGCGGCTGGCAAAGGCTGCCGGTGCCGCCACCTTGGCCGTCAGCAATGTAATTGGCTCCTCCATTACACGAGAAGCGGATTACACCGTTTACACCCATGCCGGACCGGAAATCGCCGTGGCTTCTACCAAGGCCTATACTGCCCAAGTGGTGCTGCTGGCGGTGCTGGCCATTCATTTTGCCGAGCTGTTGGGTCTGGGCGCCGGTGTGGCAGCCGACCTAAAAGCCGATCTGCTGGAGTTGCCGGCACTGATCGAAGAGACACTCCAGTGCGCTCCCCAAGTGAAAGCCTTTGCAGACAAGATCCATCGAGAGACCGATGTGTTCTTTATCGGTCGGGGCAGCGACTACACCACCAGCCTGGAGGCGTCGCTGAAGCTGAAAGAGATCTCCTATATCCACTCGGAGGCGTACCCCAGCGGCGAGCTGAAGCACGGGCCCATTGCCCTGATTGAAAAGGGCACCACCGTCATCGGCACCATTACGGACCCGGCGCTGGTGGACAAATCCGTCAGCAACCTGAAAGAGGTCATCACCCGAGGCGCTAAGGTACTGGTGGTCACCAACCGCGATGTGCGGGCGTCAGATATTGACACCCTGATCCGCGTACCGGAAACCCACCCGCTGCTGGCACCCGCCGTGTCCATTTTGCCCTACCAGCTGCTTAGCTACTATATCGCCAAGCAAAACGGTCTGGATGTAGATAAACCTCGGAATTTGGCCAAATCTGTAACGGTGGAATAATCATACGAACCGCCCTTGTCATGGGAGGCAAAAGGTAAATCAATATAAAATAGCCCTGCGGCACACACCGCAGGGCTATTTTTATACCGGGTACTTATTCGCCGAAATAGCGCTTTAACAAACCTTCAAAGGCTTTGCCGTGGCGGGCCTCGTCGCGAGCCATCTCGTGCACGGTGTCATGAATCGCATCCAGGTTGGCAGCCTTAGCCTTCTTAGCCAACTCAAACTTGCCCAGGGTAGCGCCGTTCTCGGCAGCCACACGCATCTCCAGGTTCTTCTTGGTAGAGGGGGTCACCACCTCGCCCAGCATCTCGGCGAACTTGGCAGCGTGCTCTGCCTCTTCATAAGCGGCCTTTTCCCAGTAGAGACCGATCTCCGGGTAGCCCTCACGGTGTGCCACTCTGGCCATAGCCAGGTACATACCCACCTCGGAGCACTCGCCGTTAAAGTTGTCTCTCAGGCCCTGGACGATCTCCTCGTCCACGCCGTCGATAATGCCTACCTGGTGCTCGGCAGCCCAAGTGCGCTCCTCGTTCTCCCGCACGGCCATCTTAGCGCCGCAAATGGGGCAAACATCAATGGGGGTGTCACTCTCATACCCGCATACCGGGCAATAATACTTTTTGCTCATAATCGTCTTTCTCCTTTTTAGATGATTTGGATAACACATTTATTGACAACAGCTGCAAATGCCGCTGAAGTACACATCTTTGTGGTGGACGGTAAAGCCGTCCAGTCCCTGAATACCTATCAGGTCCGGGATAAAGTCATAGATCCGCCCGCATTTTTCGCACCGGAAGTGCCCGTGGAAGCGGGTGTCCGCATCGTAGTGGATTCGGCCGCTGTCAATGGTCACCGGAATGATCAGACCGCAGGCGTCCAGGGCTTGCAGGGCATTGTACACTGTGGTCTTTGAGAAAGCGGGATTGTCCTCCAGCACTGCCCGGTACACGCTCTCCACATCCGGGTGGGTGCGGTGCTCGCACAGATACTTGTACACGGCAATGCGCTGGGGCGTTGCTTTAAACCCTCGATCCTTAAAGATTTGTACGATCTCTGCCGTTTCCGTTGGGATCACCTCTCTTTATGTTGTAATTATTACTGATTTGTAATGAGTACAACATAAATATACACGATTTCTAACCGGATGTCAAGTCTTTTTTTTGATTTTTTGCACTTTTTTCCGGCGGGTACAGAAAGCCCCGGCGCCTACAAAGGGCGCCGGGACAATTTTGCTTTTTATTTTATACAAACTTAATAGGTAATGCTGTCGGTGGTAATGTAGGTAACACCCTTGTCTTTCAGGCTTTGCAGCGTGTCCATATCGTCAATGGTCCAGGCGCCCACTTCCAGCCCGGCATCCAGGCACTTTTGCACCACTTCCTTGGTGTTTTCGTCCTTGTTGCCGTTAAAGTCAATGCCGCACTCTCCGCCCAGAGCCTTGGCGTCTGCAATGGCCTGGTCGTCGATCTTCTGTACCAAATACCACACCGGCACATCCTGGGACAGCTTGCGGATCTGCTGCAAATTCTCCAAATGGAAGGAGATAAACAGCGGCTTGGCACCGGTGTCCGCCACCAGCTTCATGATCTCGTCATAATGCTCCGTGTTGTTTTTGCCTTTCAGCTCGATCACGGCGGTCATATTGTACTGGACACAGGTCTTTAAGTAGTCCTCTAAGGTGCAAATTTTCAAATTGGGGTATTGGTCGATATTCACCCCATTGTCCGTATTGTAGGTGAGCAGCTCGTCGTAGGTCTTTTTTTCCACAAAGGCGTGCTGATCCATCATACGGTAGGTATGGCTGTCGTGAGAGATGACCCACACCCCGTCCTTGGTGCGATAGGTGTCGCACTCGGCGCCGGTAAATCCGGCCTTGCCGGCCTCCTCAAAGGCAGGCAGCGTATTCTCCGGTGCCACGGCACGGAACCCACGGTGGGCGATCAAGGTCACATCATGATTGCCCATAGCGGTGACAGTGTAGTCCTTCACCTGGCAGTAATTGTGCAGATAGATCAACCCGCCGCTGACCACAATCAGGATCAGCGCCAGCAGCACGCTGCACAGGATCACTGCCACCTTTTTGCCGGTGGACCACTTTTTCTTCTCTTTTTTCACTGCGGTTTTACTCATTTTCTTTTTCCCCCTCCGATTGCGTTGGGAATTTGATCACCTTATCGTCGGTGACGAACTCCCCTTTTTTGTTCCACTTGCCCTGCACACCCTTGTGGGCGGCGCCCAACTGAAAATGCAGCTGGGCAATACCAAAGTCCAGGCTCTTGTCCGAGTACGGCGCGTCCACCGAGGCAGAGATCTTGCCTTCCTCATAGCGAAAGCGCACGCACCGCCGGTTGGTGGCAGACGGTGCCTTTTCTACCATCTGCATGGCAAACACATACGGCTCCGGCAGCGCCCGGTCGCAGGCCTCCATCATCTTTTGGTAGGGCTTGTTGGTCTTGTGGGTGGCGTTGTACATCATCTTCTCTTTCATGCTCTTGCCGGGCTTTACATTGCCGATGGTGATCACGCCGTACAGGCGCAGATCCCGGGGCAAATCCAGCATTTGGTAGAGCTTGTTCTCATTATATGTACCCGTTACCCAGCAGGTGCCCAGCCCGTGGTACACACACTGCAAAACAATACTTTCGCCAAAGTAGCCGCTTTGAATTCTGGCCCACTCCGTGTCCGGCCCGCACACAGCCACCAGCGCAAATTTGCCGGTAAACAGGGTAAAGGGGGCCGTGCCATCCGCCAACAGACGAAAGGAAAGCCCGCTTTGGCGATTGACGGCGTCCACCATCTCCTGCAAGATCTCCAGCACCCGGGGATCCGGCGGCGTGTGGCTGTAAGTACGGCGGGAACAGCGGGCGCCGATGGCCTCAATATATTCTGCATTGGTCAAATGTACCACTTCCTCTCTACGGCAGACACTGCCTACTGCACGCCCCCCGCCCGGCGCAAAACCGGGCAGGGGAACACAGCCTCAGTATAGCACAATCCCGGGAGAATTACAAGTCAAAGGTCACGCCGTAAGCCTGAACCCAGCCGTAGATCTGGACCACATACGCCACCACCTGTGCCCCGCGCATCAGCTGACCGTACCAAGGCTCTTGCAGGGTGTCCGGGTTTTGGCACAGAGCGACCACCGCGTCCCGGTTCAGCAGTTCATACAGTGGGCAGGCGGTGTCCGTCAGCACCGGCTCTACCAGCGCCTTTACCCGGGCAAAATACGCCGGATTAAAGGTCTTGGGGTACGGGCTTTTTTTGCGCCAGGCGATCTGATAGGGCAGCTCCCCCTCAAAGGCCTTGCGCAGCACGCCCTTCTCCCGCCCCTCCGGTGACTTCAGCGCCCAAGGCATATTGTAGGCGTACTCCACCAGCCGCCAGTCGCAAAACGGCACCCGCACCTCCAAGGCGCTGTGCATACTCATGGCGTCCTTGCGCATCAACAGTGTTTGCATAAACCAATCGGTGTTCAGCCGGAACATCTGGCGCATACGCTTTTCCAGCGGGCTGTCTGTGTCCAGCACCTCCGTGTCCGCCACCGTGCGGCGGTAGGCGGCCTGCACATAGTCCGCCCCCTCCGGCAACAGCCCCGGGCGCAGCAGACTTTGGCGCACGTCTACGCTGCGGGACCAGGGGAATGTGTCCGCAAACAAGATCTCCTGCCGATGATACCATGGATAGCCGCCAAAGATCTCGTCGGCGCATTCGCCGGACAGGCACACCTTAAAGTCCCGGTGCACCTGCCTGCAAAACAGCAACAAGCTGGAGTCCACATCCGTAAAACCCGGCACGCCACGGGCCAGAGTGGCCTCCACCAGCGCCTCTGCCACATCCACATTATTCAGCACCACATTACGGTGATCGGAGCCGATGGCCTCGGCCATTAGGCCGATATAATCGCTGTCCGCATTGGGCTGGAACAGACTCTTTTGGAAGTAGCGGTCGTTGTCCTCATAATCCACCGAGTAGGTGCACAGCCGCTCCCCCTGCGCCGCCATCTTCCGGGCGGCGATCTCGGAAATAATGGACGAGTCCAGCCCGCCGCTAAGAAAAGTACATACCGGCACATCGCTGACCAGCTGGCGCTCCACCGCGTCCGTCACCAGCTGATGGGTGCGCTCTATGGTGTCCGCCGGGCTGTCCGTATGGGGCGCGGCGTGCAGCTTCCAGTACCGATGCACCTGCAAAGTGCCGTGGTCATAGGTCAGGTAGCAGGCCGGAGGCAGCTCCGCCAGATCCCGAAACACCGCGTGCCCCGGGGAGCGGGCAGGCCCCAGCATAAAGATCTCTGCCAACCCGCTGCGATCCACCACCGGCTCCACCTCCGGGAGCAGCAGCAAGGTAGGGATCCGGCTGGCAAAGGCAAACAGTCGCCCCTTTTTGCAGTAGAACAGGGGCTTTACCCCGATCCTGTCCCGGGCAGCAAACAGGGTGCCCCGGCGGGTGTCATACACCGCAAAAGCAAAAATGCCGTTGAGCTTTTCCAAACACCCGGCTTTCCACTTATGATAGGCCTTAAGCACCACTTCCGTATCACAGGTGGTCTCAAAGCTGTACCCGGCGCTTTCCAGCAGATGGCGCACCTGCGCCGTGTTGTAAATTTCACCATTATAGGCAATCACTAAATCGCCAAAGCGCATGGGCTGCCGCCCACCTGCCGGGTCAATAATCGCCAGCCGCCGGTGCAGCAGCGCCGCCCCCGGCTCTAAGTATCGCCCACTGTCGTCCGGGCCACGGCTTCGCAGGCTGTCGCTCATTTGGCACAGCAGCTGCTCTTGCTCTCGCAGATCCACATCCTCACGCAGAATTCCTGCAATTCCGCACATAACATCACCTCACTTTTAGTCTATGCAGGCGCACGCCCTTTGCCAGTAACGGAATTTTTGGAAATTTGCAATTTGGGCTTGACTATCATTTTTTGTTGTGTTATAGTATTAAGGCGTTAAGAAATGCTGGTGTAGCTCAGTTGGTAGAGCAGCTGATTTGTAATCAGCAGGTCAGGGGTTCGAGTCCGTTCACCAGCTCCACGGCGGAGTTGGCAACGCCGTTCTCCGCATTTATATGGGTAGGTTCCCGAGTGGCCAAAGGGAGCAGACTGTAAATCTGCCGTCTACGACTTCGATGGTTCGAATCCATCCCTGCCCACCAAAGAAACGACAATTTTCTTCCGAAGATTGTCGTTTCTTTTTATTTTTGCACAAAAAGTAACCGGCAGGAAAGTTCCCTGCCGGTTTTTTTATACCTGTTAAATCTGATACCACTTGATTTCGTTAGGCTCCAGGTGCAGGTCAAACCCGCTGCCGTCGCCCACATACACGGTGGTGTCTTGCGGCTCATAGGTGTTGTTGACCACGCAGTATTTGCCGTTCTTTACATAAGCGTGGACCTCCACATTGTAGTTGGTGGAGAACCACTTGTGCAGCTCCGCCTCCGCAGAAGCCGCCCACAGCACTGCACGGTACAGCACGCGGCTGTTCTTAAAGCTGTACGGCAGACCGCTGATATACACGCCGCGACCTTTGCCGAATTCTTTGACCGCCATCTGCACCTCACAGCCGTTGCGCACCGCAAAGGGCAGCTCCGTTTCGTTCTGGAGCAGCACCCGAGCGCCCTCCAGAGCCACAATGTTCTTCTTGCCCTCGCCGAAGTCCACATCGCCGTTTGTATCCGCCAGGATAAAATGATCCGGGTGGGCGGTGGTGTTGTAGCGGTCCGTGTTCAGGGCAAAGCCGTTTTCCTCTTCCACGCCCAGAATATCGTCCAGCTGGAAGAACTTGCCCTGCCACTGGTGGGCTGCCGGCTCACCCACGCCGATGAAACCGCCGCCGTTATAGACAAAGGCCTTTACCCGGGTGACGATCTCCTCATCACACCAGTAGGCGCCGCCGGTCTGGGCGGTATCTGCGTCGCCCACATTCAGGATTACGTCAAACGGATCCAGGAAGTGAGGATCACTCTTAATATCCTCAAAGCTGATAAACGCCACATCAAAGGGTGCGCCGCTAAGCGCCTCAATGACGCCGAAATAAGAATAATTCTGCCGATAATACAGACCGTGATGCACCATATGGTTGCCCCAGGCGCGCATTTTGCCCCAGCAGTTGAGCACGGCCACCTTCTTTACGCAATAGGGGGTCACGCCCTGAATATTGTCATACAGGGTGCGGAACTCGTCGCACACAGACTCAATGTAATCCACAAAGTCCGGGAACTGGAGCGCCAGTTTTAAGTAGCCACCGTAGCCGATCCGCTGAATGGGACTGCGCAGAATGGCACGGCGAGCGGTGACCCAGTTGGTCTTGGCCTCCATAATGGGATCGCCCCCCTCGTGGAACACATCCGGGAAGAAATAGGGCAGGAATCGACCCTCCGTGTACTTTACATTCTTAATATCGCTAAACAGCCGCAAGGTGGCACCGTTGCCTACGCTGCCCACCACAGCGTCCAGCCCGATGGTGGCGAATTCCTCCATAAACGGCTCCATGCCGATCCAGTGGTCGCCCATAAACATCATAGCCTCTTTGCCGTAGCTGTGCACAATGTCTACCATCTCTTTGGCCAGCTTAGCCACCTCCCGGCGCTGGAACGCCTGGAAGTCCTTAAATTCCTTCGTGGGAATCCGGTAGCTGTTGTTCATATAGCCCTGGTCAATAATGAACTCCGGGCGGAACTTGTAGCCCACCTCCTGCTCAAACTGCTTTAAGATATACGGGCTGACAGAGGCAGAATAGCCGAACCAATCCACCCACTTCTCCCGCGCCATCTCGTCAAATACCAAGGTAAACTGGTGGAAGAAGGTGGTAAAGCGGATCACATCCACATACGGGTGCTCGTCCAAAAACCGGCGCAGCCGCTCCATAGAGTGGGCATGGGTCTTGGGCTGGCGCACATCAAAGGTGATCTGCGGCTCCGCATCTTTCCAGTCGTTGACCACCGCGTTATACATATTCACCGGGTCCCACATAATGTAGGTCAAAAAGCTGACGGTGTATTGGTGGAAGGGCACGGTGCGAATCACCACATTGCCGCTCTCCCCATCATAACGCCAGTCCTCTACCGGCACCGGCGCACCGGTGGTGCGGTCCATCACTTCCCACCAACGCTGAATATCATCATAAGTATTCACCTTCAGCATTGCCGGGTACAGGTGGTCCATCAAGTGGATCTCCAGCGTGTCCTTCACCGCCGTATGGAACGGGGTCATAATGTACATCTGCTGCACCTCGTCCGGGTTCGCCTTGGCCCAGGCGTTGTCCTTGCGGGTGGTGCAGTAGGTGGCGTAAATCTTGGCGCCGGTGTCTTTCAGCTCCTGGGGGAACTCTGTGCCGTCGCAGTCACGCAGGGCGTCTGCGCCCCAGCGCTCCATAATTTCTTTGGTCTGGGGCACCACATCCAGGTCGGTGGGGATGGTGACTCTGCCCTTTCTGTTTGCCATAGTTTGTTACCTCAATCTTCCTTGCTGTCCGCCGGAACGACGGTGTTGTTCACCAGTTTCATCTTGCCGTGGTTGCGCTTGCGCCGCAAGGGCACACCCGGCTCCATATAAAATGTGTTGCCCTCTACCAAACCGTCCGGGTTGCCGGAAGGCGACAGCACGCCCCCCAGATCCCGGTAGCTTACATTGTGGCGATAGGTGCTGTGCACCGCCTCGCCCAGGCAAAACATCATGGCTCCGCCCTCGTTGTAGGCGGAGTAATTGTATTCATACACAGTGCCGTCTCCGGAGTCTGCGTCATAGGCCATACCGTCCTGGTTCAGTTTGGTATCTGCCACATCGTTGTACCGCAGCAGGGCGTCCTTGCACTTCCAGGGCCAAATGGCCGCCGCCACCTTGCCCTGGCGCTTGCCAGGGTATTTGTAATAGCGGTCGTTCATCTCAAAGGCACAGCTGTCCGCCGTGTTGTGCTCCACCAGCGGGCGCAGGGCGTACATGGGTGTAATCGCGTCGCCCCCGGCAGCCACCACATAATTGCCCCGCAGGGTAATATTTTCGTGGCCGTATTTTAAGAAAGCGTCTTCTGCCAGCTCTTTGGCAGCAAAGTCCCGGTGCCGATAGCTGTAACCCACTGCAATACCCCAGCGGCTCACCTGCTGAACCATACAGTTCTCCACCGTTACACCGTCATACCGAGCCACGCCGGTCTTGGCCTCATCGGCCGGAGTCAGGGCGGTCATATAAATGCCGCCGTTATTCATGTGCTTGTTGTATACATTGCCCTTCACATCATGGACAAACAGTCCGGTGAGCGTAATGCTGTGCAGGGTGCCCCGATCCCGGGCTACCACCGCCACGCCGGTGCGGTCCATCTTGTCTGCAGCACAGTAGCTTTCCAGGTCGGTAAAGGGCGCATCGTTGGTGATCTCCAGATCCCGCAGCACAATATTCTCCACATCATAGAGCAGCACGGCAGAGGACACTTCTCCCCGATATACATGGCCGTCAAAATCCAGCAGCGTACCGTAGTCCTGATACCACACGCCGGTACCGTTTGCCGCAATACAAGGCAGGGCATCGCCCGTACCATAAGCGCCGATCTCTATGGGCGCGCCGGCAATATCGCCGCAGTTTTTCAGGTGCATGGCCTCGCCGGCAAACACGCTGCCCCGCTCTAAGAGCACCTTGTCTCCCGGCTGCAAAGAAAGGGCGCTGACCTGCGCCGGGTGCAAGAACGGCGTCTGCGGGGTCAGGCCGTCAAAATCGGCACTGCCGTGAAGAGAACTAACGTAATAAGTCTTGGACGGCACGGTCATACTCCTCCTCTCGCATTTTCTTACGAACCACCTGCTTCACTTCACGGAAACGGAATTTGTCCCCCATATAGCGCGTAAACAGGTCCTTGTTGGCCTTGTAATAGGCCTTTTCTTCCCGGGCGGTAATCGGCGCATAATTGTAACGCACCTGCTTGCGCTCCCCGGCGAATGCCAGCCGAAAGCGGGTGCATTCATATTGCAGATACACGGGCAGCGGATAGGCGGTCAAGCCGTACACCACTTCCCCGGCAGCCAGCTTTTCCCCACGGCGGGCATTCTCCTGACGGCAGCGTTCTTCTGCCGCCTCCAGACTGTCGTCGTCAATCAGTCCCAGCTGTTTTGCAAAAGTCAGGTTGGCGCAAATGCGCCGCAGCTCCTGCGGATCCTTTGCATACTTGTTCATCTTTTTACCCCATTGAATAGGCCGGCGCAAGCGCCCCGGCGCGATTTTTGTGATCCCCTATATCATACCGATTTTGGCTCTATATTGCAAGGGGATTTTCAGATTATCCCCCCAATTTCCGCCTTGGTCTTGCCCGGGGATTGAAATTTTGCTATACTGGGGAGAGAAACAAAATGAGGTGGGCGTATGAAACAGGGCAAATTCATTGTATTTGAGGGACTGGACGGCAGCGGCAAGACCACCCAATTGGAGCGGCTGGGTGCTCGACTGACGGAAAAGCTGGGCACAAACGCCGTTTACTGTACCCGGGAGCCGGGCGACAGCGCCCCGGGGATACTGTGTCAACAGTTCAGCCAAAAAAAGCTGGCCTTGGCGCCGGAGACGGTAGCACTGCTGTATGCCGCCGACCGGGTGGAGCATATTGCAAAGGACCTGCTGCCTCGACTGGAGGCCGGCCAAACGGTGCTGTGCGATCGGTACTATTTTTCCAACTTCGCCTACCAGACCCTCACCTCTGATTTAGAGGATCTGCTGCGATACAACGCCTTTGCCCGGCGCACCCTGCGCCCGGACGCCGTAGTGTTTGTCGATGTGGACCCGGAGGAATGTGCCCGCCGGAGAGCGCACCGGGGCGGCGCCGCGGAATTCTATGAAAAAACAGAACTGGCTCGCCAAATTCGCACCGGGTATCGGCAGGTGTTTGACCGATTAAAAACGGAAGAGCACATTCTCATCGTGGACGGCAGCGGCGGGCCGGATCAGGTAGAGGCCCGCATTTGGTCCGCCTTGCAGGGGTATTTTGAATCCGGCGTTGACGAAGAGATTGCACAGCCATAAATACAGGGCAGGCGCAAGCCCCAGCCCTACGAAAACCCACACAAAAAAGAGCACCCACATGGGTGCTCTTTCCTTTTTGCGTTTATTTATTCTTCCCCCACCGGGCGATTACATCTTGCAGCTTATCGTACTGCTTGGTGGTGATATTGTCCGGTTTCGCCACCAAAATGCGCTTCATGGTATCGCGCCGATCTACGGTCCAAACAGAAAGTTTGTATCCGTTCTTATGCAGGAAGTTGCTCAACCGACCGCCCACATGCTTATAATTACAGTTCAGCCCGATGGCGCCGCTCTCTTCCAGTATTTTCAGCAGGCGCTGCTGGTAATCCGCAGAAAAAATCTGGAACCGGGAGGGAATATAATTGAGATAATAGGGCAGATCACGGCAGGTGGAGGCTTTTACGGCGTTCATATTCCACACCTCCAGCCCGGTGAGAAACACCCGATCGTACAGGTTGTACTCCACCAACAGATCATGGAGCGCACCCAGCACTTTGGTCTCCTTAATATCCAAATTCAAGCGAATGGCAGTCGGCTCCAGCAGAGCGAAAGCGTCTGCCAGGGGCACGCCGTCGCTGTTTTTGACCACCAAGTCGTGGGCCATTACCAAAATACCGTTCGGCCGCTGGCGCACATCAATCTCCATCACCTCTACCTGATGGTCAATCGCCGCCTGCACAGCCTCCAGGCTGTTTTGGTTCGTATTGAACGCGCCGGTATGGGCCGTAATGGTGAATCCATCCACAAAAGTCAACTTCCTTTCGTCATACGAGCGAGTGATGGCATAATTGGCCACCCCGATCACCATAGCCACAGACACCAGGAAGCTGAACACCTGGTACGAAAAATGCTTGGCCCAGGTGGGGGTCATATTCCGTTTTAAGAATCTCTTAAACCGCACCCAGCGGCTTTGCGGCTGTGCCATAGACTCACCTCAAAAGCGGACAAATGCCGAGAAACGGCTGGATCTCGGCATTTGAAACATCATTTTCCTAAAATCAATCCTGGCGGCTGCCGGAGTAGTTGGGCGCCTCCTTGGTGATATACACATCGTGGGGGTGGCTCTCCACCAAACCTGCACCGGTGATCTTAATAAACTTGGCATTGGTGCGCAGCTCCGCAATGCTGTGGCAGCCCACATAGCCCATACCGGAGCGCAAACCGCCCATCATCTGGAACACGGTATCGCCTACCGGGCCCTTGTAAGGTACACGACCCTCTACGCCCTCCGGCACGAACTTCTTGGTGCCGTTTTGGAAGTAACGGTCGGCAGAGCCCTTGTTCATGGCGCCCAAAGAGCCCATACCGCGGTACACCTTAAACTGACGACCCTGGTAAATCTCCGTCTCACCGGGAGACTCCTCACAGCCGGCCACCAAAGAGCCGACCATCACCACGGAACCGCCGGCCGCAATGGCCTTTACGATTTCGCCGCTGTACTTAATACCACCGTCTGCAATGATCGGGATACCGTACTTGTCGGCCATCTCTGCCGCGTCATAAATCGCTGTGATCTGGGGCACACCGATACCGGCAACCACACGAGTGGTGCAGATAGAGCCGGGGCCGATACCCACCTTTACCGCATCTGCGCCGGCCTTGATCAAAGCCTCGGTGCCTTCTGCAGTGGCCACATTACCGGCAATCAGAGAGATCTGCGGGAACGCATTTTTCACCTGCTCCACTGCCTTCAAAATATTGGCGGAGTGACCGTGGGCAGAGTCCAAAATCAGGGCGTCTACCTGGGCGTTGACCAGCGCGCCGGCACGATCCATAATATCTTTGGTAACGCCGATAGCGGCAGCGCACAGCAGGCGACCCTTCTCGTCGCGGGCGGTGTTGGGGTACTTAACGCTCTTTTCAATATCCTTAATGGTCACCAAACCGGTGAGCTTGCCGTTCTTGTCTACCAAAGGCAGCTTCTCCACCTTGGAGCGCATCAGAATTTTCTTGGCCTCCTCCAGGGTGGTGCCGGCCATCGCGGTGACCAGCTTATCCTTGGGGGTCATCACAGTGGAGATGGGCACGGAGAAATCCGTCATAAACCGCATATCCCGGTTGGTAAGGATACCCACCAGCGTGCCGTCCGCCTCGCAGATGGGCACACCGCTGATCTTGTATTTACGCATCAGATCCTCCGCATCCTGGGCCAAGTGCCGGGGAGAGAGGAAAAACGGATTGGTAATGACGCCGTTCTCCGAGCGCTTTACCTTATCGACCTCAGTGGCCTGATCCTCAATGGTCATATTCTTGTGAATCACGCCGATACCGCCCTCACGGGCAATGGCGATGGCCATATTGGACTCGGTGACCGTGTCCATGGCAGAGGTCATCAAGGGGATATTCAGGGTAATATCCTTGGTCAACTTGGTGGACAAATCCACTTCGTTGGGCAACACATCGGACTCTGCCGGGATCAGCAGAACATCGTCAAAGGTCAGCCCTTCTTTTACAAACTTTGCGCCGTATTCGCTCATTACATTACCTCCGTTATCAATAAATTCCTATTCCGTGAAGAATATTTTTACTATAATAGCACTTTTTGCGCCGCCCTGCAAGTAGAAAATCCGACGCAAAAGGTGATATTCATTTGGTAGAAATGCTCTTTTTGCCGGACCAGGTGCCCCGATAGGTCACCGTTTTGCCGTCTGCGTTCTTGCGGGTCTTAACCGCCCGCACCTGCACATAATATTTTTTATGACGGGAGAGCTTGCCTAATTTCTTCTGCACCGTCTTGCCGGAGCTGATCTGCACCGTCTTGGCCTTTTTCATATCCGATCGGGTGGAATAACGCACCTCATAACCGGAAGCGGTCACCTTCTTCCACTTCACCGTGACCGTACCCTTGCCGGCTGTCAGCTTAGGCGCCGCCGGAGCAAGCGGGGTGGTGCAGGTCACATAATTGCTGCCGTATGCACCGGCAATGCCGCCCTTGTAAGCCGCAATCCGGAAAGTGTAAGTGGTAGCCGGGGACAAACCGCCGATTTTGGCGCTGTTGCCGCTGACGGTCTTAACGGTGACCCACTTGCCGTTCTTCTTTTGCTGCAAGCGGTAGGTGCTCGCCCCCACAGCCTTTTGCCAGCTGAAGGTCAGCGTCTTGGGCTCCCGCTTGGTGATCTTGATCTGCTGTACCTTAGCTGGTCGAATGGTGTAGGTGCGCCCGGTGCTGTCACCGCCGGTGCCCCGCAGGGTCACGGTGTACGTACCCGGATTGGTAGCGGTGCCGCCGCGGACGGTGTAGCCGCTAAAGGGCTGCCCGGCGTAGGTAGCCGTCAACTTGGGCCCCTGTGCCTTGCCGTTGTAAGTAAATTGGGTTTGGCTTAGGCGCACCACCACATTGCCCATATTGGGCAGCAGCGGCTCATAGCTGCGGGCGGCCACCCGATCCACATAATTGCGGGTCAAGTCCGCGTCTGCATACACACCGTCGTCCAGCCGGTGCTCGTGATAGTCGCTGTCCATCGCCTGCAAATCCGCGTAATTTTTCAGGAAGAAGTTATAGACAATATTGCCTTCATGGTAGGTATCGTCCCAAGTGCAGTCCACATAATAGTATTTGCCGCCCACCTGTACCAAGTTCCAGGCGTGGCAGCCCTCGTGCGGATCCGAGTACACAAAGCGCACCGACAATCCCAGCTCTCGACACAGCCGGTAGTACGCCAGCGCATACCCCTGGCACACGCAACGACCCACATACAGGCACCCATAGGCAGAGAAATCATAGTCGTCGTAGCGGCTGTCCATCTCCATATCATAGACCGTAGCCCGGCACACATCGTCGTGCACCTTCTTCGCCAGGTCATAATCGCTCATTTTGTTTCGGTCCACCCGGCGCACATACTTCTGCACATACCGATCCACCCACTGCTCCTCCGCGGCGGTGGTGTAATAACCCAAGCCGTAATAGATCACCCGGTAGTAATAGACCCCGTTTTTGCTGCCGTCCGCATACAGCACACCGCTAACGGTGCCCAGCTGCCAGCGCAGATAGTCCCCATCCCGAGCAGAAACGGAGTTCCGCTGGGCGGTGGCGTCGTTAAGCAGGCCAAAAAACAGCTCCTCACGCGCTTGCGTGGCGCTGTTGCTCCTGCCGGTCAACCCCCGCCGATCGGTGGCCAAGCGCAGCACCACCTGGTCGCTGCGCTTTACCATCTGGTCCCGCAGTTGGCGGCTCAGATCGGTTTGGCTGCCATAGTAGGTGTTGCCGTTGACCTTGTAATTCTTCTCTAATTTATCCCGGAATTGCAGCTCCATCTTGGCGCTGCTGCCCAGGCGAAAACCGTAAGTGCTGTGAAACGCCGCCTTTTCAGGTTGGGCGGCAAAGCACTCTGCCGGCAGCGCGCCCAGCGTGCCAGTCAGCAGAGCCAGCGCCAGCAAAAAGCTGGTGAGGGCAGAAAATCTCTTTTTCGCCTTTCTTCTCTTCTCCATTTCTTTCTCCTTTTATCGGGCGCAGCGGGCGATCTGCTGGGCGGTCTGTTCCACCGTGTTGTTGTCGCACTTAATCACTGCATCTGCATACCGGCGGTACAGGGGCAGCCGCTCCTTGTACATATCCTGCAAGGTGTAGCCCGCTTGCAGTACCACGCCCCGACTGTCCAAATTCTGAATACGGCGGCACATGGTCTCATACTCCAGATGCAGATAAATCACCTTGCCCATGCGGCGCAGGTGCTCCATGGCCGCCGGGGAATACACCACGGAGCCGCCGGTGGCGATCACCGTACCGGCAATATCCAAGGACAAAACGGCCTCCTCCTCTGCCCGGGCAAAGTAATCCAGCCCTTTTTCGTCAATGATCTGTTGCAGGCGCTGACCCTCCCGATTTTGGATCAGCAGGTCCGTGTCAAAAAAATTCTTCAGCAGCAGCTTGGCTGCCACCACCCCGCAGGTGGATTTGCCGCTGCCGGGCATACCGATCAATATGATATTGCCGCTGTTTGCTTGCATTTTCTCGTCCTCAATTCTTCACTTTTTGGCAGCTACACCTACGCGGCGGCAAGTACCGTCTGCCAAGGGACACCTCTCGCACTTAGGGCTGCGGGCCGGGCAAATATCCCGCCCAAACAGCACAATGCGATGGCAAAAATCCGACCCCATATCCGGGGGAATGATCTTCTTCAAGGCAAATTCGATCTGCTTGGGATCTTTCGTTGCCACCAGCCCCAGCCGATTGGCAATGCGGATCATGTGGGTGTCTACCACCACGCTCTCCTTGCCGTACACATCACCCACGATCAGGTTGGCGGTTTTGCGTCCCACCCCGGGCAGGGTCAGCAGATCCTCAATGGTGTCCGGCACCTGACCATCGTAGTCGTCCCGTACTTTGCGTGCCATTTCTATAATATTCTCCGCCTTGGTCTTGTAAAACCCGCAGGAGTAAATCAGTCGCTCTATATCCGCCACATCGGCGTTGCAGTAGTCCTCTAATGTGGGGTACTTGGCAAACAGCGCCGGGGTCACCTGGTTCACCCGGGCGTCCGTACACTGGGCAGACAGACGCACCGCCACCAGCAGTTCAAAGGCGTTGCCGGAGAACAGAGAGCATCTGGCGTCCGGGTACAGCTGCTCCAAGGCAGCCGCCACCCGCAAAAATCGTTCTTTCCTGGTCATATTTACAGTTTCCTCTTCTTCACCCGCTCCCAGTAGGCATGGGCGGCCTGCTCGGTCTTGTTGTCGCCAAAATGATAATACTGCGTACCCTTAAGCACATCCGGCAGGTATTGCTGCTCCACCCAGTGATTTTCATATTCATGGGGGTATTTGTAAAACTGCCCTTTCACCTTGGCGTCTGCACCGTCGTAGTGCTTGTTTTGCAGTCGGCGGGGAATGGGCGAATAATTGCCCCGCTGCACATCCGCCATAGCCGCGTTAATGGCGTCATGGGCGGTATTGCTCTTGGGACTGGTGGCCACCAGCACCACCGCGTCCGCCAGGGGCAGCCTTGCCTCCGGCAGACCCAGCATTTGGGCCGCGTCCACCGCCGCTTTAACAATGGGAATGATCTGGGGATACGCCAGCCCCACATCCTCACAGGCACAGACCATCAACCGCCGACAGGCGGAGGGCAGGTCCCCCGCCTCCAGCAGCCGCGCCAAATAATGGAGCGCAGCGTCCGGGTCCGAGCCCCGCATAGATTTTTGGTAGGCAGAAATAATATCGTAATGCTCGTCGCCCAGCCGATCATAGCGGGCACCGCTTTTTTGGGTCAGCTGATCCACCAGTTCTGGGGTAATCCGCTTTTTACCGTCCGTCACCTGGGCAGCAAAGTAGCAGTTTTCCACCGCGCCCAGGGACTTGCGCACATCACCGCCGCCCCGCTCTGCCAGGGTGCGAGCCACGCCGTCCGCCAACTCTGCCGGGGTGCCGTTCTCCTCCTCCAGCAAACGGAAGCCCCGCTCCACCGCAGGCACCACATCTGCCGGGGTGACGGATTTGAACTCAAACACCGTGCACCGGCTGAGCACTGCCGGATAAATATAAAAATACGGGTTCTCCGTGGTGCTGGCGATCAGGGTGATCTTGCCGTTTTCTATGTATTCCAGCAGGGACTGCTGCTGGCGTTTGTTAAAATACTGGATCTCGTCCAAATACAGCAATATGCCGTTGGGCGCGGACAGGGTGTCCAGCTCTGCCACCAGTGCCCGAATATCCGCCGTAGAGGCGTTGGTGCCGTTAAGCCGCCGCAAGGCGCGATCCGTGCGCTTGGCAATAATGGATGCCACCGTGGTCTTGCCCACCCCCGGCGGGCCGTAAAAAATCAAATTTGGAATATCGCCGCTCTCGATCAGCTGCCGCAGAGCCTTGCCGGGTCCCAGCAAGTGCTGCTGACCCACCACCTGCTCCAGGCTTTCCGGGCGGATACGGTCTGCCAGGGGATTGGTCATACCGGTTTCTCCTTCTCTTTCTTAGAATACACACAGCCGCAGAAGTTTTGGCGATACAGGCCGTACTCCCGGGACAGCGCAATGGAGCGCTTGTACCGCTCCTGCTTCTTAAAATCCGAGGGCAGCCAGGCCACCCCGTACTGCTCCCCTACGCTCTGCCCAATGGCATTGATCTTTTGGGCATCCTTTAAGGGGCTGATGCTTAGGGTGGTGCAAAAATAGTCAAAGCCCATTTCCTTGGCCAGCGCCGCCGTCTTTTCCAGTCGTTGGCGATAGCAGCGCATACAGCGGGCGCCCCCCTCCGGGCAGTCCTCATACCCCTTGGCAACAGCCGCAAAGGCCGCCGGTTCGTAGTCCCCGGCGATCAGCTGCACCGGGTGCACTGCCGGCTGGTGCGCGATCAGCCGCCGCTGCTCCGCCAAGCGCTTTTGGAACTCTCCCTCCGGGGCAATATTCGGATTATAATAAAAGACCGTGATCTGAAAATACTGCGACAGCCACTCCAGCGTGGCGCTGGAACAGGGGGCGCAGCAGCTATGCAGCAGCAGGGAGGGTACGCGCCCTGCCGCCGTTTGCTGCCGGATCACGGCCATACACATACGATCGTAATTGATTTTGTTCATGTTATTTGCTCAAATAGTAAGTGGGGTTCACCCGGGTGCCATTCAGCCGAATTTCAAAATGGCTGTGAGGCCCGGTGGAATTGCCGGTAGAACCGCTCTTGGCGATTTGCTGGCCCTTCTTCACCGTTTGGCCGGTGCCCACTAAAATAGACGAATTGTGGGCGTACAGGGTCACCACACTGCGGCCGTGGCTGTCTGTGCCGTGATAGATCATCACATAGTAGCCGTAACTGTAATCCAGCCGCTTGACGGTAATCACCACCCCGGACTGGGCGGCCACCACCTTGGAGCCTACGCCGCAAGGGAAGTCCAGCCCACCGTGGTACTTGCCGCTGGAGTAATTGGGGAACCCGGCACTGACAGTATAGTGCCCGGGCACCGGATAAGTCATATTCAGCGCCGCATCCGAGTGGCTGTAAACCCCTTGGGCCTTGCCCCCGGCGGTGTTGTTCTTAGAGGTGGTGTGCTCCTTGTCCTTTTTGGACAGGGTGGTCACCTCGTCTGCGTTCTTCAAGCCGCTGATCAGGGCGTCGATCTCGCTTTCCACCTGCTGCTGCAGCTTTTCGTCCTCGTTACGGTACTCGGTGTACATTCGGTTCTGCGCTGTCAGCTGCGCCAAGAGTGCGTCGCTCTCCGCCCGGTCCTGGGCCAGGGTCACCTTGCTGGCGGCAATGCCCTCCTGGTCCCGCTCAATGGCGGCCTGCTTTGCTTTTAAGGTTTTGTTTTTTTCGTCCTGGTCTTTTTTGACCTTTTGGTACTGCGCTTTTTGCTGGTTCAGGCCGTTTTGCTTGGAACAGATCTCCTCCATCTTGCCATTGACCTCTTGCAGCAGCTCCGTGTCGCTCTTGGACACGGCCTTGATCATCTCGTACCGGGTAAGGAAGCCGGAAATATCCTTGCACCCCAGCAGCGCGGAGATAATGCTGTACTCACCGCTTATGTACATCACACGCAGCCGGTAGCAATAGGCCTGATAGGTGGCCTCAAACCGGTCGTTGAGCTTGTTCAGTTCCTTTTGGCTGGCGTCCACTTCCTTTTGCAAGGCGTCCAGCTGCTTTTTGTTGGCGGCGATTTGGGGCTTTAGCGTGTCAATGGCCTTTTGGCTCTCGTCCACCTGGGCTTGCAGCACCGTCAGTCGGTCGTTCATGGCGCCGATTTTTTGATCTAAAGTGTCCACATAATCCTGGGTCACCTTGGAGCTTTTGCCCAGCTCCGCCAGCTTCTTTTCGCTTTCTTCTATGCTTTTTTGCAGCTCTTTTTGCTGCTGCTCCAGGCTCTTTTTGGCCTGATCCTTTTTGGCGTTCTCCGCCGCCTTGTCCGTGGTGGTCTCCGCCGCCGTGGTACTCTCCGCGGTCTCCGCACCCCAGGCGCTGCCCCCGGGCAGGGCGCACAACAGGGCGCACGCCAGCACCAACGCCAGGAGCTTTTGTCTGTATTTTTTCATATTCTGTTCCATCTCCTTGACGCATTAGGGCAAATAAATTTCCGGGTCCACGCAGTCGTTATACGACGCGGTGGGGGTGCGCACTTCAAAGTGGCAGTGCGGGCCGGTGGAGTTACCGGTGGAGCCGCTGTAAGCAATCAGCTGGCCACGGTGCACATGTGTGCCGGCAGATACCACCCGCCGACTGTTGTGGGCGTACAGGGTATACACCGAATTGCCGACACTGTCCGTCTTGTCGTGGGCGATCACAATGTAGCGTCCATAGCTGCGGTAGCTGCCGTCGCTGTTCGTCAGATCGGCCGACACGATCACCGTGCCGCTCTCTGCCGCCACGACGCGGGAGCCGCTGGCACATGCAAAATCGCAGCCGGAGTGCCCGGCGTAGCCATGAAACGCGGTGGTAATGCGGGTTTGGCTGGGCACCGGATAGGTTAGGCGCAGCCGCTTGCTCTCCGTGGTAGTGTGTTTCTTTGTGGTGGAAGCCGTCGTGCCTGCGCTCTCGCCGTGCTTTGTCGTGGTATGCTTCTTTGTTGTGGTCGTGGTGGTTGTGGTGGTTGTATATTTCTTTGCCGCTTCTGCAATTTGGCGGTCGATCTCATCCAGATCGTTTTGGGTCACATCCCGGTACTCGGTATAGGCCTTGGTCTTATCCGTCAACTGCTTGAGCAGCCGGTTGGCCTCTGTCTGCTGGTCGGTAAGCACCTGTCGCCGGGTGGTCAGATCTTTCTGATCCGCCTGCAAGGTGGTCACCGTCTGTTCCAGCTCCGTTTGGCTGGCGGCCAATGCCGTCTTTTTGGTTTGCAGGTCTTTTTGCCGGGTGGTCAGGTCCGTTTTGGCCTGTTCCAGCCGGGTGCCCTCTGTCTGTACGGACCGGAGCAGCGCCGTGTCCTGCTTAGCAACCCTTGCCACCATCTCGTAGCGGGTGAGCAGCTGGCCGATGTCCGTGCTGCCCAGCAGAAACGCCAGCACATTGGTCTCGCCGCTGATATACATGGCCCGCAGCCGCTGGCAGTAGCGCTGATAGTTCTGCTGAAACTGGGCGTCCAGCACAGTGATCTGCTGCTTGGTGTCTGTAATCTGCTGCTGCAGCGCCGCCTGATCCTGCCGATTTTTCTTCTGCTGCTTTTGCAGCACGGTAATGCGGTTCTCCGCCGTGTCCACCTTTTGCTCCGTCAGCTTTAACTGGCTGCGCAGGTAGCCGATCTTCTGATCCAGGGCGTCCAGGTACGCCTGGGTGTCCTTGCTTTGCTTGCCCAGGGTCTCCAAGGTTTTTTCCGTTTGGCGCAGCTTCATTTCCAGGTAGGATTGCTGCTCCTCCGGCGTCATTTGGCTGTTGAGCCCGGTGTCCGCTGCCGGCACAGCCGCCGGGGTGGAGAACACGGCAGGTAAAAACAGACAGAAAGCCAGCAAAACAGCCAAAACTTGTTTTCCATGTCTTTGCCGCTTCACTGGCTTCACTTCCTTTGTGGTCTATTCTTGTTGTATGGTACGGCGGCAGCCCACGGTGGGGCGCCGTCACCGTTTCTATTTACAGATAATTCAGCGGGTTCACTTGGGAGCCGTTGACGCGCACTTCAAAGTGGCAGTGCGGGCCGGTGGAGTTGCCGGTGGAGCCGCTCTTGGCCACCACCTGACCGGCGCTGACCTTATCGCCCACGCTCACCAAAATTTGGCTGTTATGGGCATACAGGGTGGACAGGCCGTCCCCGTGGTCAATGATCAAATACCGACCGTAGCTGTAATTCAGGTACTTAACCAAAATCACCGTGCCGCTGGCCGCTGCATACACATTGGAGCCGGTGGATACCGGGAAGTCAATACCCCCGTGGTAACGACCGCTGGAGTAGTTGGGATACCCGGCAGAAATGGAGCGACTGTCCGTAGGATAGCGCAACCGACCGTTGCCGGAGCCGTGAGAACCGCTGATGCTGCCGGAGCCGTGAGAACCGGCGGCGGCAATGGCGGCTCTGATATCATTTTGCACCTGCTGCAACTGCTTTTGATCCGTCTCAATGGCTTCCTGATACTCGGAGCTCTGCTTGGAGAGCTTGCGCATTTGGGCATTGCACTCTGCGGCCTCGCTGTCCAGATCCGCCTTGGTGGAAGAAATATCGTTAATATTCTTCTGGAGGGCAGCTTTGTCCGACTCCAGGCTCTTTTTGTCCGCGTTCAGCTGGTTGCGTTTTTCCTCCAGCTTCTGCTTTTGCGCCTCGATCTCCTCCATCTTCTTCATCAGGCTGTCCAAGGTGGCGCTGTCCTGCTGGGAGACGGACTTAATCATCTCCGACCGGGTCAAAAGACTGGACAGGTCAGAGCAGGTGAGCAGCACTTCCAAAGTGGAGGCGCTGCCGCTGATATACATAGCCCGCAGCCGCTGACAATACTCGGCGTATGTAGCGTCAAATTCCTTTTGCTTTTGGTCAATTTGACGCTGGGTTTCCTCAATATCCGCAGCGGTTTTTTCAATCTTCGCCTGGGTGGCGTCAATCTCCGATTGCAGGGCGGACTTGTCGCTCTCCAAATTGGAGATCTTGTCCTGCAACAGGCTTATTTTTTCCTGCAGGGTGTTGATATATTCCTGCGTATCTTTCTTTTGCTTGGACAAGCTGTTCAGCTTGCTTTGGGTGCTGTTGATTCGGGACTGAATTTTGCTCTTTTCGCTCTCCAGCTCCGAGCGGGACTTAGCCTCTGCCACAAAGGCGGAGCTTACCCCGGCGGTCAGCACCAACACAAGGCTGCAAAACAGGCAAAACAGCCGCCGCAACCAAATTTTGGATTTAGACTGCACTAATCTCACTACCTTCCTTATTCAGGTACTTGCGCATGGTGATCATGGAGCCGCCCACACCGCTAATAATACCGATGGCAACAAAGATGCCCAGCATTTGCAGCGCATAGGGGGCAAAGGGCAGCGCAGACAGGGACAGGCTTCTCAGCAGGCCGCCGAACTGGCGCACCGCCAGCTCGTACAGACCCCATACCAGCCCCAGCGACACAGCGCCGGACACGATACCAAGGATCATACCCTCTACCACGAAGGGCAGGCGCACAAAGCTGTTGGTGGCGCCCACGCTCTTCATAATGCTGATCTCCAACCGGCGGGAATACACCGTCAACTTAATGGTGTTGGAGATAATGAACAGAGAGATGGCAAACAGCACGCCGATGATCACAACGGAGATCACCGTAATGCCCTGCCGAATGGACACCAGCTTTTGCGCCAGGTCCTTGTTCTCTCGAATGGTGTCTACATTTTGCAGCCCTTTTAGTCCTTTGACCGTTTGATCAAACTTGCCAAGATCGGCTACCGTCACCTTGTAGGCATTGGGCAGCGGAATATCCGAACTGATCTGGGTAAAGAACTTGGCCTGGGCGTCCTCCATGGTTTCCAGCTGCTGTGCCCACGCCTTTTCCTTGGGCACATACTCCAGCTCCTTCACATTGCCCAGGGCCTTAATTTCCTGACCCATGGTGTCAATGGCGGCCTGGTTTGCGTCATCCTTAATATAGACCATGATCACGTTCTCCTCCTCAATGCGGGAGAGCAGGGAGTCCATATTCAAAAAGATCATAGATGCAGAGCCGATGAGCACCAAACAGCTCATCAATACGCAAATGGACGCGATGGACATCATCCGATTGGTCCAGGTGTTGCGAAAGCCCTCTTTAATTAAATATCTTAAACTTGCGCCGGTCATTCTGCCGCACCTCCGTTCTCATCCTCCGGGGTGGCCGCTGCCTGCGCCGGGGTCTCGTCCGCCAGGGACTCTAAGTTGTCAAACACATCCTCGTCCGTCCGGGCGTCTGCCGTCTTGGACAGGTCAATGGAAGTGCCCTCTTCGTAAAAGAACATATCCGTTTCTTTGCGGGGCTCGCTGCTCTCAAACCGGGCGTGGGTGGGATCCGGGGTGTCGGAGACCACTTCGCCGTTCTTGATCACGATTACCCGCCGCTGGAAAGAGCGCACCAGATCGTGCTCATGGGTCACCATGATCACGGTGGTGCCGGCGTTGTTAATCTTGGTAAGCAGCTCCACGATCTCGTGGCTCATCTCCGGGTCCACATTGCCGGTAGGCTCGTCCGCGATGATGACCTTGGGATTGTTCACCAACGCGCGCGCCAGGGACACACGCTGCTGCTCGCCGCCGGACAGCTCATTGGGCATGGAGCGCGCCTTTTGGCTCAGCCCCACCAGTTGAAGGATATAAGGCACCCGCTTGCGAATGTCCTTCTCCTTAGCGCCGATCACCCGCATGGCAAAGGCCACATTGTCATACACCGTCATCTTGGGGATCAGGCGGAAGTCCTGGAACACAATACCCATGGTGCGGCGGTAATAGGGCACCTGCCGCTTCTTCAAAGTGGCGGAGGAATACTCGTTAAAGATCACCTCGCCCTCCGTGGGCTTTTCCTCGTGCATAATGAGTTTTAAAAAGGTGGACTTGCCGGCGCCGGAGGAGCCTACCACAAACACGAACTCGCCGTCCTCAATCTTAATATTCACATGATTGAGGGCGTGGGTGTCCGTAGAGTCGTACACCTTAGATACATTTCTGAATTCAATCACAATTTTTACCTCTTTTAACTTGGTGCCGCAGGCTAAGGGTAACACTACGGCACTATATAGTTAATTATAATATATAGCAAATCAAGGGATAAATCAACCCCTTACTTGTTATTATTTTGTAAAAGATGTGACAGAATTGTTAAAATTTGGGCGAAACACACCGATCCGATCCACCTATATCGGCCCGCTTTTGTCCAAACAAAAAAGCGGCACCAAAAGGTGCCGCAAATGCCGTTAATATTTTATGGGACTGGAATCCAGATACTTATTGACCATCAGCGCCACTTTGAACACAATGGCGTCGTCAAACTCCCGCAGGTCCAAACCGGTGAGCTTTTTGATTTTCTCCAGTCGGTACACCAATGTATTTCGGTGGACAAACAGCTTTCTGGAAGTCTCAGACACATTCAGGTTGTTCTCAAAGAACTTTTGAATGGTAAAGAGGGTTTCCTGATCCAGACTGTCAATGGAGCCCCGCTTGAACACCTCTTTCAGGAACATATCGCACAAGGTGGTGGGCAGCTGGTAGATCAGCCGGGCAATACCCAAATTCTCGTAGCTGATAATGGACTTCTCCGTGTCAAACACCTTGCCCACTTCCAGCGCAACCTGGGCCTCCTTAAAGGAATGGGCCAAGTCCTTAATGCCGGTAACCCGGGTGCCAATACCCACAACGGCGTTGCAGTAAAACTCGGTGGAAAGGGTGTCGCAAATGGAGCGAGCCAGCTTTTCCAAATCCTTGCTGTCCACATTGGGGCGCACTTCCTTTACCAAGGCAATGTCCTTCTCGTTAATGTCGATAACCAGATCCTTGGTCTTGTCCGGGAAGAAGTTTTGAATCACATCATAGACGGACACATCCGTATCCTGCGTCACTCGAATGAGAAAGACCACTCGAGAAGCGTCATTATTGAAATGCAGCTCGCGGGATTTGATATAAATATCGCCGGGCAGGATATTGTCCAGGATCACGTTCTTTACAAAATTGGAACGATCGAATTTCTCGTCGTTATTCTGCTTGATTTGATCCAGCGACACGGCGATAATGTCCGCATAATGCTTGCTCATATCGTCCGTACCGTCCACAAATACCGCATAATCCGGGTGCACGGAGTTGCCAAAGGCCTTATATGTGCAGTTATCCACACAGATTTGTGCCCCGCTGAACACGCCGGCAGAGATAATGCCCTTGCGTGCCTCGCCGATCTGGCCCAGCTCACTGCAAGCGATCACGGTACCGCTCTCGTCCACCACACCGATGGTACGGTCCAGCACCTCACGCATTTGGTTTATAATGCCTTGAAACAGTCTGTTGGGCATCAGGATCCAACCCCTTTGTCAATTCTTTATCAAATAAAAGGGATAAAATTGCACAAATTCAATCACCCTTTATTGGTCATATTATACAATGCCTTTAATCAAATTGCAACCTTTCGACAAAAATTTTTATTATTTTTTGTGCGACTTGCATAAACGGCCGACTTTTTCACACCAAAACCACAATATGTTGTTGCCGCGCAGTTCTTAACACCTATTGTACGGTGTCTTTTGCCAACAGCGCCACCTCCGCCGGGGTCAATGCCCGACAGTCCCCCGGCGCCAGCGTTGGATCCAGTTCCAACGCGCCCATGGCGGTGCGGTGCAGGGCGGTGACGGTGCAGCCCACCCGGGCAAACATGCGCTTAACCTGATGATAAATACCCTGCCGCAGCACCACCTGCGCCCGGGGCGGATCGGTAGATAAAATCGTTAGCTGCGCCGGCTGCAGTACCTTGCCGTCCATCTCCATCCCTCCGGCAAAGGCCGCCGCAGCCGTAGGGGGCACCGGTTTGTCCAGGGTAGCGATATAGGTCTTTGGAATATGGCTACGGGGGCTGAGAATGCGGTGGGCAAAGGCGCCGTCGTCTGTCAGCAACACAAAGCCGGTGGTGTCCTTATCCAGCCGCCCGGCGGGGAACAGTCCTTTGCGCCTCAGTGCCGAAGGCACCAAATCCAGTACCGTCGGCTCTCCCTTGCCGTCCGTGGCAGAGAGCACCCCTGTGGGTTTGTTGAGCATCAAATACACAAAAGCCCGGCAGGCAATGGGTTCGCCTGCCAGACAAATCTCTTGGGTGTCCGGGTCTGCCTGCTGCCCGGCGCGAGCCACCACGCCGTCTACAGTCACCTGCCCCTTTTGCAGCAGCGTTTTGACCCGGCTGCGGGGCTCGTTCAACTCTCGGGCCAGTATTTTTTCGATCCGTTCGCTCATTTGCGTTTTTCCAATCCCAGCATAAAGCCGTCCTTGGCAGAGGTGTTGCACAGATCTGCACCGATCACTCTGCCGTTACTGACCAACAGATCCGCCACGATGCCTTGGTCGTAGCCGGTGTAGTTGGTGATCTCGTATGTATATAGCTGTACCTGCTTGCCCTTATAGGGGGTCAGGTCGTAGCCCTGCTGCTGTTGCAGAGCGTTGTACTCGGTATAGACCGCGTCCCAGTTGCGAGGCACGGTAATGGTCTTTTGGTTGCTGTCGCCTACTTGCCAACCCATATCGGTCAGCAGCCGGGCACCTGCCTGCACATCCGCACAGGTCAGTCCCGCAGGCTCTGCCGCAGAGGGTGCCGCGTCTCCGGTCTTGACATGATTGGCCAAAAAGGTGAGCAGCACCACCAGCACCCCGGCGGCTACTAAAATCAGGCCGAACACCGTCTTAGGGTTCAGCTTTACCGTCATCACTTTCATACTCTACCACCTCATAACAAAGTATGCGGCGGCAGGGCAAATTAGGACTGTTCTGTTAAATAAAATAGGGGCGCAGTTCTTCCAGAAGCGCCGGGTCGGCCAGCACTTGCAGGCGGGTACCTGCCGGGGTGTAATCCTCTGCCAGCACCTTACCCTCCCGGTGGAGCCGATCCGTCAGATCGCCCCGATCAAAGGGAATACAAAGTGCCGCTCTCACCCACTGCCCGGGCAGCAACCGGTCAATCTCTGCCAGCAGCTGCGGCAGTCCTTCGCCGGTGCGGGCACTGATTCGCACGCTGGTGCCCAGCAGCGGAAAGCGCTCTTCCTCCGGCACCCGGTCGCATTTATTCAGCACATGAAGCAGAGGCTTACCCCCGCAGCCCAGGCTGTCCAGCACCTGGGCAGTCACCTGCATTTGGCTGTTGCAGGCCGGGTCGGAAGCGTCGCACACATCCAAAATTACATCTGCCCAGGCTGCCTCTGCCAAAGTGGAGCGAAAGGCGTCCACCAACTCATGGGGCAACCGCTGCACCAGTCCCACCGTATCTACCAGCATCACTTGACGGCCGGAGGGCAGCACCAGCCGCCGGGCGGTGGGGTCCAAAGTGGCAAACAGTTGATCCGCTACCAGCACGCCCGCATCCGTTAACGCATTCATCAAAGTGGACTTACCCGCATTGGTATAGCCCACCAGCGCTACCGTCAGCGCCCGGTTCTTTTGGCGGCGCAGATGCATCCGCTCCCGCCGCTCCTGCACGGTCTTTAACTCCCGCTGCAAGGCAGTAATCCGGCGGCGAATATGGCGCCGGTCGCTTTCCAGCTTGCTTTCGCCGGGGCCGCGGGTGCCGATACCGCCACCCAATCGAGACAAAGAATTGCCCTGCCCGCCCAACCGGGGCAGCCGGTATTGCAACTGGGCCAGCTCCACTTGCAGCTTGCCCTCGCTGCTCCGTGCCCGGGCGGCAAAAATATCCAAAATCAATGCGGTACGGTCAATGACAGCCGTGCCCAGTGCCCGCTCCAAATTACGGGCCTGCACCGGGGTCAGGCTGCCGTCCGCCACCGTTAAATCTACTTCGTTCTGCCGGCAAAATTCCGCCAGGCTTTCCACCAACCCGCTGCCGATGTAGGTAGCGCCCTCCGGCGCCGGGCGCTTTTGCACCGTGTGACCCACTACCAGGCCGCCGGCGGTATCCGTCAGCCGCTCCAGCTCTGCCATAGAGGCCTCTGCGTCATAATCGCCGCAGTCCAGACCGATCAGCAGCACCCGCTCCGGGGCGGCTGCGTCTGTTTTTGTCCACTGGTACGCCACGGTTACTTACTCTCCTTGTCCACCAAGGTACGCAGCACAGAGCCGGCAATGGGACCGGCCGTCTGCGAGCCGGAGCCGCCGTGCTCCACCACTACCACAAAGGCATACGGGTAGTCCGCGTCGTCCATAAAGCCCACAAACCAAGCGGTGTTGTGGTCCGTGTCCTTGTCCACCTCAGCCGTACCGCTTTTGGCGCACAGGTGCAAGCCCTTGTAGTTATATTCGCCGTACTGGGCTTTTACATTATTGCGCATCAGCTTCTTCAGCTGGGCGGCTGTCTCCGTGCTCAGCAACTGGGTCTCGTTCTTGGTAATATTCAAATTCAGCGCCTTGCCCGCCTGGGAGGCCAGAGAATTCACCTCGTTAAAGGACACCGCCTTGCCGTCGTTGGCAATGGCCGCCATATAGCGCAGCATGGCAATGGGAGGCAGCAGCGTGTCGCCCTGACCGATGCCCGTCCAACCCACATAATCGTCCGGGTCGCTCTTTTCCAGGAAAAAGCGCCCCTGCTCGGAATTCAGCTTGTTGCTGACGGTAACCCGGCTGGTCAGCCCCAAGGTCTCTACGGTGCTTGCCAGCTTCTCCGGCCCCAGCTCAATGGCGATCTGCGCAAAGGTAGCGTTGCAGCTCTTGGCCAGGGCTTGCTTAAAGGTCAGGCGGCCGTGCACGCCGTTGCAGCGGATGGGCTCGCCCTTGCCCGGGTCATACTCCCCGGTGCATTCCCAGGTGCGGTCCATCAAGTCCGGAATATTCTCAATGGCACAGGCGGCGGTCACCAGCTTAAAAGTGGAACCGGGGGTATAAAGCCCGGTCATCAGCCGGTTGATATACACGCCCTCATAGGCGGAATTGGTGTTCAGGTCCGACGGCTCGTCCTCCATGTCATAAGAGGGGGTGGACACAGCGCACACAATGTCACCGGTTTTGTAATTGACCACGCCCAAGGTGCCCGCCTTGTAGTCACTGAGCAGGCTGTACGCCTTGGCGCACACCCGGCTGTCTATGGTCAGCTGCATGTTGTTGCCCTTGCCGTAGCGCTCAATGGAATACACGCCGAACAGCAGGTTGTAGCCGGTTAAATCGGCCTTGTACACGGACTGAATACCGGAGGAGATAAAGCCCTTGGTGTCGCCCACCGTGTGCAGGGTGGCCTTGCGCACCGTAGGGTCTTCAGCATACACCCGCTTGCCGTCCTTGGTCTCTGCCAACACTGCGCCGTCCGCAGACTTGATGGTGCCGGCGCCGATCAAATCGCCGTTTTTGTAAATATGGGTATTGTAGGTTTTCATCACCCAGGTGTCGCCGTTTTCCACCAGGCTGTAAGTCATAAAGCCCAGCCCAAAAAGAAAGGCAACTGCCAGGATCCACAGGAAAATGCCCCGCTTGGTAATCATCTTCATTTCTTGCGCACACCTCCCAGATAGTTGTATGTCCGCACATCGGAGGCCTTAATAAAGGCCAGCACTGCCCAGCAGGAGATCATGGAAGAACCGCCCTGGCTCACAAAGGGCAGGGTCACACCGGTAAGCGGCAGCACATCGGTAATGCCAAAGATATTCAGCGCCGTTTGGAACAGCAGCAGGCCCGCTGCCGCCACGGCGGCGATGGAGTAGAAAGTGGAGCGGGCGGCAATGCTGTTTACCAGTGCAGACACGGCGATAGCCACAAAGGACAGCACCAGCAGCAGCCCAAAAAGAAAGCCCCATTCCTCGCAGATCACACCAAAGATCAGGTCTGTGGTCCGCGCCCACACACCGCGGGTGGTGCCGGCGCCGATGCCCAGCCCCAGCAGTCCGCCAGAGGCCAGACCCACCAGTACCCGGGTCTGCTGATACCCGCTGTCGTTATAATGCTCCCACACATGGCGGTACACGGAGAAACGGGCGGTCACATAGGATTTGTACTTAATAACGATAAACCCGCCCATAGCCGCAGAGGCCAAGGCCAGAAAAATGGTCTTAATATCGCCGGAATTCATAAAGGCGATAATGAGAAAGGTCACAAAAAAGATCAGCGCCGTACCAAAGTCCTTAATGACAATCAGCGCCCCCACGCACACCAGCGAAAAGGCAATAAAGGCATACAGGTTCTTAGAGGTCTGAATTTTTTCCAGCGTGGCAGCACCTACAAAGATAAAGGCAACCTTTACAAATTCCGAAGGCTGGAAAGTCACACCGAATATGGTAATCCAGTTGCGGGCGCCGTGGGTCACCTTGGCAATGGCAATGTTGACGATCAGCAGCAAAATAGCCGCCACCGCCACCGGCAGACGCAGGCGCATACACAGGTCCACATCACCCATCAGGAACACCAGCACAATAAAGCCGATGACCCCGGCGATCAGCATCAGCAGCTGCTTAAAGGCGTCGTCCGGCTTAATGCTGCCGATGACGGTAATGCCCACCCCGGATAGGAAAAAGGCAATGAATTCCAACTCAAAATTCCGCCGGTGCATGGCAAAGTAAAACACGCTCACATACAGCCACTCCAGCACGATCAGCGCCAGCGTGCACAGCAGCACCTTGACTTCAAAGGTGCCGGTGCCGCCGGCGGCCGCCGTGCCACTGAGTAGCTGAAACACGCTAAGCACCATTAAAAGGGCAAAGTTGTTAATGGGTTTAATACGGGGCAGCTTCTTTTGCTTGGTGGCTGCCGTTTTCTTCTTTGGCATAGGGCTGCTCCTTTCTTATTTTTCGTAAAACAGAAACACCTTGTCCCCAAAGGTGAGCATATCTTCGTCAAAAATCAGCTGGGGCTGCGTAATAAACCGACCGTTGAGCTTGGTGCCGTTGTGGCTGTCCAGGTCATACACCGCCCATCCCTTGGAGGTGCGGCGCAGCCGTGCGTGGTGGGCACTGACCGTGGGGCTGAGCAGCTGAATATCCGCGTCCTCGCCTCGACCGATGAGCACATCCTGCTTTTTGATATAGACCGGGCGGTGGGTCTCTGCGTCCACCAATACGCCATAGGCCACCGTTTGACCCCGGTTCTGCCGGGCGGCGGTGCGCATTTGACTGCGGTCATCGGTAGAGATGGCTTCCTTGCACAGGAATTGCAGCGGAATGGTGCCGATCATCAGAATATCCCCATCCGCCAGCGGTGCCCGCTGGTCCACCGGCACGCCGTTCACCTGCACGCCGTTCTTGGAGAAGGTGTCCGTTACCATCCAGCCGTCCTTTTTCTTGGCGATCACCGCGTGAAAGCGGCTGACGCTGGGCAAAGGCAGCACCACATCGTTGGCCTTACTCTTGCCGATAGAGGTCTCCCAGTGGGTAATATCCATTACGGAGCCGTTATTTTGGTCCACCAGCTGGGCCATCTTGTGCACCCGTGGGCGGTTGCGAAACAGAGAGATCACGCACACCGCCAGGATCAGCAGCGCCAGCACCGGCAGCACATACCGCAGCACGCCGGTCAAGAATTGTAAAATCGTATCCATAGGTTCAACATCCTTTTTATCTGCATTTCAAAAGGCAAATTATACTTCTTATTATTAACAGAATACTGATAAAGGGAGAAAAAGTCAAGAAGTATTGCAATTCCCGCCCCTTTCGTTTATACTGAAAATGGAAAAATTGGGCGGCATTTTCGCCCGGCAAGGAGCATTTGTTATGATTGAAAAGACTGTCTTTGGCCATCTGCCCTCCGGGGAGCAAGTGGACCTGTATACCATCACCAACAGCCGGGGCGCCAGCGTATCGCTGCAAACCTTGGGCGCCGGGATCGTGCGCCTGTATATGCCGGACAGGAACGGCAATTTGGGCGATGTGGTGCTGGGCTTTGACGACCCGGCTCTTTATACAGACCCGGACCTGGGCTATCAGGGACTGGTGGTGGGTCGCTGGGCCAACCGTATTCGCGGCGCCGCCTTTGACTTTCAGGGCCAAACCTACCACACCCCCATGAATCAGGGGCAGTGGACCCTACACGGCGGCGGGCGTATGAGCTTTCACCTGTGGCAGGTGAAGGACACCGCAGAGAACAGCATCACCTTTTCCCGCTTTTCGCCGGATATGGAAGACGGCTTTCCCGGCAACTTCACCTTGCAGGTAACTTATACGCTGACGGAAGAGAACACCCTGCGGCTGGCCTACCGGGTAGACAGTGACCGAGACACGGTAGCCAACCCCACCAACCATGTGTACTTTAATCTGTCCTGCAACCCGGCAAAGACCATTGAGGGGCATGTGCTCACTGTCCACGCCCATCGGTTTACGGAGACGGACGACGACCAACTGCCCACCGGCGAGCTGGGCGACCTGACCGGTACGATGATGGACTTTTCTGCCCCCCACCCCATCGGGGAGCGGATCGATGCGCCTTTCCGTGCCGTGATTCCCGGTATCGGCTATGATAACAATTTCTGCCTGACCAAGGCGAACCCCAGAGCCTTTGCAGAAGCGGCGGTGCTGTGGGAGCCGGAGAGCGGACGGCGGCTGTCCGTGTGGACGGACCTGCCCGGTGTGCAGGTCTATTGCGGCGGCTGGCTAAAGAAAGACGGCAACCCGGGCAAGGGCGACTCCAAGGTTACCTACCGCCGGGGCGTAGCGCTGGAAACCCAGTTCTACCCGGACAGCCTTCATTGCCCCAACTTCCCGGTAGAATTCGTCAAAGCCGGCGTCCCCTTCACCACCACCACCGAATTCCGCTTTGATACAAAGTAAACACTTATGGATAACAAAAAGGCCACCCGCTGTGGGTGGTCTTTTTTATGGCTTGTGACCGTATGGGTCGGGGTTAATCCCTCCGTCAACGCCTATCGGCGTTGCCACCTTCCTTTACAAGGGAGGCAAATCGGTTTCAAAATCTCCGGTTCCCTTGCAAAGAGTGACTTCCGCGGTGCGGTGTGGACACCGCACCCTACATAAATTTTTGTAGGGCTTGATTCGGGCATCAAGCCGCTTTCATTGATCGCTGGCAATAACAGGGCATACCACTTTCCCCTGTGTCTGGGCGTATTGAACTGCCGCATACGCACCGCCGGTTTGGCGTATCACATATCCGATGACCATATCGCTTCTATCCACCATCCATCGGTTGCGTGCAGGTATCGCCCTCTTGTAATGCAAGCCCACCAGCTTCTCCGGCACAAGCACATCATCGTACAGTGCGTCATACTGCGCCTTGTGGGTATTCATTTCGTTTGTTAAATACGGCTTCACACAAATCAACCGTAATCCCAAAGCGGGGTAACGCCTTTTGGCAGCACGCACAGCAGAAATGAACACACTGTCAAATTCGCCCATGGCACCGGTGTAAAAAACCGTACACCCCATTTCAATCGCCTGTATTACGCAAGCCTGCACTGCCAATTCAATATTGCCAAACACGGTTCTATGCCCAAATCCACTACACGCCTTTTCCATTTTGACCCCACAACAAACATATTATGAACGCACTTTACATTCATTTAGGACATTGTAGCACATATAGAATATAAAATAAAGCCATAATAAACACAGTTTGGGGTGATATTATGGCCGGCAAGATCAAAAGTCTGTCCATTCGCATTGATGAGGAAATGCTCAACAAATTGCATGTGGTTGCGGATTATGAAGGGCGCTCTGCCAACAGTGAAATCCTCATTCTGATCCGCGACGCCATCGCCGCATACGAAAAACAAAACGGCAAGATCGAGTTCTAATTTCGTTCCAAAACAAAAGGCCACCCGCTGTGGGTGGCCTTTTTTGTGGCTTGTAGCCGTATGGGCGGGGGGTAACCCCTCCGTTTCGCTTCGCTCAACACCTTTCTTTACAAGGGAGGCAAATCGGTTTCAATCTCCGCGGTGCAGTGACGGTGCCTACTTCTCCGGAATATAGATCTTGGCTACCAGAGCGGTGACAGCGGAAAGGGGCAGCAGCTTATTCAACCCGCAAAGGAGCTTATACTTGATGCCCACGGTGGTCACCGGGGGCAGGCGCTTCTTATGGGCGGCACGAACCACAGCGGTGGCAATGGCAGCCGGGGGCATACCGTTTTGCTCGTCGCGCTCCATCACCGCCACGCTGCGCGCAATGCGCCCGGCGTACAAATCGTCACCGGAGCCACTCTTTTGGCGGGCGGCAGTAAAGCCGGTCTTTACATCCCCCAGCCGCAGGGCGCCAACGGTAATACCAAAAGGCGCCAGCTCGCTGCGCAGGGCGCAGGTCAAGCTTTCCACCGCCGCCTTAGTGGCAGAGTAAAAGCTTTGGAATGGAATGGAAAACACCGCTGCGGCGGAGGAAATATTGAGAATACGCCCCCGACTCTCTCGCAAGGCCGGCAGGGCCGCCTGAATCACCGTGACCCATGCAAAAAAATTCAAATCGAACTGGCGGCGCATTTCTGCCTCCCCGGTGCATTCCACCGCGCCGGAAATACCGAACCCGGCGTTATTCACCAGCAGGTCTACCCGGTCAACGGCCGCAAAGGCCGCCTGCACCTGGGCGCGGTCCGTTATATCGCAGGAAATGCTGCGCACCCCCTCCAACGGACAGGCATGGCGACTTAGGCACACCACCTGCCAGCCGTCTGCCAAAAGCGCCCGCGCCGTCTCCAGTCCAATGCCGCCGGATGCGCCGGTAACTACCGCTGTCTTCATACCCATTCCTCCAAAAAAACAAAATAAAAAAGGGTAAGAGCCTACTGCCCTTACCCTCTCTTGGTTTGCATTACTGCTCTACGGGATAAACAGAAACTTTCTTTCTGTCCTTGCCCAGCTTTTCAAACTTCACGGTGCCGTCCACCAGTGCATACAGGGTATCGTCAGAGCCGATGCCTACATTGGTGCCGGGGTGAATATGGGTGCCGCGCTGGCGATACAGAATGTTGCCGGCCAGCACGAACTGACCGTCTGCGCGCTTGGCGCCCAGGCGCTTGGACTCGCTGTCACGGCCGTTCTTGGTAGAACCCATACCTTTTTTATGTGCAAAAAGCTGAATATCTAACTTGAGCATGACTTACACCTCCGAAATCAAAACTTGAATACTTTGCGGGTACTGCTCTGAAAGGGCGCTCAAATGGAGCTTTAGTCCTTGCAGGAGCACCTGCGCCGGGGCGGTATCCCCACTGAGCCGCAACTGAAGGAACCCGTCCTTCATCTCCGCTGCGGCCGGCAGGTGCAGCACCTCGGTTATGGTGTTGGCAGTGAGCAGGCAGGCGCTGGATACGGCGGCGCAAACAATGTCCTCTCCATAAGGGGCTGTGTCTGCGTGACCGTGGGCGGAAAAGCCCGTAAGCGCTCCCTGCGCTGCGAAAAAATCAATGGAAATCATTATGCCTTGATGGAAGTGATCTCAACCTTGGTGTAAGGCTGACGGTGACCCATCTTCCGCTTCTCGTCCTTCTTGGGCTTGTAGGTAAAGACGGTGATCTTCTTTGCCTTGCCGTTCTTCAGGACCTTAGCGCTAACAGCAGCCTTGGCACAATCCTTGCCTACCTTCAGCCCGTCGTCGGTGCCTACTGCAAGTACGGTGTCAAAGGTGATCTCGGCGTCTGCCTCGGCGTTCAGCTTCTCGATATAAAGCACATCGCCCTCAGACACCTTGTACTGTTTACCGCCGGTAACAATAACTGCGTACATCTGTCATTCTCCTTTACTTAAACTCGCTACGGCAGGCGCGCGCCAAAAGAGCGCAACTTACCAGCCCGCAATATGCGGCTTAATTATTATAACAGAATTCAGCCGATTGTCAAGATTTTTTTGTGCACCGGGGGCGCACGGTAATCTCACCGCTGCGCAGGGTAATCACGCTACCGTCTTCCAGGCGCACCACCAGCCCACCGATCTCATCAATACCGATAGCCGTAGCCGGGGTGGTCACGCCGTCTCGGATAAAAGTAATGGCCTTGCCCAGCAGCATACTGTGACTGCGGTAATAATCAATATAACTTTCGTAACCGTCGTCCAAGATCTCCCACAAATGGTCCGCAATCGCGGCGATCATGTCCGCCCGGCTCACATCTGCGTCCAAAGACGCGGCGTTCTCCACTTCCGGCGGAAACTCCTCCGTCTGCATATTGGCGCCGATGCCGATGATCATGGCCTCGGCCAAGCCGCTCTCCATCCCCACAACGGCCTCCGTCAAAATGCCGCAGATCTTCTTGTCGTCTATGTACACATCGTTGACCCACTTAATCTGCGGGTGCTTGTCCGTCAATTCCTCAATGGCTCGGCACACCGCCACACCGGCAGCGGTAGTCACAGACACCGCGTCCTGAAGCCGTCGACCGTGATGGACCACCACGGTCATATAGATCCCGGTGCCCCGAGGAGAATAAAACTGCTTGCCCTGGCGGCCGCGGCCGGCGGTCTGCTCATCTGCCACCACCAAAAAATTGCCCCGATACCCGGCGTTCAGCAGCCGCTTGGCCTCCGTGTTGGTGGAGTCCACCGTAGCATAATAAATGGGCTCCAGCGGGCAATGCAGCCGGGGGGTAAGCACCTCTGCCGTAACCAGATTGTTGTCGCCCAGGAACTTATAACCCAGTCGCTGGGTGGCTTCAATTTTGTACCCTTCCTCCCGCAATTGCTGCACACACTTGCCAACGGTTTGGCGGCTGACCCCCAATCGATTGGCCAGCTCCTGACCGCTGATGTAATTGGGGCTGCCCAGCAACATATGCAGCACCGCGCTCTTGCTTTTTACGCGCATACGATCACCTCGTGTCTCCTCACATTTCTTTTTGTATAATACAATAAAAGCCACGCTCTTATTTTTGCAGATAAAACACCGCCAGCGTGCCCGGCCCACAGTGACTGGAAATGGTGCACCCGGCATCCGCCAGGATCAATTCCTTGCACCCGGTCTTGCCGCTGATCACGCCTCGCAAAAACGCCAGCGTATCCGGCGCAACACCGCCGCTGTCTGCCAGCACAATTCGTCCGGTGTCCATGCGTTTCAAATCCAGCAGTCGGTCCGTTACATACTGGCGGTAAACACTATCAATCTTGCCCCGATATTTTTTAGACACTTCCAAACTGCCCTCCGGGGTGACGGCGATACTGGGCTTGATCCCCAGCACATTGGCGCCGAAGCGGGCCACGCCGGAGCAGCGCCCACCTTTATACAAATACTCCAAGTCGCTGAGCACAAAGGTGGAAGACACCTTGGGCACCAACCGGCTCACCTTGGCGGCGATCCGCCGGGCGTCCATACCGCTGTCCCGCAGATCGCAGGCGCGCAGTACCAGCAGCCCCATGCCCATGCACAAATTCTTAGAGTCGATACAATATACATTGTCCAGATCCGCCGCAGCGGTGCAGGCGTTCTGATAGCTGGAGGAAATGGCGGAGGACAGTCCAATGTGCACGACACTGCACCCGGCGTCCGTCCACTGCTTAAATTTGTCATAATACACACCGGGGGGCACCGCCGCCGTCTTGGGCAGACGGTGGTTCTCCGCCACATCGGCGTAAATATCCGCCGGGCGAATTTCCACCCCGTCTGCATACGCCGTATCGCCCAGCAAAATAGACAGGGCAAAGCAGTACACATGGCGCTGCCGTTGCAGATCCACCGGCAGATCGCAGGTGGAGTCCGCCGAGATCATGACTTGGTTCATAATAACGCCTCCGAAAATAGTATAACACAAAAGCAGTGTCTGTCAACCAATGCGTGCAATGTTTACAGCAAACGAAAAACTCTATGCACCAAAGCGCAGGGTCACCTTTTGCAGGTCGCTGCGCTTGTAGCTTTTGTCCAGCGTAAAGGTAAGCACACTGCGGCCGTCCGCCTCTGTGATCTCTGCACTTTTATCAATACGGTAGGTCACTTTGTTCCGGGTGATCTGCACCGCATAGTCCCGGGCATTCGCCGTATTTTGCATAAAGCTGTAGCCCTCCGCTGCCGTCAGCACAATCTGCTTGTTGGTAAAGCGCACGGCGCTCACCGCCTTGATCTGACTGTCCATCCCGCTGAAGGATCGCACCCCGTCCGCGCCGCTGTCCGGCACGGTAAGGGTACCCTCCACCCGGCTCAGCTGCGGCTCGGTAATGCCTGCGGTGCCGGAAGCATTGGTGAGGGTATAGGCCCAGTCCCGCTCCGCCACATCCCGGGGGTCCGTAATGCGGTAGTTCTTGGCAGCCCGATAGTAAACGCTGCCTTTCTTTAAGGAGAAGCCGCCCCCCAAATAATCCAGGCCACAGTGGATGTAGCCCACAATCTTGATCTGGCGGGAGGGCTTGTAGTCGATACGCACGGCGATTTTGACTTTAATCTGCCCGTCCTCCACCGTGTAGGTGCCGATACCGTAGTCCCAGCCGTAAATGGTTTGCGGGGTGCCGTCCGTATTCGTTTCCGCCCGGGAAAATGCGGTGTACTTGGAGGTGGAAATACCGGTTTTTTCGTCAAAACTCAGGCTGCCGGAGGCATTGCCCATGGCCACCTGCACCCGCATAGGGTCATTCTTCAACTGGGTGACGCTGCACTTCACCGCCTGGGTAAAGGGCCGCTTCCAGCTTTCTCGGTCGGCAACCACAAGATCGTATTCAAAGCTGCCGTCCTTTTGCTTATGGGGGGTGAGCACATACAGGTCATAGGTGTACAGCTCCTGCCCGGTGGACCGGTCAACACCACTGACCAATCGCACCACCAGCTCTTTCTTTTTGTCGCCGTTTAGATCCGTATAGTAGAGCTTGGGTCGTTCCTTGGTCAGGTAATGGCTCCAGCCGGAAAAGGTCTTGCTTTTGCCCTGATGGACCAAGATGGCCTTGTCCCCCTGTGCGTACAGCTGAAAGTCGCCCTCTTTATTCTCTGCCAAAAGGGTGCGTTTATTAGAAGCGGTGGTGCTCTCGGCGGTAACCACCGTCAGTCCTTCCTCCGGCGCCTTGCCGTGGCGGTAGGTCTGAAAATAATAGCCCACCCCCACCAGCAGCCCGATCACCACCAGCGCAGAAAGCAAAATAATAGGTAAATTCTTTCTCATTCCGGAAAATCCTTAAAAAATATCAGTCTTTATATTGGGTTCGGTAGTCAAAGGCATGGGGTGCATGGCCGGTCACATGGTAACAGGTGCCGGTGGCCAGGCCAAAAATGGGTTTGTCGTGGCCCAAAGAATCGGAGTACACATCCACCACCTGCACACCGGGGAACGCCCGATGAAAGCGGCGCACCTTTTCTTCACCCCGGCAGTTCTGCCCTAAAATACGCCCGGTCTTTGGGTTGTGCCGGGTACACAGCAGATACGGCAGCCCCAGTCGGCGCTGCAATTCCTCCAGCAAAAAATCCGGTGATGCGCTGATGATCACCGCCGGGCGTTTCTTTTGGGTAAACCAGGGATACACCTGGTGCAAATGCTTCTCCCAAAAGCCCTTTGCCGCCCGCTGCACCGGCACCAGGGGCAAAAAACCGAAGCACAGGTTCTTAAACTTTTGCAAAGACAGAATCCGCAAGGCAAACAGCAGGCACGCAATGAACCAAACCGGCAAATACACCAGCACCCAAGGATAATGCAGGGCGCAGTAGCCGATAAACAGGGAGCCGCTGTCAAAGGGCACCAGGGTTTTGTCAAAATCGTAAATATCCACCTGCGCCGGCAGCGCCGTTTGAGGCGCCGTCTCGCCGATGGCAACCGGGTTTGGCATAATTAAACTTCCTTTTCGTCAAACGAGATGGTAATGGTCTTGTTGCTGGCAAAGCGGGTCAGCTTGACCCCGGCGGAGGCCAGCATACGCTTGCTGGCTAAAGTGGCGTCCGAGTCAGCATACTTGTCGCTGATATAGATCACTTCGTTAATGCCGCTTTGGATAATGGCCTTGGCGCACTCATTGCAGGGAAACAGCGCCACATAAATACGGCAGTCCTTCAGACTGTTGCCCCCGGCGTTCAAAATGGCGTTCAGCTCCGCATGGCACACAAAGGGATACTTGGTTTTGTTAGGGGTATCGGCCGTGCGGTCCCAAGGGTACTCGTCATCGCTGCAGCCGCGGGGCAAGCCGTTGTAGCCCACGCTGACAATGTGATTGTCGCCGTTGACAATGCAGGCGCCCACCTGCGTATTGGGGTCCTTACTGCGCAAACAGCTGAGCAGGGAAATGCCCATAAAATACTCGTCCCAACTAATATAATCCTGACGCTTAGCCATCTTAATCACCATAGCCTTTCAGTACATCAATAAAATCTTGCAGCTCCGGGCGCTGCACATCCTCTACCCGACCGGCGTCCACCAGCGCATTCACCGCCGGGTCCAAAGGCAATTTCGCCAGCACCGGCACGCCCAGCGCCGCCGCCGTCTCCTCTACCTTAGAAGTACCAAACAGCGGGTGGGACTTGCCGCAGTCCGGGCATACATAAGCGCTCATATTCTCCACCAAGCCCAGCACCGGCACTTTCATCATCTTGGCCATATTGAAAGCCTTTTCCACGATCATCTGCACCAGATCCTGAGGGGTGGTAACGATCACGATCCCGTCCACCGGCAGGCCCTGAAACACGGTCAGCGCCACATCGCCGGTGCCCGGGGGCATATCCACAAACAGATAGTCCAGCTCTCCCCAGCGCACATCGGACCAAAACTGGTTAATGACCCCGCTAATCACCGGGCCACGCCACACCACCGGGGCGCTCTCGCTCTCCAGCAGCAGGTTAATGCTCATCAATTTAATGCCGCCGTCCGTAACGGCAGGCAGCAGACACTCGCCGTCCTGCATAGCCCGGCTGTGCACCCCAAAGGACTTAGGCACGCTGGGACCGGTAATGTCCGCGTCCAGCACACCCACTTTCAGTCCCGCCTTGGCGCACCCGGCCGCCAGTAGACAGGTGACCAGGCTCTTGCCTACGCCGCCCTTGCCGCTAACCACACCGATGACTTTCTTGATATGACTGTATTTGTTGGCAGGCTGCTTAAAGTCCGCCTTGCGGCTGCCGCAGTCTGCCTGGCAGCCCTCGCAGTTATGATTACAGTTTTCGCTCATCTCAAACACCTCTGCATACCGGCGCTGCCGCCGGTTAAACTCTTAATAGTATTGCCGGATCACGAACTTAACCCGTCCCAGCACCACCAATTCGTCCACAATGATGGGGGCGTAGGCATCATTCTCCGGTTGCAGGCGGAAGTGACCGTGCTCCTTATAAAACCGCTTCACCGTGGCCTCCTCGTCGATCATCGCCACCACGATCTGGCCGTTTTCCGCCACCGGGGTGCGCTCCACCACCACAATGTCGCCGTCCTCAATATGGGCGCCGATCATACTGTCACCTCGCACATGGAGGGCAAACAGCTCCTCCCCCGGCCGAGCGCCGAACACAGGAATATACTCCTCAATATGCTGGGTAGCAAGAATGGGCACACCGGCAGTCACCGTGCCCAGCAGCGGCACCTGGGCCACCTGGGCCGCACGGCCGGGCAGTCGAATGGTGCGCTTGCAGTTGGGGTCCCGCTCAATGCAGCCCATACGCTCCAGTTTGTTCAAATTGTATTGCACGGAAGAGGTGGAGCTGAGCCCCACGGCGTCACCGATCTCCCGCACGGAGGGCGCCACGCCCCGCTCGTCCAAGGTGCGCTGAATATAGCGCAGAATCTTTTGCTGCATCCCGCTGACAGCTTCCATGTTCGGGACCTCCCTTCCGTCCGCTTTTTCCTGTTTTATATTAAAAACAGTATAGCATTTGGCCCTTGCCTTGTCAAACAAATGTGCTAATCCGTCGGCATTCTGATCTCTTTTGCAAAAAAAGTGTTGACAAACGGGGCGCAATCGGCTATAATTCTGTTTGCAAGTTTTTCAGTATGGCTTTATAGCTCAGTTGGCTAGAGCACACGGTTCATACCCGTGGTGTCACTGGTTCGAATCCAGTTAAAGCCACCATGGCCCGGTGGTCAAGAGGTTAAGACACCGCCCTTTCACGGCGGTAACACGAGTTCGATTCTCGTCCGGGTCACCATAGGAACTTGAAGGAAAGCAGTCACCTATAGGGTGGCTTTTTCTTTATCCGTTTGCATTTAGCCCGCAGCGCAAAGAGCTGCTACATAAAATTAGGGAATGAAAACCGCGCAATCCCCCCTGCGGCTACGCCGCATCCGCCTAACTGGCGCCCGTCCCCTCTGTCGCTGCGCGACATCTCCCCGCACTGCGGGGAGTCACCCTTTTCAAGGGGGGGCTAAGATGTTGTACCCGATTTGGCTCCCTTGTAAAGGGAGCTGTCACGAAGTGACTGAGGGATTATGTGGGCTGATGTCGGTATCGACCCCTACATCATTTTCAAACAAAATACCTACACCCGTCCCGTTAGCTCAGTTGGATAGAGCGACCGCCTCCTAAGCGGTAGGCCGGAGGTTCAAATCCTCTACGGGACGCCAAAAACTCCGCCGGAAAACCCAGTAAAATCAAGGGTTTCCGGCGTTTTTTCATTTTTACGGGAAAAGACAAAAATCGTGAAATTCACAGATTTTCATTAGCAAATTCTCCGTCAGCTAATGGAAATTAAGACTAATGTCGTCCGCCTTTCAGGTGTACGGCTTGCTAATAAAAATTAGCAGGATTTTCGCTATTTTGCTAATGAAAATGCCCTCTCTGCTAATGAGAGAAAAAAACGAGCAAAATTCCTGCTAATGGACAAGGCGGTTGTTACCCTGTTAATTCGTTCATTTAGGGGTGGTTAAGAGACAATCGCACACTACCTATATGCCCTTTCTTATTATATAATTGCGGTAACAGGAGGTGGTTGTTTTGAAAGAACAGAAATATCATTTATACCTTTCCAAGGACGAATACAGCGAAGTGTTGCAATCACTTATCCGTTTGAAGAACAGCCTGATAGCACAAGGCAGATACACGGACGCAGTAGATGATATTCTTTGCAAGGTGCTTTCAGCCAAGAAAAGAAAGTTCAAAATCAAATATATCTGAACACGAATAAAGACCGCCTACACTTTTGTAAGCGGTCTTTGATTATTTAAAGTGAGTACGACAAACTGGAATTGTTCATTTAACTTCCGATTTACTCTTCCTCAGGATATTTCAATCCCCATT
>ENA-ORTQ01000031-ORTQ01000031.1-human-gut-metagenome-genome-assembly--contig:-NODE-31-length-173953-cov-7.505348_pt1 | contig 173953 bp, 279 predicted proteins | sample MGYA00241912_ERZ509188 | MGnify/ENA primary metagenome ERZ509188 (study PRJEB26280, sample SAMEA2338849) | human gut metagenome | biome: human gut; feature: human-associated habitat; material: faeces...
TCCCAAGACCAACTTCAGATTTTGAATAACTTGGTTTTGAACTAGCTTTAGCCCAAGCATAAACATCACTTGCAGGTAATGTGGTAGGGTAAGCTGGAAGAGTAACAGTAGTACCAGACTTATACTCTTTTGTACCAATCTTTACAGACTGAACTGCTGAGTCGGCTTTTATGCCCTGTGCTGCTGTAGCATAATTTTTAGCAAGTCCATTTGCGTAAGTTTTAGCAGCAGATAAAGCATCTGCTTCGGATTGGTCTGCATAAGCTTTTGTCGCATAGTTAGTAAGATCAACAGCAGAATCACCGATTTTCTCAAACTTCTTTGTACTTCCGCTTACAATAAGCATATACTCATCATAACCATTATTAGTACCAGAACCTACAGCACCAGAAGCTTTCGGTACCATATAAATTGTATGTTCGTCAGCTGCATCAACACTTGGAAGTGCATTTACAATAGTTCTCTTTAAATGGTCTGCATTTGCTACAGCACTAGAAATTTTTGAATCAATCTGTGCGCCTGTATAAGTATCAGTAATTCCGTATCCAGAAAGAGTTGTAGGATTTGTACCAGCTGTTACATGTCCCTTATTATCAACTGTTACAGACTTATATGTACCAGCTGTTACACCAGAAGTTGGGTGAGAATATACAGTGTTATTGTCTGTTGATGTGATAACGATATTGCCACTTGAATCTGTTGTTACTTTAGTTGCACCTGCGCCACTAATCTTAAGTGACTGTTTATTCTTATCGCTATCTGTAATATCAATAGTTGCATTTCCATTTGCAGCACCAGATGGAGCACCTAATGTATATTTTGTATCTTTATATGATGTGATAAAGCCAGTATCATTTTGGAGCTGACTTACCTTTGTTGGTACAGTTACATCGACAACCTTAGAATTCGGTGTAAGTTTAGTACCATTCACAGAAACACCCTCAATTACGTTTGCTTGTGCATTACTTGGCGCATGTGCAGATGTAGAATGCTTATAAGCTGCGTCATAGTTTGCTTTCAACTGAGTTGTAAATGATGCAGTAATAGCGTCCAAAATAGCTTTGTTGCTATGTGTATGACTAGCTGTATTAACAGCAACTTTGATTTTGCTTGCAACCTCTTCCGGTGTTAAAATAGCATATGGTAAAGCTGAAAATTTGTTTGTACCATCACCAATTTTAATTTTTGGTGTGCTAGAATCAGAAAGCTCGATTGCCATTTCTCCTTTAAGTAATACCTTTTCTGACGATGCCCATGCAACACTCGTGTCATTACAAAGAACGATTCTTGTTTTTAAAATATTGTTTGCCATGTTTATTTTTCCTTTTAATTAAATAAGGAGAAGAAGCTATGCAGCCCCTCCTCCATTTATAGTATTGATATCATTGTAGTCACTACCTATGCAGTAATATTTCAAATCGTCATCGCTCCAACGATAAGTTTTATTCTCTGCCGTAGCAACATAAATTTTTGATGCACTACCAATATTCGGAAATGCATATTTCGTATCCTTCGTTACAACTGGTGATTCATTTAGTTCTTCCCATACTCCGTTATTATAAAAATAAAGAGTATTTGGCAATAACAAATACAATTTATTTGCTAAAGGTGCGAGAGGAAGATCATTTACCACCAAAAAATCTGAAGATATAGGATTTCGCGAAGTCGCTGAATCCTTATAAAAGTTCCCCGTATCTCTACAGAAAATTAATTGACCATCTGTAATAGGGACATCTTTTAGTTTGGATTCAGATACCTCTGTTAAAGATAAAAATGCCATTATAACCTCCTAGATATCCCATTAGCCGATACGGATAACTTAGGCAATTTCAGCCCAAGTAACAGCACCTTCTACAACCTTTACTCTTGTATCCATTGCTCCGTTTAAACCATCGGCATAAGCCTTTGCATCAGATAATGCTTTGTCTGCTTTTGACTGAGCATCGGTAGCTGCCGCTGTAATTGCCTCCTGCTTTGCTGTTGCAATAGCTCCTGTTAATTCAGTAACTTTTCCATCAATCTGATCTTTATTGTAGTAATTCTCAAGAGACTTCGTAATTTCACTAAACTTATTATTGATTGCCTTTGTAACAGATTCTGTTGTTGCATATGCAGATAAATCAATTGTAAAGCCTAACAGCTCCCATCCCTCGCCAGTGTAAACGTACTCTTTGCCGTCATCAGAAGTATGATAAACATCACCGACAATCATACCTTCGATAGCATCTAAAGCAACTTTGTTATCAAGAGAACCTTTAAACTTAAATACAGAAGCAACTTTTGCATCAATCTGCTTCTGTAATTCGGTCTTTGCTTCGTTTACCTTATTAGTTGCATCTGTTGCAGCTGTCTCCGTTGCAGACTTAATAGCCTCCTCTTTAGCCTTATCAATTTTTGTCTGTACCTGGTCAGCTGTTCCCATACCTTCCAACTTCTTTGCAAGATATGCTTTGATAGCTGCCTGAGTAACTACTTTTGCATCATTAGCCGTGTCATCCCCAATCTCGCCAACTGTACCAACAGCAATATCTACATAATCTACTCCTGTGTATAATTTTGCAGAAAAATCAGGAAGTACATATACAACACCCTGAGACGGAGCAGTAGGTAAAGAAGTAACTTTCTCGAACTTCTGGCTATATACTTTATCGCCTTTAAAAATCTGTCCATCGGCAAAATACAAAGTATCATTATCTTTTGCCTGTAATGCCTGATAATTTGCAAGTGTACCAAATTTAAAATTTACAATGTTATTCATAGATAAAATCTCCTTTAATTTTGTTTTTCCATTATTCAGTTTTAAAATTCAGTCCAAGTGAATCCAGAACTTGTATTTGAAATTACAGGTTCTACAACGAATGAAGATGCACCCTGCTGTACTGTATAAGGGTAATACTTACCATCAGCAGAATTTTTGATTGAAATAGGTTGTCCTGCATAAGTGTCAGAACTTTTATTTAATTCAGTAACTGCATCTTCTTTGCTCGTAAATGTACGGACCCTTGATCTGATTTTCTGCTGAGTTTTATCATCTTTGATATAAATCAGCTCGGAAGTATCTTTGGTCAGTACAAGGTCACGTTCGTCTAATGTACCACTTTCAACAGCAGTATCAATGTTATTCGCATTACCGTAACCGAACTTCATGTCAGCCATGCTTTTTCCTCCTTTCATTAAATTAAAATTCGACAACCTTAATGGTCTTACCCTGACCTGATGAATCATCACCATCTGGGATATAAACTTTATCACCAATAGCGACACCACCTTTTGACAGTTGTAAATAGCCATCCTTATAAATAAGATTGTCAATATGATTATCGTCAACTGCCTGAATCAAATCTGCCAACTGTTTTGCTTGTGCGTCAGCCTTCAGCAATCTTTGATCAATAGCACTTAACGCATCATCTGGAATTAAATCGCTCCATGCTGTAAGCGGAACAATATGGATATATGTTGATGTTGTGTGTCTTACACGTTGCGTAATAACACCATCTTCACCCATTTCATTTTTAAAAAATGTAAGCTGTACTTCTACATCACCAGGCTCTTTTGTGAACTCTGTATCGAATGGAAGTTTATATTCAAGCATGTCCTTATATAATTCGTCTGTCAGTTCTAACATTACAGTTTTATATGCTTTACTTACAGGTAATTTATACTCAAGTAAAACACTATAAGAAGACATATCTTCACCTTTATATGTCTGACTAGCAAGGAAGTGCAATGAATCTACTAATTTATTTCTCTGAACAATTCTTTCTCTGACAGACACTATAAGCTCGTTTGTATCTTTAACAAGAATCGTATACATTACTGTTCACCTACTTTCTCTTTGGCTGTAATATACTCGTAGTCTTTCTGAGAAATCACGCCTTTATTTTTTAATTCATCTAATTTAAAAAGGGCTATCTTCCCACTGGAAAATAGCCTTTGTAAACTCTCTACAAATTCACTTGTCATAAAACTCCTCCCGTTATTAAATCAAGAGTATAAGCATCAATGATTTCTTGAGGTGTTTTCATATTTAAAGCTCTTAATTTATTGTATTCATACACATCAATCTCAACCAATGACACTGTATCAACATCTTGTTTTTTTATAGACGGAAAAACATCAACATGCCAAAAATATTCACCGTCAGAAGACATAACTCCTTCGGCTTCATTTATTGGACATGTAAGCATAACATCATGCTTTGCTTGATATTTAATCCATATAGGATGGTTTAGGAGGTCAATTATTTTTCCGTCTTTTATTACTTTGTAAAACATGTTTTTCCTCCATGATAAAAAGGGTAGGAGAGTATCCTACCCTTAATTATTTAAAATGAAAATTCCACTACAATTCCGTAAGCAGTATAAGGATAATCATATCCAGATAATGCACCATTTTCTTCAACACGGAAGAAATATCCGTTGTAAGAAACATTTGGTGAACGTGTCCAATATGACTGTGCTTTGCCATCGGAACTTTTTCTGATTCTACTTGAAGCATTTGTAAAGAACTCAATATGTGTACCCTCATTTGTATATGGTTCTTGCTCCATATCACCTTCAGGACTCAGTTCATATACTGATGGAAGATAGAAATAGTTATCAGAAGTTGTTACTTCTGTTGACTGATTTCCTACAGAAGATGCTATTTTAGCCAGTTTAATTAGCTGTTTCCATTCAACAGATAATGCATTATACAGACGTGTATTAAGCCAAGATCTAATTGTCATATTTGCATATCCACCTGAATTGGATGATCCTGCCCCAAGCATTCTTGTTTGAGATAATACGTTATCAGCAATAAAAGACATAGACGTTCTTTTACCAGATCCATCTGATAAGTAATATCTATTGAATCCATACATACTTGCAGATAAGGTATCATGTGTCCATGATGCAAGTTCCATACATGTCTTTTCACCAAGATCACTAAACCACACTTTTGCCCAATAGATTTCTCCTATTGCATAATTTTCATACATACCATCATCAGCCTTACTGCAACCAAATACGAGAGTAGAATCAACAACAGTCTCTCTATTTCTGGAAAGTTCTACATAGCTCGGAGCATTTGCAGTCAAATTGCCGTTATATACATGTAATCCAGTTTCCCCTTTTATATGTCTGATAACAATGATATTCCTTGTGCCTATAGCAACATTGGTTGATGATGTACCCCATGCTAATTTTGCGCCACTATTTGTCCAAAGCTTAAATCCACTAGAACCATCAGATTTAAAACACTGAGCCAGAACAGATGGAGAGGCTGATTTATTATCAAGTCTATAGTCAATAGCAAATACAAAACTTCTATCTTTATCAAATAGCTTTACTCCTGTATCAATGTAATTTGTTCCACTAAATACAGTTTTTTCGGAGATAAGTTCATTCTGTTCAATATCAGTATATTTACAATCAGAACCAAGAGATAATACGATTTGATCCTTAAGTGTTATCATCGAACTTTGCAGACCAAGTTTTGTGAGGGCATAAATTTCCACTGGTTTAAGTTCAGAGAGTTCTTTATCTTTAAAATAATCTTGTGTATATTCAAACACGTCATATACAGCATGGATTTCCTTATCTCCATCTACACGTCCAGATTTATCCCAGCCTTTAAACAAATAATACTTATAAGCTGATTCCTCAGCAGTATAAGTTGGGATTTCTTCTGGTGGAGCAACATAGCTATCATAATCCGCTGTATGTGTTTCAATAACTGTAGACATTGACATATACTTTACAGTATATTGTCTTACTTTTTCGGAATAAGTTGCCTTATAAGTTTGATTACCAAAGACTGCAACAAAGTTTGCATCCCATCCATTAAATGTAAAATCTGTACTAATAGTACTTTCCTTTGTTGGAACTGGAATTGGATTATCTGCTCTTGTTATTGGATTAATTGGCTTTTCACCTTTATCAACATACTGAGTATCTAATACATCTCCATTATCATTTATGAATGTTACAGTAAACTGCTGAATCAATGTATTGTAGGTAATATCCAAGTCAGACCAAGTTTCATTGTATTGTGCAAGCAGCTTCTCCTTCATAACTGGTGTATGTACAGAACCAGTTACAACTGATTGATCAGCATTATAGCCATTCTTGTCAATACCACCAAGTTTATATAACTTAGCCAACAAATCTGCCGTGTCAAGATTCCATTTGATACCAAGTAATCTGATACGATTCAGTTTTGTTGCTTTTTCAATCATACTAGCAGAATCAACAGTATCACAGTATTCAATTACCATACTCGTGAACTTATTATATGCAGGAATCTGTAAATTTGTAAGATATTTTAAATTCCTCATAATAATAGATGTAAGTGTTTCTGGTAAAATGGCAGTATCAATCTTTCCACCATTTGCGAATGTAACACCTGTTAGACCAGAACCGCTTGCATAAAGTTTTTTAAGACTTCCGCATTTTGATAAATCTAAGCTCGTTACAAGATTTGGTGTATTTCTTACATCTAATAATTCTAATAATTTATTATTTCCAATTACTAAATTAGTAAGGAAGTTGTTTGAATATCCTTCAGTTTCATTACCGATAATTAACTTTTTGAGTCTTGTTGCTTTTGAAAAATCATTATCGTGGATATAACAAGTAGATACATCACCCATTGACTGAATCCTAGATGCACCATAAACGAGTACAGCTGTATCATCCATTTGATTGTAAGGGCATGGTATATCATACTGTTGTCCAGCTTTTGCTCTAATCTGTGTTGGGGATGAATTACCGAACATTACAGATAAATACATATCAGAGAACGGTGTAAGATGAAGTGTATAATCAGGCTTGACTATTGCATCAACAGGTGTGTTGCATCTGAACATAATCTGGTCAGAGGTGGCAGTAGTACCGATAAATTTTGTTGCCATGTACATTTCCTGGTCACGTTCGAACTGTCTACGCTGATATTTCTTTTTACCATTCATCATTTGTTCGAGGAATCGTGTATTACCATTTTGATAGGTACGAAGATATTTTCGAACATAATCTTCACGCCATAAAGCTTCACACCATTCATTCTGTTTTTCATCAAACTGATTAATTAAAGATGTTGCACTCCAACAGTTTTTTGATTCGCAAGTATTATACATAGAACGAAGTTGTGATTGCATCAAATCACGAATACGGCAGAAAAATACTGAATCAGCTGCATTGAATATGTATCCAGAAGATTTGTCACCATCTGTACGATAATCAGTATCTTCTTTTCCATATGTCATTGTAAGTTCACCGCTGTTATTTATTCCGATTGCTGAATCGTTATCATAATCCCAGAAGTCGAAACGGTATCCTTTATTAATCTTAGCAGCTTCATCGTCAATAGTATAATATTGTACTTTATCTCCTAACGTACTTGCTTCTTCTGTAGTAATATAATATTTTGCCCAATGCAGAAATACATTTTTTGCACGATTGTCGATCATCGTATATCTTAATGTAAAAAGATAGAAATACAATGCAGAATCTACAATAAACCAATCTTTAAGTTTGTCTACAAAATCTTTATCAGATGATGTGATTACAAACTCATAGAAATCTCTCCAAATTTGCTTATTTTTTGTTCTAATTTCAGTTTTCGCTTCATCTGTTGATATTGGATCTCCATCTTTAGAATCTCCACAACAATCATATCTGAACTCATACGTTCCCTCCCAATCGTTATACAAAGCATCATATGCTTCATTTCCAGATTTCCATTCTTCTTTTGAGATAGGATATTTCATTGTTCCATCCGAGTTTGTAACGCCAGTTTGAAATGTAGAGTTTGCAAGAGTATTATCACTAATTTCAATGCAGAACTCATTCATATCGTCTGGATCGTAGGCTCTTGTCAAATCTGTTTTCTTGGAGTCACCTATATTACCAAGTGCATAGTAGTGCCATTCTGTATCTTGGAACTCTCTATGTGTACTAACATCAGGATCACTTTCCTTAATAAATACAACACAGTTTACAAATTCCATGTCGTTCTTTATTCTAGGATCTCTTTTCTGAGCAGGTGACTTGTATGGAAGATATGTGTTGTATCTAGCTTGTAAATAAGCATTATTAACCATTTCAGAGGAAGCTATATTTACTTTTATGTTGAACCAGCCGTTTGGAATAGAATTTCTTGTTAAAGAAACTCTACCAGTTCCATCTTCGGTCTTAGTTCCATCTCCGAGTGTCAATATTGTTTTATAATCTGTATCTAATGGAATCTTACTTGTTACCTGATTCTTTCCATCAAAGCAACAAATAATATCTATATTTCTACCGGACGCACCATACTCGTTTGAGGTCGTTCCCTGTCCTGAGTGGTATGCATTTTCAAATGTCCAGTTGTCTAATGTTGGATCACCGTTCTTATATAAACATTTAACAGTAGTATTTTTCACAAAATCCTTTTTATTATTTGTAAAATGTGGTGCTTCAATCATGATAACTCTCATATCTGGACAAGCTTTTGCAACAGATTCAGGTGTTAAATTACCATCCTCATCATAAATCTGATTTCGCTTGTATCTGTCAATCATCTCTGTAGCAGTTCTTGCATCTGCAATGAAGTTGTTTAGAATTGCTTTAGAATCAAGACTCTTATTATATGCTTTCATTCTGTAGATTCGAACATCACAATCTTCTGAACCAATAGTAATTGGAACAGGAGTCTCCTGTGTAAATGAATAATCTTTTGTATAACTCATTGGTCTACACGGAGTACCATCCTCGTAAGACATGACAATAGGTGTGATATCACTATTATCAATGTCGAACTCCCACTCGATAATATCTTCCTCACTATATGGAACATACAGCGATTTCACACTTGACTTGATATATGCTTCGTGTACGTTCATCTGTAAACCAATGTTATCAGATTCACAAGATAAAAATGTGGCACTTGCATTTGCAACATTTTTAGTCATAAAGATGAACTTAAATTCTTTACCATTCTGACGTGCATCATCAGCAAACAAATTGTATGAGATTGTGGCAGTAGTACCTGCCTTTATACCGAAATACTGGTCTCCATTTTCATCAATCTGGTATCCACCATTTGACCAGTCGAAGTTTGATGAAACAGTCATTTTAACTTCTGGATGATCTGCGTCAGACCATAATCTGTTTGCATCATTATTTGATCTTCCAACAGGATTAAAATCAAATTGAAGTCCAGCTGTAACAGGTTCTACATCAATATCTAATTTTTCAACAGTTACGTTAATTGTTTTCACAGTGTCACCACAAGTGATTGTTAATACATGTGAACCAATATCTGTTGGTTTATACTGCCAAATATTCGTATTAGAATCTAAATTTAGCGTTGAAATGATTGCACCATCCACAGCAAGAGTAACAGTAGGGGTTTCTGTTTTAGGATCATATACAGTGTAAGTAATATTCTCTGTATCATACTGTTTTACAGTAAGATTGTTCGCAATACATCCGATTACAGGAACGTTAGAATCTGGATTAAACCAGATAACATCCTTATAAATATGATTTGATTCAACTGTTAATCCGTTGATTTCTGCTGTGATATAAACTTCAACAAGGTGTGCGCCATGAGTCTGTGGCTTGATATTGTATGCCATCGGGATGCCAGTGGCAGTAGTAGTTGCTTTGTATAATTCATTTCCGTCAATCTTGAAATGAATATCCTTTGAAATAGCACCGTATGGTGTGTAATCAAATGAGACTTCGCCCATCGGATACTTGAGAGTATCATTGAAGGTTGACTCAATATGAATATCTACCTTCTGTACAGTCCATGATTTTACAACAACACTTCCAGCATCATCAGAAATTGTAAGCACAAGTTTCTGAGAACCAAGACTGATATAATCTGTACAATCAAAGCTATTTTCGCCACTGATTGCAATACCAGTAGCAATGACTTTGTTGCCGATTTTCCATGTATAATTTCCTTCTGAAACGATATCACCAGAAGAATCCTGACCAGAGAAGTTATACTTAATAATCGCCTTATCATTTGTTGTAACGATAACAGGAGACTTTGTAACATATTCAATCTTTAAAGTTGTAGATGTTGATCCACCTCCGCTGCCGCCAACAATCTTAAACTGGCTCTTAATAGTTCGTTCTTCATTAGTTTCACCTTCATTTGTAATTTCCCATAAGGTGTAATTCCCTGATTCTGTATCATAAGTTGCTTCATAGGTTTTTCCTGGCTCGACATCAATTTTTCCAATAGCATCTTCAAGAGAAGCAATCTTATTCCCCATAGTAGAAATGCTTGTTTTATTTGAATTTGCAACCTGTTCAACAGCCCCAACTTTTGTTGTTAATGACTCTACATCCGAATTAGATGCTTTTTTACCTAATAAGTCATTCATTGCCTCTTTATCATAGTATTTTGTTTTTAACGTATCAGGGAGATTATCTATATTTTTATGTATCGCACTCAAATCAGCATCTGTTTTTGTTTTATAATCATTTAATGATTTAGAAACAGGAGTTATTGCATCTGTTATTTTTTTATCGACAACTTTACCATAAGCAGCAACCCACGTAGCGGACGGATCTGAATTCAATACAACATCCTTAATCTTCTTGTCACCATTGTAAAATGAGAGAGTATAAGTGTCTGAAGTGTATGTGACGTTAAATTTTGCCAACCCATCAATACTATTTATCTTATCGTATACGTCAGACAGATCAATATTTGCAATTTGGTCGTCAATTTCCTTTTTATTATAGTAATTTGTGAGAGCGGTTTTGATTGTAGAATTAACAGTATTTGTCAATTCTGTCTTTGCCGTGTTTACTGTTTTCTGAGCCGTAATAGCAGAGCTTTCAGCGGAATTAGCGGAAGCTTTTGCTTCGTTTGCGGCGGTTTGTGCTTCTCCAACCTTTTCAGTTACCTGCTGTAAAAAGGTTGTAATCCATCCAGTGTCTTCACCTGGTTCTACTGTTCCATTACCTGATAAGGATTCTTCTACATTAAATTCGGCTTTTCTTGTTTTTAATGTATATGCATCTCCCTTTTCATTCACACCAACAGCTTGTATTTCAAACTGTACAGTACCTTTTACAGCGCAAACATTTTTGGGCAAAATAACACCAAAATAGAGATAATTGTCATCGTACTGGACATTTACAGGGCTAATATATACATCGTTTTTATCAGGCGTTACAGCGTGCATCAAAAGTGTCATATTTAACTGGTCAACACCGTCATAACGTCTGAACATTTTGAATCTAACATATTGAGAATTTTCTTCCTGTGTTAAATTCACCTGCGACTCATCAAGTTCGATGTTTTTATTCTCATCAATTGTGCTTATTTTTTCGTCTACATATTCATTATAAATGATATATTTTTCACTATACGGAAGAGTAGTATTAGTATAGGTTGATACTGTGGCTTCATTATCCACAACTGGCGATGAAAAAGAAGCTGCTTCTAATGAATATGCAGTTATATCATCGGACATTATTTTTGCATTATTCATTTCCTCTAATTCTTTCATAGAGTCTTTTAAGGACTTAGCCATTTCTTTTTATTCCTCCTTCTTAAAACTTCTATATGAAAAAAGAACCTAGCAAAGCTAAGTCCTTATCTATTATAATGGAAGATTAGTATTAATATTTCCTAATATCTTCCAACAAAAATTTATTTGCTTCACTTCCCAAAGGTAACATAACATGAACCGTATCACCTACTTTCAGTGAATCGTTGTATTTTGTGGTAAATGGTCTGTCTGCATCATTATATCGAATAATATATTTTTTTGTATCAATTATGTCTATAATGACACCCACATATGTTTTGTCATTTACATTATTATTGCTATTTTGAAATATGTTTTCGAGTCCTTTGACAAATAAATTTTGAGTATCCATTTCCTTCCTTTCTAACAAATAAAAGAGAGTAGTAGATATCTACTACCACTCTCTTAAATATTTATCATTTTCTGTTTATATAATGTAATGAAGCTTGATAAAAATCATTAACAAACTTATTAAGCTGTTTATCAACTACATTTGTAATAGCCTTTGCATCACTTACACTGCTTACATTAGGGCAATTCAGATTAAGTGTTACGCTCGGAGCAAAATTATTCCTAGTAACATTCTGACCAACCTTGTTAGCATCAAAATTCATCTTAGGTGTATTCATTGGCAGATCACCCAGACTAATTTTACTCATTTTCTCCATAATTTCATTCTGAACTGGAACTAAATGCAATGTCTTAGCAAGATTTTCAATCTGTTCCTCAGTAAGAACAGCTTCCCTTTTTTGTGCGATAATCGGTACTTCATCAGCTTTAAGTCCATTAATACCTACATCCTGCACTAAATCAAAAGCCTTATCTTTTGGAAGAGCCTCTATCTTACCAAGCTCAAGACCTTTATGATAACGCTTAGCATAACCATATTTTTTCTTAGGATGATCTTTTTCGAGCTTGTTTTTTGCTTTTGAAGCATTAGCTGGAGAACCAGCATTTGCAATCCATTTAACAATAAAATACTTGTTGCCAATTTGTGTAAAACCATTTGCACCCTTGGAAGCATAATCACTAATATGGCTTGATGCCTGACCGCTTGTGCTATAACCTTTTTTACTTAGCTTTTCATAAGTCCAATAATCATTAGACTTCAGCGCAGGTTTATTCGGGTTATTATTTTTATCATAAACTGTCTTTGGTCTGGTCGATACTGTCGCACTTCCACCTGAGCTACTACCTCCACCAGAACCTACAACACTTGAAGAAACAGAGGCAATACCAGCCGCAGCATTTTTTGCAGCTTGCACTTCAGTATTGTAGGCATTTACAGTAGCATCGGCTTGTCTCTGACAAAGTTTCTCATATTCTGATGTAAAATTAGCAAGTGTCTGTTGTCTACCGCTTAATACTTCAGCTTCCCAATTTGCACCAAGAATTTGTGAAGCGTAGAGTTTATTCTTTTCATCATCGTATTTAGAAGTGCAATCTTCCCATTGCTGTTTTAAATTATTATAATAATCAACTTTTTCTTCATAGCTTGTTTTTAGTTGTTCATTACTATTAATTTGTGATTCAATAGCAACATATTGATTTTTGAAATTTTCGATATCCGCAAGATTGTTTGAAAGAATTATACGTTGATATTCTGATCCTAAGTATTGCTTAAGATTCATAGTATCTTGTGCTTCTGAAAAAGCATCGGATATTTCATTCCACTTATCTTTAAACTCATTAAGAGTATCAATATAATTATCAATATCGTCTTGTTGTTTCTTTAAATTAGCAACATCTACATCATATTGTGCATCATGCAATGAATCTTGAGCATCACGAATAGCAGAATTGTCTGTACTATATACAAATTGACCATCCTTTAAAAGATATTTTGTCTTTTGAGAATTTGCTTTATTTAAATTGTAAATAGCTTCTTGTAGCTTTTTCTGACGTTCATATTCATCATTCTCATCAGACATGGCGTCAATGACATCCTGAATAGAATCTTTTTTCTTATTAGCTTTTTTGATTTCATCATCATATACTTTTTGAATTGCTGATAAGATAGAGTCGTATTTATCTTTCTGTTCGTTAAGTTTATCATTATTCTTCTCAATAACATCAATCTTATCTTTCCATTTATCAATTTCGTCATCGAGAAGTTTTGTAACACCTTTAAGTGCAGCATCATAGATAGATTTTTGCTCATCAATCATGTCCTTGACAGCAGAATAGTATTTACTAGCAGAAATTTTACCATTCTTATACATTCTTTCAAGTTCATCAGAAACATACTGTGAATACTGCTGATATGTTATCTTACCTGCTTCGAGAAGAGCTTTCTGATAAGCCATGAATTTATCAAGATATTCTTCGTTCTGCTTTTCGGCATCGCCACCAGAATTTTTACCACCTGAGCCACCTGAACCACCAGAACCAGATTTGCCAGAAGATTTTGGCTTATAAGTTGGACGATATGAAGAAGGTTTGTTTGCAGATAATGTGTTCTTCGGTTTATAACTATTAATATTATTAAAAGCAGCAGAAGCACTCTGAGAAGCACCGTATTTACTAATAGCAGAACCAGCATTTTTTATGCTTGTTGCAAAAGCACTAACACTTTTTCCTCCTGAACCACTTATATCAAAGCCAAACGTAGGCAAAGATACATCAAGTCCTTTTTTTGGATCCCAAGCCATTTTAGATTTTCCTTGCATAAAAGGTTTGGCGGTAATTTTATAACTAAAATTACTTATCATATTACCTAAACTGGTTAATACATTGCCAACAGCACTTGCTGCATTTGAAGTTGCTGAACCAACTTGACTCATGGCATAACTTGTCATACTTTGAACGCCACTCAAAGAATTACCCACTGCTCCTTGAACTGCATCTCCACCTTGGGCAATTATTGAGGAAGCTTGCTCAACACTCATGCCAGCCGTGTCCGCTAACCAACTTGCTGTTTGATCCATAGTATCTGCATTCTGATTTGCAAAATCTACAATCGAATTACTCATATTTGATATATAATCATTGAAACGACTATCATCAAATATACTGTCCATGAGATTTCCTGCTTCATCTGTATACTGTGACAAAAAATCTGCATTTTGAGACAATACATCTACAAAACCAGATGTACTTGCCAAAGCATTTTGAGAATCAACTAATGAATTATAACTTTGAGCAGCTTCAAGAGCAGAGTCAGATAGTCCATCTAAACTAGCTTTTCCTGTTTCTTGACTGATATCTAAATTATAGGTAGAAGCTAATAACTTTTTCTCTGCATCTGAACCAGCATTTATTTCTTTAATATAATCCTGAACGCTTGTTTGTCCTTCTTCAAAGCGTTTGGTAGACTGTGTTAATCCGTCTGATAGCTGAGTAGTTAATACACTAACTGTTTCTTCTATATAATCTGTCGAATCATCAAATGTACCATTAAGAGAATGGAGAGCGTCTTCAAGCCCACTATCAGTGATAGCATTAGACATATTTTGAAAATATTGTGCAGTTGTGATTTCGCCATTTTGTAAAGATGTATTCCATTCTTTATTTTTATTAATCAAATCATCTAACTGAGAACCAATATTTGTATTTCCAACACCGCCATTTGGATGTGAAGCATTATCTTGAATACTATCAAGTAATGAAGAATAATTACCAAGATAATCATTTCCACCCATCTGATTATTGATTTCTTGTTCTTGTTCTTTATTCGCTTCGTTCCAATCATTAAGAGCCTGTTCATTAAGCTTATACTGATCACCAACTTTAACAAGATACTGAATATATTCTGGATTAGTTTCAAGTACTGAAGCTACTTCATCTTGTGTAAGATATCCTTCATTCTGTTCATATTTATCAAATAATCCACCAATTCCTGATTTGGTCTTATTTATATCCGCTAAAGTATTGCCTAATTCTTCTGTATCAGCTTGAGCTTGTTGTACGCTTTGTTTATATGCTTGAATGGCTTTATCTGCATCATTAATACCTTTAGTAACATCATTAAATGCATCAATTTCTTTCTGAGTATTGATACCTTCTTTGTTGAAGAAGTCTTTAATCTTGTCAGAATCTTTGAAACGCTTGATTGTATTTTTATAATTTTTTACATTATCATCTACAAATTCAAATCCTAATCTTATCTTTAAATCTTGCCAATTATCTTCACCTAAAGCTTTTGCAAGCTGTTGAATTAATTCATTGACCTTTTTTTGGACTTCCTCTGGACTAAGATCTGTATCATCAATATTAAATGAGAACAAATCATTATAAGCTTTCATTATTTCTGGCTTGCCAGACTCGATATCATTAATAAGATTATTTATAAATGTTCTAGCATTTGTTTCGTTAGTGAGATTATTCTCGTCTATAAAATTTTGTGACAGACTATTTATATATGTATCAAGGAATTGCTGCTCTTGATCAGATAACTTATAATACTCATTACCAGATTGAGCAATAGCAGACAACGCATCTTGAATAGCAGACACGCTTGCATCAATTTCTGATTGATATTTTTGGATTAATGCAGTTTTCTTTTCAATATCTGCATTAGTGAGTTTATTTTGACCAAAAACACCATCATAACCACTATTAATTTCGGCTTGTAATTGACCTATTTTCTCATAATTACTACTACCAATAAGTTTTCTTTTTCCAACAGCGTTACCATTTGCATCTATATGTGCAGTTTGATACTGATAATTTTTGAATACGTCATTAATAGAATCTCCGTTATCATTCTCTCCATTAACAAGAGCCATTGCTTTGTTCTTTTTGTATTTATCATATTCAGCGTTTAAATTACTGAGTTTACCTTGAACAAAACCGATTTTTTTACCCTCATCATCATATCGAGCAAGAAGATTTGGCATCATGTCTGAAATTTCAGATACAACCTGTTTGTATTCATCATATTGATCGGTTGTAAGACTGACATTTTCTCCTAATGAATTTACACCCTTGGATAATTCATCATATTTCTTTTGTAAATCAGATAATTTATCATCATTAGAACTAAATTCGTCGTTCATTGAACTGAACGAACTTGAAAAACTTTCGGCAGATTCTTTAGCATTATCTGCTGCATGAACTAGATTATCCAATCCTTCAATAGCTTTAGATATTACGAATCCTGCTAAAATCCCGACAACCATATTTCCTGCAAGAGCAAGACCTTTGAGAGCTACTTGACCTGCTTTAGCACCAATAGATAAGTTACCAATAGAAGCTTTAAATCCTTCAGTAGATAGTTTTGCAACATCATCAGATTTTGCATAATCTAATACAGATTTACTTACTCCACCTACTTGTTTGGCAAGTTCGTCTGCACCAAGTCCTGTTTCGTCCATCAATTCTTTAAAAGCTGTGAATTCGCCAGTTAGTGCATCTTTGTGTTCATCCTTGCCAAGATAAGACCAAATACTTCCTACTTGTTTCTTTGCTTCTTTTTTGTCTATTCCTTTTGTTAAAACAAGACCGTCTATATCCGCTTTTCGATCATTTATTCTATCTATAACTTCTCCAAAAGATTTACCAAATATCCCAATTTTATAAATTGAAGAATCAATATCACTGTTAAATGTTTTGAATATCATACTATTATTTAATAAAGTTGTTTGAACACTTTATAATTTATTTCATTTATGGTAATATAATTTAAAAAGGAGATATATTATGAGAATAAAAAAAATATGTAAAAATTGCGGTGCTATATTTTTAGATGATAAAAATAATAATTGTCCTATTTGTACTGAAAAATTAGAAACGGTGTCGTTTTTAATTGGAAGAAAAATTATTAATTTAGGAGGTGAATCCAGGAATAAATATATAGAAGAGATTATTGGACATAAACTCGATCCAATTATGGTTCAAAAACAAAAAGAATACTTCCAAAAAACATGTAAAGAACAAAAAGAAATATTACAAAAAAGAATAAGAAAATCAGAAGAATCCAAAATAAACGAATACCAACAAAAGTATTTAGCGGAACATAATATCCATTGTCCATACTGTAATTCATCAAATGTCACAAAAATCGGTACAGTAAATAGGGCAGTATCAGTCGGTATGTTCGGTTTTGCAAGTAGTAAAATAGGCAAAACACACAAATGCAATGATTGTGATAGCACTTGGTAGAATTTGTTAATCTTTCACAAAACATACGTTTAGACTATCCTTTATATAAATGTAGTAGTACAATGGTACTAACAAATAAAACGTTTTTATTTTTTATAAAGGAGGTTGATGCAAATGTATTGTCCTAGATGTAAAAGTGAAAATATCAGGGAAATAGAAGTCCCACCATATATTCCAGATGATACTAAACCGCACAATAAATCAAAAGATGAATTTATCAAGGACAATTGGTTATCCCAATCTAATTACACTGAACCAAGTATAAGAATGCAGTGTATTGATTGTGGTATGAATTTTAAAATCTAATTTTATATTTAAAATTAAGATAGAAGGGTAATGTTTGTCATTACTCTTTTATTTTATTTATACTAAACCAGAAAGGTAGGTGTTTCACTATGAAAAATACACAGAACATTGCATCGCTAATAGCCAAACTTGAATACGAAGTCGGAAGAGAGTGCTATAATCCAAATTCATATGATGGTTATACAGGAATCGAAGGTCTTGGATATAGATATCCTGTAAAAGTATATCAAAATGAAAATATGAGAACATATCGTGGTTCAATTACATCTATTTCTCCATCGGAAGTTCATACTATGAAATATGTATTCGGATCTAATCATTTATTCATCGGTAAAGGAATATATAATATACTTAACGAACTTGAAAAGAGATATGGATTAGATTTTGACAAGATGGAAGAGGAACTTGAGAAAGAAGAATAGGAGAAATATACTATGCCAACAAATAAAAATCAAAAGATAATATAACTAAATCAGAACCAGTAAAATTAAATGGAATAGAAGAGTAGTAAGAAATTGCTACTCTTTTATTTGTATTGAAAAAGAGAACCGTCTAAATATATGTTCCGACTATGCCAAGATGAATTAGGATAGAAGAGCAGAGCAAGTGTGAATACATTTGCTCTTTATTGTTGTTTATTATAATATAAAAAGCACCTGCGTTAGCAGATGCTTTTTAATCTCAATGCGTTTGGATTTACACTTTCGATACCCTTTACGCTATTATACTATATGTAAATCAAATAAAAATTATACATCAAATGCACTTAGCCTTACATCATAAAGAATGCTCTCAATGCTGTGGTATACAAAAATAACAGTTGGATTTATACCCATATAGTAAAGCTACCCTTCTGTTGAAATTATACTATCATACTTCTCTTTGATTGTCAACATTTTTTTATCACTATTTTTAACAGAAACAACAATTAGTTTTTTGGAATCTATAATTTTAACAGTGAATTTCCTTCTATTAAATATATTATTAAAGAAATCTTGTATATCTATCATTGCCATAGATTTTACATAACCCATTGGAAAAGATATTTTTGTAACATTATCTTCTGTAAAATCAAACGTAAATATAGAATTATTAAAATCAAAATCTATAAATGTCTTTTTAATATTATCTTCCAAAACTTCACGCTCTTTTAAATAATCTAAATAAAATGAATAGGATTGATTAAAGGACGCTTCTATATATGCCAAAGACTTCTTTAACACTTTTTCAACATCTTCTTTGCTCGGTACAAGTAAACTTTTCTTTTCAATATCAATCCATCTTTTGGTAATATCTGAATCGTTAATAATTTTAATCCTATCAATTCTTGCAATAGAATTAGTTGATTCAACTCTACAACACATCTTTTTCTTTAACTTCTTCCACCTGTTCGGTTCGTATGAAGTAAATGGTATTACAATGTACATTTTAGGTTCTTTTTTAGTTTGAACTATCATCGTTGGATGTTCACCATCAAATTCTGCATATGTTTCGCCATGAAGATCAATATCATATAATCCACAATAAACATATTTTACCATTTCTAATTCTCCTCTCGTATATTTTTGATAATTTATACCAAATATTATACGACAAGATATTGCATAATACTATTCAGAACGTATGTTTATAAACGAACATGAAAGAAGAGTAGCCACCGACTACTCTTTATCTTTTTTTACTGCAATGTCTTTACAATTCCACGCCAATAATCAAAACGTCCTTTGACATTTTCTTTGCTACCTGTACCACTCTGAACATACTGTTTATATTCCTCATTAGAATCGTAAGTTGTAATAAATTCAGACACCTTTTCTGCAAGACGAGAGAATGATTTTTTATCTTTAACGATTCTATAACCACTATATAAAATTTGTGGAATACTTGTAGATGGAATTTTTATTTCACCATCAAATGCTTCATTAAATCTATCCATAGCTTCTTTTAATGTATCAGCTCTATCAAAATACTGGTCTGCATAATCAGTTACATAGGTATCAATATCTTTTGTTCTAAAAGATGTAAATTCCTGTTCTTGATTAGAAGAAATAAGCATCATAGCTTGAATAATTGTATCTCTGTCTGTTCCATTCTTACGCTGTGTCTTTGACATGATTTTATCCATAAATGGATGATTAGCGAGAGAGTAGACCATTTCGCTGAACTCATCTGATTCATGAACCACACGAAGCAATTTACCATTCAAAGGTTTTCCTGAATTCTGACGAGCGAACATGATTTTTACTTCCTCATCTGTATAATCAGACAGTGTGCAGAATTCTAAGGTACAAGCAAGAAGGGTTTCTTTCACCTCGTTATCAAGCTTTTTAAATTTCTTTCCTGCAATTTCATATTCCTTAATTGTTTGTTCTCCATTTTCTTTTACAGCAATAGATATATTTGGAGTATCTTTGCTTAATGAAAATACATCATTAATATAATCAATACAAGTTGATGTTCTCTGAGAGCCATCTAACGGATAGATTACATTTTCTTCCTCTACAACATAGATTGGATTAACTGGAATACCATTTAATAAACTATGGATCAAAAGACTTTTCATGCGAGTATTCCACTGCCCAGTTGGACGCTGTAAGCGATGTTCAAAGGATATATTACCCTTTTTATTCTGAGTATTTATCCACTGTAAAGTTCTTTCTTTACTAGAATTTTTCATCGTGTTACCTCCTTCAAAAATTGAAAATTTTTACTATTTTGAAGATAACACAGATACTAAATTTTGTAAATAGATGTGAACTCAATTTCACAAAATATTCTATTTTTGTGTTCCAAAAATCGACAAAATGTTCTATCTATTAATCAAAAATACTACATGGTATAATAGCACCAAGCATACTACGACTGTATAACCACATTGCAGTCCATCGTCACGGCAAGTGCTTGGTACTTTTCTTTAGTTACCATGTGGGAGTGTCAATTTATAGTTTGACACAAACTATTGGAAATAAATATTCAGCCCATTCTGGGCAATACAATTTTCCCAACTTTTAAGAAATACTATAAAGAAGGGAGGTAGAATTGGAAGTATTTAAAATACTTGTAAGTGGTGGACTTTTAGTATACGGTTGCCATTTCCTTTGTGTCATAGTTGATACAATTGGAAAGTGTTATACTGTTAATAAATGTAAAGACTATACGGATTCCCAAACCAAGTCTTTATCACAAATGTTCACCAAGACTAGAAAAATCTTTCGTAAATAATCTACTTTTTGTATAAGCCAAATATTTATTTCTCCTTTTATTCCATAATTGAGGGCTGGTCATCACGACAGTCCTCATTTTATTATTCTCCATAAAGTAAAACAAATGTTTAGACTTTACAGAAACTTTACTCATGATATAATATTTATTGAGGTGGATGCACTGAAAACAGTGCAAAATGGGAGCTAGACAATATCTACACGGCTGTCTTTACTGAGGCTTGAGAGCAAAGCTTTACTTCTCCTTATGTATGTATATATGTTAGGAGGGATTTTATGAAGTTTACTATTATGTTTAATGGTACTAGCAGATTTGTGATTGCGGTCACAATTCTTGTTATTGTTCTCAAATTAATGTAGTGAGTCTAGTGAGGGAATATTATATCATTTTCATATATAAGAGAGTAGAGTAATCTGCTCTCTATTTTATTATTCTCTGTTTTTACCTCGAAAGAAATCGAGATTTATTTTAATGTTATGTAGCAAAAATTGATAACTTTGAAAATAATTTCAATAAACCCATAGTAGGTAACAAGTATTTCAATTTTTTCATATATCTTTTTATTCAATTAAAAGATAACCATTATTAACCTTTCCATTATGCTCATTACTTTATCAAGAAAATAATGAGATATGTTTATGTAAACATACAAACCGTTCCATCTTATCTACCTCTAGGAACTGAGAGGTCAAACTGATTTACACGAGATATGAGATAAGTTCACATCATTTAACATGTCGTGCCATGAGTACGGAATGCATATTATAGTAGCATCGTTTCATATAACTACCACCAACGGTTGTCACTCTCTGAGGGCTTACCATTTTAAAGGTCTGTCCCTGCGAACCAACTGAATTCATGAATTTTTACTATGTCTATTTAGTTTCCTTATAATAGAGTAGTACCATGAGTTTTACAGCCTTCCTCGCATATTGCGTCTTCGTTTATCGTATGTATAGCATACTTACCATAGTCCAAACTAACGTATCCGTTAGAAACCCTATGATGTCGGTACGTTCAAAACAATAACAATGATTTGATTAATACGCCACTAACGTATCAATGCCGACATTTTTAATTCCTGAGAATATTCCTGCTCCTAATCCAATAGAGCCAAGAATACCCAATTTATCAAGTAAGAAAGTAATAGCTTCTGAGACTTTTGTAAGACCAATTACAATTGTACCTAAGTCTCCTCTGTCTATCATATCTTGCACACAACCAACCCAAGTTTCCTTGAGTGCGTTGATTTTATAAGAAAGAGAAGATTCTACAGCTTCCATTTCTTTATCCGAGCTGCCAGCACTTTCACCCATTTCAGCGAGTGCTTTATCAACAGCTTTAAAGTTCTGAATAAGAGCAGCACCTGCTTGAGCTTGATTACGACCAAAAGCCTTGATAAGAAAATCATTTTGCTGCTTCTGTGTCATCTCATCCCAGATACCTGCAATCTCTCTGAAATAATCAGTTAAATCTTTGAACTCTGTAGTTGAACCAGGTTTGAAAATAGAAACTCCTTCTGCATGTTCAGCAGTTTTAGTTAAATCTATTAATTCGCCTGTGATATTTGCTAAATCCTCAGAATATTCTCCTGTCGTTTCGTCAAAAGATCGTAGTCGTAAGGCAACGCTCTTGAGGGAGGTACCACTTTTTTCTGCATTTTGCAAAACTTCTTGTATACCTGAAAATAAAGCAAAAGCATCTTTTGTAGAAGTACCAACAGCAGCAAGTGCAGCGGCAGAACGTTCCATACCTTCTACAATATCTTGGTTGTCTTCAGCCATTGTGTTTCCAAGCTGATTTATAGGGTCCATAATTTCAGACTTTACTTGATCTGGATCTATTGACCATGCTTTCATGATTGAGACTAATCCGCTCTGAGCCTCATCAACTCCCATTCCAGGAGAAATAGAAGCAAACTGAGAACTAAGTTTTGCCATTTCCGTAGAAGCTTCAGCAGTATTGTATCCAAGCCTAGACCAGGCGGAACTTTGGTTAATAATCTCTTCTGTAGTTACACCCATCTGTTTCGCAACATCATTAGCGTCATAATAGTATTGCTCAAGCTGAGTTTTGTTCATTGCCGTAGTTTTCTTTAAATCAACTAAAGCATCGTCAAGACTTACAATTGTACTAATCGCTTGTTTCCCAATATTAATAACATCATAAAATCCAAACATACCTGACATCTGAGCAGCTAATTGATGAAATCCACTATTCTTTAATGTATCAAAGAAACTTCTGCCAGCACGACCAGCTTCAACTTCAGCATTGTAAATCTTCATAATCTCACCATGAATTCTATCCAAACTTATGCTAGGATTACCACTTTCAATTTCCGTATAGTAAGCCTTGATTTTAGCTTTTGCCTCAGAAGACATCTTACTATTTTCATTGAGAAGCTTGTGAATCTTGTCTAATTCTTTCTGACCTGAAACAAAGTTATATCCCTTTTCAGCAGCTGACATATTAGTGACAGTAGCGATAGCATCTTTGATTTTCTTTTCATACTCGTCCAATTTAGAAATATCATCACTTGTCACCAAACTAGCATCTTTGCCCTTTAATTCATTAAGCAGAGTTTCATACTCGTGAACAGCATTTTTGACAGCCTGTACATTTTCTAAATATGTATTACTTGTCCAACCTCCATCGTTGAATCTATCAATGGTTGTTTTGTATTTATCAATCTTGCCATTATAAGAATCCAAGCGTTTATCATATTTATTGAAATTTACATTGGCATTCTGTTCTTTGGCTTGTGTATTTTCCTTAACTTTCTGAGTATTCTGTTCTAATACATTATTCTCTTCTTTGATGGAATTAGTAGCAGACTCTACAGAAGCAGAAATATCTTTGTCAGGAAATGCGTCTTTCTTTTGATTGGAAGCAGGCGATTCTAATGAGGCAATTTCAGATTTTAAAGAAGAAATTTTAGATTCTAACTCAGTGATTTGCTTATTCAACAACTGAACATTTTCAGTTGGGGTGGTAGAAATATTATCTAATATCTTTCTGAATTCTTCGGCATTCGTTATAGCTTTCCCATCAATAGGAATAATATCTGCCTCAAGCCCCATTGATGTTTGTTTAATTTCACTTAATGTATAGCCAACCTTCTGAAGCTCTTCTTGCCACATCTGATAAGACTTTAATGTACTCGTGTCTATATTAGTAATACGACCTAAAGCAAGCCATTTTTTTGAGCCATCTTTACCTGATGACGGATCATATTCTCCGAAAAGTCTTTTAGTTACACTATCTCGCAAAGAAGCAACTTTCTTATCGTCATAACTTCGATTAAAACCATATACTTTATTTTCAGATTTTGATAATTTTTCAACTTCATACCTTGTTTCTTCGAGTTGAAGTTCGTATGAGGCAAGTGCTTCTTTTTTCTTTTTAATAGAATCGCTTATGTTATTATTTCGAGATGCTTCAGAAGGTGAATCAGAAGCAGATGAAATATTCGTTTTCTGTCCAATCTTACTTTGTGCATCAGCCAATTCCTCAGCTTCTTTTGCAGCGTTTTGATACGCATCACTAATATTCTCCACTTGTTTGACAGCACCACTCGTATTGCCACCCATATTACTCATGTTTTTATTAACATTGAGAATATTCTGACTCAGTTCAGAAAGTGATTTATCAATATTTTGGATAGAAGAGAGTAATGTCTTCGCACCAGAATCATCTACTTTACCAAAAGCTTTACTTAAACTCTGTACTTCTGATACAATATTTGATAGTTCCTTTGATAAATTCTCAAACTGTTTGAAATCACCTGTTCCCTTACCAAGAGAGTCAAGCATTTTTTCGAGATTGGAAATTACATTTCCAAGTTTTTTCTCATCAATATTTAAGTTGATTTTATATTCTTTGCCTTCGAGAGTATCCATTCTGTCTTGGAGTTCTTTTGTGTCCAAAAGTAACTTTTTGACATTAGATTCAATCTCCATGCTATATTTATACATTCCTGGCATTTAATTTCCTCACTTTCTTAAAATTTCATCAACTCTTTTATTTATAATTTTGTCTAAACGACCATTAAATCCACTTTCGATATCTCGCTCTACATACATATATGGAGGGATGGATCTATGCATCATCCAATGACCATGACCATGTTCACCATTCATAAACATATAATCAAATGCAAGGCTGGCATTTAATTTCTGATGATTACCTTTTTTATTAGAATATTTTCCATCTTCTCTTGGTGCATCATAGGTATTTCCCCAACCATACCCAGCCCAACCGATATAATTATCCATTGCACCTGAATCTACTGAAAAATGAAGAACATTTCCTTTACCTATTGTTCTTGTAGAATCGAGAATTTTCATGAAGTTATATGTTCTTTCATACGACTGTGGAGTGTAATCGTTATACCAATCTATCAATGAATATCTAACAGATTCTTTTAGAAGTTCATTTGCTTGCGGAGCAATTTCTTCTGCAATATGATTTTCAATTCTGTCTAACTTCTTTTTAAAATCTGTATATATATTTTTTGCCAATTCCAATCACCTCCAAAATTTTCACTATAATTTCACTATTTTTACACTAAAATAGGAGAGCAGTGTATAATCACTTAACTCTCCATAAGAAAAACCCTATACGCTTTGACACGTATAGAGCCTAAATATTTAATCCTCGATATATTCATGTACAACAAAAAATAAGTCAGTTGCTTTTTGGTGATTATTTTTATAATCCTCTACAATAATTTCCGCACAACTTCTCGATGTACATTTAGCCGCTAATCTTATATCGGTTGTTTCTTCTCCATAAAATGTTAAATAAAATTCTGGACTTCCAGAAGAAACACAAATATATAGTTTTTTATCATTCATACAAATCCTCACTTAAAACCAATAATCTAATATCACATAATAGAAATCATCATCACTTCGTTTCCATGAACCAATTATTTCCACATCTTCATTTGTATCCATAATAGTAAATACAAACTTTACATTATCACTGATTGATATATAGTTAGTTTCATTTGCGCAATAGTCTTTAATCTCTTGTAAAGAATGAAATTCTCTATCATCAAGATATTCTTCTCTGCGTTTTGTATCTGGATTATATCGTTTCTTTTTCTGTCTTATAATCATATGAGTTTTTATACCTCTTTGAAAGCACTCTTATTTCCTAAGCTCTCAAAATTCTCTTTCAACTTATTCAGAGTCTCCTCATCAAGATTTCCGATACTTTCCTTAATTGCACCAGATATACTATCAAGTGCAACAGTGCCAAGCTTCTCAATTCTTGTAATCTGATTTTTGATAAACGAATGAATTTCATACTCATTATCATACTGGTCTTTTATAACCATATCACAAAGAGACTTGAACTCTGATAACTCTGACGGATCAATTAATGAGCGAGTTGTCTCAGTGCTGAGCATTAGCTTATCAAGAAATCCAGAACTCTTTAACATATCATACTCATCTGCAAAACTAGCTGACTCTGAAATGAGATTAGTGTATTCCTCAATAATTATCTTAACAAAAAAGAGATAATTAAAAGCTGAATTAGCAGCAAAGTTTCCATCAGAATCTATCATTGTTGCTTTCATAAGCTTCTTGGCTCTTACTAACTTCTGAGTAAATGGCACATACTTTGTAATCTCAATATAGTCACGAATGTACTCATCTTTCATGGTAGCTGTATCACGTTTATTGTATTCATCTATAAAATTTTTAATTGTAATCTTTTCCATAATTAATATTCCTTTCATTCCTCTATCTCATTCAACACCCACTTGCATGAAAATACATAGTCGTGAGTGTAAACAGTTAATATATCATTTTGACTATTATATTCAGTCCGTTCTATCTGAGGGCTTTCGTTCATAATTGAAATAAACTCATGAGAATTAACAGCCCAGTTATGTTTTATTAAATACTCATGTATCTCATCATCTGTCATGATTTTGCTTTCTTAGCTTCTTTTCTAAGTTTTTTTAAAGTATCAAATTCTACCCATCCACCGTATTTTAAATTACGGCATATAAATGTAAGATTAGTCTCTGGATATTTATACCACATCATTTTCCTTTTAAGTAACGACATAGAATCGGGATTTCCTTTCACATCGAAAACCTGTAAAGTACCATCAGCCCATGTTACATTAAAATCACTTCGATATTTAATTGGTAGAATTGTCTTTCCATTATATTTAAATTTTTCTTGAAGAACATATTCTACTTGGCGTTTATATGATAATATTTCTCCACTTTTCATTCTAGGCTCAATAAATTCTTGCAAAAATCTAAGCTCCGTTAGGCTGTCGTAAGTCACGCCTTTATATGTTCGATTTTTCTTACCTTGTTCTGAAATATCTACATGATATTTCGATTTAGCTTTTGCTATTTCCTTTCACTCCCTTTACATAACAAAAGAGCAGCCTCCGAAGAAACTGCTCTTTCCTTTAATATTAAATTCTAAATGTGATAGGTCGTAATTCCCAATGTGCATTAGGATATTGACACATATTACTTATTACGAAATTATGTACTTCATTCATATCTCCAAAGTTCTTATCAATATGAATTACTTTACCTCCTAACAATTCAAATTCTTCACAGATTACGTTGTAAAATGTTTTCTCCATACCAATCAATTCTCCTTATCTTTTAATACAAAACAAATCGTACAAATCAACATGTAATGCATGAGATAAAGATATAGCATGAGAGAGTAGTATATCAGATGTATATCCATTTTCAAGATTAGATATTGCAGTTGCTGACAATCCTGTACGTCTCGCAAGTTCTGATATTGACATATTCTGTTGATACCTATATCTGCCTATTTCATTCTTCATGTATTTAGTCTGTGTATAATCTGTTTTTCTATACATATATAATAAGGAAGAAATTCATAAGTTGAATTACTGGATTTTATGATATAATAAAAATATTAGGACTTAAACTCCATATTTCGTAGACATTCCTGATACTTTTCAGAAATAAATTTCATACTTTCCTCTGCTTGACCATTTTCCATCTTATGAGCTGTAAGCAGTTCTTCATACTTTTTATATGTCTTGAAGACATTATTGAAAGCCTCTTTATTTTGTTTCTGACCATTTGACAGAGAAGAACAAAAATCCAAAATATATTTACGTTTTCTCTCCAAGTTATTATCTAATAACTCGGATTCAATATTCTCTATACCTTCAGACATTTTAGTTATTTCTTTATATTGCCAGTTATCATGCTTTTCCAAAGTGTCTATTCTTTTGTCAAGTGTCTCTTTATCAATTTCATAACCAAGTTTTACACGTAGAGTTTTCTTTGCTTTTTGAATCAAGAATACTATTTTATCTAATCCCAAGATTATTATAAATACGCCCAAGATAACAGTTGGAAAATCTAAATTCATTAATGCTTTTATTTCGTCCATTTCATATTACACCATCTGAGCCTTTCCTATATTAACTTAAGAAATTCAGATGCTGTAATTTTAAGACCATCATCTCCAAACTTCTGTCTTGAAGCCCTCACAAGACCATTACCGTATTTACCAGGACATTCTACACCATTTGGATTAATACCATTAAGATACATAAGTATCTCAGCCGCAGTTACCATATACTGTCTTTCTCCCTTTTTAACATAATGAGAGCCAAGAGCTGACTTAGACTTGCGACCAAATATTCCATCTTCCCCGATGCCCTTTTTATAATCAAGGTTGATAGCATGTTGTAAAACTCTAGCTTTCATTCTGTTGGTTTCTTTTCCAACAAGTCCATCAACAGCAATTGTATGTCCTGTAAAATTAATAGCGTGTTGCTGTCCTAATCTTACGAGTGAATTTCCACTTGGCTTTGACTGAGTAGAAGTAGATGGCTTTGGAGTAGAAGTAGAAGCCTTCGAACCATTTGTAATATTAGTACATACATGACTTCCATCCTTAAGAATCAAATCTCCTCTAAGTAAATATGCATCACTTGTTAAATATTTTGAATCTGTAAGTATCGTTGCGCCAACTGCTTTGCAAGCTGCACGAAGAGTAGAAGTAGTATTGGATTTATTGAAATTCTTTAATGTTGAAATTCCAAGTTTATAACCAGCCGCTATAATATTTGCTGAAACACCTGCTGAACAATCAGCTTCACAAGCTATTGTAATTTTACTTGCATCCCAGTTACTAGCTTTAAGATGATTGTAATATGAGAGACGCGCATTCTGGTCATATCCAATTAAATTGTTCTTAGCTGCCTTTTCTGCATTAAGAGCTAACTGCTCACGCACATTCGCAGGAAATCTGATTACACATTTCCAATTATGATTATACCAAGAACGAATATACCATTCAGTACCACTCTGGTCGCCAGCTTTTCCACCAGAATAACGACCTCGTTCATCCTTTCCACAATTTGAAATCATAGTGATTCCTCCTTCCTAATTTTCTACAATAAAAAGAGACTCTTTAAGTCTCTAAATCATTTATCATATTTTATTTTTCATGTTTAAGATCATACAATGAGGTTGTAATGAGTGAATCTAAATAATCCTCGAAATCACTATTAGCCTCTTTGAGACATTTATATACTGACTGATTAAGTGCCTGAATTGCTTTCTGTTTTGCAATTTCTTTTACTTCATTCATTTTATCCTTAGTCCATGCGTCAGTGCCCTTTATGTCTTTGACCTCTGTTTCATATACTGACTTGACAGCATTTTTAACTTCTCTATAAAGAATCAAGGCATACTTATCAAGTTTCTTTGTTTTCAGATATTTATAAATCTGTGTTCCAATTGGAACTAAAATTACTGTCCAAATAGCAGAGAGCAGTGTCATCCAATCTAAGCTTCCTAAAAACTCCTTCATCAGTTAATCCTCCTCTTCTTCAAATTTCTTACTATTCCATTCTTTATATAACTCATTTATTTCTTTTGATTTTAACCATGCAAAAACAACACGTTTATTTCTGCCTGGAAAAATATCAACTAATTTCCCTCGTGATAAAGGTGAACTTAAATACATACAATTTTGAGTCATATTAGGAATATAAATTACATCTTCTGAATCGTACTCCCAATTGAATACGTCACTATATTCTTTAATATCCGTTCACTCCATTCTATTTATAAGCGTAAAAAATAGGGCTACACAAAATACTGAATAGTAAATGCGTAACCCTATACAATTAAAAAATTCAACTTACTATTCAATATAATCATTTCTTCTGTACCAGCTTATTATCAGTTTTTGAAGTCTGTTCTTTATTAGGAGTAGTATTAACTGTCTTTTTATTTTCTCCTAAAATTTCATTAATGACCTTTTTAACATCTTTATCAAAACTATCCAACTCGGATAAATCACATTTTAATAATTCTTCTTTTGCTTTTGCTTTATCTTTTGTTTTATTATATTCATAAATTGCGAGATAAATTGTATAGTGTGGAAGAGTATCAGTTACTGTTCTCCAAGGAGTATAAGTTTTAATATTCTGACATGTATGACAAACTCTATAAGGTTTTCCACATATTGCGCAAATTGCGTTATTTTCTAATGACATATAATAATTCCTTTCACAAAAAGAGTGGTATATTTCAACCACTCTTATTTTTTAAATTAGTCCTCAGATACTAAGATATCGAAAAGCTTACCATCCTCAGCACAGTACTCCTTATTAAGAACATAAGAAGCTGGATGCTTACCAACAGACTTAAGAGAAAGCTCTACGCTTGATGGATCAATCTGTGCTCTTGGACAACGGATAACACCAGCATATACAAGGTTCTTATTACATGGATCATGGAAGATTGCATGGATAAGAAGTGTCTTAACCTCTGGTACACCATCAGTTCTCTTAATTACCTGAACTGCTGTACCTGTCTCCTTCTCATAGTTTACAAATACACGACCAGTTGTTCCCTCTGGAAGAGTAATTGTTCTGTTAGCTGCATCAATAGTGAACTTGTCTTCACCCTTTGTAGCAGATACAGTATATGTCTTACCGAATGTGTTATTATCATTAATAACCTTAACATACTTAACCTCTGCACCCTTTGTACCAACTGGAACATATTTAAGCTCTACAGTTGCACCAGCTCCAATTGCAATTGTCTCAGATACAGGCATCTTAATCTTATTTGTATCAGAAGCTACAGCCTTTGTTGAACCAAACTGTGAAGCAGCAAGGTCAAGAGAGAAGAGCGAGTTAGTGAAATCAAATGTACCTTTCTGTGCCTGATAGAATGTCTGGATTGGTGTACCCATCGCATCAGTAACATCTGTACCATCGGCACTTGTTTTAAGAGATGGATCTTCGACCTGTGTATATCTACCAGTAAGCTCCATTGTAGCAGGATCATATTCCTCTACGGCTCTAATTTTCTCAAGAATTAATTCATTTGGGTTAAAGTTAGCCATTTTTATTCCTCCTTAATAATTTTGTGGCAATAAAAAAAGAACTCTAATCGAGTTCTCCAAGCCAATCTATTTGTTTTTTGTCTATATCATCAAAGCTTATTCCGAAACCAGAATAGCCAGATTGCAACAATAATTGTGCATTTTTAATTTTTCCTATACGTTTTACAGAATCCATAAACGCATTAATTTTCATATTCCAAACTTGTTCATGATTATATTTAAATCCTTCTGAGTTGATCATAGCGGATATCATATTTTTTAATTGAGAATGATATTCTTTATTTTTTGCTCGTTCCATTTCTTCTTTCGCATCTTCTATTAACACCATTTTAGTAGAATTGTTAGCTGGAATTCTAAAATCTCTTTCAATGAAATGTGTTTTGCAAAGATAATCAATTATCATATTATAGGTAAATTCATCTATTATTACTGGTTCTAAAGATACCTCATCGAAGATATAATTGACGAATCTATTATCTTCTGATAATTGATTTATTAAAGTATCTTCATCTGTATTAACGAATTTTGCAGCATCAATTAAACTTGTAAAATGATGTAACTTTTTACCTTTTATATTACTACCAATTAATTCATAGATATTCCCTGTAGGAATTGCTTGATACAAAAAAATTGAATCATCATCTTCTTTTTGTCGAACCTGAAATTTAGAAAAATCTAAATCTCCAAATATAATAGAAGTTTTTTTAATTGGGAATGCTTTATAGAGCAGTGTATAGAATAATTGAAATGGTTGTATTTCAGTATAATCTATTCCACCTTCCCATAATTGTACCTTTAAAGATTGTGGCGTAGCTGTAAAGTTATACAACATTGAATAATAATCTTTCTCTGAAAAATCACATATTTCACCCAATGTGGGTTGATGTAAGATAATATGTTTTTGAACTATAAAATCTTCACCACGATATATCTTTAGTTCATCATTCTCATAGTGTTCTTCCTTGCCTATTGCCAAGATTCGTTATTCCTTATGTACGATTGCTCACCAAACGGGCTATATGTAATTCCATTAATATCATAGTAAATCTGAAATACCAATGTTCTTACTACATAGTTATTATCTGTCATAGATTCTTTAGATGAGATTAATTTTGTCTGTAATCCAAAGATATTAGACCAATTAAATTGTTCTCGTATAATAGAAGCTATTAAATCATGACGAGGCAAGCCTGTAAGTTTATCCATACGGTCATTTCCATGAACAAATATTGTGAATGTTATTTCTGTATTTTTATTTATTTGAGAATATCTTGGGATTTCATCAAAACCAACTTGATAACATATATAATGTTTTACTCCCGTTTGAGTATCTGGAATAAATAAAAAAGGACGGATATTTGAATTGCTTCCAAAATATCTATCCCATTCTCCAAGCGGTTCATATTTTTTATTTTTTTCATCCCATTCCCAATTTATATTTCCCTTATCATTAAAAAGTTCGGATTCTAAATCTTTTTCATTAAGAGCATATAACAGATAAGGATTCGACAATAATGCCTTTTTAATTTTTTGTTTGTAAACAATATTATCGTCATCAGGAGTTTTTCTATATGCTCGAAGTTTATTTAGCAAATCAGTTTTAGATACTATTTTATCTTCTATCATATTACCTCCTTAATCTGTTATTTCTAATTGTAACTTATTACTTTCAATTGTAATAGTCTCATTTGTAATAGTGCAGTAAATAGTCAGAATCTTACCAACATAATCGTAATCATCAGGAAACTTTATTTTCATCTGACAGAAAGAAAGGTCATTTCTGATAATACCTTTATATTCTTCATTATCTATTTCAAAATGCCATTCGAAATTTGATTTACTATCACCAAATATATCAGTAACATCTTCGCCAGAATCATTTGAGAGTTTGATATTAAGTGTTCGATAAGAGCCACCAATTTTAATTGTTGATACTGATGAAGTAATCGTAGCCAAAACATTTGTAACTGGTAATGGAATTGGTTGGGTATCTGGATCTGTTGGGGGGATTTCTGAATCGAAGTAGTCTGCCCACATGCCAATAATATTTCCGTCAGCATCTTTCTCAATATAATCTCTGTGTTGGTCAAAGAAATCTTGATATAGAGTTAATTTTTGAACCCCAAGTGGTTGAGCATTTTCAACCTTACTGATTTGCCATGCTATTGCATTGTCAGTAAAAGAACTAACAAGCACACGCATGTTCTTCGATGACTCGTTTGTATACCAAATCTTTTCAGTGATTGGATTTAATGGTAGCCATACTTTATCTTGGTTTTCCTGCGAAGTAAATCGCAGGTCAGTCCAAAGTCCACTGTTGTAGCTACTTTGCATTTTTAAAACAGACCACATCCTACGTTTGATTTTCTCTGTTCCATTATTTTCAATCCACATCAATTCATAATTACATTTAAGAATTAAATACTTCGGGAATTGATTAGCAGGTTCAGTACGAAGAATCATCCATTTTTCATAGATATTTTCATCATTTGGTATATCAATGAATAAACCGATAAAATTATCATTATGATATTTTTTACGATAGTCAGTTTCAAAATAGTAAAGTTCGTCACCTTCAGAAAAATGTGTTTTCTGTGTTGGTTTAAATTGAATATAATATTCAACTTGGTCTTTATCCATTGACTGATATGATTTAACAATAAACTTTGCATCTATGCGTGTTTTAGTTGTGTTTTCATACGTCATGCCTTGAGCTAACCGTGGCTGATCATCATGATAGAAGTCGTATATATAACAGATTTTACTCTGGATATCGTTGTTCCACGTAAGTTCCATGATTTTATCTGAATCAGATTTTAATTTTTCGCCAAGGGTAGAATAATTCTTCCCAGTAGAGTTTCCATTAACTTTCGTTTTTCGTTGGTAAAAATCATATACAGACATTACTCATCACCAACTTTCATTCTCTGAAGCAAAGCCCAGCATCAAACACAAGTTTCTTATATTTGTTAAAATTAAATTCTTCTGACTGTAATACAGACAATGCACATTCAAGACTGTTAATAATTTCTACAAAATCTTTTGGATAGAGTAGTAGTTTATTACAGTTAGAAATCTCAAATAATAGATTTTTATGATATTCCACAACATCTATATTTTCAAAATCAGCTTTTGTGTTTTTATCTGTATATAAAACTAACCAGAATATTTTTTTTCGTAATTTCTGCTTATAGTAATTAACTTGAGAAATTTTAAATTCTCCGTATTTATGTGGAACTAATTTATCCATTAGAACCACCATACTCGCCAAAGTAATAGGTATGACGAGACAATTCAAGTTCCCATTCACGCTTTAACTGTGTGAGCCTTTCCATATTTTTTGAATAATTATCTATAAGTTTTTTTTCTTCCTTGCCACCAATCATAGTTGCTAAGTTCTTTGTATTCTCTAATTTTGATGGGAAATAACTAATGATAATTCCTTTTGCTAAAATAGTTTTTACAAATTCAGAATCATAGAAATCATCTACACTGTTTGTTAATGTGAAATTGATACTCATAATTTCATCATCAAAAGAATATACACTAAATTTTTTTCTAAGAAGTGGGAAAGAAGCAGTTGTATGCAACCATTCACAGAGAATACTATAAAAATCTTCTTCTGTATAAGTTGCAAGTTCGAGATCATTAATCATTGTTAATGCTCTTTTGTATATATCTTCGTATTTAAGAGAAGGCATATATTACCTCCTTAAATGAATTCTTTTATACAAGTTCCTAGCATATCATCAATAATTCTAATCTTCTTAATAGACGGATAATTCTCAGCACGAATCATAGTCATTGCTGTTACCTTTACAATTTCGCCAAGCCATTCTGGTGCTGATTTAATCATATCTTCAAACTCATCATCATCCATGTCAAAATATTCTTCTGGATAATCAATAGATTTGAAATACTTATATCTGTCACCAAGTTCTCGTTTCCATTGCTCTACAAGATCTTCATCCATAATAATAAAACTAGGTTTTGTTACATATTCAGTTCTTCTAAGTGCCTGTAAATCACGATATTTAATATATTCAATGTCCCCAAAATATTCCCAATGATATACAGTGTTTTTATCAACTCCAACAGCAGTTAATTTCCACGGAGTAACACTTTTACATGGAATCTCGTCATTAGGATTAAATGTTTTATGTATTTTTACAGGCTGTGGTTTTGCAGACTCATTTTTTGATGTTGCTACGGCTTTATCATCTGTAACTGTGTTGTTGACTTTTACAAAATTATTGTTTGTAAAATCAATAGCATCATCATCAAGTTTCTGCATATGACTAGATACTTTATATCCATTCTCTCTTAAAAAAGATATTAATTCTTTTGGAGTAATACCTAGTTCTTTTGCTAATTCATATACTTTCATCCGTTTTCTCCTTTAAAAATAGGAGAGTAGAATATTTCCACTCTCCATATTTTTATACTAATCTAATACTAGGCAGTAATCTTAATCTCTCCGAAGAGTTCGTTAATTACTACACCAATACCTTCCTGGTATACTACCTCTGCATCAACAGTCATATCTTTCTTCAGACCGTCCATGCCTGTTTCGTAGTACATAACATCTCCTTCGTTTACTCTCTTAATTGGCTTAAACTCTGGATCTACAGGAAGAATGAAAATCTTCTTCTGATCTTCAGCAGAGAATACATTCTCTCTTGTGCCAGCTTTATTAACACGAGCAAGAGGTAAGCACTCATAACCTTCCCAGTTACCAAGAATACCATTCTGATTTCTCTCGTCTTTCATTGAATCAGAGAACATATTGTAATTTACAGTACCCTGAAGCTTCTGAATGGCTGGTCTAGTACCAACAAGAATAACATCCTTACCTGTAGCAGCAGCAACTGCTTCAATCTGAGCAATTATAGAATCCTTTGTAGACTCAGAAACTGCTGTCTGAAGAATCATATCTGTTGGGAGAGAAGCGTCCATTCCCATAAATGCTGTGTAAAGAGCAGCATATCTGTTCTCTTCGATAGACTTATACATCTTGTCTACAAGAGCAGCGAAATCAACTTTACCTGTCTGGAAAAGTACGAAATCTGTATAAACTTTTACACCATAAAATGATGTATCAATAGAGAATGCCTTGCCAGGCTTTACTGAGCTTCTAATCAGATCATGGTGATTTCCTGCGAACTTAGAAACTGTCAGAAGAGAGTTATCTTCTACGAAGAACTCATTTGCATCTCCTTCGGCAATGTTTCTCTCGTCAACATACTCCATAAAACGAGCATTAGCTGTGTTCCAACCTGAGTTCATCTTGTCAGCAATTACATCTTCGATAAGAGTAGCGATTTCCTTATTATGATCTCTCCAAGCCTGTCTACGCTTCATAGAATTAGCCTCTTTGAAGTTAAGACCAAGAATCTTATCAAACTGCTTTCTAAGAATTGTCTGTGTGTCCTCCTTAGAATACTTCTCATATACGCTATTGCTTGCGTCCATCATGAGTGAGTTGAACTCAAGCATATTGTCATATTTATTGTCAAACTGTGCTAAAACGTTCGCACTGAAACATGTAATATCTTTCATCTATTTAATCCTCCCTTCTCTTACGCAATATCCTTGTTCTGAAGAACCTGAATACGAACGATTGTGTAATATGTACCTACTGAAAGACTGTGAATCTTTCCAATGAAACCATTAGTACCCTGAAGAGTAGCAAGATCAGTAGCCTCAGAAGCTATCCATGCACCCTCGCCATCAACTGTTACAAGATTTCCAACCTTAACTTTTTCTGCACTATCATCTGTGAACTGGTAAGAAGCAATACCAAAGATATCTGTATGTACAGATGGATCTGCAATCTGATATGTCTTTACTGGCTTGCCTGCTGGGTTTGTGTAGTTATAAGCCTGTCCCTGCTCAGTTGTAAGTGCTGTCTTAACCTCTGCTGGTGCGCCTGTTACAGCAATCTTGTCTGTAATTTTTGCAATAGTTGCATACCTTTCCTCAAGACCATTGCCTGAGTAGTCTCCGATCTTTAAAGCAACACCATTGTCTACTGGGATAGGGTTATTGCTTTCATCTCTTACAAGTGCATCGTAAACGTTTCCTACGTCTACACTAAGGAGCTGACTAGACTCCCAAATTCCATGTAAGCCATTTTCCTTGGCTTTAAGATTTGTATAAACCATTTAAATTTCCTCCTTGTTTAATAAATTTTTGCAATAAAAAAGAACGTCTATTGACGTTCCGATTGATTTGTTAATATTCATTTTTAATTATTTCTTAAGTAATCCATCTAAGAATGATGATTCATGTTCAGTTCTAGCAAATGCAAAGAAAGAAGGCTTTGTCTCCTTATGTGATTCCTCTGCATCCATAGAGAATGTCTTTGTAGTTTTTACTACCTTACCAAGAGCTGCATCTGCTTTCTCAACTAACTCATCCTTTGTGAATTTCTTTACATTTTCAACGTCCATAAGCTTCTTGAACTCATCCGTCTCAAGATACTTGCTATATGCCTGATCCTCGAAAACAGTCATCTTATCTGCGATTTCCTCTGCCTCTTCATATTTAGCAAGCTTTTCAGAAATAGAAGAGTAATTAGCTCTCATATCTTCTAACTCGGCTTTCTCATCGGCAGTTACAAACTCAGCAAATACTTCCTGACGTTCGCCATCAAAAGCAATAGTATCATTCTCTTTTGTGTAAGCCTGTTTGTAGTAATTTCCACAGCAAGACTCATAAATAAAATAATCATCATATACAGACATAATCCAGTAATACTCATTTAATGTCTCCTCGATTGGAGCTAAGAGCTGATATAATGCAGAACGTACATCTTCGTGTGATAATTCAAAAGTCTTAGAATATGTATCTTTGTCCTTATCATCATCTGTGGTGTCGTCTGGCTCATCTGTATTACTATCGTCTGTGTCGTCATCAGTGTCGTCATCAGTGTCATCATCTGACTTATCTGATTCTGTTACAACTGTATCAGGAGTAGGCTCTGACTCATCAAAAGTAGTAGAGAATACATTCTCAAGTTCCTCGTCAGATAAGCCTTCATATTCGAAAGTAATATCTTCTACAGTTTTATTGTATTTTTCCAGTAATTCTTCAAATTTTGTCATATTGGTTTCTATATTTCCTCCTTTCTCAAATTTTTCAACTGTTGGATTAGTTTTTGAATTTATATTGAGACTGGATAAAGTTTTATTAAGATTATCCAGAGTTTCAATTAATTTAGAGTGTTCATCATTAGATAATTCATTTAGAATAGAATTATTAGACATTGAGAAATCCTTTAATTTCACATTAGAACCTGCCATACCAGGTTGAACTTTATTACCATTGTTATCATATCCAAGAATTGCAACGCCTGAGAAATAACCGTCTTCGATAATCAATGTATGATCTTTTGCATTAAAGCTCATAGACTTAATAGAAATTTCTACGCTACATGGACATTCTTCTTCACGTTTTACAATTTCTGTTGCTTTGGTATATTCGTCATACAAATAGCCATCAATCATGACATTATATCTATCATTCTCTTCATCATATATAAGCTCTGCATTATTAGTTTCTGGGATATTACCAACGGCAATTTCATCATATACGATTTCTCCATCTTCTTCATGGGCATTATGTCCATAAAACTGTGGAATCCCATCTACATTATGGATATACCCTAAAATTGGACGATTCTTAAATGTTGGCAATAGTTTGTCATGCATTACTTCATATGAAATAGAGCTGCGATTCAAGTTGCGCTCAGTATGACATGCCTGCAATCTGACAGGTGTAAGTCCAGCAGTTAAATCACTTGAATCTTCAAATTTTAATGTTCCTGCGATCTGAACAACGATTGGCTCGCCAGATTCTTCTGAACTAAACTTCATAGATTTCTTCCTGTGACTGTAATATTCACACAAATCATCTAATGTAAGTAAACGTTTATTCAATTGTGTTTTTACCTCCCTTCTGTGAAATTCTCCCAAAGAGGGAGTGATTTAAAACATCAACTTATTTGTAAATCCGATTTTATCTACTGGAATAGTGTCATCGAATTTTAAAGTTGAATCATTAATAAATATAAAAAAAGAACCCCCAGATGGAATTTCTGAGAATCCTAATTTTGTTAGATTATTTTTTGTTATCTCATCCGAGGTGAATAGAAATTGAGAATCATTTTTCATGTGTGTCACCTCTTATTTATTTCCTTTATCTTCATTTTTACCAGAATCTCTTGTTGCTTGTCCTTCTGGGCTTAGATCCTCTTCTGGAAGAAGTGGCCTACCATCTGCACCACTAGATGATTGGGTATATGAAGAATTAAAAGGAATAGCGTATTGATTAACATTAAGTACCAATGCTTCAAAGCGAAGCTTATTATATGCAACATAAGGATCATCACCTAATGCACACATATAATCCATTTTCCCAATACCAAATGCACTAGCATCTTTCATTCTACTTATATAATCATCCCGATTGTATTGAGTCTGATCAAAAATCTGCAAATAAACACCATCAGTAATATGATTTTTGATCCAATAATTTAGCCAAGATTCTATACGTCTAAGATATACTGACATCTTACCTAGGTCATTGGCATTCGAATACTTTATACCATTTGCATTGCTTGAATCACCTGAACTTACAATAAGCCTATTAATACCTGCGTTTGCAAATAGATTGTTCATTGCTTTGTTTAGGTTATCTGTATCAGTAGCAGAAGTTGACTTCTCAAAATCTATGACTTGTGAAGATTCGTAAGGTGTTGTGCCCCAACCAACTAAGTCTGGTAATATTTCTTTGATTATTGCATCAAACTGATTTACCAATTCTAAGCTGATTGCAAAATCATCTACATTATCTGAATCCATAAGTGGGATTTTATTTAAGATTAACTTATAATTCTGCAATTCCTCTTTTGCAGCAACGAGATTTTCTGTATCAAGAAGATTTAGTAAAGATTTAAACAAAGGCAAGAAGTAGGGTAGTGGCACATAGAACTCATCATCTGTACTTGCAATAAGTGTTAATGTATTTTCTGGTGAAAGTCTAAAATATTGATAATCCCTACCGCCAGATTTGTATTGATTATATCCATCAATAAACACTTGATCCCATACACCAACTCCGTCATTATTGACACCTGTGATAAAATCTTTATTATTTGATTTATCAAAAAACGAGGCATCAAAATATGTTATCCACATTCCTTCTTGTGTTTTACCATAAATACGACAATACTGAACGTCTAATGGCATAAGGAATATTCCATTTTCATCATCACCACTCATCCAACCAACATACATACCATCACGAATAGTATTAGAAACAACATTTTGCAATTCTTGTGCTATATTGAAATGATGAAATATTTTTAATACCTTTTCATAATTTTTAAGCTGTTTGTCGGGATCAAAATCTTTTGTATAATCTGCAAGAGGTGTGATATTATATGTATAGAGTGGCATAGTAGAGAAGTAAGATATCATCTGCTTATAAAGCATTGACACTCTAGTTAAGAAACGAGATACTTCACGAATATTATCTATATTATTAAGAGGTGACTGTACATACTGATCAAGTAAGTCTCGTGTATACTGAGTATAAGTTTTGGAAACTGTCTTAGAAACATTCCTCTGCAACAATTCCTGAAACTTTGCAAAATTTATTTTTTGCGCTCGTTTACGTTCTACTTCATAGCCAGACTCGTCAGTTTTTGTATAGACTTTTTGTACTATAGGCTGTTTTGTGTTTTTTGTATTACTCAAATTATGTGATATACCTCCTTTCTTAAAATCTTGTTACTTTCTTTGGTGCTCTTATTGAGAAGAGCTTTGTTATGTCGGATGGGGATTGGGTGCGCTTTTTCTGACGTACAATATCTTGACTTCTTAATGTAAATAAGGCGTGTCCCATTAAAGCGAGACAATACGATCTATCATCATGAAGAATGTTCTCAAAACCAGGAGCAAGATCATATCTAATATTTCCATTAGAAGATTTGTACTTGTACATATGAGTCACTTCTTCTTTCATTGCGTCAAGTTGCTTTAATCCAAGTTCTTCTTCAAAAGATAATTTATAATTTTTTTCGATAACTTCACCGTTATTTTCTTCTAACATTGTTAAACTGCCATGATAATCATATTCTGCCGTAAAACTAATCAAATCTTGATCGATCATTTCACATAATTGTGAATACATAATTGCTTTATATTTAGCTGGTTCACGCATACGGATAATATCAATAGCATCTGGATACCTTTTTACATATGGAATTGCATAATCATAGCTTGCATCAATTAATCCGTGATGCTCATAATCTTTTTCGCCTTTATGATTTTTCTCATAAAAATTATCAAAAAGTAAATCACATATTTGCGTAGCTCCACCACCAGAACCAGCATCAATATATATACCATGAATATTCTTATAATCAGGTACACCATACCCGTTATATCTAACAACGATATCTTGCAACATAGCCACTTGCTCAGGAGTTGTAAGAGGTTTTTTTGTTTCTTTATCAATTAAATTGATGCCATTAACAACATCCAATAACCAACCACGTTTGTCATCTCTATGTAATTTACCAACTAATACAAAGCTGTTATCTCTTTTTTTGGCTGGATCAAAGCAGATAACCATAAGAGAATTGTCGTCATTAACAAGCATTGGTGGTCTAACAACACTATTTCTAAGAACTTGTGATTTCTTAACTGCAATATCATCACCAAGATCTGAATCAAATTTATTCATATATTCACGAGTAGCCTTAGTTGGATTCATTTTCATTTCTGAATCAATTTTTTCTTGTGTAAGCAATGGAACAGGATATATCTTTCCATTATATGTAGCATGAAGAATTACCTCGCAATCTATATCTGCACAAAAATAATTCTTATCACCTGCCATAGAATGCATTGCAGCTTCTTTATATCTTTTATAAAAAACATCATCCATAGAACCTGCTGAGCTTGCACACACAACTTGATTCGGGAAATTTGGTGGAAGTAATGTTACATCAACATCACCACCAAGAGCGAAGTCACTGTTCTGAGTGACGAATGGAAGAGTAGCAGCGAACATATCTTCAGATACATACGATGCCTCATCATAGAAATTAAGTCGGCTTCTTCGACCACGAGATCCATCAAAATTTGAGTTGACCGTAGCCAAGCTCGATCCTGAATAAAGTTTAAAGGAGTAAGATGCTGGATCATGCCGAAAGCCCTCGCTGTTTGAACTTTTTACAAGTTCGTTCAGAAATACATCTGTTAAACCAGTAAATGAAGCGATTTCTTTTTTTGCAATAGATTCAATCTTCTTCATCATACCTATACTCTGAGAACCTGTGCTTGATAAAATGTATCCTTCAAATTTGGGCAGTAACATTGTTTTAGCCATCAAAAATGGGCTACCTAGAGTTGTCTTACCAGCATTACGACTCATACACCAAACAACATTTGGTGTAATCCATGACATCATAAATACATATTTCTGATAGTCAAGGAATTCGATACCGAAAAATCTTTCGCAGAATTTTACTGGGTTTCTGCGCCCCCACTGAATTATTTCAGAGAATTTTTTTAAACCCTCTAACTTTAATTCAGACATATCATAATAAGTAGGTTTTTTGAAAAAAGTAAAATTCTTTGGAGTAAATTCATTTATAGAATCACCCATCAGGACAATTTTATCATCAGCCATCTTCGATTACTTGCCCTTTCTCATCTATAAGCCCTTTTTCAAATAAGAAATCTTTAAGGTCTTTATTTTCCTTTTTCAATAACCTACTAAATTCAACTGCATTATCTCTTTCTTTTTGAAGATTAAATAACAATCCTTTTTGATGAATAACTTCTTTTTCCCAATCGTTTTCATCAGGATTTAATTGTTTTAATTGATTCTGATGATTTCTTGTCATAATATCTTCGATTGCCATATTAGTTTCATAATCGAATGTATTTACCTCAGAACCATCTAAATCCATTTCTTGTAATTCTTTTATGATACCAGTAAGAGTACCAGCACCTTTACTTTTTCTATTGTTATTATTTTCAGATATTCCGTTATCCTTTGCTAGTGCAAGGGCAGAAGATATCATTTTTTGCTTTGTTTCAGCTAAAGATTTAATTGTTGATATAACACCTGGATTACTACCAAGTTGTTTCTTGTATTGTGAAATAGTATCATTGATTGTTTTTACATCCTTAAAACTTTGCACAATTTCAATTACAGCTTCAAGCTTCAATCCGTCATCTTTTACAGACTCATCAAAATATCCAACAAGCTTAGAGTAGAGAATAGGCTGTTCTGAAATTGGTTCATTTTCAAAAGGATCATAACCTAAAAATCTAAGAACTGTTCGTTTGTTCTTTTTATACATTTCAACGACATCTTCAGATAATTCGTCTTCTTTATTCTCTTGTGTAACCTCTTCATCTTTGTAAACTATTTTCTCTTTGAACATGTCAGAATCCATGTATCCCATACCAACATAATTTTTCATACTAATGTTTTTAATATATGAAGTCCAGACGTTTTCCTTACTTTTTCCTGTAACCATATTTTCAGATTCTTGAATACTTGCATTCCATACAGTTTCAAGAAAAGGCTTGTTAAGATAATATAATGCTTTCTGCACACTCTCTTTTGTTGGCTCATGTTCTTCACCTCGCTCGTCAACTCGTAATGCAATTTTACGAGCACAATCACGACAGATTCTCGAAAAACTTTTTCCACCAAGTAAAGGATCTGTATCATAATAAAATTTTGTTTCTATATCCTTATGCTTATCACACATAGGACAATGAGCAGTACCTGCATATTTATCAAGCTTGTACTGTAATTCTTCAACTTTTTCTCTAGCTTCAGCAGCCGTTAATTTAACTGGTTGCGTAGTGTTTTTTCTTGTAGCCAAACTAACGACCACCTCCTTTTTTTCCAATAAATTAAGCACTCTCTGCAATAACAGTAAGAGTGCTTTCCAAATATTCTACATAATCGTAGTTAATATTTATTTGTAAATTGTTTTTCTTAAACCATCCGTCAAATTCCCCAATATCAATTCTATATACAAAATCCAAGAAATCATACGGAGAAAATTTGGTGTATCCATAATTATCATGAAATAGCTTATGTACATCTTTATTTATACAAGCTCCAAACCCATAAATTATATGTAAATCCTTTAATTCATCTCTTAAATGTTGAAACTCATCTTCACTATAATCACATACTTGTTGTTTGATTTCTATGCCAGTCAACTTAAAAACTTCATCAACAATATCTCTAAAAGCAGTAGTATGATGTACATTATCGAATTCTCCACCAGTAATTACGCATTTATAATTACAAAATTCCATTGATTCATTAAACCAATCTTTTGTATCAGAACGAAGTTCCGTGTATGTCGGTAAGATACCGCCTTTCCAACGACCATTAAGTTCTCCATTTAAAGGATTAATATGTCGTGGATTCTTGTCACCAGCCCATTTACCTTTCATACGCTCACTAATAGCTTTACATTGTTCAGGACTTCGTTTTCTACCTTTCCACCAACTATCGTGAGTTTTATAATATTCTTTCTTAGTAGCAGAAATTTTATCTCGTGCCTCTTGTGAAATAATTCTTCCTTTTAGTTTTTCACTGCACTTTAAACTTCTAGCGACATTAGCTCTATGTTGTGTTTCGTAATTTTTCCCTACAAGACCAAGTACACTTGCATGACATTCGATAGATCTAACCGTTCTATTCGGAAAGAATATAGTTTGTAATTCTTCACCAGTAAAATCTTTATAATTTTCATACATTAATTTATCTTCTGATTTAGTCCATTTTTCATGAACAATATAATCAGGATCTAAAAATCCAGATTCTTTTTTACTACATTCTCTACATACACTTCTTAATCCATCTACACAGGCTAAATCAATTGAAAAATATAACTTATTATTTGGTAAGTCACGCCCACATTTTTTACAATGACGAGTGCCTTCATAAAATAGATTTTTATTTTTATTTTGTTCTATTAATCTTAACTTCTGTTTTTTATTAATTATTGATTGACAGCTTTTACATACCGCATTTAATCTACCAATTTTCTTATTTGTGTAAGAAAAATATTCATTTGTATTTGGATATTCTTTATTGCATTTAGTACATATTCTTGTTTTAGAATCTAAAGAAGTTCCATGTGTATATCCCATAATTTCATTTCTCGCTTTCCACTCGCAAAACAAATTAAAATAGAGTGAGAGAGTAGTGCGAGTATCTACTATACCTAAGATGATCAGTCGAAGGCTTCTCACTCCATATTCCAACCACCTGCAATCGAAACAGTAACAATCCTCTCATAGTTGGCTATATATTTATTCTCTTTTTAAATTCAATTCCAACATAAAAAGAAGCCACTTTATACAAAATGACTTCTCATAATTTTCAATATTAAATTTCCAATGAAAGTGCAATTCACACATAATCTTGAATAGAGGAATCGAACCTCGCTTATACCAACGCCTGACTTCATATCATACTAGATATCTGCGCACCATATTTTTCAAATATAAAGCGTATGGATTTGAACCATATATTCAAGAGCACTATCGTCATAATGCTTAGCACACCTTCTACGATTTGAACATAGACCTGACGATTTTGGAGATCGTTGCTCTACCAATTAAGCTAAAGGTGTATATAACAAAAGAGCCATTTCAACATATGAAATGACTCTTTCTTAAAAAAATTATCTTTCTCTAAGCTAAATGAAACTATTTTCATTACGACTTTATCAGAATAGTCTGCGTAGTTGTTGCCTACGGATAATTTGATAGGGCGGTAGCAAGTGTTGAGCTTACACACCTAAATTTCGTATGCATCCAAAAAATAGGTTTTGGCATCAGGCTTACCGCATAGTAGGACGTGCGAGGATCGAACTCGCATCGCAGCCGTGAAAGGGCTGTAACTTCACCATTTGTCCAACGTCCCATAAACGACTCTATTGGGAATCGAACCCAAATCTTCCGATAGACAGTCGGGTATAATCACCTTTATACTATAGAGCCATAGCTGACTCGGTGGGGCTTGAACCCACAACGCCTCGATTAACAGTCGAGTGCTCTACCATTGAGCTACGAGTCATTAAAATCAGCATAAAGCACTAACTAGCTGATATTGCACTGTACACATGCAGTTATTTAGAATAGAATGCATTGTGCACTCGCATTCCATTCATGCTGAACTATTCTCGCTATATTTTTAGTCCCGAAAGAAGAAAGGACTTTTCTGTTTTTTATGGATTACTCCTCATCACCATTGCAGAAACATAATAAGCCTAATCGCCCACTCCATCACATGTCTGTGATTTTATACAGTGCATCCACTGCAACTATAACTGCGATATTTCCCTAAGTGTTCTCCACATATTTTCAGTCTTCGGAGTAAAGACCTCTCGATAAGGTTTCATGTCTCTTATCTGTCAAAAATCCAATTTCAATACGCATAAGCATGTCTTTTTGGCAAAACCAATATGATTTTTCTCATAATTTAGCAAGCGTAATATTCCTATTATACGAACCGCCCTTTACGGACAGTACCAGATTCGAACTGATATTTCTTACAAATAAGGGTTCTCATTAACGCAGAGAAGCACGATAGATATACCGCATTAAGGTTTCGTGCGCACTAGAGTTGCTATAAAGTCAGCTCTACCAAAATGCAGTAGCAGGACTTACAATCTACATGAATAGAAATGCCAAGATGATTAGGAAATTAATGTCGGTTTACGTTGACATAGGTTTTACGCTATTGAATGCCACCATCCAATATGCCTATAAAGGTGCAACCTAATCTTTGTATATAGTAAGTTTTTCAGATTTATTTACTTTCTGCCTCATTTTTCTCTTTTAAAGCATTGATTTTTTCCATAACTTCTGCCTTAGTTTTAGGTTTACAATAGAAGGAACGAGTTGTTTCTGTCGATTTGTGGTTGGCAAGCTCGGCTGCTAATGCTAAATCGCCAGTCTCTTCATAAACCAAATTTAGACGAGATTTTCGTTGGCAATGAGGTCTATAGTCAGAAATTCCAATTATTTCACCATATTTCTTCATTCTATCTCTGATTGCGCTATCACCCATAGGCTTATATTCTCCATTGTATTTTGTAATTAACAATGAATCACATTCCAAATGGTCATAATTATTCTTTCTCATTTCAAGCCACTCTTGAATAAGTTCTTTTGCTACATCACCAAAAACTACCTGTGTACGGTATCCTTCCTTTTCTCTTATATCAATAAACATGTTATGTTCTAAATCAAGTTTAGATAACTGCAATCTTAACAATGCACCAATTCTGTTGGCAGAATCGAAGCTTACCTCAAATAAAATTTGATCCTGAATTGAATACTTATCATTTTCAGATAACTCTCTACGGATTGTCTGAACTTGTTCTTCTGTAAGAAAATACGAATTTAAGATATGTTCCTCATTAGCTTTCTTCATTCTATCGAGTTTTCCATCAAAAGGATGATATTTTACAAAACCACGTTTCATAGACCAAATATAGAATGAGCTAACGGCAGAAATTTTCATGTTAATAATCTTTTTATGATTCAGAAGTGTTTCCTGGCAAAACATAATATAGTTCTCCATAATATCAACGGCATCTTCCATAAACTCATCTGAATACAAATCTAAATCTCCATAGTTTTCGCCTAACCACATAAGAAAATGACGAAACAATCCTTCATATCTTTTATATGTAGTATCTTTAACATCCTGATTTTTTATAATATTCGATTGGAGATATTTCTTATATTTCTTCAAGTTATCAGGATTTATAAATTTTTCCTTATCCTTGGTAAAATATTTTACCCTTGTTACATGTGCCACTAAATCACTTCCTTTCGTATAATAAAAAGAAGTAGAGCAGTGGTAAACTAAGCTACTTCTTGTAAAATCTCATTTATTTTATTTTGTAATATTTCTTTATAACTTCCGTTTTTCATTTCAGATGAAAACAGAAATAGATAATTACATTTGTTCTCTATAAGTATTTTTTCTTTGTATAGCATTTTCTGTTGATACTCTTGATGACGTTTGTACTTGTATTCATAATGTCTCCAATCCGCCGTGTCGTTAGGTATAACACCTGCAATTTCAACATATAACTTTTTACCATTAGGCAAAAGCATACAGTAATCACAATTTGTTTTTCGTTTTTTATCACTATTGGTAAAAGTCTTATACATTACATCTCTAAAATATGATTTGTTATATTCATATCCAAGAGAACGTATATATGTAGAAAAATCAAATTCCATAGTTGATACAGCACGTTCACCATCATCAAACGTGTATTTAAAACTAAAATTATTTGGATTCATTTCAAATCCAAGACTTTTAATATAAGCAAATATATCTAAACCTTCACGCTTAAATGCTTTTGTCATTGATTTATGTTCAATATTATTTTTATGATATAAACCACTTTCTAAATCTTGCCATGTAAGAAATTTTCTACCAGTTTTTTCATATAGATTATTTAATGCCTCTGTAATAGTATCCCTGTAATATTCAAATGGATAAAGAGGTTTATCTGTTGACGTTGGCATAAGACCAATCTCTTCTTTAGCCTTATTAAGACCGCCAAACATTCTTACCAGTACAATCATCGAGAAACCAGTTTTTTCAAGTGAAATATCTTCTCGTAAAATTGGTCTACCTAATTCCTTTTCGAGATTTACAAGAGTATTTATAATATCCTCTTTTTCTCTTTTAAGTTTGTTACTTTCGTAACCACACCAAAGTACAAAATCATCATATGTCTTTACATTTTTGCATGGACAATATTTTATAAACCATGTTGGATTTGGTAATCCATATTTATTATTTATCAACTCATTTCCGCACAATGGATGACCGATTTTATCACTCACTTCTTTAAATCTTTTAACATATAAATCATAATCTTTGCTTTCTGTTCTTACATGAGATACTTTCCCAAATTGTAATAGAAAATCGTTATATGTAACATTATTCTCTTTTAATACACGATTAATAATTCTTCCTTGTGGCATATTATGTTTAGAATCGCATTTCGAATATACTGGTACTTCACCATAAGTATCAATAAATTGATTATACAAAATAACCAAATCGTCATAAGTTACTTTAGTAGATTGGACTTCTTTATCTCCAACCTTTAACATTATAATTGCTGACATATTTTTACCTTTACCCTTTCACCTTACCCAATGCCAATAAAAATAGAATGGGAGAGAGGGGTAAGGTAATAAACTCTGCTCAAATCGGTTTGCAACTCCGATTTGTCCCATTCCATAATTCTCACAATCAGCTATGACACCAATCATGAGCACATATATTTATTCTCTGTTTCTAAACAGAAGTAATTGATTTTAAATGCTTGCCCATTATACAAAAGCCTTACACTTTTATGAGAGTTTTTATCACTCTTGACCACTCTTGAGGTTCACGCAAGTTGTTAACGATGTCAACTCACCGCCATACGCTCCTTATATGGATGTCCTTAATAGGAGAAAGATTTCTCTTTCTGGCAATAGTGGGTGGAGTAGGAGTCGAACCTACGGTGTTTCTTATGTGGGAGATTTACAGTCTCTTGCCCTCGCCTCTAGGCATATCCACCCATACAAAAAGAGTGTGCAGCATATACCACACACTCAAAAAATTAAAATCCAAAAGCCTTTAACATCTTCTGAATATCTTCATGGCTCAATTCATCACTAGAGTAGTAAGAATAACTCACATAAGAGTCACCATCTGACCTACTAGCAGTAAATCCGTGAGTATTTTCATCTTCGTCTTCGTCTTCAGAAGTATGTAAATAAGTTTCATCATGCGCAGGACAGTTTTCACAATTACCATCGCAATCATCTTCCTGACTAAACAGAATAACTTCCTTATCTTCATTTACACAATAATCAATGATATTCTGCTCAATATCACCATCCATATCAATATAAAAAATATCTGTTTTATCAAGAACACCAAAGTCCTCAATAGGGATAACGGTGATTACGCCATCATCATCAACAGATACTAAATATTCATCTATATTCATATAGTCTACAAGATCAATCTCTTTAATGCTTGTCTCGTCAAGTCTAATAAGAATATCCAAAATATATTCAGCAATCTCTTTATTTACAATTACACCAACAGTCTTATCAGTATGATAAAGTCTATTAATATAAATTTCTACAATGTCATCAACTTTATCCTCAAGATTAATCATCTGAATGTCTTCATATTTATTTTTCAAATAATTCACGACCTTTCAGATTAAGCAAGTGTCTTTACTGACTTAGAAATCTTAAATGCTAACTGATCCTCGGCATCTTTATGCCATGTAGAACCCTTGTTCTCACCAAGCTGGACAATACCAGATTTCTCATCTACATGCTTTGCAGTAAAGTTTCCAATTCCAATCAGAGGAACTTTCTCTGTCTTATCATTTGTAAGAGTCTCAATTACAACCTCTGCATAAGCTGAGAGAACAGCTTCTACGTCTTTCTGAGAACATCCTTCTAACTTACCTGCTACATTTCTTAATACGTCATTTTTTACCATTGTTCAAAAATCTCCTTTTAATCTTCATTTATATTTTTTTGAGTGCTTTATTTATATTTTTTCGGCAATATTTTAATTTATTGCCAAAATAATAAGAGGGTAGCGTCCATATAAGGTACACTCCCTCTGATAGTGGTTTCATTAATCAAAAAGACTAATATATTATCTAAAAACGCCAAAATAAGCAAAAATGAATAATATATTAGTCGTATATTAATTGTAGCTGTGAATATCTGCTTTCACAATTGCTCCAAACTGAGCCGAACAGTGGACTACAATTGTCATTTAATTTAGTCAAGTTGTATGTCATATAAGCAAATCAGTCCATTATCACCTATAACCGATACTGTTTGTTCTGGTTTATTTGTCTTGCGAATTGACATCGCATATGCATCCGCACCTGATACACACCCTGACTGTATTACTTTTGTATCATATACTGTTTCCATAGCATTAGTATGTCTATGTCCAAGCAATACAATGTCTGGCTTAATATTGAACATCATTGTAAAATTCTGTACAACATTACTTGGTGAATCTTTATGACCATGAGCAGCAAATACATTGTTGCCACGAATATTAAACATTGCAATTTCTGACTCAATTGTATTATCACAAATAGTGATATTTTTTACATTCTGCATTCTTGCCTTTAAATAAAAAGGTAGCAGTATGTCCATATTTTCGCCATCTAAAGCTTCTTCCTTCTTAGGGGAAATCCTAGAATGGTTACCAGGTGTTGTATATACATAGATATGGTTAAAATGATTTGCTAATCTAATTAGCATAGCAGAAATCAATTCTGAAACATATTTGAACTGTTCCATTAAGTCCATATTGTTCTGCAATCGAAGATTATTATGAATAATTCCACTAAGAATCTCGCCAATTACAAGATAACAATTTTCTGATTCATGCATACCTCGAATATCTAAAATATCAGAGGTGAATTTTTCAATTCGTTTCTTTAAAATATCTTCATCAAAATCATTCTTCCAATTATGTATCTCAATTCCAGTATGAATATCTGTTAAATGCACAAGTAAATCTGTTGAACTGTTAAATAACGTATAATGTATTGGAATATTTATTGGTTCAACATTTTCACAGATAATTCTTTTAACCATATCAGCATACGATTCTTTACGAGCCTCCTGCCTAATGAGTTTATTATATTCAACTCTAGCATCAGATAGTTTTATTTTCTCTCGTCTTAATTCCTGAATTTTTACATCCAATTCACTATTCTCAGACACATTCTGATTTAATCTAGTCTTATATTTCTCATACTCACTTCTCATCTTACCTCCAAATGGAGTAGAAGAGGACTTGCGAATAGTGTCTGAGTTACAATTAATTCCATATTTATCCTTGATTTCTGACCAATCGTAGTCATTTTCACCATCAATTTTTGAATCAATATCTGTGATAATCTTGTCATATATTTCAAGAGTTAGTCCATATTTTGAAAGTTCTTCTTTGAATTTTTCAATATTAAACAATCATTCACCAACTCTCTATTACTCTTCATCAGACGGAACATCCAGCTCTTCATCTGTCTTTAATGCAACAGTAAAATCAATTACCTGATTCTTAAATGAAGTAAGCAGATCAGCTACCTTTACTTCCTGCTCCATATCATTCTCATCTGTGTATGTAATAGTAGTACAATCCTCTGAGAGTGTACCTGCCTTTACTGTTAATTTGTCTGTAGTTGTTCTTGTGAACTTTAATTTACTAGCTGCCATTTTTCAATCTCCTTTTTCTCCAATAAAATAGGAGAGCAGTATGCCCTCCTTAAATAATTTCATCCAAACTTGTTATATATTTATCTGCAACACCAAGTTCAATTGCCTCTTTTGCAGACAAGTACCAATCTGTAGAGAAGTGTTCTTCAAACACATCATTGGGTATATTAGTTCTTGCTAATACAAAATTACCAAGTTCTTCAATTTGTCTCTGATAATTCAGAATAGCTGCAACAACCTCATCATAATTTCCTGAAAACTGACCAGCACCCTTATGAATAAGGAATTCAGCAGTTGGAAATGTATATCTCTTATGACAAGCAAGATATATAAAACATCCACTTGATGTAGCCATACCTACGTTTATTCCAATTACAGGAGTTTCACTAAGCTGAATTGTATCTACAAGACAATTATTCACTTCTAAATCGCCACCTGGACTAAAGAATATAACCTTAATCGGAGTACGAACCTCTTTAGGGATATTATTCTGTTTATCTTCAAAATTCCATTGCATAATCATCTTTGCATATTCCAACGTCATTGTAGTTATTTCGTCATCAATCCAAAGAATTCTATTTTCATAATTCTTATAAAATTGCAATAATGATGGATCTGGTAACTGTAAATTCTCTGCATTCTGTGGAATAGCAATATCTAAATATGCAGTTTCTAATTTCTTTTTATTCATAGGCATTTAGCCTCCAATTTCGTAATATTTTATTAAAAAAAATTATATAAATTATTCTGTTTACTCTTCTAAATTTGTAACGGTAATTTGGTTAAGCCCAAATTTTTCTCTGTTAATATTTAGATATTCCTGTAATTGTTGTGGCGTATTATTGTGCGAACCATATATGTTATGAAAGCTTCCAATAAATTTAGGATCATGACATTTATCACACAATGTTATACCATTATCTACATCTAATCTATATTTCTCATAATTTGCAAATGGGAGTATATGGTGTCCTCTTAAATGAACGGTATATCCATTTCCATCTCTTGCACCACAAGATTGACAAGTATAATAATCTCTTTTAAAAATACTTCTTAACCATGCTTTATATTGTGGTGTTTCACGTAATTTTTGTTTCGGATTTTCTATTCCACCTTTCCACATATAATGTTTTTCACCACAATAATTTTTTCCTCTATATTGAGCAGCACAATATACGCAACCAAACATGCTCCTATTTAATGAATCAAAAGATATGTACTGATAATCTTCATTGTGTTTAGGACATAAATATTTTAATTGTGATTTATTATTAACGTAATCATTATCTTCGAATTTAGGTATAAGCCCCATTTCTATAAATTTACTTCTTACGCTATTAACATCATTGGTTAAACTTTTTCGTATTATTTCAGATTTACAATACGGACATTTAAATTTCCCTTGCATAATACAATCTCCTGTGGATTGTTTTATAAAATTATGTTTTAAACATTTTATATCATAGTAAGAATTTGCATTAATATACTCTGTAGACAACATTTCGTAATCATTTTCATGTAGCTTATTAATTATGCTTTGAAAATAATCTTTAGATTTTATACCAAGTTTACTTGCTTTGTATCTTACGCTATCTGGTTTTCTGTCTAAATAAGTGCATATCTCTTCGATGGTCTTTGATTGATAATTATTTTTTAAATATAAAATTTCATCTTCTGTCCATTTCCCTTTTGCCATTAAATTATCACCTGTTATTTATCCTTTCTTTTATTTATTCTCCATATAAAAAGACACCAAAGCCGAAAATAACTCTGGTGTCTTTGTGTATTTATATGTTGTTACTCCTTGTATGTCTTTTACAAAAGAATAGTTAATTCCTTTGGACTGCAAATACTTCATCTCAGGAGTATATTGAGTCGAATATTCTTTATCAAATTTTTTAATCACTACATATTAATCCTTTCTTACATTTCTTGTGCAATACGACTTATTTTACTTCTATAGATGTTCTGTAATTCAATTTCTCCATAGAAATCATGTCCTCTGAATACCTCAGACATTCTTCTCATACCATTATTATTACCTGCATATTGATTGAGATCGACCTGTGCATTGTAATCGCCATCTACGATACAGATTGAATCTTCACCAATTCTCTGTAATGCAAGTTTCATAAGAGATATATCCAGATTCTGTGCTTCTGTAATATAAACTGCACAATTTAAACCACTTGTATCAAATCCTCGAATATCACACATCGGTAATATAGAAAGTTTGTTTCTTGACACAAGTTGTTCAATCATAAACTTGTCTCCAAGTTTTCCTGCAAGCATATTACCAATACTTGAATCAACAAGCTTATCTAGCTGTGTTCCCGGTAAAAATCCAATCTTAGCCGAATTCATAGTAGGAGTTGGGTTAGCAAAAATCACAATTTTATCAATCTTGTGTTTTTCAAGTAACCACATCATATATCCAACTGCAAGATATGATTTTCCTGTACCAGCAGAACCTTTAATCATAGTAATCTGATTATTAGAGAAACTATTCAAAGCCATCTGCTGATAAATATCTCCATTAAGAGGTTTAACTGCACCAAAATAATCTGATTTAATATTAGGGAATTTAATGTTTTGATACATTCCTTCTCGCCAAACGAGAGTATCAACGACATGATTATTAGAATCTTTTAAGATAAGATACTCATTTTCGAGTAATCCATAGATGTTTTCCTGTAAATGCTCATAAAAATAAGCCATTTCTGATTCGGATAGCGTTATCTCAACAAATCCACTATAATCATCCACTGGCTCATCATTTACACCTTTTACAGTAAGATTAAATATTTTCCTTGCAATCATTTTACAAGCAACATCATCTGTAATAAAAATAACATCCTTCATTGCATTTATAAATGCACAGCTACCAACTATTTTAGTATCAGGTGTTATTTCCATGTTTTTCCCAAGTATGTAGTTTTCAATTGCGTTGTCATATACAACAACATCATATTTATCCGAATTATCATCAAGTAGATGTAAAGCTTTTCGTGCCTCATACTTTACCTGATCATCTTTGTTTCGAGATACTTTGATATGCTCTAACTCTTGTAATGTTACAGAACTTATAACAAAATCTTCCTCAAATATTCTGTCCTGTAATTTTAAAATAGCGTTAGTATCATAAAATTTCATTATGCCGATGGTTTCCGACCACCTTTCATTTTAGATTTCGTCTCTATCCAACGATTTTACTTTTTCTATAATCACTCAAAGCTTTTAAATTCTGGTCATCTTCAACAAGATAGTATTTTGCATGACCACTATAAGTCTTTTTCACATTCTCTTTCCCAATAAGCTCCCTCATTGCAAAAGCTTCTGTTTTGTTAATTAATAAAATAATTTTCACATCCTTTAATTTATTTCCTACAAAGTAGGATAGTAGTGAGCGTGGAGGGATTTGAACCCATCGACACCGTGATTAAAAGTCACGTGCTCTGCCAAACTGAGCTACACACTCAAAATAAAAAATCCCATACCGAAGTATGAGACTTTATTTCTTTAGGCTGAGATATTGACCTAACACGTTACCATCTATTGTGGTTGGACACAATTTATCACACAGTCGATTAGACTGTAGGTAACAACAACACCAATTTTGCAAAAATTGGCAAACTCTTACCACAAAGCATTATAGATTTCCTTTCGATACATCGTCCCTTGCGAGGTTCAGAGAGTGCAAATCTCTTACGGTTGCGTCTACTTGTATTTTCTCATATAGTACCTTGCGAGTGCTATATGTCATCATATTGCAGATGAATAAGTTGTTTGTCTCTTTGCGGTCATACACACTTTTGCTTGTTCTTTTATTAATTTTTTATCTTTAATATAAATATGCATTATATTTTCTTTCTCAAAAGTATGTTGTAATTAATATTTCGCATAATATGAACGATGAGGTGTACATTTGACCATCTGTACCTTTTGAGTACAGCCCAATCATCACCATTCTGTTCGTCTTGCTATCGACTTGCTTTATTGTTCTGTTCCTTGCTTTCGCATTAAGAAGCATTACAACAATCAATATCAGCACTTTTTCTTGCGGAAATCGCACCAATAAGACAGTAATCATACCCATGTTTCCATGTTAATACAGAGCGTTTTTCATCGCCCCTACCAAGCCATATCATTAGCAGTAGCCCTCTGATTTTAGGTTTGGTATAGATTATCTGTGTTTTCCGTCAAACTACTATGCGCAGTCGCAGTGTCTTATGCGAACTAAAGACATTCCTGCTTTATCCTTATTGCTAAGTTTATTTAACGACACGAAACCTGCCGCCTACAAGTAGGAGAATTGCGGAAACAGGGCTCGAACCTGTATACTCTTGGTTATGAGCCAAGTGAGCTTCCATTGCTCGTCATTCCGCTATAATATTTAAGAATTATCAGTGACCATACTACAAGAACTGTAGTACAGTCGCTGATTGTAGAAAGGTAAAGTACAATGAATATATACTTAAGGTGTTTACATTTTATTATTCTCTGTTTTATCAGCCAAGAAAAGCTGATTTCATTGTTTTAATCAAAATATCCATTTAATTTTCTGTTATAGTAACGTGTGACTTTTGGTTTTGTCCAAATTTTTGCCTCACATTGAATATTATCATATGTATGAATTTCATGTTCTGGAATATAATTACATTCCAAACTTAACCCATCCAAAATTTTTACCACTGTATTTTCAGTGGGAGTAGTAGAAGATAAGTAGGCGAAAATACATTTCTCTGCACGTTTAAATACTTTACGGACTGTCGCCACTTGAATATCTTCTTTATCTGCTATTTCTTTTATTAACTTTTCCTGTGTGATAGTCAAATATTTTCCTCCCATCTTCACGAATTCGTTTATAGAATCATATCTAAAATTTGTAAATTGGCATAAACGCCTTGTACGATATGATGTTTCCATATACACACAAATGAAAACCCATATACAGTGGGCTATTTCTATTTTGTATTTTTGAAATAGTCCACTTAAATTGGACGAAATCAACACATATCAACTAGTCTGAATTTTTCTTCTTATATAGTTTTCATGATTTATACGTTGTCTCTCTTTTCTTTGACAAAGATTACATCTTATGGTTTTACTGTCAATATCAACTTCAATCCATTCTCCACAATCAATACATTGAACAAATTTAGTATTTTTTACTTTAATATTTTTCTTTAAATTCTGAACTATATTATTTCCATAGCAAAACCATAATAACTGTTTCCAACGTTTTTCATTTCCATATAAATAATCAATGAGCATATCAGTTATTATTTCATCAGAATATCCTAATTCAGAAAATTGATTCCTTATCTGTTGAGCTACATAATGAAGATTATCAATATATTCATCTTTCATATTTACCATATATCTATATTTCTTACTCAATTCATCATATAGGTCTGATACTTCTTTTGAACACACTATATTTATGTTATCCATCATTTTTTCATATTTAAAATCTCCCAAATCCATCCTCTTAGTATTAATTGCTTTATTCGGAATACGAGAATATAGCTTATTTACAAAACTCTCGTTTCTTTCACATACCTGAGATTTATCTTTATCCTTAGCATATTCAAAGAAAGCAGGTAGTTTTTCATTTGTGAACTCCTTAATTTCTTCTCCAATCTTCTCTGGAAATTCTGGCTTATATAAGGTCTTAGCGAAGTCGATAACAAAATTATTCTGACAGCATAATCTTTTTACGCAATCGGTGGCGTGTTGTTTTTCTTCTTCAGTTCCATTAATAAATACATCGTTATTCCAGATTTTTGAGATATTATTACTATATACGCCAATGTTTCCACCCGTAAAAGCTGCATTCAATCCTTCATAAATAGATTTACTATTTAATAAACGAGGTTCAGCTTTTCTCATATTGTAATAGAGTGGTACAATACCGTTCATGTTGCGTTCAGCAATTCTAATGAAATCAGGATCAGCAACAACTAAACTCTTATCTCCATCCACATCAAATTGGAGAATCTTACTAATTAGGTCATATGTACTTGTATAAACAGCATTAGTAGTAAACCATTCTCTGATTTTATCTACACGTTCTCCATATGCTTTATTCGCTATATTAAATCTAATTGCATGTTCTTTGTATAAATGAGGACTTCTAAGACAGTCAAGTTTGTCATATTGTTTAAATAACCAACAAAATACCTCTTTATCAGCCAATAATCCCTTTGGAACATCTATGTGTCCAAACCAATATTCACATGCTGCATAATAGTCTGGTAATAAAAATGTATACTTACCATTTACATCAAGCTTTCCGCTTCTGTATTTTTTTAAGAGACTATTCTTGATTTCACGAATTGTGTCTTTAACATATGAATCATTTAATAAAGGTGGATATAGTTTAATTGCTTGTTGAAGAGCTGTGAGATTAGTATTATATGGAGTTATACCTAAAACATCCATCATTGTCTCTTTAGAAGTGCAAATATTTGTAATCTTATCAATAGATTTTTTAGCTAATAAATCAATTTCTTCATCTGTTATATCAGTTAATGTTTGCAACATCTGATAATTAATTTTTGCATTTTTTATTCTGGTTTCCTCTGTATTACAACGACCTGCTTGACAATGATATTGCTTAAAATATGTCTTATATTCATCCCATGAATCGTAGAATTTATACATTTTAAACTGACTCTTCGTAAAAATTATTCGTATATCTTCTTCAATCACATCATGATCTTGTCCATAAATATCTGTAATGATAGGAGAGTAGTTGTTAATATCAATAAATTTCTTAAAATCGAAAACCCCTAACAATCCCTTTACCCAAGGCGCACGAAACATTGTATTTTTAGTCATTACACTTGGTAGCATCATTCCCGCCCCGTCTGTATGAGTGATAGGTACAACACCATTAGTTCTAGTGATTGAATAATCTGTCTCATCAATCAAATCAAATTCACCTGGAACATTGGTTTCAAAGTCGTCAATTACAATACATCTGTCTATATCAAAATCAATCCACTGATCTGTTGCTGAATTTGCTAATGCCATATAAGCGAGATGCTTATTAACGTTATTTCCACCTTTTGAATTGATTTTATCTATTGTAAGACCGCACATGATAGTTTTTTCAACTCTATTCCAAGTAGACTCTTTAATAAATACTGCTTTTTTCTTACGAATCTGACCTGCTGATGAAGTAAAATATCTATATTTTTCTCCATTAAACATGAATCCAAAGAATGATAAATCCTTAAATACATCAAAATAATAAACTTGAACAACCAACAAATCAGTAGTTAATTCATCTTTTTGAATTCCAATAACTCTTGTAAGAGTTGATTCAAATACAGAAATAACATTTGTATCTCTAAGTTCATCCGATCTTAATTCTCTTAATTCAATTTTTTTATTATAAGGAGTATTATTAGATTTATATTCATCAAGTTTTTGAGACATAGCTTCTTTTTGAGTCATTTTATTTGATAGAATAGTAAGAAGTTTTTGTTTTGACTGATTTGCTTTTTTTCTCTTGTGTTGAATCAGTAAACACCATTTCAAATATTCCTTTATATCATCATTGTCTTCATTGTAATAGTCATCTATTGAACATTGTTTCCATTTAGAAAAATCTTTCTTTGTTAAACCTATCTTTTTAAAATCTTTTTCCATTTCAGAAAGTTTGTTATTAAGGTAGTTTCTTTCTTGCCTGTATTTGCAATTCATTTCATGTAAGTATTTTTCTGAATTACTATAAAAATGACCAGTATCAACTGAATACATATTAATCTGTGTATCTAACATTTGTTTCCTCCATATGTAACTCTTTTTAAAATATTCCATCTTTTCAGTGGTGTATCTATTAAGCAAGAATCAATAATCTTACCTGTTTTCATGCTATAAATTGCTTCACAATTTTCTTTTGATACATATGGAAACCAATTTATTTGTGGTAACTTTAATAGATGTTTTGTATTATACTTGTCACTGTTATTATATAGTGGTTTATATTTTGAAATTAATGTTATTTCATATATTGACAAAAGATATTCGTCAGGAACATTGGCAATATAAATAACTAAATTTGATATACTTTCTCCTCTACATGTAAAATACATATTTTTATCAAAATAATTATTTATAACGCTATGAACTTCAATTCTATTATCAATATTAGTTGACTTGCCAATATACACTAATTCGTCTTTATCTATAATCTTATATAGATAAAAATTGGTTTCTTTTTCAACTGCACCAGCCATAAATCCTCCTTTTGTTTATTATTAATATTTTCTAAGTTCATTTAGCATAAATTCCACATTATCTCCATGCAATTCAATTGAAATTTCTTGATAACCGCTATACCACGGATTTGTATAACAACCAAATTCAGCACATATGTCAATGATTTTAGATTGAATTGCGTTTCGTTTTGGTTCTAAAAATCTTTTCCTTTTAGTTGTATAGCATTCATATATTTTTCCAACTTCATCAGATCTTCCAACCATTATTTCATGTTTTTGAACTGTTGCAGTCAGAATGTAGTCGATGGCTTCTTTGTAATATTTCTTTACTGTTCCATCTTTCTTTTGAAAACAATACACTTTGAATCCTCCTTTTTTATTTACACTTATATATTCTCCAAATGAAATTTCTATTTACTTCTTAATAATGAATTCTTCACCCATCCACTTAATATACACAACGTCAGGCAAGTTATGTATCTTAGGTATAAGTCCATTAAGTTTATAAATAATCCATTTTATCTTTCTTTTAATCCAACTCATATGACATCTCCTTTGTAATAACTCCCATTAAATCAAGTAGCCTATTAACAGTTAAGCAGTCTTTGTGATAAGTCCATCCATTAATCTCAACGTAATCATCACCTTCAAGAATATACTCATCACAATAACCACACTTAACTCTTGCCTTTTTACTTGGCTGCCAAAGAGGACATCTGTAATCATGTTCACCTATTCCTCTACAATATGGACAGCTCATGATCTGTTCTCCTCATTCTCAAATTCGGCATTGCCACGCTCAAAACATTTCTGTGTATACTCATAAATCTCAATCGACTTGTCAAAGTATGAACTATTGGCAGCTTGTTCAACGATTGCACACACATCCTTCTTTATTGTCTCTCTTGTGCTTGTAATGTATTGAGTATTAATTTCCTGTGAGCAAATCTGCATTCTGTCGTCAACTTCAGTATTACGAAGCCACATACTCAGTGCATATTTGTTCATATTCTTAACATATCTATATACGCAATCAACCACGTAACCTTTATATTGATTCTTTGGTAACTCGACAGTTATCATTGTCCCTTGATAATAATTTCTCAGCATAATGTAATCCTTCTTTCTATTTATTGTTGTTTATTGTAATTTTAAAAATGTAATTCTTAGACGAGCATCTCTTCAAGAGTAATGGTAGAATTTTCTGTGTACTGTCAGAATAGTAAATTTCTGACTAGAAAGGGTATCTCAGACACTTTTATTCTCACGAGCCTTGCGGAGTCTTTCAGCAGAAGCTTTCTTTTGTTCATCTGTCATAACTCTTGTTGTTTTCTTTGCCCTAAAGCTGATAAGCGTTTTATCCTTTAATAAATATTTCTTACCTCTGCCTGTATCCTCAATGAGAGAGTACATGTCAGGACTTTCTTTGCAAAGCTTGTCTAATTTCGTAATATATGTAGAATCGGAAGCATATATTGTTGCAAACTTTTCATCACGCATTGCATTAATACAAATTTCCTGCTCCTCAATTGATATGCTCATATTTATATCTGCCATTATTTTTGTCTCTCCTTATAATCATCTAATACAACTCTGTTTCTTGCACATGACCTATCAAATCGCCATGCAGATTCAATACGTTCTGCAATATTTTGACTGCCTTCATAATTAGTGCAAAAATCTGATATACAAATATTTCCCCCATATGTATTTGCATATTTATGGTTCTTTGACTCGATAGTTACAGTTCTGTTCATTAATTAGTTCTCCTTTTGTTTTAAAATTATTATTCATTGCGATCAGCTCCTTTGAGTGCTGCGTTTATTTGTTACATATGTTTATTCTCTGTTTTATAATTCATTTTCTAATAATTTGATAATCTTGTTTTTAACCTCATCAGAAAATAAACAGTTTTTATCAGACTCTAATAAATCTAATATAGTTTGATATGAAATATTGGATGATTTCAATGTGTTAATATAGTGTGTTTTGCTTTTAAACCACTTTGTACCAATTTTATATAATTGGTTTGAGTCACCGACTTCATTCGTTTCTGCAATTTTTACCATTCTTCCCATACTTTCATTCTCTTTTCATTTTTGTTAAATATTTAATTTCACCAGGTACATCCTCTTTGTTATATATTCTCTTTCCATAAATTCTTTCCAGCTCAATCAAAACAGTATCACCTTCTAATTCACTTGGATCAAGGGCGTATACATTTCGTGTAGGAACAAATACGCCTTCCTCTTTTTTATTCTCCACAAACATATCTCTTCTTATATAAATCAATTTATAAGATTCTAAAACAGATAACCCATTTTCAACTGTTTGGATAGAGGTATCTAATCCTTTTGCAATTTGTGATTTTGATGGGAAAGAAATTTTAGCAGGTGCAATATCTCCTGGATAATCCATGATATATTGCTTTATATAAAGATAAATTCCTAAAAGAATGGATTTATTGATTTTAGATGAGAGAGAACAAATTTTTTCATATTCAGAAATAGTAATCTGTACAAAACTGTCCTCTGCAAAAAAAATGTTGTTCTCATAAGATAATTGAAGATAAAATAAATCGTTTGGTTTAACTACAAAAATGTCTGTACTACAGCTTGCATAACCTTTGTTTATAAGTTCTGTTTTAATAATTTCTCGAAAATCAGAGTATATGGATTTGTTATTTGTTTTTATAGAATATCCAATTTCCTGTAGCAAATCATTAAGTGTGAGAGTAACTTGCCCAAATGTTTGTACATGTTTCCTTAGATATAATATGATGAGATAATATTTCAAACCTGAAATACCTTTATGATTTTTGATTTCCTTTTTTGAAAATCCGACAGAGGTTATTTTTTTATCTTTCTCAGATAGATAAATATAGTTGTCGATTTTAATCACTCCTTTCATTAAAAAATCTATGTGAAAATTTTCCCAAAGATTTAACACTACCTATTAAGTTTGTGTGAAAATTTTCCCAAAGGGGTACTTAATTCTGTGTGAAAATTTTCCCAAAAAGTAGGTATATAGTATAAAAGCATAATTAATAATATAAAAAAGCATAAATATATAAAAAAGTATAATAACTTCGTAAATGGTCTAACGCCCATTTACTCCGTAAAAATTTAATTGATTATTGTTGATTAATAATTTTTCATTTTTGATATGTGAGATATACCTATAGCTTTATTCTCTCTTTAAATTATTATTCTGCTCCAAATCAACATACTTTTCTTTAAAAATATCCTCTACAAAGAATATTGGTAATTTATCATGGTACTTTTCATATAATTCCTCGTCAGGAATATGAGAGTAACATTTACCTATTGGAGTATCTACTGTTCTGATATAATCTTTTACAATAGATTTATTTTCCTTGAATCGCTCATTTATTTTTCCACAAATAGTACAGTAAGTATATAAATCTGTATTAAGACAAGTTTTTCCTATAAATGTAGATCTGTATTGAATCAGACATTCTTCATAATGATGTTTGTGTTTTGATTTGCGATTACTCTTGGAGATGTTGCTTTCTGTTGACTTGAGATATTTTGGTATTTCGTTTTCTGTAATCATACAATTCCTCCTTTTTTAATACATTATTTTCTCTTTTGATCATAATTCATTCCAATATATTTCTTAATAAATTATGTTATATGAGTAATCCAATAGATCCCATATCTGCTTATAGCTTATTTTTTGTCTTGGAATAACAAATAATGAAGTGCAATTGTCACTGTAATAGATATTTCTTCTCGTGCCATTATATTTACGTATGCATTTGTTCCAGAATCCTCTTGATTCTTTTAAAGTTTCACCCACGATACATTTGAACTTGTAATGAGAAAATAAATAATCCATTACTTGATATCCATAATGCTTATGTCTATACGAAGTGTAAATGTGCAAATATGTAATGATTATGATTTTATCCTTGCGAATAAATTCTATATATCCTATTTCTTCTCGTGGTATATGCATAAAATTAAGATCTTTTTTAGAAAAACAATCTTCAATTGTATCTAATATTAAATATTTATGAGAGAGATATGAGTATTTTTGTAATTTTATCATGTTTGCCTCCTTGATATATTATTCTCTCCTTTGGTATTGGCTTATTATTGTCTGTCTACCCTAAAGATATTCTTTTCTTGCTAACGCTGCGAAAAGACCGTCCCTATCAAGGGACTATATCTTGTGCTTACGCACATGCGTATATATACATATATTACATATATTGTTATTTTTTCTTATTGGAATAGTAGATTTGAAAAATGTATTGTTTAGCCAATAAAGTGTAAGGGTAGTAGGTTAGAATTTTCTACACACTGTCAGGACAGTAGATTTTCAGCTTATAGAGGGTATTATGAGAATGGATATTATACATTTTGTATAAAATACGTTACATTATTGATGATATATTTAGTTATATTGTATAGTTTGGGCTTTTGGAGTTAAAAAATATGACATTGTATTTTAGCTTTTAAGGTATGTAAAAGAAAGTGTGTGGAGAGATTGTTGACTAAGAATTAGAATGGCTTATTTGGGCTAATATGAGCGTTAGAGAGCGTGGGTGTATATTTTGGCATAAAAAATACTCCCTAAAAGCTAGGGAGTATCAAAAATAGTTGAGATTCTTGTATTAATGTTGCATGTATCTGTCAAATTGTATTTATTAAGCAGATTATCTACTACAGATTCAAATAATTTACGTAGCGTGAGATTATGTTCTATTACATCCAGTGTGTAAGCAGATTCAAGGTTATTCTCGTAACAGTAGTCATCTATTTCTTGATTAAGATCTATATCAGGATATGTATTCTGTAATTCTCTGTATAGATTTTTATATAATTCTTTGTGTGTGATATGAAAATAATCTGTTAAGAGCTGATATTTTGGGTACATCTTAGTTGACCAGTATGACCATTTCTTCTTAGATATTTGTTGTGATTCTTTAAGTGAGTTTATTTCTTGCTGTATTGATGTCATTGTCTGTGTGAGAATAGTGAGTGTATTAGTTATTGTGTTTAATGTTTCTGTTATAGGTTGCATATTTATATCTGATATAGTTTTGTGATCTATAAATACTGAAGCTAGTACATCTGCACATTTATCTTGATATGTAATAAGCTTTTCTGATAATTCTGGCTGAGTTTGTTTCATCTTTGGTGTGATATTAATTTTTGCTAATGCAATAGGTAATTTTCTTTGTGAAATACACCATATCTCATTTACGCTTGGCATATTCAAATCCACTCCCGAAAATTTTAGGGTGTGACTTTTGAGTAATTCATCTTTTAAAATTTTATTCTGTTGATGCTCTACTTGTTTGGAATTAAATCCTATCCCTCTAAGAATGTGTGTGATTGCAGTATAGATTTCGCCAGTTGCATTATCTTTAAGTGCAATGAGATCGTCTCCATAGAAATTAAAATTTGTTACTTGTAATGCTGTTTGTGTATTCATTTGAGTTCTCCTTTAAGTTGAATAATTATTTTTTGTATTGGTTATATAGTTATTCTCTTATTGGAGTGATTTTGTGTGTAGTTTTTGAGTACCCCCTATGTGGGAGAGTGTGGTGAGAGATGATTTGGACGATTTTGAGGTGAAAAAACGTTATCGGTAAAAGTGCCTATAAATAAGGAAGATTTTGGAATTGTGGGTGGATTTTTGGTGGAATAAGGGTTTAATTTTGGGTTGTGAAGTGGCTGAAATGCCTGATTTTAGTAGGGTTTAACGATATGAGGTGCGATAAAGGGTTTGGGATGAGAAAATTGGGATTTTGCTTGATTTTGTTGGGAATTTGAGAGTTTTAAAATTAAGTGAGTATGTAGAATAATCAGCTATTGGAAATATAAAAGAACATATGTTTGATTTTAGTTTTTGCCACCCCCACCGAACAGTAGTTCGATAAAACAGTGTCTAATAGATATATATTAACCACTGTTTTTCAGAACTATAAAACCATTATATATAGTAATGAAAACTATGTTAGGTGGTATTGATATTATTATCTGATATAGTTTCGTTATCGTTAGTTATCCACATTTTTATAAGTTATCAACAATCAAATAAAACTTATCCACATAGTTATCAACAAATTGTGAATAATTCACAATAACCCACACCAAAACTATACTAAAATTATACAATTTTAACAAAATAATAAAAATCCTAAAAAATGTATTGCAAAATCCCAAAATTTGTATTATTATTGACTTGTCCGAAAGGGCAAGGGGCAAAACCCCTTTTATAAGTCCATACGTTAGGGGTGTCGGAAACCTAATTACTATTTCATTTAGTAGTAATTGATAAGTCAATATTTCAACACTTGTTACATGATAACAAGAATCCTACTTGCATAGGATTAACAAAAAGGTTCATATAACCATTCATGCAAGGCATTAGATAGCAGGTATCTAAGTCAGACACGGCAAGTATAAAATGTATGTCAGAAAACTATGTGAGATAAAGTCACGACAGCGAACTCAACTGTCTTAGTACCACTGTAGAATGGTAGAATGGTACTAATAGAATTGTAGGTGTAAACCCTGATAAACTCATATAGTAACAAAAAACTAGTACTTAAGTTAGTATGTAGCAGGTTCGGGGGCACGAACTATTTACCATTTAGACACGTGGGAAATAAACGTTATTATCTTTTTTAGATAGTTGTTGAAACCCACATAGCAACTTATAAACGTATTAAATAATCTTTACAAGTGTATCACTTGTTTGTGGTAAAACATTAAATTACATAGCAGGTTTATTATACCACATTTAAAAAGGTTGTATCAACCTAATAAGATTAAATAATACAGTACCGCTTTATATGTCAAGCGTTAAAAATATGGCAATACGACATAAGTATAGCAAGACACGCAAGCTATACAGTGTAATTGTAAATTATTACAATAAGCACATCCGCACATTACAATAATAAGCCACCAAGTAAACATGAAAAATGTTGAATTATACAGTCGCATTGAGCAGGCTCAGTCTACGCTTTTTTAAGCGGTTGTGAATTAAGCACATTTAAGAATCGGTTCAAATCCGATTGCGACTTTTACCAAAAATAAAAATATATTGCACTCATGCGTTAAATGAGAGAAGGAGACATTATGTTAAAATCTGAAAAATTCTACTCAAAAACTAACTCTTTAAAGGACACAAATTTTGACTTTGCAGGACATGTGAGAACTTTAGTTCGTAACAAAGAATTATCACGGATGCAGGATAAAAAATCATTCAAGGATGGCAAAAAAGCATTAGAGGATGCACACGCTGATATTGACGTTATGACTTGTGACGCTAATATTATTAATCAGGTTTTAGGCAACGATGCAGGTCAATTCATCAAAGACCGTGAAGAAATTATTGCTTTAAAAGAAGAAATTGCTACACTTTTACCGATTGACAACGTGACCGCACTTTGTCCAACTGACCGTGTACATATTACTTTAATGGCTCATGCTATCTATAAAAATGTACAGCTTGATGATGATATTTTCGACACTGAAAAAGGTGGTATTGATATTTCCAAGGCGGTACAGGCTTACTATAATAAGGGTTCTATGAAGGACTTAAAGGACGCTTTACGTCCTGTATTCAACAAGTTAATCGGTTCTGAAGGCGATCACTTCTACGGCATTAAGACCAAAAAATCCGATTTTACAGATAAAGATCTCCGCAACTTCCTTGCAACTTTTGGCGGTTCTGCTAAACGTGAGCAGTCTAAGTCTAAGAAGGATGGGGTAGAAATTGTAAAATTCTCCGACTTTAACTATACAGACAAGTCAGGCAATAAAAAAGTACAGATTGCAGCTTTTACAACTCTTTGTGCAGTAGTATTAGATAATGCGTCAAAACATGAGGTTATTAAGCCGGAAACTACAGAAGAGAAAACTGAAACAAAATAGGATGATACTGCGCAAGTAGTAGGTGTGCAGGGTTCGATTCCCTGCTCATCCTTTAACTTTTAAAATGAAAAATCCATGCTCAAAGTCTGTCTGAAATTAGGAGGAAAACATTATGAATACATTAGATATGTATGGAATTTGTCACGAAATATACCGTGACTTTAGAGGTAAAAATACATATGCAGAAACTGATGAAAATATTCTGAATTTTATTTTCAGACTATACAATACAACTGAAATTGATTGTGAAGAAATCAAGTCATTGTGGATTGAATGGCTCACAAAAGGCACTTTATCCATAAATATGCAAATTCAAAGCGCAAGAAACAGGATTGCAAATTATTAAGCAGGAGGTACAATCATGTCAAAAATCAAACACGAACCAAAATTTTACATTCGATTATGCAAGGGAACTGTTACACAATTTCCAGATAATTTTGCAATCTATCCAGGCTCAATCTATGGACGTTTTACGGACAATCAAGGTAAACGCATATTTTGGGTATGCAATGACTACAGGCTCACTAACGGAAAGTTACCTATAAATATTTTCAATGGAATACGTTGGACTTTGTGCCTAGTAAATGTAGACCATCCATGTTATAAATGGGTAAAATCTGTCTGCGAAAAGTTGGGCTATATTCCTAAAATTCAAAGAGAAAATCTGTCATTTGATGATTGTCAAAATATGATGAAAAGCTATGCTTTGCATAAAAAGGGAACAGGTTCACGAATTAACACATATCAGATCAATAATCCTTTGCGTTGGAATGAAGTAACGGAAACTGCGCACTGGTATGGCAAGGGGAATGCTTCAGTTGTTGCGTCAAATATTAGAGATTAATATGCAGTACCGAAAGGCAGAATGCACTAAAAGTCTGCCTTTTCATAGTGCATATTAGCACTAGAATGGAGGTTCGATAGTATGGTAAAATTATAAAGGCAAAATAGGAGGATTACCATGCTAAAAATCAATGAATGGTCTGTAAACCGTAGAATAGAGTCTTTGCGTCAGATGGATAAAATGCTGTCTGAAATGAACGTAGGCTCACGTTATACTATATGGCAGGAATATGGTGGAGGACTAAAGACAAATGCAGATGATACTCGTGCAAATTGGAAATGCATTGCAAAAGATGACGAACTGTATCAGAATGCTATTTTCTGTTATATGTGTTGCACATTGGAAAAGTATACTTTGCAAAATTTCAATGTAAAAGAGTAGTCTGCCAAGGGCAAGGGACAACTTTGCCCTTTTACAAAAGCAAAATTATATGCTATTATAGGAGGTGAATAACTGATGGAGGCATATAAGAAAATGCGTATTGAATATACTAGGCTTTTTAATAAGCTAAAAGAAAATAATTTAACACAAAAAGAATTTAAAATAGCTGCCAATATTGGTGGTGGTACTATGCAAAAATTAATTAATAATGAATCTGTAACATTAGAAATTATTTGTCGTATTTGCGATTATTTTCAATGTATGCCTGATGAGATAATGGAATTCATCCCAGATAGTAATTATATAGAGAAGCAACAGGCAAAGCAGGAAGTCCAGGCTCAAATAGCCGAACTTCAAGCCAAACTAAAAACAATGTAAAATGTAAAAAGAGAGGATGTAAACTATGGATATAACAGAAATTTTAGGGCAAGTTAAAAGAGAACTTGCAAATAGTGATCCGTGGAAGGTCACACATATAGAAGCGAAACAACGAATATTAGAACTGTTCAAGGCAAACAATATTCCAGAAACAGAATATAAACCATACATGGCTAATAATGTTTTGCCTGAATTATTATTAAAATAGGCAACCGCAACCCGAAAGCACCCAAACGTAAAAACGCAAAGGGTGCTATTTTTATGCCCAAAAGGAGATAAACGCAAAATGAAACGCAAAATAGCATATATACTCACAACGTCAGCACTCGTAATGAGTGCTTTTTTAATAGGCAAAACAATGTCTATACAGAAGACAGTTGAGCCAAAACCAAACGCAAAACAATACTTAGCACTCGCTGATATTAAATCAATAGACTACTATGCAAGCAAAAATAAATTAACTATCAGTACATCATCTGACAGTTACGATTTTGAGCCAACAATCAACGTGATTCCAAGCGAAACGGAAACGGATAATATATGCCAAGTCTATGATTCTTCTGAACTTACAGAAGATATCCTTGCTAACAGGCAAGGCAAATTAATCATAGAGAAATGTGTGGGAACAGTCACAGACGATGAGAAAAATGGAAGTCTTGAGGACGGAAGCTATATCTCATACGAAAGTGTTGACTGCACTAAGGGAGACACAATCACAACTTATTTAATTTTCAATCCAGAAACCAATTATACAGATGATGTAATCAAAAGGTTTGACTACATACAGAAGGGAGAATAAATAGATGGGAACAATAAAGTACAACGCAATTAGAATCGCAAAACAGCTTTGCTATAGCGAAAACGTAATTAATAAAATCAAAAATGCAACATCCGAAAGCGAAATCACTCGGATTTTACGCACAGCAAGAGAGGAGGAACTGTAAAATGCAAAAGGCAATAGTATACAGAGCGTACAACGGAATGGAAATCATAGACACAAGACCAGAGGCAGAAATTGCATACTCAAATATGAAGTATGCAGAGGAACTTGCAGCAAAGAGAAAACAGAGAAACAAAACTAAACCACACAAGAGCTTTGCGGAAATATTATCCGCATTACTGTAAAGGAGGCAAACAATGATTAAAGGATACACCGTACCCAACGGCTATATGGGATGGTTGAAAAGCGAAAGCAGATATCAGTTATTCGCAACGGAAACTGATTATCTTGAATATGTCTTATTAAAGGAGGATGCAGCATGAGTTACACATTGTTTAATGTTCCAATGTACAACGAGCGGAAGGCAATCCGTTCATTGAAAAGAAAAGGTTACACAAAAATTACAGTAGTGGTAAGGCAAAACCTTACTTTGACTATTACAGGCAGAAGAGAGGTTGATTAATATGTTAGATTTTAGAGATTTTTACCGCATAGCTGATTATGCAAACGCTCATTGGAAAGGCGGTTTCGCACAAATTGAGATTGCTGAGAACGCATACAATTATTTGTGTGAGTTTCAGTCAAGCAAAGAGAAAGGCGAGCCAAATGATACAATCAAGTATTTGCTCACTAATCTCGATGCTGACATAGAGAACGGAGAACAGCTTGAGGATGTCCGTTATTGGACAACGGAAATCCGAAAAGAGTTAGGCTTGAATGAGCCTATAATTTAGTTACTAAACGGTTTGTCAAAAGGCAAGCCGTTATTTTTATACAAAAAAATATTAATTAAGGAGGACACAATTATGTGTAAGAGAGTTTATTTAAAAGCAAAAGAGGCAGAAATGGAAATGCAGGAAGTACGGAATGCAGATGGTTTTACAGGAAAAATGGAAACAGATTATATTTCCAGAATGATTAAGGATGCAAAGAGAAATAGTATGGTTGGAGATAAACTTCAGCTTGTAGTTGATCCTATGTACATTCATATTCCTGAATGGCAGAGAAGATTAAGTCTTGCAAGGGCTTATGCAATTGGCAACTCGTATAACAAATATAAATGGGATGTACCGAAAGTGTTATTCCATGAAGGTAAATTATGGGTAATTGATGGTCAGCACCGAATTTACGGAGCATTTAAGGCAAAGATGGATGCCGTTGTGGTTGAAATCATGGAGTGTTCAATGGTAGAAGCGATTGAGTTATTTATTAGTCAGTCACAGGACAGAAGCAAAATGCAACCAATGGATATTTATAAGGCGGCTATTGCAGGACACAAGGAAGATTATATGAAATTGCAGGAAATTTGCCATAAAAATAATGTAGCAGTAAAGGGAGATGAAGATACAACAAATACCGTTGGAACTCTTACATCAATTTCAGACGGTATTCATCTAGTGCAGACAAACGTAAATCTTCTTGATTCTATGCTGAAATTGCTTGGAAAACTTGGTTGGAATGGATATGCAGATTCTTACAATGGTAAGGCATATACAGCGAAAATCATTCGTGCATTAAAAAGACTGTATGCATATTGTGAAGGAAGAACAGACGAAATGGAAGCTGCTTTACTTGAGCATTGTAAGGGAACTGAATACTTTGTTGAAAATATCATGGATAAAACACAGGCACAGATTTTTGATTATCTGTCAGAAATTGTACGTTACGAAATGGAAAGTCCATTTACAGCAACAAAGAAAAAAGCAACAAGAAAGAAGGCAATTTAAGAGAATAACTATATGCAAAGGAGGTGCATAGTTATGGTATATGCATAAATAATACATAATAGCTGAGATAACGGCTATACGGTCAAATAAATAAAAGGAGAGAAAACAAATGAGCAAAAGATGGCATAGTGATATTCGTATAGTTAATCCAGTAATGGAGATGAACGGATACCATATCAAACGGAAATCAGGTTCTCATTACATATATGAGAATGAAAAGGGAGATGTAATAAGTCTTCCAGAGTCGTTAAATAGAATGCTATGGCTTGGTGAATGTAAAAGGCATTCGCTAAAGGGTGGCAGAGAGTTATTGTCAAAAATTAGTAGTAGGAGGTAATAAAAATGAAATATGAAGTAATAATGGAAAAAGGTGATTATGCATTAATTCTCCGTAAAACACGGATGGATGAATATGCGGTAGTCAATAGGCTTGACAAGGCAAAAGGTGAATGGGCATGGACATATGTCTATTACAACTTTGGTGAATTTTCACCAATATCAAAAGCAGAAGCATTAGCAAAAGCGATTGATGCTTTTAGATACAAAACTGAAGAGGGATATATCCCACGATGCAGACTTGAAGAACTTGCAACACTCTTCAAAGATGGACTTATCTCTGACGACAGAGAAAGTGCTCTTGAATATTTTGACGAAATCTGTGAAATGTCAGAGGAAGAGAAATCTTTCTTTGGCATTGAAGAAGATTCACCAATAGCGAATACAAAGTTTGAGAATCCTATGTATAACAAGGGTTACGATGATGGATTTGCAGATGGCGCAAATAGTAAGGAGTGATGAAAATGAAAACAATAAAAGTAAATGATTGCGAAGTATCTTTTGTAGTAGATACATACGCAGATATGTTCCATAGAAAAGCAGTTCTTGCGTTTGTTGCAAGTGGTGATGAAAAAGGCGAATTGTATGGAGACGTTACAATCAATATCCCACAGTATTCACTTAATGAGGGAGAATCATTTCTGAGTGCCGATTCTCCCAATCTGATTACCGAAATGGTTGAGAACGGATATCTGGAAATTACGGATGAGGTAAAGGTAAACTATGGAACTTACAAAGTAGGTAGGTTTACACAAAAGTTTATTGACGAGTTTGAAAATGAAAGTGAGTGATTAAATATGACAGTTGGTGAATTAAAAAGAATGTTGGATGACTATGATGAAGATATGAAAATTGTATTTCAACCATCAGGTGATATGTATGGAGAATACATTGGATATATTGAAGAAGGTAAAGGCATAGCATCATTTAGAGGAAATGATTATAGAGCCTTAATTCTTACATCAGATGGACAGTGCGGATCTGTTTGTAATGAAGATGATTTGGATTTAGAGTAAAGAGTAAATGGATATTTCATTAGAAGAAAGGCAGGTAAAAAATTATGATGAACGAAATTATTATGGAGTTAAACAATAAAGGATACAAGGCAGAAAGTACAACAGTGGTAAAAAATGGAGTTGAAAAAGTCGGTGTGATTATTGGAGAAGGCACAATAAGACCTACTATTTATCTTAACTTAAATCTTACAGTAGATAAGTGTGTAAGTGAAATTATTAATATTTATGAAAACATTCCAAAAATGGATATAAATACGGATAAGATCGTAAAGTGGGATTATGCAAAGAATAACTTGCAACTTTGTTTACAGAGAAAGACGAATGAAAATATTTTAAAGAGGGATTATCTTGATATGGAAATGTATGTCAGGGTAAAAGTCGCAGAAGATGCTACATACAAGGTAAAGCCAGGGATGTTTAAAGAAGTAAGCGAAGATGAGATTTTTGCAAGAGCATTGTTAAATGCAAAAGAAAATATTCTTGTTGAAGATATGGCAAAAATGCTTGCCAATATGATAGATTGTGACGAACTTCTTGATACGGATGAAGTAAAAATGATTATTGTTACAAATAAGGAAAAGGTAAATGGAGCAGTTGCAATTTGTGACAAGGAGTTATTAAGCAATATTGCAAGGGAATATAATAGTAACCTTGTAATTCTTCCATCAAGTATTCACGAATGTATTATTCACATTGACAATAATCCAGATATGGAAATGTATTCAAATATGGTTCGTGAGGTAAATAAAACACAAGTTGAACCCGAAGAGGTATTAAGTAATCATGCTTATTTCTTTAATAAGGAAACTTGTGAGATTAGCTGGTAGTAAATGGTTTCTTCGGAAAGGTAGAGGTGATTATATGCAGATAAGAGCAACTAAAGTTTTCGCAAAGGAATTGACGAAACAATTAAAGGGAAATTATTGTATAGAGTCTGTGGAGCTTGTGAAAATTCCACGGGGCAGAGCTTATATTGTAGTAGGCAGTGGTTATTCGGACATAGATATTGACTGGGATGATAATACAGTCAAAGTACTCAAGGTAAATTATAAACCTGAGTGCTATGCTATGTCGCAGTATGTCACAACTGGAGAACTTTGCAAATTGGCAAGAGGTCTTGCTGATTTGACAATGGAAAATTACATAAGCGCATTTAAAAATGCGTATGAGATTTAGTGTGAAATGGAAAGGTAAAGGTAGAAAAATATGAAAAAATCTATAACAGTAAAAACAAGAACACGAGGTTATGTATGGATTGATACTTGTTATACATTGGATCACGGATGGGAAACAATGGTTTTTGCAAGTGATGAAAATGGAAATGTATCAAGTTGGATGGATTTGGATTGTGGTATTTATACAACCGAATCTCAGGCAAATGAAGGTCACGAAGAAATGGTTGAAAAATGGAAGAATATGTAACCGTGAAATGCGTGTTTCTTTAGAAAGGAAGGTAATTATGATGAAATGGAAATTATTTTGTACAGTAACAATGAAAAGCTATGAAGTAGAAGCTGAAAACGAATTTAATGCACGAAAAAAATTAGCAAGTGAATTAAGTGTACCATTATCTTGTATTGATGTGTTTAGATAAGATAAATAAAAATGCGAGCTTCTTATGGATTTTAAGAAAGATGAATGGTGATTAAAAATGGATGAAAATATTGTATTAGACAGAGTTACAAATGAAAACAAAAGCGAATGTTGTGATTTTGTAGCATGTAATAACTGTGGAAGAGCAATGCTGATAAATCACGGAGAAGACACTTGTCCTGAATGTGATTGTAAGGGAACTTTATCATGGATGGAAGAAGATTTTGAGGAAATCAATTATAATAATGCACCAGATGTGTTAGCAGGAATGGGATATACATTATGCGATACAGAATAAAGAAATTTGTGTGTTTCTTTAAAATGGAGGTAAGAGAAAATGATTGTAAATGCTTATTTAAAAGTAACTCAAAAACAATGGGAAGACATTAAAGAGAAATATGTAGAACCGAATATGTATCATATTGTAAGCAGTTCAAAGCGAAAGTGCAAGCGTTGTGACGGATGCAGTGCGTACAATCCTTGTACAACTTATGAAGGATATTGTACAGAAGTAGAAGGATTAGTTGATAGAAATTCTACTTGCGAAAGTTGGCACTAAATATGTGTATCTCATTAGAATTGGAGACAAGAGAAATGAACAGAATTGATGAAATTATTTATGAAGAGACACAAAAGGCAGCTTATGAGGAACAGTGCGAACAGGGATTTGCTCATCAGGAACAGTCAAACGAAGATTATTTTGAAGGTGTAAATGATTATTTGGATGGAACAATGAGTATTTGAAATTCGCATTTATTTAAAAGATTGGAGGATAGGACATGATTACAAGAGAAATGATTAGAAATGGTTTTGAATCTGGAACTGTTTCAATCGAAGAAGAATATGCAGGATGTATTGGCATTTGTTGCAGAATTGGTGATAACGCATTTTATTTTCTCGGTTCAGAAGATGATGATTTAACAAAAGAAGAATATTGGGAATCATATACATTAGATATGACAATAGATATGATTTTTAATATACTGAAAGACGTTGAATCTGCTGAAGAACATGGATTAGATGAAGCTGAGTTAGATTATTATACATCTGTATTAGCGTATTAGCCGAATGAAACTAAGATTTACTAAGGAATTGGAGGAATAAAGATGGTAAAATATACAGAAATTTCTGACGTGAATAATGATCAGATAGAATTGATTAACAAAAATGGATGGTGTATTTTTACAGAATGTGATGGTAATGGAACATATTGGCATAAAGGCATTCATTGGGTAAATAGAACGGGATATATCATTTTATCAGAAGATGTCGATATGGAAGATATAAACTCATATAAAGAATTATATGCAATCGCAACATATGATGATGCTTTTGATGAATTGGTAAGAGAAAAATTGTTACCTGTAGCAGATAAATGTTATGTATTTTTAGTGAAAAATCCAGCAAATTATCATTTTGAACAGATATGGACAAATAAAGGATTAGAAAAAGCAATAGAAATAGCGAAACTTAGATTTAGATTTAAGCATACATATTATGACTCAGATTACGATAAAATGGAAAACTTAATTCTTAAACATAATCGTAAAGTAAAAAAAGATACGGAAAAAGCAGTAGAAGTTTTAAAGGCAAATGGCTTTAAAATCGTATCTGAAAGATTTGCAGCATTGAGTCAAATTTAGCTTTGAAACTAAAATTTCAAGATAAGGAGTAATACAGAATGGATAAAGAAAAAGAAAATGCAATATTGGATGCAGTAGACGTTGTATGCTTAAATTGTGTAGAAGATACACTTAATGATAATAGTGTATGTGAGAATTGTCCAGTACGGAAACTGTGCAATTCATTATCTAGTAATTAATCAAAGGCAGTTAGGAGAATAAATACCTAGTTGCCTATTTTTATTACAGGAAATGGAGGAAACGATTATGTATGATTTCACAAAAAATGAAATGGAAATGATTAAAGACAATTTACGGGCATTTATTGCAAACTTTGGTTATCCACGGATTACAAGAGGAGACGATGGAGAGAGTTTCTATGTATTCACTGATGATTCAGATTCATGGAGACAGTATTGTTACAACATTGATTATTTGAATGGTTGGCTATATGGATGTGTTCAGACAGCTTGTGGAAATCCAAAGCGAGATGAAGAAATGCGTACAATGTGTGATAACGCAGGATTCAGAGAAAGATATGCAATTATGCATGGTGAAAGAGAAATAAAAACAATTAGTAATCACAAGTGCTATGTGTTTACATATTCAGATGATATTGAGTATCAGGATGCAAATGGAGCTACATATGACACAGTTACAAAAAGTTGGATTAATTAGAAAGGCAGGTTGGTTAGTATGAAATATGTTCCGAGAAATGAATATTTTGAATTAATTGGAAAACTTGGAGTAAAGAAAGTAGAAAGCGAATATGAAATTGCAGACCTAGATTTATCTTCATATTCACTAAATGAAGATACAAAACGAATTGCAAATGTAAACTTCATGGAAGAGACAAAAGATAGAAATGGTAATTACATGTTAGGTGGACATTGGATGTCTGATTTAAGTTACCAGTTCGCAAAGAAATGCAAATTCGACTTGGTTCAGGTAGACGGATATAGTTCTTATGGTTATTCAGATGAACAGATGGCAGTGTTTACATATACAGAGGGTGATATTTATCTTACATTATTCACTGATAAAGTTAAATATGAAGCTGAAAAGGAAAGAACAATTAAATTTTATGAGGAGGAATATTGATGATTGATAATTCAACTTATAAAAAGAACCATGATGCAATAATCGAATTTGTCAAAACACAAACAAATATTGATTTAAATGATTATAGAGATGGCAACGGAACTGATCCATATACAACAACATATTGGGATAAAGATGGGGTTAAGCTATGTATCAATTGGTCTGGTTCAACTGGTGGTATGGATAGAAACACACAATATATAATTTCAGATTTAGTGAATAAATTAAACGGAAAACTTGCTCTTGAATGGGGCGGTGCATGGTTTAAATACATTTATTTTACTGATGATATTAAGGAGGAAAAATAATTATGGCATATAAAAGAAAAACAAAGGATTGTTATGCAATTGAAGGAAATTGTGGTTATGGATGGGATATTGAATGTAATTGTGAAGACTATGCAGATGCAAAAGCGCAGTTAAAAACATATGAAGAAAATGTAAATTATCCTGTACGAATTAAGACGTGGAGAGAAAGGATTAGTGACTGATATGAGTAAATACAAATTATATACAGCTCATTTAGCTGGTACTTCATATGACGGAAACAAAAAATATGAAATGGTGATTATCACAAAATGGAAAGACAGAACAGATAGATCACCAGAAGAAGGACATAAAGCATATTATTTTAATCCTGATTTTGACTTACTTGCAAAGCAGATTAAAGATGAGGATTGGTGCAAAGAGATTTATGAAAACTATTCAGAGTATACAAAATTTAAAATTAAAAGCGAGGTGAAGTGTTATGCGGAAACATTAATGGAAATGCTGATTGAAGCTGGTTATCCAAAAGAAGAAATTGATCACCATGATTCTGACTTGTATGTATATGTAACACCGCTTACAACAAGGGTAATTGAAGAATGGTGTAAGGCGCATGATTACAGAATGGCTTGGCATTGTCCTACATTTAAAGACCAGATAACAGGCAAAATGATGTATGATTGTGCATTTCAGTGGTATGAAAATTAGCAGATAGGGAGCGTGATTATATGGCGAAACAGTTTATAAGAGAAATAAAACCACACGTAAATTTATATAGAGACACATTAAATGGAATTGCGTGGATTGAAGATGGTTCAACTGGACTTGGAATTAGTGTTCATCCAAATATAGATAAAAGCGGCTCTGTTACAGGAATGAAAAATCTTGGTTATTGGGACAGATCAGACAGAATAGTACAGAGTCATGGATGGAAATATAATGTTGACAGATTCGTATGTGATAAAGACAACAAATTAGAAATGATTGTGGCTGATGAATGTATGTGTCAAGGTTGTATTGAAAGGAGACAAAAATATGGCAAAACAAATATATTACTTGCATAGTTGCAATGAATGGAAAGAGTATTCCAGTATGGAACTGTTATTCATTGGCACTTCTCAGCAGAAGTTAAAGATGAAAATCTCAAAGGAAATTGAAGAAGGTAACATGGAATATTATGATGGCGACTTATCCCCAAAAGAGCAAGCCAAAAAGTTCCGCAAAGACTGGAAAACTGAAACAAGAGCTACAATTAATTCAAGATTAACATATGGAGATTATGATTATACATATAATAATGAAGAAATGTAGTCAAAGGAAATTGTAATTTACAGTGAAATTTTAGAAAAGGTAAAAAGGTGATAATTATGGTAGATACAAAGAAAACAAAAAGATTACACATTGGTATGGTTTACGCGTATGTGGGAGATACAGGAATTGATATTCCTATGGAATTATTAGAAGATAAGACAGAGGAAGAACAGTTAGAAATTGCTTGTAAATATGCACAGGAACACATTGATGAAATTCCTGTTGCCACTAATGCAGAATATATTCCATATTCTGATAATTTTGGAATTGATGATATTGATTTTGAAGATAACAAACAGTAATACAGAGAATAATAAGGCAGATGCAAATAATTGTGTCTGCCTTATTTTATTAGAAAAGGAGAATGTGAAATGAGAATGACAAGAGAAGAATTAAAAGAGAAATGGTTTACATCATGGAATGATTCACGGAACGACATTGTAGCAGTCAATTATGGAGATGAGCCATTGTTTAGATATGATCAAGAAAAGTATGAAAAATTTCAGAAACTAACTGGAACAATGGCAAACATTGAGGCTATTGATGCATATATTTACACTCAGAATGGAAATTATGATGAATATAGAACCTTTGCAGGTACTGTGAAAATTGCAGAAAATGGAAAGGTTCTTTGTGGTGATATAAATGTAAAGTATAGAGGGAAAATACATAATATTATTATCAACAGAATGTATGGATTTTATAAACTTGATATTTTACGAATGAGTTCAGGAAAGGTTGTTGGATTTAGTAACGCAGATGGTCAGGGAAGTCCTTCAATCTATACAGAAGAAATGGACAAAGATTTAATTGAACGAATTTTAAATGATTCAATGGAAGATTACGGATATGGTATTCAGAAATTTATGGATTGTGCAAGAGAAATGTATGCACAAGATAGTGTAAATCATATCATGGAAAAGAGATTTGGTGCAAGAAAGTGAGGTTGATTGATATGGCAGATAAAGAATACAGATACTATAAAGATAACGGAAAGCTTATGAGACTACATATTGAACAGGATGATGAGCCACTTGATCCACGGTATGATTGGGATGGTCAAATAGGCAAAATGATGTGTTGGCATAGAGATTATAGACTGGGAGATTATAAGGATAATGATTACAACGACAATGAGGACTTTTTAAATAATCTCATAAGGGAAAATGTAGAAGATAAATCAATCATCAATTATATCAAGGCAAAGAAAGCATCTAATGGACTTGAGTTGAGATATGACAGACATGAACAGATGTGGCAGTTATGGGGAACATATTATTGGTTTCCACTTGGCACAAGCAGAGAAGCAAAATTTGATGTAATAGAAGAATATGAATCGCTTGATTGGTTAGTCGATGATATGATTGAAGCTTTACCACAGAAAGATAAATGGTATTTGTTAGAGAAACACGCAAACATTGTATATCTTCCACTTTATTTGTATGACCATAGCGGAATCACAATGAATACTGGTGGATTTAGTGATAGATGGGATTCTGGTCAAGTCGGATATATTTATACAGATAAAAAGACAATTATGGAAACTGGTGGAATGTTGCAAAATGAAAATGGAAATTATGTAAAAATTACTGATAGAAATTGGAAGAAAGCAGCTTATCAGTGGATGGAAGGAGAAGTTGAGGTATATGATCAGTATCTGACTGGCGAAGTGTACGGAATTATTACAGAAGAATATGATGCAGATACCGATGATTGGGAAGAAAAAGACAATTGTTGGGGATTTTTTAATGATAAGTGGGGCGATGAACTTATTAAGGATGTTGCACTTGATTTTGGAGTAAGCGAAACATTGTATGACAGCGTTGGGGCAGTAGCATAAACCAAAGGAAAGAACTGTTTGATTAGAAATGGAGGTGTTAAAAATGACTAGATGTTATTTTTGTGAAGCATCAGATATAAAAATACCAAATTCTAAAGTTACAATAAAAGGGAAAAAGAATGGAAATAGAGTCCAAAAGACAATTCGTATTTGTAATTGTTGCTGGGCTTGGATGTCCAGTGAAGATATTAAAGAAAAAGTTATTGAAAATTTTGGATGGGATTAAAAGGAGAGTGATTAAGATGGTAGTAGAACGTAGATGTATTAATCTTTATTCTGACATGAATTCGTGGATGGATTTAGTTTTATTGGTAAATGATGAAGATTTTGATAAAGCAAAAGAAGTAACGGAAAAAGCCTTTGATGATTTTTGGAATGATCCAAAAGTTGAAGAAGAATGTTGGTGTTATGGAGATTGGGTTGGATGGAAACTGAAAGAAGCAGGTATTAAATATAATATGTATTTTAGAGGCAAGGAGAGTGATTAAAATGTACAGAGTTTATCACTTAACAGACGAAGAGAAAGATAAAATTGTGCGATGTCGTTGGGATGGAGATACACATTACTATGATGTATTTGAATCACAAGAGGAGTGCGATGAAGAACAGAAAAGATTGGATAAAATTGAAGCAGAATATAGAAAAAAGAAAGCTGATTATTTGAAAAATTGTAAAGGAGAATGATTAGTATGTATAAATATATTATTAGTTATGATGGCGGTCAGTTAAGAGATAGTGGAGATTTTGAATGGGGATTATTTGATTCCTATGGTGAAGCAGAAGAAGAAGCCAATAACGCAAAAGAAGAATATATGAATGATTGGGACATTGAAGACAGTGAATATGATCCTGATGATTTCTGTATTGAAATTGTGGAGGTGTAGGTATGTGCAAAATTTCAGGGATTATAATCGAGCATGGTAAAGATGACTTCGGTTATTGGGAAGGGTTTAGTCTTACCGAAGCTGAAGAAAATGCAATTTGGAACATTCTAAACAAACATAATACAGAAGGTTGCTCTATTAGAGGAACACGAAAAGAAATTTCAGAAGAGATTGGAGAGTGATTATATGGTAAATCAGTGGACTGGCGAATGGACGGAGGAAAAAGATTATAACATATATCCAAAAGAGAAATGGTGTATGTATGATTATCTTGCGGTGTTAATTCGTAGAGAAATGTATAAACCAAAGACATCAATGGAAAATTTGATAACTATTATTCTTCTTGCAGTAGATAATGCAATTGAAGATGGAACGGACATCATAAAAGAAGATCCACAAGATATTATCTGGTGGGTTAAAGAACAAGGTGGATTAAGCGAATTTGATTATGAAGCATAGATTGGAGTGATGGGAATGAAGAGAACATCAAAAGTAATTAAGCAGCAAACGGAAGAATGGTTAGATGAACGGTGGATGATTGCAAATATGAAAGATGCAAGACCACAAGATATGAGTTATTACATGGGAGCTTTGAAAGCTCTCGAATTTGTTGGCTATGAATGGAAACGTGATGCAGATGGAAAACATACATTATTTAAGTGTTAAGAAATAGCAATTTCAAACGGAAAGGATGGTTGATTTTATGAAAATTAGAACATGGATAAAGTATGAAGAGAGTTATTTACCACCAAGATGTAGAAAATTAAGATATAAAGAATGCGAAGATTATATTAACGCTAATCTTACAGAAACCACCATGGATAATGTAAAACTGGCTTTTGAAGATAATTCATATTCAGGAAAGGGAAAAATTTATTATTTCAAAAACAAATTATGGAGTAGGGTTGAGAAGAGTCATCTTATATCAGGGGGTACAGAAAAATACAAGGATGCATTAGAAATATTGAAATATATGAATGAACATTGTTCTTGGTACTTTCCGAGATTATGGAGAGACGGAGAGCATCCTGATAGGAAACACATGCTTAGTGTTGTAAGAAAAGAAATGAAAAAATATCTTTTGATTGATGGAGTTTTGTATAAACAGACTGATGAACCTCGATATGTAGTAAATACATTTGGATTAGGTCATAATCATGGTGGCACAGGAATGTTTTGTGAATATTTTTATAATGATAATATTGGAAAACAAAATTATTTTTCAGCATTAGAAGGTGATAAAGCGGTTGCTTATGCAAATTATGTGGCAAAAAGACGAGGTGATACAAATGATGTTGGGAAATTTAAACCATTTATTATTTGTCATATGCCAGAATTAGTAAAGGTAAAACCTAATAAGCAGCATGGAGATGGAAATAAATTTTTAAATAATGTGGAAGATATGATTTGTAATACAGATAATGTTATGGAAGCAGGATTACTTGCAATATGTATGTGTGGGAGGGAGTAATTTGTTATGTTAAAAGCAATAAATATTAAATGGGATACAGAAGGAGATAAGGAAGTATTCAATGCTCTTCCAACAAAAATGATTGTTCCTGATGAATTAGAGGAAATATATAAGAAAGATAGAGAATTTGCACTTGAAGAAATTTCAGATTGGTTATCAGGCGAGACAGGTTTCTGTCATGCAGGATTTGAGATTGAGAAAGTAATTACAAAAGAATCTGTTGAGAATGATTTATATGATTTCTTTAATGACAGAATGGAAACTGGTGATACACCTGAAATTGAAGGAGTGTGGAAACAATACAATCCTGCAAATGGTAATATTATTGCCATTGATTGTGTTGGTGGAAGGCAGATCAGATTGATTATCCAGGTAGACTAAGGAGTGGTGATTTATGAATTATACTTATTTTGGAAATAGAATTGAAAGAAGCCCATTAGGGAATATGGGGTTACAGTTATTAGAAGCTCAAGAGAAATTAGTTTCTCAAGAATATGAAGTTGAGAATCTTAGAATTAAAGCAGCTATGTATAAAGCATATTTCTTTCGTGATTTTTCATTAGCAGAAAAATTACAAAAACAAAGTGAAGAAAACAGAGGTGCACTCATTGGAGAGTTTGATGGTTTTTCATATGCGAGTTGGAGAGCTAATGCTGTATATAGAACGCTTGAAGATATGTGTGATGAAGGACTATTAACTGAAAAAGAATATAGAGAATGCAAAGTATGAAATGGAGTGATGAATTATGGTAAAAACATTAAGAGATTTTTGGAATAAGGCAGACGGAGTTTATGATTTTGTAGATAAGAATGGAATGTCTATTAATGATATGAATTATCCCTTAGAAACAGAAGTGTTAAATGAACGGTTGGTTGAAGGTGAACAGTATGAGATTACATTAAATGTAGAAGTAAAGGAGTGATGAATATGCAGATTGTAAAAGAAAGTATCATGAAGAAACATTCATATGAAAATGGAGTTCATACTTCTTATACAGAAGTGATAGAACAATACCATTATGATTCGAAAGAGGAACGGAATAAACATGCAGAACAAATGACCGAGAAAGGATTTAACGATAGTGGTCAGGTTAAAGAAAATGTTGGTACGATTATGAATCCAGAGTTGGTTTGGTTTGGAAGTTACTATAAATATGAAAGAAATTAGGTAAATAAACAAGAGTTTCAAGGGAAAGGCAAATATATGAAAGTAAAAGAATTTTTAGAAAATTTCACAGGAGATAATCATATTAAAATTTATGATATGCATAGCTTTGGTACGCATAGATATAATAATGCAAATGAAGCTATAAGACAATTTGGTTATTATACAGTCAGAGAATGGAAAATTATTGATAATGTCTTAAAAATAACTATTAGAACACAATTCTAAAAATGAGGTGAATTATATGCACATAACAAAGGAAATGAATATGCATAATTGTCAATTATGTAGAAAAGAATGGCTTGGAAGATGTTTCGGAAAGAAATATGGGAAAGATGTATCTGTTGATAATGAACCATGTAAGTGTTACGAATTTGGCGGTTCAGAAGAGAGACTAAAAGAAATTGAGAATAATATGAAATGAGGATTTACTGCGGAAAGGAGCAAAAAATGCATGGAGATTTTGAACCATTAGACGAATACAATGGAGATATTATTAGAATTGACCGTCTTATTGAATTTTTTCCAACTGAACATTGGTTGTGGGATGAAACAGGAGAAATAAATTTGGATGATATTTCAATTGCTATTCATGAGTCAGTTCCAGAAATACCTGATCCATATGGAGATACATGGAAGCATCCAGTGTTAGAACAGAAATCAAGAGAATGGCATATTGGAAGAATAATTTATTTTATCAATCATCCAATGGAAATAAGAGATATTGAGATTGATAATGAATGCAGTGGTAATATTATTCTTCCACAACCTATTATTGTAGATGGATGGCATAGATATGCAGCAGCAAGATGGTTATATGACCAAGGTAAACTGACAGAAATTCATTGTAGATATGGTGGTCGAGTGGATGTGCTTGAGTATTTACAGGGCAAAACAGATAGTTTTGACAGTGAACTTGTATAACATAATACAATGAAACGGAAATTTCATTAGAGAAAGCGAGGAGAGCTAATGAATGATATGTTATTGAAAGACACAAAAGAGAAACAGATAGTGCTAAATCAGAATCTGTTTACAAAGCAATTGAGTATTACTGTGTATAATAAAGTAACGAAGAAAAAGATAATATACACAAATCCTAAGAGAATGTGTGTATTATTTGCACAGTGCGGGTAAAGGAGGTTGATGAAATGGAAATAAGTAAATATGCAATGCCAGCAATTGCAATATTTATGAATGGCGATGTAAGAGAACAGGTGCATCGAGAACTTGCACCATGCAATAACAATGAATTTATTAAGAGATACTGTGAGATTGATCCAGATTTTGAGAATGTCTTGAAATCAGAATTTGGAATTGATATAATGGATTTATGATTGGAGGTATGTATTATGAAGTATAGAGTGTTTGACATAGACAATAAGGCTGAATATACTAAGGAAATGAGCTTCGATGAGCTTAAAGATTTCTTTGAACCAGACATTGAAATATTTGGTGAAGAAATGCATGACAAATGGGAAGAAGTAAATGATGTCGATGATCTTAGAGAGTATTTAGAGTACAAAGCGGATGGAATGAGAGTTGAAGATGGAATAGAGGTCATTCCTGACGATATGGATATTCTTCTCGAAGATAACTGTACCAAAGCAGAAGCAAAGAAGTATCTTGAAACCGGCACGACTATATACAGAGATTTAGAAGAAGGTCTTGAAGGATACTGTGAAGAATGGGATAGTTGTTGTGCAGATGATGGATATTCTGACATGGTAAGAGAAATGGTTAGAACACATAAACCTTGTACTGATTGGGGATGTGTGAAAATTGAAGGAAAATGGTACTATATAATGTATGTGTTGTAGTACTGTAAAATAAATATATGACTTGAAACAGGCAATCGAAAGGTTGTCTGTTTTTTTAATGGAGAATAATATAATGGAGGTGATTGTATGTTTGAAATTAGAGATAGGCAGGGTGGAAATTTCATTGACAGTTTCGATTCATTAGAAGATGCGACTTATGCCCTTAATGAGTATGAGGAAGCTGATAAGCTGGATGGTATCTATGAAGAGAATTTCTATGAGATATTTGATACTATTAATAATGAAATAGTAGTGATATAATAATAGTAATATGGTAACGAGAATAATATAACGGAGGTAGTTATTATGGCACAGTTAATTGGATGTTTGATTGCAGGATATTTATGTATTTATCTTCCTTGGAAAGCTAATGAGAAAGATGAGGCAAAAAAGAGAAGAGATATGTATAATAACTTAAACAAGAAGTCTGTAGACGAAATGGATAAATGGAGAAGATAATATAAGAAAGGTGGTCGATGAATATGTTCGGAGGACTATTAGCATTTTTAGGAATTTATGCAGGAAGTGCTGCAAAGGCAGCTAAAGATAACTATGATATGAAGAAAATTACTCGTACTGTTGATGAAAAAGGAAATGTTCATTATGCAGACAGATTATGCAATGAATACATCAACGGAGAGCGAGTAAAGAGAGTTGAAACAACTGATAAAAATGGAGTTAAATTATATTCTACAGTTGGTGTGAATAGTAGCAAAGTGTATAACACTTCTTATGGAAGAGGTACACAGCAGTTATTCGAAATAAGTGAGCGTGACAAACAAGATGCAATTGAACGTGGTAAATTAGCTTATATGCAGTATAATCCTTATTTTGGAAGATCGGTAACAACGGAGATTGCTACTGGAAGAACAATTACTTGTCTTTTTAAATGGGAACATGGAGATAAACCAATTTATAAGAAATGGTACTTCAGACCTGAATGCCAAGATAAATTCGGTTATAGAGAAACTGTTAAAGGAGATTATGGAATCGACATTACAAAAGAAGAATATTATAAGTTGCAGACTATTGGAATTAGTTATTCGAATCTACCAAGTGATCAGAAAGTATTAAATGACTTATGGGGAAGGAATTAATAGATTCATTGGAAAATTGGAGGAAAAAATATATGAAATATTCTGTAGATATTGATAGAAGTATTAATGCATTATCATATTGTTTAAATAAAGTAAATGATGAAATTGAGGACATTTGGGATTGGAATATCCGTATCAATGCAAGTGCGGTTGATTATGGAATTTATTTTAACTTTGATGTTGATAATAAGATATTAGAAATCTGTAATGAGCCAGCTTGTGATGATTGTACTTCGCTTGATGATATTATAGAAATGATTAATGACACAGATGACAATGAAGAATAATAAAAAGAATGGAGAATAAAAATAAATTATGATTTGTTTAGATTGCGGAAATATGGATATTCGATATGATGAAAAAGAGAAATCATATCATTGTAATAATTGTGGTTCGAGAAATATTGGTACAAGAAAAGAAGGGTGTAAATATATGCTAGGAAATGGATTGTGTGGTAAAAATCCTGCATGTACGTCATCTGGAGAATGTGAAGCACCATGTAGCTATTATGAAAAATAGTAGGAAACCAGAAATGTAAATTAGCCGTGATGAGTTTTTAGAACTGTGTAAGGAAGCTGGAATTAAATAGATTGGAGAGTGGATGACATGTTATATACAATAGTGCATACAGTAATTAATAATAAAGGAGAACACCCAGAAGCAAACGCAAGGGTACTTGGAATATATTCGGATGAGAATGTTGCTATTAAAGAAGCAGAAAAATGGATAAATAACACAAAAACATCTGATATAAATATCAAAAGAATAACAAATACAGAATGGTATTTTTGGTATGACGAAGATGGAAGTACTTATGGTGGCTATGTAGATGTATATGGGAAAGAGTTAGACAAACCAATTGAATAAATCAAGTAAACCAAGTTTTCTTGTGATAGAGGTGTTAATATGAAAATTAAAAAAATAGCGTATTATTCAGTACCAAGATCAGAATCAAGCACTTGTTCTTGTTGTGGTAAATCTATTCAGAATATATGTAGCATTGAAACCGTAGAAGGAGAACGTTTTAACTTTGGAACAACATGTTTTGATAAGCTGATAAAAGATAAACTTCGGTCGTTCCAGAGAAAAGAATACAATCAAGCGATAAAATTTTTGAAGGGATATTATAAACAACAAAAAGTATGGGAAAATATGACAAAAGAAGAATATCTTAATTCAGAAATGTATAGAACTGCTTGTATATGTGATGGTGGTGCTCCGTGGGAAACAAAAGAAGATCTTGACTCATTTGAAGACTATAAAAATTGGATGGTAAATGATTTCTTCCCATACAGAATTGCACAAGAAGAAAAGGTAATTGAGAAATACAGTAGAATTGATTTTTGAATAACAATTTGAAATCTAAGCTTACTTATGTGTAGAAAGAAGAATAAATTTGTATGAAGATACCTAAATATATACAGAATAAGATCAAGCAGCAAAATGAAGCTTGTAAAAAAGCAAGTAAATTAGAAGTAGAAATTGAAAATTGGTGTCAATTATCTGGATTTGATCCATATTCGAAAGAATATAAAGAAATTAAAGGTAGATTAGTAGATGCAGTTGCACCATTAAATGCAGATAAAATAAAAGAGATTGCTAATAGAATTGAATATTGAATGTTACTAAGAAACTAAGTTCCGAGAGGTGATATATGACGTTAGAAGAGTGTAATGGAAATTGGAATTTTATGTATGAATTTAGAATTGGAGAAAATTGGTATCCATGTAATGTATTCAAAGTAAATAATGATCAGGTCTGTATCTTTACTAGAAATGGATCTGTAACGTCAGAACAACGTAAAGACGTAAGAAAAATGGACATAGACATATACTTACAAACAAGATTAAAAACAATTAGAGATTTTGGAAAATATGCTTATAATCATGGGTATCATAATGATATAGAAGATGACTTAATGTTATTTCGTAATTCAAAAGAATTAAACATTTTGGGAATCTGAGCTTACTGTTAGTTTGAAAGGAAAATGGAATATATGGAAAACGAATATAAAAAAGTAGAAGAAACAGATTTTGGGACTAGAACTTCCCATCCGTCATATGGAACTATTATGTTTAATAGAGCTTATGGTGGAAAGACACCATTATTCGGAAGCAGCATTGAACATAGTAATGTAATAATAATGGAGTTAAGACATGCAGAAATAGAGCGTGGCTTAAATAGAGATTGGGTTTATGGCAAAGCTCCTATTGCAGAAATAGAGATGAGTTATTCACAATTCGCTGAAGCGATTACATCTTTTGGACAGGGTACAGGAATTCCAGTAACAATTCGCTATACCGAAAAAGATGGTAAAATACCTCCGTGTGATTTTGTTAGCAAAAGAGAACAGTTTACTGATGAATTCAAAGGTAAAACAAAAAATGCAATGAATGAGTCACAGCAGTTAATTCAGGATGTAACTGATTTGTTTTCACAGAAGAAAGCACTAACAAAGGCAGACAAGGAAGCTGTAATATCTAAACTTAGAAAATTAAGTATGGATCTTGGATGTAACTTGGATTTTATTGCAGACCAGTTCAATGAACAGATGGACAAAACGGTTATGGAAGCAAAAGGAGAAATTGAGTCATTTTGCCAGAATAAAATAAATGCTATTGCAAGTGCTGCGTTGGTAGAGCATAGAGATGAGATATTAAAATTGGAAAATCCAGTTGATATTGAATCAGAATAAGGCAAAGAAATTTAATCAATATATTAAGTATTAATAAATATATATAAAAAGGGAGGCAACTAATTATGAACCATATAAATATTTTTGAAACAAAAACAGACTTAGAATTAATGGCTCTTTATTCTGAATTTCTTGATGCAGAAAAGAACGGTGGATTTGACGAAAATACAGAGCTTGGGAAGATTAAAACAGAATATGAAAAAGATTTTGGTGCGAATACTGTAATTATGACGCAAATAGAACTCACACATACTATAGCTGATAGATGGTTCAAAGAACATAGAGGAAAAGAAATTTAACTTTCCTTTGGAGGTGATATGTCATAAAAGAACACAAAAAGCAATGGATACTCAATTATATGCAACAACACAAAGATGAGTTTATTGATATTGTATCAGAAGAGTTTGTAAATGCATACATACATGCATTCAATCCCAAAATAGTAGAATTGTATCTGTATGGAGCACCGAAAGTTCCTGAAATTGGTAGACTGCTTGCAGAGTTATATAAAGAAAATAAGATAGGCAGATACAGACAGTATTGTGAAATCTGGCAAGACGGTTATCCAAAATGGTTTTATGTTTACTTTTTAACAGAAAAATGAAATGAAATTAATTTCCTTGGGAAATGGCAGGTGATAGAAATGTATATATTTTATAATGAGACTTTTGATTTTCGTATAGCAGTTCAGTCAGATGATTATCATATTGCGTGTGAAAAATTGAGAGAATATATTAATGATAAGGATTTTGGTTTGCATAAATTAACAATAAATGATTTTACTTATGAACACGTAGATGTGATTTTATAATGAAAGAATGATTTACTTGGAAGATTGGAAGAAGTGATACAGATGGAATTTAAAAAAGGCGATAGAGTGTTTCATAAAAATTTAGAATTATTTGGAACATTTGTAGATTATGCATGGGAAACGAATGAGGAAGCAGATATTGATTTTGAAATGGAAGATGGTTATATTGAACAGCGACATGTTTCAATAAATCAGTTACAGAAATGCCCAAGTGATAAAGAGATTGGAAAGAGAATTGCGAGGTATAACAGTGGACGAATTAAGAATAAAAGTTGAGCAGCTTATTGAAGATTTAGAAAATGAAACATCAAATCGTAATATGAACGACTTGGAAGAAGGCAGATATAAAACTTTGTGTGAAGTATTAGATTTGATTGACGAGCAGAAGAAATGAGGTAATATAAATGAGCCGAATTAATAAAACGCAAAATAACTTGCAGTCAGTATGGAATAATTTGGATCTTGCTTATGAACATATGGAAAGAGCCATTGAGGATTTATCACAAATGACTGGATTGCCTGATGAATTAGAGAGAATGGTTGAGCAGTATGATTTGTCGGAAATCAGTATAATGAAGCAGGAAGTTGAAGAATTGATGCTTAACGCTGATGGCACGCAAAGAACCACTAAAAATAAATGATTATAGAAGTGGTAAAATTCCACTGTAAATGAATTTTTTTAGAAAAAGAAAGAGAAAAATGATGGATGGAATTCAAGGAAGTTACGCTATAGCATACGCAGATAAAGATGGTACAAGTTTTTCTGAAAATGAGCCGTGGATCTTAGCTGAATTTGGAGATAATATTAAAAAATGTAAAATAAGAGTAACAGAATTAATCAAAATGGGGTATAAGAAAGTAATTCCATTTCAATTTGGACAAAGACTATTGGAATCATATTCCTGGGATTATGTTAAAAGACACAAAATTTAATATTAAACTAGCAGCATAAAAAGCCGAATTAATGGAGAATACAAATGGAATTAATTATAAATGAATTGGCAAGAAAAGATAACTTTACAAATGACAAGCAATATAATTCAGGTTTAAGGCTAATAAGAGAAATGGGGTATCGCCATGTTAGTGGAGAACCTGCTGTTAAGTATTATTGTATGTGTAATGGGTACTAAGAATTTGTTGAAAGATTGAAAGAGGTAAAATAAATGGAGCAATGGGATATTATGTGCTGTAAATGTGGAAAATTCATTCTAACAGAACAAAAGCAAGATGGGACAGGCAATATAAAATGCGTAAAAGGTAGTTATGACGATGGATTTTATGATGGAATTGAGGATCAATTCTACTGTAAAGGATGTGCAGAAAAATATAATAAGAAATGACGATTTCTTTTGAAAATAGAATGGAGATGATAATAAAATGGTAAAATTAAAAGTTGGTAGAGATATAATTGAGCTTGATAACAAAGATTTAATTTTAGATAATGGAGCTTGTTATCAAATTGTTACACAAAAAGTTCGTAAAGGATTTGATAGCCATTACCCTAGAATGAGTAAGAAATTATTTAATGATTTAAAAAATCTTGAATTAATTTTCACAAGTGAAGGATTAAGACAAGATGCCATAAATAAATATGGTTCATCAGTAATAACTTATTGGAAATTTAATATTGAAAGAATGCAAAAACTTGGGTATTAAATCCAAAGAAAATGCCTTCATGTGAAAGGAGACAATTAATATGAAGATAGTTGGAAGCTTTATAGATTGTGTTTATGAGCCACATTTATATAAAGAGGATATTGGAGATATTAAAACAAAACTTATAAGTATGTTACCAGATAAAAGAATCTGTGAAATGGCAAGTGTACTTATAATCGACACAAAATATGATGCATATGTTGTAAAAATACGAAGACCTGAACTGAATAGTAGTGGATGTGTTGATATAAAAAAGACTCATAAGAAAATTTACGAAACTGATTTTATCGAAATTTCAAAAAGAGATTATGAAGGATTAGATTGGAGAGAAGCTGCCAAGAAAACAGATGAATTAATGAAGTCAGGATCGTTTGTTATTTTTAAAACAAATATTGATGTAGATACATTAATCAAATGAAAAATTGCTTTCTTATTGAAAGCGAATCAAATATAGAAATAAGCATTAGAAGCAGAAACCATCTGCTTCTTTTTTAGTACAGAAAATGAGGTAATGAATATGAGTAAACGACATGACAATACGAGCAGAGCAAGTGAGTTTATCTGCTTAAGATGTCTTAGTAAAAATCAAGTTGGCGATAAAATTCGTAGACCGAATATGAGAGAAAAGGATCATGTAAAAAACTTGTGTTGTCTATGTACAAAATTGCAAATGAGAACTAAAAATCTTGAAGTCAGGTGGTGTGATGATTTTAACGAACGAATGGAATATGCAAAGAAAATTAAGTCAAAATATTATGATGAGAATAATGAGTTGCTACCTGAATGGAAAACAGAGAATATGTATATAGGAAAGAGAGGTTGATTAATATGGAAAATTATAAAATCGGTTATAATGGTGATGCTTATGTTGAAAATATTCACCATATAGGTGTTGAGTATAATGGAAATTATTATAGCGTGATTTTCGGAGAATATGTAAATGGAGGATTCTTTAGTATTCCGAATTGGAATTGTGGTGGTGAGTTAGCTGAGTTTAGTGATGTCCCTTGGAATACAGAATCTATTCAGAGATCATTAAAGAGTAAAATGGCAGCTAAAGCTATTGCAAAAGCGATAGCAGATTACACAAAGGAGTGATGAATATGTGTTATAAGATAAAAGTACAAAACAAAAATGCTGAAAAGCTTGATAGGAAGTTGGATGAGTTAAATGCACCACAGTTTTTAAGAGATTACTTGAATGAGTTGGAAAGTAAAAGTGGAGCGTTAAATTATTTAGTGGCAATTAAAGATTTTTTACAGTGGTTGATTGAAAGTAATATCATTAATAAGAAATCAATTTCTGGAATAGAAGTTTCTGATTTTAGTGACTTGCGACCACAAAATATTAGTTCATACCTTAGATACAAGGAAACAAATGGAATGTCGCCAACCACAATGGAAACAAGAAAGAATATTATAAAAAGTTTTATAAAAAATGTATATTCATATAGAGAATGTTTATTGAGAGAACTTTATAACAGTATGGAGGATTTTAGTAAACAAATAAAATATAAAGGGATATCTTCTAAAAACAACTTAACACAAAAACTTCCAACAGAAAATCAGCTTAATGATATGGAAGAAAAAATAATGCGGAAAAAGGATGAATGTGTAAGGAATAGAAACATTGCTATTTTTCGTGTCTTAAGAGGAACTGGAATAAGAGAGTCTGAACTTGCTGGCTTGGATTTATCAGATTTGCATTTAGATGAAAATAGTGAATGTATTGATCTTAATGATATGTCACATATTATGGTTTTACCAAAAGGATATCAAAGAGAAACTGAAAAAAGACCTGTATATCTTACTGGATCTGCTCTGAAAGCATTAAGAGAATGGCTAGAGTACAGAAATACATTGAATAATATTGTAGACAAAGAAGCTGTGTTCGTAAATAAAAATGGCACACGTACAACGGAAAGAAATATCAAACAGATATTTGAGAATTATGGAAATGGTATTACTCCACATATGATGCGACATTATTATGCTAGTATAATGAACAGAAATGGAAATCTTGCATTTGTTCAGCAGCAGTTGGGGCATAGTAGTGTAAATACAACAGTTAATAATTATGCAAACGGAGCTGTTGGTATGAGAGAAAAATTAATGGAGATGTGATTTGATTATGGTTGAATATATTGGGAAGAAAATCAGAACTGAAAAGAAAATAACAGTAAGAGGGCTTGCGAAAATGGCTGATATTGCACCAAGTACAATTAGCAAATGGGAAAATGGAAGTGCTGTTCCTGATTTAGCTGTATTGGATTTGGTTGCCAAAGCTATGAAAGTGAATCCGTTTGATTTGGTTAAATTTGTGTAATATGTATAAGACACTAATTTTTAGTGTCGTGTTCAGATATTAAAATATCATTAGGAGTACATTCGAGAACGTCACATAATCTTTGCAATGTATCAAAGTATATGCGTTGTGCATTACCATCATATAAATTACATGTTGCTTGATATCCTATTTTTAGTTCTTTTGAAAGCTGATTTCTATTTAGTCCTTTTGCGTCAACTAATGGTTTTATATTAAGTTTCATATATATTACCTCCTTGATAATATATACTTTAGCATATATTGTTAAAAAAATAAATATAATCTTAAGAATAACTATTGACATTATATTGTTAAGGGTGTATAGTATGAAATATCAAAGGTAATCCAAGGTACATAAATGCAAAAGAGAGGAGGAACGTACATATGGATTTACAGAGATATGATGTTATAAAAGCGAAAATCAAATATCAAGGCGAAGGATCAGTCCAGACTAAAGAACGTCCATATGTGATCGTATCAAACCCAATTGGGACAAAACATGCTACGATAATTACAGTGATGCCTTTGACAAGTAAAATTAAAAAGACAAATATGCCAGTGCATGGATGTCTTGAAGCCAATGGAGAAAATGGATTGCAGCTTTATTCAATGGTAATGGGCGAGCAGATAATAACTATCTCTAAAACGGAGGTAATGGAAAAACTTGGTACAATCATATGTAAGGAAGATAGAAGAATGATTGACCAGACGTGTTTTAATGGTTTGTTCTTTGGAACTGGATATAGATTAGAGGAGGGAACGACATGTATATAAGCAAAGAAGAAGCAAAACAACTAATAGACGAAGCTCCTGGTAAAATCTGGTTGGATTCCTTTAATGGAATTACGTTTATTCATGCAAAGCCAAAACAGATTACACCCGATGAAGGAAAGAGAATAATTAATAAAGCTGATGATGAGATTGATTGGTTATCTAATAATGTGTTCAATCGAATCAGCTTGTCTCATACAGAAATGATACACAATATTAATTTTTGTAGTTGCGAGGGCAGAATTTGGGACTCGCAACGTGATATCATATAAAAAATAGAATAAATGTTCGGCAAAAGTATTGACAAAACCGAACGAACGTTCTATTATATAAAATGTGAGATACAAAAAGAGAAAGCCGAGCATAACGTGCTGGAACACTAGCTCGACTTCCTCTAATAACATTGTTTATTGAATTGTTGTTCATGAGTGTACTGGAATACGCTCATAATTATAATACATATAAATTGACAGAATGTCAATTAAATTCAAGCAATTCAGCATATTTTCACGTTATTTAATTTTAATTTAATAATTATAGGGCTATCGCCAAATGGTAAGGCAATCGGGTTTGATCCGATCATGTGTAGGTTCGAGTCCTACTAGCTCTGTTATGCACTGAATCACACCCGATGTAAGTGCAGAACGCAAGGTACTTGTTTCTTTGTACATAAATTTTACCTTGTAAGAGCAGAATGTGTAGCTGCTATAGTTCTACCATAGTTTAATCCACTAACGGATGAGGCATCAGCTTTACAGGAAAGCCAATCGTGTAAGGTTCAACTCCTTGATGCCTCTTATTATAAATAAGAAGAAAGGGTGATAGAAATTGGAATACGCAATTGTAAACAACAATGGTGTATACATAAGGCTTAATAATGGACAACCAGTCGCTTGTTCAAGGAAAATTAGAGATACATTTCCAAAACAAAAGGCAGAAAATATCTTGGAGCATCTACCAAAATCCATGAGACGTTTGCATTTTAAGTTGGAATGTATTCCTGATATTAAGATACAGACACCAGTTGAGAGAATTGTTGAAGCAACGAAAACATCAATTAAAGGTAATGATGGATATGAAGTCTCTGAATCTGTTAGGTCTTGGATTGATAAATTTGGTGAATGTGAGCGAATTCTTAATGATGCAGCTCAAAGATATAAAGAACTCGAAATTGAGTTGAAGCGAGCTGACGAAGAATTGATAGATATTTTGCATGAGGTAGAGTTGGAAAAGCCAGTTGATCTTTACAGAGGTTGGATATTTTATAAGAGAATTCGTACCAATCGAAAAAATAGACGAGATCTTAAGGATGAGATGGTCATTATACATAATGTAATAGCTGAGGTAGATACCACTAAAGTCAGTAAAGAAAGAACGCAAAAAGCGATAAATGGATTATTTAGTCGAAAATACAGATATCGAATAGTTGAGATAGGAAACGGAGAATAATTATATATCAAACATAAGGAGAGTGGTAAAAAATGAAAGACGAAGAATGGAGAGAGTATTTTCAACTTTTCGGAGAAGAAGAATTAAAAACGCTTGATTATTATATAAACAATGAGATGTGTCATTTAAAAAGAATTGTTAATCCCATGATTGGTGGATACACCAAAGGAAATTTTGAATATGGGGACATATATGATGATTCAATTAAAGTGTTATGTGAATCAATAATAGCTTATGATGGTAATTCTGCTAAATTTGAAACATTTTTTACTGGTAATGTTGCAAGAAGTATTAGAGATTGGCATAGGGATAATCATTGTAGGGCAAAGCGTAGTCCAATAATGACCGATGTTAATGGAAAAATTATTATGATACCAGATGAGAATGATCCAACAGGAAAAAAGAAAAAGCCTAAATATATGAAAGTAATATCATTTGATGCTACATATGATGATGAAAATAATAATCTGAAAGACAAAATTCCTGATAAAATAGCTGATGATTTTGAGTGGAGTCCAGAAATGGTGAAATATCTTAAAGGATTATCAAAGTTGCAGTTAGCGATAATTCATATGTTAGCAGAAGGGTATATAGAAAATGAGATAATCAATACTTTAGGAATTGATAAGAATACATATAAAGATAATATGAAAGCAATAACAGACAACAAAAGAACAAAGTACATAAGACGTTTATTTAGGAGGTATGAAGGATGAGTGAATTCAGAATGGAAGCTACTAATATTGGACAATATATTGATGATGTCCAGGATGAAACAATTAATAGCAATCAAGCTGTTCAAAGAGATTTCGTTTGGACTGCTGAAATGATTGATAATTTGATTTATTCAGCAACTTCACAAAAAGTATTTATACCTAATTTAATTCTTGCAGAAGAAAACAAAGGCGATATAACTACTACTTATATTGTAGACGGAAACCAAAGAACAGAAGCTCTTAGGAGATTTAAATATGACAATTATAAAGTTTCAGTCAAGATTCGTAATCCAATTGTTACATATGATAGAAAGAAACTTGATGAAAACAATAAAATAATTAGAAACGAGAATGGTGAAGTTATATGGGAAACAGTGGAGTTTGATTTAAGAAAGAAAACCTACGATGATTTACCTGTTGAATTACAGAGAAAATTCAATAAATGTCCTTTAATGATAACTATATATCAAGATCGTACTACAGAGGGGACATCTGAATTAGTCAACCTATATAATAACCATGCTGGAATGAATGTATCTCAAAAATCTCTTACATATGTCGGTAAATATGCAAACGAAATTAAAAGAATTAAAGATAATAATAAGTTTCTTATGAATGGAACAGCTCTTACCGAGAACGAAAAACATAAAGGAAATTGGGAGAGAATTATTTCTGAATCAGTTATGGGTGTATTCCATATGAACGAATGGAAAAAAGATCCCAAAAAGATGTGTAGTTATTTAAATGACAACTCATCTACTGATGAATTCTTAAAAATGGAAGAATATTTTAATCGGATCGAACCTTATTCTGATAAACTTAATAGTCCTAAGATAGCAGAACTATTTGTTGCTAAAGATATAGTAGTTTGGATGAAGGTATTTGATAAGTTTACAAAATTAAATCGCCCTGATAAAGAATTTGGAAAATTTATAAAAGCATTTTCTGAGACTTTAAGAGAAGAAAAGGTAAATGATATTACTTGGAATGAGTTAGATGCAGATAAACATACAAAAGATAAGAGCGTAATTGAGAAAAAGGTAGAACATATTATAACTCTTATGAATGAATTTTTACATATTGATAGTACAGAAACAGAGAATAATGTAAGTGAAGAGACAACACTCTCATTTGTACAGGAAAACGCAAATCCAGAAGCAACAGATGAGGACGTAAATGCTTATTCTGACCTTGTAGATTATTGTTTCGATCACAACAATATAGGAGTCAATGCTCCAATATATCAGCAATGCCAAACAGCTTTAATCGCATTAATGGCATATGCTTGTGAGAATGAAAATGAGGACAAGTTTGAGGAATGGATTAATAAATATAAGAATACAAAAAAGTTTAGTCCATCTCAGAAAGTAAATTATGACTTCATGAAGAGAAGTTTTGATAAGATGGCAAACGCATAAATACATAAAGGAGAACAAAATAAAACATGAAACTAACAAGTATTATAATTCCAGATTACCTTGCAGAATCTGTACCAAATGAGGCGAAGATGAATAGAGCAAAAAGATATTTTATAGAGCATGGGGAGCTGGACAAGCCAATTATTATCAACCACGACAAAGAGCTGGTAGATGGATACATAAGATACCTGGTGCTCAAAGAGTTTGATGTCGAAGATGTCAAACAATATAGATATGAAAGAGAGAATAGTAAAGTTGTTACATACATATATGGAAAACACCCGAATCAGCAGAGTGATAAAGAATATGTTTGGAGAGTTCCGACTTCTGAAAAATGGAGAATGTTTGTAGAGAATATATCTGTAGGAGATATAGTCATGTGCTACACAAAATATGGTGTTAAGCCAGTAATTATATCAAGAATTATAAGGTCTGATTTCAGACCAATGGATATTCCAGAGAATATGAAGATCAAAAGAATTGCTAAAAATCAGAGGTTATAGATTATGACAAATACTGAATATGAAATATTGTATAACACATTCTTTCAAAATGGGAATATGAATCATTTAGAGGAATATAACAGTGTAAACTATCATGCGATAACGCATGAAGACACAGAAATACTTGGTGCGTTTTGCGACATAACAGCTTTTCATGGTAACGATTTGAAGAAGCTGTTAATACTTGGATATATGAGTTGGCAAGGGGGAGAATAAGTACATATGAAAGATAAGTTATTTATTATAGGAATATTTATTGTAATTGCGATACTCGCTATATTGGTAAACATTGGGATATTTAGCATGGTCGTAAATGCTGATATACCTGATTGGTTAAAATATTTATTGTTGAGATAGGAGGATTAAAAAATGCCAGAGAGTGATTTAAAGATTATTAAAAACTGCTCAGATGATGAGAAGAGAGAGTATCTACATGCTATGAGCAAAGAGAGACTTGTAGAGATTATAATTAGACTAACAAGGAAGTAAAGTGAACTATGTCAGTTAAATTTGTAAAAGATCTTATAAAAGAAATAAATAACAGTGATAAGATTCCTGTTAAAAATAGTTGTGTAACTGGCGATGAATTTGAGAAATGGTTAAGAAGAGAAAAGAAGACAATCGTGATTGAACTTGAAGATTCTCTTTCTTTGGATTGTGAGGTGAAAATAACTGGACAAAACAAAAATTAAAACAAAAGAGGTGTGGTCAGCTAATAAGTGGTATCTGTTTTTTGGAATTCTATTTGTGATTATGATTATCTTATTGGAGATGTGTGCAATAAGACAATTCTTTGTGACAGATACAGAAGAAGCATTAGTGTTGCTCTTTATTTTACAACTGCCAGCTATGATTTGTTTATTATTTACAACGATGATTTGAGATTATATTCATAGAGAAAAATTCAATATCTATTACTGTAAAGTAGAAAATGGTATTGATATTGATTATATCAAAGAGAATTATTGTATAGAAGATATAAATGAGAGTTGCGTGTTGTTTGTAGATAAAGGCAATGATCATAATTTTTGTGTTTGGAAATTAATGCAAGGATATGATTCGCTATATCAAGCGGAAATTAAAATGTTTTTATAACAAAAATGTTCGTTTCATTGTAAAAAATTTCTGAGCGATTCAGCTCAATAAAATTCCCAAATTAAAAAGAGAATATAGATATGTAACCAATTAGCATTCATATATAAAAATTATAGAAAAGGAGAGTAAAACAGATGAATGGATTGAGTAGTAAAGAAGTTCTCAAAAGTAGAGAACTTCATGGAAGTAATAAGCTTCCTGAACCAAAGTTGGACAAGTGGTATGACTTCGCAAAGGAGGCATTAAGTGAGAAAATCACAATGATTCTTATTGCAATTGCAGTATTGCAGTTATTCCTTGGAGTCATGGGAGTAATGGATTTATCAGATCCAATTATGATTCTTGTTGTATTAGCAATTGTAACATGTATTGCTGTTAAGACTGGACTTGGTGTTCAAAAATCAGCAGCTGAGTTAAGAGCCAAAACATCAGTTAGGTATTGTGACGTAATTCGTGATGGCAAAGTTCAAACAATTAACAAGGATGAATTGGTAGTTGGCGATCTCGTTTGTGTAGGAATGGGACAAGAGATTTTTGCAGATGGATATCTCATTGAAGGTAAGATTTCTGTAAACAATGCAGCTATTAATGGAGAAACAAAAGAGTGTAAGAAAACACCGATTGAAGGATATGTTCATAAGAAAACTACTTCAACAGATGCTTATACGAATCAGAATTGCTTATTTGCTGGTACAACAGTAATGTCAGGCGAAGGAAAAATGATTGTTACTGATGTAGGTGTAAATACAGTAAATGGTGATACACTTGTTAAAATGCAAACACTCGAAGCACCAAAGACAGCACTTGATATTGCACTTGATAATCTGAGCGACTTCATTTCTAAGTGGGGAACAATCGCAGCCGTTATTACATTTGCGGTACTTACAATTTCAGGAATTGTACAGGTTGGATTTGGAGAATATTTTAGCGGTGGTGTTCTGAATATTATTCAGAAAATCGCACAGAACTTCTCAGTAGCATTAACAATTATTGTAGCTGCTGTTCCCGAAGGATTACCTCTTATTGTAAAACTTGTAACAAAACAGAATGTAAAGACAATGGAGAAATCCAATATTCTTGCTAAGAATCCTGGTAAAATTCCAGAGTTAGCATATGTTGATATTATCTGTACTGATAAGACAGGTACTCTTACGACAGGTATTATGACTCCAAAGAAGATTATTGATGGTTTTGGCAATGATGTAAATAAGGATTCAGTTCTCTGGAATAATATCGAGGCAAACATTTCTTTAAATAATAGTGCAACATTTGATTCAGAAAACAATATTACAGGTGGTAATTCAATTGATAGAGCAGTTCTTAGCCTTGTAAATCCTGAAACATATGTTGACATTCAGAAAAAATATCCAGTTAAGTTGAAGCAGGTATTTAATAGTAGTAATAAGTATTCAGCTTTTACGACAAAGGATGGAATTACATATTATAAGGGCGCACCTGAGAAACTGATTGAGCATTGCACAAAAGTAATGGACTCAAGTGGTGAAATTATAGAGAATAACGACAATGATACATTAAGTAATGCAATTACAGCAATGACAAGTAATGCGATGAGATGCATTGCAGTTACAATGGCAGATGGTGATTTAGTAGAGAATGAAATACCAAATGACATGACATTCCTTGGAATTATTGGTGTTGTAGATCCTGTAAGAGATGAAGTACCGAGTGCAGTAAAAACAGCACATAAGGCTGGTATCCAAGTTATTGAAATTACAGGCGATTGTATTGAGACAGCAGTTGCAGTTGCTACAGAGTGTGGAATTTACAAAGATGGAGATTTAGCACTTACAAATGATGAATTTGAAGCGATGTCAGATGATGAAGTAAAGAGTATAATTCCTCGATTGAGAGTTATTTCAAGATGCTCACCAAACACAAAACTCAGACTTGTCACATTAGCACAAGAGATTGGAAAATCAGTTGCAATGACAGGTGATGGAGTAAATGATAGTCCTGCTTTAAAGAGAGCAGATGTTGGTTTTGGTATGCAAGGTGGTTCAGATGTTGCAAAAGAAGCATCAGATATTGTATTAACAGATGATAACTTTGCAAGCGTTGTAAAGGCAGTAGAACTTGGAAGAACATTTATGCACAATATTATGATGTTCCTTGAATTTCAGTTACCTATCAACATTTCACTTCTGATTCTCAGTGTTATCTATCCAATGATTGCAGCAGGTGCATTACTCGCTTCAGTTCAAATTCTGATTGTAAATATCATTATGGATTCCCTTAATTCACTATCATTCGGTGGCGAACCACCAAAAGATGAATACATGACAGAGAAACCTATTAAAAAAGGTTCTGGCTTATTCATTAGAGGAGCAAAGAAACGTATTGCAATAAGTACAGTAGCATTTATTGTACTCTATGGAATTATTACATTTAGCCCAATTGCTAATATGTTTGCGACTGAGACAGAAGCTATAACAGCTAGATTTGCATTATTATGCTTTATGGCAGTATTTAATGGATTTAATATTCGTACAGAGCACATTAATTTATTCAATGGTATTGGGAAGAACAAACTGTTCTCAGCCATTGCAATCGGAATTTTTGTAATGACTTTTGCTCTTTGCAACTTTGCAGAAAATCTTATTAAGGTTACAGCTTTAGATTTCAAACATTGGGTAGTAGTTGTAATTCTAGCGTTTATGGTTATTCCAATTGATCTTATTAGAAAGATTATTGAGAAGAGAAGAGAGAATAAGTAATTGAGGAGATGAGAACATGGTAATGAGAGATAAAAGTTATAAAACAGTAGAGATTATTACTCTTATATGTTTTTCAATTAGTGTTGTTGTAGCATGTATTACACGCTTTATTCCATTTATTTTTCTGACGTTACTCACATTCCCAATTTCTTTTAAATTATTAAAAGGGAAGGTTGACAGCCTTCCCAAGAATAAGGAGGACAAACAATATGTCAATTAGTTTAGTTAAAGGTCAGAAGATTGACCTTACAAAAGGCAATGCAGGTTTAAACAAAGTCGTATTTAGTCTTGGATGGGATACAAATAGATACGATGGTAATGCAGATTTTGATTTGGATGTGTCAGCATTTTTTACTGATGATTCAGGAAAGGTAACAGGCGAACAGGATTTCGTATTTTATGGTCAGCCACAGCATCCAAGCGGAGCATTGATTTATTCTGGCGATAATAGAACAGGTGTAGGTGATGGCGATGACGAGACAATGATTGTTGAGTTAAATAAGATTCCATCTAATATTACAAAGATTAGCTTCTCAGCGACAATTTATGATGCAGAAAATCGTTTACAGAATTTCGGAATGGTTGATAATTCGTACATTAGGGCATACAATGCCGATACAAATGAGGAGCTTTTCAAATATGAACTTAATGAGGATTTCTCATTAGAGACAGGTGTTATTGCAGGTGAGTTGTATCGTAAGAACGGTGAATGGAAGTTTAATGCAGTTGGTTCAGGTTATAATGGTGGTTTAGCTGCTATTGGTAGAAATTTTGGTCTTGATTTATAAAATGGAAGGAGAATATATATATGTCAGTAAATTTAGTCAAAGGACAGAAAATCAATTTATCTAAAGAAGTAGCAGGTGGTCTTACAAAGATTATGGTAGGACTTGGATGGGATGCTGTTAAGAAAGGATTATTTGGTTCTAAACCAAACATTGATTGCGATGCTTCAGCAATTATTTTAGGAAAAGATGATAAGTATCGTACATGTGTTTATTATGGTGACAGATCAGCAGAAGACAGATGTGTGTATCATCATGGCGACAACCTCACAGGAGATGGAGACGGTGATGATGAGCAGATTACAGTTGATCTTGCGAATATCACAAATAAGGTTGAGAAGATTGTATTTGTAGTAAATATTTATGATTGTATTTCAAGAAAGCAGGATTTTGGACTTATCAAGAATGCATACATTAGACTTGTCGATGAGTCAACTGGTAAGGAAATTTGTAAATATAATCTTTCAGATGATTATGCTGGTAAGACAGCAATGGTATTTGCAGAGGTTTATAAGAAAGACGGAGAGTGGAAGTTTAACGCTATCGGTCAGGGAACAAATGATTCAAGTGTTAGTGAATTAACAAGAAGATACAAGTAGGAGGATTTAATTATGTCAGTTTCGTTAAGTAAAGGACAGAGAGTAGATTTAACAAAGGGTAGACCATCATTAAAAAACATTCTTGTTGGACTTGGATGGGATATTAATCATTATGATGGAGAAGCAGATTTTGATCTCGATGCCTCTGTGTTTATGACAAAAGAGAATGGCAAGGTTGGCAAGGATGAGGATTTCATTTTCTATGGTAATCTTGAACATAGTTCAAAGAGTGTAAAGCATATGGGAGACAACCGTACAGGTGAGGGAGATGGAGATGATGAGGTTATTAAGATTAAACTTGATAAAATCCCATCAGACTATGAGACTCTTGCTGTGACGGTCACAATTTATGATGCTGAGAGTAGACTTCAGAACTTCGGTATGGTTGGAAATGCATATGTGCGTGTAGTAGACGAAGAGACAGGCGAGGAACTTATTCGTTTTGATTTAAGTGAAGACTTCTCTACCGAGACTGCGTTAGTCGTAGCTGAAATTTATAAACATAATGGCGAATGGAAGTTTAAGGCTGTAGGAAGTGGCTATAACGGTGGATTAAAGGCATTATGTAATCAGTATGGAATTGATGCAGAGTAGGAGGATTGTATGACAAATTTTATGTTTATTATAATTGTGGCGATTGTATTAATTGCATTGATTCTTTTCTTTACTCCTTTTGGTAAACAGCTTCGAGTAAAGTTTAAAGGAAGAACAGATGAAGTAATGCGTCAGGATGCACAGACACCAGAAGGTGCTAGAGATTATTACAACGCAGCCATTAGAGAAAAGGAAGATTTTTATAATAAGGCGTCTGCTACATATGCTGAAATTTCAGGAAAGCGTGATACAGCAGAAAAAGACTTATATCAGGCAAATAAAGATATTATGCGTGTTACACAGCAGATTAATGCTTGTCTTGATGAAAATAAAGAAAATGAAGCAATGCAGTATGCAATGAAGAAGTCTACTTTGGAGAATAAGATTAATGTACTAAAAGATACAATTGAAGAGATGAAAGAAGCACAGGCTCACCAAAAAGACATTCGTGATCAGGCAGCCGAAGAATTGCAGAAACTTAAAGAGGAAAAGGAACAGGTTCTTTTCCAGATGGAAGCCGATAGTCAGATTATCGAACTTCATCAGAGTATGGATAGTCTTAATACAAATAATGAGAGCGATAGAATGCTTGAAAGAGTTCGTGAAGGAGCAAGAAAGACAAGAGAACGTGCAGAGGGAAGTAGAATTGCATATGATTCTAGCGCACAGGCTAATGAGAGAAGACTTGCTAATTCTGAAAGAGAGCGCAATGCTCGTCAGATCCTTGATGATATGAAGAGACAGAGAGGTAATAAGTAATGATTGTATTAAACATTGGAGTTTTCGTAATCTGTCTTGGAGTATGCTTTGGAGCAGGTTTTATTGTAGGAAAACGTAAAAAGAATAAATAATTCAAGAGTTAGTAGGTGTCATAGCCTACTAACCTATTCAAAGGGTAATAAAATATACCTTTTAATTTATAAAACGGAGAATATAACAGTAAAAACAATTAACAAAAATAAATATAAGAAAGAAGAGGTACAAAATAATGAAAAGAACAATAATAGCTATGACTTGCGTAATTGCAATGGGGTTTTTAATGTGGTACCAGTATCAGCTTGTACACCACCACTTAATCCGCCATCTGTTAAAATCCCAGATATCAACTTTCAGCCTGATGGTGCTTTAGAAGATGCTATTAACAATGCTGTAAAAAATTGGCTCGAGAAATGCGTCCTCGCTACTCCGGTGGTGAAATATGCATCTTACTACAAGAGTGCATCAAGGTATTTTCATTACAGTCACGTAGCAGTCAAGTGGTCAGAGGTCGAAAACGCAACAACCTATAAGGTGCGTATCACAAAAGCTGATGGAACTTACAAAGAATTTGATACAACACATACATCATTTTACTCTACCAATTACAATGATGATTTTATTGCAGATGGTATGGACGGAGCCACGGTAAGCGTCAAAGCTTATGGCGATAACGATATATTTGGCTGTTGGTCAGATGATACTAATATTGTGAGATTTAGATATTAGGTAATTAAGTGAGTAATTGTTACGATATACCATATATAGTATTAAAAATAAGGAATATATACTATATATGGTATATATTTTACGTTAGAAAAAACGCACATTTCATTAGAAAAATTTGAGGTAAAATTATGTTATTTTGGTTATTTTTAATTTTATTAATTGTAGGAATTGGATTATTAGGATTGGAATGAGAATATAACATATTATAAAAATTTTCAGAAAGATTTTTGGGTTGGTATTTTTGTTCCTAATGTATATGACCAGTTTGAAACCATTGATTACATAAAATATGGGAGAAAATAATACAATGTCAAACTTATATGTATATATTAATTCGTTCTCGAAACAAAGATAATAAGGATATTCCAAGTTTCAAGGAACGAATAAAAACAGATATATAAAATTTTGGAGGTTAAGACAATGACAATTGAACAGATTAAGGACAAATTAAAATCAAAAGAGTATGACTTCCTGAAAACAGATAAGAATTTGGGTAACAATATCATTATCTTAACTCTTGGTGGAAGTCATGCATATGGAATGGATAAAGAAGGATCTGATTTAGATGTGAGAGGTATTGCACTCAACAGTAAATCAGATATTTTACTTGGAACAGATTTTGAACAGGTTGTAGATGTTGATACAGATACAACTATGTATTCGTTTAATAAAATGATACAGCTTTTAGCATCAAGTAATCCTAATACAATTGAACAACTTGGCTGTTTGCCTGAGCATTATTTACATTTATCTAAAATTGGTAAAGAATTATTGGACAATAGAAAAATGTTTCTTTCGCAGATTTGTGTTCACACCTTTGGAGGATATGCAGGTTCTCAGCTCAGACGTATGGAGAACAAGGCTGCAAGATTGGTTGGTCAGGCAGAAAATGAAGCCTACATTTTAAAAAGCATCAATAATGCAAGATACGAATTTAAAAACAGATATTATCCTCATGAAAATAGTGATGTGAAACTATATATTGATAAGGCTGTTCAAGAAGGATATGATAGTGAGATTTTTATGGATGTAAACTTGCAACATTATCCGTTAAGAGATTGGGCTGGCATGTGGAACGAAATGAAGTCCATTGTTAGTAGTTATAGCAAATTTGGTAAAAGAAATGAAAAGGCTGTAGCCCATGATAAATTAGGAAAACATATGGCTCATTTGATTCGATTATATATGATGTGTATTGATATTCTGGAAAAGGAAGAGATTATCACTTATAGATCAGATGAACACGATTTACTCATGAGTATTAGAAATGGAGAATATTTAGATGAAAATAGACAACCTATTTCTGAGTTCTATGATTTATTGAATGAATATGAAAAACGTTTTGAATACGCAAAAGAAAATACATCTTTGCCTGATAAACCTGATTATAAGAAAATCAATGAATTTAAGATGTATGTAAATGAGAGAATTGTGAAAGGAGATATCTGATGGAAATATCAAATAGGGCAAAAGAAAGATTCTGTAAGGATTGCAATATACCAATTAGATTATTCCAAGAGCCATATTTTTTAGATAGAATTAAGCTTTTTGATGAGTTCTATGGAACTATTGACAAGTGGATTAGATTTGCAAGCGAATTACAGGGGTATAATTGTGAGCAGGATTATTTTGAAGAATATAATCATGTAAAGGATGCAGCTATTACAAGTATCAAAGAGTCAGAGGCATATCAGAGATTTAATGCGGAAGATATGAACAAATTCACTGTGATTCATAAAAATTTATCTAATAAAGATATATTTAAGCCAACTAATACTGGAAGAGTTTTTATCAGTATTGATATGAGAAAGGCTAATTTTTCATCTTTACACGAATATGATAAGAATATATTTTGTGGGACTGATACATGGGAAGATTTTATTTCTCAATTCACGGATAACGAACATATTGCAAATAGTAAATATATTCGCCAGGTTATTCTTGGTAATTGTAATCCTAAAAGACATATCACCTATGAAAAATACCTTATGGATCAGACATTATCGTTATTATATGACATCATTGGTGAAGAGAGAATTGTATTCTTTTCAAATGATGAGATTGTTTATGATATGACAACGGCAAGTAATTTGCACATGTTAAGTCTTGTGAGAAATTGTGTTGAAGAAAGATTAAGTACAAAATCTAATATTCCATTCAGAGTTGAATTATTTTCGCTCCACAAAATCAATGGTACTGACGGATACTGTAAAAAAATCTACAAAGAAAATGGAGAATATAGTATTGAGTTTAAGTGTTTGGATAATTATATGATGCCATTCGTACTTAGATACTTCTTGGGAGAAGAAGTAACTGAAAGTGACAAGGTGTTCTACCACGAAGGGTTGCTTGCGAAGTTTATTGATATACCAAAAATTGAGGTGAATTTGAATGAAGAAATTGAAAATTGAAATTCCATCTGGTGCAAATGAAATTATCCATACTTTACAGAGTAATGGATATGAGGCATTTTTATGTGGCGGTGCAGTGAGAGATAGTATTCTTGGCAGAACAATTCACGATTATGACATTACAACTTCTGCCACACCAGATGAAATGATGGAAGTATTCAAGGATAAAAGAATTATTGAAACTGGATTACAACATGGAACTATTACCATTGTAATTGACAGTGAAGGATATGAATGTACCACTTACAGAATTGACGGTAATTACTCAGATAGTCGTAGACCTGATAGCGTAACATTTACACGAAATCTTAAAGAAGATTTAAAGCGTAGAGATTTTACAATCAATGCGATGGCATACAATGATGAAGTTGGACTTGTAGATCCGTTTAATGGAATGGAAGATATTGAGCATTATAAAATCAGATGTGTTGGTAGAGCAGAGGATAGATTTTCAGAAGATGCTTTAAGGATTTTACGTGCTATTCGGTTTGCTTCACAACTGGGATTTGTGGTTGATTCTGATGTAAATTTGAATATTCATAAAATGTATAAGAATTTAGAGAATATATCTATTGAGAGAATCAACAGTGAGTTCTGTAAGATTGCTGCATCGAGTGATTTCTGTGTACAAATGGTCTTATATCACGAAGTATTCTCGTTGTTCATTCCTGAAATTAAAGATATGTTTGGTTTTCAACAGAATAATCCATATCACATGTATGATGTATGGAATCATACCGTACATGCAATAGAATATTGTGAATCTGATGATTTAGTAACAAGATTGGCAGTGTTCTTTCATGACATAGGAAAACCACATTGTTATCAGGATGGAGAAGATGATGTCAGACATTTCAAAGGTCACGGAAGAGTAAGTGCTGATATGACCAATGAAATAATGAAGCGATTAAGATTTGACAATGATACAAGAGAAAAGGTCGTTGAATTAGTCTATTATCATGATGCTACTTTTGAGGTGGGAAAGAAATATATCAAGAGATGGCTTAATAAAATCGGAGAAGAACAGTTCAGAAGATTACTAAATGTTCGTAGAGCTGATATTAAAGCACAAGCAGACATTAATCAGGAAACAAGATTACAGAAGATTGATAACATTGGATATATTTTAGAAGAAGTCTTACAGGATGATGAATGTTTTTCTCTAAAGGATTTAGCAGTTAATGGTAAGGATGTAATGGATACAATGCTCATTAAAAGTGGAAAAGAAGTTGGCTACTGGCTCAATGAAATCTTAACTCGTGTAATAGATGGAAGATTAAAAAATGATAGAGAAGATCTTATTTATTGGATGACTGGTATTACAGATGGTTGGATAGAGTATTAACAATAAAATATAGCAGATATATTGATATGATTCAATATATTCAAGTGAAGGGAGATATGTAAGGTATGATAAAATTATTTACTCATACCGATCTTTGATGGAATCGGTTGTGGTATTTTGGCAAAACTTGCATTTGGAGATGATGTAGATATTTCATATTGTGATTATGATAACATTGATTTAAGTGTCAAGGAGTTTATTGATAGTAAAACAAAATTTGATATGTGTATTATTACAGATATTAGAGTAAATGAAGATACAGCGAAAATTATTGATGACAGATTTAATAATTTTTATTTATTAGATCACCATCCAACAGCTCTAGGACTTAATAAGTATCTTTGGTGTTCTGTGACTATCGAGTATGAAGATATGAAACTTGGAACTATTAAAACCAGTGGAACAGAGATGTTTTATTATTGGTTAATCGAGAATGGGTATTTAAAAGATTCAGAGACATTAAGAAGATTTACTGAATTAGTGAGAGATTACGACACTTGGAGATGGTCAGAACTTGGCGAAGATGGAGTTATTTGTAAGCAGGTGAACGATTTACTTTATCTGTATGGTCGAGATGATTTTATTCATTGGTGTATTTCGGAGATACGTGGTGAAATATTCCCATTATTATCTACCAAAGATGAAGTTGTTCTAAAGATTAAGCAGGATGAAATTGATAGATATATCGAAGAAAAGAACGAAACTATGTTTACCAGTCCTATGTGTGGTAAGGTTTGTGGTTTTGTATTTGCAGATAGGTTTGTTAGTGAATTAGGTAATAGACTTTGTAAAATGCATCCTGAAATTGATTTTGCGGCTATGATTGATATTGATGGTTGTACGGTGTCTTATAGAACAGTTAAAGAAGATATTGATCTTGGTAAAGATGTAGCAAGTTTATTTGGTGGCGGTGGTCATCCAAAAGCTGCTGGTTCAGAATTTAGTCAGAGTATTAAGTTGAAAGTTATTGAGGAAATCTTTGAATAGTGAGGTTAGAATATGAAAATTATTGTAGATAAAATGCCTAACGAGCCAAAAGAATGTATCTTTTCTGAATGTATAAATCAGTTGCGTGGTAATTATGCATGTAATTTATACCAAGGAAGAGGGTGTGAACCTAATAGATGTGATTTTTTAAAGCCAATTGTAGATTATCATGCGGTTGAACATATGGGTGATAACATAGCAAGAATGATGTCCATAGAGTGAGGTGAAATAAATGGCAAAATGGGGAACTAAAAATTTACCACAGAAAAAAGGAAGATATTTGGTAACAATAGAAACATCTTTTGGGAGACAGGTAAGACAAGCTGATAGATATGAATATCCAAAGGGAAATTGGATATGGAATGTTTTACCAAGTGGTAGCACCGTAGATGTGATTGCGTGGCAGAAATGTCCTGAACCATATAGAGAATAAGTGAGGTGAAATAGATGAAAAATGAATTTACATTATATGGTGTAATGGATAAATTAACAGGAAAATTAGTAAGTAATATTACAAGCCCTCGACACAAATATTGGGAAACAAGAAAAACTGCTGAGAATGCGGTTAGAAATTTTATGTCAAGACGTTATAATGCTGATAGGCAGCTAGAAGTTGTAGAAATTGAATGTAAGGTAAAAGTGGTAAGCGAGGTAGAAGAATGAAGTATAGAGAAGAAAATAAAGACTTATTTACAGTACCAGAAGATTATTATTTAGCACATTGTATCAGTGCAGATTTTGGAATGGGTAAAGGAATTGTAGTTGAGTTCAATAAAAGGTTTGATATGAAGAGAAGGTTGCTGACAAAATATCCATATTATTTTGACCAGTACACTCATAAAAGAATTGGTGGTGACTGTTTATTAGAAGCTAGAGTATTAAATCTTATTACAAAAGAGAGATATTTTCACAAGCCAACAATTATCACAATGAGACTTGCACTTGAAAAGATGAAACAGATTTGTTTGGAGAATAATATTAAAAAGATTGCAATGCCTGTAATTGGTTGTGGTTTAGATAGGCTGAACTGGAATGATGTCTCAGAACAAATTAAAAATGTTTTTGCAGACACGGATGTTGAGATTTTAGTATGTAAGAGGTGAGAGAGTGAAATTAACAATTGATATTCCAAAAGGATATGAAAGAGATTTTATCGCTGATAAGTTCAAAGATTTCTTTTCAAGAGTAATTGCAGATATTAACTGTGATGGAATGTGTGGTTTTTATGAAAAGGAAATCGCAGAAATGTTTTTAGAAGCGTTTGATAAGGCTATTGTTGGTGATGTTAATTTGAATGCAAATGTCGTTCCAGTAGTAAACATGTCTTTTAACGAAGAAGATATACAGAAGATGATTCAAGATGAATTAAAGAAATTTCAAGTAGAGAATAATCTAATATAGAAAGGCGAAAATTATGGGAAAAATTATTGAAGAATATACAAGTGAATATGATGTTGGTGATGTAGTTATTTTTAAAACAGAAGATTGTTTGTTGTTGGGAATTATAGAAGGATATTATATTGATCATAGTTGTGATAACTCTTTTTGGTATGATATTAGAATTAATAAAACAAATGTTTATACATATTCCAATAAAGGAGATATTGCAGAGTGGGATATTATTGGGAAAATTGAAGGGATTCTAAAGGATAACTGCTTTAATGAAATAATCAAATTGTAATATCAAACTTTTCTATTCAAAGGCTGATCAGCCAAATTTTCCAAAAAAGTAACAAGAAATATTTTTTTCTTTATTCTCTGTCAAAATCCTTTAATCTACAGAGATTGCGCAATCATTTTTACCCAGGAGTTACTGTTAAATCCTTTCGTTTTAATATTATTTTGTTGTAAAATCCTATGGAATTTACACGTCTGCAAAAAACCATAAGAAAAAAATAATTCTCAAGGGCTACGAGTGTTAAGTTTATTTGATGGAATCTCTTGTGGAAGAGTTGCATTAGATAAAGCCAATATTCCAGTCAGTGAGTATAACGCATTTGAAATTGAAGAGAATGCAATCAAAATCAGTAGATATAATTATCCTGATATCAAAAGATACGGTGACGTATTTTCTACCGACTTCAAGGATTTTAATGGAGTCAATCTATTAATAGGTGGTTCACCTTGCCAGTTCTGGTCGAAAGCCAAGTGTAGTAAAACAGCAAAATTGAAGAGAGAAATTGATACAGAAGGCGAAGGTTGGAAATTTTTTCAGAAATTTGTGGAAGCAAAGAATAACACAAATCCAAAATATTTCCTATATGAAAATAACTATGGAATGGCTGATGAGATTCAAGACGCTATTAGTGAGGAATTGGGTGTACAACCAATTATGATTGATAGTCAGTTATTATCAGCTCAGAGGAGAAAACGTCTGTATTGGACGAACATACCAAATATCACACTTCCTGATGATAAAGGATTATTAGTGAAAGATGTTATCTGTGATGATCCTGATTTAGTCAAATACTTTGATGACAGAATCAGGAACACAATGATTAAGTGTGAGAATTACATAAAATATGATCTTGGTGGCAAAGGTCATTATTCGCAGCAGGACAGGCTGTACTTTTTAGATAAGAAAGCTCCAACAGTACCACGTTGTAGAACAGAAACAAAATTCAATGTTTGGCTTGGTGGAGAAAAATATAAAAAGACATGTCCATTAGAGATTGAACGACTTCAGACACTTCCAGACAATTATACGGAGTTTGGAATGGATGAGAGTGGCAATGTAAAAGCAATGCCTAAGACAAGAAGGTTTGAAGCAATTGGTAACGGATGGACTGTCGATGTTATAGCACATATTTTGAGTTTTATGAAGTGTAATGGAGAATAACATAATATGAAGTTCGCAGTAAAGCGGAATTTCTTCTGAGTTTTTAGAGAATAAATACATATAAAAACAAGAAAAGAGGTGCGGTATGAATAAAGAAGTATATGACTTGGCACATAAATTAGCAGGTGAATGGTGTTATAAGAATCAATTAGATATGATTGGCGCAAAGAAAATTGACAACTATATCTATGTAAGAGGATACGATGGTGGTTTTCCACATGCAGCAGCTACAGCAAAATTTGATATTGACACTGGAAAATTTGTTGAGACGTGGGGATTTTACGGATGCCCTGTGACAATTGCGGATGGAATGTATGAGTAAAGGAGAGATTATGGAAGAAATAACCAGAAATGTAAAAGATGAAAAACAGTCTATCCGTAATGAACTTATTCAGAGAATTAAATATTGTGGACAATATATAGTGGATAACGCTGAAATAATCCTTGGAGAAGAAAAATATATTGCTAACTTATATTTAACTTGTAACTTTTTTGACAGAAGTGAACTTCCATATGTAACTGTAAATAAAGATATAATTCCTGATGGTTTTATTGAAGAAAGATAGGTTGTTAAGACGATAGGAGAATAAGTAAATGGTAGTTGGTGTAAAAATAGGTGAAGCAAAAAAGACAGCAAAAAAATATGAAAATTTAGGATATGTATATATTAAAAGTGAAATTATAGATAACGAATATATGAAATTGATATTCCAAGATCCAATTGCTTCAGAAGAGAATAACACAACAGATATTCAATTTCATAAAGGTGATTTTGTAGAAAATAAAGACGGAAAAATTGGATATATTTCATCTATTTGCCATTGTGATGAGTGCAAAAAGCGTGGATTCTTTAAACCAACAATTACATATCTTGATGGAACAACAGATTATATAAGCAATTATTCTGTTAAAACTGTTACATCTGATTATAAACAGATTGGAATTAAGAAATTTTCAAAAGAAGATGAGTTGAGAAATAGAATAGTTGCACTTGAAAAAGAGAATAAAGAACTAAAAGAAAAGGTAAATTATTTGATCGAGAGGTAACAAAATGAGAGAAACATTAATTGTAGTAGATATGCAAAATGATTTTATTGATGGAACACTTGGCACAAAGGAAGCACAAGCGATTGTATCAAATGTAGCAAAGAAAATTAAGGAGTATAAGGATGCTGGCAAACAGGTAATCTTTACAAGAGATACACATCCTGAGAATTACTTAGAAACATATGAGGGTAAGCATCTTCCTGTTACTCACTGTGTAAAGAACACTATTGGCTGGCAGATTTCAGATAAGCTAGATTTTGATATTGAGAACGATATTCTGATTGATAAGCTTACATTCGGTTGGACACATTGGGATGATTTTAACTTTAAAAGTGTTGAAATCTGCGGATTATGTACCGAAATCTGTGTGGTTTCAAATGCACTTATTATCAGAGCAAATTATCCTGAGATTGATATTACAGTAGATGCAAGCTGTTGCGCAGGTGTCACACCTGATACTCACAAGGCTGCATTAGCAACTATGAAAAGTTGTCAGATCGAAGTGATTGGAGAGAATAATGAAGTGTAAGAATTATATCATTAATACTTTCAGACATTTTAAGAAAGTCTGTACGCATAAACATTGGGTGTTCTACTATTGCTGTAAAGTGGGAATTCCATTTCAAGGGTTAATACATGATTTATCTAAATTTTCTCCAACAGAATTTTGGGAGAGTGTTAAGTATTATCAAGGTACTTCAAGTCCAATAGATGCTTGTAAGAAAGAGAATGGTTGGTCAGCAGCTTGGATGCACCATAAAGGAAGAAACAAGCACCACTACGAATATTGGGAAGACAATTTTGATAATGGTGGAAATCCTATTGAAATGCCAATGAAGTATAAAAAAAGAAATGCTTTGTGATTATCTTGGAGCAGGTAGAGCATATCATGGTAAATCATTTAATTTTGAGAAGGAATTAAAATGGTGGGAATCTAAGAAAAGTAAACCAATTGCAATGCATCCAAATGACATGGCTTTTATTGATAAGTACATTAATCTGTTTTATGAGTACGAAAACAGAGAATATGATATTAGAACAATATTTAATCAAATCAAGAAAGAAGGAAAATAATATGGAGCAGATTATTACAAGTTTGTTGGAGACAGATGCCTACAAATTGTCAATGGGACAGGCTATTTATCATCAGTTTAGCGATTATAAAACCACTTGGAGTTTTAAATGTCGTAATAAGGATGTTCATTTTACACCAGAAATGGTAGAAGAGATCCGTAGACAGATTAAATTATATTGTGGTTTGAGATTCACAGAAGATGAACTTACTTATATTGATAATATCAAATGGATGAAAGGTTCATATGTTGATTTTCTGAGATTGTGGCAGCCAAGATATGAGGATTTTGAGATTACAACAGATTCAGATTGTGGTCTTTCTATCGAAACATTTGGTACATGGCTTAATACATCTATGTATGAGATTCCTACACTTGCGATTGTGAACGAAGTATATTTCAGAATGGCATATAACTATGAGGAATTGCTTAATAGTTTCAAAAAGAGATTAGATGAAAAGTATGAAAATCTCAGAAGTGGTCATTGGTATGCTGGTACATTTTCTGAATTTGGTCTTAGAAGAAGACTTTCTGCTGAAGCACAGGAGTTAGCTGTTGAGAAGTTTTCACATTTGAATGATACATTGCATAGTCCATCTAAGTTTGTTGGTACATCTAATGTATATCTCGCAAAGAAATATAATATCACGCCTGTTGGAACTATGGCTCATGAATGGATTATGTGTTCTGGTCAGGGCAACCACAAGCACAATCCAGCATATTCAAACTGGTATGCCCTAGACGCATGGGTTAGAGAGTATGGTGTGTTAAATGGTATTGCGCTCACAGATACAATTACAACTGATTGTTTCTTGAAAGATTTTCAGTTGACATATGCAACATTATTCAGTGGTGTAAGACATGATAGTGGCGATCCAATTGAATGGGGTGAAAAGATGATTAATCATTATGAGTCACTTGGTATCAATCCTAAGACAAAGACACTTCTGTTTAGTGACAGTCTTGATTTTGAAAGAGCTGATAAGTTATTCAGACACTTCCATGATAGAGTAAACGTTGCATTTGGAATTGGTACTTATTTGAGTAATGACACAGATGTTCCTGCTTTAAATATTGTAATGAAAACCACTAAATGTAACGGTATGGATGTTGCAAAAGTGTCTGATGTAGAAGGTAAAGGTATGTGTAAAAACCCTGATTATGTTGATTATTTAAAGAGATGTATTAATTGGAGAATGAATCATGAATAAAATTTTACTTATACCAGGAAGTTTTAATCCAATTACCAACGCCCATGTTGATATGGCATTGACTGCTAAAAAAGCGGTTAATGCCGATGCTATATTGTTTATACCTGCACATGATACATATGTTGCGAAGAAAAAGACTTTGATACCTGGATATTGTCGAGTATCGCTGATTAATTCAATGCCAAATTGTGATGAAAATAATATGTGGGCATCCGAAGTTGAAACAACCAGCTTCTTTCCACAGAGGACATACAATACTATTACTCAGATAAGAGATATGAATGAAAAAGATTATATCTTCAACGAATACTATATTTGTTTAGGAATGGATAATATTGAAACACTTACAACTTGGTATAATTGGAAACCGTTTGTCGAGGAATATAATTTTGTAGCATGTGTGAGAGAAGGTCAGAATCTTGAGACTGCTTTAAGAGAAGCAAATCTTATGGAATATAAAGATCACTTCACAGAAATTCAGATACCAGAAAATCATACTTCATCAAGTTTGGTTAGAGATTTATGTGAAAAGGGTGAATTTGAAAAGGTAAAAGAATTAGTCCCTAGAAATGTATATGAGTATTTAATTCGGTTCTATGATGTGATGAATCGAATGTAGGAAGGAGAATATATAATAAAAGAAACATATTTAAGAATAGATAATTCTATGTTTAAAATATCTGAATCACAAGCAAAGGAAAGGCTTGGGAAAATAGTAGTTAATAAACAGGGTGAAAGAATGAAAATAATTAAATATAAAAGTGCTACAGATATTGATATTCAGTTCTTAGATACGAACAACATTGTATATCATCAGGCATATAGCAATTTTATTAAGGGTACTACATTTGATACATTTTTACCTACTGTATTTAATCACGGTATAGTAGGAAATGAAATAATAAAACAGGATAATTCATTCACAAAAGAATATTTATACTGGGTTGGTATGCTAAAGCGTTGTTACAACAAAATAGATTTATCAAGATATCCAACTTACAAAAGATGCGAAGTAGATGATGAGTGGTTTTATTTGTCGAATTTTTCAAAATGGTTTAATAACAATTTTTATAAATGCGGAGAAGAAAAAAATGTGTTTGGATAAAGATATATTATATAAAAATAATACGGTATATTCAAAAGATACATGCATCTTCGTCCCTGAACGTATTAATATTCTTTTTACAAAAACTGACGCAAAAAGAGGGGAGTATCCAATAGGAGTTTCTTTTAATAAAAGACTTGGAAAATTTATTGCACAAGTTTCAAAATTAAATAATAATACGAAAAATACAAAACAACAAGTACATATCGGGGTATTTAACACACCAGAAGAAGCATTTTGTGCATATAAAAAAGAAAAAGAAAACTATATAAAAGAAATTGCAGACTATTATAAAAACAAATATGATAATTTTCCTATAGTTGTATATAGGGCATTGTATAACTATAAAGTAGAAATAACTGATTAAATCTATAAATAAAGGAGGGCATATGTATAATTTTGATGTAAAGAAAGTAACAAATGATTGTATTGAGTGGATTAGAAATCTGTTTGAAGGAAAATTTCCAGATAAGAATTGTTGTATTGCTTTATCTGGTGGTAAAGATTCTTCTGTTGTTGCAGCTTTATGTGTTGCTGCTCTAGGATCTGATAGAGTAAAGGCTATTATGCTACCACAGTATGAACAGTCAGATATTGACTGTAGTATTCTATGTGCAAATCATCTTGGGATTGAATACAAAATTATTAATATCGGTTCAACCGTTGATTCTATTATTTCTGAAATGGAATCAAATGGAGTAGTTGTTACAGAACAGGCTAAAGTAAATGTTCCTGCAAGAGTTAGAATGACAGAATTGTATTTCTATGCTCAGTGTAATAACGGTATTCCAAGTTGTAATTGTAATCTTTCCGAGGATTGGGTTGGTTATGCGACCTTCGGAGGTGACGGATTTGGTTCATTTGCACCGTTATCTCAGCTTACAGTAACAGAGGTTAAAGCTATTGGTTGTGAGTTGGGGCTTCCGTCAGAATTAGTTGACAAGACACCTACCGATGGTCTTTGTGGAAAGACTGATGAAGATAACCTTGGATTTACTTATGCTGAATTAGATGCATATATCAGAGATGGAATTGAGCCAAGTGAGGAAATAAAAGCTAAGATTGATTCAATGCATGAGAAAAATCTGTTTAAATTACAGCCAATGCCAAGTTTTGTGTATCAGGCGTAAATGAAATACTATATATAGTGTTTATAGAAAATATAGACACTATATATAGTAATATTTTTACCAAGAAACATAGATTTCTTGAGGATTTTTAGGAGGTAAATTATGGCTTATATAGAGAATATTGTAATAGGAAAACCAATAGCAGAACCACAACAGATATTTGCATTAGATGAAAATGATTGGAACAGAATTGAGCAGGAAAAGACTTATTATACCAGTGAAAGATTTCTTCCTAGAATTCTTGTGGAATTAGGCATTTATCCGTCAATCAGTGAGATTAGACGAAATAAGTCTAATCTTATGGTAAGTTTAGATAATGTTGATTTTATTGATAACTTGAAAGTTAGTAGAAAAAGAAGACTGTGGATTTTAGTTGGAGAATAAAATAATAGGAGGTACAGCCTATGAGGAACATTCAAATAAATGATAAAGTGATAATAAAAAGTTCTTGTAATAGTAGGGACAAACTGGATTTGTTATAGATACATATAATGTGGGTACACAGAAATATGTTATGGTTCAATTAAAGAACAGAAAACAAGGATATAACGTTTTATCAGTAGAAAAAGTTAAAAGTGAGGATAATAAAATGACAGGATTTAGTAAAGTGGCGATTGTAAATTTGGTAGATGATTGCAATAAGAAGGATTATGGATTTGCTTTATATGATAAAGATATTAATGAAATTGTTAAGTATGATACCAATCATCCGTTATATCTGGTTGTAAATGCAAGGGGGAAAGACAACAGAGTTCTTGGAACTCTAAAAGAAATTAAGACAGTCGAAGAGTATGGTAAGGGTGTGACAGCTCAGGTTGTCGGTGTAGTTAATATGAACGCATACAATGCAAGAATTGATGAGGAAAATCGTCAGAAAGAAATTGCAAAGAAGAAAGCTTCTATTGAGAAGGAGCTAAAGTCTGAGATTGAAAAGATGAATAATATTGCTTTATATAAAAAGATGGCAAAGGAGCATCCTGAGAATCCAAGACTTACTGAACTTGTTAATGCACTAAAAGAATTAGGAGAATAATATGGCAGGATTTGTATCAAAACAACCAAATGGATTATATTGTAGATTTTCTACTGTCGTAGATTGCCCTACTGCGTGGAATATGACGAGAGAAGATTATATCAATATGAAAATGCAGGAAGCAAAAGAAGATGCTGAAGATGTGCTGGATAATTATTTGCAGCCATTTGATATGGTGATGGATATGTATTATCCAAACAATATGAAAAAAGAGGAATTTGATAAATTCCTTGAAGAGACTGGATATGATGAGAAATCTGAATAAATCAGAGAATAATATAAATATAGGTGATCACTTATTATATAGAAACAATGTAAACATGCTAATAAAGAAAGGAATTAAAAAATATGAAAAAATTAGTAAGTACTTTAATTGTAACCATGATGATTGTAGGTTCTACTGTACCAGCATATGCCTGTACTCCACCACTTAATCCGCCATCTGTTAAAATCCCAGATATCAACTTTCAGCCTGATGGTGCTTTAGAAGATGCTATTAACAATGCTGTAAAAAATTGGCTCGAGAAATGCGTCCTCGCTACTCCGGTGGTGAAATATGCATCTTACTACAAGAGTGCATCAAGGTATTTTCATTACAGTCACGTAGCAGTCAAGTGGTCAGAGGTCGAAAACGCAACAACCTATAAGGTGCGTATCACAAAAGCTGATGGAACTTACAAAGAATTTGATACAACACATACATCATTTTACTCTACCAATTACAATGATGATTTTATCGCTGATGGTATGGACGGAGCCACAGTAAGCGTCAGAGCTTACGGTGATAACGATACATTCGGCTGTTGGTCAGATGATACTAATATTGTGAGATTTAGATATTAAAAGCTTTGACCTATTAACAATTAAATAATAAATACCACAACATATGGTAATTTGCGTGCTATATGTTGTGGTATGAATCAAGAAATTACGCTATATATAATTATAAATATATTATGAAATTGAATTTTCTTGGTGGTTTAGGAGGTAGAAATGGCGAATTTAAATTTAAAAGATTTTAGTGAAGAATACAGAAAAACAGCGCCAATGGAGTGTTCTTTGTATTTAGCTTCCTGCTTAGATAAAGATACACAAACGCAGTTAAAGAAAGATTGGAACGAAGCTGGTGGTGTTAAAGTAATTCCATATTGGAAATGGTGCATGGAACATATTGATGTAACCTATCACAAATAAGAAAATAATACAGAGAGGTGAACGAAATGGAATTAATATTACAAGGTTGGATAGGACGCAATAGCGAAGGCAATTTAGGATTAGCTGAAGAAATTGATGATTACTATGAATCAATAGCAGAATCTATTATGGATTATTTCAATTATACAAAACTAAACAGAGGACTTGGCGAGAAAATCACCACGATTCCAAATGCGAATCTACGTTGTTGGTTCTCTGATGAAAAATGTACTTTAGAAGAAGCACAGATGAACTTTGACAGTTATATACTTACAGGAAATCTACTAACACAAGGGCATTATACTGGATATTCTGAATGGACAATCACAGGGTTTTATATTGATGAATTTGTGATTGGTGGTCACGATTTAAAAACAGAGCTAAAGGAACATATTGGTCAGTATATACATTTTATATTAACTGATTAGGAGAATTAATACAATGAAAGGAGTATGTAATGACTGAGAAAGAAAAATTAATAGAATATATTAAGAAACCAGTATTGACCACAGCAAGAAATAGTATGGGATGTGATGAAAATTGGTATAATTCATATTTTGCAATCAAAGAAACATTTTCGATTGAAGAAATCAATTCTATGTCTGATAAGGAAGTAGAGAATCTTGTAAGACTTGGAGATTCAATGTCGGAAGCATTTTACTAAAAATAAAAATAATGAAAGGAGGCGAGGTTCGTGTACACAAGAAGGAATTCCTTACTCTAAGTAATTAAAAATGGTAGAAATTAACAAGTTATATAGTGGCGACTGTATGAAGTATATGTCGCAAATTGACGAGGGGGGGTAAATCTAACCCTAACGGATATTCCGTATGGAGAAGTAAACAGAGATAGTAATGGATTAAGAAATCTTGACAAAGAAAATGCCGATATTATGACATTTGATTTACAAGAGTTTTTAACAGAACTATATAGGGTAACTTCAAGTACAATTATTATTTTTTGTGGCAAGGAACAATTATCAGAAATACATAAATTTTTCTCTGATAAGCAGAAAAAGAACAAAGGAACTGTAAGACAATTAATCTGGAAGAAAACAAATCCGAGTCCTATGAATGGTCAACATATCTATTTATCAGGGATTGAAAATGCTGTTTGGTTCAAGAAATGTGGTGGTACATTTAACGCTCGTTGTAAAAATACAGTGTTTGAATATCCTTGTGGTCGAAGTAAATTACACCCAACAGAAAAGAATCATAATTTAATCAAAGAGTTAATCCTCGATAATAGCAATGAAGGGGATATTGTGTTTGATCCATGTGCAGGCAGTGGTTCACACTTACTTGTTGCAAAAGAGAATAATAGAAAGTGGCTTGGAATGGAATTAAAAGATACTTATTTTAAGATTGCAAACGAAAGAATGAAGTAGAAGTACAGAGGTGATAATTTGACAGAACCACAGTTTTGTGTACAGGAATTAATATCTACGGAATATATGGACAAAAGAGTTTTAATTCTATATCCATATGAACTTAGTAATGAACCAATATTAAAAGACAATATTCTCAAAATGACAAAAGTGATAAGAGAATATATAAAAGAGTCTGAAATGTATAGAAAGTGTGTAGACACAATTCCAAATCTTATATGGGATTCTCAAAAATTATCTATGCAGAATGAAGCTGACGAGCATCAAAGAAAAACTGATAAACTTGCAGAGAAAATGAATGAAGGTATCAGTCCTTATGCTTGGTATGTCAAAGGTAGTTTTAACGGAGAGATAGGTGAATTTCATTATAATGTAGATAATATAGTTTATTTGGATAAAAACTAACAAGAAATTTGGTTTCTTGAGGAGGTAAAAATATGTTCAAATTATTTAAAAAGAAAAACAATACAGAGAAATGTCCAATTTGTGAATATAACATAAACATGTGTCAGTGTCTTTTCGGTGGTAGTTGTCATCCAGATAGAAGCAAAAGAATTAGTGTTGTCACTGATCATTTGTATTTATTTTCAAAGAAGCAAGTAGAACATGTATTAAATCTTCAAAGATATTGGTGTGTTTCTTACGATGATGACGAAAAGAATAATATTCTGAATGAATTTATGAGTAAGAACAAGAGGTGATTTGATGTCAAAGATAAATTATCGAGTATGCGATATTTGTGGAAATATATTAAAAACAGATATCCGATTTACAAGATATGTAAATGGCTGTCGAATTTGGAATAAACTTTTTAATAGATTGGATATATGTGATGATTGTATTGGTAAAATCAAGAGATTATCTATAGATAAGAAAGACGAAGAAAAATACATAAAAGAAGTTTTTGATAAAGCAAAAGATTATGATAATCCAGATATGAAGTCTGCTTATTATAAAGGTATTGAAGATACACTAAATGTGTTGAGTCATAAGAGACTAAAGAATTTACAAAAGTAAGATGAATTTTTGGTTTCTTGGCTTGTCACGAAACTAAGTAACAATGTAGATATAATTTTATAAGAAAGGAAAACGTTCACATGTGAGTAAAGCTGCGCAGCTACTATTGGTGAACAAATTTGAAAAATAATACAGAAAAAGATTGGACAGGTAATAAGAATAGTATTTTTAAGACTTTAGGTGCAAGTAATCACACCGACAAGGAGAGACAGAACGAGGATTATTATGCGACAGATCCTATTGCAATTGATGTCTTATTAAAAGATGGTGGTGTTACATTTGACAAACCTATCTGGGAATGTTCCTGTGGTGAAGGACATTTATCTGAAAGATTAAAGAGCTTCGGTTATGAAGTTCGATCCACTGACCTGATCGATAGAGGTTATGGTGAAGGTGAAATTGATTTTCTTACATATAATCAGCCTTGGAATGGCGATATCTTAACAAATCCCCCATACAAATATGCAAAAGAATTTATTGAACATGCAATGACATTAATTCCTGATGGTTGCAGAGTATTTATGTTTCTTAAAGTTCAGTTTCTTGAAGGAAAAGCTCGTAAGGAATTATTTAAAAAGTACCCACCAAAATGTGTTTATGTTTCAAGCAGTCGTATTTTATGTGCGAAGAACGCTCTTTTTGATGAAATGAGAGCAGGTGGTGGTAGTGCAGTTGCTTATGCTTGGTACGAGTTTGAGAAGGGTTATATAGGTGAAAGTAAATTAAAATGGATAAATTAATACAAAGATTAAATGAGGAGATGAGTAGTTGGGTTGGTGATTTAGTCACCAATTCCGACTTATCAAGCGAGAAACTATTAAAACGATACTCATATGAGTATTGTATCAAAGAAGAGATTATTAATTATTTTTCAGAGAATATTATATCAGATGACTTTGAAGAGTTCTTACTGGATAAAGAAGATACATTGTCTTATCTGTACGTTGAGTATATGGAAGATGATACAGCAAATATTCATAACGAGATAGAAGGATTTGTAAGTAATCTCTGTTATCGTTTTAAAACACAATCTGAAATGCCCTAAAATCAAGGCTTTCAGAGGTTGAAAAAGCCAAGGAAAACCACGTTTCATTCGAGGAGGTGATTGAGTGAATACATCATGTGAAACTTGTAAATGTAATACCTGTAAGATGAATGAAAATGGTGGCATTTATGGTGGATGTTTTGATTGTGAAGATTGCAAAGAGCAAAATCTGCACTGTGAAGATTGTTCAATGTATAAATATGACAAATACAGATTGAGTAATTAGGAGAAATTTATGGGTAAATCATTAGAATTTGTAAAAGAACGAATTGCATCAGGTCAGTGCAATGGCATGGAGAATAATAAATATGAATCTATGATTGAGCAGGATATACGAGAGTTATTTACGGTTGTTAATTACACCAAAAATGGAAAAATTTTAGCAGATGTACCTTATCTTAAAGGTGACAAACCTTATTTTAATGTAATTATTAAGCATGATCCAGATGCAGATTTTGAATATTTCACAATGCAGCGTTGCAATTGTGATGGAACATTTGTATTCTTTCAAGATTTAATGGGTGAGTGCATGGATAAAATGATTCATCTTAAAACCTGTAATGTGAATAAGGAGATTCCAAAAGATTTAACTGGATATTCTATTGTCTACACTGTCGGAGATTTTGTATTGGCAGAAGAATTTGGTGATGAATTTGCAACAAAAGAAAAACCTTGGATGAAGAGTAGATTTACGGCTATGTTACCAATTAAGTTTAATGTAGTAAGGAATGAAGAATAATGTATTTTGATTTAAATATTGAAGAATGGAATTTTAAAAATGATTACGAAGACATCTATTTTCTGCTTCATTGTTTATACAATGCAAAAACTGAGTTATACGACAGAGGTCTTACTTATATGAGAAGCAGATATGATCCGACTGAAGCATTTATAGATGGCTCGAATAATGGCTGGAATAGAAGGAGATCGAATTGGTATTCCAAGAAATTATACGATAAATGTGTGAAATGTATTGAGCTAAAAACAAGAGGTCATTTTATACACAGACATTGGAAAGAATGCGTTCGGAGGTACAAAGGTCTTTCAGCACAAGAATGGATAAATTTATATCAGCAATTAATTAAAGAAAATAAATACGACAGTTGGATATTGGAATATATAGAAGCGTAGGATGGTGTCAATATGGAAGAAATAACAGAATTAGAGAAGAAATATTATAAGCTTCTAATAGGCGAAACGTTTCATTGCTATGATATTACATTAAACGAATTACTGATTATTATGAACGCAGAGCTTAATATCAATACATTATCTTTGCAGAAGTCAGGAAGACATAATTTTTATTGTAGAGTCGATGATAAAACTAAACAGTATTATTTACGAAAATTTGGTTTGTTGGATAATGATCATGTAGAAATAGGAGAATAACAGTATGGAGTTATCACAAGATGAAAGACAAAAATTTTTAGAGTTAATAGATAAAGTAAGTCCATGTGCTGCAATTTCTGAAAAAGAAAATCTTAAAAAGTTTAAAGAGTGGCTGGATAGTGATAGCTCAAAAAGAGTTACATTTGTTGAAGCTCCAAAAATATTTAAAGATCAGGTTGGAAATGACAAAGTGTTTCTTATACCAACAAATGACGAAGCTATAAAGCCAATAAGAGTAATATTCGAAGGAGAATAACAATATGAACAAAAGACAGAAAAAGAAGTTATTTAAACAGACGCTTATTAAAGTTAGAAAACTGCATCCACAGGAGGGGGATGTGATTTGTTTACAGCCAGATTTAGATTGGGTTGGTGCTGAAACTATGTGCCAGTTTATGAAAGCTTGTTCGAATAATGATGTTTTCGATGAATCGAAGTTAGCTTTTGTACCTGCTGATATTAAGCAGCTAAATAATAAGGAAGAAGCTCAAATATATGTTGATAAGTTACAGAGTATTGTAGATCAGATGGGAGAATAAACAATCCAATTAAAGAAGCATTTCTTTCGGAAAGGAGATAAATGAGTAAATTTTCAATAGTTAAAGAAATAGATGAAAGTGTATTAAGAAAGAATATGTACGAACAGCAAGAAACCGTAAGAAATAATACGGGCGATGAAAACTATTATCCGTATATATTCGCTAATAAAGATACTATTAATAGGTTAGCAGACCAATGTAAAGTATCAGTATTTGAAAATGCAAGGACATCAAGTGGATTAATTGGATATTATCTTGGCAATAAAGTATTCGAAGATGATACATTAAAATTCGGCGAAATTGAGCTGAGATAAGAGAATATATAGGTGACAATAAATTATAAGGAGATATGTTTTATGAGTAAGAAACAGCAATTTAAGGGTTTGATATTTAATTATTCCATAAATGGGAAAGGATTGAAAAGTAAATATAAAACAATTGAAGATTTCTTAGATACAGAATTTCCAAAGAATAATAATCAGTTGTCGCCTACTTTTGATACAGAAATTACAAGAATTAAATGGAATGGTAATACTATTTCTATTACCAACAAAATTCATACAGTAAGAGATTTGGTTGACTTATTAAGCAAGAAAAATGCAGAAAATGTTTTTATTTCAAATAAAGATATTAGATTGCATGAGTTTAAACCAAAACATGACAATCTTATCAGAAAATCCACGTACTCCATAGAAGAGGTACACGATAAGATTAAAGATGTTTTATTTGAGAAAGATAAAAAACTTGCAAAAGTTGATTTTGATGGAGATTTGATTAAAGGTAACAGTCAGAGATACCAGACTTTTTTCACTAAAGGTTGTAAATGTGCAATCTGTAGTATCGAAGGAAAGTTTTTCGCAAAAGAAAAATTCGCAGACCAATCAACATATCATCTGAATTTGTATGCAGTTGATGATAATGGTGATGAAATTTTAATGACAAAAGATCATATTATACCACGCTCAAAAGGTGGTATTGATGATATTAGTAACTATCAAACAATGTGTAAGTTTTGTAATGAAGCAAAAGGTAACAAATTAGAAGATTAAATAAGAAAGGAAAAAATTAGAAAAGTTCCTTAAGGATAAAGTGCGCACTACTTACTAAGGTAAGAGGAACTTGGAGGACAAAGAAAGAGCATTAGCACATGTAGAAAAGATTGAGTGGATCAGACCGATTGAAGGAGCTGATAATATTGAACTCATTGGAGTTTTAGGATGGGTTTGTATCGCTAAGAAGGGTGAGTTTAATGTAGGAGATATGGCTGTTTATATTGAAATTGACAGCAAGTGTCCCGAAACAGATGAGAGGTTTGCATTTTTGGCAAATAAGAAATTCAAAGTTAAGACTATGAAACTTGGCAAGTTCAAGGTAATTAGCCAGGGATTAGCCTTACCATTATCACTTTTCCCAGAATTACAGGATAGAAATATTGGTGATGATGTTACAGAAGCTTTAAAGATTACATATGCTTCAGAAGAGGATGCTGCAAGAAAGACCAATAAGGTTGATCCAAATGCTAAATATAAATCAATGGCAAAGCGTAGATCAAAGTTATTCGCTAACCCAATTGTAAGAAGGATTATGAGATACAGCATTGGTCGTAAGATTATGTTTTTATTGTTTGGTCGCAAGAAAGATAATCCAAAGAAGTTCCCAGATTGGATTGTCAAAACAGATGAGACGAGAATTGAGAATGCACCATTTTATCTTCAGAGTACCGAAAAGTGGATTAAGACTGAGAAATGCGATGGCACAAGTTGCACATTTGCAGTTGATAGATTGAAGAAGGGCAAGAACAAATTTGATTTTATTGTATGCAGTAGAAATGTAAGACAGGCTGATAGAGAACAGGCATGTTATCACGAGTCAAATATTTATTGGGAATTGGCTGATAAATATGACATTGAAAAGATTCTTACGCAGTTTGCAACAGAGAATAATTATAACAGAGTTGTGTTGCAAGGTGAAGGAGTTGGCTCAGTTCAGGGCAATCCATATAAATTTACGGAGAATAAGTTATTTGTATTCAATCTGATTATTGATGGTATAAGACTTGGAACTGTAGAAATGGCTGATTTTTGTAAGAGTCATGGATTAACAAGTGTGCCAATTATTGATACGGCTTATGAGTTACCTAAGACTATGGAAGAAATGAAACTTGAAGCTGATGGATATAGTGAATTAAACCCAAAGGTTAAGAGAGAGGGTTTTGTATACAGATCACAAAATGGTCAGCAGAGTTTTAAAAATGTAAGTCGTGAGTATTTATTAAAGCATAACGGATAGGAGTTATTTATGAATAAACCTACACTATGGATCATGTGTGGTCTGTCTGGTAGTGGCAAATCAACCATTGCCACTCAGATTGCCAATGAAAATCCAAATACAATAATCGTATCATCAGACGCAATTCGTGAAGAATTGACTGGTAATTACGAAGATCAAGAACATAATGAAGAAGTGTTTAAGATTTTTCATGATAGAATACGCAAGAATTTAGAGAATAAAAAGAATGTAATTGCAGATGCAACTAATCTAACTATGAAATCTCGCAGAGCAATTATGATGAAAGTGAATGATCTTGAAGTACATAAAGTTTGTGTGATTATTCCAAAGCCATTTGAACAGTGCAAAGAAGATAATCTACATAGAGAGCATCCTGTACCTGACTTTGTGTTGGATAAGCAGATTATGAAATTTCAAATTCCATTCTATAATGAAGGATTTAGTGAGATTATTCTTTATAATAGAAATGATAGTTTGGAAGAATATCAAATGGGAAGCATCAATTTATTTTTGGCAATGTGGGGATTCAATCAGAAAACTCCATATCACAACATGACATTAGATGAACATTGTTTAAATACATATAAATTATTCTGTAAAAAAATTCCACATAAAACATTATTAAATCTTGAATACACTAATGGCTTTGCAATGGGAGCGAAACTACACGATTTTGGAAAATTAATGGTTCAGACCTTTGATGAAAATGGTGTTGCTCACTACTACGGTCATGAAAATGCGGGATCATATTTTATTCTTTCACAAATGATAAAGCCTCTTGTATGGACAGATGATATGTTATTAGATTGCTGTTTCCTTATCAATTACCATATGATGCCCTTTAATTGGGATACTGATAAAGCAAAGCAGCGTTGGAAAGAAAGATTTGGAGAATACAAATATAAGATGCTTTTAGATTTTAATAAATGTGATAAAGCGAGGTAGTTATATGAGTAGTATTTTAGTTGGTGATTTGAAATCTATTCTTGAAAACTATCCAGACGATTACGAAGTTGTTATGAATATTAAGCATAAATATCCAATCTCTAAGAAAGAAGGTCTTAGAGATTGGTATGCTTATATCAATGGTGTAAAAGCTGATGATGATTTTCGAGAAATTAGGTTGATGAACTAGGAGAAATTTATGAAACTATTAGAAAAATATAGTTGTATTTTTTGTAAATATAGAAAACTTAACAAGAATCATGATTATGCTTGTATGGATAGTTGGGAAAAAGATGAATCTGGTTATCCAGTTGGTAAATGTAATTCATTATCAAATATATACTATGATAAAATCGTTAAACTTTTTCCATTCAAGCAAATTGATTATTGGCGTACTGAAAGAGCATATAAAAAAGAAGAAAAATATAATGAAGCAATGGATAAGAAATATGGAGATTGTTGTATAGAAACAGATGATTGGAAATTCATTTGGGGAATAACAAGCTGGGATGATTTATCTGGTCACGAAGCCAATATGTATACCATGAATGATATAGATATTACATATGACAAACAGAAAAAAGAATATATGCTTGGAGTAGAAACAGCATATATGTTTAAAACATATGTTTCAGAATGTAATTATCTAAGAACATGTTTGGACGAATTTTCAAAATATATGGACGCTAATGGATTAGATAAGAACAAGCAGTATAGTTTATTCATGAGCAATCCTTGTACAAGTATGGTAGCTGATTCGATTGAAGAATTATATACCAATTTTAAAATTTTTGTTAATGGATTTTGTAATCAGAATACCACAGAAAATAAAAAGGATGGAGAATAAATATGTGTAACCGTTGTGATTATGATTCACCTGACAATCAAATATATGTAGATCCATTAACGAATGAATATTATTTGGATATAGAAACATCTGAATGGGATGAGTATGATGATGGATTTGTTCATCAAAAAGAATATATTACGCATTGTCCTTATTGTGGCAGAAAATTAGAAAAATAAAATACAAGAGGTGATTCGATGAGATGCAGAGATTGTCCTTATGGGATTGAAGATTTTACATTAAGAACAGAAATGTATAAATCGGTATATGGTGAATATCCAAATGAAGATAGAGCCAATCAATCAGAACAATTTGTTTGGTGCGATAAAGTTGGCGGCAAGGTTTATTCGTTTGGTCATTGCAGTGATTGGTATGAACAGGCTGAAGAAAATCATAAGAATTATTCTAAGAAAAAGAGAATAAACAAACGTGAGAGATATTTGAAACATCAGAATCATCTCAAATATTTATATGAAACTGTTGGTGGTTATTATCCAACGCCTGTTAGATATGTGGATGAAATATGGATTAAGGGTGTTGGTTATGTTAAAAATCCAAAGCCATATTATCAAAGATTGTATCGTGGTAAGAAAAGTAAATATTTGAAACAGTTATCTAATAGAAAAATACGCAGATATAAAGGTGAGTTGCATAATGGTTATCGGCACATCCATAAAATTTTTGATTGGTGGAATGAATTTTGTTAGGAGAATAAAAAATGAAGATAGAATTAATCAAATTAAAATTCAATGACACTTGTGCATATAAGCATAAGTCATTCACTTATTGCTGTGATGAAATTTATCAAAACGATTGCATTATATTTACAAACGAAGACTTATCTCCATTAAAACACATAGATGATGGTAATTTTATTCCTCAGTTTTGTACTTCACATACAGAAGTCATTACATCTTATGAAGAGGAATGGGAACATACAGACAATTATCCAATTCAGTTTTGCCCTCACTGTGGAGAAAAGATTGAGATTTCAGTCGTAGAAGAGATTGATGTATCTGATAAATACAATGAACTGACTAAGCAGCGTGAAGAATTATGGAAGAAGTGTCAGAGAACAGACAGCAAGAAAAAAGAGAGTGAGTTGAGAAAACAGGTTAGAAAGTTGGATGACCAGATAAACGATTTCTATGAATTGGATGAATGGAAAGGAGAATATTAAAGTGGCAAACAGATTATTATTTGAGGAAGACGTAATCAAAGCAGTTGATAGACATACAAAAGATGATGATCGGCTGGACGATGATATTAGTTGCATTCTTGAAGAATTAAAATCACCAATCTTTGTCGGTTCAAAAGAAGCAATGAATAATTTGAAGGTAGAGAATAAACCAATGCAGAGGCAGAGACGAGTATTATTATTTGAGAATGAGAATCTTGACTTAGAGCAGCGTGGTAGTAATAGATATTATTTATCCCTTTATGATAAGGAAGGAAAATTTCAGAGAGAGGTCACTATTGATGTTAAGGATGACTATAATGTTGAACTTAGGAATTGTAAGTAATTTCAGGTTTCATTGGTTATAAAGAGAGAATATTAAACTAAGGAGGTAAGAAAAAATTGAAGAGACAGGTTAGAAGAGGTACTTTTGAAACTAATTCAAGTAGTACACATGCGATTTGTATTACAAAAAGTGAGTATAGACATAATTCATTTAGTCATATTGATTTTGAAATTGGTGAATTTGGTTGGGAAAATGATGAATATGATAGTTTATATAACAAGGCTTCATATTTAATTACTGCGATTTTAAGTTTTGACAAAGATGAGGCAGATGAAAATTTACAGAAGTTAAAGGATATTTTAGATAGCAATAATATTGAATACACTCTTCCAGAACTAAAAGTAGTTTCATGGGAATATGGTGATAAAACTAGATATTATTATGACATTGATGGTTACATTGATCATCCAGGTGAGACAAAAGATTTTGTCAATGATGTATTATCGGATTCAGATAAACTATTTAGATACTTATTTGGTAATTCGGTAATTATTACAGGTAATGATAATTCAGATGGATTTAGTGACAGAATGTATGTCAACGAAGGCGAAGAAGAAACAAATTGGGGTACTTATACAAATTACGGTGGTTTAAAACCAGAATTCGATAATTATGAAGTTTATATGAAAGGAAATTAATGATATGAAGAGACAAATTAGACGTGGAGTTTATGAAACTAACTCATCAAGTACACATTCGATAACGATGTGCAGCGAAAAAGAATACGATGAGTTTGAAAAGGGGAATATGTATATAGAAAGATGGGGTTCTCACAAACTGTACACAAAAGAAGAAATGATTGAAAAATTCAAACAGGCAGTGGATCGGAGAACAAAAGAGCCGAAATATCTTGGCGTAGATTGGAATAATGACGATGAATTTAATCGTGTTTTAGAAGAATCAGATTATTGTACTTCTGAAGAATATTGGAACAATGTTTCTGAAGAATATGAGACTTTTGAAGAATCTTATACAGGAGCAAATGGCAAGACTGTATATGCATTTGGATATTACGGTTACAATTAATTAGGAGGATTTTAAGAATGGAATTATTAGGAAGATACATAAATGGTAACTTTAAAACCACAATTTTGAGCGATGGAACAAAGATCAGAGAGACAGAAGATAATGAGTTTGTACCAGCTTTTGCAGAGAATATGGATATAAAAATTTGTAATTTTTGCGATATGGGATGTCCATTCTGCCATGAAGGTAGCACAACAGATGGAAAATTTGGAGATATTTTGAATGAGAAATTCATTAACACACTTCATCCGTGTCAGGAAGTTGCTCTTGGTGGTGGAGATGCTACAAGTCATCCTGACTTAATTCCATTCTTACAGAAACTCAAAGATAGAAAAATTATTGTAAACATGACGGTAAATCAGATTCATTTTGAGAAAAAACAAGAACTCATTAGAAAGCTTGTTGATGAAAAACTTATCTATGGTCTTGGTGTATCACTTGTAAATCCTACAGAAAAATTTATCGAACTTATTAAGAAATATCCAAATGCGGTCATTCATGTAATCAATGGAGTATTAAAGCCATCGGACGTAGAAGCTTTAGAGAATAATAATCTGAAGATGTTGATTCTTGGTTATAAACATTTAAGACGTGGTGATGATTTTTATTCAGAAGATCATGAAAACATTGTTGTAAAGCAGAATTGGCTATATGAAAATCTTGCAGATATTATTGAGAAATTTAAGGTAGTTAGCTTTGATAATCTTGCCATCAATCAGTTGAATGTTAGAAGATTGATGTCTGATGATGAATGGAATGAGTTCTATATGGGCGATGACGGTAATTTTACTTATTTTATAGACATGGTAGAGCGTAAATTTGCAAGAAGCTCAACAGCAGCATTTGATAAGAGATATGACTTATTGGACTCAGTAGATGATATGTTTCAAAAAATTGTATCTGAGTAACTTCAAATGAATGCAACATATCCTTGGATTTTGAGAGAATAATATATTGGAGGCGAAAATATGAGAATTATAAATCGTGGACGTGCGACTGGTAAAACGGCAATGCTTATTTCAACAGCATATGTAACAGGAAAACCGATTATTACATCTACAATGAATAATAAAAACAATCTTATGAGTATGGCAGAGAAAATGGGTATATTGACCAATATAGAAGTTTATACAATAAATGAATGGTTAGAATATCACAGGTCATATATGCCAAATAATGAAATACTTGTAGACAACGTAGAGTTAATACTTGGTGATGTTTTATCAAAGTTTCTTAATGCCAATGTTATAGCAGGAACTATGACAGTTCCAATGGACGATGTAAAAGACAATATAAAAGAGACTGATAGGAAGCATGGTCATTGGGTTGCATTAGATGAATGCGCAAATGAAGGTGTATATTGCTCAGTTTGTAATAAAAAAATATATAAACTGTATTATGCGAATCAGAAGTTGAAATCAAAGTATTGTCCTAATTGTGGTGCAATTATGGATGAAAAAGAGGAATCATAAGAATCCAATCTTTCATTGGAAAATTTTTAATCATATCTAAGCCATTCGGCTATGGGAATCCCAACAAACAAGAGAATAAAATATCAGAAAGGTGGTGAAAAGTAGTGCATCCAAGTGATTTTTTTGAAAATTGCTCATTGAGGACTGGAATTGATACATTTGAAATTTTTGATGAAGATTTGAAACAAAAATTAAAAAATATTCACCCTAAAAATTTCTTAAAAACAAAAATTACCTTACCAGTTTATAAAATAAATTTGTCTTATGTGACAGAAAAAGGAAATTACAAGACAGTTGATAGATATACTGTAATGGATTCGGAGTCAGATGATGAGTATGTAGATTTTTGGATAGACATGTTTATTCAGGATTATAACAAAGATAATCCAAATCATAAAATGACAAAATGTGAAGTCAACAGTATTGAACGAATCTGCGAGGCTGTGCTACCACTTGGTTAGTTTTTCACCATATGTATTTAATACCTTTGATTAACAAAGGTTGTCACAATGATTCATAAAAACGGATCATTGGTTTATATGAATCGAAAAAGTAATGTGATAGTGACGTAAAAAGACACTCACTAAGTATGGCTTTACCTCATTGAAATGAAATAAATTTCAGTGAGGAAAGTACATATTGGTACAGAAAGCTAATACAATTGAAGAATTATTACAGGATTGTCCTGTAAACTCAATAATAGGAGACAATTTAATAAGAGCGTGGTCGAAAATTAACAGTCCTAAATATTTACATATTCTTTGTAGTGTTTCTGGCGGTTCAGATAGTGACGATATGATTGATATCGTTTGGAGATGCGACAGAGATGATAAGGTTATTTATGTGTGTTTTGATACTGGTCTTGAGTACCAAGCTACAAAAGAACATCTTGATTATCTTGAAGAAAAATATAATATAAAAATTCTTAGATATAAAGCAATTAAACCAATTCCATTGTCTTGTAAACAGTATGGTCAACCATTTTTATCTAAGCAAGTCAGCGAATTTATCCAAAGATTACAAAATCACAATTTTCAATGGGAAGACGAAAAATTTGATATTCTGTATAAAAAATATCCAAAATGTAAATCTGCATTAGAGTGGTGGTGTGGAGAAAAGGGCGAAGGAAGTCATTTTAATATATCATGCAACAAATATTTAAAAGAATTTATGGTTGCAAATCCACCAACTTTTAAGATTTCTAATAAGTGCTGCCAATATGCAAAGAAAGATGTGGCACATAAAATTTTAAGAGAAGGCATTTGTGGTAATGGATTGCTACCAATTGATCTACAAATCGTAGGGATTAGAAAAGCCGAAGGTGGAGCAAGATCAACTGCATATAAAAGTTGTTTTGATGAAAATGATTCTGGTTGTGATAATTATAGACCTTTATTTTGGTATAAAGACTCAGACAAAATAGACTATGAAAATGTTTATGATATTGAACACAGCAAGTGTTATACAGAATACGGACTAAAAAGAACTGGTTGTGCAGGCTGCCCATTTGGTAGAGATTTTGAATATGAATTAGAAGTAATTCAAAAGTATGAACCGAAACTTTATAAGGCTGTTAATAATATTTTTGGAGATTCTTATGAATATACAAGGAAGTATCGTGAATTTGTAAAGAAAATGAATAAAAAGTAGAGAATAACAAATTGAGAGGTTACGAAAGCCATGAAAAATAAGGCTTTTAAAATCTAAAAATATAAAAATATTACATATAAAGGAGATTAAAATGAAGAACACAAATTGGAAAGTGCCAGTAATTATTGGCGTAGGAGTATTAGCAGTTATTTTGATGATTGTATTTGGTGTACAGAGTTCGCAGAATAAAGCTATTGCACTTGAGGAGCAGGTAAATACAGCATCATCAGATATTAAGGTACAGGAAAAACGAAGAGTTGACCTTGTGTATAACCTTGCTGATTGTGTAAAACAGTATGACAAACACGAAGCTGATACATTGACAGCAGTTGCAGATGGTCGTGGATCAACAGGAGATATTGAGAATGTAACAACAGCTATTACAGCAGTTGCAGAAGCATATCCTGAGCTGAAGTCCAATGAGAACTATAAGACTCTTATGAATGAGTTATCTATGACAGAGAATATGATTGCAGAGTATCGCAGCAATTACAATAAACAGATTAAGGAATACAAGCGATATGTGAGAAAGTTCCCTACAAGACAGTTCCTTGGATTGCTTGGATATGAAGTGCAGGAATATGAGTATTTGGATTACAACGCACCCGTTGATGCTCCACAGGATTTATTTAAAGAGGATTAGTATATGAGACATGGTAGAAAAGGTTTTGATTTTGGCGATTTTGAAATAACAAAACGTGAAATTTTGGCTAGTATTTCTATCATTGCAGTTATGATTCTGTTTGGTATTCTGATTTCTTCCAAGATTTCAGAACACCAAATGGATAAAAATGAGATTTATAACAAAGCTGTTAAGATAGAAAGTCAAGAAATGTTCCAATATGGAATGGATACAAATGTTGGTAATGCGTTTGTATATGGTGATTTGAAAGCAGTTGATACAGTTACATATCCTGAAATTGGTGGAGAATATATGTATGTAGAAAAAATCAAAGAGCGATACACAATGCATACAAGACAAGTAGCTCATACAAGAACTGTTAATGGCAAATCACAAACTTATTATACAACAGAAACATATTGGACTTGGGATAGAGTCGGGAGTGAAGATATTAAGTGTAAAGAAGTATCATTTTGTGGAGTAAATTTTACAAGTAATAAAATTGATTTGCCTGGTACTGATTATATTGACACTATCAAGGAATCAAGTCATGTAAGGTATAAATATTATGGTGTTGGTACTGAATATAAAGGAACAATTTTTACAGATTTGAGAGATAAAACCATTTCAGATAATACATCATTTTATAATAATTCGACTATTGATGAGACGATAGAAAGGTTAGAATCTGATTTTCCAATTATTATTTTCTGGATTTTTTGGGTTATTTTAATCGGTGGAATGGTATTTGGGTTCTACTATTTGGATAATAGGTGGTTAGATTAGAAAGAATTTTTTCTTTCCTTTGGACAGATTGGAGGTGTGAAATGAAAAAGTATTATAGACAAGCAATCGCATTTCTTTTGGTATGGTTTTGTAGTGGTGTAACAATGTATTCTTATCAAGTAGAAAATAAGATACTTGGAATCACTTTTACACTTTTAAGTTTCTTATATTGGTTCATTATAGATAAAGATGAATAGGAGAATAAATACATGGGACAGAGAATATAAAAGTAACATTTAAAATTCCAATTCCAGTTGATAAGCCTGATTTGAACGGTGTGATATATTCCAAAGAAGCAATTAGAAATGCTTATAAAAATGTAAAGGATGTTCCGATTGAAATGCCAAACAATGATGGTGAGTTCTTCCCTATTGGAGTAGTACAAGAGGTTGAATTGATTGAGGATAAAAATGGTATGTATATCACAGGCGTTGGTCTTGTTTGGCATGGTGGTACAGAAGAAAGTGTTGAGATGATTGATGGTAAAGTTACAAGTTTTCATGTAAGTGGAATTGGGATTGCAAAAGAGTAGGAGAATAACTATGAGAAAAATGGTTGTATTTGTGGAATATGCGAAACAAAAAGCAGCTGAGAAGAATGGAGGTGTGAATAAATTGCCAACAAAATATGTTCTTGGTGGTGGTAACTTGACTTTATTCGATGCTACAGAAGAAACAGTAGGTATCAATAAAATATTAGGATTGGATATTGCTCAAATGCCGGATTCTTATGATGTTCAATATGTAAAGATTGTTCAAGCAAGAAAGCATAAGGAAAAGAGAATAAATAAGAAGTGGCTTAAACGCTATGGTTACAAAACAGTAATTGTCAATAGTAAAGGTTGGAATGTGAAAACGCACACCGATGGGACTGTTGAATTTGTGAAATAGGAGAATAACACTATAGTGGTGATGTTAAAAATCTTTACAAGACACGTTTTGATGAGAGTGTTGAATGGATTGAGAGAATAAATGTAAATAAAATAGAAAGGATACAGAGTATGTATACAGAGCAGAACAGAGGGTTTACTGTGATAACAAATTTTGGATGTGATTGTCGTTGTAAATATTGTATTACAAAGCATCATCCAATTTTGCAAAATGCGGTAACTGATAAAAATAAAATAGATTGGAAGTATTTAGAGAAGTGTATTTCTGAATCAAATGCACCTACTGTTAATTTATCAGGTGGTGGAGATCCATTTTATGATTGGCAGAATAATATTGATTTTTACAATCATGTGTATGAATTGGCTGCAAAATATGGAAAGAAGTTAGATATACATACTCGTATTCTTCCTACAGATATGAATTTGATTAAAAAGTTTAGAAAGATAGCTTTAAGTATTGAATCCTATGATACAAAAGCAATGGAACAATTGCAAGCTATGTTACCTGAGATTGAGAAAACCACTAAGTTGAGAGTTATCAATGTACTGAATGAGAGAATGAGTACAGAGGATTGTCTTGATTACATAAACAAGATGCACAATATTGGTGTTAAGCAGATTACGTTCAGACAGATGTTTGGTAATAAAAATGCATATCAGAACTTCTTGAAAATCAAAGATACTATCAATATTCCGGGTGTTATGTTCTTACCAGATGGTGAATATCATCATTACTATTTCACAACCAATAACAAGCTTTATCCATATTTCTTTGGTTATACAGAGAATGATAGAAAGGTGTGGATGAAGAAGTATGAAGAAATTGAACAGTATTGTGGTTGATCCATATCTTAATGATGATATGTGCATAGACCGCTTGGTTGAAAATTGGAAACTACACAATGGAATAATAATTGCGTTTGATTTTGATAATACAATTTTTGATTACTATGACAAAGGATATAGGTATGACAAAGTTATTACTCTATTAAGAGAATGTAAAGATATGGGATGCATACTGATTCTCAGTACATGTTGCGACAAATCAAAATTTGAATTCATGGAGAATAAATGTATAGAGGTTGGAATTCATATTGATTACATAAATGAATCACCGCCTTATATCCCTTTTACTGGTAATAAAATCTATTACAACATTATGCTGGACGATAGGGCTGGTTTAAGTGCAGCTTATAAAATCCTGTATGAGACAAAGGAGAGAATTAAAAATGAAACATTTTGAATTAGTAAAAGAGTACGCATATCCAAGTGGTAGTGTTTATGTTCTTTATAATAAAGAAAAGAATTTCTACATTGAAACTACTTCCATGCAGGATGTAAATACAAAAGGAAAATCTCAGGAAATCATTATGACAGATGATGCAGAGCTGATTAAAAAGAATCTCGTTCCATTCGAGGAGAAATGGCTTACAGCAATTAGTACACAGTACGGATGCCCACAGCATTGTCAGTTTTGCTTAGTACCAGAATTAGGATTTCACGGAAATCTTTCTATGGAAGAAATGTGGGAACAGCTTGAATTTGTATTTAATCAGCATCCACAGGTTGCAAAGAGCGACAAGATTAAAGTAGGCTTTGCTCGTATGGGAGAGCCACAATATAACTGGAAAAATATCTTACAGGTAATGAGAGATATGAAAACTTACAGAGAAGGGTTCACTTTCTTGCCCTGTTACAACACAATTCTTCCTAAAGTGAAAGTATTTGGTAAGAGTCCAGTTGATGTTCTGAAAGATGAGGTTATGTCTGTAAAAGAGTATCTTGACGGATTTATGCACATTCAAATTTCAACAAATAGCACAAATGAAGATGAGAGAAAATATCTGTTTGGCGGTGCTGATGTTGTAACTATCAAAGAGATGAAGAAAGAGTTTAATAATATGCCGAATAACAATAGGCTTATCACTCTGAATTTTATTTGTGGAGCAGGATGGGAGCTCGACCCAAACAAGTTATATGGTCTTGATCCAAATGTATTTTGCGTTAAAATCACACCTCTTAATACAACGACAGCCACTAAGGAACATGGTCTTGAAGATGCAATTCAGTGGAATTGGGAAAATATGAATAAGATTAAGGAAAAGGTTGAGAGTTGTGGTCTAAAGGTAGTTGTAGATGTGGCTGCTAAAGCAGAATTACCATTATGTTGTGGTAACTTGGTTCAGGATTATAAGAAGAACAGATAGGAAGAAAGATTCGTTTCTCTTGAAAATTTTTACAGAGAATATAAGAACAGGAGGTACAAATGGGAACACGAAATTTAACAATTGTATATAGTAATGGCGAATATAAAGTTGCACAGTATGGACAGTGGGATGGGTATCCTGAAGGTTTAGGCGTACAGTTGCTTAAATATCTTAAAGGGATAAATATTAACGAATTAAGAAATGCAGTAAATGATTGTACATATTTGTCTAAGGAAGATTTTGATGAGATAAATAAGAATATTGATGAAGCAAGGAAGGATAATCCAAGATTTTCTTGGCAGAAGTTTTATCCAGAATTATCAAGAGATACAGGTGGAGATATTTTAGAGCTAATTATGTTTAAGAATAAAACAAAGTTGCAAAACTCATTAAACTTTGCAGCAGATAGCCTTTTCTGTGAGTGGGCTTATGTTATTGATTTGGATAAGAATACTTATGAAGTATACGAAGGTTTTAATAAAGAGCCACTAGGTGAATCTGAAAGATTTTATTTTTTAACACCGATTGCAGAGAAAGAGTATCGAGAAAATCCCAAAGAATATTATCCTGTTAAATTTGTTACAGAATATAGTCTTAGTAATCTTCCTGACGAAAAAGATTTTCTCGAAGATATTAGTAAAATCTGTGGTTTTGATGAGAAAGAGTAGACTTGGTATATCTGTTTTTCTTGCGGAAATTTGAAAGGAGAATATAAGAGTAGGAGGTAAAATTAAATGCATTATTGTGTTCATTTACTCACAAAAGAATTACCAAGTGAGAATAAAATTGCAGAAATTATGAAGCCATATAATTCAGAACTTATATATGACTCAGATGATGAAGAAGACAAACAGATTGATTATCCAGTTTTCACATGGGATTACTATCGAATCGGTGGCAGGTACAAGGCTGAATTAAAACTAAAAGTAGATAAAGAAGGATCTGCAAATAGTGAATATTATAATTGGGGCTATTATGACAGACAAGATAGAAACGGCAGATTGTTTTGGTCAAGTCTTTTATCTACATTAAAAGAGAATATTACACCTGAATGGATGTACCATGAGGAAGATTGGTTTATGAATATGGGTTTTGGCGATGGATATATTCTTGTTGATGGAGCAAAACAAAGTGATGTTTTAAATATTAACAAGCTTGGATGTTATATATGTATTCTTCCTGACGGTTCAGCTATTGCAAGAGATTCATGGAATGGTAAAGATATCATCAAAGATGAAAAATTCGATGAAAAATATAAACAGGCTATAACAGATAATATGGATGGATTTATTACAGTGCTTGATATCCATGATTAAGGATGAATTATCGGTTCTTGCGAAATTGAACAGAGAATTTAAGGAGATATTAATGAGAGAACATACAACAATTTGTAAGGTTGATGTTGGACAGGATTTAAACGATTTAAAAAATGAGATGCTTTATTGTTTAGATTATTTTGAACATAGGAATCATCCTGTTTATGGAATTTTTAATGGACAATTATATGTTGCGTATGAATGGGCTAAAAATATAAAAGATATTAACTTGTTTTAATTTTAGAGAAGTTGAGAGGAGAATAAATATATGAAAACATTAAGTAAAATTTTAGAAACACTTGAAAAGATTAAAACTGATATTCGATTTTTAAGTGAAGCTTCACATAGTAGATATTTGGATATTTCTAAAAATCTGAGTGAATATAAAGCAATAATTGAACAACAGGATAGAATATTACAGGCGATATTCAAATCATATGCAAATAATGAAGATATGGAGTGTATGGTATTTGTTCCATATAGAGGTAAACCAGTTGTAATTAAAAATGGTGAAGTGGTTAGCACAGACAATATGACTTCATTTGATGTTGATTGGGCTTATGATAGACGAACTGAAGTGACTGTAAGAGGAGAATAAATAAGTAGGAATTATCGGTTTCCTTTGGAGGTGACAAGTGTTTAATACTGATGAATTGGTTATAGAAAAAATACAGAGTTGTGAATTATGGGCAGATGTCCCTCGCTATGAAAGGCTAGATGTTGTACATTGCATATTATGTTTAATTCCTAATCGTTATGATTCGATAAGAAAGTATTTAAAAAGAAGGAAAGAGCATAACAAACGATATAAAGAATTTTGGTCTAATGCAGATAAAATAACTTTCAATGATGATAGGAGCATATACAGAATTGCACTTATGACAAAATTAGCAGATGAATAAAGAGGTAAAACGAATGATAACACCACCAGTAATGCAAGGATTAACAAATGAAAATACAATGCTGTCAAGTGCTTCTATAGAAGATTTAGAAGAATATAAGAAAAATGCTTGTAAAATTCTTAGAAGTCAGACGCAGTATGCTACTGCAAAAATCGTAGAAGAGTTGATAGACCAGGAAATTATGAATAGAAAAATTATTGAAAAAATGAATAAAATCTATGAACAATTTCATGTTGGAATATAGGAGGTAATACCAATAGAATTAGAGAATAATTCAAAACAGATTGAAGAAAATCTTAAAACTGTACTTACATTAGAATATATGGGAATTCATATTGAAGACACAAAAGAGCAAGATTTTAAACAGTTATATTACTTTTCAGTGCCAGAAAGATCGACACTAAAAGTAAAATCAGCAAAAGAACAAGCTGAGACGGCAGATGATTTAATTCAAGTAGCGAAAACCATTTTAACGGGAATAATTCTTAATACATATAAAACTGAATATGCCGATGGCGAAGAAGATGAAGAGTTTTACAAAGATGTAGAGAATAATATTTCAGAATATGCTTTATTCTTTGCAAGGGTTAGACAAGGTGAAATATGGAATAAAGAAATGGGCAAGGCGGCTGTTAATAAGGTATTGGGAAAGCTCCTAAATCCGTTATATAAACAAGTTTAAAAGGAGGATGAATAAATGACTTGTAAATATCCAGTAAATAGCAGAAGTTATAGGTTTTTGTTTAGGCTGTAGTGATATAGATTGTTGTGAAGACGCAGTTACTCCCATCACTTCTATACCAGAAGTTTACTCACCAAAGAATGTTATTCCGTCTGCATCAGAAGCAAATAAGATGACAAACAATGCAATTGATAGTTGCACGACACAGCAATTAGCAGAGTTATCAAAATTGATTAGAGATGCGATTGCAGATGGCAAATTTTCAATCAGCGAAGATGGTTGCTTAAAACCTGAAACACGAAAGAAATTAGAAGAACTTGGTTATAAGATTGAAACTGGCAATCAATATAATGAATCATATTACAGTATCAGTTGGAGATAAACGAAGTAAAGGAGATTTTAAAATGATGAATTTTGGACAGGCAATTGAAGCTTTAAAGAATGGTAAGAAAGTAGCAAGAGTTGGATGGAATGGTAAGGATATGTTTTTGTATTATGTCCCAGTCGGTGCATATGCTCCTTGTACAGAAATTGCAGCAAGTCTTGTCAATGAGAACGGACTGGTGGAATACGGAGCATATATCGCTATGAAAACTGCACAAGGAAGTGTAGTTCCTTGGCTTCCAAGTCAGACAGACATGCTTGCAGAAGATTGGGACGTGGTAGAGTAAAATAAGATACTATATATAGTGTGTATTAAATAAATATACACTATATATAGTGATAAAAGTACCATGAAATTTCGATTTCTTGTGAACAGAAGGAGAGAAAATATGAAGGAGAAATGAATTATTTTAAAAGAAAAATGTATATATTATAATCCTGCAAAAGATGCTTTTTATTTAGTTTTATCTGTGTCTGATATGGTTTACGGAAGATATGGAGACATAGAAAAATCAAGTTATTTAGATGCTTATATGGATCAAGGTCATACAGATTTAAGATTCAAAATTGATAATATCATAATAAACAGGAATTCTTATAGAAATTATAGTCTTGATGATTCTCAAATTAACGACTTTAAACTTGTAAAAGAACTTACAGATGAAGAATTTTATCCTATGCAGCTTCTTATTTACTCAAATTATAAATTCCCTCATTGCATCATTGATATTGAAAAAGTTAAAAACAATGTTACTGAATTAGTAAATTTATTAAGTAATAAAAAAGAAGAACTAAGGAACTTAAAGAAAGAAATTGGGACTTTAGAAAAAAGTTTATATAAAGTGATGAAACAGAAGCAGTAATTGATTAAGAGAATATTAAAGTAGAGGTGAAATCTTGGAGAAAGTAATTAAATATAAATGTTCTGAATGTGGAAAATTATTTAACACACCTGATGATGCTTTAGCTTGTGAAACAAGACACAAAAAAATTGAGAGAGCTAATGAGATGCTTGATGAAGGATATACATTAAAGCAAATTAATGACGAGTGTGAGATTTGGGATTCTATACCAAAACATTTGGAGAATGTAAATACGGACAACTGCTTTAAAATTAGCTATTGGCAGTGTTGTGATAAACCTGCATATCGAATTACTAATATCTTTTTTGACGGAAAGGTAAATGTATGGGGTTGTGGTTCATGGGATGGATATTATGGTAATCGACTTAGATTAAATAGCAGCGATTTAATGAACCCAAGACCAAAGGAAGAGTTATTTGTAGATAGTAGATATACAAGTAGATGGTAATTATAAAGGAGAAATAATATGGATAGAAGTGATCTTGCTGAAAGAATGAAAAGTTATGAAAAAAGGAATAGATATTATCTTCAGCGAAGAATGCCAGTGATTTTGAGGCTAGACATGAGAGCTGGACATAGCTTCACAAGAGGATTTAAAAGACCGTTTGATGAAGTATTTATAAAATCAATGCAGAATACTGCTAAATATTTATGCGAAAATATTCAGAATTGCAAATTATCTTATCAACAGAGCGATGAAATCACATTACTTCTTGTTGATTATGATAAGTTAAATACAGATTGTTTCTTTGATTATAGAGTTGATAAGTTATGTAGTATTGCAGCAAGTATGGCTACGATGGCATTTAATAAATTTTTTGAAAAGTATGTTGACGAATATAGATTTAGTAAATGGGATGGTATTTCAAATTATGAGGATGGTACATGGGGATATATTCAGACATTACTAAATGCAGTTGACAAGGGTGCAATGTTTGATGCTCGTTGCTTTAATATTCCAAAAGAAGAGGTAACAAATAACTTTTATTGGAGACAACTTGACGCTTCTCGTAATTCAATTCAGATGGTAGGTCAAGCCAATTTCTCACACAAAGAGTTACAGAATAAATCATGTAATGATATTCAGGATATGCTTATGACTCAGAAAGATATTAACTGGAATGATTTACCGATTTATCAGAAGCGAGGAAGCTGTTGCGCAAAAAATAAGGTTATTGTTGAATCTGATGGAGTTATGGCAATTGCACAGTTAAGAGATGCTTCTAAATTAGAAAATGAGTGGATTATTGATGCAGATATCCCTATTTTCAAGGGCAAAGGTAGAGAATATATTGATAGATTAGTTTTTGTTGGTGAAGAGTAAGTAATATACTATATATAGTGACTGTAATACGTTATAAACACTATATATAGTATGAAAATCAAGACCGAAGGAAACTGACATTTCTTTGGCTTTACAAACCTAGTGTTTACAAGGGTTTCAGAGGTCAAAAATTTCAAAAATGCTCAAATCGAGCAAAAATCCCTAATTTTCAATGAATTTTATAGAATAACAAAAATGAGGTGCTGAAACCCCTTATAAATCAAGGGTTTTACAGTATCAATATCAAGAAACAGAGAATATAAGAATAGCAAGAAATCACTGTTTCATTCGGATATTGAGGAGGTGAGAAAGATAGAGGATCTTATAAACTTATCAGATATTATTCTTGATAAATTAGAAAATATGCATATAGATGCAAAAGGCACTATTAAAGATAAATCAGAAAGTATAAATATCGGAATTGATATTTCAAATTTAAATAATGCAAAGATAGAGATTACTTGTTGGGATGAATGGAATTCTATAACTGGGAAAATTGAGCATAAGAAAAAGGCAACAATTAGTTTTACAGATTATGAAATGGATTATAAATTTCAAGATAAAAACAAAACTAATATATTGGAATGTTTATGGGAAGCAAGTAAGACAGAGAATACATAGTTAAGAGGTGATAAACTTGGATACGCAGCTATGTAAAGCAAAGAGCATTAGTAGTGGTCAATGGGTTTGTGGATATTATGTAAAAGGTTTAGATATGTATGACAAAGAAGTTCATCTAATATTTGAATCAGAAACAATATTCTATTCTAATGGCGAAACTGATGGTTTTGAAGAAATAGATCCAAAGACATTGTGTAGATGTACAGGCAGCCATGATAAGAATGGTAAGTTAATCTTTGAAAACGACATTCTAAACGGAGAATTATATAATGTAGTATCTTATGGAAATGGTGAAAATGAATTTCTCGGAATGAATGTTGGTTGGTATGTTCAGAGAGATAACTTCGAATCATGGTGTGAATTAAATGATTTAGAAATGTATGAAGTAACAGGAAATATCTTAGATAATATCTAATCAGTCTTGAACGATTCAGTTCAAAAATTCCAAACAAAAACATAATGAATATTATATTCGTTGGAAATAAGAGAATATATAAGCGAGGTGAGAAAGTGAAGTGCCCTAATTGTGACAAAGAAATGGATAATAAAAGCTATTGTAAAATGGAAGAGTTTTATCATTGTGGAGATAAAGAGATTTATTATCAGAAAGTTGAACATAAAAAATTTGTTTGTAAGTCCTGTAAAATTATATATTTAGATGATGAATGGAAGATTCCTGAGAAATATAATCCAACGGAAAAACAGAAAAAGACAATATTATTCATCAACAATCACTTAGGTATGGATATTCAACCTCTTACGAAACATCAATGTTGGTTAGATATTGGCAAGTATTTTGAAAGAGCTAAGAAAACTCCATTATATGATGACCAATGTTGTATTGAGATGCAAGAATATTATGGCATGGATGCAAGTGATTTTTGCTAAATCATCTTGTTCTTAGATAATATCTAATCAGTCTTGAACAAATCAGTTCAAAAAATTCCAAAAATCAAAACTGAATAGAGAATATAAATATGGGTGGAAGAACAGCATACCCTTGGGTTTTTATACTCAAAAATCACTGATTATACATAGATGTTTACATAAATTAACTTCTGTGTTCCGTCCATTTTGGGCGTTTAGATAGATTGTTTTATTAACAATATTTACATAATTTTTTAATTTTAAGGAGGACAAGTAATGGGATTTCAGAAAGCAAAAAGAGAGCAGGTATGGTTAAAGGTGTTGCTGAGTGGTGCATCAGGTAGTGGTAAGAGTTACAGCGCATTAAAAATGGCAACAGGAATTGCAAAGAAATGCAATAGTGGCATTGCATATATTGGCACTGAGGGATCTCGTAACAAGTATTATGCAAATGAGTTTGATTATGACTTACTTGAACTTGAAGAGCCTTTTGAGTGTGAGAAGTATATGGCTGCAATTGATGAGGCTGTTAAAGCTGGATATAAGGTGCTAATCATTGACTCAATGACGCATGAATGGAAATGGTTGAATGATGTACATGATAAAATGCCTGGCAATAGTTTCACTAATTGGGGCAAATTAAAACCACGTCACCATAAGTTTATGGACAAGGTGCTTAATAGTCCAATTCACATTATTGCTACAGCAAGAGGAAAAGACGATTGGGTTCTTGAAGATAAGAACGGTAAGCAAGTACCAAAGAAAGTTGGTATGGGGCAGCAGCAGGATAAGGATATTTCATATGAGTATACGGTATCACTTATGATTTCTCAGGATACACATGTTGCTTCTGCTGATAAGGATAATACGCATTTGTTTGATGGTAGATTTGAAATGCTTACAGAGAACGATGGAGAAAAACTTTATGATTGGGCTAATCAAGGTGAAGCACCTACTCCAAAAGCACCACAGCCTACATATTCAGAAGTAGCCGAGACAGACGAAGACATTTTAAAAGCTATTAAGAAAGAGATTATTTCTCTTTGCACTCAGCTTGGAGGAACAAAGAACGAAGCTCTTATGACAACATTAAAAGAGTTTGTGCCTAGCGGAAATCCAAATGCAATTAAGGATGTACAGAAAGCAAAAGATTGTTTAGCAAAGATTAAAGAGATTCAGCCAGTACAGGCGTAATTATAAGGAGGACAAAAATAGATGAATAAAGTAATTTTAATGGGACGCTTAACAAGAGATCCAGAGGTAAGATACACACAGGGCGACAATGCATCAGCAGTAGCAAGATTTTCTCTTGCCGTTGACCGTAGATTTAAGAAAGATGGAGAGCAGACAGCAGATTTTATCAATTGCGTAGCTTTTGGTAAAACTGGTGAGTTTATCGAGAAGTATGGTCGTAAAGGCACAAAGTTTGTTGTAGAGGGACGTATTCAGACTGGTTCTTATACAAATAAGGACGGACAGAAGGTATACACAACAGACGTTGTTGTTGAGCAGGTTGAGTTTGCAGAGAGTAAGTCTTCTGCTGATGGTAATACAACAAACAACACTGCCAATTCAAATGCACCAACTGACACAAGTTTTATGGATATTCCAGATAGCATTGATGAGGAACTTCCATTTAATTAAAAGAGGTAGATATGGCAGATAAAAAAGAAAGAGAATATGTCTGCGCATATAAGTATTGTTTACACCACGGACAAAAGGTTAAAGCCTCTGAGTCCGTGGTAATAAACAAGAAACATTACCATTGGGATTGTGCAGGTATGAAACAAGAAATTAAAGACTGTGTAGATGCTTATATGGATTGTATAGAAGATAAAACACAGTTCCCTATTGCATGTAGAGCAATAAACACAATGGTTTTTAAAAATAAAGTACCTATAGAGTTCATCAGAAAAAATATTGAATCATCGAAATTATATTATTCAACAAAACCTGTTCAGATTCTATATGGACTTAGAAAGCTATTTTACGAAAAAGAATTTAAAGCATAGGCGGTGAGTAATTGCTAATCGAAAAAACTGACATCGAAAAAGCTAAAGATAAACTTGGCGATAATAATGCCTTTTTAATGGCAGAACTACTTGAATTAGAAAATTTTGATGACAAAAATCTGAAAGCCTGTTGTCCTTATCATAATGAGGACACTGCAAGCTTTATATATAACAAGAAAAATAAGACTTTTCATTGTTTTGGATGTAATAAAACGGTAGATATTATTGATGTCTTAATGGAAAAAGGAAACACATTCTTAGAAGCTGCCAAGTATCTATTCGAGAAAGCTGGAATCGAATACAGTTTTGGCGAAAAGGATGTAAGAACTCGTCACAATTATAGATATCCACATGAAGAACCAATAAATGAAAAAGAGCATGTAGTTGACTATTGGGGAAAGCGTGGCATTTCAAAAAATGTAATTGACTATTTGGATATTCGAGAGGATTCACATGGTAACGGTGTATTTAACTTTTATGATACAAATGATGTTTTGACTATGGTTAAGTACAGACCTGCAAGAACTGTTGAAAAACATTCTGGTCAACCTAAAACATGGTGTCAAAAAGATGCTGATACATCAGCACTTTTGTTCAATATGAATAGAGTTAATACGTCAAAGCCGTTACTTATAACAGAAGGCGAGACAGATTGTGCGAGTGCTATTGAGGCAGGATATATCAATACAGTAAGTGTTCCTCTTGGAGCTGGCAATCTTCATTGGATTGAAGAAAATTGGGATTGGTTAAATAATTTTGAATCTATTATTATCTGGTCTGATAACGATGAGGCAGGTATTAAAATGAGAAAAGAATGTATTTATCGTCTTGGTACATGGCGAACAAAATATATATCAACACCTGAATTCTTTGAAAAAGAGAATGGTAAGAGAGTTCCACTAAAGGATATCAATGATTGTTTACAAGTTGGAGGAAAAGAATTTGTTATGAATCTTATTTCAGAAGCAAAGGATGTTCCTGTAAAAAGTGTTGTTGATTATTCAGAGATTGAGGAACTTGATATTTCTCAGATGGATGGTGTAAAAACTGGCATTAAACCATTAGATGATGAGTTGTTAAAAATCTTCTATGGAACATTGACGGTGTTATCAGGAAGACCTGGTAGTGGTAAGACAAGTATTATTGATCAGACAATAGCAAGGACTATTGATGATAGTAGTCCTGTATTTTTGTTTAGCAAGGAAATGCCAGAAAGAATGAGTGCAAACTGGTTTAATACAATTATCGCTGGTAGAAGAAATATGGTTGAAAGGACAAGTCGAGACAACCGTAAATATTACATAGTTCCACAAGCAATACAAAAGAAGATGCAAGCACATTATAATAAGAAGCTTTTCATCTATAGAGATGATGAGCCAAATGATGTAGATTCAGTTTTAAAATCTGCTGAAGAATGTGTTAGAAAGTTTGGATGCAAGCTGATTGTACTTGATAATCTTATGATGATTGACTTGAATTGTTCTGAAAGTGACAAAAATACGGCACAAACAAATCTGATAAATGCACTTATTAAGTTTGCTGCTAAATTCAATGTAGCTGTTGTTCTGATAGCACATCCGAGAAAAACACAAGATACAAATTCTGATATTGAAATGTATGACATATCTGGTACTTCTAATATTATCAATCTTGCTATGAGATCTATAGGTCTTAGAAGAGTTTCCAAAAAAGAGAAAAATGATCCGAAATCTAAATGGCATAACTACGATGTGGTTTTAACTGTAATAAAAGACAGATTGCTTGGCAAGGCAGACTTCCAGATGGGATTATGGTATGACTTGACGTCACGTAGATTTTATACAGATTATGATGAATATGACGCAAAATTTGCATGGGATGACAATGTATATACCGACAGGCTTCCATATGTTGATAGAAGCATAGATAACACATTTCCAGACAAATAAGGAGAATAAATTATTATGATGGATGAAGAATTAGATTTTTTACTTGGAACGATGCAATGGTCGTTTTCAAGACTGAATTCATATTATAATTGCCCTTACGAATGGAAACTCCATTACTTAGAATGTAATAAATCTGAGAATGGTTTTTTTGGAGAATATGGTTCACTTATTCATAAAATCCTTGAAAAATATGAAAAAGGCGAACTTTCCTTGTTTGAATTGAATGAGTATTATGAGGAACACTTCGATGAGGATGTTCCTCACGATGCTCCACCAAATAAATTCGTAAATATTAGGCAGTCATATTATGACAAAGGTATTGATTACCTTGATAACATTGACCTTGATTTAGAAAAATATGAAGTTCTTGGAGTTGAGAAAAAAGTAGAATTTAAAATTAACGACAAGGATTTTGTTGGATATATAGATTTACTTGTAAAGGATAAAGAAACTGGTGAGATTATTATTATTGACCATAAATCCGCAAGTATTAAAATTCTGAAAAATGGTAAGATTAGCAAATCTGACCAACAGCATTTCTTAGATTTCAAACGACAGCTTTATTTATATTCAATCCCTGTAATAAAAGAATATGGCTCTGTTTCAAAACTTAAATGGAACATGTTTAAGGATCAAAGGTGGATAGAAGTGCCTTGGATTCAAGAAGAGTACGATGAGGCTATTCAGTGGGCAAAAGATACTCTTGAACTGATTGAAAACGAGAAAGAATGGCGACCTAATCCAGATTATTACTATTGTCATTATCTTTGCGGTCAGAGAAATCATGCATGTGAATATAAACCACAACCAACGAGTAAGAAGAATGAAATCGACAATAGACATTATAACCCTGAAACTGACTCATATGAGTAGGAGGTGATATTATCAGCAATTACACAGTATATCATTTACATACAGAAGATTCTTTATTAGATAGTTGTACAAATTATAAGTTATATGTAGACAAGGCAGTAGAACTTGGACAGAAAGCTATTTGTTTTACAGAGCATGGCAATATTTATAACAATATTGAGAAGAAAATGTATGCAAATGGCAAAGGTTTAAAATATCTACACGGTGTTGAAGTTTATTTGACAGCAGCACTTGAACCAAAACAAAGAGATAACTATCATACAATTCTTATAGCAAAGAATTTTGAAGGTGTAAAAGAAATAAACACATTGGTTGACTTGTCTACACAATCAGACCATATGTATTATAAGCCAAGAATTACATTCGATGAATTCTTTAATATTTCTGATAATGTCATTAAAATTTCTGCATGTCTTGCATCTCCATTGAGTAAATATCCTAATTTTATTGGAAAACTGGTTAATGAAAAAATAGCTGAATTAGAAAAAAATAAAGAAACAGAAGCTAACAGACTTTATACAGAACTAAATTCAGAAGCTGCAAGAAATCAGTGGATTGAAGATGACACAATTATTCATAACACATCTTATGAAATATATGTAGAACAATGTATTGAAAAATCCAATAATGCATTTGATTTACAGATAGAAGAAGCAAAATCAGAATTGGAAAATGCAAGGATTGTATATGACAAACTGATGAAAACATATGACTATTATGAAATTCAGCCGCATGTCAAGTCTATGGATCAAATTCGATATAACAAAATGCTTTATGAGGCATCAAAAAAATATAACAAGCCTTTAATAGCAGGAACAGATACACATAGTATTGATAGTTACAAGGCTGAGTGTAGGAGTATTCTTCAGAAAGCAAAACATATTGAGTTTTCAAACGAAGATGAATTTGACCTTACATATAAATCGTATGACGAGTTAGTTGATATGTTCAAACAACAAGGTTCTTTACCTATGAATGTTGTGTTGGAAGCTATCGAGAACACTAACCGCATGGCTGATTCTGTTACAGATTACGAATTAGATACAGCTTTTAAATATCCGATTCTCTATGACAATGAAGAAGAGGTATTTGTAGAGCGTATCTATAGAATGTATCATGAAAAGCTTGATAAAGGAATTATTCAACCAGATCCACGATATGAGGAGAATATAAAAGAAGAACTTCGAGTATTTAAGAAGATTGGTATGGTTGGATTCATGCTTTTCATGTCAGAATTAGTATGTTGGTGTTGGGATAATGGTATACCAATTGGTTTTTGTAGAGGTTCTGTTGGTGGTTCAACTATTGCATATTTAACAGATATTATTGATGTAAACCCTGTAGTATGGAATACGGTGTTCTCTCGATTTGCCAATGAGGATAGAAAAGAGATTGGTGATATTGATTTGGATATTGCACCATCACAAAGACATTTAGTATATGAGCATATCATTGAAAAGTTTGGTGCTGATAAAACAGCTTATGTGTTGGCTATCGGCACGATTTCTGACAAAGGTACTATTGATGAGATTGGACGAGCTTTGAATATGCCACTTGGAGATGTCAAACAAGTAAAAGCTCAGTATTCATTATTTACCGATGGTATTACTGATTGCAATGACAAGATCAAGAAAATTGAATCTATTGATGGATATGAAAATAATGAAAAGTGCTTAAAAGACTTGGAAGAACTTAGAAGTAAACTTGAGTATAACGAAAAGTCTTTGAAGGACTTAAAAGAAAAACAATATCCTAAGTTATTCTATTATTTTGACGGTCTTGTAGGAACAGCAATTTCTCAGTCGATGCATCCAGCAGGCATTATTGTAAGTCCAGTAACACTACCTGATAATTATGGAACATTCTGGTCTAAGGATGGTAAACGTATTTTGAGTATTAATATGGAAGAAATTCATGAAGTCTCCCTCGTAAAATACGATTTGCTTGGTCTGAAAAACATAGAAATTATCAAAGATACATGTGAATTAGCACATATTCCGTATCCGAAATCACATACAGTCAATTGGAATGACGAGAAAGTTTGGGCACATATTGCAGATAGTCCAGTAGGCATATTTCAGTTTGAATCAAAGTTTGCCTATGATTCAATGAAAAAGTTTGAATGTCATTGCGTAAATGACTTGTCGCTTGTAAATGCCTCAATCAGACCTTCAGGAGAATCATATAGAGATAGGTTATTAGCCCATGAACCAAACAAAAATCCATCGGAGTTGATTGATAAATTGTTGGAAGATAATCATGGATTCCTTATATTCCAGGAGGACACAATTAAATTCCTTACAAATATTTGTGGTTTGAGTGGTAGTGATGCTGATAATATTCGTAGAGCTATTGGACGTAAACAAAAAGATCGTCTTGAAGCTGCGCTACCATCTATTCTTGAAGGATATTGTAATATGTCCTCTCAGCCTAGAGAAATTGCAGAAAAAGAAGCACAAGCCTTTTTGAAGATTATAGAAGATAGTTCTAATTATCAGTTTGGTTTTAACCATTCAACAGGATATTCAATGATAGGTTATATGTGTGCTTATCTCAGATATTATTATCCGAAAGAATTTATTACTGCGTATCTAAATAATGCCAATAATGAAGATGACATTATGCTTGGTACAGAATTAGCAAAACAACTCGGTATTACAATTCATAGCATCAAATTCAGACATTCTACTGCAAAGTATTCTTGTGATAAAGATGGTATTTACAAGGGTATCGCTTCTGTAAAATTTCTAAACGAAGATGCCGCAAACGATTTATATTCCATTAAAGATGAGAAATTTAATACATTTATTGACTTATTGGTAAGAATTTCTGACCTCAAAGTTGATAGCAGAAAACTTGAAATCTTGATTAAACTCGATTTCTTTGAAGAATTTGGTGGTATTCGTTATCTACTTACTTGCAGTGATTTGTTTTCAAAATATTATGGCAAGAAACAGATGAAGAAGGATAAGGCACTAGAGTATGGACTTGATTTTGATGTACTTAGAGAATGTTCTGGCAAGGAAACTCAGAAGACGTTTATGGAATTAGATAGTGCAAAACTACTTAATAAACTCTTGCAGAATGTCCCAAATGAGAAAACTGATATGCGAACAAAGATTGCTTATCAGATAGAAAATCTTGGGTATGTAGATATTGTTGATAAAAAGCTGGCAGGTTATTGTGTGGCATTGGATCTTAATGTTGACTATTCTCCACGATTGAAGCTATATGCATTGGCAAATGGTAACACAATTCCAGTAAAAATTAGCAAGAAAATATTCAAACAGAATCCTATCAGACGTGGAGATATTGTAAAAGTCACAAATCAATATAAAAAACAAAAAATGAAAAAGGTTGATGGTGAATGGCAAGAAACAGACGAACAAGAATGGTGGGTTTCCGAGTACCAAATTTGTTAGGAGATGTAAATGAAACAGTATTATACAGACAAAAAATATAAAGAATTACTGTCACACATGGTTGTATTAGTAGACACTCGTGAGAATACTAATAAAAATGTTACTGATTGGTTTGATAGGAATAACATCAAATGGAAGTCAAGAGCATTGAAAACAGGTGATTATGGTCTTATGGTTGAGAGTTGCCCTGAATTGGGCTTCTCAATCGACACCTATTTTAGTGACGAACTTTGTATTGAACGAAAGAATTCCGTAAGTGAGTTAGCTGGTAACATAGCAAATGCAACTAAAGATGATGACAGAATTTTTAAAGAATTTAATCGAATGATTAATATAGAGAAAAATTATCTTCTTATAGAGAATGACAACATAGAGGATATTTTTACAGAGAACTATAAATCGAAATTGAATCCGACATCGTTTTTTAGAACATTGCTTACATGGCAAAGCAGAAATAACATGCACATTTATTTTGTAGAAAGAGAATATATGGGTAGGATGATATACGAATTATGTAAAAATTGTTTAGATTCCAAGATATTGAAGTAAAGGAGAAAATATGGACAAGGTAAAAGTTTTTGAAGGACTATTAAATAAGTTTGAGACAGATGAGATTAGAAATTATTGTACTGATATGATTAAGGAAATTCCAGATTATATCTTCACAATTCCAAGTAGTACATCTTTTAAATATCATAATAAAACACAGTGTCAGCCACATGGTCAGATTTTTCACATTTTAATGTTTGCAGAAGTAATGAATTATGTTCTTGGATTAGAGTATGTAAAAGAAAAGACCAATGAGCGACAGCGAGATTGTTTACGCTGCACACCAATTTTTCATGATGCAATTAAATGTGGGCTAAATGGTTCTCAGTATACAGTACATGAACATCCAATGCTTGCAGGTGAATGGGTGAGAAATACATCGGTTGAACATGATGTAGATGTTGGCACTAAAGCTTATATTGCAAGATTATGTGAGAGTCATTCAGGCGAATGGACTTCTACAAAGAGAAGTAAGACAGTATTACCAAAGCCTGAAAATGACGAGCAGTTCTTTGTACATATGTGTGATTATTTAGCAAGTAGGTCTAATCTTGATATGATATATTCTGATGATGTAGTTTCTGCATTAGGAGGTGTTGATATTCCAAAGAAAGAGTTACCAGATATTGATTCTTATGTAATTACATTCGGAAAATATTCAGGAAAGACGCTTCCACAAATCAAAGAAATTGATCCTGGTTATATTTCATGGGCAAAAGAAAATATGAGTAGAGAACCAGTAAGAAGTTTATTGGCTCAACTGTAGAGAATAATACAGTAGGAGGTAATAATCTATGAAGATTTTAACACGATTATTTACGAAAAATCTTACAAAAATTCCGCTATTATGGATCACATTCAACTGGAAGTTATTCAAAGAAAATGGAGCAAAAGGTTCTTGTATGTGCAATATTCATCCTTGCTTAAAGGATGATGAGCATATCATTTCCACTATGAATGAACTGTGTGATTATATCAGAGAAAATTATGATATGGAGAAGATTATATGAGTGAGATGTCAATAGAAGAAGCAATTCGTATTCTTGATTCTGAAACTTCAGCAGATGCTATTGCAGAGATTGAATACTATGCAGGATTCAACAAAGACAAGGCAATCGAAAAGGTTAATGAGGCTTGTGAAGTAGCTTGCAAGATTATGAAAGAATATATAAGGAGTAGAACAACATGAAAATCATTAAACAAGGCGAATTAAAACCTGTCACAAAAAGAATAACATGTGAGAATTGTGGCACGATTTTTGAAGTAGAAAAGAATGAATGTAATTGCACTTCGCAAATGGGAGTTATACACGATGGACTTGGTTCTTACAACATTAAATGTCCTACATGTAAGGACACACAATATTTTAATTGGAAATAAGGAGAGGGCAAATGAATAGAGATGAATTATTGAAAAAAGAAATAATGTCAAAAAAGGATACAATAAAAAATGCATTCTTGAATCGTCTTACTTATGATAAGTGGAATAAGAAATCGCCTGTTTACGCCTATAATATTGTGTTATCTGAGTTTGAAAAAATTGATGATGTTGAACGAATTGAATTTTTATTACGTCCATTCAATATCATACCATATGTAGTTTACTTTTCAAATAAAGAAGATTTAGAAGCTTATAAATGGGTTCATGATACTATTGAAAAAGAAATAGATGATAGAATTGCAGAAGGTTTTAAGGATCATATTAGTGATTTTGTTGATTGCAAAGACTTATATTCAGGAGACTGTGAAATATTTACAGTCAGTCATTAAAATCCAAGTAAATCGTTCTTTCATTTGGTCAAATTTGGAGGTAAAAATGGAAAAATTAAGAAAAATAAGAGAAATCAACGGTTGGGGGCAAACTGACGTAGTTGAAATCGTAAAAACCCTTGAAAAACAAGGCTTTATTGTAGTTGATGATAATGAAGATAATGATAATTGGAAGACATGGCATGTGATGGTAAAGGTGTAAAATCCAATGAAAGACGGATTTCATAAGGAGGTAAAATATATGAAATATAAAATTAGCAATGCATACATAAATGTAAATGGTGAAGATATTGCGGTTGGTGTTGCTCTTGGAGAAGAGGATAGACCACAGTCTCCATTTAGAACGGAATATGTTACAAATTCAGAGTATGAAAAGGGGTTAAAAGAATTTCGATACGGTAAACAACAAATTGGAGATTGTGTTCATCATTGTATAACACAGTTTAAAAACTTTACTGCTACATGCCCAATAAAACAGAAGTGGATTGATGAATTAGAAAAAATGGGATACGACATATCAAAATTGAAATATGAAATTGTGGAGTAATTGATGGATTTGTTAAGGAGGTGACAACAATGGCATATTGTCAGAGATGTGGTGAATATTGCCAAGACCATTATACATATTGTAAGAGATGTTATTTTGAACTTGGGCAACCATTTGGGAAAGCAATAGAAAGACCTCACAAATGTAGAAAATGTGGTTGCACTATATATGGAAGATATAACTATTGTTTATCATGTGCTCAGAAAAAGGGTTTTATTAATAAATCAAATTATTAAAATAATAAAACGACTTTCTTGCGGAGATTGGAGGTAATAAATGAGAGTAGCATTAACAGGTCATAGACCTCAGAGATTAGGATTACCAGATGATGAGTTAGATATTAAATGGGCAAGAATTGGTCATTGGATTTTTAATCAAATACTTGATGTATCTGATGTTTATTGTGGTATGGCAAATGGCTCTGATATTTTAATTGGATTAAATACTTGTGTTATTAAGGAGAGATACAGAGCAGCTTCGCCAGAATTAGAGAAGAATAGAAATTTAAAATTACATTGCATATTACCATGTAAAAACTACAACTCATCTAATAAATATTACAATAAATTAAAGACAGAAGCTGATGAATGGATTGAGCTGTCAGATGAATTTTATAAAGGTTGTGATAATGCAAGAGATCAATATATGGTTGATCATTGTGACGTACTTCTTGCAGTTTGGGATGGAATTAAATCAGGTGGTGTGTGGTCAACAATTCGTAAAGCACAGAAAGCAGGTAAGAAGATTATTTACTGTCCAAAAGAGATTTTAGAAGGAGAATAATACAGTAAGAATCAACAGTTTCTTCAGAAGATGAAAGGAGAATATACTAATGAAAAATATCGCAATGACAATTGCTTATGCGTCTGCATGGATTGCAACCGCAATAGCTGTAATTTTTGCAATTAAATATACAGGATCTATTTGGTGTCTCTGGGCGTTATTGTTTCCTGCTTGTATTGAAGCTAGTGTTGATATTAGTACGAGTGATAAAGGTGATGATAGCAAAGAAGAATAAGCCATTATTCATGTGGAGAATAGGAGAATAAGTATATGAAGTACGAAGAGTGTTCAGATAGTTGTATCAGATTTTTCCCAGACAATAAAGCTACAGAAATTTTGTATAATCCGACATTACATAAAGTACTCATATCGGGTGAATTAAGTTCATTAGATCTATGGGAACTTAATAATCAAGTCAGGTTTCGTGAAATTATAGCAAGACGTAAAGAACTATCCATATCGGATATAAATAAAAAATAACTATCTGAATTGGATATGGGGAGGTGAATGTATGACAAGAACAAATAACATGGAATGGTATGTTTATTATGATGACTTCAATCAGAATGAGATTGTGCCATTAAATATATTTAAGCACCACACATTTAATCAAGATGTCCTCAAATTACTTAAGTCGGATTTGACTAAAGAACAGTTTGAGGAAGAGTTGGACAGAAAGTTACTTTATTCATTCTGGAGCAAATGTGAGTATGAAACAATTATTTATATGGCTTCATGGGTTGGACAATCTAAGCTAATAAAAATAGATATTTACAGTCAAGTAAAACTTAATTGGAACAGATTTGTAGATTATTGTTGGTCGTTTAAGGAGGATTTATGAATGAGAATTTAGTATACAAATTGACATATGAGACAATTGTTGATTCATTACCAGATTTCATAGATATGGAGAATGATGATAATGTTAAGCGTAATTTTATCAGCTTTGTCGATGGTATAACTGAGATGGCAGGTAGTATGTTGAATTATTGTAATAATAAAGATACAAGCTTATTAAAGGAGAGATTTAAGGAGGATTAAGATTTGAAATTTGAAAATACAGAGGTATGGGGATTTGAGCACAGTCTCCGAGGAATGAGAAATCCTAAAAATTCTTGGGATAGAAGTGATAGTGAAAAAATATATTGGAATGGTACTTGGTATCACGAAAAATTAAAAGAATACTTTACTAAATATGGTATTAATTTCTACATTGGTGAAAACGATATGAAACTCGCACAGACTCTCATTAAAGCGGGTTCTGAACATTGCAAATTTATGAGAATGATTCATGTTACAGTCGATGTAAATATGCCTAGATACTGGTGGAGTGAAGCTGACACGTATCATTTTAATACAAAGAATAGTTGCTCGACAATGCATAAGTTACTTAATAATGATGAACCTATCACACTAGATATGTTTGCCGTTTGCGAGGAAGATATGGATTGGTGGAATTACACAGTAAACAAACTTGAATCTCTACGATTAAAATATAAGACGATTCAAAAAAATGAAAAAGCTTCAAAAGAAAAAACAGAAGCTATGGACAGACTTCTTATCAGAGCAAAGCGTATGCTGCCAGAAGGATTTGAGCAGATGAGTACGTGGGATACAAATTATGCAGAGCTTCGCAATATGTATTTTCAGCGTAGACACCATAAGCTTAAAAAAGAGTGGGTTGATACATTTTGTAAGTGGGTAGAGTCGCTTCCGTATGCAAAAGAATTGATTATGTATGATTGTAAGTCTGAAAACCCTTGATTTATAAGGGTTTTAGAGGACGAAAAAGTAGAAGAAATGTTCATTTCATAGGAGGCAATATTATGGCGAAGATTCAACTTATATATGATATAAATAATTGTAGTCATTGTCCATTGCATAGAACACAACCTTTGATTACATCAGATTCATGGGAACATGCAAGTGATTATTATTGTGAAAGTAATGGTAAAAAGATAGCGGGATACATAGAGTGGGAAAGTGATATGCCCAATATTCCTAATTGGTGTCCACATTTATTAAAAGAAAAAGAAGGTGATTAAGATTAGAAACCCAGCACGAATAGATAAGTTTACATCAGAATTAAATAGAATATGGAAGACATATTATTTAGATTGGCGTTTCGGGCAATTTATGATGAATTTTCTTGGCTTTGTTCAAAGTAAAAAGAAACGTGATCCATTCTTCCCAGAAGAGTCAGAAATGCTTACATACTTAAAAGAATATTGTGGAGAAAAGGAGGATATAAATGGATAAAAACACTATTGCAACAAGAGTCAAAGAACTCAATAAAGCATCAGAAGCTTATTATAATACTGGGCAGCCTATTATGAGTGATGCTGAGTTTGATAATAAGCTTGAAGAATTAAGACGGTGGGAAGAAGAGTCTGGTATTGTATTAGCAAATAGTCCAACACATAATGTTGGTGCTATTGTCTTAGATAATATTAAGAAAGTTACTCATGAGTCACCAATGTTATCGCTTGCAAAATGTCATAGTGCAGAAGAGGTTAAGCAATTTGCAAAAGGGCATACATTAGTAGGTTCTGTAAAACTCGATGGATTAACCTGTCGTTTAATTTTTAAAGATGGCGAATTAGTAAGGGCTGAATCACGAGGTAATGGCACTATAGGAAATATTATAACCGATCATGTAAAGCAGTTCCTTAATGTTCCTTTACATATTAATAAGGAAGGAACTTATATTATTGATGGTGAAGCACTTATTAAAACAGATGATTTTGAGAAATTAAATAAAAATGATGAGTATAAAACTCCACGTAATCTTGCGTCAGGTACACTTGGCGGTCTTGATACATCTGTTGTAAAAGATAGGAAATTGTATTGGTATGCGTGGGAAGTTGTTAAAGGAGATAGTGATAATTCATTCTACAAAAGATTATTAAATGCTCAGAATTTAGGATTCGATGTAGTTCCGTGCTACAATATTACAATAAATGAATTTAATCAGTTACAGACACATATTGATAATTTTATTAATATTGCAGAAAAAGAAAATCTCCCTCAAGATGGTGTTGTATTCAAGTTTGAAGATGTTGAGTATGGTAAATCACTTGGTAGAACAACAGATTACTTTAATAACGGTATAGCTTATAAAGTATATAATAAATCAGTAGAAACAGAACTTATTGATATAGAATATACAATGGGCAAAACAGGCATATTAACTCCAACAGCAGTATTCAAGCCAGTAGAGATTGAGGGTACAATTGTTGAAAGAGCTTCACTTCATAATATATCTATTATGAAAGAAATTATGGGTAAACCGTGGGTTGGTCAGCATATTGGTGTGTTTAAGGCAAATCTCATAATACCTCAGATAAGATGGGCAGAGCAAGATGACGAGTATACAAAAATTTATATTGATATACCTCATATGTGCCCTATATGTGGTCAGCCTACTAAGATAGTAAAAGATAATAACTCAGAAGTTCTTGTATGTACTAATGATAATTGTAAGGGCAAGCTTCTTGGTAAACTCAGCCATGCGGTGTCGAGAGATGCGCTCAATACTGATGGATTATCTGAAGCAACAATAGAAAAATTCATCAATCTTGGTTGGTTAAGTTCAATTCAAGACATTTATCATTTATCAGATCATGAAAATGAGATAAAAGCTTTAGACGGATTTGGTAAGAAATCAGTAGATAAACTTCTTACATCTATTGAAAAATCTCGTAAGACAAGTCTTGAGCGTTTTCTTTATAGTTTATCTATTCCATTGCTGGGCAAATCAGCAAGTATGATGATTGCAGATTCTGTTGATTATGACTTTGACACGTTTATTGATGAAATGACGATTAAAGGCGCAGAATACTTTAGGCATTTGCCTGGCGTTGGAAATGCATTAATAAGCTCACTCAATACTTATTGGAAAAATCATTGTTCAGATATACTTCAGTTAGCAAATGAATTTACGTTTGAGACGCAGAAATCCATTATGTCAGAAACCACAAATGAATTAGAGAATAAGACTTTTGTTATAACTGGCTCAGTAAATCATTATCAGAATCGTGATGCTCTCAAAGCTGATATTGAAGCTCATGGTGGCAAAGTCGTAGGAAGTATATCTTCTAAAGTAAATTATCTTATTAACAACGATATAAATTCAACAAGTTCTAAAAATAAGAAAGCAAAATCTTTAAATATCCCAATCATTTCAGAGGATGAATTTTTATCAATGCTTAACAACTAAAAAGAGAATATATTAGTGTACCAATCAATAAAACGAAAGGAAACTATATATGAAAAGAAAGAAACTAGCAACTATGTTAGTGGTCGCTTTTGCTATATCTGCAACATCTGTCGCCCCTGTTATGGGGGCTGAGAATGAAGACATTAGTAAATACGACTGCGATTACAAACCTTGGTTGGAGATGAATGCAGGTGTAAGTGATGTACTTGCATCTGCATGGGCATCTGAAACCACATTTGAACCTTATTGGACTACAACTACTGTTAATGTAAGAACCAAACCGAATACTGATTCAGAGATTGTAACCACGTTGCTCTGGAATCAGCAAGTTAGTGTAGCTTCATTTGATAACGAATGGGACTTAATATATTGGAATGATAATATCTATTACATTAACAAGGACTATCTTCAAGATCATGAAGCTGAGTTTGAAATGTTTGAAGTGCCATATGCGGCACATAAAACATGGATGCCATACACAGCAATTACAAACAGAAAAAGTCCTCAATACATACTTCAACACACATCTGCTTATACTGGTAAGTATGGTATTCGCATGGTTGGAGATAGATATTGTGTGGCTCTTGGTTCATATTTTGGATGTGAAATTGGCGATGAGTTTGATTTAGTATTAGCGAATGGTACTGTAATTCCTTGTATTATGTCTGACGAAAAGGCTGATATACATACTGATTCAAGCAATATAATCACCAAAGAGACTGATTGCTTAAGCGAGTTTGTTGTAGACAAGTCTGCATTAGATATAAATGCTAAAAGAGCAGGTGATATGTCAAGTGTATGTCAAGAATGGGGCAGTCCAGTAACACAAATAAGGGTATACAAGTAAGGAGGAAAAATGAGTTCCAAAGAATTTATGAGAAAAGAATTCACTTTAAATTTGGACAGCTTAACCGATTTGGAAGAGTTTGTCCACTTATTAATAAGTAAAATTTCTGCTGATGTAGATGGCTGCTATGAGCATCAGATAGTAGATGCCAAGTCATTTATGGGTATGGTTAGCATATCAACACATCCTGTTACTGTAAGAATTAACAGTGATGATGAGAAGGAGGTTGAACTGTTCAATGGAATTTGTTCACGATATTCCTATTCCAGATAGTATGGATACTTATTTAGGAATTGATGTTGACTTAGTAACATTAGAAGATTGCGAAAACCTTCACAGATTTAAAAATAAGAACGTTATTATAAATGACGGTCACATAGTTAATTGGGTGGTTGAGTCATGAGTTTACTGGTGTTAATGGGTAAATCGTGTTCTGGCAAAGACACTATTGCAAATGAATTAGTAAACAAGCATGGTTATGAGAACCTTGTATCTTATACGACTCGCCCAATGAGAGATGGCGAAATTCAAGACCAAACATATCATTTTATATCAGAGGATGAATTTATCAGCAAAATAAATGATGGATTTTTCCTTGAATATAGAAAATATCTTTCTGCAAGTGGCTTATGGTACTACGGCACAGCAAAAGAAGACTATGAAAAAGAATCTAAAATGGTATCAATTCTAACACCTGATGGTGTAAATACTCTTATTTCTAAGGGTATAAATCCAAAAGTTATATACATATATGCTAATCAAATTACAATTAAAAAGAGATTATTAAAACGTGGTGATAATAAAGAAGAAGCTGAAAGAAGAATGAAAGCTGACAACGTAGATTTTCGTGGAGCTGAGATGCTGGCAAATCGAATTATCTATAACAATGAAGGAAAAGAGCTTTCAGAAGTCGTAAATGAAGTATTGAAATGGGGGTGATTAAGATAAATTATAGTGGTTTACGTCCCATCTATAATGGTGGGATAACTACCACTCGTCAATTAATGAGAGAGCTAAAAGATATGGAAAATTTTATTACTGTTATCATTGGAGACAGAGAATATATAATTGACCACATTGCAAGTGTAAAAACTCATGCAAATATGGATGACAGTTGTATACATAAAGCTCTTATATGTAATGAGATGAGTGGTAAAAATATAATAAGGTAGGAGATAAAATGAAATTCAATTTTGTAGATTGTATAGAATTTGAAATTGATTGGAAAACTGTGGCAGCGATTGCAGCATGTGTACTTGGTTATGCAATCATAACAGTAATTTAGAAAGGAGATAAAATTTGAAAGTAATTAAGAGAGATTGTTCAGAAGTTGATTTTGATAAATCAAAAATTTCAACAGCAATTCTTAAAGCAATGAAAAATGGTTCAGGTATTGTAAAACCAAAGATTGCAGAAGATATTGCAAATGAGATTGAAAATGAATGTAAAGATAAGAATGAGGCAAGTGTATCTGATATTGAGTCAATGGTATTTGATAAATTGATTACTAAGAAACAGAGACTTACTGCAAAAGCTTATGAGGGATATAGAAGTATTCGTGAGTTCCAAAGAGAGAATGAGAATACAACAGATATAGAGATTTATGACCTTGTGGAAGACAAAGATGAATATTGGAAAGATGAAAATGCAAACAAAAATCCAACATTAAATCCCACTAAAAGAGATTATATTGCTGGATCTGTTAGTACAGATATGACAAAAAGATATTTATTATCTCCTGACATAATTCAAGCTCATAATGAAGGACTAATTCATTTTCATGATGCTGATTATTTTTTACAGCATATGAATAACTGTGGGTTGGTTAATTCTGAAGATATGCTTCAAAATAATACCGTAATTAGCGAAACTCTTATTGAAACGCCACATAGTTTTTCGACTGCTTGCAATATCGAGACACAGGCAATTGCTCAGATTGCCAGCAATCAGTATGGTGGACAGAGTATTTCTCTAGCACATTTAGCCCCATTTGTTGATGTAAGTAGAAAATCAATCAGAAAGAAAGTAACAGAAGAATTATATAATAATGGATTGATTAGTGAGTATAATGAAGACCTTGCAGAAGTCATTAATATAACAAATGAACGATTAAAAGAAGAAATAGAAAAAGGTGTTCAGACAATTCAGTATCAGTTAGTCACACTTATGACAACAAATGGACAAGCACCCTTTATCACAATTTTTATGTATCTGAACGAAGCAAAGAACAATCAAGAGAAAGCTGACTTAGCGATGTTAATCGAAGAAATACTTCGCCAAAGAATTCAAGGCGTAAAAAACGAAGAGGGTGTTTATATTGCACCTGCATTTCCTAAACTTATCTATGTATTAGAAGAAGATAATATCACAGAGGATTCAAAGTACTGGTATCTTACAGAATTAGCAGCTAAATGTACATCTAAGAGGCTTGTCCCTGATTACATATCTGAAAAAATGATGCTTGAATTAAAAGGTGATGTCTATACATGTATGGGATGCCGAAGTTTCCTTACTGTAGATAGATTTACAGATAAAGTGGGAAATATTGCAAATGCAAAGAACTTTGATCCGAATAAACATAAATATTATGGACGATTCAATCAGGGCGTTGTAACGATTTCTCTTCCAGATATTGCTTTCTCATCTGACGGAGATTTTGATAAGTTTTGGGAAATCTTTGAGGAAAGAACGGAATTATGTCATAAAGCATTAAGAGCAAGACATGAGCGATTACTTGGCACATCTTCTGATGTAGCACCTATTCTATGGCAGCATGGAGCATATGCTAGATTAAAGAAACATGAGAAAATCGACAGACTTCTTTATGATGGTTATTCTACAATATCACTTGGTTATGCTGGTTTATATGAATGTGTAAAATTTATGACTGGTCACTCTCATTCGGATGAAGGAATTGGCGAAGAGTTTGGATTAAAGGTCATGCAGGCGTTAAATGATAAATGTAATCAGTGGAAACAAGCTGAAAACATTGACTATAGTTTGTACGGAACACCATTAGAGTCCACAACTTACAAATTTGCAAAGTGCCTAAAATCTCGTTTTGGTAACGATATCTTTGAAAAATTAGATGGTTTCGATAGAAATTATATTACTAATTCATATCATATTCCTGTCTTTGAACATATCACAGCATTTGAAAAGTTAAGAATCGAATCAAAATTTCAAAAATTAAGTCCAGGAGGAGCAATTTCATATATCGAAATACCAAGTATGAGCCATAATATTTCTGCCATACTAGAAGTTATTAAGTTTATTTATAACAACATCATGTATGCAGAGATTAATACAAAGAGTTGTTATTGTGAAAAATGTGGCTTTGATGGTGATATTCCTCTTGTATCAGACGAAAACAATAGACTTAAATGGGAATGCCCTAGCTGTGGGAATACTGACAATACAACAATGGATATAGCATTTAGAGTTTGTGGTTATATTGGTACTGCAAAAAATGGTGGTAATCAGGGTAGATATGGCGACATTCATGACCGTGTTTATCATTTGGATGACATGGAATATACGGAGGATTAAATATGAGATTTGCAAGTATGCGTAATCTTGATATCTCAAATGGAGAGGGAGTTGGAGTCTCCCTCTTCGTTCAAGGGTGTGATAGACATTGTTTTAACTGTTTTAATCCTGATACTTGGGATTTTAATGGTGGTAAAGAATGGACAGAAGAAACAAAAAATAAATTTATAAAGCTTATTGATAGACCATATATTAATCGAATTTCTGTTCTAGGGGGCGAACCTTTAGCGGAACAAAACCTCGATGAAGTCTTGTCTCTAATTAAAGAAATCCGTATTTCTTTTCCCGAAAAAACTATCTGGTTGTATACAGGATATAAATTTGAAGATTTAATAAACGGAATACATTATCCATTAGATAGTGAATGGGAAGATAAAGTATTGCGTCAGTCTATCGTGAAACTGTGTGATGTACTTGTAGACGGAGAATATATAGATGAACAGAGAGATATAACGCTCAAGTGGCGAGGCAGTTCAAACCAAAGGGTAATTGATGCAAAACAATCTCTTGCTCAGAACAAAATAGTTTTATATTGTAATTAAGGAGGACTAACTATGGTAGCGGTAGGTGTAATAAGTTTTATAATCGGTGGATTTGTTGGAACATCAATTATGGCATTATGTGTAGCTGCACGTAATGAAGAGGACAGGAGAGAGCGAGATGCAGACAACTCTAAGTCTTAATAATTTCATCAATAAAGCATCAGAAGAAAGATAGGAGAGAAAGCAACATGGAAACAATTAAGATTAAATATTTTGATAATGAGATAGATAAGGTAGAGAAAATAAGCAAAGGTGACTTAATTGACCTTAGAAGTGCCGAGACAGTAGAGCTAAAGAAAGGCGAGTTTCATTTGATTCCGTTGGGAGTCGGAATGAAGTTACCTAACGGTTACAAGGCGAATATATATCCAAGAAGTAGTACATATAAGAATTTTGGTATCATTCTTGCAAATTCAGTTGGTCAGGTAGACGCAAGTTATTGTGGAGAGAATGATCAGTGGATGTTCCCTGCAATAGCACTTAGAGATACAACAATTAACAAGAATGATAGGATATGTCAGTTTGAGATTCAGAAAATTCAGCCAGAGATTGAGTTTGAGGAAGTAGAGCATTTAGACGAGGTGTCTCGTGGAGGGATTGGTTCAACTGGAAAGGCGTGATATGGAGAATAAAATTCTATCTCAGCAAGATCTATATGATGTTTTACCATTTGGAAAAACAAAAGTATTACAGCTAATTAAATCGGGTGAACTTCCATTAGTAAAAGTTGGTAAGGATTACATTACAACATTTAATTTATTAGAAGAATGGATAAAAAATCATATAGGCGAAGAAATCTATTATTGATTGATTATTAATAAAGGCAGGAGTATAATATAATTATACAAATGCCTTTATATTGTTTTAGGAGGTGGAACATGAGCAATATAATGGCGACTATTAATAACATGACGATTTGTACTCGGACTGATGGTCGTTATATGGGAAGAATTACTGTTAATTCTCACAGAAAAAGTTTTTATGGTAAGACCAAAACAGAAGTAAAAAATAAAGCTAAAGATTATCTTATAAAAATAAAAGAAGGGTATGTTGAGCCAGAGAACATTCTTTTAAAAGATTATATGGAAGAATGGCTAATGAAATATAAATATGGTAAAATCGAACCTTCTTCATTTACAAGATTATATAGAGTATATGATTGTCAAATAAAAGATAGTGTTTTAGGACAACAAAAACTTGGTTGTATTACAACAGAAATGATTCAGGATATGATTGATAAACATGCGTGTCCAACAGATGATAAAATTAAACCATTAGCCCGTTCAGGATTAAAAAAATTGGTACAGATTATAAGACCATGCATGAACAAAGCTGTTAAAGATGGAATTATTCAAAACAACCCTGCAAATGATGTTATCATTCCTTCAGATAGTTATATAAAAACTTCAACAAGAAAACAATTATGCTTATCTGATGAACAGATTGAAGAATTTAAAAACGCAGCTTTGGCAAGATATAAAAATGGGGAATACAAAAGCAGAGATGCTTTGGTTTTAATGATAATTCTAAATCTTGGATTACGTGCAGGTGAAGCTTTGGCATTAGAATGGAATAACATTGATTATGAAAACAAATTAATGTATATCAATAATACGGTTCAAAGTAATATCTATGACGTTAAAACTAAGAAATTATACAATCGAGTTAAAGAATCTCCTAAAACAAAATCTGGAATAAGAGTGTTAAAATTAAATGACACCACTATTTTGTATCTTAAAGAGCTACAAGCATATGACAAGCGTAAAAATATTATTTCTAACTATGTGTCAAGTACAAGTGTAGGTACTAGAAACACTTACAGAAATTTAGAGAGAAGTCTTAAAAGAGTTATTAATGGAACGAATTTACCACAAAACATGTCTCTTCATACACTAAGACATACATTTGGATCTGTTCTCATCAGACGAGGCATCTCAGTTGAGGTAGTAAGTAAATTGATGGGACATGCGAATATTATGATAACTTACAATAAGTATATTCACGTTTTGAAAGAACAAGAAGCTCTTGCAATGGATATGATAGCAATATCGTAAAAAGTGGTGTCAAATTGGTGTCAAACAATTATCGCATGGCTGAAAGCCAGTGTTTTCAAGGGGTACAAGACTTATATAAGGGTTCGACTCCCGTCTAGTCCACTAAAAGGCGGTTTGTGATAAAACCGCCTTTTTTCTTGCCCTATTTCCTACAGCAGAAAGTGCGGTTAATAAATCATTTAAGGAGTCAGTAAAACTGTTATTTCAGGTTGTCGAAAACATCGTAAAAACGCGGAATGTATCGTATTTGAAAAATTAATTTAAAAAAAATGTAAAAAAGTGTTGACAAGTATGGAATAGGGTGATATTATATCGAAGTCGCTTCGGTGAGGCAACAAAAACGAAACGGCAAAACAGCATATCGGGGTGTGGCTCAGCTTGGCTAGAGCGCCTGGTTTGGGACCAGGAGGTCGCA